>ERZ1673742.1-NODE-1-length-482597-cov-22.385604_pt1 | contig 482597 bp, 425 predicted proteins | sample MGYA00580208_ERZ1673742 | MGnify/ENA primary metagenome ERZ1673742 (study PRJEB41218, sample SAMN15661774) | gut metagenome | host: Homo sapiens | place: Canada: London | collected 2015-08-20/2019-03-30 | study: EMG produced TPA metagenomics assembly of...
AGATCGCGGCACACATTTAGGGCGGCACTTGATACAATCCTTTGCGGTGGGAGAACAGTCAATGCGGAGCATATAGCCAACAGAGGTGTAAACATCAATACTGTTGCGCTTGGGATTGTATTCTGCAAATATTGTTCTCATCGTATCAAATCTCCTTATCGTTAAATCAATCATTTGTTGCAAAAATCAGAAGCATTTCAATCAGTTCACAATGTCACTTTTATTTTGTGTTATACTGTTTTATATAATTTTCTTGCCCTTGTTTTTGCCCTTATCAGAGTTCGTAAACACTGGTGGGACGATATAACGCAAGGGAAACAATAAGGGAAAGCTCACCTGCGATAAACTTTGTGTTTTCAAGGGATTGAGAGATATTTGATAATAAAATATAACAGTTATTAAATCCCTTGGAATATATGAAATCTCAATTCAAGTTTGTCGCTTTCTTCATATCCACATTATATCATTTTCATATCTGCACCACAATAAAATTTTATGCACCGATAATCTTACTGAACAGCTCTAACAAACACCATTTCATCACTCCAATCTGAAATTTAGGTATGAAAAAAGCAGTCAATCCTAAGACTAACTGCTTTGTGTATAGAGATATGAAATTGTGAAATAGAATTTGCCTATTTCAAATCAAAAAGAGAATTTTCATAGTCCTTTACATAGTATCGTATATTTTTACGCCCCTTTTGAATAATGGTATGTCCCTCTGCTTCTAATTTTTCTTTCTGTGCTTCAATACCATTTGGATATTTAGCATTTAATTCTCCGTTTGCTTTTAATGTTCTCCAATAGGGTGTTTCATCTTCGGAACGCTGATAACTCGCCCACGCTACAATAGAAACAAATATACCCGCTGTAATCGGCTCTGTAAAATCTGCACCACTCAATTTTGCAAAGTGTTCTCGTATTTTTCCAACCGTAATCACTTTACCATACGGAACTTTTTTCATTACTTTGTCATAGTCAATCGGGGGAGCAAAATACATTTTGTTTCCACCATATTTCTCAATACTTTTCTGGTCTATGATAATTTGAAATTTTGGCATATCCTTACTATCATGCAACATAGCATTAAAATCTTTTTTATCTTCATTTGCCATTTGTGCCACCTCCTACTTTAAGGATAGTCTGTTTCTTATTTCCATGCAATGAGGCTGTTTGAAAATTATTAACACTTTCAAATTTGTCGCTTTCTTCATATCCATATTATAACAGTTCCATATATCCGCCACAATAAAAATCAGCATACCCTTAGCATTTATGGAACAAAAATGCACACTTTTTCTTTCTTCCTCTTGATTACCCCACAACAGAAAAGAAAAAGCCCTGTCAAGAGCCTTGCCACCATTGGTGGTGCTTTGCACTCTTTACTGGGCTTTTTGTTTGCTGTATCTTCCATGCAAGAGGAAATTAAAGACCTCTGTTCCATTTCGCCTTTAGATAATCTTCATAGTCTGCTTCATTGAAGTCTACTTGTGGAGAAGTGTCGGGAATGTTGTTTCTGTTGTCTATATCCGCAAGCTGACGAAATATCCAATCATCATAAGGGTCATGGTATTTATACTCTTTGGGCTGTTCTCTGTATCGGTCTAACCCTCGCATTTCCTTATGTACTTTTATCATGCGTTCCAGTTTTTGACGCTGTATCAACTGCTTGATTTCCATAAGTTCTTCCAACTCCGTAACCTCATTGGTAATGTAGTTATGGATATACTGTATGAGTTTATATGCCTTGTAAAATGTGCATTCTTTTTCATCATCGAAAAATTCATTTTCAGACAGGTAATCTAAGGAAACATTGAAGTCTTGTTCCCGTTTGATAATATCCATGATATAGGGCTCGGTGTGGTCAATATACTTCCATTCTCCCGACAATAATTCATTGGGTGTTACTCCCAGCACGTCCATTATCTTTTCCAGCGTATCAAAGGTAGGATAATTCACGCCACGTTCAATCTTGGAAAGGCTCTGCATATTGATACCGATTTTGTCCGCAAGTTCCTGTTGTTTCATTCCTCTGTGTTTTCTTATGGTCTGTATGTTCTCTCCTAAGAAACTGATTTTCTTTTCATAATGCTCCATAACTTAGTATAACCGCTCCTTTCATTGCTTTTCTTGGTATTTATAAGCATATCATACTTAATATATATCTAAAAGTCAACAAAAACTTCTTGACAAGTAATTCTAATGGCGTTATTATCGTATCAGATAGAGTGATTAAGCACGCTAGGGTCAATCACACGCTTGAGTAAGCATAGAAAAGATGTATTTTCATTTTGATAGCATGAATAAGCATAGACTATCAGACCGAAAATAAGGTTTCTGACTGGGGCTGTTCCGTTTAGCCACGAGCCTTACAAGGCTCGTGAGCGTTAAGAACGGATCAGACACAGGAAGAAAGGGAACGCCTTTAGGCGTTCATAAAGGGCGTATATGTAACACCGCCCTGCGCATACATGTCATAGTACCTAGAAACTGTGATAAATAAAGGACAAAACACGATTTTTACCCCGCAAAAAAACGGGGAGTACGAAAGGAGTAATGCACTATAACTACACACAAAAATTTATCCGTTAAGATTGATTACATCAGCATTGTATTTGAAACGGCAACCGCTGAAGATGTAATCATGCACATTTTAGATTTACCGACTGACATTTTCAATGTTTATCCAGCAACGATAAAATTCAAGACTTATCAGGCACGCTGGCAGATTGGAGATATTTATGTATCGGGGGACGCAAGAAAGACAGAGGACAACCCACAGGGGCTAGGCTGTTATCTTGTTATGACTGGCAGAGGTTGTGATGATATTTTCCGTATTCTCGACAGTAGGAATTATACCTTTGGGGATATGTTCCAACATTGTGAGCGAAGATACGGACTGGATAATTTCCATTTCACAAGGCTTGATATTGCCATTGATGATAAGAACGAAAAGCCATTCTTTACCATAGAGCAGATAAAGAAGAAATGCGAAAAAGAGGAATTTATCTCGAATAGTGAGGGCTACCACTTTGACGAAAGCAAGTTTGATGATTTCGACACCGCAAAGACTGTTTATATCGGTGCTGGTAAATCGGGATTGTCCTACCGCTTTTATGACAAAGATAAGGAAGTCTGTTCAAAACATAATAAGACACTTGATGAAGTCGGCAGTTGGAAACGGACAGAAATGCAACTGCGTGATGATAAGGCTCATGCTTTTGCCATGACATTCAAAGACAGACCGCTGGAACTTGGGGAACTGGCTTTCGGGCTATTGGCAAACAACCTACGCTTTGTCGTGCCAAACAGAAATGAAAGTAATAAGAGCAGATGGAAAACGTGTCGGTTTTGGGAACGCTTTTTAGGGGCTGTGGAAGTCTTAAAACTGCAAGTACCGAAACTACATAATTCTCTTGAAGAAACACAGCAATGGCTCACAGAGGGTGGCGTGATTTCCGCTGTCAAAAGTTTTTACTTCTTGGAAGAACATGACGCATTAGGTGGACTGGAAAAAGTGGGAACTATGCTTGATAAGGCAAGATACAGCAATTCCCTTTCCAGTAAACTAACCGCCCATTTACAGAGGATAAACCGCACCGACCTTATCCCCTATATCCAGTATGACACGAAACATGGGAAAGGGGGTATCTGATGAATAACAACGATATTCCCGTATGGGAAAAATACACCCTTACCATTGAAGAAGCGTCAAAGTATTTCCGTATCGGAGAAAACAAGTTAAGACGATTGGCAGAGGAAAACAAGGACGCTGGCTGGCTCATTATGAATGGCAACCGCATACAGATTAAACGCCGACAGTTTGAAAAGGTCATTGACAAATTGGACGCAATCTAATGCAAATGAGCCTTGTATGTGTTATGATGAATACAAGTCATATCAAGGCTCTTTCCAACAAGGAAAGGAGCAGACACCATGAAAGAAAAAAGACGGGATAGCAAAGGACGTATCCTGCATACTGGAGAGAGCCAACGAACAGACGGGAAATACTTATATAAATATGTAGACGCATTTGGAAACACAAAATATGTGTATGCTTGGAGATTGACACCCACAGACCCGACACCAAAGGGAAAACGGGAAAAACCCTCACTTCGTGAACTGGAACAGCAGATAAGACGGGATATTGAGGACGGTATCGACAGCACAGGCAAGAAAATGACGCTTTGCCAACTCTACGCCAAACAGAACACACAGAGGGCAAACGTGAAGAAGAGCACACAGAAACAACGGGAACAGCTCATGCGGTTATTGAAAGAGGACAAGTTAGGTGCTAGGAGCATTGATACGATAAAACCCTCTGACGCTAAGGAATGGGCGTTACGCATGAAAGACAAAGGCTTTTCCTATAACACCATTAACAACCATAAACGCTCGTTAAAAGCGTCATTCTATATCGCCATACAAGACGATTGTGTAAGGAAAAACCCTTTTGATTTCAAGTTAAGTGAAGTCCTAGAAAATGATACCAAAGAGAAAGTCGCATTGACAGAGGAACAGGAACAAGCCCTACTCTCATTCATCAAGGCGGACAATGTGTATCACAAGTATTATGATGATGTGCTGATACTGTTAAAGACAGGACTTCGTATCTCGGAACTGTGCGGACTGACAGTAGCCGATATTGATTTCAAGAATGAAGTTGTGATTATCGACCACCAGTTATTAAAGAGCAAGGAACAAGGCTATTATATTGAAACGCCTAAGACGAAAAGCGGAATAAGGCAAGTGCCATTAAGCAGAGAAACGATACAGGCATTTCAACGGGTTATGAAGAAACGCCCAAAGGCAGAACCATTTGTGATAGACGGACGGGGCAACTTCCTATTTGTCAATCATAAGGACAAGCCAAAAGTTGCGATTGATTACAACGCCTTTTTTGTCCGTATGGTAAAGAAATACAACAAGCACCACAAGGACAATCCCTTGCCACATATCACACCGCATACGCTACGCCATACGTTCTGCACAAGACTGGCAAGCAAGAACATGAACCCAAAAGATTTACAGTATATCATGGGACATTCAAACATCAGTATCACAATGAACTGGTATGCTCATGCGTCCATAGATACCGCAAAATCAGAGGTTCAGCGTCTAATCGCATAGAAGTATTTACCACGATTTTAACCACGCTTGATAGCGAAAATATAAGAAGATAGACCTAGATATGTGAGGTTTACAACAAAAGCAAAATGCCCGTAGAGCCGATAAAATAAGGCTTTACGGACATTTAAGAAGATATAAAAAGATAGTCAAAAAGACATATATAATTTTTAATAAATTCTAGTAGATTTTGATTGGAATAATCATAACTCTAATGAATCTTCAGCATCTACCCACATCTGTAAATTCCCATCAAGATATAACCTTGCATATTCTAATGGCTCATCGATTGCAAGCGATGTCAAAGCACAATCAGATCCAGGTGTGGTTCTTAAATTTTTTTCTGCTTCCCAACAATCAATACGGAGTATATAGCCCGTATTAGTATATACATCAATGCTGTTGCACTGTGGATTGTATTCTGCAAATATTGTTCTCATCGTATCCCATCTCCTTATCATTTAATCAATCAGTAGTAGCAAAAATTAAGAAGCATTTCAATCAGTTCACCATGTCACTTTTATTTTGTGTTATACTGTCTTATAGATTTTTCTTGCCCTTGTATTTGCCCTTATCAGAGTGCATAAACACTGATGGGACGATATAACACAAGGGAAATAATAAGGGAAAGCTCACCTGCGACAAATCCAGTGTTTTCAAGGGGTTGCGAAGAATTTAATAATAAAATATAACAGTTATTAAATTTCTTAAAACAGGTGAAATCTCAATCGGAAGTTGTGGAGGATATTAAAATGGCGCAGATAATATGGGATGGCAATAAAAACTGGGAAAATGTTTGGGACGGTAAGCAGCCGTGGGACAGAGAGATTAAAGAAAAAAGTATTCCTGAAAATGCAGTTCTAATTGACAGACCAGATGACATAATTAAAGCATCAATTCCATACATGATTATCCCTTGTATTGTATGCTTTGTTGCAATTTTTACAAAAAAGGCGCAATCAGATGAATTTATATTTAATTTATGGTTTATGCCGCTGTCATTTATTATTGGCTTTTTTGTTGCGATGCCGTTACATGAATTTCTTCATGCTATAAGTTATCCAAAGGGGGCAATGATTCAGGCAACAGAAAATGGATTGGTTTGGTATCTCTAATACGACAGATTCCAATTTGACGGAGTAATGGATATGAAAATACGAGAAGTGAATGAGAATAAAAAGCAGTTTATATCATTATTGCTATTAGCTGATGAGCAGGAAAATATGATTGATCGCTATCTTGAAAAAGGTACTATGTATGCACTTGAAGATGGTAATGTAAAAGCTGAATGTGTTGTCACCGATGAAGGTAATGAAATACTTGAAATCAAGAATATCGCAGTTGATCCGGAAAATCAGGGAAAGGGTTATGGCAAAGCATTAATTGACTTCCTTGCAAGTAAATATGCAGATGAATATTCTATTTTGCAAGTTGGAACAGGTGACAGCCCGTTGACCGTACCGTTTTATGAAAAATGCGGATTTGTCCGTTCGCATAATATTCCGAATTTCTTTACGGACAATTATGACCACCCAATTTATGAGTGTGGTGTACAGTTAATAGATATGGTATATTTGCAAAGATGTTTATAACTTCCAGTTTAAGAAGTTTATGGGGACTGTCCCAAAGGTGACATCATATTGAATTAAGAAGAAAAACAGTAAGAAGGGACAGAGAGTAAATATGAGCTTTCTGTCTTTCTTTTGCCTTGCATATCAATAATTGATCCAGTAGACCAATTTTGATTCGTGTGGAATTATGTTTTGTTCAGTTGCATCTGGCTCAGTTGAGACCAGACAAAATGATTGAGGACAGACACGTCAATTTGAATTGTTTATTTTCATAAAATGTGTTACGATCAAGTTAGCTGAAACTAATTATATTGCAAAAAAGGTAAATGTATGAGTGAAAGAATAAAACCTACTATCAGTGGCAGTGCTGAGACAATGCTCCAGAGCTTTTATGCCAGAGCCCAATATTCCAAAAGTAAACATAATAAATTCTATGATGCAAAGGCGGTAGAATTAGTCGACAAAATTGATTATGATTTTTCTACAGCGGCTAGGGATTCTACTATGGGGAAAGGGGTAATTGCCAGAACGGTAGTTTTTGATGAATTAGTAAAGAATTTTATAGAGAAAAATTCTGATTGTACGGTGGTCAATATTGCCTGTGGTCTGGATACGAGATTTTATCGCATGGATAATGGTAAAATCACCTGGTACAATCTGGACCTGCCAGAAACGATAGCAATCCGCAATCAGATTTTCGAGGAATCAGGACGTGTTTCTACGATAGGAATTTCTGCTCTTGATCCTGCATGGGCAAAAGAAGTAAAAGTGCGAGGGAAAATGCTTTTTATCATTGAAGGATTATCCATGTATCTGACAGCAGAAGAAAATGGTAAGATATTAAAAATAATAAAGGATAACTTTGATAATGCCTATATTCTTATGGAATGTCTGGCAAAGACATGGGTAAAGAAAGAAGGAATAGAAAAATCCATACAGCAAACAGGCTCAAAATTTGTCTTCGGTGCAGATCATTTTGAAGACCTTGGGAATATGACAGAGGGATATCACAAAATAAAAGACGATAATATTCTTCGCGGCATGGAATTATTTTCACTTGCATATAGACTTTTTGCGTTATTACCGATTGCAAAAAAGGTTACGCAGAAGATTCTGATATTTGAAAAGGACTAACTTTTGTTGGAGATGGCAATGAAGGAATGTTTGCATTCGAGAAGCAAATGCGTGTGTGAAATTCCAGTTTGCCGAATAAAGGAGCAGTACTTATGAAAAAATTCTTTTTGCCAGTATACACTGTATTGGTATTTTCGATCGTTATTTGGTTTGCTTTACATGGAGAACATCGTGATCCGAGGTTTTATGTCTCTATTTTGATACTTGCAATCATTGGGAAATTTATTGCTTCACACATAGATAAAGAAAAATAGTAATAGATGTAGAATTGCCAGAGAGTTTGGCATAGGTGATTAATAATAATGAGGCGGCATATGTATCTTATATCAGCATATTTTGATGAACATGTAACAAAGGGATTGCAGAGGTTAATTGATAATATTGCAAAAGAAACAGGTAATACTTATATGATTGAGAATAATGTTCCTCCGCATCTGACAATTTCAAGCTTCGAAACAAGAAAACCTGATAATCTTAAGGAAGAATTCATGAAGCTTAATAAAATAGGTGCAGGAGAGATAAATATATTTTCAATCGGGCAGTTTCTGCCGTATGTTATGTATGCTACACCTGTTCTGGACGAATATTTAATGCATCTTTCCAATGAGGTGTATGATATATTTTCTGTAAGAGAAGATGTAACAATTAATCGTTGTTACAAACCATATAACTGGTTTCCACACATAACATTGGGAAAGAAACTTGAAAAAGAACAGATGATAATGGCAATGAGAGTATTACAGACACATTTTGTTCCAATAAAAGGGAAAATAGTAAGGGTTGGATTGTCACAGACTAATCCACATAAGGATATTATACAATTTAATATATGATAGTGTAACCGGGGGAGGGAGAATGGATTTTAGTTGATACTGAAGATGAGATGGTGGCTATTTTTTTACGACAGAGGATATATTTTATGCAACAACAGAAATTATTAAGCCTTATAAGACAGGCAATAGAAGATTACAACATGATAGAGGAAGGCGATAAGATTGCCGTTGGAGTATCAGGTGGCAAGGATTCGCTTGCATTGCTGTATGCAATGAAGATACTTAACAGATTTTATCCGAAAAAGTTTGAACTATATGCAATCACCTGTAATGTTGGCTTTGAGGGAATGGATTTTATAGGAGTGAGGAAGTTCTGTGAGAGTATAAATGTGCCATATGAACAGGTTGATACAGAGATTGCGAAGATTGTCTTTGAGGATAATAAAGATGAAAGACCATGTTCACTGTGTGCGAAGCTTAGAAAAGGCGCAATGTATAAGAGGCTTGGAGAGCTTGGAATCAATAAGATTGCATATGCACATAATAAGGACGATTTTATAGAAACAGCATTAATGTCTCTTATATATGAAGGGCGGTTTTACGCATTTCCACCAGTTACATATCTGCCGGAGGCAGGGGTTACGGTTATACGGCCAATGATGTATGCACCGGAAAAGGGTGTAGCTAATTTTGTGATTAATCAGGGAATCAAGGTTGTTAAGAACACCTGTCCGGTTGATGGTTCGACTAAGAGGGAATATGCCAAGCAGCTTATGGAGCAGATTAATAGAGATAATCCGGGAACTAAGGACAGAATTATGCATGCAGTTGTGAACGGAAGATTTGAGGACTGGCCAGAAGTGCATAGAAATTAAAAATAACTGTTGATACAACACCAATGAGATAATAGAATAATATTAAATCTATTTATAAGGAGATACGAACATGAGAAGATTTTATGAAGGCAATGATAACAAGGGTTATCAGGAAGTTGTAGATAAAGAAGCTGGCTTGGAATTAATAGGTTTTGATTTGATAAGACTTGAGCCGGGTGAAAATGCGGTTTATGAATCAGGGGAATATGAAATAGGACTTGTTATTTTACAGGGAACATGCAGTATTAAGGTTGATGATGTCACATTTGACAAGCTTGGCTCAAGAAGAAGCGTGTTTGACGGCAAGCCAACAACTGTTTATGTTCCAAGAGATTCTAAGTATGAAGTTACAGCAACTGGAAGCATGATGCTTGAAATCGGTGTGTGCAAGGTTAAAGCAAGAAAGAAGTATGAAGCTTTTGTAATAGATGCAGATGATGTTACAACTGAACACAGAGGCAAGCTTAACTGGCAGAGAGATGTTAATGATATTATAACTTCAAAATATGAGGGAAAGGTTGACAGAATCGTGCTTGGCGAGACTTACAGCATGCCGGGACAGTGGTCAAGTTATCCATCACATAAGCATGATACAGATAATCTTCCATTTGAGGTAAATATGGAGGAAATCTATCATTTCAAGGTGAATCCAGGTCAGGGCTTTGGTATTCAGGTAATGTATAGTGACGATATGTCATTAAGAGAGAGTTACATAATAAAGAATGGTGACAGCGTAGCGATTAAGAATGGCTATCATCCGGTAGCAGCAGCACCGGGATATCAGGTATATTATCTCTGGGTAATGGCAGGTGTTGATACAAGACAGCTTACACCTTGTGATGACCCTGACCACGCATGGGTAAAGGCTGTTGAGAAGATGGTGTAATGTATTTTGAACAAGGCATATGTGGAATCAGATATGAATTAAAAGGCTTAATTAAAAGCTGAACATTAAAGGCTGAATATTAAGAAAAATATTGAAACTTTTTATCGATAATGATATATTTAGTGTATAAAATTTTAACAGATTCGAGGTAAAATAATAATGATTTACGCATCACTTAATGCAAAAAAAGGTAACTACCAGTACCCAGCAGCTATTAATACTGCACTTGAATTTCTTGCAAAGCCAGAGACAGCTGAGCTTCCAGTAGGAAGATATGAACTTGATGGAGATAACATTTTTGTTCTTATTCAGGATCAGACAACAGCTCCAGTTGAGAATAAGCGTGCAGAAAGTCACAGAAATTATATTGATATCCAGTATCTTTTCACAGGAAAAGAAGTTCAGGGATATGCACCACTTCTTCCAGGAGTTACAGGTGAAGAGCCAGTTGGTAAAGACAATATCTTTTATGAGACAGTAGAGAATGAGCAGTTCGTTACATTACATCCTGGTGAATTTACAGTATACTTTACTAATGATATCCACCGCCCTAATTGTACAATGGATGAGCCTGTTAATATCCATAAGGCAGTTGTTAAGATTAAGGAAAGTCTTATTAAGTAATTGGAATAGTTGACTTGCTGATACAATATAATATTTAAAACAGAAGCACCATAAGAAGCGAATGCAACGTATTCTTCTGGTGCTTTTTGTATTATTGAAAGACAGAATAAATGGAAAAATGTTGCTATTAGTTATGTATGCTTGTATAATACAGTTAAAGGTTTGTTATTAATTTAACATGCGATGGGGGTTATTTAATATGTTAGCAGAGCAGGTATTGGCATTAATTATTTTCATTTCTATGTTTGTATTGATAGTTCTTGACAAGATAGAGAGGCATTATGTGACGCTTGGATGTGGGGCATTGACGCTGATTGGGGTATTTGGAATTATCATGAAGTCGCCAGAGGCGGTTATTAGTACTCTTAATTTAAGAAGCATTTTTACATCAGGTTTCTGGTATCAGTCCGGAGCTGCTGAAGAGGCAGTAACAGGGATTAACTGGTCGACCATTATATTTATTGCGGGTATGATGATTATGGTTGAGGTTATGGCTGCTGCCGGATTTTTCAGATGGCTGTGTATGCTTCTGGCTAAGGCTGTACACTATCGTACAAGAGCATTGTTTATTACATTTATGATAATGTCTTTTGGACTGGCTATGTTTATAGACAGTATAACGGTTATATTGTTTCTTGCAGCTGTATCTATTGAGCTTGCCAAGCTGCTAAAGTTTAATCCGGTGCCAATGATTTTATCAGAGATATTCTGTGCTAATCTGGGCGGCTCGGCAACAATGTGCGGGGATCCACCTAATATAATTATTGGTACGTCACTTAACTTTTCATTTTCAACATTTATTACGCATACAGGACTGATTGCAGTAATCAGTCTGGTATTTATTGTGGTATATTTTCTTATAGCATATAGAAAAGAACTGGAATCATCACCAGATATTGATAAACTGGCTGAATCTATGCCAAGTCCGGCAGAGACTATTACTAACAGAAGAGATTTTGCATTAAGCTGTGTTATATTCATGTGTGCAGTTGTAATGCTTGTAACGCATGCGCTGACAGGACTTACGGTTGCATTTATAGGACTTGTTATAGCAATATTTTCACTTATTGTATCAGGCAGGAAGGCTTTACATATGTTGAAGTCTATTGATTATAAAACACTTTTGTTCTTTTTAGGACTGTTTATTGTTGTAGGTGGACTTGAACAGACGGGCATATTAGAGATTATTGCTGCATTTATAGGTCGTGTGAGCAAGGGTAATCTTAAGCTTATGGTTGCAATTATTATTATTATTTCAGCATGTGCAAGTGCACTTATTGATAATATTCCTTTTGCAGCAACTATGGTACCAGTGATTAAGAGTCTGGCTGCGACACAAGGGGTTGACCTTTCTGTTCTTGCGTGGGCACTTTCTATGGGAACTGATGTAGGTGGAAGTGCAACACCTATAGGTGCATCTGCTAATGTTGTCGGAACATCAGTTGCAGCTAAGAATGGTTATATGATTGGTTGGGGTAAGTATTGTCGCACAGCTGTTCCGGCAACTATAATAGTTGTGCTTATATCTATGGTGTGCATATTTGTAAGGTATTGTTAATTCTTCGTGCACAAAATGTGTACAGAAATGGGGGTTTTATGGGAGAACAGTTGATTATTTCTATAAGTCGTGAATATGGAAGTGGAGGACATGAGATAGCAAGGAAGCTGGCTGACAGATTAGAACTTGCATTTTATGACAGATGCATGTTGGACGAGATTGCAGAACAGATGAATGCTGATGTGTCAGATTTTCACAAATATGATGAAAAGCCGGGAAACCGTCTCCTGTCGAGGCGGGTAGGTAATCACACCAATTCTTATGAAGAGATTATTGCCCAGTTTCAGTTTGATTATATCCGTAAGAAAGCTGAGAGCGGAGAATCATTTATAGTAGTCGGCAGATGTTCAGAGAATGTACTTAAGGATTATGACTGCCTTATATCCGTATTTGTAACAGGTGATAAGGAGCATAAGATACAGAGAGTTATGGAGCATTTTGACTTATCCGAATCAGAGGCATATACTAAAATGCGTAGACACGACAGAACAAGAAAACAGTATCATAACAGATACTCAGAAGGTAAATGGGGAGATGCAACATATTATGACATGTGTATCAACAGCAGTCCTCTGGGAATAGAGAAAACTGTTAATGTTCTGGAGAATTATGTGAAAGAAAGAACAGGTAATCAGGAGCTTTAATTATGAAATACACAATAGACACACATACTCATACACTTGTAAGCGGTCATGCATATAACACAATTGATGAGATGGCAGCTTACGCAGCAGGTATAGGAGTTACGCACCTTGCGATAACTGACCATGCACCCAAGATGCCGGGAAGCGCAGGTATATTATATTTTTCTAATATGAAGATAATTCCAAGAGAAAAATGTGGTGTCAGGATATATATGGGTTGTGAAGCTAATATTATGGACTATGATGGAAATATTGATCTTAAAGAATATGGACTTAAGGGCTGTGATGTTGTAATAGCAAGCCTTCATATTCCATGTATCAAGCCCGGAAGTATAGAGCAGAATACGAATGCATTAATTAAAGCAATGGATAATCCATATGTTAATATTATAGGACACCCTGATGATTCAAGGTATCCTGTCGATTATGAAAAGCTTGTAAAGGCCGCTAAGGAAAAGCATGTGCTTCTTGAACTTAATAATACATCATTGAATCCGGATGGCCCAAGACAGGGAGCTTTTGAGAATGATGTTAAGATGCTTAACATATGTAAGGAATTAGGAGTCTGCATATCTATAGGAAGTGATGCACATATAAAAGAGGGAATATGTGAATTTGACAGAGCCTATAAGGTTATAGAAGATACACAGTTCCCAGAAGAACTTATTGTTAATAGTGATTACAGTTTATATGAATCATATATTGGAAAGAAGAATTAAAATCCATTTTATTTCTATTATGAATTATTAGAATCTTATAAGTTCAACAAGAAATACTGCTACACATGACGCTATAGCAACAGTTGTAAGACCTTTGCCTTTCAAAGCAAATATTACGGCTGTCAAAAGTCCTGCAGCTGCACCAACCCACCAGCTGGTTGCATAGAATATTGCAGGAATTGTCATTGCTGTAAGAACTGCATAAGGTATGTAATAAAGAAAAGAACGGACAAAGCGGTTGTTAATCTTTTCCTTAATTGCAGTGAAAGGTATAACTCTTATAAGGTAGGTTGTGCCTGCAAGTATAAGCAGATATATAAAGAAAATACTGTTTTTCATAAGTTCCTCCAATAAGATTAATTATTGCTGTTATCAGCTTCATCAGATACCGGAAAGAATATTGAACCGATAATGGCAGCTGTGATAGCAACAATTGTTATTGTTATACCGCTGGAAATTTTAGAAAGAAGCGGTATGTAGTAGAATAAGCAGCTAAGTATAATTGCAATGATTACGACAATCAGGACGGGGCGAGCTTTCTTCATCTCTGGAACAACCACGGCAACGAACATTCCATAGATTGCAACACTTAAAGCACTCATAAGGCGGTCTGGAAGAATATTTCCAAGAATGGCACCGATAAATGTGCCTAATGCCCAGCCCAGATAAGGCAGGGTAGCAAGTCCTGCAAAGTAGCTGCGCTTGATTTCGTCTTCTTTAGTTGCTACTGCAAATATTTCATCAGTTATAAAGAAACCGAGAAGCCAGCGATATATGCCACTGAAACGGCTGTCGGCTTTCTGTCCGATTGATATAGACATGAAAGAGTATCTTATATTAATAGTAATCTGTGATATAAGCATCTGAATGTACTGTCCTGGGTGAATCATAATGCCGATTCCTGCAAATTGTCCGGCAGAGGTCACTGTTGTCATAGATATGAGAACAGCCTGCCACCAGCTAAGACCGAAGGATACAGCCATAATTCCAAAGGTAAAAGAAACTGACAGATATCCGAGTGCAATTGGTATGCCGGTTATTAGTCCGCGTTTATAATTATTCATGTTATTTTTCTCCATGTATACAATGTCTGGGTTAATATAGTAAAGTCATTTTTATATTCTATCATACATTTGCAATAAAAGCACTTGAGAAATATTAATAAATAAATTGATGGATATGTAATATTAAAAAGGGCAGAGAAAGTGGCTATCTGCCAGCTTTCTCTGCCTGTTTGTTATTGTACATATTTTTATCTGCTTTATCAAAGAGGGTCCTTAATGTGCAATTCTCATAATCAGAAGAGAATGCACAACCATGAGCATAACTTATCTTAAAAGCTTTTCCAAGCTCATTAAATTCGGATATTTCTTTGTCAAGCTGTCTGAGAATATCAGTAACTTCATCCTTAGTAGTGTTATATATTACGGCAATAAATTCATCACCACCATATCGCCCAACAAAATCGTTAGAAGGAACAGCATTTCTTAAAAGCCTTGCAAAATTAAGAATCAACTGGTCACCAACGGAATGACCAAGTGTATCATTGGCCTTCTTAAGATTATTGAGGTCAAACATAATACATGCAGTAGAATCAGTAATAAATTGCGAGGTTCTGAATATTTCTTCACATTTACTCTTGTTAGGAAGACCTGTGTGCAGGTCAAGAAATGCCTGCTTTTCAAGCTGTTTATTCTTTTTGGTAATTATGATTGCATGAATGGAATGATTAATTATAAATATTATTATAATGATCATATCTATTGCTGTGAATATTTCAAATAATCTTATATTGCAGGCAATTCTTTCAGAATACTTTTCAGCAGCAGAAACAGTCTGGTCAGCAAGCTGGAAGTATTCTTCACTGAGATTTACAATATCAGTATTTTCATAACCATATTCACGGACTTTATATATTTCGTCCTTTAGTAAAATCCAGAAAGCAATCTGTGTATCAAGTTTTTTTTCATAATCATTGTCATCAAGTTTGATAAGATTATAATCGCCATCTTTATATTTAAGATCTTCAAGAATTCCATCAAGATAATTGATGAGCTCATCATTAGGATTACCAGTGATTTCAAGCTTGACTTCTCTTTGAGTAGCACCTCTGACAAGACCGGTATAGTTAATAACTCTGGCAGTTCCCTGTAATTTTCCTATAAGAACCATCATTATTGCTACAAGAACAATAAGAATAACGATAAGACAGCTTTCAATAACAGTATTGATTGTTTTTATATGTTTTCCGTGTTTGTGTATTTTCATATCTCACCTTATAAAATAATTGTTACATATATACTATAAAAACGGTACTTTAGTACTATATCAATATGCTGTATAAATGTCAATACAATAAATGTGAATTATGAATGAATCCGACTGAAAATGAATGAAAGTGGTAATGACATTTATCAGTATGCAAGTATACATATGTTGTGCATTGACACATAAGTATTGCAATATTAAAATTAATTCGTTTGGAATTTCTAACCGGACAGATAATAAATTATACAGGTTAAATATTGGAGGAATCATATATGTCAAATATAAAGCTTGGAAGTCATGTGGGAATGGCAGGTAAGGAAATGTTTCTTGCATCTGCGAGGGAAGCAGTATCTTATGGTGCTAATGTATTTATGTTATACACAGGTGCGCCACAGAATACAAGAAGAAAAGAAATAAGTGAGCTTAATATAGAAGCTGGCTGGAAGTATGCTAAGGAACATGGAATTGAGGAGATTATTGTACATGCACCTTATATAATCAATCTTGCGAATACAATTAAGCCAGAGACTTATGAGCTTGCTGTTGAATTTCTTGAAAAAGAAATTATAAGGACTGCTGCCATGGGAAGCCATATAATGGTGCTTCATCCAGGAAGCCATGTCAATGCCGGAGTTGAAGCCGGAACCGCACAGATTATCAAAGGACTTAATACAGTGCTTAACCAGAACAATGATGATGTATATATTGCACTTGAGACAATGGCTGGCAAGGGAAGCGAGATAGGCAGGACATTTGAAGAGCTTAAGGCAATCTATGATGGCGTTGACAAGAAGGACAGATTGAGAGTGTGTTTTGATACATGCCATGTTAATGATGCTGGTTATGATTTAGTTAATCATTATGATGAAGTATTTGCAGAATTTGACAAAGTGATTGGTCTTGACCAGATAGCAGTATTTCATATCAATGACAGCATGAATCCGCTTGGAGCGCATAAGGACAGACATGCCAACATTGATAAAGGAAATATAGGATATGAGACTCTTCACAGACTTGTCCATGATGAAAGATTCTTAGATGTTCCTAAGATTCTTGAGACCCCATGGGTAGCAGTTGAGGGAACTGATAAGAAAGAGCCTCCTTATAAGGAAGAGATTGCGTGGCTTTTAGAGAAATAATGTGAAAATGCTGTTTTTTCGTTTTATTATAATTTTTGAACTGATTTTTTGTATTTATATTAGTACAATCTGGATATAATGGGTTCATAATCACAATGAACGGAGGAATAGAATATGCTAAGACACAAGAAACATGCATCGGCCTTTATCGCATTTTTGATGGCTTTTGCACTCATCTTCACTAGTTCTGGTATTGGCTCTCTTACATTTACGAAAGCCGATGATACACAGACGATTTACTATAATGGTGAATCAGTTACTCTTTCAGAGCATGCATTATATGTAAATCAGAATTTAGCTTCTTCAAGCGGATATTCATATAAGACACTTCAGGAAGCAGTAGCTAATGCAATTCCTGGCACAAAGGATAATCCAACAATTATTTATCTTGAGCCGGATGTATATTGGACTGACGATTATACTAAGACAGAAGATCGTGATAAGAATGATCTTATAGGTCTTATAATTCCACAGGCTTATATAACACTTGTAGGAATGACTGGTAATCGTGATGATGTAGTAATTGCATCAGACAGAGGACAGAATGCAGGAGCTAATGGTAACTTTAACACAATTGGTGTAGGCGACGGATTTCATGCAAAAGACCTTACAATCGGAAATTATTGTAATGTAGATTTAGTGTATGAAAGAGATACTACTAAGAATCATACTAAGAGACAGGAAGCTGTTACACAGGCACAGGCTGTTACTAAAGTTCCTAGCATTACAGATATGGATGAATGGTTCTTTGAAAATTGTAACATTATATCAAGACTTAATCTTTTCTCAAGAGATGACAGACCTAAGCGTTCTCTTATAAAAGATTGTCATCTTGAGTGTACAGATGATTCGCTTGGAACCGGTTATATAACGATATTTGAAAATTGTACGTTTAGCCTGTTTTCTAATACTCCTTGTGGTGGAGCATCATTCTATATGCAGGCATTCTTAGGCTGTGAATTTACAACACAGTTATCAGATAATAAAACAATTACATTATGTAAGAATACAAAACCGTTTGCTTTTATTGACTGTGATTTTAAGGGCGACATGACTGGTATGGAATGGAAACAGAGTAATTTTTCTGATGATATAAGACAGATTGTTTCTAATAATACTCTTAATGGACAGCCATTGACAATCAGTCCTGATTATCCAGATTTATCAGTAACTCCTGATGGAGAGCAGATGAAAGCATTTAAGTATAATGGGGAATATAATATATATAATCTCTTAAATGGTGTGGGTTATGATGAATGGGATCCGTTAAATCAGAAGGATTATATGCCAACCGGTACATGGAATATCCAGTTTGACTATCCAGGAATTGCTAAGGATGTTGTTCCGGTACTTCAGGGAAATGTTTCTGATTCACTTCAGGTTACGCCTGTTGTTCTTGGTGGCAATGACAAGACTGTAACATGGAGTACTGAAGACGATACGCTTGTTATTGAACCACAGGATGATGGTACTGTAATAGTAAAGGGTGACAACTCAACATTAGACAATAAGAAAGGCTGTCTTGTTGCAACAGTAGCCAACGGAATGAAGAAGGTATTACATTTTACAGTTACTCCGAAGATATTTGAGGCACCTGTATTATCAGAAAAACCTGTTTTATCAGCACCTGAGAATGGAATGATTAATGTAACATATGCATTTACAGATAATAGTGAAGCAGCAGACGAAAGTATAATTAACTGGTATCGTGCTACAGACAAAGAAGGAACAGATAAAGTCCTCGTTGCACAGACAACATATGTAGATAGTGATGCTAAGCCATACTCTTCATATGTACTCCGCTTAGATGATGTTAATCATTATATTATCTGTGAAGTTATACCAAAGCGTTCGAATTCAGTAGAAGGCAGTTCAGTATTTACTGCAGCTTCTGAACTTATCAAGTCAGCATATGTAGCAGATGAACAGAAACAGTCATATAATGTTGATCTTGAGCATCTTGCATATATTGAAGCTGAGAATGATACAGAAGAGAATAATTATGAATGGAAAAACACACTTGAAGCTGGTAATTGGTATGGAGGATTCTATCTGCCTGCTGAATACAGAGAAGGTGGAGAGTGGAGTGACAAAGCATATAAGCCTGTTTCAGGTGAGCTTCCATATACATATGCACAGGGAGCATCAGGCGCATCAGGAACTACGGGACTTCAGACAACTACACAGGGTGCAAGACTTGTATATGTTGATGATACTGCACGAAAAGATATGTCAATGACATTGACTCTTTCTCCTCATAAAACAGGAGCACAGGGCTTCGGTAGTGCTAAACAGTTCATAGATATCTATTTCAAATATGATGCAAAAACAATGACTGGTTATGGCTTAAGAATTGCCAGAGTACCATCTATAAGTGATCCGGTTCTAAGTAGTTTTGCAGCTAAGTCATGTACATTTACATTGATGGAATATAAGAATGGAGTTGCAATTCCGCTTGAGGATTCAGTCATATCAACAGCATTTCTTCCAGGATGCACAATTAAGCTTGATGTGACTGGCAATACATTTACAGCAGATGTTACAACAACATCATCTCAGGACTCAGCAAGCAATATCATGCCTCATGAGGTACATTTAAGCCATGTATTTGAGAATGAAGTAAACAGTTACAGTGGAATAGGATTCCAGCATACAGGTACATCTGGTGCAGGAAAGTCTGGTAACAGAGTTACTATTCATTCTGTAAGCGTAGATTACAAGGGTGTAACAGGAGAAGTTATTGATGTACCAGATAATGACATTAATAATGGCAATGATGATATTAATAAAGACACAGATGACAGAGAAGATGTTTCAGATAGTTCAGTTGATGTAGTGCCAACAGGAGATTCATCTGATATGAGAATTCTTATTATGTTAATGGCAGTATCCGGATTAGCGATTGGAATGACTGTTGCAAAATCAAAAAATTCTCTAAAAGCATTTAAGTAACACAAAACTTGATATGATTTAGAATAAAATAATCAGCCCCGCCTGCTATATATCATATGTGGTATATTGCAGACGGGGTTTTAATATGGGTAAAATTCTGTTAAACTGTAGGAAAGTATGTTGTGAAAGGCGGGATAATAATATGTCAATACCAGCACATGAAGCAAAGTCAAGATTAATAGAGGGTAATAAAAGATTTATTAATGCTACAAGCAATCCAGGAGATGTTTCGCTGGAAAGGCGCGTGGATACATTAAAGAATGGTCAGCATCCATATGCGATTGTTCTGTGCTGTTCGGATTCCAGACAGGTACCGGAAGCAATATTCTCAGCGGGAATAGGGGAACTTTTTGTTATCCGCGTGGCAGGAAATGTAGTGGATTCGCATCAGCTTGGAAGTATTGAATATGCAGCAGACCATCTTGACTGTAAGCTGGTGGTTGTACTTGGACATAACCATTGCGGTGCAGTTGAGGCGGCAATAAAGCATGACCCCGACGGACATATCAAGTATATAACTGACGATATCAGGGAAGCTATTAAGGAAGAGAAAGATGAGTATATTGCAACATGTCTTAATGTAAAGCATAGTGTCAAGGTGATAGAGGATAATACAGATATGAAGCTGCTTGAGGAAAAGGGTCTTGAGGTTATCGGGGCTGTGTACCATCTTGAGGACGGGCATGTGGAGTTTTTGGAGTAAAGAATGGATGAATGTAACATTATCAGACTAAATAATTTAATATCGTATATATCCCCAACAGAGAATCCACTATCTGCAAATGTGGTGATGATACAGGGAAGGGAAGCACTGTGGCTGTATGATGTCGGCAACCACCCTGATATTCCACAGGTAATAGAACAATTCCGTGATGGAAGAAATGTTAATGTTATATTGTCACATTTTCACGAAGATCATATCGGTAATCTTCCGGGTATGGGCGTTGATGAGGTGTATCAGGGAAAGTATACCCATAGGCACACTGACATGGGAACAGTCGTAGAAGATGACATATATATTCAGGACGGAGATGTGTCACTTCACATATTTACACTGCCTTCAAGCCATGCAAAGGGCTGTGTTGCGTTGGAAGTAAACGAAGAGTGGTGCTTTCTTGGAGATGCATTATATGCAATGCAGAAATGCGGACATAACTTGTACAATGCAGGCATATTAAAAGAAGAAATAAATGTATTACAGAACATTAAAGCGGAGAAATTCATGCTGAGTCACAGGACACCTTTTGAAAAGCCAAAGGGGATTATTATGAGGTGGCTTGGTGAGATATATGACAGAAGGGTTAAGGGAGAGGTGTATATTGAGATCTAAATATCATTTTATTATAATCGGCTCAGGCTGGCGGGCCTTATATTATGTACGCGTAGCAAAGGCTTTGCCTGAAATATTCTGTATTGATGCGATGTATTGCAGGACGCAGGAGAAAGCGGACTTAATTGCCGGTCAGTATCAGATACATACAACTACATCTATAGAAGAATGCGTGGCATATAAACCTGATTTTGCAGTTGTGGCTGTTAAGAAGGACGCCATATGTGATGTTTCAATGGAATGGCTTGACCGTGGAATAACTGTTTTATCAGAGACTCCGGCGGCACTTGATATGGATTCGCTTAATAAACTGTATTCTTATTACAAATGTGGTAAAAAACAGGTGGTTGCTGAACAGTACAGGGAGTATCCTAATATTAAAGCTTCATTAAAGCTTATTAATGAAGGAATTATTGGTGATGTCAGCTGTGTAAATGTGTCACTGGCGCATGAATATCATGGAATAAGTCTTATAAGAGCATTTCTTGGAGTTAATCCGGGAGAGAAGTATACAGTTTCAGCTAAGACATATGAGTTTCCTACAACACAAACTCTTACAAGATATGATAAGTTCACTGATGGCAGGATTGCAGGAAAGAAAAGATGCGTTGCCACATTTGAATTCGAAAGCGGGAAAGTGGCATGGTATGATTTTGATTCGGAGCAGTACAGGTCACCAATCAGAAAGAATACGCTTAAAGTTCAGGGTGTAAGAGGCGAACTTATTGATGAATGTGTATATTATCTTGATGAGAATAATGAAGGTCAGACTGGCAGAATCATAACGGATTCCCATGTGATTAATACAGGAAACTCTAATCCTAATTTTGAGAAGATTCGTGAAATTAAGAAAATTTCATTTAATAATAAAATTATATATGAGCCGGAATTTGGATTGTGTGGTCTGTCAGAAGATGAAACAGCAATCGCAGTGATGATGAAGAATACGGCAGAGTATAGCAGAGGAAATGCGTCTGCACCATATAGTATGGAGGATGCCCTTGCAGATGCGTATGCTGCCATCTTACTGAAGAAGGCTGTGGAAACAGGAGAAATGGTGCATAGTTAATATAATGAAACGGGGTACATGGTATGCAGAAAGAATTGTTAAAGGTGGCACTTATAGGTGTAGGAAGTGTTGGAAAGAAATATGCCAGAATGATAACAGCGGGAGAAGTTCCGCATATGAAATTATCAGCTGTGGTTACAAGAAGAGATGAACTTATTGAATGGGGCGAATCACTTGTTAATACTGATGGTGATAATGCAAGGATATTCAGGAGTGCAGAAGAATTATTTGAGACAGGAGAATCATGTTATGATGCAGTTATTATAGCAACTCCTCATAAAACTCATAAAGAACTGGCTTTGAAAGCATTTGCAAAGGGAAAAGCAGTGTTATGTGATAAGCCGGCAGCGGCAGATATAGGTGAAGCACTTGCAATGCAGAAGGCTGCCAGTGAAAGTGGCAGAATATATGGAATGATATTTCACCAGAGGCTTTACCCTAAATACATCAGGATTAAGCAGATGATAGACAATGGTGAATTAGGAGATATAAAGCGGGTATGTCTTATTAATTCACGATATTTAAGAACCTCATACTATCATAAATCTGGCTCATGGAGAAGCAGCTTTGTAGGTGAAGGCGGTGGAGCACTTATCAATCAGGGACAGCATATTCTTGATATGTATCAGTACCTGTTTGGAATGCCACAGAAACTTTTTGCAGCGATTCCATTTGGAAAATACAACGACTTTATAGTAGATGATGAGGCTACTATCGTTATGGAATACGACAATGGAAAGACAGGCACATTTATACTATCCACAGGCGAAGCCTGCCACGAAGAGAGACTTGAGATTATAGGAACGAAGGCAAGAATTCTTCTGGAAGACGACACGCTCACCATTACAAGACACAGAGATGTATGTGAGTATATCAAGAATGAAGAAGTCAACTCAAGGCAGAATATGACATTTGCAGAGGAAACTATACAGTTTGAGAAGGCATCTGAGCCATATGCACAGTTATTTGAAAACTTTGCAAATGCGGTGCTTAAAGGTGATGAGTCTTATCTGACTGTTAAGGGCAGTGATGGAATTAATTCACTCATGTTGTGTGCCAGTGCTTATTATTCAGCATGCAAAGGCATAAAAGTAGAACTTCCGCTTGAAGCCTCTGATTATAAAGAGCTTATGGATGAATTGATTAAGAAAGAAGAGGGAGAATAGATTCAGTCTATTCTTCCTCTTCTTCGTCGTTAAAGCCGTGGAGCAGAAAATCGTTCCACCTGGCATTAGTTTCTTCAAGCTCTTTTTTCTGCATGATACGGTTTCTGTCGCTTAGAATGGAAATCATTTCATCAGCGATCTCCTCAACAGGAGGGTGGTCGTAATGATAGAGATAACCAATCATGCGGCTGGCAGTGAAATCAGTATTGAGATTCTTAGTGACAATATCACAGAAATTTTCCTCATAACCTCTTTGCAGCATTAATTCATATAATTGTCTGCTTAAATCTGATTTGGGTTTCATAAAATGTGACTCCTTGTTTGTGGTGCGTAATATGTCTGTTTATTATAGCATAAATATTTGAAAAATATAATGCATTATGATATATTACATTTGTAATGATATAGCATTAAGATAGTATGCTATATGAATATGGAGGTGTTTTTATGTCAAGTACGATTCAAGTAAGAGTGGATGACGATTTGAAGATTAAATCAGATAATTTATTTAGAGAATTAGGAACAGATACTACAACGGCTATAAGAATGTTTTTAACACAGGCAGTTGCTAATAATGGATTTCCATTTGAGATAAAGAAAGTGGCAGCTAATCCTTACATTGCTATTTCGGAAAAGGAAGTTCTTGACAGATTAGCAAAGTCAAGAGATCAGTCAAAGAATGGAGAATATTCAGAAGCAGGTGATTTTGTTGCAGATATGAGGACAAAGTATGGCATATAAAGTGGTTGTTACTAATGATGCTAAAGAAAATATGCAAGAGTATATTGAATACATCTTATATGAAAAAAAGAATCGGCAGGCAGCAGGAAGTCTGCTTGATGATTTTGAATATACTAAAGATATATTAGCAGAGGTCGCAGGAAGTTTAAAATTATGTGATAACGAAAAATTGAGAAGTTTAGGATATAGAAGGATATCCTTTAAATTCCATAGATATTTTATGTTGTATAGAGTGGAAGATACAACTGTTTATATAGATGGGATTTTTCATGAGTTACAGGATTTTGAGAATAAGATTAACTGAGGGATAATAAATATGGCAAGATATAATTTTAGTAAAACAATTGTACATAGTGGGTTGAATAAAACAAAAACAATATATGGAACCAGATGTTATTATGTAAAGAAGGTTAATAATAACTTAATCTGACCATATAAATTTAACTCAAAATGACAATGTACACATGTCACTTTATCTGTTATTCTTATGTGCAATTAAAGTATGTTGATATAGGAGGCAGATAAAATGGAAGCACAACAGACACAGTTAGTACAGCAGGGGATTAAGAAAGAAGGATTTCATATTACTGTAACACAGATGTGTATAACAGCAGTATTTATGGCACTTACATGTGTTGCAACAATGGTGGTACAGATTCCTATTCCTTTGGGATATGCACATTTGGGAGACAGCGTAATACTTATATGTGCATTTTTCTTCGGACCAGTTGTTGGCGCACTCGCAGGAGGAATTGGTTCTGCGATGGCAGATATATTAACTGGATTTGCAGTATGGGCAGTTCCAACACTTATAATAAAGACAATCATGCCAATAATAGCATGTGCAATATTTGGCAATATGAAAAGTAAGTTTGACAGATGTAAGGTTATTTCAGTAAAAGGAATTGTTGGTGCAGTTGTTACATTACTTTTCATGACATTAGGATATGTTGTATTTGGTGCAATAATAGCAGGCAGCTTTGCAGCAGGATTAGCTTCGGCACCAGGACTTCTACTTAAGTCGGTAGTTAATATGGTTGTATATCTTTTTGTGGCAACAGGAATGTCTAAGATTCTTGGCAGAAATAATAATTGATTACAAGTAGAGGAGAATAGATATATAGTCTGTAGGGTGGTACTTTTGGGTATCACCCTTTTTCGTGGTTGATACACGAGGAAGTTTTACTTCCTCTAGAAGATATTTATCGTGGAGGTAACTCAAAGTCAAGGAATCCTCATATGCAGACAATGTTAAGATTAGTAGGATTTGGAGATAATGCTGGTTCTGGCTTCCCAACAATTCTTGAGGTATGGAAATCAGAAGGGTGGATTGAACCTCTATTAATAGAGGATACAAATCTTAATCAAGTGACACTTGTGATGAAGATGGAAAAGGAATCTGATGAAGAATTAGCAGAAAAATCAGCAGATTCAAAAAACATGAATAGGTCAGATTTATCAGCAAGACACAAACAGATTTTAACAAATATGGATATAGGTGTTGAATATAGTACGGAACAGATAGCAGAGAAGATTGGATTAAAAGGTCCTAGAACAAGACAACTATTAAATGAATTAGTGAATAAGGAGTTATTAGCTTGTGTTGGAACAACAAAAAGAAGAAGATATATTAAGACTGTTGATTGAAAAACATATGATACCTATCAGTAGTCGCAAATCCAGAGCCTTTATAGGTCAAAAATCATATCGACTACTATATTAGTTGCAAATTACACCTATAAAGTAACTATGATCAGCAATCTTATAGGAAATCCAACTCTAAAACCACATTTTAGACAGCGTAAGAGGGCAAATCAGCCTATAAGATGCAATATATTTATTTTCTTATAGGAAGCCCTGCCTCAAAAAGCCAAGATTTACCACTACATCCCCCCAAAATGAGAAAAAAGCCGCCAGCAATTAAGCTGGCGGCTTAAATTAACACTTACATGAGGTATAGCAACAATCACCGATGGTGGAAGAGTTGTTTGTCAGCGTACATTGCTGAGTCAGCATTTTTTACTATTTCAATAATATCGATTCCGTTGCCGGATGCAACACCGACAGCACTTTTAAAAATAATCCGTTAAATATACGAATGCACACACAATTTATATTCTAACATTTAGTTATATCGTTTTCCAGCTTTTTTAATTCTTTTAATTCTCTTATAGTAAAGTATCCGCATACGATAGCGGCGGCAGCGTCTGCTATAGGTCCGGCATACATAACACCGTCAATTCCCATGAATATAGGAAATATAATGATAAGTGGCAGCAGGAAAATAATCTGCCTTGTAAGCGACATAAATACACCAAGCTGTGATTTGCCAATTGAGTTAAAGAAATTGGAAGTTACAGGCTGGATGCCATTAACAATTGTCAGAAACATATATATTCTGAAATATCTTTCAGAGAATTTAAAGTACAGGTCACTTCCGTTACCAAATATGCTGATAATCTGTCTTGGGAATATCTGGAAGCATGCAAATGCGATTAAAGACAGGGCAGAAGCTGCACCAAGTGCAAGAAGATAAGTTTTTCCTACACGGGCGTACTTCTTTGCACCATAGTTAAAACCTATAACAGGCTGTGTTCCCTGAGATATTCCGATAACAAATGACATGAAAATCATATTAACTTTAGTTATAATTCCGGCGCAGGCAAGAGGAATGTCTCCACCGTATATTGATTGTGCGCCGTAGTGTGACAGCGTATTGTTCATAACAATCTGTACAACGGTCATTGCAATCTGATTAAAGCAGGCACTTGCTCCAAGAATAAATATTTTCTTACAGTGGGCAGCAGATACAATAAAACTTTCCCTGCTAAGTTTGATTGTCTTAAAATGAAACATATAACGCAGGCTGATTGAAAATGAAATTATCTGGCCTGTAATTGTTGCAAGTGCCGCACCTGTCATTCCCATGTTAAAGACAAAGATAAACAATGGGTCAAGAATAGTATTTACTATGGCACCAGCAAGCATAGATATCATGGAATATCGTGGGCTTCCATCTGCGAGAATAAGCTTGCTCATACCAGTGTTTGCAATTAAGAATGGGAAGCCAAACGCAGTGATTCTTGTATATGCCTTTGCATAAGGAAGTACATCATTAGTTGCACCAAAGAATTTAAGCATAGGTGTTAAGAATATAGTGGTTACAAGGAACAGAAATATTCCAAACAATGCCATAAGCACAATACCATTGCCGGCATATTTTTCAGATTCGTTCTTTTCACCGGCACCAAGATACAGCGAGAAATTAGTCGCGCTTCCTATACCGAGAAGAAGCGATATAGCTGTACATGTTGTTGAAAGTGGAAATGCAATATTAGTCGCAGCATTTCCAAGCATGCCGATTCCCTGGCCGATAAATATCTGGTCGACAATATTGTAAAGCGCTGTCACAAGCATTGAAATAATGCATGGAATTGCAAAACCGACAAGCAGAGTGGATTCTTTTTTATATCCAAGCGGATTATCTTTTGTGTTCATAGTCGCTGACTGATTATTCATAATAAAACCTCTTAATTATTATACAATATTATTAAAAATTGATAATAGCATAATTGATATCATAACATATTATGTTAATAAATGTGTAGCCAGATTATTAAAATGTGCTGTTATATGCTTTGCGTTTGTGATATAATTCATGTCATGTAAACATATAAAGCCGGAGGGAAATATGGATAATTATTCAATTAACACAAAATGCGTCCAGGCAGGCTATACTCCTGGAAATGGTGAACCAAGACAGATTCCTATAATCCAGTCTACTACATTTAAGTATGATACAAGTGAGGATATGGGAAAACTTTTTGACCTTGAAGCAAGTGGATATTTCTACACAAGACTTCAGAATCCAACTAATGATTATGTGGCAGCTAAGATTGCAGCCCTTGAAGGTGGAAGTGCAGCAATGCTTACTTCATCAGGACAGGCAGCTAATTTCTTCGCTTTATTTAATATTTGCGAAGCTGGAAGCCATATAGTAGCATCATCTTCTATATATGGAGGAACATTTAACCTTATTGATGTTACTTTGAAGAAGATGGGAATTGAAGCAACATTTGTTGACCCTGACTGCACAGAGGAAGAACTTAATGCAGCGTTCAAGGACAACACAAGAGCAGTATTTGGTGAGACAATTGCCAATCCTGCACTTACAGTATTAGATATTGAGAAGTTTGCAAATGCAGCACATGCACACGGTGTACCACTTATCGTCGATAATACATTCCCAACACCAGTTAATTGCAGACCAATTGAATGGGGAGCAGATATTGTAACACATTCAACAACTAAATATATGGACGGACATGGAGCAGCAGTCGGTGGAGCTATTGTAGACAGCGGAAATTTTGACTGGATGGCACATGCAGACAAGTTCCCTGGACTCTGCACACCTGATGAATCATATCATGGAATTACATATGCCGAGAAGTTCGGTAAAGAAGGTGCGTTTATAACAAAATGTACTTCACAGCTTATGAGAGATTTAGGCTGCATACAGTCTCCACAGAATGCATTTATATTAAATCTTGGTCTTGAATCACTTCATGTGCGTATGCCAAGACATGTTGAAAACGGACAGGCTGTTGCAGAATTTCTTGAGAAGCAGGATAAGGTTGAATTCGTTAATTATCCGGGACTTCCTTCTAACAAGTACTATGAGACAGCTAAGAAGTACATGCCAGAAGGTGGCTGCGGAGTAGTTTCATTCGAGTTAAAGGGTGGAAGAGAGGCTGCAGAGAAGTTTATGAAGAATTTAAAGCTTGCAGCTATCGAAACTCATGTAGCAGATGCGAGAACATGCTGCCTTAACCCTGCAACATCAACACACAGACAGATGAATGATGAGCAGCTTAAAGCCGCTGGAATTCCAGCAGGACTTATACGTATCTCATGTGGCCTTGAGGATAAGAAGGATCTGATTGCGGATATTGCACAGGCGCTGGAGGCTATATAATTCTAATAGAGAATTAAAGTTACCAATAAATCTGGATAATTAAGAAATTGAAATGTTTTATATGAATAAAGTCGTTAAAATGATGAGATTATTACAAATAAAAGCCATCATTTTAACGACTTTTTGTTTACAATAAAATGTGTACATGGTACACTTGGGTTATGAAAAGTCATTATTTATCAAGGACTGAAAGGAAGTGACACAATGTTTGCATTAAAAGATTATATTACATCTGAGGATATTAAGAATCTGCGAAAGAATCTTGGACTGACACAGAAAGAATTTGCCAGTCTTGTAGGAACATCAAAACCGACAATAGAACGATGGGAAAAAGAAAATGCTAAGATTACAGGTCCAATTGTTTTACTTTCTAAGATGATTAATGATTATCCTGATTATGTGAACAGACTGATAATACCGGAGAAAGAATTTCCTGTCAGAATGTTTTATATGTATAAGGATGACATCTGTACACTGATAGATGTTGATGACGCAAAGCAGCTTGTGAGAATAAAGAATTATACAGACAAGCTGATGTTTCGTGCATTTGGCGTTAATGAAAATCCTGATTACAATGACTATAAGGAATTTCTTGAGTCAAGATGTTTTCCAAGAACAAGAGATAAGATGAAGCTTGTGCTGGAGGATATCGGACTTCCGTTTTATGACACATTTATGATAATAGAAAAGACGCAGGGGCGTATGGCAGAGGACGATTTCTGGATAAGAATAGAGAAGTAGATGATGGAGGAATGTTTATGGTCGAACTTTTTGAACAGAATATAAGAACCAATACCCGACAGTCATCTAAGGGAAATCAGTTAAAATGGGAAAACGAAAGCATATGGTATAAAGCTGATTATACTGGATACGAGGGGTTAGCGGAATATGTTATATCACATTTATTAAAGTATACTAATCTTAATGAAGACGAGTATGTATTATATGAACCGGAACAGATTAAATATAAAAGACAGATATATAATGGAGTCAGGAGCAGAGCTTTTATAGATGGCGACTGGCAGATAATTACATTGGAGAGATTATTTAAAAATGTATATAATGAAAGTCTTACAAGTGTTTTGTGGCATATGAGTGATGTGAAGGAAAGGCTTGAATTTCTTGTAAATGCTATAAAGAATATAACAGGTCTTAATAATTGGGGTGAGTATATATGCAGACTATTTACAATAGACGCATTTTTCCTAAATGAGGACAGGCATATGCATAATATTGCTGTCTTGATGAATGGAAAAGGTGATTATAAATATTGTCCGGTGTTTGATAATGGTGCAGGGCTTCTGTCAGATACAACAATGGATTATCCAATGGAACAGGATATATATCAGATGATATCAGAAGTTAAGAGCAAGAGCGTAAGTCAGAATTTTGATGAGCAGCTTGATGTGGCCGAAAATTTATACGGACAGAATCTGCAATTTCTATTTACTAAAAAGAATGTAAGCGATATAGTTAATAATGCAGATACGTATCCACCGGAAGAAAGAAAAAGGGTGGAGTTAATCATATACAGTCAGATGAACAAGTACAAATATTTATTTAGATAAGGAGCAATTATTATGGTAAAGCATGTTATTTTATGGAAATTAAAGGACGAGCTTGCAGGAGAAGAAAAAGAGCAGGTTAAGGCAGGTATTAAGGAAGGACTTGAAGGTCTTGCAGGACAGATTCCGGGGCTTATAGAGGTAAAAGTAAGAACAGAGTGTCTTCCAAGTTCTACAGCAGATGTAATGTTAGACACAACATTTGACAGCGTGGAAAGTTTAAAGGGTTATGCCGTACATCCTAAGCATGTGGCAGTTGCAGACAGCAAGGTAAGACCTTACACAGCAGTAAGGTCATGCATGGATTACGAAATATAGTAATTAACTAACAGCAATATTGGAGGAACTAACAATGGAACATATTTCAAGAAATGATGCATTTGAATTACTTAAAAAGTACAATATAGACCCTTTTCACATCCAGCATGCATTAACAATTGAAGCTGTTATGAAATGGTATGCTAATGAACTTGGTTATGGAGAAGATGCAGAGTACTGGGGAATTGTAGGGCTTCTTCATGATATTGATTTTGAGCTTTATCCTGAACAGCATTGTATCAAAGCACCAGAACTTTTAAGAGAGGGCGGCGTATCAGAAGATATAATTCATGGAGTAGTTTCTCATGGCTATGGAATTACAGTTGATGTTGCACCTGAGCATGAGATGGAAAAAGTGCTTTTTGCAGCAGACGAGCTTACAGGACTTATATGGGCAGCGGCACTTATGCGTCCATCAAAGAGTACTAAGGACATGGAGCTTAAGTCATTAAAGAAGAAATATAAGAGCAAGGGCTTTGCAGCAGGCTGTTCAAGAGAAGTAATTGAGCGTGGAGCAGAGCAGCTTGGCTGGGGACTTGATGAACTTCTGACGAAGACTCTTGCAGCAATGGCAGCCTCAGAAGACACTATTAATGAAGAGATGGAGAAGGAAAATGTTTAATACTCCAACAGATTGTTACAATTATATAATTGAGAATGACCTTGAAATGCCAGTGCTTGGTGCAATGATGAATCATGTTGGCGGATATTCAATAGCAGAGATTGCGGACGGAAGATTCCATAACAGAGACGAAGCAGTCTCATTTTCATCACCAGGTTATAAGATAAACATTCCTGTTACTGATGATGAAATAGTTACGGCAGTGCTTAATGGGCTGTATGTAAGTGCATTTATATCAAGAAATCAGGATAAGTACCAGATTCATTTTCTTGTATCGGGATATCCTGTCGATATGAAATGCCGTTACGAGGAGCATATTGCAAAAGGCGTGGTAAAATACATGATAATGTCTACTATTGTTGCATGCAGATTAGACAGCGAGAAAAAGCTGAAAGAATATATAGCAGATTAAATAAGAGAGCCAGGATATACGGACTGACAATGGGGTTGAAGTTCGTATATACCGGCTCTCTTTATGAGGGGGAAAAATGTTTTTCAAACATCCGATGGCTGCTGCATTGGGAGATTAGACAGCCATCTTTTTTATGAAAAAGTTTGTCTGTTGTCTTTCGACATTGTTTATATTAAATGGGAAATGTGAAAATGAGTTGGAAAGTTTGTGAGAATTTTGTGAACAGTGCTATAATAAATGGCATTGAAATTATGAAAATACTTAAATAATGGAGGACACATTTACATGAAAGAGTTAAGTAACAGATCAGCAAATTTTACAGACTCTGTCATCAGAAGAATGACAAGAGTTGCTAATAAATATGGTGCAGTTAATTTATCGCAGGGATTTCCTGATTTTGACCCACCAAAGGCTATAACAGACAGGCTTGCAAGAGTTGCAGGCGAAGGACCTCATCAGTATGCATTGACATGGGGAGCTAAGAATTTCAGAGATGCAGTTGCTAAGAAATATGAACATTTTTCAGGTGTTAAGATTGACCCTGAGACAGAGATTGTTGTCACATGCGGAAGTACTGAGGCAATGATGGCTACAATGCTCAGTATTACTAATCCGGGAGAGAAAGTCGTAATATTCTCGCCTTTCTATGAGAATTATGGCGCAGATACAATTCTTTCAGGTGCAGAGCCGATATATGTTCCATTAGTTCCACCAGAATTTCATTTTGATAAGGAAAAGTTAGAAGATGCATTCAGACAGGGTGCTAAGGCATTAATTCTGTGCAATCCTTCCAACCCATGCGGTAAGGTGTTCACAATGGAGGAAATGCAGACAATTGCTGAACTTGCAAAGAAATATGACGCATATGTTGTTACAGATGAAGTGTATGAGCATATTGTATATGCACCTAATAAGCATATTTATATGCAGGCGCTTGAGGGCATGAGAGAAAGAACAATTGTGTGCAATTCACTGTCTAAGACATACTCAATAACAGGCTGGAGATTAGGTTATGTTATTGCTAACCCACAGATAATCGACAGAGTTAAAAAGGTACATGATTTCCTTACAGTTGGTGCAGCCGCACCATTGATGGAGGCAGCAGTTGTGGGATTAGAGTTTGGTGATGGATATTATGATGAACTTGCCGCACATTATGCACATATGAAAGAGGTATTTGTAGGCGGTCTTAAGAAGCTGGGATTAAAATACACAGACCCACAGGGGGCATATTATGTGCTTGTTGATGTGAGTGAATTCGGAGTTAAAGATGATGTGAAATTCTGTGAATGGATGACACAGTTCGTTGGTGTGGCGGCAGTTCCGGGGTCAAGCTTTTTCAGGGAAGATGTGCATAATCTTGTGAGATTTCATTTCGCAAAGCAGGACGATACACTTAATGAAGCAATAAAGAGACTGGCAACACTTAAAGAAAAAGTGATGAATGCCAAGAATGTGGACTGGAGATAATTCATGGAAATATACTTAAAACCGATAATTTCAGCGTGTTATGTGTTCCCGGTTCTTGCCGTGCTTTTCACACTGCCATACATAATATACGAATATCATAAATATGGCTCGATACTTGTAATAAGAACAGGGGTTGTGTACACATTTATATTCTACATGATTACCTCATATTTTATGACAGTGCTGCCGCTGCCTCCGATTGATTCAGTGACACCGGATTCAGCATGTATGCTGTTAGTGCCATTTGATGCGGTAAGAAGAGTCATTGCTACTGCGAATGTTACTTTATCGAATCCGGCAACATATATTAATCTGTTCAAATGTGGTGACTTCTGGCAGATTGCTTTCAATATTCTGCTGTTAGTGCCATTTGGTGTGTATCTGAGATACTATTTTAAGAGAAAATGGTGGCAGGTGCTTATAATGTCATTCTGCTACAGCCTGTTTTTTGAGCTTACGCAGTTGTCAGGCTTGTATGGAATATATCCTTATCCATACAGATTCTTTGAAGTGGACGACCTGATATGTAACACACTTGGAGGAATGGTGGGCTTCTGGGTTATGCCGGCGGTTGTTTTCATGCTTCCAAAGCGTGACAGAATGGATGAGGTTGCTTACAACAGAGGACAGATTGTGTCGGAATTCAGGAGAATAATAGCATGGGCGTTGGATATGCTTGTGATAATGGCTCCGGTTGCCGTATTTTTTGCAATAGATAAAGAAAAGTTTATGAATGCTGTGTACGATGTAAGATATCTGGTTGCCATAGCTGTATATATAGTTATTACATTTACAATAGTTACAGCAGTTACTAAGGGAAGAACTATAGGCAAGGCACTTGTTAATATAAGACTAGTGAGGGCAGAGAGTAAGAAAGCTGATAATAAGGCAGCAGATTATGAAGCTGAGAATATTAAGGCTGATACTCACAGAAGAGTGAATGTTTTCAGGCTTATGGGAAGATATTTTATTCTGTATGTTTTAAGCCTGCCTTCTCCTGTATATGCATATAATCTTTATCATGTGGCACTTAAGGCTGATGGTTGGAGATTCTCTGTCAGTATAGCAGTATGTCTATTGTGCCTTATGGTTACGGCATATTTTGCGATAGATTTCATATTATGTCTGTTCAGCAGTACACGGCAGATGTTTTATGACAGGGTGATGGGAATTACGCATGTCAATATGGTGAAGCAGAAGGAAAAGATATCAAAATAAATTGAAAAACATAACAAAATAAACTCAAAAAATACATTGACATGTTAGAACTGACATGTTAGTATACACATAGCAAATAATTATGCAAATATGGTACAGAATAATAATGTTGTTATGTAAAAGGAGGATTTTTGTTATGGATATGACATTGAGATGGTATGGACCAGGATACGACAGCGTAACACTTAAGCAGATCAGACAGATTCCAGGCGTAAAGAATGTTATTACAACGCTTTTTGGTAAGCAGGCTGGGGAGCGGTGGCTTCCAGAGGAAATAGCGGAGCTTAAAAGGATTGTTGAAGATGCCGGGTTGGGAATCGCTGGTATTGAATCTGTTAATGTGTCAGATGATATTAAGATTGGCACAGCTAAGGCAGATGAGCACATTGACAATTATATAAAGACTCTGCAGGCTCTTGGAGAAGCGGATATTCATGTGGTATGTTACAATTTTATGCCTGTATTTGACTGGACACGATCAGAACTTGCAAGAGAAAGAGCTGATGGTTCAACGGTGCTTGCATATAATCAGGATACAGTTGATATGATTGATCCGGAGCATATGAAGGAATCAGTTGCAAAGATGTCTAATGGATTCGTAATGCCAGGATGGGAACCAGAGCGTCTTGACAGATTAAAAGAACTTTTTGAAATGTATAAAGATGTTGACGCAGAAAAGCTGTTTAATAATCTGGTATATTTTCTGGAAGCAATTGGTCCGGTATGTGAGAAGTATGATATAAAGATGGGGATTCATCCGGATGATCCTGCGTGGCCTATATTTGGACTTCCAAGAATTATGACAGGTAAGGATTCTGTTACAAAACTTCTTGATGCTGTAAATAAACCATATAACGGAATAACACTTTGTACGGGTTCATTTGGCTCTAACCAGAATAATGATATTTGTGAGATTATCAAGGCGTGCAGAGGAAGAATACCATTTGCACATGTGAGAAACCTTAAATATAATTCACCTAGGGATTTTGAAGAAGCAGCACATTTATCATCTGATGGTTCTATGGATATGTATAAGATTATGAAAACATTATATGATACAGGTTTTGACGGCATTATAAGACCAGACCATGGAAGAATGATATGGGATGAGGTGGCTATGCCAGGTTATGGTTTATATGACAGGGCTTTAGGTGCAACATACCTTAATGGCTTATGGGAAGCTATTGATAAATCATCAAAGTAATTATTAACATTGGGTTTTTATGACATAATGGAGGATATTATGAAACTTTCAATAAATGGTATTAAGAATACGACAGATTGGGAAAAGGCTGGCATAAAGCTGCCTTCATATGATGTTGAAAAGGTTGCAGAGGATACAAAAAAGTCACCTGTATGGGTACATTTTGGTATTGGCAATATTTTCAGGATATTCATTGGTGGAATTGCAGATTCATTATTAGAACAAGGAGTTTCAGATAAAGGCATTACATGTGTTGAAACATTTGACTTCGATGTAGTAGATAAAATATATAAGCCATTTGATAATCTTGTTATGGCTGTTACATTGAAGGAGGATGGAAATACAGAAAAAAAGGTACTTGGTTCACTTACAGAAGCTATTAAGGCACAATCATATTCGCAGAAGGAATGGGAAAGATTAAAGGAGATATTTGCTGACCCTGGGCTTCAGATGGTGTCATTTACTATTACAGAAAAAGGTTATGCGTTGAAGGATTCTAAAGGAGAGTTTTTCTCTTTTATCAGGGAAGACATTGATAATGGACCAGAAAAAGCAACATCAGCAATGGCAGTAACAGCAGCACTTTTGTATGAACGTTTTAAAGCCTGTAAGGCACCGATTGCAGTTGTATCAATGGATAACTGCTCACATAACGGAGAGAAACTTAGAAATTCGATAACCGAGATGGTAACTGAGTGGAATAAAAAAGGATTTGTTGGTAATGATTTTGTTGATTATGTGAATAATGAAGAGCTTGTATCATTTCCATGGTCTATGATTGATAAAATTACACCAAGACCAGCAGATAGTGTTGCTAAAGCATTAGAGGAAGCAGGTGTTGAGGATATGAGTCCGGTGATAACATCTAAGAAGACATATATTGCACCATTTGTAAATGCTGAAGGACCACAGTATCTTGTAATAGAAGACAGGTTCCCTAATGGCAGACCTCAGCTTGAAAAAGCAGGTGTGTTTATGACTGACAGACAGACAGTTAATAAGGTTGAGCGAATGAAAGTAACAACCTGCCTTAATCCGTTACACACAGCCTTAGCAGTATATGGCTGCTTATTAGGATATAATCTGATTGCTGATGAAATGAAAGACAAGGAACTTTCAGAGCTTGTGAGACGAATTGGGTTATCTGAGGGAATGCCTGTGGTAATTAATCCGGAGATTATTTCACCACAGAAGTTTGTGGATGAAGTTCTTAATGTAAGAATACCTAATCCTTTTATGCCTGATACACCGCAAAGAATAGCGACAGATACTTCACAGAAGGTAGGAATACGATATGGTGAAACAATTAAGTCATATGTCGCAAAGGACGGAAGTGCCAAAGAATTAATAGCGATTCCATTGGCAATTGCAGGATGGTGCAGATATCTTCTTGGAATTGATGATAATGGCGAAAGCTTCGAATTGTCTCCAGATCCGATGGCAGATGAATTAAAGAAGCATTTATCAGGTATAAAAATAGGTGACATATCATCTTATACAGGACAGCTTAAGAATTTATTGTCAAATGCCAATATATTTGGTATAAATTTATATGAAGCAGGAATTGGCGATAAAATAGAAGAGATGTTTGTTGAAGAGATAGCAGGAAAGGGTGCTGTAAGAAATACACTTAAAAAATACCTTTAATATATATAACAAGCAGGCTCATAGTATAAGAAAGGCCGCAGGGTTATGGAAAAATCATTAAACGAAGACACATACGAAAAATTAAAATACGATATCATGAATTTCAAGCTTGTACCTGGGGATTCAATAAGTGCACAGAAGATAGCTGTAAGGTATAATGTTTCAAGAACACCAGCAAGAGAGGCAATTGTTAATCTTGAAAAGGAGGGACTTCTTAAAATAATACCTCAGTCAGGCACGTATGTTGCAAGTATTAATTGCAGACGTTTTGAACAGGAATGGTTTGTCAGAAAAAGTCTTGAAGTGGGGATGGTAGACCCGGTTTTTGAGCATGTCAGCAATGATATGCTTGATAAGATGGAAGAATTAAACAGCCGTCTCATTAATTATGATAAATGTAATGAAAAAGTTCCAAGGATTGAAATCGATAATGCTTTTCATGAACTTATATATGAAAGCTCTGGAGAACAGCTCGCTGCTAATATAATTAAAATGCAGATGAGTCATTATAACAGAATACGTTTCTTAGCAGAACTTAATAGTTCTATTAGTGTTAAAACTAATGAGGAACATGAAATGCTTATAGATGCAATAAGGAAAAAAGATAAAAGAATGTATCTTCGTGTTATTAAAGGACATATTAACAGAATTTTTAATGAGATTGATAAGTTAAGAATAATTTATCCTGATTATTTTGAAAACAATTAAAAACAACCATCTGGATACCGGAAATCAACAGGTATCCAGATGGTTGTTTTTATTTATTGAATCATTTCTCTATATTGAGAAGGAGTCATGTTTTTGATTTTTTTGAAAAGCTTGGTGAAATAATTAACATCTGTAATTCCACATTGTACAGCAATGTCCTGTATAGGAAGCTTGGTTGTATTGAGCAGGTAGATAGCGTGTTCAATACGTTTATTATTAACAAAATTAGTGAGCGTTGAGCCGGTTTCACGTTTAAACAGAGAAGATACATAACTGCTGTTTAAAGCAAATTCAGCAGAAATAGTATTAAGGCTGAGATCATCAGTAAGGTTAAACGAGATGTAATTAATAATATTTTGGACAGGTTTGCTATATTTTCTTAAAGAATAAGATTGAACAAGCAGACAATATTTACGCGTGATTTCATTTTCCAGGGTTTCAAGCTGGGCAATTGTGGTACAGGATTCTATCCTGATAGCAAATTTGCGTGATATCTCATCAAGATGAATAGGATGAACATATGCTGATTGGGCAGCTTTCCTGCAAAGTGTATTAAGAATTATCATGAAATTCTTTCTATCGCGGATTGAATCTGACAGGCGGGGCTTAATTCCAGATGAATTAAGATGAGCAAGCTTGTCAATTGATTCAAAATCACCATGAGCAACATATTCCATCAGGAGAGATTCATCATTATAGCGTTGTTCTAGAACCTCAATGGATTGCTTTGTCGGTTCGGGGGTATAATCATTGTACATGTATTCAGAAGCATTTTTATTAAGGAAATGTTTTTTCTCAAGTGTGTAACTGCTCCATAATTTACTACATAAACAGTTTATAATTGCTTCTATACATCGTTCATCTGCAAATACCGGGAGTGCGGCATAATAAAGCTGCATAAAATCAGTGAATTTTGGTGGTATTGAATTGTATGAACATAAATCATCAATTCTTTGATTGGTAAACTTTTCAAATGAAAAAGGTCCGGCAAAGAAAGCTTTTTTTGAGTCGGGCAATTTAATATATATATAATCACAGGCGAAACTGTCATGAATCAGAAGAATTGTATTATTTTTGCCAGAACAGTTAATAAAGTTCTGAAATGTTTCTTTATGATTAATTAAAAATGCATCACTGAGGATAGTTTTTCTTAATTCACCATCATATCTGTCATCCCAGAGAAATGGTGTGTCAATTATATAAGATTGTATTTTTATCTTAGATAATAGTTCCATGGTGTAGTCCAGATATACTTTATAGTCCATATAAACCTCCAATCTCTATCAGTTTTTATTACTATATTATAATAACAGAAGAAAACAAAAATTCAAAGCATAAAAATAAACTGACATGTCACACTGACTAATACTAACATGTTACTAAACTGATGCTGACATGTTAGTATTGATTTGGCTTTTTATAGTACAATTTTTGCCATAAAAAATGTATGGGTAAAAATAATACTAGATATACTAAAATCTGTAATAACGGGTATGTTATTTATAGGTTAATATAAAGACATAGAAAAGAGAGCACACAATAGTGCACATAATATTTAAGGACGGTCTTTAAAGAAAAAATATCTATAATATTTAATAAAGTGATGGAGGTTTTATTATGACAGATAACAATGGAAAGGTGAGGCCATTTGGTATAAAAGACAAGCTTGGTTATATGTTTGGTGACTTCGGTAACGATTTTACTTTTTTGTTATCAGCTATGTTTTTGTTGAAGTTTTATACTGATGTTATGGGGGTTTCAGCAGCACTGGTCGGTCTTATGATGATGGCGGCAAGATTTGTTGATGCTATAACTGATGTAACAATGGGACAGATAGTTGACAGGAGCAGGCCGGGAAAGAAAGGCAAATTTGCACCATGGCTCAGACGAATGTGTGGTCCTGTTGCATTAGCATCATTTCTGATGTATGCGACATGGTTTAAAGATATGCCGATGGGATTTAAGATTTTCTGGATGTTTTTCACTTACCTTCTTTGGGGAAGTATATGCTACACAGGAATTAATATTCCTTATGGTTCAATGGCATCAGCGATTTCAGACAATCCGACAGACAGAACTTCTCTTTCTAACTGGAGAACAATAGGAGCTACACTTGCTCAGACAGCGATAGGTGTTGTATTACCACTTGTAGTATATTATACAGATGAAGCAGGAAATTCAGTATTATCTGGTCAGAAAATGATGCTGGGGGCTTTGGTATGTTCAATAGGAGCAGTAATCTGCTATATGCTTTGCTACAAAATGACAACGGAAAGAGTTAAGGTTGGACAGAACACACAGAAATTCTCGTTTGGAGAGCTTATAAAGGAACTTGCCCATAATAGATCTTTAATAGGCATTATAGTATGTGCATTGGTATTTTTACTTGCACAGTTATCATTAAGTAACATGAACGCATATATTTATCCAAATTATTTTGGCAATATAAAAGCAATGTCGATTGCAAGTCTTTCAGGAACAATAGTAATACTTTTACTTTCAACATTTATTACAAAGCTTGCATCAAAAATTGGAAAGAAAGAATTGTCAGTTATAGGATGTATTATCAGTGCAGCTTCATTTATAACATTATTTATAATTCACACACATAATGTATGGGTCTGGATTGCTTTAATAATTATAGCAACAATTGGTACTTCAATGTTCAACATGGTTATATGGGCTATGATTACGGATGTTATTGATGAATCAGAAGTCCAGAATGGTGTACGTCAGGATGGTACAATTTACTCAGTATATTCATTTGCAAGAAAGTTAGGACAGGCATGTTCATCAGGTTTAGCGGGTGTACTTCTTTCGATTGTTGGATATACAACAGCTACAGCATTTGATCCTAAGGTTATTGACGGAATCTACAATGTAACATGTCTTATGCCGGCAGCCGGAATGACATTATTATTGCTTGCATTAATATTCTTATATCCTTTGAATAAAAAGAGAGTAGAAGCAAATGCAGCTAAGTTAAAAGAAATTAGAGCAGCTAAGGAACAGCAGTAAAAATATTATAAATATAAATCAGGAGGAATTAATTATGTTATATCCAGTTTTAACACAGTCAAGATTATTAAGCGATTTAAGCGGGGTTTGGAATTTTAAGTTAGATAACGGAAAAGGTTTTGAAGAAAAGTGGTATGAGAAACCTTTGAAAGATGCGGATACTATGCCTGTGCCAGCTTCTTATAATGATCTCAAGGAGGGAACAGATTTCAGGGATCATTATGGATGGGTATTTTATCAGAGAAATATATCGGTTCCAGAATATGTAAAGAGCCAGAGAATTGTACTACGTTGTGCAGCAGTTACACATTATGCCATGATATATCTCAATGGCAAACTGATATGTGAGCATAAAGGAGGATTTCTTCCATTTGAAGTAGAATTAAATGATCATTTACAGGATGGAGATAATCTCCTTACCATTGCGGTTAATAATGTTATTGATTACACAACTCTGCCAGTTGGTGGTAAGGCTAACATGATGAGTGGAATGATGGGGGGCATGGGTGCAGGTGCATCTGACAAACCACAGAACAATCCTAACTTTGACTTCTTTAATTATTGTGGAATTACAAGACCTGTAAAAATCTACACAACACCTGAGACATATATCAATGATATTACAGTTACAGCTGATATTGATTTCACAAAAGAAGAACCATCGGCAGTACTTAATTATAATGTTGAAATTAAAGGAAAAGATTACAACAACATAACATGTAAAGTTGAATTATTTGATGAAGAAGGCACAAAGCTTTCAGAAACAGAAGGGTCAGAAGGCACATTTGAGATAAGTAATGTAAGATTATGGCAGCCATTAAATGCTTATCTTTATAAGATAAAGGTTACAGCAGGACAGGATGTGTATACACTTCCATATGGTGTAAGAAGTGTAAGAGTAGATGGCACAAAGTTTTTAATTAATGAAAAGCCATTTTACTTTAAAGGTTACGGAAAGCACGAAGATACATTTCCTAATGGACGTGGAATAAATCTTCCTATGAATACAAAGGATATATCAATTATGAAGTGGCAGCATGCTAACAGCTTCAGAACAAGTCATTATCCTTATAGTGAGGAGATGATGAGACTTTGTGATGAAGAAGGTATTGTTGTTATCGATGAAACAACAGCAGTAGGAGTCAATCTTCAGTTCGGCGGAGGAGCTAATTTTGGTGGAGAGAGAATAGGAACATTTGATAAGGAGCATGGAGTGCAGACACAGGAACATCATAAGGACGTTATTCGTGATTTGATATCAAGAGATAAGAACCATGCATGTGTTGTTATGTGGAGCATAGCTAACGAACCTGATTCAGCAGCAGAAGGTGCATATGACTACTTTAAGCCTTTATATGATCTTGCAAGAGAATTAGATCCTCAGAAACGACCATGTACATTAGTAAGTGTTCAGGGAACAACTGCTGATACAGACTGCTCATCTAAATTAAGTGATGTAATCTGTCTTAACAGATATTATGGATGGTATTTTGGTGGCCCTGATCTTGAGGTGTCAGAGACCGGACTTCGTAAAGAACTCTCAGACTGGGGCAAACTTGGAAAGCCTGTTATGTTCACAGAATATGGAGCTGATACAGTGAGCGGACTCCATGATACAACATCTGTTATGTATACAGAAGAATATCAGGTAGAATATTATGAGATGAATAATAAAGTATTTGATGAATTCGACTTTGTTGTAGGTGAACAGGCATGGAACTTCGCAGACTTTGCAACAAGCCAGAGCCTGTTAAGAGTACAAGGTAATAAGAAGGGACTGTTCACAAGAGACAGAAAACCAAAGATGGTTGCTCATTACTTCCGTAACAGATGGAGTGCAATTCCTGAATTTGGTTATAAGACAAAATAAATTGTTATAATAAAAATGTCATATAAAAGCTGCCACTTTATAGCAAATGAGTGGCAGCTTTTATAATGTGGGCATTTATGAAAATTTCGTAAACAGATAAAAATCTATATACTATATAAATAATTAATGATATTATAGTTAAATAAATTAATGGTCAGATATGTGAGAAAGATATCAGGCAATTAAACAGAGCTAAGAGGTTTAATATGAAGAATAATAATATGACGAGAAATCTGGGAGAGGGAAATATAACAAAGCTTCTTGCTTCGCTTGCAATTCCGGCAGTTGTAGCACAGGTTGTTAATCTGTTGTATAACATAGTTGACCGTGTATATATAGGACATATTCCGGGTATTGGGGCTAATGCTCTTACAGGGGTAGGACTTTTTACCCCCATACTTATGCTTATTAATGCATTCGCAATGCTTGCAGGTTCAGGTGGAGCACCAAGGGCAGCAATATTTATGGGGAAGAAGGACAACGGTACAGCCGAGAGAATTATAGGAAATTGTTTTACATTTATAATGATATGTGCGGTTATATTGACGGCGGTGTTTTATGTATCAGCACCACAGCTTTTAAGATGGTTTGGCGCAAGTGATGCAACGCTTCCGTATGCTCTGTCATATGCAAGAATATATATTCTCGGAAGCGTATTTGTCCTGATTGTTATGGCAATGAACATGTTTATCACAACACAGGGGTTTGCTAAGATCAGCATGCTGACTACAGTAATTGGTGCAGTGATTAATATTGTTCTGGATCCTATATTTATATTTATATTTAATATGGGAGTAAGAGGAGCGGCACTGGCAACAGTGCTTAGTCAGGCTGTCGGAGCTGTGTGGATTCTGCATTTCCTGACTGGTAACAAGACAATCCTTCGTCTTAAGAAAGCTAATCTAAGACTTGATGCGAAGATAATCGGACCGTGTCTTGCACTCGGAATATCAACATTTGTAATGCTTTCTACTGAGAGTATTCTCTCAATCAGCTTTACATCAAGTCTTTCCAGATACGGCGGAGACCTTGCGGTAGGAGCAATGACAATTATAACAAGCACTAATCAGCTTATTGTTATGCCGTTACAGGGAATATGTCAGGGTGGACAGCCGGTTATTAGTTACAACTATGGAGCAAAGAATAATGACAGGGTTAAGAAAGCATTTTTTACACAGTTTAAAGCATGTGTAATATTTACATGTATAAGCTGGGCAATTATGATGCTTACACCACAGTTGTTTGCCGGCATATTTACAAGTGATAAAGTACTTGTGAATTATACAGCATGGGCATTGAGAATATATATGGCAGGAATATTTGCCATGGGATTTCAGGTAAGCTGCCAGCAGAGTTTTATGGCGTTGGGGCAGGCAAAAGTCAGTCTTATACTGGCATGTTTAAGGAAGCTTATATTGTTGATACCGCTTATATTCATATTACCATTGATTTTTCAGAATAAAGTATTTGCTGTATTTCTTGCAGAGCCGGTAAGTGATATTATTGCGGCTATTGTAACAACGATAGTATTTATGTTTAAGTTTAATAATATATTATCTGAAAATGAATAATATAAATATTTTTAATGAGTAGCAGGAAAGGGGTAATGGGAATGAACAATATGGATAATTACATGGAGCAGATGGCGGTTCTTTGTGAAAACAATGATAGTATTAACAAGAACCTGTATTCGGAGTATGGCGTAAAGCGTGGATTACGAGATGAAAATGGTCAGGGAGTATTGACAGGGCTTACTAATATATCTGACATAAAGGCTTTTGAATACCGTGATGGTCAAAAGTGTCCATGTGATGGAGAACTGTCATACAGAGGATACAATATAAGAGATTTTGTTGCAGGAAGCAAGGGAAAAAAATATGTTTTTGAAGAAGGAGCATATCTGCTTTTGTTTGGAGAACTTCCTGACAATGACCAGTTAAAGGAATTCCGTGACGAGTTATCAGAGTGTATGAAGCTGCCAACTAATTTTACAAGAGATGTTATAATGAAGGCTCCTACAGCGGATATAATGGGCTCAATGACCAGGAGCATTCTGACTCTTGGTTCATATGATAAGAAAAAAGATAACTTGGATATACCTAATGTGTTAAGACAGAGTATGCAGCTTATTGCAACATTCCCGATGATTGCAGCATATGCATATCATGCTTATAATCATTATGAGAAGGATCAGAGCATGTATATTCACAGACCAGAAAAGGAATTATCTATAGCTGAGAATTTCCTCAGAATGCTTAGACCAGACACATGTTTTACGGATTTGGAAGCAAGGGTTCTTGATATCGCATTACTGTTGCATATGGAACATGGTGGTGGTAATAACTCTACATTTACTACAAGAGTTGTAACATCCTCTGGTTCTGATACATATTCTGTTATTGCTGCAGCTATGTCATCATTAAAAGGAAAGAAACATGGTGGCGCTAATCTTATGGTTATGAATATGATGGATGATATTAAGGAGCATGTTAAAGATTATGCAGATGAAGAAGAAATAGCTGCATATCTGGATAAATTGCTTAACAAGCAGGCATTTGACAAAAAAGGTCTTATATATGGTATGGGACATGCAGTATATTCTATCTCAGACCCAAGAGAGAAAGTGTTTAAGGGATTCGTGGAGCAGCTTGCAACAGATAAGGGACGCAATGAAGATATGCTTTTATATAATAATATTGAAAAAATTGCACCAAGGCTTATTGCAGAACAGCGAAAAATATATAAGGGAGTAAGTCCTAATATAGATTTCTATAGTGGATTTGTATATGATATGCTTGATATACCAAGAGAGTTATATACACCTTTATTTGCTATAGCCCGAATAGTTGGCTGGAGTGCACACAGACTGGAAGAATTAATAACTACAGATAAGATAATACGTCCTGCATATAAGAGTCTTGTAACTAAAAAAGAATATATTGACAGAGAAAAAAGATAATTTTAACACCATATTCTGATTATAATGCAGGATATGGTGTATTTTTGTATATTTTGCTATAATAAAAAATAGGGGGTGGAAAAACATATGATGAATAAAAAGAAATTATGTATAATAATAGTTATAGCTATAATTGTAACAGGATTAGCTGTTACATTTGCAGTATTATCAAAATCAGGGAAACATAAAGAAAGTGTTAATGCAGAAAGTACGGTGAATAATGAGAAACAGACAGATTCTGTGACAGAGGCAGCTAAGGCAGATGAAAGAAAACAGGTACAGACATCTGTAACAATGCAGTTTAAGCAGTCTAATTCGTGGGAGGGCAATGGCAGATTCTATGCACAGTACGACCTTGTTATTGATAATAAAGAGGCGGTAAAGATATCGGATTGGACATTTAAGTTTAATACAATAAGTAATACAACTTTAGAGCAATGTTGGAACTGTACAGTTGATACATCTGATTCAGAGTGGAGTGTCGTGCTGGTTGATTATAATAAGATAATTGAGAGTCAGGCGCAGATGAATAATGTGGGCTTTATTATCAGTTTCGCGTCTAAGGAGGAGCTTAAGAAATATACACTTGATTTCAAGCTGGAATCGGGAATGGAGATAGTGCTTGCTGATGATGGAAAGGCATATAAAGCGGGAGAAGAAATTGCAGATTCAAGTGAAGAATCAACAGTGGTGGAAAATACAGCATCAGGAGATGATACAGCACAGCCTGGTGGAAGTGATTCTGGAAATGATTCAGGAAATAACTCTAATACGGGAAGCAATGAAGGCATAGTAACAACGGTTCCAACAGGAAGACTTCAGGTATCCGGCACGAAATTAACTGACGAATCAGGTAACATTATCCAGCTGAGAGGTGTAAGTACACATGGAATATCATGGTTTCCGGACTATGTTAATTATGATGCATTTGCAACCTTAAGGGACGATTGGGGTGCAAATGTAGTGAGAATTGCTATGTATCCTGAAGAATATAATGGATATCTTTCAGGTGGAGACAAAGCGGCATTAAAGCAGATTATTGATAACGGTGTTAATTATGCAACAGAGCTTGGAATGTATGTAATCATAGACTGGCATGTGCTTAATTATGCACCATCAAGACACACTCAGGAGGCGTGCGATTTCTTTGCAGAAATGGCATCTAAGTATTCAGGCCATGACAATGTAATATATGAAATATGTAACGAACCTGTTGGTGCTGACTGGAATTCAGACATTAAGCCATATGCTGAGACTGTAATAGGCACAATAAGACAATTCGACGATCATTCACTTATACTTGTAGGAACTAATACATGGTCACAGGATGTTGACAGCGTTGTCGGCAATACGCTTGATGATGGAAATGTTATGTATGTGGCACATTTTTATGCAGGAACACATAAAGAAAATATAAGAAATAAGATAAGCACAGCACTTAATGCCGGAGTTCCAGTGTTTATCAGCGAATGTAGTATATGTGACGCATCAGGCAATGGTGGAATAGATTATGCATCTGCCAACGAGTGGCTTGACTTCATGAACAGCAATCAGCTGAGTTTTATTGCATGGAGTCTTAGCAATAAGGCAGAGACATCAGCACTTATATCATCTGGCTGCAGTGCCAAGAGCGGCTGGAGTGATGGTGATTTGTCTGAGACGGGAAGATGGTTTAAGAGTGCGATATCGGGAAGGTGATAGTTATGAAAAACCGTATTTTAACATACAGAAAATACATAGATTCATTGTTACAGTCAGAAGAAGACTGCGACTGGAAATACATCAAGCAGGAGCATCTTACACAGGTGGCATTCTTTCAGCATGAAAGGCTTGTGCATTTGATTGTAACCATAACATTTGCGATATTGGAGCTGCTGACAGTGTGTGCATATGTGATAGTTGGGGCAATTGACTCTGCATTAAGTATGCCTCTGCTTGTCCTTGCGATTGCAATTCTTATCCTGCTTGTTCCATACATCAAGCATTATTATCTGCTTGAAAATGAGGTGCAGAAAATGTATAAGCAGTATGACAGGATATGTGAAAAGGAACGGAAATTATGATAGCTGTTGTTGAAGATGAGAAGGAATTATGTGAAAGCCTTAAAATGCTGCTGACTGAGAAGGGGTATGAGATAGTTACTGCCGTAAGCTGTGGAGAAGTGGATAAATATATTGGCAATCCACAGATTGATATGTTTCTGTTAGATGTTAAGCTGCCTGATGGAAGTGGATTTGATATATGCAGGAAAATAAGAAAATCAAGCGAAGTGCCAGTTATATTCTTAACCTCATGTGATAATGAGGAAGAGATAGTCATGGGGCTTGATATAGGTGCAGATGATTATATAACAAAGCCGTTTTATACGAAGGAGCTGCTTTCAAGAATAAGTGCCAACTTAAGAAGAAGCAAGTTCAATGCAGGAAATATCTATAAGAAGGGTGATATTGTTGTTGATTTTGACAGATATAAGATAAGTCGTCAGGGTGATGAACTAAATATATCAACGAATGAATTTGATATTGTAAAAATGCTTATAGAGAATAAAGGCAAGGTTGTAAGACGTGATGCCATATATGAGAAAATATGGGATGTTCATGGTAATTTTGTGGAATATAACACACTTACTGTTGCCATGAGCAGAATTAAAGCAAAGCTTGGAACATATGGAGAGAAACATCAGCAATACATAGAGACTATTAGAAATGTGGGCTATAGGTGGATTGACTAATAACTTTCAGGGGGATGTATGGATAACACGGTTAAGAAGAAACTGTCTGTATTTAGAAAAAGGCAGACTGTTTTCGTTATTATATATGGATTGATTAATGCGGCTGTTATAGCTGGAATTATAGTGTATTACAGGCTTAAAGAGCAGGCACTGGCAGGTGCATTGTATTTACAGGATAATGCATACGGTGAAGCATTTGTACGAAAAATGTTTTCATCAGGGATAACAGATAACAATATCAGAGCAGGTAGAACAGCCATGGAAAGTGCCGGATACGGTAGCCATGGCTTTTCGTATATGAGCAGACTTAATGGGGAAATGTATGCTTTAATTGCAATAATAGTGGTTCTTTTAATTGCACTCGGTTCAGGATTATATAACTGTTACAGACTTGGACATAAGGACTTTGTAAAGAAAGTGTGCGATGTATATGCAGATAACGAGAGGCTTTCTAAGCAGTTAGATAACGAACACATTTATAATAAAGAGCAGCATCAGAAGATGCAGGATTTTATTGAGAATATTGCACATCAGATTAAGACGCCGCTGGCAATTATAACTATGAAACTGGAAATGCTTGAGGAAAAATGTGATGACAGTCCGCAGTGTAAGGAGATAGCTGATTGTACAGGTAATGCGTTCAGAATCAAAACATTTATAAAGAAGCTGCTTGACATAAGCCGATTTGAGGCAGGAAAGGTTGTCATGACAAGTGATGAGGTTGATGTTGCGGCAATACTTCAGGAAAGCATTAACAGCAGTGTTGTAGACAGAAATAGAATTACCACAGATTATGGTGACGAAAAATTGTGTATGTATGCAGATGAAGGCTGGATTGTTGAGTGTTTCATTAATCTTCTCGACAATTGTGCGGAATATTTAGCAGATGACAATACTAAGGTATATGTTGATGTGACAAGAAAGAATGATGACTGCGTAGTTACGATTGCTGATAATGGCAAAGGGTTAAGTACGGAGCAGTTTAACAGCATATTCAATAGATTTGAGACTAATGGCAGTGCGGCGGATTTTAAGGCAGGTATCGGACTTAACCTGTCAAAGCTTATTATTGAGGCACATCATGGAAGCATAAAGGCAGGAAACAGTGAAAAGTATGGCGGAGCTGAGTTTGTTGTGACGCTTCCGATGTACAGATTAAAGACGAAATATCAGTCCATGTAAGCTGGGTGTAAGTTTTGTAAGATATAATTATCCCAGATAGAAATCGGGGATGAGAGGGGGAGACGTATGGACATAATATTAAGCGCAAAAGGTATATCCAAAACTTACACAGCAGGACAGGTGAAGATTAATGCGTTGAACCGGTGTGATATTGAGGTAAGAAAGGGAGGATTTACCGCGATTGTCGGCAAAAGTGGTTCAGGCAAGTCAACTCTGTTAAGAATTCTTGGAACAATGGACAAGCCAGACGAAGGAAAGGTGTACATAGCAGGAAAAGACATAAGTAATCTTAAGAATTCAGAACTGGCAAAATTCAGACGCACGCATATTGGGTTCATATATCAGGATTATAAGCTGATTCCTGAATATACAGCATATGAAAATATAATTCTTCCGTTAATTCTTGACAGTGAGGAAGATGATGAGGAGGAAGTTACTGAATTAATGGAATCACTTGGCATAGATTATTGTAAGGATAAATTCCCTGCACAGATGTCAGGTGGTGAGCAGCAGAGAGTCGCAATTGCAAGGGCATTAATTACCCATCCTTCAGTTATATTCGCTGATGAGCCGACAGGAAATCTTGACGCGGCAAGTGCAGAAACAGTTGCCCAAATGCTTACTCTGGCAGCGTCTAAGTATCAGCAGACTATTGTTATGGTTACACATGACAGGCAGATGGCAGAATATGCAGACCGCATACTCACAATCACAGATGGCAATGTGACAGGGGGGGTTGGTGTATGAACAGCGAACTTATTGCATTGACATTTAAGGGACTTTGCAGACGCTGGAGAGAAGTAGTACGAGTTGTTGCGGTGGTAATGATATCATTTATGTTTGTTACAGGAGTTCTGTTATATTCGGGAAATATGAAGAAGTGGCAGACAGCTATTAATAAACAGCATTTTGGCAACTGGTTTGTTATGTTTTATAATAGCACCAATAAGAGTGAGAATGATGTGATTAAGAATCACCCATATCTTGAACAGGCAGTGACAGCAGTAACTGTCAGAAGTATAGAACCGCTTTCTGTAGATTCCGACAACACAATAGAAGCTATTTCTGCAACTGATAAGATTATGGTTGGTACAATGTCAGATGAATTCATAAAAATGGGAAGCATTACAATGGAACAGGGACATATGCCTGAGATGGACAATGAAGTGGCTGCTGACAGGAATACGTTGATAGAGCTTGGACAGGGGATGAATATAGGGGATATTCTGACTATTGATGATACGACATATACAATTTGCGGGATAATTAATAGTTATACTAATGTATGGCAGAGCGGAAACCGTCTGCCAGGCGTGATAGTCACAGATACGCAGGCTGATGTAATAGCAGACGAGATAACATATATATATGCATACAGGCTGCGTGATTTCATTAGTGAGACTGACTATAATACAATGTATCAGTGTATTGCCAGTGAAAGTGGCATAAGGAACAACATAGCTTATAACAGCGGTGTATATGATTATCAGTCATGGGATAATGAACGAGTAAACAGATACATGTATATGCTCATTATGATTATTGGAATTGTAGCAGTCACATATCAGATTATTATATATAACAGGTCTAGAAACAATGTCCGATTTATTCAAAAAACTCTTGGAGCAACAAGTGCACAGACGATAATTATTACTTTTCTTGAAAATGTAGTGATTCTTGGAATATCAGCAATAGCGGGAAGCTGCATTGCGCTGGGAGCAGGAAAAGTAATATGTCTTGTACTTGAACATACAAAAGGAGTTACATTTTTCAGAATAGATAAAGATATATACATAAAAGTAATAATAATGATGGTTATCTCAGTTGTGGTAAGTATAATCAGCATATTGCTGTCTGGCTGTCATAAGAAAAAACAAGGAAGTAACCGTACAGTTAAGATTACTGGTAATCTTATGAAAAAGAATTTTATAATCAACACAGCGACAAGATTAATGAGAACTAATGGTATTATTGTTAATATTCTGGTAAGGGTATTTTCATTTGTCATGGCAGTTATAACAGTATTGTGCGGTATAGGAATAGTTACATCATATGGTAATTATAAAGAGCAATGCGGTACACCAGATTGTATCAATTACATGGTTGATAATGTGTCAACTGTTCCATGTATATATTATGATTCTTTACATGAATTAATAAAGATAGAGAATGGAATAAGATATACTGAGAACAGTAGAGTAATTCCCGGTTGTAATGAATTTAATATAGCAGATGGTCACAGTGCACGGGCTTATTATTTTTCAGGATTTAAATCAGGAAAAAGCGGGATATATAATTCTGCTAATGATGATATTATTAATAATTTAAAGCAGATTGAAGGAATAGATGATATCTTTTATGGGTATTACGAAACTACAAGATCATTTACATGGGATAATATGAATATTAATATTACTACGAATGGTGTAGGAAGTGAGACTGAAGGCGGCTCCAGTGAAAACAGAAAATATATGTTTGCAGGCGAGTATGTTGACATAGATAAAGAAATATTCGATATACTTAATGAGTATGCTGGCGGTAAGCTGGATTTCAATGCATTAAAAGAAGGAACACAGAGTGTTGTCTTTCTTGATGCAGATAATAATGGTGAATATGATGATACTATGAAAGATGGTGTTACACTTAACCTTAATAATTATTATATGGGAAATCCATTTTATAATATAAAATCTTTCTACATGGATAAATACACTGTAGCATGTAATAAATTTTTCACTGACCTTATATCAGAATATAGATATAGAATAGATAGTAAAGATATGTATGAATACATAAGTGATAATATTTCAAGGGAACAGATTATAGAAACAATTGATGAATATCTTCGACACACATATGATGATCCAACAGATTATTATAATATGTATTTAAATACAGATGACTTTGATCAGGATTATTATGAATACAGAAAAGCCAGCTATGATTTATATATGGCATATAAAAGAGGTGAAGTATCAAAAGAAGAATTATTTGAGAATCTTTCATGTAAAGGTGAAGTACTGGGTTCATGGTATAGCAAGTATACATATTATTCATTATTGGAACTGGCAGCCAGTACTAATGTTGCTAAGGTTATAATATTAACTGATGAGATAAGGGACAAGCTTAAGTATTATGTGCCTGAGTTTGGACAGTATACGATAATAGGTTCTACACAGCTTTTACAGAAAGCATTGGATAATCAGAATAATGTTATGAAAAAGTATCTGTTTCTTGATGAACTTCCAGATTATGTTACCTTGAAGTTAAGACCGAACCAGTTTAACATAAGATATAATCTTAAGTCATCATTTGCAGCAACAGACAATGTGGTCCGTTCATATCTGAAAACAGCGGGCTTTGATACCATATCATATTCAGAAGAAAAGAATCTTTTAAGACAACGGACAATAGAGAGTCTCATGACATATGGCTTAACAGCATTTGCAGCAATTATAATATATATGATAGTCAGCATGATAATTGTAAAGAACCGCCTTGAAAAGTACAGAAGCAGGCTGAAACTGCTTTCTGACACAGGTGCAGAGAAAGAGCAACTTGTAAAGATATGCATATATGAATGTATCAGGGAATCGTTGTGGTTTATAGTGTTGATGCCGTTAGAGATTCTGATATGTCTGGTGATTGTAAAAAAATTTGTTAATAGAATTTGATTTTTTACTTTGATTAAGGTCGCTTTATCATCTTACAATTAAAGATAAGTACTGAAGTCAGGCATAAAGAACGATTGAGTTGGCATAAACCTACAAATGCATTACTTTTATTCAATTGTGTAGGTTTATTCCAATGGTTGTAGAATTGCAAATTGAGAAATAACCCACTAAAACAGCAAGTCAATGCGTTTTAGTGGGTTTTTAATCTTAGTTAGGATACTCACTTGTAATTCCAAAGTACTCTTCAAGCGATAACCAGTCACCATTGTTATATAACTTAGTTGCAAGGTCAACACCTACATAACGAAGATGCCATGATTCATACTGATATCCGGTAGCAGAATCTTTGCCTTTAGGGAAGCGGATACAGAAGCCATATTTGTAGCAGTTATCATTAACCCACTTGCCTTCGTTGGTGTACTGGAAGCTGTCCTCAATAGTGTTAAGGTCAAAGCATAAACCAGTCTGATGTTCAGAGTTGCCAGGTCTTGATGAATATGTGTCTGCTACAGCAGCACCATCACTTTTAACATATCTGTTATATACATTAACCTGATAATTATATGAACGGTATCCACTGGCAATATATATATTAAGACCTTTAGCAGTTGCATCCTTTAACATAGTGTTCCATGCGCTCATAAGAGTTTTGTCAAGACATGTTGAACTTCTGTCTGCATTAACAGGCTGGTCAGGATTAGTGGGAATGAAATCCTGAGGAAGAGCATATGTCTTATTGGCAATAAGTACTCCGTCAATATAAGTTGCTCCATTAATTTCCTGAATCTGGAAGCCTTTAGAAGTAGTACCTTTGGAAACTGTATTACCAGATGGAACTACAGGTGGTGCAAATTCAGAACTGTCAGATGAAGCAGAGACTGATGTTGCATCTGACATAATTGAAGATGAAGTATCAGTTGATGAAACTTCTTCACTTGTATTTTCATTCTCTTTTGTCTGTGTTGATTCTTCAACCTTGGCAGTTGTAGATTCCCCATTCTTATCTGTTTTCTTAGACTTAGAACAGCCTTTCATGGAAACAGATATTATTACAATAATAATGATAAGTAAAGCAGCAGCTGCACAGGCGAGAATAATACGGTTTCTTCTTACCTGACGCTGTCTGCGTGTCAATCGTCTTTTAGTCATGATGAATTAATTCCTTTCAATTAAATTATTCAAAAGTAATTATTGCATTGTTTGCTGGATATTTCAAGGATAAATGTGCTAATATGGTTACTATATTGATATGTGAAAAGCGAGGACTAATATGTATACAAAAGAACAGTTAAAGAAGCAGGTAGAGAATATGGGCTTAACAGGCGAGGAAACAATTCTTATTCATTCATCAATGAAATCTATCGGAGAAGTTGAAGGCGGGGCAGATACAGTGCTTGATGCATGGATTGAATATTTCGGACATGGACTTTTACTACTTCCAACACATACATGGAAGAATATAAATGCGGACTCACCAGTATATAATCCTAAAGAAACACCATCATGTGTTGGACTGCTTACTAATATGTTTCTTAAAAGAGATGGAGTAATAAGGTCACTACATCCTACACACAGCATGGCAGGAATTGGAAAGAAAGCGGCAGAATATCTGGCGGGTGAGGAGAATAACAATACACCGTGTACACCAGGCGGATGTTATGACAGATTAAGAAGCTGTGGAGGAAAAGTTCTGCTTGTTGGAGTAGGACATGAGCGCAATACATTTATTCATAGTGTTGAAGAGGTACTTAATGTACCACACAGATTATCAGATAAGCCGATGAAGTTACAGATTGTAATGCCTGATGGCAGCATTAAGGATTCATATATGAGAAAGCATTACAACGCAGACCAGCCTCACATATCAGAGGATTTCGTTAAGCTTAATCAGGCATTTCTTGACTGTAAGGCTGTGCGTGAAGTGACATTTGGTGACGCAGAGAGCCTGCTGTGTGATGCACAGGCGGTGTTTGAAGTTGTAAGGCATGTCATTGCACCAGACCCTGAATGTATTGTGACGAGCAGTTCAATTCCAAAGGAGCGCAGGGAAGCACTTGTTAAGTAAATATACATAAAAACAGGGGCGGCAGACCAATCGGTCTGTCGCCCTAACTCCTTTATATGGAATATTATCTTATACCAAAGATAAGGTAAAGCAGATTGTAATTGTAGAACAGTACAGCTGCAACGAGTGAAACAGTGGACATAATCTTGATAAGGATATCAAGAGATGGTCCTACAGTATCCTTTAATGGATCACCTACAGTATCACCAACAACGGCTGCGTCATGTGCAGGAGAGCCTTTGCCCTGTCCTTCAATAGCACCTGACTCAATGTACTTCTTACCGTTATCCCATGCACCACCAGCGTTACCTGTAAAGATAGCAAGCATGATAGCTGAAAGAGTAGCACCGATAAGAAGACCACCTACGAAGTAAGGTCCGAAAAGGAATCCGGCAATTACAGGGAAGATGATTGAGATGATAGCTGGCATACGCATTTCCTTTAATGCACCCTGAGATGATATCTCAATACATGTCTTATAGTCTGGTTTAGCCTTTCCTTCAAGGATCCCAGGAATGTCTCTGAACTGTCTTCTTACTTCTTCAACCATTTTACGGGCAGCATTGGCAACGGCTTCAATAAGCATACCTGAGAACAGATATGGAAGAGCACCACCAACTAAAGCACCGGCAAGAATAAGTGGGTTAGTGAAGTTAAGGTCGAGGCTGCTTCCCTCTGGCTGGAATGCATAAAGGAAACTAACCATAAGTGAAAGTGCTGCAAGTGAAGCTGAACCGATAGCAAAGCCTTTACCGATGGCAGCAGTTGTGTTACCAACGGAATCAAGCTTATCAGTAATCTCTCTTACCTCAGGCTCAAGCTCTGACATCTCTGCAATACCACCGGCATTATCAGAGATTGGTCCATAAGTATCAACAGAAACAGTTGCTGATACGAATGAAAGCATACCAACGGCAGCCATTGCGATACCAAACATGCCTGAAACTGCATATGAGGCATAAGTTGTAATGCCTAAAACAATAAGTGGATACATGCAGGATTTCATACCAACTGAAAGACCCTGTGTAATATTTAAAGCTGCACCTTCTTTAGAAGCCTGTGCAATTGTCTGTGTTGGTTTGTAATCATAGCTTGTATAGTACTCTGCGATACCACCGATGATAACACCGCTTACTACGCCAAGTGAAGCTGCAATCCAAGGTGATATGAAACCAATGTTAAATCCGGCAACCTTGAGAATATCTGCATTCTCGCCATTGAATAACAGATAAGTAGCAACGAAGCCGCCAATAATAGTGATTCCGGCAGCACTCCATGTAGAAATGTTAAGATCTCTGTGAGGATTATCGGAACCCTTCTTTAAGAGAACATATGCAATACCAAGAATAGATGCGATAAGTCCGATTGCAGCGAATACAAGTGGGAAATACATCATCTTAGAAAGCATATCATCTGAAACTTCAAGGTTATTAGCTACATTTGAAAGGTAAAGACTTACTGCAAGAATAATTGCTGAAGATATAGCTCCAACAAATGATTCAAGAAGGTCAGAACCAAGTCCGGCAACATCACCTACATTATCACCAACGTTATCTGCGATAGTGGCAGGGTTTCTTGGATCATCTTCAGGAATGTGTGCTTCTGTCTTACCAACAAGGTCAGCTCCCATATCTGCTGCTTTAGTATATATACCGCCGCCAACACGGTTGAACATAGCAACAATAGAGCAGCCAAGTGCGTAGCATGAAAGACACTGTGTGAATACATGAGCACCACGGAGCGCCTCAATGTCAAGCATGTTAAGACCAAATCCAAATATGATGTATACAAGGAAAAGTCCTAAAAGTGCGAAACCGCCAACGCAGAGACCCATAACTGAGCCACCTTTTAAAGCTACCTTAAGTGTTGAACCAATGTTCTTAGTGTTGCGGGCTGTATTAGAAACTCTTACATTAGCGTAAGTAGCAATCTTCATACCTACCCAGCCTGCTGATGCACTCATGATAACACCAATCATGAAACATACAGATGGCTCCCAGCTGAATTCTCCATACTGGACAGTGAATATAGCTGCAAATGCGATTGCAATAATAACAACTACTACTGCAATAATCTTATACTCGTATGTAATAAATGCGTTAGCACCAACTCTTATGGCTGCTGCGATTTCTTTCATACGGTCTGTTCCTTCATCAAGTTTCTTAACACCGATGAAGTTGAATGCTGCATAGCCGAGCGCAAGCAGGGCTGCAACGATGACTAGAATTAATAAAGCTTCCATGTTTTTCTCCTCGTTAAAAAATTATGTCCGTTACGCGTGCCTGTAGAGATAATAAATATGGCGTCATTTATTATCATACTTCAAAACACCAACTTGTTAAAGTTTACTAAAAAACATTATGAAAGTCAAATGAAATTATGCACATTCACTATATAATTATGTTAAAAGATTTAATTAAAGCTGTATTGGCACAATTGCTTAATTATAGAGAATAAGTTATAATAAATGCTTAAATAAGGCACTATATAAAACTAATTGAAAGGATAGTTTACCCTATGAAAATGAAATTAAGAAAATTTATGCAGCAGGCTGCTTCATATATTGAGATTGTATTATCTGCATTTTTACTGATAGCTATAATATTTCTTGCAGGAAAATTTATTGTGGAAAGTGTACTGGGAATAGGATGTGATAATGCCACGCTTGAGTATTTTCTTGCGAATGTTATGACATTTGCAATTGGAGTTGAGTTTGTAAAGATGCTCTGCACTCATACTCCGGGTACGGTCATTGAAGTTCTGCTTTTTGCCATCTCAAGACAGATGATAGTAGGACATGTATCTGGATTCGAGGTACTGGCCGGGGTGGCTGCAATTGCAGGCCTTTTTGCAACACATAAGTATTTGTATTGCAAGAGTCTGGGGGATTCAGATGAAAAAGAAACAGTGAAAGATAATACATCAGAGGGGAAAGAATGTAAGTAAGAAGGGAGGATATCTAGGTTATGATATCATTTTCTAAGCATTTCAGGCAGATTAAACCTTATGATGATTATAATGTTACAGATGTGCCGTGGCACGAAGCTATGGCAGCAGGTAATGGAAGGCTTGGGGGGCTTGAATCGTGTGCGCCTGTAGAGGACAGCATTATATATCAGAATGTTGAATTTGTTATGCCATCGGAAGAACCGAGACATGTGCCATATGAGGTTACATCACAGTTAGAGGAAGCAAGACAGTCGGTTATTAATTTTGATGACACATGGAATATCCATGACAGAAAAAGAACTAATATGTACTGTTATCATCCGGGGCATATGGTAAGAATTGTTCTTGATGGACAGCTAGATATTGAAAAACAGCCAGATATTAAAGGGCAGCCGGATATCTCTGATTACAGAAGATGGACTGACTATAAGACAGGTACGATAAATACTACATTTAAAGCTGATAAAACCTCTGTTTCCAGAAGTACATTTGTATCCAGAAAACAGAATGTAATTATAACTAAGATAATATCTGATAAGGCAATTGATATGTCTGTATCAATAGACGATTTTGAGTCTATGCCTAAATTCGGAGTCCAGAAGAACAATGTTCCTGCACCGGAACGCAATATGTTGTACTCAAGATTTGTGAGTGGTGACATAATAGGCACGGTTGTGCATTATCCTGAATATGAGGGAAGTGAGCTTGCAAAGGGAGGATTTGCAGGGGTTACAAGAATACTGACTGATGGTGACATGAGTGTTTCATCAAAGCCCAAGGACAGCCGTGCATACACATGTATTGATGAGACTGCGCCAGTTATTAACATTTTACATGCGCAAAGCATTACGCTTGTGACTTATATTGACTGGACAGATGATATGGGAGAATATTGCGAGTTCAGGGACAGAGTGAAGAATAAAGATACATTTGCATTATTAGACAAATGTATTAACAGAGTCAAATGTGCAGATATTACAGAAGAACCCGTAAGCTTAGGACATGATAACATAGAACTTAAGCTGGGTGGCGGTTATTCTGGAGAGTTTGCTAATGAAGAACTGCTTGATTTACAGAAAAATGAACATGATATTATACCTCAGCTGCTGGAGAGATTATATTATAACGGTCTGTATGGAATGCAGGCATGCGCAGGAACGACAGCACCAAGACTCAGCGGCTTGTGGGTTGGTGAGTGGAATCTGTTGTGGAGAAGTGCGTACACAATGGATGCCAATGTTAATATTCAGGTTTCGGGAATGAACGGCTCAGGGTTGTATGAAGCAGGTGTTGGTTATATGTGGTTTATTCTGCGGCAGATACCTGACTGGGTTAACAATGCGGCAATGGTGTATGGAATGAAGGATGCAGTGCTGATTCCGGTTAATACTGACGGTCACAGGGCAATGATGGTAGAGTACGATATTAATTATCCGTTCCAGTACTGGAATGCCGGTGCTGGCTGGATGCTTATTCCTATATATGAATTCTTACAGACTTACGGCGACGCTGTGATAACAACTGATGATGTGGCGCTGATTAAGATGTACGGCAAAGATACATTTGATGTAAGAAAAGATGTATATGAGCCACTACTTAAAAAGACTTATAATTTCTGGAAACAGATTGGAAATCCTGAGTATTACACAGATACAGACGGTAATGCAAGGTATGAGAAGGGCAAATGCAGCCTTAATGAGAGTGAGCATTATCTTATTATTCCATCATTTTCACCGGAGAATAAGCCTTTTGGATATCATAGTGCGATTACTGCCAATGCAGCAATGGATATCTCTGCGGCTAAAGATGTAATTAATATGTACACGGAGATGCTTAATTATACGAAGGTTGATGGATATGAGCAGGCTGTATCAGAGGCGGAAGCACTCTTAAGAATGTTACCTGATTTTATGTATGATGAGTCAGGCGCAGTTAAGGAATGGTCTATGAAGGAGTATGGCGAGAATAATGCTCACAGGCATATAAGCCATCTTTATCCGGCATGGCCGGCTTTGCAGACTCAGCATGACAGTAAGTTAGCATCTGCGTGTCGTCAGGCAATCATTAACAGAAACCATGAGAATAAAGGAAAAGATGATACCGCTTCACATGGCTGGATACATAAGGCGTTAGTAGAGGCTCGTCTTAAAAATGCAGATGCTGTATATGATACGCTTAATCTGCTTGTACACAGTGACATATTTTACACAACTTTATTTACAGACCACAATACTGACAGGAGCAAAGGTGTATATTGTACAGATACTGCATTTGGACTGGTTGGAATTATTAATGAAATGCTTGTATATTCGGACGAACACACAATTGAACTGCTTCCGGCATGGTCAGACAAGCTTGGAAGCGGCATGGTTAAGGGACTTCGTACAAGATGCGGAATAACTATTGATGAACTTAAGTGGGATGTTGATAAGAAGAAAGTGTATGTGAGTCTTGACTGGGATAAGACTGAAGGTATTAATGTTGTATGCAGAAATTATGAAATTGAAAAAATCGGACATGGAAGGTAGAACTGATGATAACTACAACTTTATGTTATATAGAGAAGGACGGGAAGTATCTTATGCTTCATAGAGTGAAAAAGCATAATGATATTAATGAAGGTAAATGGATTGGAGTAGGCGGTCATGCTGAGAATCAGGAGACTCCTGAGGAATGTCTTGTGCGTGAGGTAAAGGAAGAAACAGGTCTTACGCTTACTTCATACAGATTCCGCGGGCTTGTAACATTTATAAGTAATGAATGTGAGCCAGAGCTTATGTGTGTATTTACGGCAGATGGCTTTACAGGTGAGCTTATTGAATGTGATGAAGGAGAACTGGCTTGGGTTGATAAAGAAGAAGTTCCCGAGCTTCCGACATGGGAGGGCGACAGGGTATTTCTTAACCTTCTTCTTTCGGGGGAGGAGAGATTTTTCTCGATAAAGCTTAAGTATGAAGGCAGTAGACTTATGGAAAAACAGGTCAATCTGTATTAAAATACAGGTTTGAATATATTCAAGAGCCAAGTGGATGTCCAAAAAGTCCGTGCGGGTATAACCGATTGGACCTAGAAGCGAATAGAAGGTAAGTGAAAGTCCAAAACGACTGCAAGAAAGTGGTAGATTGGACATTGAGATAGAGAAAAGGCATCTCTTGAAAAGTTTATTGTTTATGTTAAAAAGAAAAATGAGGGCATTGGGATTGTAAGGATTTAACTTGCAATCTCAATGCCCTGTTTGGCTATACACGTTTCCTGATATTTAATTACTTAGGTCTTACCGTAAGTCTCTTGATAAGACCGTCTTCTGTTACTTCACGGACTGTAGCGATGGCCATGATGTTGTAACCGCCAAAGTTGGCGATGAATTCTGCCTGTGTAGAGTTTACAACTTCGCCATCTAAGATAGAGTATTTGCGGAAGCCGAACTTGTTACGGAAGAACATGTTGATAGCTTCACGTCCATATATATGATATTCGTTCTGGGCTGCTGAGTTAGTACAATAATCGTTGATTATTCCGTCTGGAGAAAAGAGATTGGCAAGTCCTGCGTAATCTTTGTTTTCCATTGCTTCTACATATTTTTCAATTGCTGTCATGTTTAATGCCCTCCTTAATTAATATACTTTCTCTGTGTTTAATAATGCGTCTGTTCCACCATCAACGAACATGATATTTCCATTGACGCCTCTTGCTGAATCTGAAGCAAGGAATACCATAACCTCAGCAATTTCCTCTGGAGCCATGAGGCACTCCTGACCGTACTTGGTTGGGATAGGAAGGGCATTAAGAGCCATCTTTGCTGTAGTGCTCATTGTTGCAGTCATGGCTGTGTGTACATTACCAGGAGCAACAGCATTTATACGGACACCATTGGCAGCCCATGTTGCAGATACACGGCGTACCCATCTTGCAAGTGCGTATTTAGTAGAAACATAAAGACTGTTTCCTACTGAAAGGTTAGTGCTGTCCATAGAATAAATAAGGCTTAATACACGCTTTTCATCACCGATGTTATTAAGAAGATCAACGATATCCTTACGGCCTGCACCCTGTGAAATTGTGTTAGAAACAGTTACAACACAGCTTCCGTGCTTCTTCTTTAAAAGGTCATATACACCATTTGCAACGGCTACTGTTCCGAAGTAGTTAAGAGAGATAATGAGTCCGAGATTACCGCATGCACCTGAAACACCAGCGTTGCATATCATTCCGTCAAGTCCGTCAGGGCACATAGTATGTAACTGATCAACAGCAGACTGTCTGCCTTCCTGCGATGCAAGGTTTACGCAGATGTCACCGTCTTTAAGATCAATATTAATTACCTTATGTCCCTGCTGTATTAACAATTCTTTAGTTTTCGCACCGATACCGCTTGAAGCACCAGTAATAGCATAGATTCCCATAGTATTTCTATTCCTCCTTGTTTTTCGAAGAAAAATCCGAACCCTTCAGGTGGGGAGAGGGATTTTCCTCCTTGTTTTTTGCTTATGAGCTTATTATAATTAGAGCTGATATCTTTTAAATATCCAAAACACATATATAATAGGAGACCAGATTTGCTTACATATGATTTAGATAAACGCGGAAACAAAACAATGTACGAATATCTGTATGAACTGATTAAGGAAGATATAGCTGACGGGAAGCTTAAGGCTGATGAGAAGCTGCCATCAAAGCGAGGGCTTTCACAGCATTTGCAGATAAGTGTCAAGACGGTGGAGAACGCATATGAGCAGCTTCTTCTGGAAGGTTATATCCGATCTGAGGAAAAAAGAGGGTATTATGTTAATAAGATTGCCGTGGTTACAAGTGGTGCACCAGGGTATGCTGCTCCTGTGAAAAGATTCCAGGAGGAGACTTATCTTGCTGATTTGACGGCAAATAATATCCGGTATGATAGATTTCCATTTGCTACATGGGCAAAGGTTATGAGGGAAACCCTGACCGATTATAACACTTCTCTTCTTAAGACTGTACCTTTTAACGGTGTGCTGCAGCTTCGTGAAGCAATTGCAGACCATCTTAACAGATACCGTGGAATGCAGGTTTCAGCAGACCATATTATTATAGGGGCCGGAACGGAATATCTGTATAACAGGCTGTTACAGCTCTTAGGTCCAGATGTGAAGTTTGGTGTTGAGAATCCCGGATACCGTAAGATTACCAAGATATATGATGAAAATGGTGTAGACTGGGATTATGTTAATATTGATGATAAGGGTATGAAAGTCGATGAACTTAGAATGAAAGACATAAATGTAGCACATGTAAGTCCTGAACATCATTTTCCAATTGGCCTTGTTATGCCGGTTGCAAGAAGACAGGAACTGCTTAATTGGGCGGCGGAGGAGCCAGGCAGATATATAATAGAGGATGATTTTGACTGTGAATTCCGTATGCAGGGCAAACCAATTCCGTCCATTCAGTCGAGAGACAGAAGTCACAGGGTAATATACATGAATACATTTTCAAAGACAATGGTTCCTTCGCTTAGAATAGGATATATGGTGCTGCCAGAAAAGCTGATGGAAAAATACATCTCAACAATGAATTTTTATTCGTGTACGGTGTCGGGCTTTGAACAGTATGCGATGGCGGCATTTATTGAGAAGGGATACTTTGAGCGCCACATTAAGAGGCTTGTTAATGATTACAGGGGACGCCGTGAAAAGATTTGCAGGATGTTTCGTGAATCAAGGCTTAATGAAATCAGTACGATATATCAGGACGATGCGGGAACACATTTCCTGCTGCATGTGAAGACTTCCTTAAGTGATGTTGAGATTAAATGGGCAGTCAGGCAGAAGGGGATTCTGATTAACTGCCTTTCAGAGTATTGTTTCGCTGATGCGGATAAGTACCACGGAATACTTGTAATTCATTATTCGGATATGGACGAAGCAACTCTTAAGCTTGTAATTGCTGCTTTTGAGGAAATATTCCTGTAAAAAATGTGATGCAAAGCATGAATAGCATAATTAAATATATGAAAAAAGGAATCCCATAAGCAGAAAGGCATACCTCCCTGCTCACAGGATTCCTTTTATTATAATATCTTAATCAGCCGATTCCGCCAAGAACAATTCCAAGTATAAGAACAAGGAAACATATAGGGCAGAAAATATATTTGCATATAGGATAGAATTTATCAGTGAATTTCTTATCGCGACCGGTATTAACCTGAGTTTCAACATATTTCTTACCACATACCCAGAAGAACATAATTCCGGCAAGACCTGCACCAAGTGGGCAGATGTAGATAGAAAGTATATCCATCCATCCAGAGACAATTCCCTGAATACATATTGAAACTACAAGTGCTATTGCAGCGATTATGGCACAAGATGCCTTTCTTCCAAGATGAAGCTTTTCCTGAATAGTTGCAATAGGTGCTTCATACAGGTTGATTAAAGAAGAAAGTCCTGCCATAAATACAGCAACGAAGAATATAATTGCGACTATGTATCCGCCAGGCATTGATTTAAAAAGTGCCGGGAGGAAGATAAACATAAGTCCGGGACCACCCTGATTAAGCTGGGCACCGGTTGTTGCCATTGCAGGAATGATAACAAGTGCTGCAAGCATGGCTGCTATAGTATCGAACAGCGCAACGCGTCCGGCAGCAGCAGGAATATCTTCATTATCTGAAAGATAAGAACCATATATAAGAGTGCCATTACCAGCAATAGAAAGAGAAAAGAATGCCTGGCCAAGAGCGAATATCCATGTCTTAGGGTCAGCAAATGCCTCAGGGTCAACTCTGAAAATGTATTTGTAGCCTTCTATCGCACCAGGCTGGAAAGCAACATATATTCCGAGTACAGCAAAAAGAATAAAGAAAACAGGCATCATGATTTTATTGGCCTTTTCAATTCCGCGTCCGACACCGAACATAAGGATAATAATACCAATAACAAGAGCTACAATCTGCCATACATTATTACCAAATGCGCTTGCCATACTTCCAAATGAAGCAGCAAAGCCTTCTGTGTCAGCAGGTGCAAGTGCCTTTCCTGTAAAAGCTCCAATCATGTACTTAAGAATCCAGCCCATTACAACAGTGTAACCAATTGCCATTGCAAGTGCGCCAAGTACTGGAATAAAGCCGATAGCCTCACCAAGCTTTCTCTTATTCTTAGTTTCGCATGCATATCCAAATGCATCAACAGGTCCTGACTTAGTAGCACGACCAAAACTCATTTCTCCGATAACACCAGTGAAACCAATAAGTGCAACGAATATGAAATATGGTATCAGGTATGATCCACCGCCATACATTGATACTCTTGTCGGGAACATCCAGATATTACCCATACCAACGGCAGAGCCGATACAGGCAAGGATGAATCCCCATTTGTTGTTAAAAGAATCTCGTTTTTTCATAAAACAATTCCCCCGCATATATTTTGCCAGACAGCAATATATTTAATATACAGTATATTTGCGGATATGTAAAATAATTATCTGAAATTATATTTTATTATTAAATCATTCTTTGACAATACTATATTAATCGTGATATCATTTATAATTATATGCATAGTAATAATTTAACAATATATAGGCAGGTAGGCACATGACAATTAAAGAATGCTATGATGCGATGGGAGCAGATTATCAGAATACTTTGAATAGATTTCCAAATGAGGCTTTTATTAAAAAATTTGTATTGAAATTTTTAGATGACAACAGCTACGCCAATCTTAAAGAGGCTTTAGCTGCCGGAAATGTAGAAGAAGCATTCAGGGCAGCACATACACTTAAGGGTGTATGCTTAAATCTTGGATTTGATAATCTTTATAAAGCGAGTTCAGCTATTACAGAGATTTTTCGTGCAGGAGAACTCGCAGGAGCTGAGGAAGCATTTAAAGAAGTTGAGAAACAGTACAATATAACAGTGAATGCAATTAAGGCTATGTAGAGAATTGTTAGCGGCGAATGCGGCTTGTTTAATATCAGAACGCACTTTTTTCACAATTTTAATGTGTGAAAAGGGTGCGTTTTTTGTCAATATATGTTACTATGTTGGTAGTTATAAATGTATTGAATTGGAGATGCATATGAAGACGAAAAAGTACGAATCAATTATGAATAAAGCAATGAAGGCAGCAATGAATTATGAAAATCCAGATGATCAGATTAATGAATTTATCAGATTTTTTGGAGAACATATCGGGTCTGAAAGAATATACATATTTGAAGATAATATTAGAAAAAAGGTTACTAATAATACTTATGAGTGGTGTGCGGATGGGATTGAGCCTCAGATAAAGTTTCTTCAGAATGTAGATATGTCAATTATAGACTGGTGGTATACATCATTTAATGATGGAAGAAATATTAGTACTAAAGATATTGAGGAGATTAAGGATGAATATCCTGCAGCATATGAACTGCTCAAAGTTCAGAATGTAAAGAGCCTGGCAGTAAGTCCATTCAGATATAAGGACGAGATATATGGCTTCTTTGGTGTTGACAATCCACCAGAAAGTGAGATGGACGAGATTTCGCGCTTTCTTGATATGATAGGCACATTTTTAGTACTGCTATTAAAACAGAGAAATGTATTTAAAAAATCCAAGCGTGAGGCTATGTTCAGCGCATATTCAGCACTTGCCGGAATATATCTGTCAATGCATATTATCAATTTAAAGACAGGAAAATTTCATGAAATAAAGTCAACAGATTTCATAAGGGATAATATGATAAAAGGTGAGCATACTTTTGCAGAACAGATAAATAGTGTAATGAAGAGTCTTCCTTCCAGGAAGTATGTAGAAAGTGTACTTGAATTTGTTGATATATCAACACTTCCGGAGAGAATGAAGAACAAGACTACGATTGTTCATGAATTCCTTGGAAATTACTCTGGATGGTGTCGTGAAAGATTCATAAGGGTAGATGAGGATAGCAACGGAGAACTGTGGCATGTTGTATATGCCGTTGAAGTTATCGATGCAGAGAAACGTAAGGAGAACAGGCTTTTATATCTTTCAGAAACAGACCTTATGACGGGAATAAGAAATAGAGGAAGCGGAGAGAAAGCAATTACAGACCTTATTAAGGAAGGAACTAAGGGGCTTATGTGCCTTCTTGATTGTGATAAGTTCAAGAATGTTAACGATACATATGGACATGTTGTCGGGGATGCAGTAATTATAGCGGTTGCAAGAAGTCTTCAGAGTGTATGCAGGGAACATGATATATGCATGCGCCTGGGAGGTGATGAATTTGCAATGTTCATCCCGGGAATAACAGAAACTAAAGATGCTGAAAGCTTCACGATGAGAGTATTTGCAAAGCTTAAGGACATAAGAATTCCAGAGATGGGAGATGAGAAGATATATGTAAGCATGGGTGAAGCGTTTTATAAAGGGGAAAAGGATATTGATTTTGATGAACTGTACAGACGTGCCGACAGTGCCATGTATAAGAGCAAGAATAATACAGGCTACTGTGCGACACTTGAATGCGTAACTAAGACATTTTAATCAGTTGTATGCTTTAAGAAATTAATAAGTTTTTTGGCTGCAATGCTTTCGGTATGTCTTGATTCACGTATAAGAACAATATCTCTGTCAGGTGCGGATTCGTATAGATTTACAGGAAATATTTCACCACGCATTATATATTCAGAGGCAAGTTCCTCCGGATAGAAGCCAAGCCCTAAGTTTGCCTGAACCATTGCAAGAACCTGATCTGTAGTTGAAGCCTCCATATCAAGGTTAAAGTGAAGATTGTTGTCATAGAAGAATTTGGTGTAGTGGTCATGTGTACCGGTACCTTCTGCCAGACTTATGAAAGGATAATCCTGCAATTCTTCCAGATGAATTATTTTGTTATCCGGCTGACTGTATTTTGGACCTGCAATAAGTATATCATGGAATGAGCATAGGCTTTCAGATTTCATATCGCCAGTTAAATTAACAGGTGTGGTTACGACAGCAAAGTCTACCAGACCGGCTTTTAGAGCATTAACAGCCTGATTAGTAGAGTGGTTGGTAAGCTTTATCTTGACATCAGGAAAAAGTTCTGTGAATTTCTCAAGTTTTTTAAGAAGGAATATTCTAAGAGCAATCTCGCTTACTCCTATGCATATTGTACCACCGGACAGACTTTTGCTTTTGATAATGGCATTCTCAGCGTCTTCAAGCTGTTTCATTGCGATTGATACATGAGAATACAATGTATTTCCTTCAGGTGTAAGAGTGATGCCTTTGTGAGAACGGTTAAGCAGCTTGCAGTCAAGTTCACTTTCTAATATATTCATGCAGCGGGTTATGTTAGGCTGGTTATTGTCGAGCATGCGGGCTGCTTTTGAAAAACTCTTATATTTTGCAACATAGTAAAATATTCTGTAATAATCTAAGGTCATAGTAATTCTCCAATATATAATTATGATATAAGTGACATATTAAATATACATTTTACATATAGAAAATGCAATACTATAATATAGAAAAAGATGAAAGAAGGCATCGGTATGTTATTTAAGAAAAAGACATTAGATGAAAAAATGGAGAAATATGTAAAGCACCATGACTGGTATGCTATACAGGAAGTAATTACAGGAAGTAAAGAAGAAAAGATTGCAGCAGCTAAGGCTCTTGGTGCAAGTGATGATCAGACCAGTGTGGACTTGCTGTTAAGATTTATTGATGATGCAGATGATGATGTTGTATTCGCAGCATGTGAGTCGTTAAGAAAAGTTGGTTCTGAGCATGATACAGCGGATTTACTTGCAAGAATGCAGAAGATTCCGGAAGACAGACAGACTATAAGGGAAGAAATAGGAAAGACTGTCCAGGAGCTTCATCACAGACCTTAAAACATATATTTGCCAGTTGTTTACATAATGAAAAAACCATGGGTGCAAATCAAGAATTTACTTGATTTGTACCCGTTTTTGATATTAAATAGGAAGTGGTTGCATAGTTGTTAGACGGTGTAATGAAGGATGTTAATTGCGGAGGTTGGATATGTCTGGTAAATCAGAAAACATAATAGAGCTTAAACATATCAGTAAGGTATATAGTGATAATGGATTTAAGGCGGTTGATGACTTTAATCTTGAAGTAAAGCGTGGGGAATTCGTAACATTTTTAGGACCATCAGGATGTGGAAAGACAACCACACTAAGAATGATAGCAGGATTCGAACTTCCGACAGACGGACAGATACTTCTTAACGGAGAGGATATATCACAGCTTCCAGCTAACAAAAGACCGATTAATACAGTGTTTCAGCGTTATGCGCTGTTTCCACATATGAATATATATGAAAATATTGCATTTGGACTTAAGTTAAAGAAGCTTCCTAAAGAAGAAATAAGAAAAAAGGTTAAGCATGTTCTTGATATGGTTGACCTTGAAGGATTTGAGGACAGAAAGATATCTACGTTGTCAGGCGGACAGCAGCAAAGAATTGCAATTGCAAGAGCACTTGTCAATGAGCCAGAAATTCTTATGCTTGATGAACCTCTGGGGGCACTTGATTTAAAGATGCGTAAGGAGATGCAGATTGAGCTTAAGAATATGCATGACCAGCTTGGAATTACATTTATATATGTAACACATGACCAGGAAGAGGCACTTACAATGTCTGATAAGATTGTTGTCTTATCAGAGGGTAAGATTCAGCAGATAGGAACTCCTGAGGATATATATAATGAGCCTAAGAATGCTTTTGTTGCTGACTTTATTGGAGAGAGCAATATTTTCAAAGGTATTATGACAGGACACATGAAAGTAAGATTCTGTGGCGGAGAGTTTGTCGGAATGGATGATGTTCCAGAGGGAACTTTAGTTGACGTTGTTATAAGACCGGAAGATGTAATTATTACAAAGCCGGAGGATGGAACTGTTGTTGGTGAGGTTACTTCAGTTATATTCAAGGGAATGCATTACGAGGTTGCTGTTGAATCCGGAAAGTATGAGATGATAATAAGAACTACCAGGTGTTATCATGTCGGTGATACAGTAGGAATGCAGCTTGAGCCTGATGGAATTCATGTAATGATTGCAGAGGACCATACCACAAGTTTTGTTACAACAATTAATGGAGATTATACGCTCGACTTTAATGGCAAGATAATAAGCTGTGATTTAACACAGGTTATTCCTAAGACTAAGATGTCAGATGGAGTGCTTGTTGATGAGAACGGTGAAAATGTAGATGTTTCAAAGTTCAGGGTTGTTGTTTCAATCCAGCCTGATGATATTGAAATGAGCGATGATGTAACAGCAGGTCTTGTATCAGGTAAGATTATTAACCTTATCTATAAGGGTGACCATTACAGTTATGTAATAAGAACTGAGTATGGTCATGACCTTATTGTAGATGATGAATATCTCTGGAATATGGATGATCAGGTTGGTCTTATCATGCCTGAAGAGAAGATGAAATTCCAGTTGAAGAAGTAGGGGGATAGAAATATGTCTTTTTCACGCAAATATCTTGGAATCCCTTATGGGCTGTTTCTTATATTATTTGTTGCAGCACCACTGCTTGTCCTTGTATATTATGCATTTACTAACGGACAGGGACAATTCAGCATGGTTAATCTGCAGAATTTTTTTACAGACCCTAATACACTTGGAACTCTGTGTTACAGTCTTGTACTTGCATTTGTTGCAACTGCAGTCTGTCTTATAATTGCTTATCCTGTAGCGTATATACTTTCACAGAGTAAGTTAAAGAGAAAAGCGGTAATACTTCTGCTTTTTGTTATGCCTATGTGGATTAATTTCACATTAAGAATTACCGCACTTAAAGAGATATTATCAATGATTGAGGGAAATCTTGCGTATTATCCGTTTATCAATACGATAATAGGAATGACATACGATTTTCTTCCATTCATGATACTTCCGTTATATACAACGCTTTCAAAGCTTGATAAGAGTGTTATTGAAGCAGCATCGGATCTTGGTGCGGATAATTTCCAGACATTTATCAAGGTTATACTGCCATTGTCTGTTCCGGGAATTGTCAGTGGTGTGTCAATGGTATTCCTTCCGGCAATGACTAACTATGTAGTTCTTGATATGCTTTATAACAGCACATATATTATGGGTAGTCTGATTGGAAGTTATTTCAGTGCATATGATTGGCACAATGGCTCAATGATAGCACTGATACTTCTTGTTATTATATGTATTGTCACTCTGGTTTCGGGTGATAAAGAGTCAGAAAATGCTGGAAGAGGAGGACTTGTATAATGAAGAAATTTCTGAAATATATGATTATATGCATTGTCCTTTTGTTCATGTATATTCCAATTCTTGTGCTTGCAGTATACAGTTTTACGGATGCCGCTAATATAGGAGCAATACATGCATTTTCAATGCATAATTATGTAACACTTTTTACGACTCCGGAGCTTATTAATATGATAATAGGTTCTGTGCTGCTTGCTGTTGGAAGTGCTGTACTTGCAACAATACTTGGAACAACAGGTGCTATAGGTGCATTTTATTCAAAGGGAAAAGTAAAAGGAGCAATGTCAGTTCTTAATCAGGTTCCTGTTGTCAATGCAGATGTAGTTACAGGTTTTTCTATCTGTATTCTTCTTGTAGTTGTATTAGGTGTCAGTAAGGATACGTATATTCCTCTTGTTGTGGGACATGTTATACTGAGTGCACCGTTCGTATATCTGGCTGTTGTTCCTAAATTAAAACAGATGGATCCAAGTCTGTATGAAGCTGCACTTGACCTTGGGGCAACACCTGTGTATGCACTTTTTAAGATAATAATACCTCAGATTGCTTCCGGCATAGCATCAGGATTTGTTATGGCAGTTACATTATCACTGGATGATTATTTCGTTGCAACATACACTAAGCCTGCAACATTTGACACAATAAGTACTTATGTTGTTAATGCAACCAAGGGTTCACAGACTGATATCAAGACTGCTTTGTGGGCTTTATCTACAATAATATTCCTTATTGTTATTGTAGTTGAGATAGCAATTAATCTTGCACCAGCAAGAAAAGCTGTACGAGAGGAGGCTGGAGCTGATGAATAAGATTATTGGAAAGATAAATGCGTTAATACTTTCAGCTTTAATGATAGTAAGCGGTACAGCAGCAGTAACAGGAGTGTTTAATACAAACCGTCTTACAGCGGTGGCAGCAGACGATACAATCATACTCCGTGTGTGCAACTGGGAAGAATATATTGATACCGGAGACTGGAGTGATGATGATATAATTGACCTTGAGAGCGGAAGCATAAAGGGTGAGAATTCGATAATTACTGATTTTGAGAACTGGTATTATGAGAATTATGGCAAGAAAGTTAAGGTACAGTACAGTTGTCTTGGAACTAACGAGGAACTGTACAACATGCTTACTCTGGGTGATGATTACGATGTAATCTGTCCTTCAGAATATATGATAATGAAGCTTATGGCAGAGGACTGGCTTGAGCCATTTTCAGATGATTTCTATGATACATCGATTGCTAATAATTACTATGCTAAGGGTGTATCTCCATTTATCAAGAAAACATTTGACGAGAATAAGATTAATGGTGAGTCATGGAGCCGCTATGCTGCAGGATATATGTGGGGTATAACAGGAATCGTGTACAATCCTGATAAGGTGACAGAAAAAGAAGCATCTACATGGACGATAATTGATAACAGCAAATTCAGACGTCAGATAACGATTAAGGATAATGTAAGAGATTCCATGTTTGCAGCTGTTGGTGCAATTAAGTCAGACAAGTTAAAGTCAGCGTCATTTATAAACAGTCCTGATTATCGTGAAAAACTTGCCGAGGAGATGAATGATACTTCTGAGGCAAATGTGGACAGGATTCAGGAGTATCTTCAGTCAGTTAAGAATAATGCCTATTCATTCGAGACTGACAGTGCCAAGACTGATATGATAACAGGAAAGGTAGTCGCAGGTTATCAGTGGTCTGGAGATGCTGTATATACTATGGACCAGGCTGACGAGGATGATTTTCAGCTTAATTTTGCAGTACCTGAAGAATGTACTAACCTTTATTTTGATGGCTGGGTAATGTTAAAGTCTGGAATTAATGGCAATTCAGAGAAAAAGCAGGCAGCACAGAGCTTTATTAACTTTCTGTCAAAACCTGAAAATGCTGTAAGAAACATGAGCTATATTGGATATACATCAGTTATATCAGGTGGTGATAGTGATGTTGTATTCGACTATGTAAAGTGGAACTATGGAGCAGATGAAAGTGATACAGATGTTGTAGATTATCCTCTGGGATATTTCTTTTCAGGTGATTCTGATGATGAAAGATATATACTTAAAGTTCCAGAAGAACAGACATACAGACAGTTATCAGCACAGTATCCTACGCAGGAGGTTATGGATAGAAGTGCCATTATGCAGTATTTTGATGCTGAAGAGACAACAAGAATTAATCAGATGTGGATTAATGTAAGATGTTATAACATTAAGAATGTTCCTGTGTGGGTATGGGTTCTTGCAGGTATTATTGTCGTGGCTTTAATAGCATTATCTGTAAAACTTAAGATAAATAAGAAATATGATTAATAAGCATTTGATTATAAATTGACAAATAACCAAATGTTGCTATTATATATGTCAGACAGAATGAATCTGTATGACAGTGCAAAGGAGCACAGAATTTCTGAGAAATCAGAGGTTCTGTGCTTTTTCTTTTTGCAGAATGGAGGAAATTATGGCAACAGAATCAAGTATTATGGACTCTAACAGTTTTAAGGAAGAATATGCATCTATGTTAAGTCCTAAAACAAGGGAAATGATTAGTAAGAGAGAAAAATACCTTGGAGGTGCTTACAGACTTTTTTATAGAAAGCCACTTAACATTGTCCGTGGAGAAGGAGATTATCTGTGGGATGATGAAGGTAACAAATATCTTGATATGTATAACAATGTAGCTGGTGTAGGACATTGTAACCCTGCTGTTGTAAATGCAGTTACAGAACAGATGAAAACGCTTAATACACATACAAGATATCTTCATGAAAAAATTCTTGATTACAGTGAAGAACTGCTTGCACTTATGCCTGATGAGATTAATAAGATAATGTATATGTGTACAGGTTCAGAAGCTAATGACCTTGCACTTCGTGTGGCAGAAGCCTATACGGGTGGTACCGGTATAATTATCACACAGGAAGCCTACCACGGAACAAGTGCATTAACATCAGGCTGTTCACCTTCACTTGGAGCCGGTCAGCCATTACTTCCTAATGTAAGGCTTATAACAGCACCAGATTATTACCGTCATGGTGGAACACCAGAAGAATTCACAGCATGGTATGCGTCAGAGATGCAAAAGACTATAGATGAATTAAATGAGGCAGGATATAAGTTTTCTTGTTTCCTTGCTGATTCAATATTCTCATCAGATGGTATATATCCTGACCCTGTAGGATTCTTAAAAGCAACAGTAGATGTTGTACATAAGAATGGCGGAGTATTTATAGCAGATGAGGTTCAGCCGGGATTTGCAAGAACCGGACAGGCATTCTTTGGATTTGCGAGACACGGAATTGTCCCTGATATGATAACAATGGGTAAGCCTATGGGTAACGGAATTCCAATCTCAGGACTTGCTGCAAAGGAGGATGTGCTTGCAGCCTTCAGCGACAAGCTTCCTTACTTTAACACATTTGGCGGTAATCCTGTATCAATAGCCGCCGCTCAGGCTGTTCTTAAATATATTAAGGATGAAAATCTTCAGGAACACTGTAAGAAAGCAGGTGCGGCACTTCTTAAGGCACTTAAAGAGGTACAGGAGAGACACCCTGAATCAGTAGGTGATGTAAGAGGTGCAGGTTTGTTCTTAGGATTTGAATTCGTAAAGAATGATGGTAATAAGACACCTGATAAGGATATGGCGTTGAATGTAATAGAGATGTTAAGAGATGAGCATATTCTTACATCAGTTATAGGCCATTACGGAAATATCTTAAAGCTTCGTCCACCAATGGTATTTTCAGAGAACGATATTGACTGGTTTGCAACATCTCTGGATAAATGTATTACAAAGCTTGAAAATAAATAAATTGAAAAAATCGGACACAGACATTAAACATCTGTGTCTTATTTTTTGCTTACAACAAGAATTTTACATAAGATTTACAGTACAATTATTGTAAGTTTACCACATAGGGATATAGTAATGACAATTCGTTGTACAACAGTATACGAATAAATATATCTCATTATGTGGAGGAAAAAATGAAGAGAAGTAAGAATTTATTAAGAAAAAGTGCAGCACTTGCTGCAATGTCAACAGTTCTTGTAAGTCAGGCACCACTTATTAATGCATTTGCATATGGTGAGGCAGATGTAAGTCAGAGTACATTCAAGCAGGATACAGATAATTCAGCTGATTTCCAGAACTGGCTTTCTAATGTATGGCAGGGAGGAGAAAAAGCTTATGCACAGACTGAAAATATAGCTTTAACTCCAGGTTCAGATGCGGCAGATCTTAATTTTTCATGGTATTCAGCTGGAAAAGGAACACCGGCAGTAAAGGTATGGAAGGATGGTTCAAAGTCATCAGCCAAGGTTGTAACAGGTAATGCAGAGGCTATCAGTGCTGAGAACTGGCAGGGAAAGTCATACAGTGCAGCCAATAAGGTAAACATAGCAGATTACTTTGAAGAGAACACACAGTATCATTACCAGTACACAGACAATTACACAGGAGATGACAGTGTATGGTCTGCTGAATATGATTACACAACTAAGGCAACGGATAAGTTTTCGGTTATTCTTACCGGTGACCCTCAGGTTGGTGCTTCAGGAAGCAGTTCAGATAAATCAGCTAATGATGCCAGTGTTGCAAGAGATGCATACAACTGGAATAAGACAATGCAGCAGGCATTAAAGACATGTCCTGATGCATCATTCCTCTTATCAGCAGGTGACCAGATTAACCAGTCAGGAGCAGCTAAAGCAGAGGATAAGAAGACAAGAGAGAGTGAGTATGCAGGATATCTTTATCCATCAGTATTCAGAAGCCTTCCAATCGCTGCCACAATTGGTAACCACGATATGGCTGGTGCAGATTACTCAGCACATTTTAACAACCCTAATTCAGAGGATAAGTTAGGAAGTACAGCAGCAGGAAGCGATTTCTATTTTAATTATGGAGATGTGTTATTCATATCATTAAACAGCAACAACCGTAATCAGGAGGAACACAGAACATTTATGAAAAAAGCTGTTGCAAGCAACCCTGATGCAAAGTGGAAGGTTGTAATATTCCATAGTGATATCTATGGTTCAGGACAGCCACATGCAGATACAGATGCTGCTACTAACAGAATTGTATTTGCACCATTAATGGATGAATTTAACATTGATATATGTCTTACAGGACATGACCACACATTTTCAAGAAGTTATCAGATTCTCGATGGAAATGTAGTTGACTATGATATAAGCAGCGGTTCGGTTACTAATCCAGATGGAACTCTTTATATAACAACAGGTTCAGGCTCAGGTTCTAAGTACTATAACTTACTTAACTATACACCATATTACATAGCTGAGAGAACGAATGCATGCCTCCCATCATTCTCAACAATTGATTTCTCAAGCGGCTCACTTACAATCAAGACATATGACTACAATGGTAATAAGTATGCTGATGATTTTACAATCAATAAGACTAATACAGATATGTCTGTGGATGAGGTTATTAATAATGCAGAGGCTTTAATTAACGGCACAGAGGTTAATTATACAGAAGCCAGCATGAATTCCCTTAAGGATGCTCTCTCAGCATTAAAGAAGATTAAGGCAGCATATACAACAGACAAAGACCCAATGCTTGCAGATATCGTAAATAATTATGGTAAAGATACTGACAGGGTGTCAGGATATGGTTCTGTAAAGAATGCAGCAGACAAGTCAACGTCTGAGAGCGGAAAGAGTGTTAACAGATTTAAGAAGGGCGTATCAACACTTCTGGACAAGACAATATACATTCAGGCACAGGAAGGAGCACAGGCACAGCTTGCAGATTATAAGTCAGATAATGCACCTAAGATTGATGCCAGGGCATTAGAGGATGCAAAAACTGCAGTTGTTAATGCAATTAATGCACTTACTGTACAGGAAGATAACAATACTGTAACAGAACCATCTGCACCGGCAGAAGGTTCATCAGCAGATAACTCATCAACCAATAATTCTTCGACAGATAATGGCAAAGCTCCACAGACAGGAGATAACATGCTTGCAAGAGTATATGCCTGTATGGCTGCCGCAGCAGCAGGCATCGGCGCTGTTATAGTTGGAATCAGAAAGAAGGAAGACATTTGCAAAAGATAATAGACACATGTGGTAAATACCTTGTTGTGGCACTTATTATGATTGCAATGTTTCTATTCTACACCAGTGTAGAAAGAAAACCACTGCTTGCCAAAGATAACACTAAGTTTGTTAAGGCAGTAGTTATACAGAATGATAATGAAGACCTTCAGGCTGCCGCTGACTTAGAAAGCGGCGACAGCCAGGAGGTTGTTTTACGTATTAAATCAGGAAGCCACAAGGGAGAAGAAGTAAAAGCGTACAGTCTTAACGGATATCTGTACGGAGCCAACTGTAAGGTTGGAACAAGGGTAATAGCTAATATAAGTGAATATAATGGAAATCTCTCAGCCAATGTATATAATTATGACCGTGAACCAGAGATAATTGCGTTATTAGCAGCATTTTTCGGACTTATGTGGCTGGTTGGAGGAAAGAAAGGTTTCAATTCAGTACTCGCACTTATATTCACATTTGCAGTTGTAGTAATGATGTATATTCCGATGATGTATATAGGTGTTTCACCATTTATTGCAGCTACATTATCAGTTGTCATAATTACGCTGATAACATTTATCCTGCTGGCAGATTTTCAGAAGAAATCAATTGGAGCTATGCTTGGTACAATAGCCGGAGTAGTTGTATCAGGTCTTATAGCACTTGTTTTCGGACATTTTGGACATGTAACAGGATACAATGTTGATGATATAGAGAATCTTATATATGTAGGCCAGAATTCCAAGCTTGACATAGGCGGTATGCTGTTTTCAGGAATACTGATTGCATCGTTAGGAGCAGTAATGGATGTTGCAATGTCAGTTTCATCATCATTACATGAGATTAAAGAAAACAGACCTGACATATCAGCAAAGGAAATATTCCATGCAGGAATTAATATTGGACGTGATATGATAGGAACAATGTCTAACACACTTATTCTTGCTTATGCAGGAGGAAGTCTGGGACTTGTCATGATAATATACGCATATTCATACCAGATGCACCAGATTCTTAACATGTACTCGGTTGCAATTGAGATAATGCGTGGAATATCAGGAACAATGGGCATAATACTTACAGTGCCGATAACTTCATTGATAATGTCAGTTCTGCTGACACAGAAAGGGAAGAAGTAAGATATGAGCTTGCCGTGATGTGAGTTGGATTTCTGGGCTTTTGAGTCAGAAACATACTAGAATTGATTTGCGCGATATTGTAGTAGGTTTTTAGAAGGAAGCTTATAAGTTGAGAAGAGGCAGAAACCTACTAAGTGGGCAAATATATCAAGTTTAGTATGCTTTTTTCAGTTTAAATGCATCTCTTTTGGAGAATAATTGCTGGGAAAAGCCTACTAAAATGTATCTGGATAATGAATGAGTGGGTTTAATAATTGGAATTAACTTATTAAGTTGGAAAATATACCTACGAAATCGAGAATTCACAGGCGTTTAGTAGGTTTTCACCAATAGGTTTTCAATCCATTCATCACAAAAAAAGAATCTGGTTGAATAATTAAATATTATCGTGTATTATTAGAAAAAGAGCCACTCGATGGCTCTTTTTTTACGAAAAGGACAGGTAGTTAATATGAATCAGACATATATGAAGGAGCAGAAGATACTCCCATTGTTATTAAAAATGTCGCTTCCAATGGTAATATCTATGATGGTTAATTCATTGTACAATATTGTTGACAGCTTCTTTGTTGCTAAGATAAGTGAAAATGCAATGACAGCCTTGTCACTTGTCTTTCCAGTACAGAATCTTATAAGCTCGGTTATGATAGGATTTGCAATAGGAATTAATGCGGTTATATCATTTTTTATGGGCGCACAGAACCAGAAGCAGGCAGATAAAGCAGCCAGCCAGGGCATGCTCCTAAGTTGTATACACGCTGTTGTGCTTACCGTTATATGTATTGCGGGTATGCCGGTATTCTTAAAAATGTTTACAAAAGATGCAGAGATTGTTTCACTGGGACTTAAATATTCCAATATTGCATTTGCATTTTCAATAATGCTTGGAATTGAGCTTATGTTTGAGAAGGTGTTTCAGGCAGTTGGAAGAATGAATGCTTCTATGGTATGCCTTATGACAGGCTGTATAGTTAATATTGTGCTTGACCCGATGATGATATTCGGAATAGGTCCATTTCCTGCAATGGGAATAGAAGGCGCTGCACTTGCGACAGGAATAGGCCAGACTTCGGCAGCAGTGCTATATATCATAATATATATTGTTAAGCCTATTCCGGTTAAATTCAGAAAATCGGAGATGAGAATAGAAGGTTCGATGGCAAAGAGACTTTATTCTATCGGTATGCCGGCAAGCTTAAGCCTTGCACTTCCATCTATTCTTATATCGGTGCTTAATGTAATACTTGCTGCGTACTCGGCTGTGTATGTATTCGTGCTTGGAGTATATTACAAGCTACAGACATTTCTGTATCTGCCGGCCAACGGAGTTGTACAGGGAATGAGACCGCTTATGGGCTATAACTATGGAGCAGGAGAGCATGAGAGAGTAAGAAAGATATATAAGACATCAATGGTACTTATATTTGCTATTATGGCAGCAGGTACAATTCTCTGTCTTGCAATACCGGGGTCACTTATCGGTCTGTTTACAAATAATCCAGACACAATAAGTGCCGGCGAGACAGCGTTAAGAATAATAAGTGCCGGATTTATTGTATCAACGGTATCAGTTACTTCGGCGGGTGCACTTGAAGGACTTGGGAAAGGATTTCCGTCACTTATTATATCTGTATGCAGATATGTTGCTGTAATAATTCCTGTTGCATTCATAATGTCAAGGATAGTCGGAGCTGTTGGCGTATGGCATGCTTTCTGGATTACAGAGGTGATTACATCCGTAATTTCTTATATGGTATATAGGAAAAATGTAAAATAATTATAAAAATGTCTTCTTGACATTGCTTGAACTTGGAAATACAATAGTTGCATATACAACAATTGGAGGTGCAAGTAATGTTGAGAAGAATTTTTTCTTATATGAAAGAATATAAGAAATACGCATGGCTGGCGCTTATATGTATAGGTGTTGAAGTTGTGCTTGAGATTATGGTACCTAAACTGATGGCTGACCTGATTGATATAGGTGTGACCAATTCAGATGTTCCATATATAATAAACAAAGGTATCCAGATGGCTGTATGTGCAGTTGCAGCGCTTATATTAGGTGTGGGAAGTGCAAGATTTTCTGCGCTTGCAGGTCAGGGACTGGGTGCTAATATAAGAAAGGCTGAGTATGAGAAACTTCAGTCTTATTCATTTTCTAATATAGACCATTTCAGTGTTTCGTCATTGGTTACACGACTCACAAGTGATGTAACTAATATTCAGAATGCTGTATCGACAGGAATGCGTCCATTTGGACGAAGTCCGGTAATGCTGATATTTGCAACGACTCTGGCATTTCAGATTAATTCAACACTGGCACTGGTCTTTCTTGTGGCATTGCCAGTTCTGGCAGTCATGCTCATCATAATAATCATTAATGTTGGTCCACGATATGGAAGAATGCAGGGAGCAGTCGACCTTGTAAACAGGTGTATAGAGGAGAATCTTACAGCAGTAAGAGTTGTTAAATCATATGTGCGTGGTGACTATGAGATTGAAAAATTTAGGAATGTTAATGATAATCTGAAAAACGAATCAGAGAAAGCATTTGGAATAGCTGTACTTAACATGCCTGCTATGCAGTTCGTTATGTATTCTACAATTCTTGGTATTCTACTTATTGGCGGAAGACTGATTAATTCAGGACAGATGATGATTGGACAGCTTACTTCTTTCTTAAGCTATGTCCTTCTGATACTTAATTCTCTTATGATGATGTCAAATGTGTTCCTTCTTATGACAAGGTCACTTGCTTCTGCAGAAAGAATCATGAAGGTAATTGATGAGCCGATTGATATAACTGATGAGAATGCAAAGGACATTGAAGTTAAGAAGGGTGAGATTGAATTTAACCATGTCTGGTTTAAATATAAGGATACTGCTAAAGAATATGTGCTGTCAGATGTTTCATTTCACATTAATGCAGGACAGACAGTCGGAATAATCGGCCAGACAGGTTCATCAAAGACGACGCTTATCCAGCTTATTCCAAGACTTTATGATGCAAGTAAGGGTGAAATTAAGATAGATGGAATTAGTATTAAGGAATACCCGGTAAGACATTTAAGAGATGCAATCTCAGTTGTATTGCAGAAGAATACGCTGTTTTCAGGCTCGCTTATTGATAACTTAAGATGGGGCGATGAAAATGCGACTCTGGATGAGATTAAAGAGGCATGCAGCATAGCGTGTGTTGATGAATTCATAGACAGGCTTCCTGGAGGATTTGATGCAGAGATGGGACAGGAAGGTGTTAATGTATCAGGCGGACAGAAGCAGAGAATATGTATTGCAAGGGCAATATTAAAGAAGCCGAAGGTTCTTATTCTTGATGATTCAACGAGTGCGGTTGATACTGCAACTGAAGGAAAGATAAGAAATGCACTTGCAAAGAAGCTGCCTGATATGACAAAGATTATAATTGCACAGAGAATTTCATCAGTGCGTCATGCTGACCAGATAATTATTATGGACGGTGGATGTGTGAATGCGATTGGAACACACGAGAGTCTGTTAAAGACTAATAAGATATATCAGGAAATATATGAATCCCAGAAGGAAGGAGCTGATCTTTAATGGCTAAGTATGTTGGATATAAAAGACCAAAGGACACTAAAAAGACTGTTAAGCATCTTCTCTCATACCTTGGTCATTACAAATGGGCTTTCCTGCTTGTGGCAGTGCTTGTATTTATAAGCGCAGGTGCAGGAATTATGGGAACATTTTTAATAAAGCCAGTGGTGAATAATTTTATCGTGCCGGGCAATATGAAGGGACTTATCATAGCTGTGTGCGGAATGGGTGTTATGTATGCGTGTGGTGCACTGTCAACGCTTGGCTACAACAGGCTTATGGTGCATACTTCCCAGAAGGTAGTAAGTGAGATTCGAATGGATCTGTTTAAGCATACACAGAAGCTTCCGTTAAAATATTTTGATAATAATACTCATGGTGAGATTATGAGTCATTTCACTAATGATGTTGACACGGTTCAGGAAGCAATGAACAATAGTTTTGCGATGGTAATCCAGAGCTTTCTTACCCTTTTTGGAACTATAACTATGATGATGGTTTTGAGTGTGAGACTGACTATGATTGTTGTTGTGTTTCTCATTCTTATGTTCATTTTTATCAAATACAATGGTAAACGCAGCAAGAAATATTACCACAGACAGCAGAAGGAGCTTGGCAATATCAACGGCTTTGTTCAGGAAATGATGGCAGGTCAGAAGGTTGAAAAGGTATTTAACCATGAGCAGAAGAATTTTGAAAAATTCTGTGAGATGAATGAGAGTTTTAGGAAGGAATCAACTAATGCACTTGCATATTCGGGCATGCTTATCCCGGTAATTGTAAGTCTGTCGTATTTTAATTATGCGCTTTCTGCCTGCGTTGGAGGCATATTTGTAATAAAAGGAATCATGGACCTTGGCAGCATATCTGCATATCTTGTGTATGTAAGACAGAGTGCCATGCCATTAAACCAGTTCACACAGCAGATTAATTTTATACTTTCAGCGCTTTCGGGAGCTGAGAGAATATTTGATATGATGGATGAGGCAGAGGAGCCTGACGAAGGGAAAGTAACTTTGTGCAATGTCATTAAAAATGCGGATAATACCCTTACAGAAACTTCTGATAAGACAGGATTTTTTGCATGGAAGCTACCGGCAGGGGAGCTTATTGAGCTTAAGGGCGATGTAAGATTTAATGATGTTGTGTTCGGATATGTGCCTGAAAAGAGGGTACTTAACAAGATTTCGTTGTTTGCAAAGCCAGGACAGAAGATAGCATTTGTTGGTTCGACAGGAGCGGGAAAGACTACTATTGTTAATCTTATAAACAGATTTTACGATATCCAGTCAGGTACGATTACTTATGACGGCATTGATGTAATGAATATTGAGAAAGACGACCTGAGGCGTTCACTTGCAATGGTAATTCAGGATACACATTTGTTCACAGGAACTATTGCAGATAATATAAGATATGGAAAGCTTGATGCAACTGACGAGGAAATCAGGGAAGCAGCTAAGATTGCCAATGCTGATTCATTTATAACAAGACTTCCCCAAGGGTATGACACGATGCTTACTGCTGATGGCAGCAATCTTTCGCAGGGACAGAGACAGCTTCTTGCTATCGCGAGAGCAGCGATTGCCAAGCCGCCGGTGCTTATTCTAGATGAGGCGACAAGCTCGATTGATACACGAACTGAGCGGCTTATTGAGAATGGCATGGACGCAATAATGGAGGGAAGAACAGTATTTGTTATCGCTCACAGACTTTCGACAGTAAGAAATTCTAATGCTATAATGGTTCTTGAAAAGGGCGAGGTAATCGAGCGAGGCAGTCACGATGAACTGCTTGAGCAGAAGGGCAGATATTATCAGTTGTATACAGGACAGTTTGAGCTTGATTAGACAGTGTCGTATACCGCATGAAATCAGTGCTTAAGAGGGGAAATGTAATTATGGATAATGAAATTAAAAATGTGTTCTTTGATATTGAAATGCTTCGAAGACGGCTGATAAGGCCATTTTTTATTGAACTTGGGCTTACAGTTGGCCAGGGGCAGCCAAGAATTCTTAAGGAATTAAGAGAACATGGGATTATGAATCAGAAAGAGCTGGCGGATGCTTGCCTTATGGATGTAACTACGATGTCAAGAACATTAGACAGAATGGAAAAGGATGGTCTGTTAAAGAGAGAAAATAATCCGGCAAGCAGAAGGTCGTGGAATGTGTTACTTACTGATTATGGCAGCCAGAAGGCTGATGAAGTTATCAGGATATTTAACAGAATTGATAATGTTATATATAATGGATTCAGTGAAGAAGAGGTGCAGACACTATCTGTTATGGCAGGCAAAGTTGAGGAAAACCTCTGGGAGGCAATTAAGAATGAAGAGCATAGATAAAATTAAGGATATATCTTGTTGGTAAGAGCCGGAAACCTACTAGATAGAGAGATATTAGGATATTAGTAGGTCCATTGGATGTGAGATGTATGGCATGTAAGGTCTGGAAACCTACTAAATAGAATGATATATGAAATTTAGTAGGTGTTTTGGATATGAAATCTGTCTTTGAACAACAGAATAACTATAAAAAGACCTACTATATTCGATGAGAACATCAAGATAGTAGGTCTTTTAAACAAAATTCATATGTAATTGTAAGAATTAAACCTACTAGATTAAATCCTGTGAAGCTTTTAGTAGGTTTTGCCGGCATCCCATCCCGTGAGAATACGAATTACAGACTTACCTTCTTATCAAGAAGCACAGCACTTCCGAATGTGCATGCAACCACCATTAATAACTGGAATATGGTAGCTGGAAGGCTTGACATTAATGCCTGGGATAAGCTGTCTGGATTCTTATAAAGTTCAGGCAACAAAGAAGAAATCTTAATTGTTGCATATGCAAGGACACAGAATAATACAACTGAGATAAATCCTTTAATCTTCTTGTTCTGCAAGGCAGTTGAAGATAGTGTTATGGCAAAGTATGCAAGTGATATAAGGAAGAAGAAAGCTATAAGGAATGATATTATTCCAGCTACAATATTAATAATTATATTGACAACATCAATACCCATAATCTTTAACATTTCTGAGAAATTCTTGAGTGCGTCAGCCAGGTCACCAAAGACACCAGCCATCATGAATATATCAAGAACTCCGAAGCCGATGAATATTGCTGAAATTCCTATTCCAATAATCAGTGTATAGAGCAGTTTTGATGTAATTATGCTAAGAGATGAATTAGGTGTCATAAATATCAGGTAACTGCTTTTGCTTGAAAGTTCTCTATAATATGTTACAACTCCAAATATAAATACAATAAAATAACTTACAGAGGCAGCTATTATTAAAAGTCCTCCGAAAAGGCTTGTATAGTTAAGATTTTCAGTCAGGCAGAAAAACATAAACAGAGCCTGAAGTACACAGATAATACCTGCCACGATTCCTATACCGAGAAGATTCTTTCTCAATTCGTATTTTGTTAATTTTAACATTGAAGATTCCCCCTTTTAATATGCATAAATGCGTTTGTACTGGTCAACGATTGACATGCCCGAAGCTGTTCGTAAATTTTCAGCATCTCCCTGTGAAACAATCACACCGTCTTTGATAAATACTGCGTAGTCAATAACAGCTTCAAGCTCATCAACAAGGTGGCTCGACATGATGATAATCTTATCAGGTGAAGCCTTGCTGATTACCGCATTGATAACCTGCTCTCTTGCAACAATATCAACACCGTTAAGTGGTTCATCAAGCATAATAACAGATGCATTTCTTGAAAGATTAACAGCAAGCTTAAGCTTAGCCATCATTCCTGATGACATCTTGCTGGCTTTCATGTCAGGCGTAAGCTTCATCTCATTAAGATAGTTGTAGTACTGGTCAAGTGAGAAATCCTCAAAGAAATCAGCATAATACTTTCCAATATCAGCACAGCTCATATAGTTATAAAAATAACTTTCAGTAGGCATATAAGCTATGTGTTTCTTAGTTTCTACTCCTATTGGAACACCTGAAAGAGTGATGTCCCCGGAAGTGGGTTTTACCAGACCTGCTATCATCTTCATTAAAGTTGTTTTACCGCTTCCGTTAGAGCCGAGCAGAGCGTATATTCTGCCAGGCATGAAGTCGATGGAAACACCATTAACGGCAGTCATCTTCATATACTTTTTAGTAACATTTTTACATTGCAGCATAATTAAATCCCTCCATATTTTATTCGTGATAATTCTTAATGAGATTAATAATCTCATCTTTAGAAAAACCAAGGCTTGTCATTCCGGAAACGAAAGTCTCAATCATTTCACTGGAAAGTTCTGCCTTTAATGTATCAATCAGATGCACATCCTCTGATACAAATGTGCCAAGACCTCTTTTGGTATAGCACAGACCACACTGTTCAAGTTCATTGTATATTCTTGCAGCAGTGTTAGGATTGACAGTGTACTGTACGGCAAGTTCCCTGGTTGATGGAAGCTTGTCGCCAAGCTTAATCTCACCGGTAAGAATTCTTTTTTTTATATCATCGATTACCTGAAGATAAATTGGTATATTAGCCTTATAGTCCATAATCCCTCCTCCTGTAATAGGTAATATACACATGATGCGTACCTGTGTACTAGCACAATAGTACACTATAACAATATAACTGTCAACAGGAATAATAAAAATAGTAAAATTTTTAAAAATGGTGTATGATAACTTAGAAAAAATGTAGAAGGAATACAGTATTTATGACGGTTCAACAGGCATATAAAATATTTGATGTCAGATCAGATATTACTAAGATGGAATTGAAGAAGCGGTACAGACGGCTTATGCATATGGTGCATCCGGATGCTGTGCTAAACAGAGATAAATCAAACAAAGAAAATGTATATAGATACAGTGCATATGAAATTAATGAAGCATATACTGTTCTTTTCAATCAGACTGGACAGGAATCATTGAAGAGTAACTATAAATATGATTATAAATATTCCGAATATGATGAGAAATATTATGGCACTGATCAGGAAAATGAAGAATATGATTTTACAGCTCCAGAGAATGAACATGCCTTTTGCCAACGCAATGTGTATCATTATGCTGAAGATTACAATGGCAACAACATTGGAAGATTTAAGGTTGCACGAGGCAGATATATGTGGATGCCAGATGAGGATTTTAAGTTGTTTCTGCGCAGTATATATGAATGTAGTGAGGAACTTCTTAACAGAATTGATGAAGAAACAGGAAGAGTGCATGATTCAGAATACAAAATCATATATCAGGCAGAACTTGCATATCTGTTAGCACAGCAGTTTACTGCAACATCAGATACATTGGGAAATATTCTTACATCAATTGATGATGCTGCAAATGTATTTTATGTCGGAGCAATGCTTGAAATGTCACCTGAATCTGGATTTATCAAAGCTGGAATGAAGCTGTTTCCGGCAGGAATAAAAAAGCATAGACTGTATTTAATGACTCGTTCGGGAAAAGAAGCGGGATACATATCATTTAAAGATGACAGATTATATTATGTGCTTATTCCGATACTTGAGCAGAAGCGTGCAATGGTAAAGATAGAAGTATCTTCGAAGCAGGACAGACATAATACAATGGGAGAGAAGAAATATAAGAACATTGATTTGTGGGTTAAAATCGGAAATGATGCAACATTTCCTGAAAATATTAATATGAGAATTGAAGATTTGCTTAACAGCTACCATGAAAGCAAGTAAAAGTGGTAAGAAAAGCGGTCATATCAGAATAGAATCTGATGTGACCGCCTTTATCATTTAATTCTTAGATTGTGCGTCAGTGTTGTTGTCCTGACTGTCTGACTTGGCTCTGTCAAGCCACACACCAAGTCCACAGGCAGCAACAGCAAGAACAATGACGATACCGACTGTTATATTACCTAACATATTATTATTCATCCTTTCAAACTTAGTCAAACATAGATATTCCGAAACGAAGCTTTCTGTAAAATTTATATACAATGGTCCCGAAAATACCTACAGTTATTCCAACGGTGGATGCAACAGATACACCTCCACCCAGAATAATACCGATTATCATTAAAATATTCATATTTATTGCCTCTTTACATAGTTGTTTAATATTACTAATAATATATAAAAATAATGTATTACCAGAAAATGTTCTGATTTAATGATAATCTGTTATTTTTTGCCGTCAGTCTGGTGGATATAATTAAGAGTGACAGTGGTGCTGCATGTGATAGAATCATGAATTACGCCTGTCTGTTTGAAATAGATACTGATACCGATAGCTGCACACAGACCGCAAAGTAAGAATTGGAATATGCGTAATACATTGCGGGAACTGCTTCTGTCTGCTGTAAGATTGGTGATTGATGTTCTCACAAGTCCAAGCATTTCAGTTGTACATGGCATGGTATCACTGACAGAGGCTTTTGGTGTAGCGAATACCTTAGCTTCTGATACAGAAAAAGAGTCCACTTCAGGAATATTCACACGAGCCCTGTCGAGGCACATGCCAATAAGGAAAAATGTTATTACAAATATGCAGCTTAACAGTCTTTTAAAGCTTTTCTTCATAAGAACATCTCCTTTCCAAAGTGAATCCCATCTGCTTTACTATATCATATTCAGCAGAGGGAATAAAGAGAAAATATATGTGAAAATGTATATTTTACAATGTTTGACAATCTAATGTGAAATAGGTAAAATACATATAAATATATGCATTTTGGAACATGAAAATGCATCGTGAATCAGGAGGAATTTAATATGGCATGTTTTATAGTACCAGGTACTGAAGCTATCGTTACAACAGCGATAACTAAGATTGTTGAAAAGAAAGAGAAGAAGGAAATATGTTCGTGCGAGACAGAAGGAGCTGTAGAAGCAGTTAAGGAAGAAAAGGTGCTTCCATTTTCAAGAAAGCTAAGATGGCTTAATAATATGCTTTGGGGAGGAACAGCTTTACTTGCATTCGAGCATGTATGGCATGGAGAAGTTACTCCTTTCTTTCCATTCTTAACAGCAGCAGGCAATGCTCAGGATGCTGTGCAGATGCTTAAAGAGATGGCAACTGCCGGTGTTGGCATGGCAGTGGTTGTTACAGCTGTGTGGGTCGGCATGGTAGCAATAGCTTCCGGAGTAGAAAAGAAAGCAGCTAAGGAAGCAGAAGTTAAAGGATTGGAGAGATAATTATGACGTTACTTATAGCTGTATTCGCAGCGGTTATAACTACTATTATATGGTACACTAATGACAAGCGTTCTCAGTTAAAGCTAGGAACACTTGCGCTTATGTACTGGGGTGCATCACTTATGTGGATGGTAGATGCAGTTGTGGAATATATTGAACTGGGGGCAGAGTATTTTACTCCGGCATCATCAGATATGCTTAATGACGCATTTTTGGGCTTATCAGTGGTAGCTTTCGGACTTATCATATGGATTGTCATACTTATGGTTAAAGATCCGCTTGGAGTAGTACGCAAGACTGTACTTAATAAGTAAAGAAGATTGTTGGGATATGGATTTTAAGAGAAAAGAACTTGCTAAAAATGCTAAGAAGAACTTAAAAAAACATTACTGGCTGTTAGTAGCAGTCTGCCTTTTTGCGGCTTTCATTGGCTCTGAATTTACAGAGACAATGGAAGCCTTTAAAAGTTTAGGAACAGTTAATAATGAAATTCAGGGAGCAGCATCAATTGAAGCAAATGTTGATACTGTCGCTAACAGTTCGGTTGTAAGTTCTGTGGTTCAGGCAATGGGCGCAGTAATCACGGGTGACGATGATTTTGGAAGGACGCAGTCTGATGCGAAGGTTTCTGAGGCCAAAGACAATGCAACTAAGGTATTGGGCAGAACAAGAGGAGTATTTGCATCTTTAGTTAATGCTATAACATCAGGTGGAATTGTATTTACATTTGTGGATTCACTATCATCAGTCATAAGTTCAAGAAGAGCAGTGGTGCTTATACTTCTTATAGCGGCACTTATGGTATATGTGTTTATAACATTTTTTATCAAGAAAACTTATCTTGTTATATCAAGAAGAATAGTGCTTGAAACGCGCACATATGATGCTGTTCCACCTGGAAAGTTCATGTTTCTTCTCCGGGTAAAAAGATGGATGAAGGCATCGTGGGTGCTTATTGTCAATAATGTATATGAAATATTATGGTCACTTACAATTGTGGGTATATTTGTGAAGCATTTTTCATACATGCTTGTGCCATACATTATCGCGGAGAATCCTGATATGAAGGCAAATGAGGCTATAACCTTATCAAGAAAGATGATGAAAGGCTACAAATGGAGGGCATTTCTGTATGGATTATCATTCATTGGCTGGACAGTGATTGGAATGGCAACGTTAGGAGTTGTAGGAGTGCTGTTTGTGAATCCTTATAAAGCTGCATTTTATGCAGAATTCTATGCAAATGTAAGAGCAGTATATCTTGAAAAAGAACCGGAGGCGGTTCAGTGGCTTAATGATTCATATCTGTATGAAAGACCATCAGAAGAGCTGCTTAAAAATGTATATGCAGATGTATTTAAACTTATAGACAGCCCACAGCCACAGATTGATTTTGATGATTACCACAATTCGAGAATAGGAAGATTGAAGAAATTAAGAGTATTTTTAGCCAACACATTTGGCATAATACTTATTAACAGCAAGGCAGAGCTGGAATTTGAAGAAAAAAAGAAGGAAATGCTTCGTATGAGTAAGAATAAAGCAGAAGCAGTTGGAAAAGCCTATCCTGCCCGTCTTTTCAATCTTAAGGAACACAGAGTTGACCTTGAAAATACAGTGTATATGCGTAATTATTCAATACCATCGCTTATACTGATATTCTTTTCATTATGTTTTGTGGGATGGATATGGGAGGTTACGTTTCATCTGATATCGTCACATACATTTGTAAACAGAGGTGTTCTTCATGGACCATGGCTTCCTATATATGGTTCAGGTGGGATACTCATACTGATATGTCTTAAAAAATTAAGAAATAAGCCTGTTGTGGAATTCTTTGCATCAGTAGTTTTATGCGGATTTGTTGAATATTTTACATCGCTGTATCTGGAAATCAGCTGCGGAAGAAGATGGTGGAATTATAACGGGTATTTTCTTAACCTTAATGGAAGAATATGTGCTGAAGGTCTTTTAGTATTTGGACTTGGAGGAGTTGCAATCGTATATATTATTGCACCGCTTCTTGATAATTTCTTCAGAAAGATTAAACTGAGGGTTGTTGGTGCAGTGTGTGCGGCATTGATAGTTGCATTCATTGTGGATATGGTATATTCCAAAAAGAATCCTAATACGGGTAAAGGAATATCAACATTTAATGATAATACACCAGAATATATGCTGGCAGAAATGTATCAGGGGGCAGAGGACAGGTATGAGGATAGAATATCTTTTAATCAGAAATTTTAAATCAATCAGAGAACTTGAGATTAATGATATTGAAGATGTACTGATTCTTGTTGGCAGAAATAATGCAGGAAAGAGTGTGGTTCTTGACGCAATAAGAGCGGTTACCGGGGATTATGAAGTTTCATTAAGAGATTTCAATGATAACGAAGGTAATATAAGCATTACAGTTCGCATCAGTATTGAAGATGAGGAGCTGGCTGTATTGTATCAGAAGGGACAGGTCAGTTCTTTTAAGCATTATGACTTGTGGTATAAGGATTTTTGCAATAAACTTCCATCGTTAAAGGATGGTATTCTTGAATTTGAATATGTATATAGCCGTGATGGTAAGATTAAGTACAGGGACGGAATTAAGAAGAACAATATTTATATAAAAACAGTCCTTCCCAGAATATTCTATGTTGACCACGAAAGACGTAAGTCATCAATTCAGGAAGATCTTATCATGCTGCAGGGTGGAACTGAATATGCAGACCTTAAAGATAACGTGTGTATATTTGATAAGCATAAGATGTGTAATCAGTGCTTTAATTGCATAGGAATTATTAACCGCAAGAAACCGGAACAGTTATCTTTATTAGAAACAGCGAGACTTATGCAGTATAAGCTGTTTAATTTTAATCTTGCTAATTTTGAGAACAAACTTAATGAAAAATTTAAGAACAATGGTGGCATTGGAGAAAGAATTCATTATCAGATTACATTTGATGCAGAAAAACTCATGCATGTTGATACAATTGTTCACAATGAAATGCGTGACATTGATGGGGATGTCAATGACCTTTCTGATGGACTGAACAGTATCTACATTTTGTCACTGCTTGAAACCTATGCGGAATATGGAAGTACTGTGCCATACATTATTCTGATTGAAGATCCGGAAATATATCTTCATCCTCAGTTACAGAAGATAGCAAGTGAAATTCTGTACAAGCTTTCAAGAAAGAATCAGGTTATATTCTGCACGCATTCACCGCAAATGTTATTTAACTTTACTACAAGACAGATTCGTCAGGTGATTAACGATAAAGATAATAATACAGTTGCTACTCCGGAGGCGGATATAGATGATATATTAGATGATCTTGGGTATGCTGCCAATGACCTTATGAATGTGAGCTTTGTATTTATAGTGGAAGGAAAACAGGACAGAAGCCGTCTGCCGCTACTTCTGGAGAAATATTATTCAGAAGTTATAGATGAGAATGGCAATCTCAATCGTATAGCAATAATTGCAACTAACAGTTGTACCAACATCAAGACTTATGCCAATCTGAAATATATAAATACATTATATCTTAAGGATGAGTTCCTTATGATAAGAGATGGAGATGGTAAGGATGCTGACCATTTAAGAGACCAGCTTACCAATTACTATAAGCAGCGTGCAAAGCAGGATTATGGCAATCTGCCAAGAGTAACAGACCGTAATGTGCTTATATTAAAATATTATTCATTTGAGAATTATTTTCTTGACCCTGAGATAATGACTAAGATAGGCGTTATAAAAAGTGTAGACCAGTTCTATGATATATTATATGCCAAATATAAAGAATACCTGTACCGCCTTGTCAGCACTAAGAAAATGTTAGAAAAACTGAACATAACAATTGAGACAAGACAGGACATCATAGACAACATGGAGAATATCAGAAAATATGTCAGAGGACACAATCTGTATGACATATTCTACGGACGTTACAAGGGCGAGAAAGAAAATGCAATATTAAGAGCGTACATAGACGCAGCACCAAGGGAGAATTTCGATGATATATTCGATGCAATTGATAATTTTGTGTACTTTAATAACCGTAAGAATTAATTAAAAAATTGTATTAATCCTAAGGGCGTCTAACTACCGTTGCATCTATCTATGATACATGTTCTCATGGATTCCTGCATCTAGTGTGAGTAAATGCCGCCATCTATAGAGTTTATTACAGTGCTGGAAATCAAACGCGCTTCGCTTGAACGAGATTTCCAGCATTGAACTTTTATAGATAGCGGCATTAACTCACACACGATTCGGAATAAATCGAACATGCACCATAGAGAGACACAACGGCAGTTAGACACTCTTATTAATGCAATATTTAGTTGCATGACTGCCTGATTAAATCGGAATACCAGTACGCAGAATCCTTTGGAATTCTCTGTTGTGTTTCATAGTCTACGAACACTAACCCGAATCTTGGGTCGTAGCCGCTGTGCCATTCGAAATTATCTGTGAATGACCAGTGGAAGTAGCCGAGTATCGGAACGCCGGTTTTATACGCTTTCTCAAGGTCTGTGAGATATCTTGTCAGAAAGTCGATACGGTTGCTGTCGTGGACTTTGCCATCAAGACTTATGATATCGTTGCAGGCAAGTCCATCCTCAAATATATATATTGGAAGATTATACCGCTCATACATGTATCTTATACCATAATTCATAACACCGGGAGTTACAGGCCAGCCAAGAGCTGTTCGTGGACTTCCAGGTTTTTTCTTTATATGTCCTGTGGCACTTACCTCGTGACCGTTATATACGTTGATTCCTAAGAAATCTATAGGCTGGTGCATCAGTTCTGAATCCCCGTCTTTAACGAATGGGAGTTCTTTATAATGTCCGATTTTTTCAAGACCTTTTTCAAGATGTAATCCTGTGCCTGCAATATCAGGGTACCTGCCAAGGCATGTCATATCGCAGAATATAGTGTGGTTAAATGTCATGTTTCCGGTAACAATCTTGAAACTTTCAGCTCTTGCAGCATCAATATCTTCATCACATTCACTTGCAGGAAAACACAAGTCGCCAGTGCTTGAAAAACCAGTCTTTATTGGCTGCTTTGCAATGGCACGCATCTTGGCAACAGCAAGACCGTGTGCAAGTGCAAGATGGTGTATGACTGACAGCACGCTGATGCAGTCCAGTTTCTTTCCGGGAGCATGAAGTCCATTCATATATCCAAGACCTGAGATTATCTGTGGTTCATTGATAGTTGCGATATTAACGACTCTGTCAGAAAAATGCTCACATATAAATTCTGCATAGTCAGCAAATATATAAGCTGTCTGTCTGTTCAGCCATCCGCCATTATCTTCAAGTGCCTGTGGCAGATCCCAGTGATAGAGTGTTATAAAAGGCTCAATACCATTTTCAAGACAACAGTTTACAATATTATCGTAGAAGTCAAGTCCGGCTTTGTTGAAATGCACATTGCCGTCAGAATCCTTAACAATTCCATCAGGAAATATTCGTGTCCATGAAATTGAAAAGCGGTATGCCTGAATACCAAGATTTTTCATAAGTGCAATATCCTCGCGATAGCGGTGATAGTGGTCACAGGCTTCGTTACCATTCTCGTTGTGTGCGATATTTCCTGGCTTATTAGAAAATGTATCCCAGATAGAAACGCCTTTGCCGTCTTCGGTAAAGGCTCCCTCTATCTGATATGAACTTGAGGCAGTTCCCCATAAAAAGTTCTTATCAAACATAATTATTCTCCTTAAATATCAGATATTAACAATTACATTGAATTCTTTAGTGTCAGCATTGAAAGGCACTGTGTTTCCTGTAATTTCATTACCATTGACAATAAGAGAAGAAACTCTTTCGTGCTTATTGTTATTGATGGTAATGTTATAGACAGCATCTCTGAATTTTCTTGTAATTGTCAGATTCTTAATAGAATCCGGCAGACAAGGGTCAATGGTGAGTCCTTCAAATGAAGCTCTTACACCAAGTATATATTGAGATATACTTGTAAATGTCCATGCAGCGGTGCCTGTAAGCCAGCTGTTTTTGGCTTCACCAAATCTTGCTGCATCTTTGCCAGCAATCATCTGTGAATATACATAAGGTTCAGTCCTGTGTATCTCACTTATTTCTTCAAGGTATGCCGGACATATTTTCTTGTATGTTTCGAATGCTCTGTTTTTATCATCAACAACGGTTTCAGCAATAGATACCCACGGATTATTATGACAGAATATTCCGGCATTTTCTTTGTATCCAGGCGGATAAGAAGATACCTCGCCAAGTTCAAGATGATATGACCTGTAAGCTGGTTGTAAAATCATGATTCCATACTTGGTATCAAGAATTTTTTCTACTGAATCCATAGCTTTCTGTGCGAGTCCTTCTTTGACACCTATACCTGCCATAACACAGAAGCCCTGTGGTTCAATGTATATCTGTCCATCTTCACATTCATGTGAACCAACCTTACGGCTTTCAGCATCATATGCACGAAGGAACCATTCACCATCCCAGCCTGCATCAAGAACAGCTTTATACATGTCATCAACATGGGAACGTACAGCGTTTTCTTCCTCTGTAAGACCTGATATGTGGCATATGTCTGCATATTCATTGCCATATTTTACATACATTCCAGCGATAAATACCGATTCAGCAACAGGTCCTTCTGATGGTCCGGTAGTCTGGAAAGATTCACCCGGAGCAGAAGAGAAGCAGTTTAAGTTGAGACAGTCATTCCAGTCAGCTCTTCCGATAAGTGGCAGCTTATGCGGTCCAAGATGAGTAGTTGTATAATTAAAGGATCTTCTTAAATGTTCCATAAGCGGCTGAGCCTTACCTGCATCGCAGTCAAATGCTACATTTTCATCAAGAATGCTGAAATCGCCTGTTTCTTTAAGATATGCAGCTGTTCCTGCAATAAGCCATAAAGGATCATCATTAAAGCCAGAACCAATATCAGAATTACCTTTCTTAGTTAATGGCTGATACTGATGATAAGCACTTCCGTCCTCAAACTGTGTAGCAGCAATATCAAGAATTCTCTGTCTTGCTGAATCAGGAATAAGATGTACGAAGCCAAGTAAATCCTGGCAGGAATCTCTAAATCCCATACCGCGTCCGGTTCCAGATTCATAATAAGAAGCGGATCTTGACATGTTAAATGTTACCATGCACTGATACTGGTTCCATATATTAACCATACGGCAGAGCTTCTTGTCTTCTGTGTCAATAATATAAGACGAGAGAAGATGAGTCCAGTAATCTTTTAAAGCAGCAAGAGCTGTATCAAATTTTGCCGGAGTGTTGTATTTTTCAAGAAGGGCATATGCAGGTTCTTTATTAATGATTCCGAATGATTCCCACTTCTTATCATCAGGGTTCTCTGCATATCCTATAATGAATACATATTCTTTCTCTTCGCCCGGCTCAAGGTCGATATCGATTCTGAAAGATCCAACAGGTGACCATCCGCTTGCAATAGAATTATAAGATGTACCTTCTTTAACAGCTTTAGGCATTGCAGGACTTCCGTATGTACCTATGAAACTTTCTCTGCTTGTATCGAAACCGCTGGCAGCAGTGCTGACGGCATGAACAGCATAATGGTTACGCCGTTCACGGTATTCTGTCTTGTGATATATTGCTGACATGGCAGCGGTGCCAATATTAATCTCCGGCTGAACTTCAACTTCGCCTGTGCTGAAGTTACGCTGGAAGTTGTTGCAGTCATCAACTGCATTCCATAAACAGAATTCTATATAAGAATATACAGATAAATGTTTAACAGCATTCCCTGTATTCTTAACAGTAAGTTTATCAAGCTCACAATTATCTCCAATAGGAACAAGCGCAGTCTGTGTAGCCTTAATGCCATTCTTAGATGAAGAAATCACTGTATATCCAAGTCCGTGACGACATGTATAATCCTCAACCGGCGTCTGGGATGGCTGCCATCCGGGATTCCATATGGTATCCTCATCTTTAATATAAATGTAGTGGCCATTGTTATCTAAAGGAGAATTGTTATAGCGATATCTTGTGAGTCGGAGCAGCTTGGCATCCTTATAGAAACAGTATCCTCCGCCGGTATTGCTCTTAAGACTGAAAAAATTCTCGCAGCCTAAGTAATTAATCCATGGCAATGGAGTTTCTGGTGTGGTTATGACATATTCTTTATTGATGTCATCAAAAAAACCGAATTGCATATTATACCTCCTGTACACATATAATATATAGAAAACGATTAAGTGCATCAAGGTACAAGTTTTAATATTGATTTTATATTAATAAGTATATTTTAAGGCTTGGATTAAATCAATGATTATTTTGGATTTGAGTAAGAATTGGTAGAAATGCACAAAAAATACGATGATATATAGAAAAATAAATAAAATTTGTAAAAGCACTTGCATTTATATCTGATATGAGTTATAGTAAAGCTACGAAAACGATTAAGTAATGCATGAAAGGAATGAATCTATGGTATCTATGAAAGATGTTGCTGTAGAATGTGGTGTTTCAATTGCTACAGTAAGTAAAGCTCTCAATGACCATAGTGACATCAGTGAAGAGACACGCAGGAAAGTTAAAGAGGCAGCTAACAGACTTGGATATTATCCGAATTCAGCAGCCAGAGCACTTAAGACGAACCGTTCATATAACATAGGAGTTCTTCTTAATAATGGTCTTGCACATGAGTATTTCGCCGAGGTTCTTGAGAGTTTTAAGAATGAAGCAGAGAAGAAGGGGTATGATATTACATTTGTAAGCAATCACTCTAAGAAGATGACTTTCTACGAACACTGTTTATACAGAAATTTTGATGGCGTGCTTGTAGCTTGTGAGGATTTCAGCAATCCTGAAATCTATGAAATGGTTAACGGGAGATTACCAGTTGTGACCATCGACTACATTTTCAATGGCAGTACATCGGTCAATTCTAACAACGTGAAAGGGATGAGTGAATTAGTACGTTACGCGTACAGCAGGGGACACAGAAAGATAGCTTATATTTATGGAAATGTTGAATCAGAGGTTACGAAAGAGCGTCTGGCAGCCTTTTATAAGACAATGGATGAATTAGGGGTAGAAGTTCCAGATGAATACATTAAAGAATCAACCTATCTTGATTCAATAAAAGCTGAGAAGCTTACATATGAGCTGTTAAAATTAAAGGAACCGCCAACATGTATTTTTTATCCGGATGATTTATCTGTGGTTGGAGGAAAGAATGCTATTAAGAATATGAAATTGCATAGTCCGAAGGATGTGTCTGTTGCAGGTTACGATGGAACAAGATTCTCGCAGATGTTAAATCCTAAGATTACAACAATTTGTCAGAATACCAGGGAAATCGGCAGGATTGCCGCAGATGAGCTTATAAGTGCTATAGAGAATCCCAGGGCAACGATAGTAAAGAGGGTTGTTGTAGATGCGGAACTAATCGAAGGGGAAACAATTAGAAAGATAGGAAACTAAAGGTGTCGTCTAAGATTTATGGAGGGTTTTTTATGAAAAAGAGATTATTAAGTCTGGCACTTGGTACAATGATGGTGCTTTCCACATTAGCAGGTTGTGGATCAAAGGATGGTGGTTCGGCAGCAGTTAATACTAAGCCTGAGGAACAGGGTAAGGTACTTAACATTTACTGCTGGAACGAAGAGTTTAAGAGCAGATTTGAAGGATATTATAAGAATGTTCCTTCAGATGTTAAGGTAAACTGGGTAATTACTCCTAACGAAAACAACGCTTATCAGAATGCTCTTGATGCTGCATTATTAAAGCAGAAGGATGCAGCAGCAGATGATAAGATTGATATGTTCCTTATCGAAGCTGATTATGCTTTAAAGTATGTTAATAGTGATTACACACTTGATGTAAAAGATGTAGGCCTTACAGATGATGACCTTAAGGATATGTATCAGTACACAAAGGATATTGCAACTGACAGCAAAGGAAAACTTAAGGCTACAACATGGCAGGCTACTCCGGGACTCTTTGCTTACAGACGTTCTATTGCTAAGGATGTTCTTGGAACAGATGATCCAGATAAGGTTCAGGAAGCACTTTCAACCTGGGATAAGTTTGATAAGGTAGCTGAACAGGCTGCTGCTAAGGGTTACAAGATGCTTTCAGGTTATGATGATTCATACAGAGTATTCTCTAACAATGTATCAGCTCCTTGGGTTGATTCTAATAACAAGATTGTTATTGATGATAACATTATGAAGTGGGTTGATCAGACTAAGAAATATACAGATAAGGGCTATAATAATAAGTCATCTCTTTGGGATTCAACATGGGCAGCAGATCAGGGACCTTCTGGTAAGGTATTCGGATTCTTCTACTCAACATGGGGAATTAACTTTACACTTTTAGGTAATTCACTTGCTACTCCTGTTAAGGAAGGTGGTAAGGAAGAAGTTGGTAACGGTATCTACGGCGACTATGCAGTATGTGAAGGTCCACAGAGCTACTACTGGGGTGGTACATGGATTTGTGCAGCAGCAGGAACAGATAACGCTAACCTTGTAAAAGATGTTATGAAGACACTTTGCTGTGATAAGGCTACAATGAAGAAGATTACAGAAGATACTCAGGATTACACTAATACAACATCAGGTATGAATGAAATCGCTAGCAGTAACTTCAAGTCAGATTTCCTTGGTGGTCAGAATCATATCAAGTTATTTGCTAAGTCAGCTCCTAAGATCAGCATGAAGAACATTTCTTCTTATGACCAGGGTCTTAACGAAGAATTCCAGAAGGCTATGAAGGATTACTTCGATGGCAATGTAACTAAGGATAAGGCTCTTGATAACTTCTATAAAGCAGCTATTGAGAAATATCCAAACCTTTCAAAGTAATTAGTAATTGCTAGTCATTAAGGCACAGTCATTATAATAAGTATGTTATATGGCTGTGCCTTTTTATATGGCAGGAATGGAGATATGTATGAATAAAAAGAAGAAAAAGTTTGTAAGCTATGCAAAATGGGGATACATATTTCTTATACCGTTCTTTGCAGTATATATTGTGTTTTCATTAATACCACTGATATCTACATTTTATAATAGTTTTTTTGAGAACTATATGGTTGGACTTATGCAGGTCGGACCTAAGTTCGTTGGATTTGACAATTACAAGGCCATACTGTTTAACGGTGATACATTGCTCTATCTGAAGAATACAATGATAATGTGGTTGATGGGATTTATTCCCCAGATTCTTATATCATTGCTTCTGGCGTCATGGTTTACAGATCTTAGATTAAGATTAAAATGTACAGGATTTTTCAAAACTATAATCTATATGCCTAATTTAATTATGGCATCTGCATTTGCCATGTTATTCTACGCAATATTTGCAGATCAGGGACCAATCAATAACATGCTTAACAGTATGGGATTGCCTACATATAGATTCCTTGCGGAGGTAGCAGGAGCGAGAGGACTGATTGCTCTTATGAACTTCCTTATGTGGTTCGGTAATACAACTATAATTCTGATGGCTGCCATCATGGGTGTTGACCCTTGTCTTTTTGAAGCGGCAAGAATTGATGGTGCTAATTCCAGACAGATATTTGGAAAGATTACACTTCCGCTTATTAAGCCTATTCTGGCATACACACTTATCACATCGTTGATTGGTGGTATCCAGATGTTTGATGTTCCTCAGATTCTTACTAATGGTAATGGTAATCCGGATAGAACAAGTATGACGGTTATCATGTATCTTAATAAGCATCTTTATAGTAAGAATTATGGTATGGCAGGTGCGCTTTCAGTTATTCTGTTTATTGTAACAGCAGTACTTAGTATATTTGTATTTAATTATATAACAAAGGATATGGAAGCAGCAGGAATCAGAAAAGCTAAGAAGAAAAAAGCAAAGGAGGCGAAGTAATATGAGTAATTCAGGTAAAGCCTCTGCAAGTGCTGATATTAAAGGCGCTAATGCTGGAGTGAAAGACAGGATAATACTTACAACAGAGAGAGTGCTATGTTATATCGTACTTATTCTTATAACATTTTTGTGCCTTTTCTCATTCTATGTACTTATTATTAATACAACGAGATCACACCCTGATATCCAGAAAGGATTCTCGTTCCTTCCGGGAAAGTCGTTTATAGTCAACATGAAGAATGTTCTTGCTAATGAGAACATTCCTGTTATAAAGGGTATGTTTAACAGTTTGTTTGTTGCGGCATGCTCAGCAGTTCTGTCAGTGTATTTCTCAGCACTTACAGCATTTGCTATTCATGCATATAACTTCAGATTAAAGAAGTTTGCATTTACATTCATTCTTCTTGTAATGATGGTGCCAACACAGGTATCAGCACTTGGATTTGTTAAGATGATGGGAGACTGGAATCTTCTTAATTCTTACATACCGCTTATTGTACCTTCAGTTGCAGCACCTGTAGTATTCTTCTTCATTAAGCAGTATATGGACAGTGTGCTTCCAATGGAACTTATTGAGGCAGCGAGAATTGATGGCGCAAGAGAGTTCAGAATATTTAACCAGATTGTTCTGCCTCTCATGAAGCCGGCTCTGGCTGTTCAGATGATATTTACTTTCGTTTCATCATGGAATAATTATTTTATACCTTCACTCCTTATTAACAAGGCAAGCAAGAAAACCCTTCCTCTGTTAATAGCACAGCTTCGTAGTGCAGATTTCCTGAAGTTTGATATGGGTCAGGTATATATGATGATAGCATTTGCTATTGTTCCGGTAATTATAGTATATATCTGTCTTTCAAAGTTCATTGTAAGAGGTGTTACACTTGGTGGTGTTAAAGGTTAGATATGCTTTTAGATTAAAAAGAACCGCCCTGATTTCAGGGGCGGTTCTTTTTTAATCTTGTATCATGCACTTTAGTGATATGGCTGCTATTTAGAAAATATATTCTATGTATCTGTCAAGATGTTCTCCGGCTTTAAGAACTGGGGATGGAAAATTATTATGATGCATTGAGTCAGGAAAAAACTGAGGTTCAAAACATATGCCATGTTGATCGTTATATGGCATATTGTATTTGCCGGTACAGTTACCTATATAATTACCGTTATACAGCTGCAATCCTGGGAAACTGGTCTTTACAGACATGCTTATGCCTGCTTCTGGGTCGGTTACTTTAGCGGCGTATTCATATGCATCAGATAGAACATAATTGATATCAATACAATCTGTTCCAACTTTTACCGGACTACGGAAATCATACATTGTTCCTTCAACAGGCAGAATATCACCTGTAGGGATATTGCTGCTGTCTACCGGTGTATAGTAATCTGCTCCTACAGATACTATATAATTACAGACGTTCTTTACCCCGGAAAAATTAAAGTAACTATGATTGGTGAAGTTACATACCGTATCCATATCTGACACTGCGTCATAATGCACAAGTATTGAATTCCTGTCAGTAATAGTAATTGTCTGGGTGACTTTAAGATTTCCAGGGAATCCATTCTCAAGATGCGGGCTGTAAAGTGTGAGAATGAGAGCCTCAGGATTAACATTATACTGCCACATACATTTGTTGAAGCCGTGTCCGCTGTGAAGAGTGTTATTACCTTCGTTGGCGGGAAGATGCCAGTCTTTGCCATTAAGAGTTATGCATGCCCCGGCAATTCTGTTGGCGAATCGTCCCATTGTCCCACCGAAGTTCTGCTGGTCATAATAATATTCTTCCGGGGTATCATAACCAAGGATTATGTCGTGTTGTGTGCCGGACGAATCAGTTACGAACATTGACTGGAATGTTGCACCATAGTCTGAAACATAAAGCGATATGTCATTATATGAAAGCTGAATAATATGACACATTGTACCATCGGGGAGAAGCCCCCATTTTTTGACATTATATTGCATAAATACTCCCTTCTGTGTATATGATTAATACGAACAATAAATATGAATTAAGTATACCATTTTATACAAAGAAGTTCTATGTTTTTATATAAAAATGTGATATATTTATTTATATGTCGGATTAATATATTTAACTTAGGAGTGCAGCAGATTATGCTATGGACAGATTTATTTTACATGATTGTCATAACTACATTTACGGGTAGCGTACTTACTGTTGCATGGCTTATAACTTCATATTTACTTGATAAGACAGGATATCTTAATATGTCATACAGACTTGGAAAAGTTGTTGTATTGTTCTGGATAATTCCGGTAATGTATTACGCGATAAGAATGATTGACCGCTTAAGGTTCGTGTGGAATGGTTACGCATTTGATACATCACCGCTTATTATTAATGTGACGAGAACTGTTGCTATTGTGTGGATAACAGGTCTGGCTGTTGCAATAATGATTTATGTGTTTAAGAGATTCAGAATTTTATCAATAAGGAAAGAATCATTTGCCTGTAATAAGGAGATGAACAGGATTTTCTATGAGATAAAAGAACAGATGGGACTTGGGAAATGTAAAATTACATTAAGGCAGTCATACAGAACAACTACTGCATATGTGACAGGAATACACAGACCGTGTGTTGTTGTTAATGCAGATCATTTTTCTGAGAAAGAGATGAGAGTTGTATTTGCACATGAACTTACACATGTGGTTCATAATGATATATGGTTCAGATATCTTCTTGCGGTGGCAAGTATACTTAATTTCTTTAATCCGGTTATATGGATTTTTTACAGAAGATTTATTAAATATGCTGAGTATGCATGTGACTATTCTGTATGTATGTCAGAGAATGGACTACATGAATATTATGAAACAATATTTAATCTTGCTGTGAGAAATAATAATCTTTATGACATGCTGTCTGCAAGTCTGTATGAAAATAAAAACAGTTTAAGAGAAAGAATGGAGCATGTTATGAAGAGTTATAATGTTAAGAAAAGACCAATGGCTGTTGCAGCAGCTATACTGACTTTATTTGTTGCTATGAGTTCTGTTATGGTGGCGGGAGCAGCTACAACCGTAACTGAAACATCAGTTACGGTTGCGGAGGTAACTGCTGATGAAAAAAGAGAGCTACAGGTATTAGAAACAGAATATTATGAGGCTGCTGATTATGAAGATTCAGCTGTTACAGACATGTATGAAGAAGATGTTAATCCTGATGAAATAATGCCATGCGCTTCAAATGGTACAATCTCATGGGATGTGTATGCCGGGGTAAGGAGGTCAACATCAAGCTTTCATGCATCTTCTGGACAGAGGATAGTTTTAAGTGTTTTTTCGGTGGAACCATTTCATAGTGTCAGAGCAGGAATTATACAGCCTGATGGTTCGAAAAGATATATTATTGCCAATGGCAATGATTCACACGTATTTGAGCTGACAATGAGCGGATCATACAGAATATATATCCAGAATGAAACAACAGAGAGTGTTCATGTTGAAGGAGCGTATTCTACATATTAATTAGTATATATTTGTTGAGGTTGAGAAGATATGAAGATTTTGCATTGTGCAGATATTCATCTGGATTCAGCGATGACGGCTAATCTTGATAAAGATAAGGCAAGAGAACGCAGGAGTGAGCTGCTGGCATCTTTTAAGGATATGGTTGGATATGCTGTGAAGGAGTGTATCGGGGTTATTATAATTGCGGGGGATTTGTTTGATACAAGGAACATATCAGTCGGAGCAAAGAAAGAAGTATATAATATAATAATTAATAATCCGAGTATTACATTTTATTATCTGCAGGGTAATCATGACAATGGAAGCTTTGTGTCGTATCTGGATGAGATTCCTGCTAATCTTTGTATGTTTGGAAAAGAATGGACAAGTTATAGCGCCGGTATAATCAATAATGGCAGTATTACAAAGGATATTGTTATTACCGGCGTGGAACTTGACAGTGATAATGTGGGTAAGATATATGGAAGCCTTTCTCTCAATGCAGGCAATTATAATATTGTTGTACTGCATGGGCAGGAGGCTTCTCATGTTTCTAAGAATAACGCACAGATAATAAGTCTTAAGGATTTAAGAAACCGTGGAATTGATTATCTTGCACTTGGACATGTGCATGAATATTCAAGTGACAGGCTGGATGCCAGAGGAGTGTATTGTTATCCGGGATGTCTTGAGGGAAGGGGTTTTGATGAGGCTGGAGAGCATGGCTTTGTAGTGCTTGATATTGATGAAACTTCTGGAAGTTATGATACATATTTTGTTCCATTTGCAAGAAGAAATATTTATGTTGCACAGGTTGATGTTACAGGGTGTGAAAGCACATTTGAAATTGAACAGAAATTAAGCAGTTTTCTTAACAATGCAGGTTTTACGAAAGATAGTCTGGTTAAGCTTGAACTTACAGGTGAATTGGATGTTGAATGTGAGAAAGATACGGACTATCTGTGTAAGCAGTTTGAGAACAGGTTTTATGCATTTAAGATAAAGGACTGCACCGCTTATAGGGTTGATTATATGTCTTATGAGCATGATGTTTCACTTAAGGGAGAGTTTATTAGAAATGTTATGGGGAGAGACGATATCAATGAACAAGATAAAGCTGTAATTATACGATATGGATTACAGGCATTGCAGGGGGAGGAGATAGTCTGATGAAACTTATCAGTTGTACAATCGAAAATTTTGGAAAACTGAATAATGTTACATATGATTTCTCTGGTGAATGTAATACGATATGTGAGGATAATGGCTGGGGAAAGAGTACACTTGCATCCTTTATCCGTGTTATGTTTTATGGATTTAAGAATGAAAGCAAGAAGAAATTAGTCGATAAGGAAAGAAATCGTCTTATGCCGTGGCAGAAGGGTGTTTATGGTGGTGAGATAGTATTTGAAACTGGTGGAGTGGTTTATTCACTTAGAAGAACCTTTGGGAAAAAGCAGGCGGATGATGAATTCCTGCTTGTAAGAAAAGACACTAATGTTGAATGTGATGATTTTTCGTGTGATATTGGAGAAGAATTGTTCAAGATAGATGCACAGTCTTTTGAGAGAACTGTGTTTATAGGTCAGAGTGATTGTGTTACGGCAACTACTGACAGCATAAATGCTAAGATTGGAAATCTTGCAGATAATACAGATGATATTAATAATTTTGAAACTGCTGTGGGAAGACTGACCGCGGTGCTTAATAATATAACAAGTACGAGGTCTACAGGATCTATATCTAAGAGAAAATCAAGAATAACAGAGCTTGCTGCCAGAATTAACAATTATTCACAGACAGACAGAATTATTGAAGAGCAGACAGATATAAGAGATAATCTGTGTGCTAAGAGAGAAGAGCTTAAAGCTGACAGAAAGAAAATGCAGGAACAGCAGAAGCATTTAAGTGTGCAGAAGGATATACAGGCATTGAAAGAGAAGTATCAGCTGCTTGATAAGGAATGTAATGATAAGAAGAATGCATTTGAACAATATGAACATTACTTTAATGGGGAACTGCCTGAAAAGGAAGATGTGCACAAGCAGATTGAAATCTTTGATGAAGCAGGAAGATTAAGTGGAAAATTCACACACATTGATGATGATGACAGTAAAAGGCTTGAACAACTTAGAGGTATGTTTGAACAGGGGGTTCCTGATAGTGAAACTATTGATGAATGGCAGAATACTGCCGGACAATTAGATGAACTTAAAGAAGCTGCTGCGAAGAACCGTTTGTCTGACGATGAACTGGAAAAGCTTGAATGGTATAAGAAAAGGTTTGCAAGAGGAATTCCCGATGAAAACAAAGTCGGGAAGATTCATGATATCTGGATTTCAGCACAGAACAAGCAGAATTCTATTGTTGGCAAGGAAATGAAGCTGGATCTTGCAAGAGAGAATGAACAAGCAAGACTTGAAAGAGCTAAGTTATATAAAAATTCATGTGTGCCTGGAATTATAGCAGGAATCGTAATGGCTGTAATAGGCGGTGTGCTTGTTGTGCCTGTAATGGAAGTTGGAATTGCCATGATTATTGTCGGCTTGTGTATGGCAGTAGTATTTTCAGTGATAGGAACTGTGAAGAAGAAACAGCATGATAGTGAATTTATGAATATAAGTGCTGAATCTGATAATAAGCTTAAGGCAATTGAAGCGGATATTAATGATGATAAGAATTTTATCAGCGGAACGGAGAATGTTGTAAGGCAGTTCTGTGAAGAATATGAGATTACATTTAGCAGAGATAATATTGCATGGGAGCTTTCGGGTTTATGTCATGATATAGAAGATTATCGTGAACTTGAGAAACGGGCGGCTGGTCAGGACAACGAATTATCTGAACAGATAAAACAGCTTGAGAACAGGCTGGATGTATTTCTGAAACGGTATAACTGTGCCGCTAATGGTAATAATTATAGTCTGGCAATTGAACGTATAAGAAATGACATAGCGGACTATAAAAGAATTAATCAAGAAATGTCTAAACAAGATATCTATAGAAACCAGTACGAGCAGAATATGTCAGGTATTAAATTCTTTCTGAGAAAATATATTAAAGGCTTTAAGGGCGAGGAAAGTATTGGAGAAACACTTAGAAACCTTGACAAAAAGCTTGATGGATATTATCGTGCTAAAAGTGAGTATGATAATGCAATGATGATTAAAGCTGATTTTGAGTCAGAGAATGATATCAGTATGTTCACTGCACAAAATGAAGTTGATAAGATTTCACTGGAAGATATAGCGTCAGATATGACACGGATTGACAACATGATTGAAGAATATGCACAACAGATATCCCAGTGCAATAAGCAGTTAGAGAATCTTCAGATTCAGGCTGATGAGTGTGAAAGCTGCAGGCAGGAACTTAACCAGCTTACAGATATTCAGGAAAGCGAAAAGAATAAAGAGAGATTGCTGAAGCTTACAAAACAGATTATGGAGGATTCAAAGCAGTCTTTTACTTCTGAATATATGGGACCTGTTATGTCGGGCTTTAGGAAGTATTATACTATACTTACCGGATGTGAGCCTGATGCATACAATCTTGATGCAGATACAAAGCTTACTGTCATGGAGCAGAATATGCCAAGAGATATTGGATATCTTAGTGCAGGAAAGCAGGATCTGGTTGGAGTATGCATGCGAATGGCGCTTGTCGAGGCAATGTATAAAGAAGAGAAACCATTTCTTATATTTGATGACCCATTTGTCAATCTTGATGATAATAATATTAAGGGGGCTATGAAGCTTCTCGACGAGATTGCAAAGAATTATCAGGTTATATATTTTACTTGCAGTGAAAGCAGAATACACAATTAGTGTAGGATATACATTTATTAAGGAGAGATACAATGGAAGAAGTTATTCAGTATGTACCTAATCTGTATGCAACCTTCTGGGCACTTATACCACCGCTGGTTGCTATCATATTAGCGTTAATTACCAAAGAGGTTTACAGTTCACTTTTTGTAGGAATTGTAATAGGAGGACTGTTCTATGGAAATATATTCCAGAGCGGGTTCAGTTTTGAAAAATCAGTTCTTCATATATTTGAAGATGGTCTTGTAGGAGTATTGTCAGATCCTTACAATGTAGGAATTCTGGTGTTCCTTGTTGTACTGGGAATCATGGTGTGCATGATGAATAAAGCAGGTGGTTCTGCAGCATTTGGAGAATGGGCTGGAAGACATATTAAGACAAGAGTTGGAGCACAGCTTGTTACGGTGCTTCTTGGAATTCTTATATTTATTGATGATTATTTTAACTGTCTTACTGTTGGAAGCGTTATGCGTCCAGTAACAGACAAGCATAATGTTTCGAGAGCAAAGCTTGCATATCTTATTGATGCAACAGCGGCACCAATCTGTATTATTGCGCCTATATCTTCATGGGCAGCAGCGGTAACAGGTTTTGTTGAGGGCGAAGATGGTTTTGGAATATTTATTAAGGCTATTCCTTACAATTATTATGCATTATTTACTATTGCAGCAATGATTCTTATTGTAGCGTTAAAGGTTGACTTTGGCTCGATGGCAGTTCATGAAGCAAATGCAGCTAAGGGAGACTTGTATACAACTCCTGACAGGCCATATGCTAACGCAACAGAAGATGTAATTAAGGGACGCGGAAGAGTGTTAGATCTGCTGTTTCCAATTATTACACTTATAGTTTGCTGCATAATTGGAATGCTATATTCAGGAGATTTTTTCAAGGGAGTAGGTTTTGTTGATGCATTTTCAGGAAGTGATGCTTCGGTAGGGCTTATGCTTGGAAGTTTCTTTGCACTTATAATAACAATTGTGTTCTATGCAGTAAGAAGGGTACTTTCATTCAATGAATCATGCTCATGCATACCGGAAGGATTCAAGGCAATGGTACCGGCAATCCTTATTCTTACATTTGCATGGACACTCAAAGCAATGACAGACAGTCTGGGCGCTAAGGAGTTTGTTGCCGGACTTGTAAAAGGAGTATCGGGCGGATGGTTAAGTATTCTGCCGGCAGTTATATTTCTGGTTGCGGTATTCCTTGCTTTTGCAACAGGAACATCGTGGGGAACATTTGGAATTCTTATTCCTATTGTTGTAAATACATTTTCAGGAACGAACCATACAATGATGATTATATCAATCTCAGCATGTATGGCTGGAGCTGTCTGTGGAGACCATTGTTCACCAATATCTGACACGACAATTATGGCTTCGGCAGGAGCACAGTGTAATCATATGAATCATGTGTCTACACAGCTTCCATATGTAATTGTAGTTGCAGTTATTTCTTGTGTGACATATGTTATTGCAGGATTTGTACAGAATCCTGTTGTTCCTCTTATTATAGGTTTAGTTATTCTTATAGGTGCATTTACAGGTATCAAATATATTAATAAGGGTAAGAGTAATGAATAATATAAAGGGAAGCCTGATACTGCTTCTTGCTGCATTTATCTGGGGGACGGCATTTGTTGCACAGACAAGTGGTGCAGGAGCAGTTGGGACATTTACATTTAATGCTGCAAGGTCTATAGTGGGTGCACTGTTTCTGGCAGTTGTAATTGTAATTAAAAATGTGTTGGATAAAAGAAATAATTCTGGAAAAGTGATTAATACAGAGAATAACAGTCGTTTACAGACATGGCCATTGGGTGCAGGCATAATATGCGGAATTGTTCTTTTTGCAGCAATGACATTCCAGCAGTATGGAATAAGTGTATATCCACAAGGGGTCGCGGCATCAGGAAGGTCAGGCTTTATTACAGCAACTTATGTTGTTATGGTTTCGGTAGTTTCGGTTTTTATGGGCAAGAAAATGCACTGGATAATAGGAGTTTCTGTTACAGGATGTGTTGCCGGAATGTATCTTTTATGTATGTCAGGCGGTGTATCAGGAATATACCTTGGTGATGTCCTTGTGTTCCTGGGAGCAATATGCTTTACAATACACATTCTTGTTATTGATAAATTTTCAAGTGCTGACAGTATGAAAATGTCCTGTATACAATTTATTGTTATTGCAATTATTTCAACATTTGCTATGATATTTAAGGAAAATGTTACATTTGCAGGAATTAAAGCTGCGCTTGTTCCGATACTTTATGCAGGTGTATTCTCAAGCGGCATAGCATATACTCTTCAGATGGTTGGACAGAAATATGCACAGCCTTCGGTGGCATCTATTGTCATGAGCCTTGAATCAGTGTTTGCGGTGCTTGCCGGATGGATTGTACTTGGGGAATTGTTAAAACCAAAAGAGATAATGGGGTGTGTACTTGTGTTTACAGCGGTTATTCTGGCACAGATACCAGGAATGAAGAAGGGTGATACGAAATGAGAAAGAAAATAATTGGGATAATATTACTTGTATTGATTGTGTTTGGCGGATATAAACTTTTTGCAAATGTGTCTGCTAATAATGTTAATTCAAACAGTATACAGTTTTCCTATGAGGATATTCCGGCATATAATGGAGATAATCCATATGTTGTAGTTAATGATAATAAGCCATATTTTACAAGCTCTGAGATAGTTAAGGATTCATATATAAAATATGGACCGCTTGACAGTATCAAAAGGGTTACTTCTGCAATGGCATGTTTAGATTATGATTCAATGCCATCTGAAGATGATAAGAAAGGTGAATCAAAAAGTATCTGTCCTACAGGATGGAATAATATCAAGTATGACAGTATTGCGGGAGATGGATATTGCCAGAGCAGAGTGCAGAGCATTGCATGGTGCTTTGGAGGTTCTGATACTGATAAGAAGAATTATATAACAGCAACTCCATATATGAAGAACTATATGAATGCATATGTGGTAAAGATTGCAAGATATCTGGAGAAAACTTCTAATCACGTTATGTACAGGACTACTCCGGTATTTGTTGGTGAAGAACTTATGTGCCGGGGGGTTCTTATGGAGGCTTATTCTGTGGAGGACAATGGAGAAGGAATATGCTTTAATATATTTTTATATAATGTACAGCCGGGTATTAATTACATATATTCAACAGGAGAGTCTGAATATACAGGAGAATTCCTAGATATGGCTGCACAGATGAAGGATTCATCAATGGATTTCAATTATATTCTTAACAGTAAAACAATGACATTTCATAAACCGGAATGCGAAAAGGCATCAAGAATAGGGACTAAGAATAAGATATATTCTTATGCTGAAAGAGAAGAACTTATTGGAGCGGGATATACGGCAGCGGAATGCTGTAATCCATAGTTTATAACTTTTTAATAATTGTTCATGATTGTTATACAGACATATAAGGATTTTTCTGATAATATAAATCTATCGAATCATTATTTTAAAACAGAGAGGAGATAGGGGCATGAACAATAGTTTTGAAAGCTTCGAATTATCTACAGAACTTATATTTCAGAGGTTCCTGATGGATAAGGAGAGAAGAAAGAATTTTTACAATGGTCTTGAGTTGGCAGATTATATTGCGCTCAAGGTAATGGAGAAAGATTGTATTGATGGCAAGGATAAGACATATCTTAAGGATTTGTCTTCATTTATGAGAATATCAATTCCACAGACATCGGCAATCGCAAGCAGTCTTAAGGACATGGGCTATGCTTTATGGAAACATGATGGCAAAGGAACAGATGGTACATATCTCGTATTCACTGATGCCGGAAGGGATTTCTTGAAAAAAAGAGAGGACAATAACAGAGAATATTATGGTAATGTTATTGCTGAACTTGGTGAAGAAAGAACTACACAGATACTTAGTGATATGAGAACTCTTGTTGAAGCTATGGAGCATGCATCAAAAAAGATGCACTTTAAGGAGGCAGAATAATATTACAGAATATAAGGGAGAATAAAAGCAATGAGTAATGTTAATACTAAGAATAATGTGAGAACGATAGCGGTGACGGGTATGCTTTCAGCAGTAGCAGTAGTTCTTATGTATCTGGAGATACCGATTCCTATTATGCCAGGATTTATCAAGTTTGATTTTTCGGATCTTCCGGCGTTACTTGGTGCTTATGCACTCGGACCAGTTGCAGGCATTATAATATGTCTCATTAAGAATGTTGTGCATCTGGCAGCTTCACAGAGTATGCTTGTTGGCGAACTTTCTAACTTTATACTCGGTTCCGTATTCGTGTTTACAGCAGGAATTGTTTATAAGAAGAAAAAGTCTAAGACAGGAGCATTGCTTGGCGGTTTATGCGGTGCCATGGCAATGGGTGTATTCAGTGTGTTCTCGAATTATTTAATAGTGTATCCTGTGTATTATAAACTGGCAATGCCAGAGGTGGTAATATTAAGTTTGTATCAGGCTATAATTCCATCTATGAAATCAATCATGCAGTGTCTGATATGCTTTAATCTTCCTTTTACAATAGTTAAAGGTCTTATAGATGTAGGGATATCAATGCTTATATATAAGCCATTATCACCACTTCTTAAGGGAAAACATTAATATAATAATATATAATACTAATATGCCGGAACTTTGGCTGAGTCTGAAGTTCTGGCATATTTTTTTGTTTTTGACCGATACTGAAAGTTATGAAGTTGATACACAATGCATATTTAGAGAAAGTATTTTGATGATAATTTGTGAAAAATGCACAAAAATAATCTAAAAGTTTGTGAATGAATGTGATTGATTTTGAATGAATGTGATTGTATTATAATTATAACAAAAAGGTCGTGAAGCCAGAAAGGAGAGACAATGGTATATACAGTAACATTTAATCCGTCACTGGATTATATAGTGGAAGTTAAGAGTTTTGAACTGGGGATGACGAACAGAACATCATATGAGCATATGCTTCCAGGGGGTAAAGGAATTAATGTTTCAATAGTTCTTAATAATCTTGAATTTGATACAACAGCATTTGGTTTTGTAGCCGGGTTTACCGGAAAACAGATATGTGACATGGTATCAGAGTATGGCATTAATACAGATTTTATTCAGGTTGATAATGGTTTTTCAAGAATAAACATGAAGATTAAGAACATAGATGGAACAGAGATTAACGGAATGGGACCTCAGATATCAGAAGATAATCTCCATTCTCTTGTAAGTAAGATTGACAGACTTTCAAGTGGAGATGTTCTTGTGCTTGCAGGAAGTATTCCCTCATGTATATCAGACGATATATACAGAAGAATAATGGGAAGACTACAGGGAAGAGATGTTAAGATTATAGTTGATGCGACAAGCAGGCTTTTACTTAATGTCCTTGAATATCACCCATTTCTTATCAAGCCTAATCAGCATGAACTTGGAGATATATTTGGTGTTAAGCTTGAATCTAAGGAAGAGGTTATTCCATATGCAAGGAAGCTGCAGGATATGGGAGCTGTCAATGTGCTTATATCGATGGGTGGAAAAGGCGCAGTTCTTATTGATGAACATGGAAACGTATATGAAGCAGATGCACCAAAGGGCGAGCTTAAGAATTCAGTAGGTGCAGGTGATTCAATGGTTGCAGGATTTATGGCGGGATATCTTCAGACATGTAATTATGAAGATGCATTCAGAATGGGCGTTGCAACAGGAAGTGCCAGTGCATTTTCAGAAAATCTTGCAACAAAAAGAGAGATTTCAGAGGTATTAAAGCGGGTAGAGGTTACCTGCAAGAGATAATGTAAAGGAGGTATTTTATGAGAATTACAGATTTACTTGATAAGAGAAGCATTAATCTTAATGCTGCTCCTAAGACAAAGAGTGAGGCTCTTGATATGGCTGTAGAACTTATGGCAAAGAGCGGAAAGATTGATGATATTGAAAGCTACAGGGCTAAAGTATATGCAAGAGAAGAAGAAAGTACAACAGGTGTAGGAGAAGGAATAGCAATTCCTCATGGCAAATGCAGTGCTGTTAATGCACCAGGACTTGCAGCAATGATTATTAAGGATGGAGTTGATTTTGAATCGCTTGATGATGAGCCGGTAAAGGTTCTTTTCCTTATTGCAGCGCCGGATACTAAGGATAACGTACATCTTGATGTATTAAGTAAGTTATCAGTGCTTCTTATGGATGAGAATTTCGTAGCAAAGCTTATGAAAGCCGGAAGCCCTGAGGAATTCATTGAAATCATAGATGGGGCTGACGAAGAAGCCAAGAGTATAGATGAAAGACTTGAAAAGGAAGACAATAAGCCGGCTAAGATTCTTGCAGTTACTTCCTGCCCTACAGGTATTGCACATACTTACATGGCAGCAGAAGGACTTGAGAAGGCAGCAGCTAAGGCTGGATGTGCAATTAAGATTGAGACAAGAGGTTCTGGCGGAGCTAAGAATGTACTGACAGATGCAGATATTGAATCGGCAGAGTGTATTATTGTTGCGGCAGATGCACAGGTTCCAATGGAGAGATTTGATGGAAAGAAAGTAATTGAGTGTCAGGTTTCAGATGGAATTAATAAAGCAGATGAACTTATAAAGAAAGCTCTTGCAGGAGATGCACCTGTATATAAGGCAGGAACTTCTGAAAAGAAGGAAAGCACATCAGCAAAGAAAGGCGGCGGAATTGGACATAAGATATATACACAGCTTATGAATGGTGTATCACATATGTTACCTTTCGTTGTAGGCGGAGGTATTCTGATTGCCATAGCATTTCTTATTGATGGACTTAATGTTGATATGAATGCACTGTCAGAGGCAGAACGAAGCAACTTTGGTACGATAACACCTGTTGCGGCACTGTTTAAGTCTATCGGTGGAGCAGCATTTGGCTTCATGCTCCCTGTTCTGGCAGGATTTATTGCAATGGCCATTGGTGACAGACCGGCACTTGCACTTGGTTTTGTTGGTGGTTATATCGCAGCTAATGGAAAGTCTGGATTCTTAGGCGCTCTGGTAGCAGGTTTTGCAGCAGGTTATATTATAGTTCTTTTAAGAAAGATATGTGATAAGTTACCAGAGGCATTGGAAAAGATAGCACCTGTACTTATATATCCGGTAGTGGGTATTTTGGTAATAGGACTTGGAATGACATTTATTGTAGAGCCTGTAATGGGTGGGATTAACACAGGACTTAACAGCTTCCTTGCAGGAATGGGAAGTACAAGCAGGGTTCTTCTTGGATTCATACTTGCAGCCATGATGGCAATTGATATGGGTGGTCCGTTCAATAAAGCAGCATATGTTTTTGGAACTGCTTCCATTGCAGCAGGTAATTATGATATAATGGCAGCAGTAATGATAGGTGGTATGGTTCCACCATGTGCGATTGCTCTTGCAACAATACTTTTTAAGAATAAGTTTACTAAGGAAGAAAGAGATGCTGGTCCAACTAACTTTATTATGGGACTTGCATTTATAACAGAAGGTGCAATACCATATGCGGCAGCAGATCCTTTACATGTAATACCAGCATGTATCATAGGTTCAGGTGCAGCAGGTGCTGTCAGTATGTTTTTCAAATGTACTTTAATGGCACCACATGGCGGCATTTTCGTATTCCCTGTAGTAGGCAATGCAATATATTATGTGATTGCACTTGTGGCAGGAACTATCATTTCAACAATATGTTTAGGGCTCTTTAAGAAGAAAGCAGCCTAAGAAAGGTGGTTTTTAATTATGAAGGAATTTAAGTACGTTATTACAGATGCAGAAGGCATACATGCTCGTCCAGCAGGAGAGCTTGTAAAGGCTGCTAAGGAATTTAGCAGTAAGATTACAATTACTAAGGATGGCAAGTCAGGAGACTGCAAGAAAATCTTCGGTGTTATGGCACTTGCAGTTAAATGTGGAAATGAAGTTACAATTACTGTAGAAGGTGAAGATGAAGAGGCTGCAGCAGCTAAGATTGAAGAATTCATGAAGAGCAATATGTAGCAGTCAGGAGGTGCACATGAATAAATATACTGGAAAAAGTGTATTTGGAGGCATTGCTATAGGTAAGATAATGGTGTATGAGAAAGGTGAACATCAGGTTAAGCGTGTAAAGATTACTGATGCAGAAGCTGAGAAGAACCGTTATTATGAAGCTGTAGAAACAGCCTTTAAACAACTGGGGGAACTTCATGATAAAGCACTTCGCGAAGTTGGCGAGGCTAATGCGGCAATATTTGAGATTCATCAGATGATGCTTGAGGATGACGATTATAAGGAATCTGTTGAGCATATTATCGAGAGTCAGATGGTGAATGCAGAATATGCCATAGCCCAGACGGGGGATAATTTTTCACAGATGTTTGCAGCCATGGACGATGAATATATGCGTGGAAGAGCAGCAGATGTCAAAGATATTACAGAAAGACTGTTAGGAATACTTTCTGGCAATACAGGAAGCGGTGTAGATGCAGATGAGCCTGTTATTATGGTGGCAGAGGATCTGGCACCATCAGAGACAGTCCAGATGGATAAGAGCAAGATATTATCATTTGTTACACAGAAGGGTTCAGTTAATTCACATACTGCCATTCTTGCAAGAACAATGGGAATTCCGGCTTTAATTGGTTCAGATATTGTTATTGATGAATCTCTTAATGGCAAGCTTGGCGTTGTCGATGGAACTAACGGTGTCGTATATATTGAACCTGATGAGGCAACCCTGTCAGTAATGCAGGAGGAACAGCGCAAAGACAATGAGAAGAAAGCTCTTTTGCAGGAACTTAAAGGCAAGGAAGATGTGACTTTAGATGGCAAGAAGATTAAGCTTTATTCTAATATTGGTAACATTAAGGATCTTGCAAATGTTATTGCCAATGATGCAGCAGGAATCGGACTGTTTCGAAGTGAATTCATATATCTTGAATCTGATACATTTCCAACAGAAGAAGAACAGTTCAACATATATCGTACTGTAGCTGAAAGCATGGCCGGAAAACCGGTAATTATAAGGACTCTTGATATCGGTGCTGATAAGCAGTGTGATTATTTCGAATTGGATAAAGAGGATAATCCTGCTCTTGGTCTTAGAGCAATCAGGATATGCCTGACAAGACCTGAGATATTCAAGACACAGTTACGTGCTCTTTACAGAGCAAGCGCGTATGGAAACATATCTATCATGTACCCTATGATAATCAGCGAACAGGAAGTTGATAAGATTAAGGTTATTGAGAATGAAGTCAAGGCTGAGCTTACAGAGCAGGGAATTGAATTCGGCAATCCTAAGAGTGGAATTATGATTGAGACTCCGGCAGCAGTAATTATGAGCCGTCAGCTTGCTAAGAAGGTGGATTTCTTCAGTATTGGAACTAATGACCTGACACAGTACACGCTTGCGATTGACCGTCAGAATACAAAGCTTGATGATTTCTACGATGCTCATCATCCAGCCATTCTTGCCATGATAAGAATGGTTGTTGAGAATGCACATGCAGAGGGCATCTGGGCAGGTATCTGTGGTGAACTCGGTGCAGACACAACACTTACAGAAGAATTTCTTAAGATGGGTGTCGATGAGCTTTCAGTTTCAGCAGGCAAAGTGCTGGCTGTGAGAAAGGTGATTCGTGAGACGAGAGTGTCTTAGGGGCTTGCTGGCTAGTTTGCTTGATTGCTGCGGCGTTGGTGATGGCAGCATCAATGCATCGGCGAGATCTGGCAGCTTTGGCGATTTCGCATGAGGAAATTCAGTCGCTAATGTATAAAATATAGTGTGGAATTGTCGTCTTCCTATAAGAAACATTTTTTATGTTGACTGATAGGTAGTTTTGGCAGGTAAATTGAATACTTAGAGTTGAAAAGCCTATAAGATTGTTTTGCTTGAACATCTTATAGGCTTTTTTGATGCAGTATTGGCTTGAATATGATGATTTGATGGGGAAATTACCCATAAGAAGTTGTAAAATGCGACTATTGATAGGTATCAGGTGTTAGATTGTATTATATTTGTGTGACAGAATATAGATGATTAGTATATTGAGAACTGAGCATGGATAGAACTCTAAGGAGATATTTGCTTATTATATTGCTTATTTCCTTAAAAATAGGAGAGATTTAAGGGAATAGAATTGATATGTTATTTCATATGATAAAGCGTCTGAAAATATAAAAAATATTATAAAAGGATTTTTGTCGGGATATGAAGATTATACAATTATTTACATGTAATTGGGGGTTGAATATTAAGAGTAGCGCTCTAGTCAATTGACTAGGGCGCTTTTTTCTTACATTCACCTGCATCATCACAATCATTTTTCGCGAAATTTACATGGCCTTTTATGAAAATCAAATTTTTTGTAAAAACCATTTGACTGCTCCGTTGGAGCAGTCATAGGTTAAAGGAGGGCCTATGAGGAATGATTTAATGACACTTAAAGAAGTATGCAAGGAAACAGGAGTGACGAGAAAGATTGTGCAGACATATGAAAACTATGGCTTGGTTAAAGCAACTACAAAGAATAAGTATGGTTACCTGCTATATGATGATGCTGCAGTAAAAAAGATTAAAAAGATAAGATTGTATCAACGGTTTGGATACAGATTATCAGAAATTGCAAAGCTTGAATACATGACAGTAGATGAGCAGGTAATGATTCTTAAAGAAAAGATTAATAATATGTATGATAATCAGTCAGAAACGGCAGAACTTATTGAGATGGCAGAACAATTATTGGAAAATTTGAGGTCACATTAAGGAGGATATATAGTTATGAAAGAAAATGAAAAAGAAATTTTTATTGATGAGATGGCAGATTTAGGAGATGAATGGACTATTGAAGAACTTAAAGGTACATCTTATGAAAAAATGTCATTAGAGAGGGCTATAAGAGAAAGAAAATCAGCTCTTGGGAAAATGGATGGGATAATAGGCACCATTACTTTCTGATAAACATTAATTTCTAATCCGCCATGGACAATTTACAATTCCCCATAATATGCTATCATGATGAAAATTTACAAAAGTGATTTATTATGTTGGAAAAATTTTAGGCATTTCTGAAATGCAAGGATATTGAAGTTTCAGTTAAAAGGTATGGAATTGATGCACTGGGAGCGATGGCACAGGGATTGTTATGTTTGATGCTTTCGGATTTGCTATATTCAGTCTGTTTAATACCAGATTAATTAGAATTATAATGCTTTGAATAATAATGCTATAAAATTTTTCATATAATGATGGCTCTTGGAATAAAACAATTATGCTTCGGCTAAAATATAATAAAAATAGAAATTAGCCGAAAGGAAGCTGACGTATGAGTTATATTAAAAGAAATTTGGATGATATAGGGTAAGTAAAAATTGCTATATTCACAATCCCCACATAATATGCTATCATAATGAAAATTTATAAAAAGTGAGGTCTATTTATGTGGGAGAAATTTAAATCTTTCCTGAAGCGGAAGGATATTGAAGTTTCAGTTAAAAGGTATGGAATTGATGCACTGGGAGCGATGGCACAGGGATTGTTCTGTTCGTTGCTTATAGGAACAATTCTTAATACATTGGGAACACAGCTGCATATTGGTTTTCTTACTAATACTGTGGCAACAGTGAGCGGTGTCAATTATACAGTTGGAGGGCTTGCGTCAGCAATGAGCGGACCGGCAATGGCAGTGGCAATCGGTTATGCACTGAAATGCCCTCCACTTGTACTGTTTTCACTTATAACTGTTGGATTTGCATCAAATGCGCTTGGCGGTGCAGGTGGTCCGCTTGCAGTATATTTTGTTGCCATTATTGCAGCAGAAGCAGGTAAGATGATTTCTAAAGAAACTAAGATAGATATTCTTGTTACACCGCTTGTTACTATAGGTGTTGGAACAGGAGTAGCGGCTCTTATTGCACCGGCTTTGGGAAAAGCGGCAATGAAGATTGGCGAACTTATTATGCTTGCAACTAATCTTCAGCCTTTCCTTATGGGAATTGCAGTATCAGTTCTTGTTGGAATTGCACTTACACTTCCTATATCATCAGCCGCGATATGTGCTGCATTTGGACTTACTGGGCTTGCAGGAGGAGCAGCAGTTGCAGGCTGCTGTGCGCAGATGGTTGGATTTGCAGTTATGTCATTTAAGGAGAACCGCTGGGGTGGACTTGTTTCTCAGGGAATTGGTACATCTATGCTTCAGATGGGAAATATAATTAAGAATCCGAAAATATGGATTGCACCGATAGTTACATCTGCAATTACAGGTCCTATGGCAACATGCCTGTTCAAGCTGCAGATGAATGGCACTCCGGTATCATCTGGTATGGGAACTTGCGGATTTGTTGGACAGATTGGTGTATATTCTGGTTGGGTAACTGATATTGCTAATGGAACAAAGACTGCAATTACAGGATTTGACTGGGCTGGATTGATACTTATATCATTCATTCTTCCGGCAGTGATATGTCCGCTTATTAATATGCTTCTTAAAAAGATTGGCTGGGTTAAAGATGGAGATATGAAGCTTTCTTGATTTGGGGAACTTAATTGGAGAAACTAGATTGGATAAAAAGATAGGTTTATGTTAAAAATAGTGGCAGGACTTCAGGTATTTCTAAAGACTGCCACTTTTTATATGCATATTAATTAAAATGTTCTTTCAATTCACCAGAAAGCTTTAAGACATGCTCGATGCCATCGTCAACATTCGAAACGGCTTCTTCCTGCTGGCGGATGCTCTCTGAAATATTAGATATCATTGCAGCGTTCTCTTCAGAGGTAGCAACAAGCGTCTGAATGTCTGAGTTAACGCTGTCAAAAGCTGTCCTGACAGATTCGATTACCTTATACTGTTCCCTTACAAGATCGTGTGCAACTTCTGTTGAATCATTGATTCCGGTGAGGACATTGACAAGAGTGTCCATCTTGGAAACAACATCATTAGCTGATTCAGCACCTGCATTCACGCGGTTAGAAACTTCATCTGTCATACCTGAAAGACCGTTAATGATTTTGTGGATATTGTCTGCAGCTTCTGAACTTTGTTCAGAAAGATGACGGATTTCATCTGCAACTACAGCAAATCCTTTACCATGTTCACCGGCTCTTGCGGCTTCAATTGAGGCATTAAGAGAAAGAAGATTAGTTTGGGCTGCAATTGCATTGATTTCTTCAAGAATAGAAGTAATCTTAGACATCTCGTTCATAAGCTCAGACATAGCTCCTCTGGCAGAGCCAACAGTTTCTGCCATCTCCGAAAGAGTGTTTTTAACAACATTTACTTCGTTATTACCGGCTCTGACTGATGTATCAACTTTTTCGAAGCCAGCATCAAGCTCTTTGGAAAGCTCATAATTCTTATTGATTTCATCGGTTGCATCCTGAATTTTCTCAGTAACAGATATAGTTGCATTGGTTGTATCGTCAATAACGGTATTCATCTGAGAAGCAGCTTCATTTACCTTAGTTGCCTGTTCAGATAAGTTATCAAGACCGTTTTTACAATTTTCGATAGCTGAATTAAGATTAATGGCTATGTCATTTGCTGCATGTGAGTTGTTGTTAATAGTAGATAGTGTTTCTTCGCTCTGAGAAAGGAGATCGCGTCCTCTGTCAACAGCTTTGTATAAAACAACAGCAACAAGGTCAAAAAGAAATACCTTTGTAAAGGCATCTACTCTGTCGTAATTAGCCCCATCAATAACGAATGGGAAAAATATGGCACATATAAGTGCAATATTAGCAACAGGAACAGAGTAATATATAATGTACTTCTTATCAAAATATAATGCCATCATTGATAGAAATACAAAATTGGCAAGAAATGCAACTGAGTTGCCGCCTAAAACAAAAGCATATACAAATGTAGCAATTGAAGGCGTAAGATTAATGAGCAAAGCTTTAATAAAATGATTCTGAATTAAGAACTTACCAATACCAGCAGCAATAAGACTGGCAAGCATTATGCCAATTCCGATAAATGCACGGATATTAATCCCTTCTGAAAAAAATGTCATAACTGATAATGCAATTGTTCCAACTAAAACAATAAGATAGTTGTGTGAATGTAATTTATCCATTAGTTCCTCCCTAAAAATAATATTAAATTGTTCGAAAATTAATATAAAAATAATAGCATTTTTAAATACAAAAATCAATGATTAACAGGTTGACATTATGTAAAATTTGAAATATACTTCTTACTAAAGTGTTGACGAGAAGAGTACTATGTTACGGTTCTACAGAGAGAAGCATATATGGTGGAAGTGCTTTAGAATACGGATATGGGAAAACCACCTCTGAGCGGCCCCAATACGGCACGGTGATTCCGTTATAATCATAATGAGATGTTCTCCTGATTGAGAGAATAATAAGGGTGGAACCGCGGATTGAATATTCGCCCCTTATACAGCAAGCTGGAAAGCCACTGTATAAGGGGCTTTTTTGCGCGAGTAGCGATGAGAATATACAGGGAAAGTCAACAGCTGTGCTTGCACAGGGTGTGGACTTTGCATGGATATTCGAGGAGCACCGCGACAGTGACAGAGCGAAGCTCTGGAACATGAGCTACGAGCACAAGCAGCGATGAGAATAGCAACAAAAATATTAACACAAAAGGAGATTTATCATGGTTAATTTTAAGGAAGATGAAAGACTGAATACTCTTAATCATTCATGTGCACATGTTATGGCACAGGCAGTTAAGCATTTATATCCACATGCTAAGTTCTGGGTTGGACCAGTAGTAAAAGAGGGATTCTATTATGATATAGACCTTGGAGATAATGTAATCAATGACGAAGCTATTGAAGCTATCGAAAAAGAAATGAAGAAAATCTGCAAGGAAGGAAAGAAAATATACAGAAGAGAAGTTTCTAAGCAAGAAGCCCTTGAGATGTTCAAGGACGATATGTATAAGCTTGACCTTATAAGCGGTCTTGAAGATGGCAATATCACAGTTTATGACCAGGGCGATTTCACAGACCTCTGTCGTGGACCTCATGTCGATAATACTAAGCTCTGTAAGAATTTCAAGCTTGTTAAATATTCTGGTGTATACTGGAAGGGCGATGCTAACAATCATGTAATGCAGAGAATCTATGGTGTATGTTTCCCAACAGCAGAGGAACTTGAAGAGCATCTTAAGCTTCTTGAAGAGGCAAAGGAACGTGACCACAGAAAGATTGGCAAGGAAATGGAACTTTTCATGTCAGATGACTTAATTGGCCGTGGACTTCCAATGTTCTTACCAAAGGGATATACAGTATGGCAGGAGCTTGAGAATTATATTAAGGACAAGGAAAGAAAGCTTGGATACCTTCATGTAATGACACCATGTGTTGGTACAGTTAATCTTTACAAGACATCAGGCCACTGGGATCACTACAAGGAAAACATGTTCCCAGCTATGGAAGTTGAAGGCGAATCATTTGTCTTAAGACCAATGAACTGCCCTCACCACATGATGATATATGCTAACAAAATGCATTCCTACAAGGATCTTCCTATAAGAATCGGTGAGATTGCACATGACTTCAGATTTGAGGCAAGTGGAACATTAAAGGGTATTGAGAGAGGAAGACATTTCTGCCAGAATGATGCCCACCTTTTCGTAACACCGGAGCAGATTGAGTCAGAATTTGCCAAGGTTGTAGACCTTATATTTGAGACATACAAGGATTTCAATATTACAGATTACCGCTGTGTTCTCTCATTAAGAGATCCAGAGGATAAGGTAAAGTATCATGATGATGATGAAATGTGGAACAATGCTGAGAACGCATTAAGAAAGGTTCTTAATGATATCGGAATTGAGTATACAGAGGAAATCGGAGAGGCTGCATTCTACGGACCTAAGCTTGATGTTAATGTTAAGCCTGCTATCGGTAATGAATATACTTTATCAACATGCCAGCTTGATTTCTGTCTTCCATCTAAGTTCAACTTAACATACATTGATAAAGATGGACAGAGAAAGACACCTGTAGTTCTTCACAGAGCTATCCTTGGTTCTCTTGACAGATTCATGGCTTATATACTTGAGGAGACAAAGGGTAACCTTCCATTATGGCTTGCTCCTGTACAGGCTACAATTCTTCCGGTTAAGAATGAAGATGAAGAGTTAAATGCTTATGCACATGGTCTCTATGATTATCTTGCAGATAATGGAATCAGAGTTGAGATTGATGAGAGAGCAGAAAAGCTTGGATACAGAGTAAGAGAAGCTCAGGTTAAGAAGATTCCTTACCTTATTGTACTTGGTAAGAATGAAGCAGCAGATGGAACTGTAAGTTACAGACTTCACGGAGAGCAGAAGTCAACTACAGTATCTAAGGACGAATTTGTTGCAATGCTTAAGGATGAGATTGCTACTAAGAAGAATAATCCTGCAGCAGCTAAATAATCAGACTGACCTTACAGAAAGAAGCGTGACAATATGTAATGTTTTATGTATTGTCATGCTTTTTGTTTATATTTCAGAAAACAATAGGAAAATAAATGGCTAGATATTACTATAAAAAGAAAAAGAAGAAATTCGTACCTAAAGATTTAGCAAGTCTTAAAGAACTTAAGATAAAGACTGCATTAATGGAGAGTATTCCTGAGGATATAACACAGCTGTATCCTGAAGCCAGAAATATAAAGAGACATTTCATACTTCATATAGGAGAGACTAATACAGGAAAGACACATGATGCACTAGAAGATTTTTATAATGCCGGTTCAGGAATGTATCTCGCTCCTCTGAGACTTCTTGCACTTGAGATTCAGGAGATGAGTCTTGCAAGAGGAATTAACTGTTCGTTGACGACAGGCGAGGAGAAGGATATAAGAGATGGTGCAAAGCATTTATCCTGTACAGTTGAGAAAATGGATATGAGCAGACATTTTGATGTCTGTGTAATAGATGAGGCACAGATGGTAGCCGACTCAGACAGAGGCTGGGCGTGGACAGAGGCAATTCTTGGCGTCAATGCTGATGTTGTACATGTATGCATGTCGCCGAATGCAATACATATTGTTAAAATGCTTATAAAAATGTGTGGAGATACATATACGGATATAAGACATAAAAGGAATTCAAGACTTATTGTTGAAGACCATGATTTCATATTTCCGGATGATATACGGGATGGAGATGCTTTAGTAGCATTTTCACGTAGAAAAGTTCTTATGCTTGCAACCCTTCTAAAGAAGGAAGGCTATAAAGTAAGTGTTATATACGGTTCACTTCCATACAGTGTGCGAAAAGCAGAGGTTGCCAGATTCTTAAATGGAGAGAGCAGAATTGTAGTATGTACAGATGCTATTGGAATGGGAGTAAATCTTCCTATAAGAAGAATAATATTTACTGAGTCGAAAAAATTCGATGGTAAATCCAAAAGATTTCTTAACATGAGTGAGGTTAAGCAGATTGCCGGAAGAGCAGGAAGAAAGGGCATGTATGACCAGGGGTATGTCAACTCAATAGAGGACAGGGATCAGATAGGTGAACTGCTTCATGGAAGATATGAGCAGATAACAAGCTGCGTTATACAGCCGCCAAGAAAAGTCCTGGATATGCCATACAGCCTTTCAGAGATATTTAAGATATGGTTAAAGACGATTGAAAAGAAATGCTTTTCAGTTGCTGACTTAAAGAACAGGATTAAACTTGCTGAATATATTGAGAAAAAGCATGGTGAGAAGATTAATAAAGATCTTGAATACAGTCTTATTAACATTCCATTTGACGAGAATAGCGAGAAACTTAAATATTTGTGGCAGGATCTTGTTGATATGACAGCTGACGGTGAACCGGTAAGCAGGATGTGGTATTATGTTGATACTGAATCTGAAGATATAGAAGCCATGAAACTGGATGACCTTGAACAGTTGTATAAGAAACTGGATCTGCTTAATTCATACTGTAATGCGCTTAATATATCAGAATATGATGAGCGTATCAGAATGCTTAAAGAGAAGATATCAGAACTCATAGTAAGAGAACTTACTAATGGGGAATTCTTCAACAAATGTAAACGCTGTGGAAAGAGACTGGAATGGAATCACAGATTTGGTATGTGTGAAAAATGTTATGAGATAAATAAGCTGGAAAGAATGCGCTATAAAACAGATAAATGGAGATGAAAAGGTCTACATTTTGCTTTTTTATGCGAACATAAGCAATTCGAACTGACAATATATAGGGGATATGTTATATTTAATGCACCAAATATATGTTTTTATAAAATGTAGACATTTTTGGAGTAAATTATCGTTATTAAGTGATAATACATTTATAAAGTAATAATTATTGGAAGAGGAAAATGCTATGAGTGAAAGTATTAAAGGTAGAATTCATCAGGTGGAAAGCTTTGGTTCAGTTGATGGACCAGGGGTAAGATATATTGTATTTCTTAAGGGCTGTCATATGAGATGCAGATATTGTCATAATCCTGAGACATGGAAAGAAGAAGGCGGAACATTAGAGACAGCGCAGGAAGTGTTCGATAAAGCTTACCGTTACAGAAATTACTGGAAGAATGGGGGCGGAATCACTGTAAGTGGTGGAGAGGCGCTTCTTCAGATGGAATTTGTGACAGAGCTTTTTGAAATTGCGAAAAAGAATGGTGTGCACACAACTCTTGATACATCAGGTAATCCTTTTAAGATGGAGCCGGAATATCTGGAAAAGTTTGACAGGCTGATGGCTGTTACAGACCTTTTTCTTCTTGATATTAAGGAGATTAATGATGAGAAGCACAAGGACCTTACAGGCTGGACTAATAAGAATATTCTTGACCTTGCAAAGTATCTTTCTGACCATGACAAGGATATGTGGATAAGACATGTTCTTGTTCCGGGAGTGACAGACGCACAGGAAGACCTTGAGCGGTTGAGGGATTTTGTTGCCGGTTTAAAGACTGTTAAGAGATTTGAAGTGCTTCCATATCATACACTTGGAGTATTTAAGTGGGAGGAATTAGGAATTCCGTATACACTTTCTGATGTAATGCCACCTGATAAGGAACAGATTGCAAGAGCTAATGATATATTAAGAACAGCAGAATACACAGGATATCTTGAAAAATAAGATATTGGAACAGAATAAATAAGCCCCCGGACAAGATTGTGTCTGGGGGCTTAATGTGCTTAATGAAATTATTTGCAGACTGACCTTAAACCGTCATTAAGACCTTCAATATATGAAAGAGCCTTTTCCTTTCCTGAAGCATTAAGCTTCTTATAGTAGCCTAATAATCTTGTCTCATTGTCGGATAAAGATTGAACCTGAATCATATTTCTGACATCAGATTTCATCATTATGTAATCCATGCTCGCATCTAATATACTGCTTAATTTCATAAGAGATGAGACACTTGGAAGATGCCTTCCTTGTTCGTATGCACTTATTGTTTCCTGGGCAACTCCAAGTTCAGTGCTTAATCTTACCTGTGTTATATGTTTTTCCTCACGTAATTCACGGATTCTGTTACGATATTCCTGCATCTGGTATTCCTCCATAGTTCATCTGATTGCAAATCCACTATAAGAAAAATAACATTTTATAAGCCTGATATTAGTGGCTAGAGTGGTAAAATGTGGTAATTATATAGGTTGACATGGTAATAAACGGTAAAAAAGATATATGGTAAAATATATGACATTGTGTTATCATTCTAAATAGCAGCGTTGCTGTTGTAGAGAGGAAACAGGGGTATACAATTATGAGAAGAAAAAATGCAGCTGTATTAATGACAGCAGTCATTATTGGAGGACTGCTTACAAGTTGTGGCAGTGCCTACAATAATACTAATGGGAAGAATTCTGACAATACTGTAGAGACACAGACTACAGCAAGAACCGTTGTCAATGGAGAAACCAAAACTGATGGTAATAATGTTAAGACAGCAGATAAAGAAACCAGGGATTTTACACAGGAAGTAACCAGTGAAGAGAATAACCTGACAGATAGTGATATTGCTGGTAATACAGAGGCATCAGAACAACAGGCTTTTGATGATTTGTCACAGGCAGATGGTTATGAGAATAATTCCGGACAGGAATCATGGGAAGACAGTGGTTCGGGAGATGATTACCAGAATAGTGATGGGGAATCATATGGTGACGGAGATTCATCGGATAATAGCGAAGAAACAGATATTCCGTCTGCAAGTGAAGATGTTAATTCTGATTATAACCTGCTTGCGCGTGCACAGATTAACACAGTTACATATAGCACATATGCCAATGAAGTTTTAAGACTTGTTAATATTGAGAGAACCAATGTTGGTGTAGCTCCACTTGTATTAGACGAAGCATTGTGTAATGCAGCTAATATGAGAGCTATAGAGATGGATTGTACAGGTGTGTTTGAACATAAAAGACCTAACGGTAATAGCTGCTTTGAAGTGTATGATATATGTAATGTTGAATGGCAGAATGCATGTGGTGAGAATATTGCGGCAGGTCAGGCAACTCCTGAAGATGTTATGAAATCATGGCTTGGTTCATCAGGACACAAGGCTAATATATTAAGTCCGGAGTATACAAAAATGGGACTGGGTTATAGTAATTCAGGCTGTGGTGCAGGAAAGTACAGTTATTACTGGGCACAGGAATTTGCTGGATAAAAAGAATATGTAAAATAGAAAGAGCCATGCCGGATAATCCGGTATGGCTCTTTCCGAGAAGGAAATTATATGAGAAAAATTAAGATATAGCTTTCTTAATAGCGTTGAATGATTCCTTGCTTATATCATGTTCGATACGGCAGGCATCTTCTTCAGCAACCTTAGGATCAACACCAAGTCTTATGAGCCATGATGTAAGGAGCTGGTGACGCTCATATATCATCTCAGCAATCTCTTTACCTGATTCTGTAAGATATATGTAACCTTCTTTAGTTACCGTTATATGATTAGATTCCCTCAGATTCTTCATTGCAATACTGACGCTTGATTTCTTGAAACCTAACTCATTGGCAACATCTATTGAACGAACCACAGGAAGCTTTTTACTTAACATTAATATTGACTCAAGATAGTTTTCTGCTGATTCATGAATAACTGACATAATTATATCCCCCGATTACTTATAACGATATTGATATATGAATTATAACACGCATGTATATTTAATGCAAATGTGCTGAATATAAATTAATCATAAAATTTATCATAATACTTGGTAAAATATGGATGTAAAGCCTTATCACTGTTGCAAATAAACTGAATGCAGTTTAAAATGTAGAAAGTGTATGTAAGATATTATTATGTTAGAGGGTGTTTTTTTGAATATAAGCAATATAGAATGGATAGAAAAACTGAATTGCCTTACAGACTTGCATGTACATCTTGATGGTTCACTGTCGCTTGAATCTGTAAGACATCTTTGTGGTATGCAGAATATAGAAACAGGTGATGATGCAGAATTGTCAGCGAAGCTGAGTGTGTCATCAGATTGTAAGAATCTTAATGAATACCTTGAAAAGTTCGAATTCCCACTTCATCTTTTGCAGACGCGAGAGGCTGTTAAATATAGTGTGTGTCAGCTTGTTAAGGAGCAGGAAGAACAGGGGGTAATATACAGCGAGATAAGATTTGCACCACAGCTTCATACAAGAAAAGGATTGTCACAGCAGGAGATTGTTGAAGCAGCATGCGAGGGACTTGATGAATCAAGAAAGTACTGGAAGTCATATTCCTGTCACAATCTTATATTATGTTGTATGCGTTCGGATGATAATAAGGATGCTAATATGGAAACAGTAAGACTTGCTGCATTATATGCCGAAAGGGGAAGAGGTGTTGTGGCAGCAGACCTTGCAGGTGCAGAAGGACTTTATGCAACAGACACATTTGCAGATGTATTCAGGGATGCAGTGCAGAAAGGAGTGCCGTTTACTATTCACGCAGGCGAGGCAGCCGGAGCGGAGAGTGTTGAATGTGCGTTGAATTTTCAGGCTGTAAGAATAGGACATGGCGTAAGATGTACAGAGAATCCTTTAGTTATGCAGGAACTTGCAGACAGAGGTGTTGTGTTGGAATTATGTCCCACAAGCAATCTGAACACTAAAATATACGAGACAATAGGGGATTATCCGATACAGCAGCTTATGAATAAGGGGATAAGAGTTACTGTTAATACGGATAATATGATGGTTTCTAACACTACAGAGGCGAGGGAACTTGCATTGGTTGCAGATACATTCAATATGGAGAAGAAAGATGTTAAGCAGCTGATAATGAATGGTGTTGAAGCTGCATTTACAACAGAGGGAATAAAAAACCGCTTAAGGGCAAGAGTGGAGACACAGTTTGCCAAAGTGGCTGGAATCAGAGGTTAGGGTATGAATGAAGTTAATGAATTATTTACTAAAGAAAATGTAGAAAAGATATATGTTCCGGATATTGTTAAGGATGATCTGCTAAGTATTATAGAAGAAAAGCTTAAGAAAGCAGGATTCTATTACAGGGTTGCATACAGGGTGAAAGCTCCTGATTCAATGCTTGATAAACTTATATTAAAGGATTACAGAAGACCGGGGACAGAGAATCAGGATAAAAAGATGCAGGATCTTATAGGAATAAGAATTATTCTGTATTATGCGGATGATGTTGAAATTGTTAAGAATTTTCTTGATACAATATTCTCTATGCCGGGTGTGTGGAATACAACAGAGGCTAATGAATATGAGTTCAGGGCAATGAAGATTAACGGCATATTCAAGCTGCCGGGATATCTTAGCAAGACCATTGTTAATCCGGAGCTTGGAGATTATGTAGATGATACATTTGAGATACAGGTAAGAACTAATTCTTTTGAGGGCTGGCATGAGATTGAACATGATATGAGATATAAAGGTTCAGCCTTTGGCACGGGTAATGAAGCACTTGCAAGAAAGATGAACAGTATTCTTGCAACGCTGGAGTTATGTGATGATTCAGTTGTGGGTCTGATTGAAGATTTAGGACATCAGCATTACAAAGACAGAAAATGGAACTATATGTTAAGATGTCATTACAGACTGAAGTTTACAAGAGAACCGCTGCATCCATATATTGAAGAGATATTTGATGAAGATACAGAGCTTGCCAAGAAGTTTTATAAATTTAAAAGAGAACCGTTACTAAGACAGCTATGGGATAATACAGGAGATAAAGGTCCGGAGATTACTGTTAATAATATTGTTAAGATAGTTAATCAGATAGGACCTGAGGATGAGAGACTCAAAGAAGCATTTGTAAAGATAGAACATGAGAAGAAGCAGGAGACAGAAAGCGTTGCCAAGAGAAGAAGATTTGAGCCGTTTAAACAGCTTGGCTCTTTTATGGTATTCAAGGCTGATACATATATCGACTTAAGCAATCTTGCAATGCCTGATGCTTTCAGAAAAGCCACAGGGTACATATATTCATGGGTTAAGTCAAGATATGAGGATGTATTCACAGATTTACCTGAGAGTGCAGAAACTTATGTTAATGCAGAGCCTGGATATTCAGTTAATCTTTCGTATGATGCAGAAAATGTGTATTTTTCTGAAAAAACTACACATCTTGATACTAAGATACCAACAAGAGTATGGATATCTGAAGCGGTTATATGCAGGGAAGGTGACAGACTGAAATTCACGGTATCTAACAGATATGCAGAACCAGCAGACAGATACAGAGATAATGAAAATGTTCTGTTTTCAAGACCTAATTTCTTTGGAGAGATTGCAGACAATATAGGAATTGTTGATGTGGAAAGAATGAGGGAGTCTGTAAGATACGTTGAGGACAGCAAGGATTACGATGATCTTACAACACTGATTGCAGAGGAAGAAAGAACATTTCCTGTTATAGTATTTATGGCAAGTGATGGCAGATGGCTTGATAAATTTGATATGAACTATTTCGCTTATCTTGTGGGTTATTATGCACATATCAAGATGATAAGAAGCCCTTATGAATCACGAAAATTTGCTAAGGATTACGGCCTTAAGATAGATGAATGTGCAGATTCGATAACAGTATTTTATCCGGGAAGAGAGCCTTATACAAGCTATAAGACAGATATATTCCATACAACATTTGAAGTTATTAAGGTTGAAAAGAGAAAATACTGGAATGAAAATGGCTGCAGGGCATACAGAAGAAAGCTTGTTTCAGAAATAAGAGAGAATAACGTACTTTAGTAAGTGTTAAATTAGGAGAGAACAGAATGGATAAATGTGTCCTGATAGTTGATGATAACGATTTTAACAGGGAACTTGTAAAAGATATTCTTGAAGACGAGGATATAACAGTTTATGAGGCAGAAGATGGCAGTTCGGCGATTGAACTGCTTGAAAGTGAACAGGCGGACGACATAGATGTAGTTCTTATGGACATGAGAATGCCGGGAATGGATGGCATAGAGACCACTAAGATTATAAGGACTAAGAATGGAAAATGTATGGAAGTGCCAATAATTGCAATGACAGCAGATGGTTTTGAAACAGATATAGGTATGCTGCAAAAGGCAGGCATGAACGGACTTATATCTAAGCCTGTGGATGTGAATACATTGGTAGAACATATAACAAAACTGGCAGGGTGGTAAACACTCTGCCAGTTTTGCGTGTATATTATCTTGGTTCACCCATAAAGAAGAGTGCAACTGTTCCAGGACCGGAATGTGTTCCGATTGTAGGACATATATAATTAATCCATATGTTATCTATGCCGAATCTTTCTTTAACAAGACCTGCTACGAACTGTGCATCTTGTAAGCAGTCACCATGACTGATGAATACAACATCATTCTTATCCCTGTATGAACCAATATGTTCCTCCATACGGTCAACTAAAGCAATAAGTGATTTCTTTCTGCCACGGACTTTTCCAATATTAATAAGTCTGCCTTCATTATCTACATGAAGGATTGGCTTGATGTTGGCAAGCGTACCGATAATGGCAGTAGTCTTAGAAACACGACCGCCTCTGTATAAGTGGTTAAGGTCATCAACCGTAAAATTATGTACTACATTAAGCTTATGATTGTTGACAAAATCTATTATTTCGTCCATAGATTTTCCGGATTTCTTCATCTCAACAGCTTTATACACGATAAGACCTTCACCCATTGAAGCAGCTAATGAATCTACTACAACGATTCTAGCTCCTGGATGTTCTTCCATAACTTCATTGGCTGCTATGCAGGCGTTATTGTAACTGCTTGAAAGTGCAGATGAAAATGCAATGTGAAGAATATCAAAGCCCTCATTGACACGCTTTTCAAATATTGTCTTACAATCCTGCGGGTTACATGCCATAGTTGTTGGCATATCGCCATTACGCATGCGGTCAAAGAATTCCTTCTCAGGCATAATGTTATCTGTTCCGTAGATTACTTCACCAAATGCATAAAAAAGAGTGTGGATATCAATGTTGTTTTCTTTAACATAACTTGCAGGTAAATCAGCAGTTGTGTCAGTTGATATAAGAAAATCTTTCATAAATGTCAGATCCTTTCTTGATTTATTTTCTGTATTATAATATCATTAATTAAGTGATATTCCAAGATATAAGATTAATTGCATTGTAATAAATTTTGCGAATAAATTTTAATAATGGGGTTGACATATATTGTTTAGGATGATATCATGCAATAGTTGCAAAGCAAAGCAGAGTATCCACTCTCACCTCAGCGCATAGGGCGACTCGGGTTGATATTTAAGAATTACACATAATATAGGATTGTGTTTTGATTAAAGAAAGTGGATAGCTGAGCTATTCACTTTAATTTTTTATATGGGGGTGTACCGCTATTAACGAGTTAATGATTAACGAACAGATCAGATGCAAAGAGGTTCGTGTTATTGGAGAAGAAGGACAGCAGCTTGGAGTTATGGCATTAAGAGATGCTTTAAACATGGCTAAGGATGCAGGAGTAGATTTGGTAATGGTTTCGCCATCAGCTAATCCACCTGTATGCAGAATTGTAGATTATGGCAAGTTCAAGTACGAACAGCTCCGCAGGGAAAAGGAAGCTAAGAAGAAACAGAAGACAGTAGAAGTTAAGGAAGTTCGTTTATCACCTAACATCGATGTCAATGACCTTAACACTAAGTGTAACTCAGCAAGAAAGTTCATTGAGAAAGGTAACAAGGTTAAAGTATCATTAAGATTCAGAGGAAGAGAAATGGCTCATATCGATTCTACTAAGCATATATTAGAGGATTTTGCAGAAAAGCTTAGCGATATAGCTGTAATTGAGAAGGCTCCTAAGATGGAAGGCAGGAGCATGATGATGTTTTTAACTGAAAAACGTTAAAATAAATAACAACTAACAGACATTTTTAGGAGGATTATTATGCCAAAGGTAAAGACAAAAAGAGCAGCTGCAAAGCGTTTTAAAGTAACTGGAACAGGTAAGTTAAAGAGAATGAAGGCATACAAGAGCCATATTCTTACAAAGAAGTCAGCTAAGAGAAAGAGAAATCTTAGACAGGCAGCTATGACTGACGCAACTAATGTTAAGACAATGAAGAAGATTATGCCTTATCTCTAAGATTAATGGTATAACAACATTTATTTAGAGATATAGTTTAAGGAGGAATTTATAAAATGGCAAGAATTAAAGGCGGATTAAACGCAAAGAAGAAGCATAACAGAGTATTAAAGCTCGCTAAGGGTTATAGAGGAGCAAGATCTAAGCAGTACAGAGTTGCTAAGCAGTCAGTTATGAGAGCTCTTACAGAGAGTTATAAGGGCAGAAAGCAGAAGAAGAGACAGTTCAGACAGTTATGGATTGCCAGAATCAATGCTGCTGCAAGAATTAACGGACTTTCATACAGCAAGTTCATGTATGGTCTTAAGTTAGCTAATATCGATCTTAACAGAAAGGTATTATCTGAGATGGCTGTTAACGATGCAGAAGGATTTGCTAAGCTCGCAGAGGTTGCTAAGTCTAAGCTTGCATAATTGATTATATATTATATATCAGAGATAATAGGCTGTCGTGAAAGCGGCAGTCTTTTCTTTTTAAAATGTATGATATTTCTGTGAACTAATATGAACAGATATGGATAAAATCTCTTTTATGTGATATAGTATGAAAGTCAATTTTTTACTTCTGTATAAAGAAGTAAGAGCGGAGGTTTATTGTGAGAAAAAGTTTTTTAAGAAAAGCATCAATAGTTTTATTATCAGCAACAATGCTTATGGCAACTGCATGTAATAAAGAGATTGAAGTAAAATACGATTATAATGTTAATGATTATGTACAGCTTGGGAAATATGAGGATATAGCTGTAACAGTTGATAAAACATCTATAGAGAATCAGCTTGTTGATGATAAGATTGCTGAAGATATAGAGAATAATACTACTTATTCAGAAGTCAGCAGAGGTGCTGTTGATGGGGATCAGATATTGGTTACTTATGTTGCTACAAGTTCGGGTTCACAGTCAACAGGGCTGTCTAATACAGATGGTGTTACAATGATACTTGGCAAAGATAAACTTGGACTTGATATAGAAGAGCTTGATGAAGCACTCTATGGAATGAAGGCTGGAGAGACTAAGGTTATGGTAATCGACTTGCCGGAAACATATAGCAATACCGTATATGCAGGAACTAAAGTAGTGTTTGAGCTTACCGTGCAGACGGTTTCACAGCCTAATGTGCCAATGCTTACTAATGCATATGTTAAGGAAACATTTGGATATGATACAATCGAAGAATATAGAGCTTCTGTTAAAGATTCATTAGCATCTACAATCGATTCTAAGGTTGATGATGAGATTCAGAAACAGGTTCTTTCAACACTTCAGGATACATGTAAGGTAAGTGGTTATCCAGATACACTGCTCAGTACATTACGAGACAGATATGACCAGTCTGTCGGATTCTATGCTGATTTTACTAACCAGTCAAAGGAAGAGTATTGCCAGCAGTTATATGGAATGTCATATGATGATTTCATTAAGAAGTCAGCAGCACAGCAGCTTATTATGGAAGCAATCGTGAAAGATCAGAAGTTCTCTATGAGAGAATATGATTACAAGGGCGATCTTGATGAATTCGCAGGAGACAATGGATATTCTGATGAGAATGCATTTGTTGAGAAATTCGGAAAAGATAGTGTAGTTAAGGCTATGCTTGTGCAGAAGGCACAGGATTATGTTATTGAGCATGCCAATATTGCGTATAAGTAAGGCAAGAAAGAATTTAGGTTGTGTGTGGGAATCGGCAGCATATTATTGTGCGAGTCCTCATGGCGGCTGCACCTAGTGGGAGTAAATGCCGCTCTATACAGAGTTTATTACGGTGAGAGAAAACAAACGCGCTTCGCTTGAACGAGTTTTCTCTCACCGCTCTTTTGTATAGAGCGGCATAACTCCCACACGGTTCGCGCCTTAAATCGGACTCGCACAATAATATGCTGCCGGTTTCAATCTACGTTAATTCTTTCTTGCCTTGCTTATGCCTTCGGCATGTTGCAAGGCGGGTTGTTGATGTGTGATTGGGGTAAAAAACATCTTGCTTATGCCTTCGGCATGTTGCAAGGCGGGCTGTTGATGTGCGATTGAGATAAAAAATCCATCCTGCTTATGCCTTCGGCATTTTGCAAGATGGATTTTTTTACTTTGTGCCTGTTGAGCCGAAGCCGCCTTCGCCTCTTTCTGTGTCGTCAAGCTCTTCTACTTCGTTGAATGATGCTGTGATGTATGGTGCTAAGACTATCTGAGCGATTCTGTCTTTTGGTTCTATGGTTACAGGTTTATCTGAATGGTTGTGGAGGGCTACTATGATTTCACCTCTGTAGTCAGAATCTATTACACCTACTTTGTTGGCTGGGGCAAGACCTTTTTTGCATGCCATTCCGCTTCTTGCATAGATGAGGCCTACGAGTCCTGTTGGTATCTCCATTGCTATTCCTGTTTTGATGAATTCAGTTGTGCCTGGCATAACTGTTACAGCTTCGGACATTCCTGAGTAGAGGTCTGCTCCGGCTGAGAATTCTGTTCCGTATGTTGGGATACAGGCGTTAGGATTTAATTTCTTAATATTAACTTTCTGTGACATTGTGTAAACTCCTTTATATTATTAATCGTACAGAAGTACGATATTACCTGATTCGAGTGATTCTTTTACAAGGATTGTCCTCTGGTTTGATGAACCTTTGAACTGAAGCATCATATCTTTCTTGTCTTCTTCATATTTGCCGTCAACTATGACGTCAATGTATTGAAGCATTTCTTTAGTTTCTTTCCATTCATTGCACATTCTTCCAACAATATCTTTGTCAAACAGATATCCTGTAAAGCACCATATACTCAGGTCAGGATATATTCTGCGTACTTCCCTCAGCAATGGAAGGAGTCCCTGCTGGTTGCTGTGTTCAAATGGTTCACCTCCTAGAAGTGTGAGACCTGTAACATAGTCTGGGGCAAGGGAATCAATGATTTCTTTGATTGTATCGTCTGTGAAGTCCCTGCCATAATTAAAATCCCATGCAATTTCGTTAAAACAACCTTTGCATCGGTGTGTGCATCCACTTACAAAAAGAGATGTACGCACCCCTGGTCCGTTAGCAATATCGCAGGTTTTTATCTCGGCATAATGCATAATATAAACCCTCTTTCTAAAAGTTGCAATAAATCTGTATTATTAGCTGATAATGACATCTTATCACATGAATTACAGAATTATGAATGCTATATTAAGACTATAGCAAATGATTTAAATCTGTTGTACAATTATAGCAGATTTGCTCGTGACAAACAATGGAGGGTACATATAATGAAAATTTATTTTGACAAGCTTTACAGATATGACAGATTACAGGAACCGGCAGGCATAGCACTTCCTTTTAAGGAAGGAGAGTTAAAGACTGCTGACAGGATAGCTATTACACAGGATGGCAGAAAATGTATGGTTCAGCCAAAGGTTACATCGAAACATGCAGATGGAAGCATAAGGTACCTGTATGTGGATTTTCTTGCTGATATTCCGGCTAATAAGGGCGCAGTGCTTGAATTTGAAAAAGAGTCTGATGGAAGCTGTGAAGAAAAGGGAGTATCTGTTACTCAGACTGGGCAGGGACTGTGTGTTGACACAGGCTGTGTTACATTTACAGTAAAGAATAATTCCCAGAATATATTTGAAACACTTGATGATGGAAGAAAACATTATACCGCTCAGAATTTTGAAGGACCATATCTGAAAGACGATATGGGAAAATACGACATTAATATTGGTGAGTGGAAGATTATAGATGCAGGTCCTGTAAAATGTGTAATCAGGGCTAAAGGAAGTAACATTCTTAATAATAAAAAAGTTGATTTTGAGATAACACTTACATCATATGCAGCTAAGTCATGGATTGATGTATCATACAGAATTATTAATACGACTTATGATGAGCTTCATATTAAATCGCTGGTATTTTATGCAAAACCGGATGAGACAATCACTCCAAGTGATGATTTGTTTGATATGCACATTAATATGGATAATGATTCTACCGGATGTGGAGATGTACTTACGGATAATTCTAAAGAGAATGGACCTGTGTATCACACAAGAGGAACCGGGGAATTAGAGATGATATCTGGCAAAGCACCTGTTTCCAATGTAAGAACACTTGTTGGAAGCTCTAATTATAAGACTGATTTCTATATTGGAAGAGATGGAGTGCAGGTTAATAAGATTATCGATGATGCATATCTTGTAAAGGAAGCAAATGAACATTTTGCAGAGGTATTCTATGGTACATTTCTTGCAGATTATACCGATGGAAATGATGGATTGTGTATAACTGTATATCAGGCACAGCAGAATTATCCGAAGGCAGTTAAGGCATATGACGGCGGAGTAGCTGTTATGCTTGTTCCAGAGGATATTGGAAATGTTGTTATGCAGTCTGGTATGGCAAGGGAACAGAGATTCCTGATGCATTTCCATGAACCGGATATGCAGATGTGGGAACTTGATAACAGAAGTACAATATACCAGATGCCTGACAGACCATGCATAGCACCAGAGGAATTCAAGAAGGCAGAAGTGTGTATGGATGTATTCCCTGAACATCTTGTGAATGAAGTTGAAATCGCACTTATTGCAAGGGCTGATAATCATTCAAGATGCTACGGCATGCTGAATTGGGGCGATTCTATTGATATGGGATATACTTTACAGGGAAGAGGCGGCGGAAAACCTGTATGGAGTAATAATGAATATGATTATCCGCATTCATGTGCTCTTATGTATGCAAGAACTGGAATCAGAAGATTCCTTGACTATTTAATAGTTTCAGCAAAGCATCAGATGGATGTTGATGTATGCCATTACAGCAAGAATCCATTAAGAATAGGTGGACAGTGGGAACATACAGCAGGCCATTGTAAGAATGGAATAATGGTATGCTCACATGAATGGGTTGAAGGAGTGATTGATTACTATCATTTTACAGGTGATGAGAGAGGTCTTGAGACAGCTATAAGTATAGGTGATAACATATTAAGACTTCTGGATACACCAATGTATGCAAAACCGGGAGAAGCCAATGCGAGAGAAACTGGCTGGGCTTTACGTGCACTTGTTGCATTATATGTGGAGACAAGAGATGAAAAATGGCTTGCAAAATGTGAGTGGATTATTGACAGCTTTAAGATATGGGAAGAGGAGTATGGCAACTGGCTTGCTCCATATACGGACAATACTCTTATAAGAGTAGGATTTATGATATCAGTAGCTGCAGGAAGCGTAATGAGATATTACAGGGTATTCCCAAGAGAAGATATTAAGCAGATGCTTATAAGAGCAATTGATGATATTGTAGAGAATTGTACTCTTGACAATGGCTTGTTCTATTATAAGGAACTTCCTTCACTTTCAAGAAATGGAAATAACACACTTCTTCTGGAATCACTGGCAATTGCCTATGAGCTGACAGGTGATAAGAAGTATCTTGAGTATGGTTTCAAAACATTTGAAACAAACATTAATAACACAGGCAGGGCAGGAATTGGTTCTAAAAAGGTTATAGATGATGCTGTTATTGTTTCCGGTGACAGCACGAAAGGATTTGCACAGAGCTTTATACCGCTTGTTACATATTATAAGGCACTTGGAGATACAGGATTAATTAATAATGTAAAGCTGTATTAATAGTTTATTACGGTGAGAGAAAGCAAACACGCTTCGTTAGGGCGGGCTTTCTCTCACTGCTTTTTTTGTATATAGCAGCATTAACGCCCTCACAGCTTGGAAAAGTCGCAGATATTTACTGGTTTTTTTATGTAATATATAGTATAATCTTCCAAAAGTGTTTGTAATTGACGGAAAGGTGGTTTTTTATGAGAATCGGAATAAGAGCACATGATGTAGCATACGCTCCATTAGAGGAGCTTATACCTAATATACATGCACAGGGTTTTCACTGTATGCATATAGCATTAAGTAAGTCTATTAAGGAGTTTAAGCCGGGCGTGGAGACTATGACACCGGGACTTGCCATGTATATAAAAGAGTTATGTACAGAGAATAAGGTTGATGTTGCAGTACTTGGCTGTTATCTTAACCTTTGCAATCCCAATCCTGAGAAGCATAAGGAGATTGTTGAGAAGTATAAGGCACATATAAGATTTGCAAGTATTCTTGGCTGTGGAGTTGTTGGTACTGAGACTGGTGCGGTTAATGAGGAGTATAAGTATGAGCCAGCTAATCACAGTGAGGAGGCACTTCAGTGCTTTATTGATAATTTAAGGCCAATAGTTAAATATGCTGAACAGTTTGGTGTCATTGTAGCAATTGAGCCTGTATGGAAGCACATTGTATACACTGTCGAACGTGCAAGAAAGGTGCTTGACGCTATTGATTCACCTAATCTTCAGATTATATTCGACCCGGTTAACCTGTTATGTGTTGATAATCTTGCACAGCAGGATGAGATTATTGAGAAAGCATTTGACCTGTTATTAAAGGATATTGCTGTTGTTCACTGCAAGGATTATATTGTTGAAGGCAGTGAGCTTAAGTCAGTGGCAGCAGGTACAGGAAAGGGTAATCCGGTGACCGGAGGAGGTCTTAATTATCCACTTCTGTTAAAGAAGATTAAGGAGCATAAGCCATATGTACACTGCACACTGGAAAATACTGTTCCTGAGAATGCAGTGGCTACAAGAGAATTTATGGAAAGAACATATGCCAGTGTATAAATAATGGGCTTAAGAAAACTATAACGCTGGACAATTACCAGAGAATGGAGGCACGTATGCCAGAGAATATAGAGTTACCAGGCGCAAGCCATAACAAAACTAATCAGGTTGAAAGAGCGGTGGATACACCAGCAGATTTTACAAGTCCTGAGGAATTATATAAGGATCTTATTGCAGCTATAAAGAAATACCACCCATCTACAGATCTGTCTGATATTGAGAAGGCATACGAGACCGCAAGAAAGGCACATGAGGGACAGTTCAGAAAATCGGGTGAGCCATATATAATCCACCCTTTATGTGTTGCTATCATTCTGGCTGAATTAGAGCTTGATAAGGAGTCAATTATTGCAGGTCTTCTTCATGATGTTGTTGAAGATACAGTTATGACAACTGAAGATGTTGCAAAAGAATTTGGTGATGAGGTAGCACTGTTAGTAGATGGTGTAACAAAGCTGACACAGCTCAATTACCAGCATGATAAGATTGAGGTCCAGGCAGAAAACCTTAGAAAAATGTTCCTTGCAATGGCAAAGGATATAAGAGTTATCCTTATAAAGCTTGCCGACAGACTGCATAATATGCGTACAATGCAGTATCAGTCGCCGGCAAAGCAGATTGAGAAATCAAGAGAGACAATGGAAATATATGCCCCAATTGCTCATAGGCTGGGTATTTCCAAGATTAAGGTAGAACTTGATGATTTATCAATGAAATATCTGATGCCTGATGTATATAATGATCTTGTTGAACAGGTCAACTTAAACAGACCGGGCAGAGAAGCATTTATAAAGAGCATAATTAAAGAAGTCGGCATGCATATAAGCAATGCCGGTATTGAGGCAGAGATAGACGGAAGAGTTAAGCATTTTTTCTCAATCTACAGAAAAATGGTTAACCAGAATAAGACGCTTGACCAGATATATGACATATTTGCAGTAAGAATCAAGGTTGACACAGTAAAAGACTGTTATGCGGCACTTGGTGTAATACACGAAATGTATAAGCCTATTCCAGGACGTTTCAAGGATTATATCGCCATGCCTAAGCCTAATAATTACCAGTCGCTCCATACAACACTTATTGCATCTAACGGACAGCCGTTTGAGATACAGATAAGAACTTACGAAATGCATAAGATTGCTGAGTATGGTATTGCAGCCCACTGGAAATATAAAGAGGGAAAAACTGGCGAGAAGGACAATCAGAGTGAGGAAGCAAAGCTTAGCTGGTTAAGACAGATTCTTGAATGGCAGAAGGAAATGTCTGATAACAAGGAATTCTTATCATCAATCAAGAATGACCTTAACCTTTTCTCAGACAGCGTATACTGCTTTACACCTACGGGTGATGTCAAGAACCTTCCGGCAGGCTCATGCCCTATAGATTTTGCGTACAGCATTCACAGTGCTGTAGGTAATAAGATGGTAGGAGCGAGAGTTAATGGAAAGCTTGTTACTATTGATTATGTTATTAAGAATGGTGACAGAATCGAGATTATAACATCGCAGAATTCAAAAGGACCAAGCCGTGACTGGCTTTCAATTGTAAAGAGCACACAGGCAAAGAATAAGATTAACCAGTGGTTTAAGCAGGAGTTAAAGGAAGATAATATCATTAAGGGCAAGGAAATGGTTGCTAACTACTGTAAGACTAAAGGAATTGTTCTTTCTGATATTACCAAGCCTGAATATGTTGAAAAATGTCTTAACAAATATGGCTTTAAAGACTGGGATTCTATTCTTGCAGCCGTTGGACATGGTGCACTTAAAGAGAGTCAGATAGTAAACAGGCTTAATGAGGAGCATTTAAAGACCAAGAAGGCAGAAGTTACAGACAAAGATGTGCTTGAGGAAATCGTTGCCGCTGAGTCTAAGGAAAAGTCAAAGAAGAAGGAAGGCAAAGGTGGAATTGTCGTTAAGGGAATCCATGATGTTGCTGTGAGATTTTCAAAGTGCTGTAATCCGGTACCTGGTGATGAGATTGTCGGATTCGTTACACGAGGAAGAGGTATATCAATTCACAGAACAGACTGTGTTAATATAATCAACTTCCCGGCTAATGAGCGTGCTCGTCTTATAGAGGCTGAATGGGAGCAGGGACAGACAGCAGGCGATACCTATGAGGTTGAAATCAATATATTTGCCAACAACAGAACCGGTCTTATTGTTGATATATCAAGGATGTTCACAGAAGCGGAGATTGATGTAAAGTCTATGAACTGCCGTCTTAATAAGAAAGAATTCGCTACCATAAGTGTTGGTTTTGATATTCATGGCAAGGAAGAGCTTAACAGAATTATAGATAAATTAAGAAAGATAGACGGAGTTACTGATATAACAAGAACTGCCGGCTAAGAAAGGTTTGCAGATTATGATTAAGATAGAATCAAGAGTATTGGGACCGGTAGCTACTAACTGTTATCTTATAATTAACTTAGATAACAACGAGAGCATAATTGTTGACCCGGCAGATTCACCAGAGTCTATATATGATATGGTTGTGCGTTCAGCAAGCAAGCCACAGGCAATACTTCTTACACATGGACATTTTGACCATATAGGTGCTGCTAATGAAGTGCGTGAGCATTATGGAATTAAGATATATGCATCATGTGATGAGGAAAAGCTTCTTGCTTCACCGGCAAGAAACCTGTCGAATGCATACGGCATGAGTCTTAAAGTTACAGCAGATGTACTTCATAATGATGGGGATATTCTTGAACTTGCAGGACTTAAGATAAAGGCAATCCATACACCGGGACATACAGCAGGCGGAACATGCTATTATATCGAATCAGACAAGACACTTATGTCAGGTGATACACTTTTTGCCGGTTCAGTCGGAAGAACAGATTACCCTACAGCAAGCTCTGCTGCAATGATGGAGTCACTTCATGACAAGCTCTGCAAGCTTCCTGATGATACAGATGTATATCCTGGACATGGAGAGTTCACAACGATTGGATATGAAAAGCAGAACAATCCGTTTATGTGATGCCCGCAAGAGAAAAGGAAGCAACGCGAAGCGTTATTTACTTTTCGCGGGGCATCAACGAGCAAACAGCCTGCGAAGCAGGCGGAGAAGCACGATAGTGCGGGTTTGCGAGTATGGAATCAGCAGGCGAAAAGAAACTGACGCGAAAAGGAAGCAACGATGATATATATTAAGATTGATAATGATGTATTTTATGATGATGCGGTTGTGCTTGTCCGTTCATTTTATCCAAGAACTGATGTTATGGCACTAAAGGCAGATTCCAAACCGGAAGAGAAAGATGAGGTTCTTTCAATAGAAGTTCCTGATGTCACAGGGCTTGATAAGAAGAATGCCCACGAAGTGTTTAAGGACAGCTTATATAAGAAGCTTTCAGAAAAGACAGGCAAGAAGCTGCCGTGGGGATATCTTACAGGAGTAAGACCAAGTAAGATTGCGTACACAATGCTTGAAGAGGGCGCAACCAAGGAACAGATTAAGAAACATTTTATGGACAAGCATTATGCAAGTGAAGAAAAGGCTGAACTTGCGCTTACAGTAGCGAGGAAAGAACTGGATATACTTACAGATATGGATTATAAGACAGGCTACAGCCTGTATATTGGAATTCCGTTCTGCCCAAGTATCTGCCTGTACTGTTCCTTTTCATCATATGCACTTGGTGCGTACAAAGACTATGTAGATAATTATGTGGATGCACTTATTAAGGAGATAAGATTCGTCGCTGAATCCATGAAAGGAAGAAGACTTGATACAGTGTACATGGGTGGCGGAACACCTACAACTTTAAGTGCAGCACAGTTAGATAAAGTACTGACAGTGGTTGAAGAAGCATTCGACTTGAGCAGATGCCGTGAGCTTACTGTAGAAGCTGGAAGACCGGACAGCGTGACACCGGATAAATTCAAGATTCTTAAAGCTCATAATGTGGGAAGAATATCTATTAATCCGCAGACAATGAACCAGAAAACACTTGATTTAATCGGAAGAAAGCATACGGTTGAAGATATTAAGAATGCTTATGCAATGGCAAGAGAAGCAGGACTTGATAATATCAACATGGATATGATTCTTGGACTTCCGGGAGAGGGTGTAGACGAGGTTTACCATACACTTAATGAAATTAAGGCAATGAGGCCGGAGAGTCTTACCGTTCATTCACTTGCAATTAAGAGAGCTTCAAGACTTAATATATTGCGTCAGCAGTACACAGAGCTTTCAATCGAGAACACAGACAGTATTATCGCGATGACTGAGCAGACAGCAAGAGATCTCAACATGCAGCCTTATTATATGTACCGTCAGAAGAATATGGCAGGTAATTTTGAGAATGTTGGCTATGCAGTTCCGGGACTTGAATGTATATATAATATTCTTATTATGGAAGAGAAGCAGACGATAATTGCGTGTGGCGCAGGTGCTTCAACTAAGGTTGTGTTCCATAATGAAGGTGATGAAAACCATTCTGTGCGTATTGAGCGAATCGAGAATGTCAAAGATGTCAGAAGCTATGTCGAGAGAATTGATGAGATGATTGAGAGAAAGCGGAAGTTCTTTGGGGAGAATGAGTTTTGATAAATGGAATGGATTGACTGGCATGGGGAATGTGATAAGCATAGGTAATCAGGGCTTTGATAGTATAAGAGAGAACAATTATTTTTTTATAGATAAAAGCAGTCTCATTAAAGAATGGTGGGATTCTGGTGATGTTGTTACTCTGATAATACGCCCTCGCAGGTTTGGCAAAACGCTTAATATGAGTATGCTTAATTGTTTTTTCTCTAGTAAATATGCTGGAAGGTCAGACTTGTTCAAAGGCTTATCAATATGGGATGATTCCAGTTACAGAGATATACAGGGAACTTACCCTGTCATATATCTCAGTTTTGCTGATGTTAAGCAGACAAGCTATGCCGAGGCAGTTTCTAAGATTAAGAGCATAATATTGGAAATGTACTCACAGTATGAAAGAATGATTGATAAGGATGCTTTGACGGACAGTCAGAGACAGCTGTTATCAACAATTAAGGTTGGAATGGATGATATTGCAGCCCAGAATTCATTAAAAATATTATCTTCTGTACTTGCAGAGACAACAGGAAAGAAAGTCATAATATTATTAGATGAATATGATACTCCTATGCAGGAGGCTTATCTTGACGGTTATTGGGATGAATTCACAGCATTTATAAGAGGATTCTTTAATGCAGCATTTAAGACCAATACGTATCTTGAGAGGGATATGCTCACAGGTGTTACAAGAGTTTCAAAAGAATCAGCATTTTCAGATCTGAATAATCTTGTGGTTGTCACAACGACATCTGACAGATACAGTACATGCTTCGGATTCACAAAGCAGGAAGTATATGCGGCACTTGACAGTTTTGATCTGGGAGAGCAGAAAGATAATGTCAAGAAATGGTATGACGGTTTCACATTTGGCAGACACAAAGATATATATAATCCATGGTCAATAACGAATTATCTAAAAGAACAGAAGTTTATTCCGTATTGGGCACTTACAAGTTCTAATAGTATGATAAGCAGACTGATACAGTCGGCATCGATAGACATGAAGATGGATATGGAAACTCTCCTTAATGGTGGAGAAATAACCGTTTGCTTTGACGAGCAGATAGTATTCAGCCAGCTTGAAAATGATGAGAATGCAGTCTGGAGTCTGATGGTTGCCAGTGGATATCTTAAAGTATGCGAAGTTGAATACAGAGGCATGATGGGTAAACCATGGTATCATCTTGCTGTTACTAACATGGAAACACTCAGCATGTTTACAGGTATGTTTACAGGATGGTTTGCTGACAAAAGCACTAATTATAACAGCTTTGTCAAAGCATTTATCAGTGGGAATGTAAAAGAAATGAATATATACATGAATGATGTTGCTTTATCGACAATAAGTAATTTTGATTCAGGTATGCATCCTTCATCAGTCAGTGAACCTGAGCGTTTTTACCATGGTTTAGTCCTTGGATTATTGTCTGAATTGTATGATACTTACGAAGTGAAATCAAACAGAGAAAGCGGATATGGAAGATATGATGTTATGGTGATTCCTAAGATTGATAAGCAGAAAGATGCTATGATTCTGGAATTCAAGGTATGTGATATCGACACAGAAGGTACGCTTGAAGATACTGCGGAGGCGGCATTGCAACAGATTAAAGAAAGACAGTATGATGCTGAACTGATAGCGAGAGGTATAGACAGAAAACATATAAGACATTATGGTTTTGCTTTCCAAGGCAAAAAGGTGTTAATAAAGGAACAATAATAGAAAGTCCTTATAATGATATCGTCAAAGTGATATCTTTATAAGGACTTAATTTAATATTGGGGCAGGTTTTGTCGTCTTTATATATGGGAAAATGTGTCGCAAAGGCTGCAGAAGGCATGATTTGCAAAGCCCACTAATTAGTTATAATTCGTATAATGTGTAGGCCTTTTTTGCTACGAAATGGAGCTGGATGAGTTGAAAAACCCACTAATTAAGAGCAAAGTTAGAACATAGTAGGTTTAAAGTAGAATAACAATAGGTCAACGCATATAAGGAGGGAATATGTATATGGTGGAAAAACTGATAGATGACATCGTAAAGACTAATTCAACTAATTATCTTACAGAGGCAGGAAAGAGGTTCGTTAGTAATATAAAAAATAAGAATGACATTAAGAAGCTGCTTGCAGATAACCGGGATTTCTTTATTAAATATGAATCCAGTGCAGACAGAATGATGGATGATATAGCGACAGTTTTGTCAGATAAGAATCTTGAGGAACTGGCTGGAAAACTGTGTGAAGATTCGGGATATTCTTTTAAGGCAATACTTATAAAAGGACTTACAGATTGTATGAGTGAATATGAGATACCACATGAGGTGGCATGTCTATATGCTAACAGGATATTAGGTGCAGTATTGCATGAACTGCCACAGGTTGCTCCGGACAAATATGACAGGTATTTTCAGAGTGAATGGAGAATAGAACAGCAGCAGGCAGAGGAACAGATTAACCAGAAGCTGGAGAAGATAAGCAGTCAGATGGCGGTATATACAGCTAAACAGATGGCGATATATTCAACAGATGCTTTGGATTTACAGTTAAAGAGGCAGACGGTGAATCCTAAGATAGGCATAGATTTCTTTGACATAGATGATGATGAATTTATAAATAAATTCAATAAATTAAAGAATGATGAGAAAGTCTGTGTGAGGGCAAGATGCAGGGAAGAGGCTGTATACTGCATAATAAATGAATTGTGGAAATCAGGGGAGAAACGACCAATATTCGTTGTAAAGAGCAGGGAAGACTGGGATAAACTAATGGCTGTCAAAGAATCAGGAAATATATATATACCATGGTTCTATGCGGATGAAATAATATCAATAGAGAATAATACTAATATATTTGTGTTTACTGACGAGGTGCCATCATTTTCAGATAACGAGATAGAGTTAAGACCAAGGACATATGAGACAATACGCAGAGCACTGACTAGAGCAGGAATGGGAGTTAATGAAGCAAATGAACTTGTAAGTGAAACACATGGATTATATATTCCGATGAAAAGAAGAATATTTAATGGGGCATTTTTAAAGAAACCAGAATGGATTGATGGATTGTCCGTAAAAGTAAAAGCTACATGTCTGCTTGCAGGTCAGTGGACAGATGCTGACGGAGATAAGGCAGTAATAGAGGAACTTAGTGGATGTGAATACGAAGAATTTATAGAGCAGATTACAAAATATGCAGGTGGAGAAGAACCATTTGTTTATATAATAGGAAAAGGAAGTGAGAAACAATACTATCTGGCAAGTGTTCAGAATACATGGGAATATTTAGATGTACAGACAGACAGTGACATATGGGGAAAGTTTACAAGGGCAAGCATAGATGTGCTGAATGAGTCAGAAACATTATTTACATATACATACGCAGAGCGTTTTGCTGCAAGATACAGAGGAGAAAAATTATTCTGGTCAGCTAATATAAGACGCGGAATGTTAAATACACTGTTAATAAAGGTGCTTCATAAAGACCACGGAGATTCACAGGTGGTTCTTGATGATATGGTTTCTGAAATACTTGGATATGTAAAGACAGAACAACAGTGGAAATACATATCAAGATACTTTAGAGAACTATGTGAGTTATCCCCTTCCATGGTACTTGACAGATTAGAGAATGAATGGGAGAAGTCCACAGGATTGTTGCAGCTTTTTGACAGGCAGAGTGATAACTTCCTGTTTGAAAGAAATGCATATATAGATATACTGTCTGGAGTTGAAACAATGCTTGTACAGAAACAGTATGCTGCGAGAGCACTAGAATGGCTGCTTCGAATAGATGATAAGTCATATAAATATACATCAAATACACCAGAAAGTATAATACATAAAGCAATATGCAGCTGGATTAATCTGTCAGCCTTCAGAACAGTAGATGAGAAAGTAAATGCTGCAAAAATAGCTCTTAAGTATGACAGGAATGGATGGGAACGCATATATAAGGCATTGCCACAATATGACAGTAACATTATTGGAAATATCATATGCCCACATTACAGAGAGCATGTGACAACTGAATGGATGGCAAAACAGGATATAGTAGAAACAGCAATACAGTATGTACAGCTTCTTATAAAAGAAGCACATTTTAAGCCAGAACGGTGGGAAAAGCTTCTTAATATAGCGGATGATGTACCAGATAATATTAGAGAAAAACTGATAAATGGCATGCTATATGAAATAAGTCAGATGACAGATGAAGAAAAAATACATCTGAAGAATTTCATTAGAAAGATAATATATAAAAACAGATATTTCAATACAGCAGAATGGGCACAGCCTGAAGAAATTGTTGAACAATACGAGAAGCTTTTAGATGAGATACATACGGATACTCCTGAATATGAGTATGAGTACCTTTTTGTGCAGGAGAATGACGGAGTACTGCTTAATCCTGTTGAAACATGTGATAATAATGCCAGACATGATGACAACGAAAAACAGGTGCAGGCAATAATAGCAGATGAAGTGACACATTTTAAGAAGCATAACTTAAGTGTGGCAAAGCTTGCTGCAATATGCTCGAAAGAAAAATGGACAACTCTTGGAAGGAGTCTCGCCAGATATTGGAGTGGTGTTTTTGATGAAGAAGTATTCTATGATTTATATAATGCACAGAGCCTGAACAGAACGATGGCTATTGATTACTGCAGAGAGCTGGCTTATAGTGGTGAAAATGTATATCTGTATATAATGGAAATACATAAAAAGAAAAAATTAGACGATGAATTTCTTGTTGGAATATACAGATTAGAAGCGGAATGTTCAGGTGAGGATATACCACAGATAGATAAAGCACCAGAACATATAAAGAAAATGTTCTGGCAGCAGGCAGACTACTATATGACATCAAAATATATCTGGGCGCTTGGCGAATGCAAGAAATATGGAAATGTAGATGTGTATATTAAGCTGTTATACAGAGCAATGTCGGATAAATATTTTGGTACGGAACAGATATACGATTATGTTGTATCATTAAAAGATATAGACGATATAAGGAATGTGTCGGATGTATCATATTATCTGAAAGAAATATTAAAACAAATGCATAAAAAATATATAGATGATGCTGTAAAAAGTTATGAGCTGGCTACTGTTGAGATAAGATTTTTCGGAGCATTAAAGTGGCGTGATATGAAATGTTTCCAGAAGATAGTCAAAGCAGACCCTGGTAATTATGCAGAGCTGATAGCAATAATACGCAGAAAGGATAATGATAATTCTGAAAAAATGCTGACAGAAGAAGAAAGTACATACATCAATGTAATGTGCCGCCTGTATGGAGAAATTAAGTTCTGTCCGGCAGAAAGAAACGGAAAAGTTATAGAATCAGAGCTAAGAAGCTGGATAGAAGAATTCATGATTCTGCTTGAAAAGAATGACCAGAAAAGTCTGTTCAGTTATTATATTGGTAAGATGTTATCATATTCACCAGCTGGGAAGGATGGTTATTATCCATGTGAGGCAGTAAGAAATGTGCTGGAAGACTATGCAGATGATGCTTTAATATCAGGTTATGTCACTGAGAAATATAACAGCAGGGGAATATACAGTCCGTCTGATGGCAGAACTGAAAAGAGTCTTGCAGCCAGATATAAGGAAAATGCAGATTATCTTAGTACAATATATCCTAAGACAGCAAAGATATATTACAGATTGTGTGACAGATATAAATATGAAGCAAAGTGGGAGAGAGAAAGGGCAGAAAATGGTGTGTATTGAATCAGGACATTTGAAATCACCAATACTGCCACACCTGATTTTATAAAAAATATTATAGAGAAATTTAGTACAAATATAAACAGAAATGAACACAACCTCCAGAAATGGAGGTTTATGTTTAACAAGGTGTTCACGAAAAGAAAGATAAGAAAAATCATGAAAGAAAGGAAATAGAAAATAATGAACAAACAAGAAAGCGATATCTTGAATACGCTTTTATTGGAACCATTTATCAATCAAAGGATTCTAGCAGAAGTATCAGGTCATTCATTAGGAGTAGTAAACCGTTCACTAAAGGAACTTATCAAAGCTGATTATTTAGATGAATCTATACGTCCAACAGTGAAAGCAATTACAGAATTCAAACAGAAAACTCCACAGCGTGCTGTTATCCTGGCAGCGGGATTCGGCATGCGGATGGTTCCCATTAATACGGAAATGCCAAAAGGTCTTTTGAAAGTCAATGGTGAGCCATTAATTGAACGTATTATCAAGCAGCTTCATGAAGTTGGGATTAAAGAAATTTATGTGGTTGTAGGTTTCATGAAAGAAAAATATGAGTACTTGATTGATGAATATTGTGTAGAACTCGTGGTTAATGCTGATTATGCGGCAAAGAACAATTTACATTCGATCAAACTTGTAAAAGAACATTTGGAGAATGCTTATATTATTCCTTGTGATATTTGGTGTGATCGAAATCCGTTTCATCGCCATGAATTGTATTCCTGGTATATGGTTAGTGACATGGTGGTCAATGAAAGCAATGTTCGCGTTAATCGTAAAATGGAACTGGTAACTGTGCCAGAAAGTTCTGGTGGCAATGCAATGATTGGTATCTGCTATTTGGTAAAAGAGGATGCCGATACAGTTGCGAAATGTATTGAAGAGTTATGTAAAAATCAGCGGTATGATGGAGCATTCTGGGAGGAAGCTCTTTATAAAAAGGATCGGATGATAGTACTAGCTCGCGTGGTTCATTCAGCAGATGTAGTGGAAATCAATACTTATGAGCAACTACGGGAAATCGACAGCAATTCGAATCAGTTGAAAACAGATGCAATTCAGGCGATTTGCAATGCTCTAAAAGCAAAGCCGGAATCGGTTACGGATATTACTGTTTTGAAAAAAGGTATGACAAATCGGTCTTTTCTGTTTACTTGCAAAGGGAAAAAATATATCATGCGTATTCCGGGTGAGGGAACTGACCGGCTTATCAATCGTCGTCAGGAGGCAGCAGTTTATCAAGTTATTGATGGAAAGCACATCTGCGATGATATTGCGTATATCAACCCACAAAATGGCTATAAAATCACGGAATTCTTGGAAGGCGCAAGAGTATGCAATCCATTGAACTACGAAGACGTTAAGAAATGTATGATGCGGCTACATGCGTTCCATGACTTGAAATTAAAAGTAAATCATGAGTTTGATATTTTTTGGCAGACGGAGTTCTACGAAGCACTGTGGGATGGAATGCCTTCTATTTATAAGGATTATGAGAAAACAAAAGCAAATGTTTTGTCACTAAAGCCTTATATTGATGCACATGTGGGAGAAAAAGTTCTGACTCATATTGATGCAGTACCGGATAATTTCCTTTTTGTGGAGAAGGACGGAAAAGAAGAAATCAGACTGATTGACTGGGAGTATGCAGGAATGCAGGATCCTCATGTGGACGTTGCAATGTTCTGTATTTATTCTCTTTATAATAAACGTCAGGTTGATCAATTAATTGCAGCCTACTTTACTGAAGGCTGTAGTGATGAGATTAGAATCAAGATTTATTGTTATATTGCAGCTTGCGGACTTTTATGGAGCAACTGGTGTGAGTATAAGAGAAATCTCGGTGTGGAGTTTGGTGAGTATTCGCTTCGACAGTACAGATATGCAAAGGATTACTATCGAATCGTTCAAGAAGAATTGAAAAAGCAAGGGGAGGAAGAGTAAATGCCAAAAATAGAAAGAGCTATTATTATGGCAGCTGGTTTAGGAAATCGAATGCACCCAGTGACACTGTCAACACCGAAACCGATGGTTAAAGTGAATGGGGTGCGGATGATCGACACAGTCATTGATGGTCTGCATGAAAATGAAATTTATGAGATTTATGTTGTTGTCGGTTATCTTAAAGAACAGTTTGTGACACTTGAAAAGGAGTATTCTGGTGTCAGGTTGATTGAAAATCCATACTATGATACTTGCAACAATATATCTTCCCTTTATGTAGCACGAGAGCATATTGAAAATGCAATTATTCTGGATGGTGATCAGATTATTTATAATCCTGAAATTCTTGCACCAGAATTTGAACGCTCTGGTTATAACAGTGTTTGGACAGATGGTGAAACGGATGAGTGGCTTCAGACTGTTGAGAATGGCATTGTTACGGCATGCAGTCGGACAGGTGGAAAAGGCGGATGGCAGCTGTACAGTATTTCCCGCTGGACTGCAGAGGATGGAAAAAAACTAAAACGTCATCTCGAAATTGAGTTTGAACAAAAGAAGAATCAACAAATCTACTGGGATGATGTGGCGATGTTCTGCTACCCAAAGGAGTATCAATTGGGTATCTGTCCTATGAATAGAGACGATATTATAGAGGTGGATAATCTGAGTGAGCTAATTGCTCTAGATGCCAGCTATAAAAAATATGTGGAGGAAAAGTAAATGAATACTAAAAAAGAACATGCAAAAATAGACTGGATGATAACACTGGTGCCCTTGGCAATCGTAATTGCATTATGTGTTCTATTCTTTTTGGCACCAGAACAATCGAATGCAGTACTGAGCCAGATTCGTTTTTTTTTAGGTGATACTTTTGGAACATATTACTTAGTAATTGGATTGGGAATTTTCATTCTTTCTCTGTATATTGCTGGCTCTAAGTACGGTAACATAGTTTTTGGCGAGCAAAATGAGAAGCCGAAGTATTCTTTTTTTGTGTGGGGTTCAATGATGTTCACCTGCGGTCTTGCAGCAGATATTCTGTTCTATTCGTTTTCGGAATGGGTGTTGTATGCAACTGATCCGCATCTGACAGAGATGGGAAGTATTCAGGATTGGGCAGGCGTATATCCACTGTTCCATTGGGGCTTCATTCCGTGGGGATTCTATCTGGTACTAGCTGTTGCCTTTGGCTTTATGCTCCATGTAAGAAAAAGAAATCGTCAGAAATATTCAGAGGCTTGCCGTCCGATTCTTGGAAAGCATACCGATGGCTGGGCAGGTCGCATTATTGATATGTTAGCTGTATTTGCACTCCTTGCTGGTACTGCTACCACATTTAGCGTGGCAACACCGCTGATGGCAACTATTATTGGCGAACTGTTCCATGTTGCTGTTAGTCGTACTGTAATCAACATTATTATTCTTCTGATTACCTGCGCTGTATATACATATTCCTTACTGCATGGATTTAAGGGGATCAGCAAGCTGGCAAACATTTGTATTTATATGTTCTTTGGTCTGATTGCCTTTGTGCTGCTGTTTGGTGGAGAAACACGGTACATTATTGAAACTGGTTTTTCTTCACTTGGTCGAATGATACAGAACTTTGTTGATCTGTCTACATTTACTGACCCGCTCCGTACATCGAACTTTCCGCAGAATTGGACGATTTACTATTGGGCTTATTGGATGGTTTGGTGTGTGGCTGCTCCGTTCTTTATCGGAAGCATTTCTCGTGGCAGAACAGTGCGTCAGACAATTCTTGGTGGCTATATATTTGGTGTTGGTTCCACATTGACGAGCTTTATTGTACTGGGTAACTACTCTATGGGGATGCAGGTGACCGAAAAAGCAGACTTTATTGCACAGTATCTGGAGAGCGGTGACCTGTACGGGATGATTGTATCTATCATTAAGACGATGCCGGGTGCGTCTGTTATTATGGTAGTTGTTTTGTTGACAATGATTGCTTTTTATGCGACGTCTTTTGACTCAATTGCATTGACAGCATCCTGCTACAGCTATCACACATTGAGAGATGGTGAGCAACCGAATAAGGGCATTCAGTTGATGTGGTGTATTTTGCTGATTTTGCTTCCGATTGCATTGGTGTTTGCAGAAAGTTCTATGAACAATCTTCAGTCGGTGAGTATTGTGGCGGCATTCCCGATTGGAGCGGTAATTGTGATGATTGCGGTTAGCTTTATGAAGGATGCCAAAAAATATATGGAAAATATGGAAGAAAAAGGTCAGCAAGAGGTTGACAATGTTGACAACGAAAAATAAATTTGACAGGAGAGCATGTTGAATTTTAAAAGTACAATATAAAAATGTGTTGATAGTAATCAGAATCTTTGCAGTTGGATATAAAAGGGTCAGGTTTTATAATAATTTTTCTCCCGCTAATTTCAGAAAATGTCTATTCAGGTTTATGTTTTTAGAAAATAAACTGCCTTTGCAAGATATACTTGTAACCATGAATATTCCTATGTGTAATATTGTAAATTATATTTCGGATGATGAGATGATTGCTGGGTGTACGGATAGGATTGGGAATGAGTGGATTAATGATAATGAATGGGATGAAATATATAACATAAATTTTTAATAAGATTGAAGTCAGCAAAGGCAATTGCGTCATGGTAAAAGCCGGTACGATTCATGCTATCGGAGCTTGAATCCTTATATGTGAAATCCAGCAGAATTCAAATTGTACTTACAGAATGTATGATTATGACCGTAGGGACAAGTTCGGAAATAAACGAGAGCTGCATGTCGATAAGGCTCTTGATGTTGTTGATACTAAAAGATATGTGCCATATGAAAGCAGCAGTAATGCATATGATGAAGCTTTGAATGAAGCCGCAGCAACTATTGAAGCGGACTCATCAGAAGGTCAGTTATTAGTAAGCTGCAAATATTTTGAATGTTATAAATATGATATATCCGATTCAGTATCTATTAATGTTGATACAGCTTATTTCCGCTCTGTGATATTTACGGAAGGATGTGGAACTATACGCGTAGGAGAAGATGTTAAGGCATATAAAGTGGGTGATAGTTTCTATATAACTGCAGGTAATAAAACTGTGGAAATAGAGGGAAACTGTGTTGCTATTGTTACGAAGGTCTGATTGAGATGCAGGTATGTATTTGTCTAGTTCTAGTTTTGTTATGGACACAAAATAATGCATAAATTTTTAATTTAATATATGTGAAATTGACCTCCGTTGGTGAAGCATTTGCTTTGCTGGCGGAGTTTTTTTGTTATTCTGGAATGTGGTTTGTGATTGGAGCAGAAAATTCAGGTAGAGAATTGCAATATTGATTGATAAACTGATTATAATATGTTAATATTTAGACAAGTCGGATTGTGAAAATAATTGTTTGGATTAATTCAAGGATACATAGGGTAAGGAGTAAGGTACTATGGGTAAGGTTGGGTTAATTCAGGTTGTAAAACGAAGTCCCCTTGGGGACTGGGATATATGATGGAGAGAGGTTGATGAGGCCTCTCTTGAAGTGTTGCTATTATTAAATATAAAATTATTGAAAGAGTAAAAAAATTATATATTAAATATGATTATATAAAAAGGAGAATTTATGGCTTTTAAGACACGAAAAAAAGAAGAGTTTTCATATTCATCACCTCAAGAGATGTATCAAGATAATAAACTAAAAAAAATAATGGGACCATTAGATTATCAAGCAGTAATGCTGGATAAGTATATAGAAAATTATGATGAAAAGACGTTGGCATTAGAATTACCGACGGGAAGTGGTAAAACTTTAGTGGGATTATTAATAGGCGAATACAGAAGACGTAAAAATAAAGAAAAGGTGGTGTTTTTATGTCCTACCAATCAATTAGTTAATCAAGTGGTTGAACAATCAAATTTAAAATATGGATTAAAAGCAATTGCTTTCTGTGGAAAACAAAAGGAATATTCGCCAAAAGATAAGAGTAGTTTTCTAATGGCAGAAGCTATTGGGGTTACAACATATAGTTCGTTTTTTGCATTACATTCTTTTTTTGAGGATGTAGATGTCATAATAATGGATGATGTGCATTCTTGTGAAGATTATATTATGTCAAATTGGACTATTCAGATTGATGGTCAAGGTACAACTTTTATTGAAATAGCTGAATTATTAAAACCATTTATTAGCGAAACAGATTATAAGTATTTATTAGAGGATGAATATATTCCAGAAGTTGCATCATGGTGTAATATGTTGCCTATGCCTTTAATATTAAATAAACTAGATGAACTTCAATCAATTTTGCAACAAGGCATAGAAGGTGGTTCTTCAAATTATTATGCATATTTGAGAATGTCTGAAAACTTGAAAGAGTGTAATATATATATTGCAAATAGAAAAATTCTTATACGTCCTTGGATAGCACCAACTATGTCCTTTAAACCATTTGTAGATGCAAAACAAAGAATATTGATGTCTGCAACACTAGGAAGAAGTGGTGAATTAGAAAGAATTACAGGTATTGAAAAAATCTTTCGTTTGCCAATAGTAAATGATTGGGACAAAAAAGGATTGGGAAGAAAATTTTTTGTTTTTCCGGATTTATCATTGGGAAAAGATGAACAGTGGAATATAATTGCAGCACTTCAAAATTTGTGTAAAAAAAGTGTCTTTCTGGTTCCCGATTCTCAATCGGTAGATGCTATTAAACAATTTTATGAAGATAATTTAAACGACACAAAAGTTTTTGATGCAAAGGATATAGAAGAATCTAAACAATCATTTGTAGATAGCCCTGCTGCAACAGTTATTTTAGCAAATCGTTTTGATGGTATAGATTTTTCTGATGATGAGAGTAGATTGCTATTTATTTGGAATTTACCTAAAACGACTAATTTACAGGAAAAGTTTTTAATTACTAGAATGGGAGCTTCAAAACTATATGCAGAAAGAATACGAACGAGGATAATTCAGGCTGTGGGTAGATGCTCAAGAAATCCTAGTGATTATTCTATTGTTTGTGTAATAGGGGATACAATTCAGAATGATTTAACTAAAAAGGAAAAAATTAAGCAATTTGCGCCAGAACTGAGAGCAGAAATTCAATTTGGTTTGGAAAATTCTATGGATTATTCAAATGTGAATGATGTGTTGGAACAAGCTGAAGATTTTTTGAATAGAACTGCAGTGTGGCAAAGAGCGGAAGAGGATATAGTACAATTAAGAAATGAATATTGGAACGAAGAAAATAATGCAGAAGAGCAGATAAATCAAAAGCTACATCAATCGGCAATTCTTGAATTGAAATTTCAATATTCGTTATGGAAAAAAGATTATAAATCAGCATATGAATATGCTAATAATATTGTTCAAAATTTAAATGCACCTGCGCTAAATGGATATAAATGTTTTTGGAATTATATGACGGGATGTATGGCGTATTACTTATTTAAAGATGGACAAGCAGAGTATAAGACATCAGGCATACAGTGTTTATCGGATGCAGTAAAAGAAAATATGGGAATAAGATGGTTGCCTGGCTTATCGGAAAAATTGTTTTTTGCTAAAAGTGAAGATGTTAAAGATACAGATTTTTTCGTTGATTGCATTGAAAAGATAGAAAGTATTTTTACATTATTGCCAACATTGCAAAAAACAGAGAAAAAAATTGAAAGTATTTTAAGGGATTTAAATTCGTCCAATGGAAATGAATTTGAAAGAGGTCATAAAGGATTAGGAGAATTGTTGGGATTTATCTCAGAAAATCCTAATAGTACAGGTGCCCCTGATCCATATTGGATAATTAATGAAAATAATTTAGTCGTTTCAGAAGATAAAATTTATGAGGAAAAAGAACAGGTAAAAAAAGTACCGATATCTGATGTTAGCGAGGCTGGAAGACATAAAGCATGGATTGTTGAACACGAGAAAAGAATAACGAAAGGCGCTAATGTATATACAATTCTAATTACTAACTCGGATGGGATTGATGATGAGGCTCGTATATATGCTGATGATATATATTATGTGAATAGAAAAGAATATGTTGACTGGGCAGTTAAAGCACTTACAGTCATTCGAAGCGTATGGAACACGTTTTCAGGTGAAGGGGAGAGCGAATGGAGAGAAGCGGTTCACAAAGAATTTATAATAGCAGGAATAACTCCTAAAGATTATTTGAATTTTGTATGTAATAAGAAGCTTAAAGACATATAAATATTTGTCGCTTATTGTTTTATTTGGAACTTGGCTGAGTTGCATAAAGTTAAAATTTGAAACCAAAGGATTTGTTAAAAACATTGAGCTTGATGGAGGCGCTGTGATGAACAGTCTGATTGTAACTTATATGTGGGTTCAGATGGAATGTCCTACGGGTGTATGTGGGGTTCGTAGCCAGATGCTTATATGAAATCAAACAGACGAGAGAATAATAAAACGTAAATAAACGAAAATACACCTAGAGTTTTAACCTCTGAACCCCACCAATAGATTATTATAAAAAGTCCGAGACATATCCCGGACTTTTTGTCGACTAGTGTATGATCTTGTGGCTGGCGAACCATTTCGATGAGTCTTTAGATTCCAGAGCCGGTAATGAGTCCTTATAGGGCTAGAACAAACCACCGGTTAAGCCGTTGGTTCTGATTGTTCTTTGGGAGATTTTATGGCTAAGGTATTGAAGATTTATGATGAACAAATAGCACTTTTGAATTGAAACTAATATTAAAAATCTATGAAACTCTAATAAATTAATAACTAATTTAATATTTGATATTCAATGTCAGATAAGAAGTCGGGTTTCAGATTCATGCATATCTCATTATTTAAAGGCACATGAATATATTCCATTATGGGGCTTAATATTATATTAACATTAGGAACAATCAGCAATTTTTATAAAGTTATGAATCAAAAAGAAAAACAGGAGACATCAAAAATATTTAAAATACAAGATAATGAACTTGAAAATATTTTGATGAAATATATATTGCAAAGTAAACACAAAGGAGTCATATACGTCTAAACAAAAAGATAAAAAGATAGTTTTTTCGGAAGAAATAGATAGCAGCATTAATGGTATTGCATTGGGAACAGCATTTGTTATGCTATCTATATTTGTTGTTTATTTTAAGATATTTAATACTACAATATAGCAGAAAAATTTATAGCAGTTATTCTTTTGGGATTGGGAATAGCTGGAACTTTAACTGAAATAGGGCGGATAAAGAAGGCAGATATGAAAGGGCTGGATGATTTAATTGTAGGGTTATTATTAACAGTTGTTTCTGTTGTTGTTATTTTAAAGTTTCGAAATGTAGCATTAAATATTGGTTTATTTATAGTACTGTTACTAGGTTCGTATGGAATGATTAGAGGAATATTAGAAATTCTCTATTCATTAAAGCTTCAAAGAAGAAAGAGTAATAATGTTAAAATAGAAATTATGAAGATTGTTGTAGCTGTAACTGAATTCATTTCATTAATAGTTGTGATTTTACAACTTGTAAAGGAATTAGTATAGATAAACAAGTTAATCTGTATTTACAATTTGTCAAGAATTTATTATGAAGATGCTGAATATATAAATACTGATGATATTGTTTTGTTAGAGAGGTTCTATTTTAAATAAATTATTATTTTGAGTACATGTAATTAGGAAAATGATGAATTTTTATATTGAAAATAAAAACACAAAATACGTTGATAAATAAAAAAAACAATGATATATTATATTTGTATGAGAAATAAAAACGAGTAATGTGTTTATAAATTTGGAGGTAGACATGAAACTTCTTCGTATTACAGCGGAAGGATTGCCGTTATTTAAAGAAAAACTGGACTTATCATTTTACGCACAGCAGAGAGTGTCTGAAGAGCAAAAGAATATTCTATATCCATTATTTTCAAATATTTATGTAAATTCTGCAACAGGCTTTATTGGCATTAATGCGTCTGGAAAGACCTCTGTCTTAAAGGTTATTTTACTTGCATTGGAAATACTCAATAATGAGCCAATTAATCATATTGAATCTCGAGATATATTGGGAAACTCAAGCCAGATTAAATTAAATATGTTTTTTTATTCAAGTAATACAAAAGAAGTATGCCGATTGGAAACAATAATTATTGCTCAGAAGAATAAATCAGAAGGAATAAGGTATAGCATCGGTTCAGAGTCATTGTGGACAAAATCTGCGGATGAGGTTATTACCCGTAAGGCAATGCTTAATTTTGAAGGAAGAGAGCCTATAATGGTTAGAAGCAGCCAGGAGGATTTTTTATCAGATGATGTAAGTATTATGATTGCGAGGAATAAAAAGACTAAGGATAATATGCGTATTGTTAATCTTCTGAAATACACAAATGAAAACGTTTTGCGGATTTCTGAAGATATTCCAGTTGAAGTTATCACTTTTTTGGATCCGACAATTGAAAAATTACACTTTGATGAAAATGACAATAAGATATTAATTCATTTGCAATTCAGAGGCAAAGAGGAAATTCTTTTAAATAATCCGGCAGAGCTTAACAATTATCTTTCATCAGGCACTGTGAAAGGAATGATTATTTTTACATTGGCAAAAGAAGTACTACAGAGCGGTGGTTATATTGTAGTGGATGAAGTAGAAAATCATTTTAATAAAGAAATTGTAACAACATTGTTGCGTTTTTTTATGGATAGCAAGCTGAATAGAAATGGTGGAACTCTTATTTTCTCTACACATTATCCTGAATTATTGGATGAATACGAGCGCAATGATGGTATATTTATTACCAGAAATAGAAATGGCATTACAGTAGAGAATCTTTCAAACATACTGAAAAGAAATGATATCAAGAAGAGTGATGCATACCAGAGTGGATTTCTTGAGGGAACAACTCCGACATATGAGGCTTATATGCAGTTAAAGAAGAGTATTGCCTCAACACTTGGGTAGGAGGTGCTGATGGAATTAGCAAATTATAAGGCATGTATTTGTGAGGGTTCAGCCGAAAATGCTATTATTGATATACTTCTGGATTATGATCTTATGATTTTCAAAAGAGAAGAGATGATTGAAGAAGAAGTACTTCGTTGTCGCGAGGGCAAGAAGTTTGAACAAAAATATTTGAGAAAAGGTTTCAAGGATAAAATTTCTGTAATTAGAATTCTTGATTCAAGACACGAAAATTTTAAACTTAGCAAGGCATATGCTGACAAAGTGGATGTTATTAATGTAGTAACTGCTCCAGAAATAGAGATGTTGATTATTTTTAATGAGGACAAATATAAAGAATTCAAGAAATCTGCGAAAAAACCCAGCAGTTTTTGCAAAGAAGATTTAAAGATGGCAGAAGTAAAGTCATATGATTTTGTGAAGAATTACTTCAGAGATCCAATGGTTCTTGTAACTGCTATAAGAAAGTATCATGAAATGTCGAGAGTACCTAGGGGAGAATACACATTATTGGACTTGTTAAGATAGGTGTATGTGGATAAAAAGGAGAACCCATGAAGGAATACGATAAATATCTAAAGTTATTAAAGGAAAAATATCCCACAAAACAGTCAGTTTACCGCGAACTTATTAACCTGAATGCAATTATGAATCTGCCAAAGGGAACAGAGCATTTTATGAGTGACCTTCATGGGGAATATGATGCATTTTACCATATAATTAATAATTGTTCGGGAGTAATTAGGGAGAAGGTTGCGATGCTGTATGGAGATGAACTTACTGTATATGAGCAGCAGGAGCTGTGCACTCTGATATATTATCCGAGAGAGAAGCTTTCTATTCTTATGGATGAGAATAAGGTGAATGATGAATGGTATAGAAATGTACTTGACCAGCTGATTCAGATTGCAAAGCTTCTGTCTTCTAAGTACACAAGATCTAAGGTGCGAAAAGCAATGCCTGTGGATTTTGCATATATCATTGATGAACTTATTCATGCGCAGAAGGATGAAGATGACAACAGGAGTGTGTACCACAGACAGATTATGGAAACGATTCTGAGCCTTCATAATGGTGATGAATTTCTTGTTGCTCTTACTGATCTGATTAAAAGACTGGCTGTGGACCATCTTCATATACTGGGGGACATATATGACAGAGGACCACATGCAGATAAGATATTAGATCTCCTGATGGAACATCACAGTGTTGATATCCAGTGGGGAAATCATGACATATTGTGGATGGGAGCTTTTTGTGGCAATCCGGTGTGTATGGCGCTTGTAGTCAGGAATAATATTAAGTACAAAACTATGTCAATTCTTGAGAATGGTTATGGAATAAGCCTCAGGTTTCTTCTGCAGTTTGCAGTTAATACATATTCAGATAAAAATGTTGATGATGCAGTCTATAAAGCTATTTCTGTGATTTTATTCAAGCTTGAAGGGCAGCTTATTAAGAGACACCCGGAATACAGAATGGAAGGAAGACTTCTGTTGGATAAGATGAATCTGGATAAAGGAACAGTAAGAATAGGGGATAAGGATTATTTTCTTAATACTAATGAATTTCCAACTGTTGACATGAATAATCCATATGAGCTTACTATGGAAGAAATGTTTCTGATGGGGAGATTCAGGGCAGATTTCATTAACAGTATGGCGCTTGAGAGGCATATCAATTTTCTATATGACAAAGGCAGCATTTATAAGATTCATAATGGAAATCTTCTGTTTCATGGTTGTGTGCCACTTGACGAACAAGGGGTGTTTGATGGAATTGTTGTGGATTGCAAGTCGTATTCAGGTCGTGAGTATCTTGATTATTGCGAGTCAATGGTAAGGCAGGCAAGAACCGGTGATTCAGATGCAGTTGATTTTATGTGGTTTCTGTGGAGTAATATATTATCCCCAGTGACTGGAAGGTGTATCAAAACATTTGAACGAACGTTCCTCGACAAGGATAGAAATGCTGACTATAAGAAGGCAATCGAAGAGGATAAGAATCCATACTATGTTCAGTATGAAAATGAAAGAATCTGTAAAATGATTTTAAGGGAGTTTAATCTTTATAATGAGAATGCACACATTATTAATGGACATACTCCTGTCAGGACAAAAGAGGGGCAGCACCCTGTAAGGGCTGGTGGAAAACTGATTGTTATAGATGGCGGTTTCTGCGAAGGATATCATGCTGCCACAGGAATAGCCGGTTATACACTTATTTATAATTCGCATGGAATGAAGATTAAAGAACATCATCCGTTTATGAGCATTAATATGGCAATTAATAGTAACAGGGATATTGAGTCTGAATCACAGGTTGTTTATGTGGAAAAACAGCGGGTGTTTGTAAAGGATACTGATAACGGAAAGCAGATAGCTGAGGAGATTAATGATTTAATGAATCTGCTGAAGGTGTATAATTCATAAAATATGTGTAAATATGTAAGTTATATAATTATTTCCACTTGATTTCTATCCCCAATAGAATGTAGAATTATAAGATAAACTAGATTATTATTACGAGGAGTTGCAGCATGGAAATTTATGAAATGATTGATCTGCAGGATTGTCCAAGATGTTTTGGACCTTCTATATTAGAAGAGGAAGATCACTCTTATTATGTGATGTGTATGGATTGCGGCTGTCAGTCAGCATCATTTAGGTTTGAAAATGATGAAGACAGGCTTGATGCAGCTAAAAGAACAGCAGAATTGTGGAATAGCGGCAAGGTAATATTCACAGGCCGTTCGGAATAGATATTGGAGGGAGATTTTAATTTATGAAGAGCAAAGAAGAACTTTTTAATATGCCGATAGTTGAACTGAGAGAATATATGAATTCTCTTTCTAATCCGGAAATACAGGAAGTGGCAAAGATATTTGAGGAAGATGATATAGAAAGAGATCCGCTTGAACTTCTTACGGCGTCTAAGCTTTTTGATTATATGAAATATGCAAATGGTTCGGTGAATATTGAGTTTTAGTTGTTTAAGATTTTGAAATGATTTTTCATACGTTGTATGAGAATAAATATTAATCAGGAGGATTATTAATGAAAATAGCAGTAACATACGAGAATGGTCAGATTTTTCAGCATTTCGGACATTCTGAGAGCTTTAAGATTTATGAGACAGAAGGAAAGAATATTGTCCGTGCAGAGGTAATTGGCACTGATGGAGCTGGTCATAGCGCATTGGCAGCTGTTCTTAAGGATAAAGGTGTAGATGTTCTTATATGTGGTGGAATCGGCAATGGTGCAGTCACAGCACTTTCAGAAGCTGGAATTGATGTATATTCAGGAGCAGATGGAGAGGCAGATGCAGCAGTTGAGGCATATCTTAATGGCGATTTAACATCAGCAGGAGTTAATTGCGACCATCATCACGATCATGAAGATGGTCATGGCTGTGGACACTGTGGAAGCCATGAAGATGAAGAGTCAGGTTGCGGACATTGTGGAAGTGATGAAGGTGAATCAGACTGTGGTTGTGGCGGCTGCGGCGGTGGCTGTGGTACATTTACACCATCATTTGAAGGACCTAATGTGGGAAAGAAAGTAAAGGTTCATTATAAAGGAACTCTTAATGATGGAACACAGTTTGATTCTTCTTACGACAGAGGTGAACCGCTTGAATTTACTTGTGGAGCAGGAATGATGATTCAGGGCTTTGACAAGGCTGTTGCAACAATGAATGTCGGAGACGTTATTGATGTTCATCTTATGCCAGAGGAGGCGTATGGAGAAGCCGATCCAAGAGCTTTCATAACACTGCCTATAAGTGAGCTTCCTGATGCAGAAGAACTTAAAGTTGATGATAAAGTATATCTTCAGAATATGTATGGACGGCCATTCCCAGCTAGGGTTGCTGCTTTAACTGATACTGAGATTACATTTGACGCTAATCATGAGATGGCAGGAAAAGAACTGAATTTCAGGATTGAGCTTGTAGAAGTTTTATAATTGAATAATATTAAGATACCGGCTGGTACAGCTAAATGCAGTATCAGCCGGTTATTTTATTGTCTGGAAACAAGCTCTTTAGTCAGCCGTATCCATTCTTTCAGTTCTTTCCGGTTTTCATCTTCCTTGCGGAAGGCGGCGGAGAATGGTATACGCATGTCTGGGTCGCCAATCTGTAATACGACTGAATCAGGTGAAAGCTTCATTGAAGTAAGATAACTGTTTAGTGTAAATGCAATTCCATATCCCTGTTCAGCAAGTCGGATTCCTGCGTCAATACTGCTTATCTTATAGGTAAGCTCTGGCAGGACATCAGCATAGAAAAGGGCGTCTTCTTCAAGCTGTCTTATACTCTGGTTGCTGTGCTGCAGGATGAATCTTTCTTTTCTTACATGCGCAAGATCAAGCCATGGATAGACGCATGATTCTTTAGACTCTGCAAAAGAGACAGCAGGGTGGCTTTTGGGAAGAATGGCAACAAGACAGTCTTCATATATGGTTTCATAGGAAAGTCTGGTGTTGCTCACACTGTTATATCCAAAGAACATATCAAGGTCACCGGCAAGAAGCTGCTCTTCATGGTCTGAGAGATGTCCGTCAATGGCATATACAACTGACTGTGGATACAGTCTGTTAAATGCAGTCATAACAGATGGAAAGAGAGACTCAACCTGACGTACCATGTAACCAACGCGGAGTTTAACAGCTACATTTTTGCCAATATCAATCATGCGGTCTTCAAGCTCAAAGCATTTCATAGTAATATCTCTGGCAGATTTCACGAATTCCTCGCCTGCATATGTAAGAATCATGCGGCGGCCTTTTCTTTCAAAAAGCTGTATGCCAAGTGAAGTTTCAAGCTGCTTAAGATGTATGCTCAAAGCCGGCTGCGACAAGAACAGAGCATTGGCGGCTTTGGTAAGATTTCCGTAATTAGCAATTGTAAGAACATATTGCATGTCTTTTTCAGTAATCATATGAATTCCCTTTCTAAAATAGTGCATGTTTCAATAATAATGTAATAATTATACATAATTAAAATGTATCAATCAATTGAAACTATAAATTAGATTTATACTTTCGATAAAAACATACAATTTTATTTTTAGTATGATTTATATTAAAATGTATAAAAATATAAATTTGTTATGGGAGAAAATTTCATGGAAACAAAAGCAAAGAAAAAATGGAAAACGCCACATACATTTGTAATACTTGTGGTAATTATTCTTATTGCTGCAGCGGCAACATATATTGTGCCGGCAGGCGAGTTTACAAGATTTAAAGATGCAGCAACAGGCAAGACTTTAGTTGAAGCTGGAAGTTATCACAGAATAGCATCAAGTCCGCTTAATCCGTTAAAGATTCCTTCAGCAATCTATACCGGAATTGTGAAATCAGCGTCAACAATTACATTTATGCTGATAATCGGCGGAGCTTTTCAGGTAATTACATCAACAGGCGCACTTACAGCGTTATGCAAGAAGTTATCTAAGACATTTTCTAAGCACAAATATGTTGTAATTCCTGTATTTTTGATATTATTTTCTATATTTGGATTCACAATGGGAATGTCATCAGAGGTTATGATATTCGTTCCTATTGGAATTACACTTGCGTTATTCTTAGGGCTTGATAAAGTTACAGGAACAGCAATGATTGCACTCGGTGCAGCGGTTGGATTCACAGCCGGATTACTTAATCCGTTCAATGTAGGAGTTGCGCAGGATATAGCAGAATTACAGTTGTTCTCCGGGATGGCTTACAGAGTATTTATTCTTGTTGTGCTTCTTGCTGCTACAAGTGCATACATAATCTGCTATGCAAGAAAGGTTGCAGCACATCCTGAAAAAAGCGTAATATATGGAATTCCTGAAGACCAGGAGTACACATTTGACAATGCAACAGACACAATTACGGTAAGACAGATTGCAGTTCTTGTTGTTATGGCACTCGGCTTTGGAATACTTATATATGGTCTTTCAAAGAAGGGCTGGTACTTTGAAGAAATGTCAGGTCTGTTCATATTTATGGGTGTAATATGCGGATTTATCAGCGGTTACGGTCCTAGCAGAATTGCAAGGGAATTTGGAGAAGGTGCTAAGGGCATCATAGTTGGATGTCTTATAATCGGAATTGCCCGTACAGTTGAGGTAATCTTAAGTGATGCCAATATTCTTGATACTATCGTGTATGGAATTGTTAATATTGTAAATGTTATGCCAGATTCAATTAAGGCTGTCGGCATGTTCTTATGTCAGTCACTTATTAACTGCGTAATTGTGTCAGGAACAGGTCAGGCAGCAGTTACAATGCCACTTATGGTGCCGGTTTCAGACCTTGTAGGAATATCAAGACAGACATCAGTACTTGCGTTCCAGTTAGGAGACGGATTCTCTAACTCAGTACTTCCAATGTCATCATCACTTATGGGATATCTTGCTGTATCAAAGATTCCTTATAGCAAATGGCTTAAGTTCATGATGCCACTGTTCCTTATATGGACAGCACTTGGATGCCTGTTTATGCTAGGTGCATTAATGATTGGATATTAGAATTGATTAGGAGCAGATATTATGTCAGACGATATTAAGAAGCAGCTTGGAGCGGTTATCGACAGCTATAAAGAAGATTTATGCCAGATGGCAGATGAGATATTCGACCTTGCGGAGATAAGCGGGGAAGAGTACAAGACATCTGATATATTGTGCAGTTATCTTGAAAAAGAAGGATTTGTGGTAGAGCGTGGAACAGGACTTGAAACAGCATTCAGGGCAACATGGGATAATGGAAGTGACGGCCCGGTGATTGGAATTCTTGTTGAATATGACGCTCTTGAAAAAATCGGACATGCGTGTGGACATCATCTTCAGGGACCTGCCGGAATAGGGGCAGCAATCGCAGTAAAGAACTGCCTTCAGGATTATCCATGCAGGCTTGTTGTGTATGGAACTCCGGCAGAGGAAACTCTTGGCGGTAAGATAATTATGCTCGATAAAGGTTATATGAAAGAGCTTGACCTTGCATTTATGTCGCATGGTTCACCTAATACATCAGTAGATGAAAAATGTATGGCACTCGAGAATTTCGTGGTAACATTCCACGGAGTAAAAAGCCATGCTGCAATAAGTCCAGAAGAAGGACGAAGCGCACTTGATGCAGCGTTATTATCATTCCATGCAATTGAGATGTTAAGAGAGCATGTTAAAGATGACACAAGAATGCATTACACAATCCGTAATGCAGGTGGTCCTCCAAATGTAGTTCCGGACCTTACTGTTGCAGAATATACACTCCGTTCATACAGCACGAAATACCTTGATGAAGTTGTAGAGAGATTCTACAACATTTTAAAAGGTGCTGCGCTTATGACTGGAACAACATATGAGGTTCAGAGAGACCTTCCATTCAAGAGCAAGGTTGTGTGCCATAAGGTCAATGATATGCTTATGGCAAATGCAGCATATGAGAATGCCCCATCAATCGCACCACCACGCGAAAGGACTGGCTCAACAGATTTCGGCAATGTGTTATATGAAGTTCCAGGCTCATGTATAAGAATTGCATTCACAGACAAGGATGCAAAGCCACATTCAGAAGCTTACCTTAAAGCAGGAAAGAGTGATGCAGCGCATAATGCTATAGTATACGCAGCGAAGATAATGGCTGATTCAATATGTGATGTTCTTGTTAATCCTGAGCTTCTTGCACAGATAAAGCAGGAGTTTGACGTGGCAAGAGAAAAAGGCTGATTAGTGGGTTTAGCGATAAAATTGAATTGAATTAATAGAGTTGTAATCAGGCGGCGGAGAAATCCAAAGCCTGATTTTTTATAATTTGTAAGCATAAAAAATTGTATAGACACAATATGTCTGACTTGAATGCTATTCTTAATATACAAACAACCTGTATTTACAGTCGATTTATGTACAGATGAAAGGAGACATTTATTATGGGATTTTTCTGGGCTAATGTGAAAGCTAATATTGAAGGAGCAGTTGCAAATGCAAAAATGCATTACTATGAGGATAAGCTGAGAAGCGACGACTATGATGAAGACGAAGAAGAAGATTATAATGAGGTGCAGGAGGAATATAACGCGGACAGCATAGAAGATAGTCCCGTTGCTAATATCCAAAATAACTGGAAATCAATATTATTAGTTCTTCAGACAGAATATAATATTCAGGATATACAGATGAGTACATGGATTAAGCCACTCAGGGTAGAAAATGTGGAAGATAATATTTTGAATTTATCTTTTAGAAATGCTGATGATAACGAACAAGAACATAATATGAATGTAAAATATGTACAGAAAAGATTTGCAGATTTATTATCAGATGCAATTGCTGAATATATGGATACTCAATATGTAGTGAAGATTAAATAAATGGATGATACTTAGTTATAATTAAAAATTGATCAAAGACTTTATCGTCTGGCAAAAATATAAGTCATATTATTGAATGATATATCAGGTGGAGGAGAAATCCAAAGCCTGATTTTTTATAAAATAAAACAATATGACAATAAATGTCTGACCTAACTGATATTATTTTAGAAGAAACAAGCCGGAGACTATTAAGAAGGTAGCCGGTGGACAATATCAGAATACATATACAGGATGGAATAATTATGCAGAACGAATTAGAAGGATTATATAACATGCTTGTAAGTCAGACAGATATAATGAAAAATGTGGATGAATTAGTAGAAAAACAGATTGAACATGAGCTGATGCAGTTCAAAGAACTGGCAACATGGAGCGATTATGAATGTGAACGTGATAAATACATGGCAGTTGCCGAAGTTGCGAAAAAAGAAAGCTTCATGGCAGGGTTTAACTATGCAGTGAGATTACTTGAGCGCACGCACAACCCTTAAAACACGTTCCTTTTCTTTATCAGAAAGAGACTGAATCTCTTTCATGATTTCCCTGTCGATTGAAGAATAATCTCCAGTATATTCACCTGATAACACATAATCCACAGTTACACCTAGTGCATTACATATATAGATAAGTGTAGGCAGGGAAACTTTCACACGGTTATTTTCAATATTGCTTATATGAGAAGTATTGACCTCAGCGGCACTGGCAACAGCGTCCTGTGGTAACCCTTTTGATAAGCGTATTTCTTTTAACTTCTTTCCAATACTTTCAAAATCAATATCCTTCATGAAATCCCCCACAACAAAGATTATAAACTTAATACATATAATTGTAATATTGAATTGTTAATGTTATAATTATCTACAACTAAAACAAGATTAGTCATGGGCAATATAAAACATTTATAAAATAAAAAGACAAAATATGACACTAAGACATATAATGTCCAACCTGTCTGATATCATTTAAACATAACAAGAAGTCAATGCCTCTGCGTTTGAGAGCAGCTGCATTTTCTTCGTAAAACAAGGAGACATGTGATGAATAATAATGTTGAAAATGATAATGATGATTATGTATATCTGAAAAGACCATATTTATTTAATATCAGGTACAATTCAAGACAGGTGTGGAACAAGCTGCCAGATGAGGAAAAAGCTCCGTATGTTAATTATGAAGAATATTATGAGGAATGCCGGCTTATAAAGTTGAGAAGCATAGGATATCCGATACTGGCAATTGTTTATCTGTTTTTATTCGTGGTTATGTTGCTGTATATTATATATGTGTTTACAGGATTTAATATATTTTCACTTATTGTATAGCGAATTAATATTAGAACTTATATTTGTGAAAATGTTGCATAAAAATTCACAAAAACTGATTTTATATTAGCATTTTCTACAACAAAGTGCTAAAATATTAACAGTTTAAATCGTGAAATATTGCATTGCATTATCTTACTGAAATGAGGAGAATGACCTATGGAGAATGACTACAACGATAAAGTAAGCCGTGTACTAAGCTTGTATCAACGTTTTATGGAAGGAGAAGTAGTTGACAAAGAAGTTGAAGCTGCCAGATATGGTGTATCTGAGCGATCCATTCAGCGTGATATAAGTGCAATTAATAATTTCTTTGAACAGGAAGCTGGAAAGAGCGGAGTAATCAACACAATCGAATATGACAAGAAGAAAGGCGGACATTATCTCAATCAGATATACAAAACAAAGTTGACAAACAGCGAGATACTTGCAATATGCAAGATACTGCTGGACAGCAGGGCGTTTATCAAGAAAGAGATGACAAGCATACTTGACCGGATGATTGATTGTTGTGTACCAAAGGATAGTCAGAAACTTGTAGAAGACCTGATAAGTAATGAAGAATTCCATTATGTTGAGCTTACGCATAAGTCAGAATTTCTTGATAAAATGTGGGATATCGGGCAGGCAATACATGAGAGCCGTTATCTTGAGATGGATTACAAACGTACCAAAGACGGTGAGATTGTAAAAAGAAAAGTAAAACCAGTCGCAATAATGTTTTCAGAGTATTATTTTTACCTGACGGCATTCATTGATGATGAAGAGGTTAAAGCTGATTTTGATGTGATTAATGACGCATTTCCAACAATATACAGAATTGACAGGATTAGCAATTATAAGGTGCTTGACGAGCAATTCAAGATTCCTTATGGCAACCGTTTTAAAGAAGGTGAGTTCAGAAAGCGAATCCAGTTCATGTATGGAGGCAAACTCCAGAAGGTCAGGTTCAAGTATAAAGGGACAAGCGTGGAAGCAGTTCTTGACAGGCTGCCAACCGCAAAGATTCTGGAAGAAAAAGATGGCATATACACCATATCCGCAGAGGTGTTCGGCAAGGGCATCGATATGTGGCTGAGGAGTCAGGGCGATATGGTGGAAGTGATATAAGGCTAAGGAGGAGAAAAAATGAAAGTGTTTTTAAAAATCAACAAATTTATACAAGATAATATATTAAAATGGTATTATTTTGTATTTATTTATCTAGTAATAAGTTTAATGAATTTTGGATTTATAAGTTTAATTATCCCTGCATGGGGTTGTTATATTATAGAAATATTATTAACAGGATTTTTATTATATTATATAGCAGTTGTATATAGCTTCATTCGTGATAAGTATAAAAAATATATGATTTCGCGAATGAATCATATTGATGAGCAAATGTTGAAAATGCACCAATATATAAATGAGTTGGATGATAACAATAGAAATTTATTCAATGAAAGAATGGATTCTTTGATTGAAAATTTATCTGAAAATTCTAATCAATTGACAGAATTAATTAATGATGTTCAGAAAACAGTTGTAAATACAGTTGAGTCTAATACAAATAAATTACAGGATAGTATAATTGATCAGATTAATGAAGAAACACAGTTAACTATAAGTATAATAGAAAAGTGTAATCGCAAACAATTAGATAAAATTGATGAAGATATGAAATTGAATATGAAGCATTATGAAAAGGTTGTTTCAGATATTTCATGTTTAAATAAGATCTTAAATAATCAGGCATTGGAAATATTAGAAAAGATAAAGAAAAATAAGGAATTAATTGAAGAAAAGACACGATTATTAGATAATAATCTTACTAGTATTTATAATTCCATTGTAGAAAATGTTGTAAACTCTTCTAGTGAAATTAAGAATATAATGGTTGATAATTCAAATGTTATTAATGAAAAAATATTAGAACTTAATTCAGATATGAATAGAAGCAACGAAGAGTTTAAGGCTTTATATAAAGAAAAGACGCAATTATTAGATGATAATGTTACAAATGTTTATAATTCTATTATAGAAAATGTTACAAACTCGTCGGATGAAATTAAGAATATAATGGCTGATGACAGAACAATAATTATTGATAATTCAAATATTATTAATGAAAAAATATTTGAACTTAATTCAGATATGAATAGAAATGATGAAGAGTTTAAAGCTTTATATAAAGAAAAGACACATTTATTAGAGGATAATCTGACAAATATTCATAATTCTATTATAGAAAATGTTACAAGTTCATCTGATGAAATCAAGAATACAATGGCTGAAGATAGAACAATGATTATTGATACTCTGAATCAAGATATTGAAAGAGTTGAGAAGACTGTTGTTAATAATTCAGAAACTATCAATAATAATATATCAGAAGTTAATGCTAGTATAAGCAATAACAGTTCAGAGATAATTGATAGTTATTGTATACAGTCAAAGTCATTAGAAGATAATATTCAAGAATTCAGAACAATGGTTTCTAACAATATGACAGAATCCTTTAATGAAGTAAAGAATATAATGGCTAATTATAATGATGGTATAACAGAAACGTTAGAAAAAGAGTTTGATAAAGTTGAAGAATCTTTCGTGGATAAAACAGATAAAATAAAAAATAATATTTCAGATTTGAGTAATCAGATGATAGATTCAAATATTGAAATTATGGATATTTATAAAGATAATTCTACATTATTAAATAATAATATATCAAATACTCAGAGTGCTGTTATTGAAAATATAGTTAATTCTTCGAAAGAAATTGATAATATATTATTAAATTATAAGAATGAAACAATAGAATTAGTTGAAGTATTGAAAAAAGCTGTAAATGACAATCATGAAGTAATAAAGAATAATTTTGATGAATATTCAACGAAAGAAGTTACAAAATCTGAACAATTAAATAAATATGTTGATAGTATTATTAGATTAATAAATCAAAATGAACAGATTAATGATAATAAATTCAATAAAATAATAAATCAGAATGAAAATAATAATACAAGAACATTGCAGCAAATAGATGATTTAAAAGAAAAAGTTCAAAATACTCATAATTATATTATTAGTAAGTCAGGTGATTTAGAAAAGGCTATAATTGACTACAATAAATCTGTTGTAGATAATAATTTGAAATTGTCAATTAAATTTGATGATGAATCTAAGACAATAAATGAAAATATAAAAGCTGGCAATAAAACAATTGATGATAATCTCATTAATATAAAGAATTTCATACACAAAAATAATACAGATATTCTTAATAATATGTCTGATATTAAGAATCAGTTGAATCAGAGTGAGTTAAAAGCTGATGAGAAAATACAAAGTTTATCTTCAAGTTTATCAGATATAGAAAAGAGATTACTCAATAAGTTTGTAAAATTGAATGATTATCAATCTGAAAATTTTGATGATACAAAAAAATTGTATGACAGATTATTTAATCAGGTAATAAATTTATCAAGAGAATCAAAACAGCAAATAAAGAGTCTTTCAAATGAAATTATCAGACAAAATGAAGAAGTTATAAAAACTAATGCAGATTTAAAACAATTAAATACAGATTATTTGAATAATTCTTATGAAATTACTAAGAAGTTAGATGACTATAGCAAAGATACAGACTATTACTTGAGAAATTATCAATCTGATATTAACACTAAATTGGAAAATATAAAGAATAGTATTAGTGGTATTGATTCTTTGATGATATTTATAAAAAAATATATTGAAAAGAATCAGTCGGATTCAAATATTCAAGCAGAAGTAAAAAAGCCTGACAGAATAGAAAAAATTGAGGATAAAGATACAAAATCTGTATTCGAAATGCACTATAAAAATAACAAACTTACTAAAACAGAACGTTATGTTGAAGGGAAAAAAGTCTTTGATGTAGAGTATTCAAGCGATGGAATGGAAGAGAGCAGTAGAGATTATGATACTAAAGGACAGATTATAAGAGAAATCTATTATCATCCAAATGGACAGGTTAAGAAAAGAATAGAAAGATTTAATCGCAATGGCTCTATAAAAGAGGAGATTACTAATTATGATAAAAAAGGTAACAAAATAAATTAATGGAGGATAAATATATGTTTTTAGGAATGTTAAATGAAATAGAAGGAAAAAACTTTTTGGAACTTGCTAATATTGCAATGATGGCTAATGGCGATGAGGTCAAAGAAGCGGAGAAAGCCGTGCTACAAGCCTTTAAATTAGAATTGGAAATGCAGGATTACGTTATTAAGAATAAGAAACAAGAAGAATTAATAACTGCTTTTCAGGCAAGTACTAAAAAAATAAAAAAGGCAGTAATTATAGAACTTGCGGGAGTTTTAGATGCTGATGAAGGGATTGATGATATAGAAGACAGTTGGATTAGAAAATTAGGAGAAGATTTGGGATTCAGAGATTCAGAAATAAAAAAAATGGTTAGATGGACACAGGATTTCAATGATCTCTTAGATGAAGCATATGAATATATTAATAAACGATAATAGGAGGAAACAGTTATGGGAATTTTTGGAGGATTCTTTCGTAAAGTTGGTAGTGCATTAGCAAGTGGAGCAAAAGCAGTAACAAGTGGCGTAAAGAAAGTTGGTACAGCAGTTGTAAACGGAGTGAAAAAAGTTGCTGCCCGAGTTTCTGGTAAAGATCAGTATGAAGAAGCTCAAAGATTATATGATGAAATTTCAAAGCGGTACAACGAAAAAAGGGAATACTTTGAAAAAGAAATAGGAAGGATTACTGCACTTATTGAAGGGCATGTGAATTCTATCAATGATAGTAAAATAAAGATAAAAAGGGAACTTTTCCCTGCAATGGCAGAAAAAATAAGTAAAATTATTGATATACGGATTTCTGATGAATATAGCGTCGAAAAGTATATAGAATCAGTATTAAAAGTAGATTCTATTAGAAGCAGAGAACAACTTTTTACAATAGATTTCAATGCGCATAAAGTAAAAACTACATTTCAGGCAATATTTACATTAGGATTTTATACTAGGAAAAAGGCTAATGAAACATTATCCAATGTAAAGGATGAAGAAGCAAAAATTAATTCAGAAATTAGTAAAATGGAAAGTGAATTAAAAAAGATAAATATAATAGAAAAGTCAATAAAGCAGGTTGCTGATATGTTTACTTCAGTTATTGATATGTATAATAATTTATTAATCCGGTTAGATAGTTCTATTAATTATTTATTGGTTAGGAGCTTAGCATTTGCACATCAGATAGTTGGAAAGCAGATGAGTGTAAGGGTATTACCAAATATGCAGCAAAAAGAGGTTGAAGCAATAATTACTGCAAGTAGAATTTTAAAAGCAATGGCAGATACTCAGCTTTTGGACATCGCAGAACAGAAGGATGTTCAGGAATTTGATAAAAAAATAAGTGATAATAAGAAAGAAATTGAATCAATATATAAGGCTGCATAGGAGTGTTAAGTATGAATGAAGAGAAAAAAAAGGCAATAGAAGAATTAGAGTACGCATCACCATTAGAAATTAGCAGATTATTACAGCAGATAGAATTGTATGATGAAAAGTCATCTCAGGAAGTGTTAGATGAAGTTTATGAAAAATTTGATTCAGAGGAACATTTGGAGGATGAAGTTCTTAAACCTGTGTTTATGTCAGTTGTTGATGGACTTTTGGAAGCTACAGCTGGTGGAAGGGTGGCAAGAAAAAAAGGACTAACAGCGTCTAGGGTTATAGAAGAATGTACTAATTTTTCATATGACAATCTAGGTGATAATCACGCTGATGTAAATGGATATACGGAATATAAAAACATTAATCATGATGAAATTGAGTATCAGATTCAATTAGAAAAATGGAAAAGAGATGGGAAAAAAGGTGACCAACCACAATATAATGGTTCTGTTAATTCAAATTCAACTCAAGAATATATAAGGTCTAATTTAGAAGATTCATCTGCCATGAATGATTACAAGGAAAAACAGCGCCATGGTGAGAAAAAAATCAAAGATGAATACACAGAAAAAGACAATTTATATGTTAGTCAAAATAATATGCCTGATAATTATAATGATGAGACACATAGAAAGCAGGCTCAACCAGATCATATTGTCCCATTAAAACAATTACATGAACAATATAAACATAATTACGCTTTAGATGATTCGGATTTAAAAAGAATAGCCAATAGTGAGTCTAATCTTGCAATAACTTCGGCTGAAATAAATCAGGTAAAAAGAGACATGACCAATAAGCAGTATATTGAATGGATGGACGAGCATGGAAAGCCATTAGATGAAAATACTAAAAAAATCATGCTGCAAAAACAAAAAGAAGCTACCAAATCTATTGAGTCTGATGTTAATAAAACGGTTGCTAAAAATCTTGTTGGAAAAGGTCAAGTAGATGAAAAGGCAATGAAAAATGCCGTAAATGAATTTAAAGAAAATAATGGACAGGCACCAACAGAAGAACAAAGAAATCAAATAGAACAGAATTTAATAAAGAAAAAGACAAATGAAATAAGAGGAACAGCGGTAAAAAATGCTGCCGGTCAGGCTAAAGATTACGCTGTGGGTAATCTTATATTGTTTATTGTAAAACCTATTTATTATGAAATATCTGACATATTTAAAAATGGTTTAAAGGAAGGCGTTGGGGCAGATTCAGGAAGTCAGGCGCTGGGAATTCGTTTTACAAGAGTAAAAAAATATGTAATGACTCATGCAAAAGCATTTTTTGGTGATAGTATATTGGATTTTGTTAAAGGCTTTGTATCTTCATTAATAGAAGGAATAATTAGTTTATTTGTGGGAATGTTGAAGCAAGTTCTGAAGATTCTAAAAGAAGGAGTAAAGATACTAGTTGGTTCTGTGCAAATTCTATTTGGTAAAAATGCAAAAGCAATGTCACCAGCACAGAAAGGTGATGCAATTATTAAGTTAATAGGAGGCAGTGTAATTGCTATATCAGGAGTTGCATTAGAATCTTTATTAAACAAAATCGGAATAGGTGATCCTTGGTCAGTTGTTTTATCAACGATGTTGTCAGGAATTGCATCAGCATTATTTATGTACATATTAAATAAAGCAGATTTATTTAGTACAAAAGCAGAAAGAAGATATGAAAGAGTAAAAGAGATATTCGATGAACGAATAAAAGACGTTCAAGAAGCAACTGAATTATTCGACAGAGTCGCATTAGAGACAATGAAAGAGCAGAGGTTACAATTTGAATCTATTCAGGAAGAAATAAATACAGGTTTGGAATCAAATGATATAGATTCAATTAATACAGGTTTATATAAACTTGCTGATTTTATGAAAGTTGATTTACCATATTCTAATACTAAGGAATTTTGTGATTATATGGATTCAGAAGAAGTATTAGTATTATAAAATAGTTGATGTAAAAAAGATTTCTTTTTGTTTTATATTGTTGAAGCAAAAAGAAATCTTTTTTTTCACATATTTTTACTCTGCCACATCCTGTCACCCTCCGGCGGTACACTTTAGACATCAAATAAAGTGAACAGCCAAAGGAGGATATGACTATGGGATTTATGGACAAATTAAAGGAAACAGCAGGAAAGGCTGCAGAGAAAGCCAGTGCTATGAAGGATTCAGCAATGGATACTTATGGCAAGATGAAAGAGGCTAATGAGCAGAAGAAAGCTGAGAAGCAGGCTTATACAGCGGCTATGGAGCAGGAAGTGAATGAATATTCAGCGAAACTGATTGAGAGCATTACTGCAGAGTATGCTGACGGTGGTGCAAAGTTCTGGGGCGAAGGCAACAGGGCTGCGATTGACAAGTTTACTAAGGATTATTATGAAATGCTTGTGCTTCCTGGCAGCAGACCTAATATTTCATGCCTTACAATGTCGCCATACATTGATGAAAAAGCGATGAAGAAGTTTGCTGATAAGGGTGGTGTCGATTTGCAGGGGGCAGTTCCACACATTTTTATTAAAGATGGCAATGATGCCGGTATAGTTATCACCGAGGATTTCATTGCATTTAAGTTCAGATATGAGAAGGACAGCAGTTTCTGGGTTAAGGGCAAGATTCCGACAGCCAATATCAATACATTTGTAATGGAGATTAATGATTCTGCTGCAAATGTGATGGTTAACGGAGTTAAGTTTACTACAATCAGAATTAAAGGCTCTTACAGACAGGATTTCATGTCGCTTAATTATTACTTTGAGTGCCTTGGAAAGCAGGATTTCACAATTGACAGGCAGGAGGTCAACGACCAGATAAGAGCCAAGATTGGTGATAAGATATATGCGCAGGTTAAGAAGTACTTTATTGATGATGACGAGCAGCTTCTTTTCTATGCAGGCGGCTTGGATTCACTTGCAGCGGTAGATTATGTTGCGTGTACTGATAATCAGCTGATATTTGTGAATAGGGAAATGCTTGGAGCAACGGCTAATGTTAAGCAGTTTTATTTTGAAGATGTGACAAGCATGTCAACGATTCAGAATTCTACATCAAGTGATTTTCTGACGGCAGTTATTGATACTGCACTTACAGCTGCATTTAAGCTATGCGATTTGGAGGTTTCAGTTGCTGGTTCTAAAGAGGTTATAAATACCCTGTATCTTGCCGAGGCAACACGAATTATTGCAATCTATCATGAGATGAGAAAAAATGCTAAGAAAGCCGCAGCACAGCCTATTCAGGTTCAGGCAGCTACGGCGCAGCCTGACGCATTGGAGCAGTTGCAGAAGCTTGCACAGTTAAAGGATGTAGGAATTATTTCGGAAGAGGAATTCGCTGCGAAGAAGGCAGATTTGTTAAGTAAAATCTGATGTGGATAATAACTGAATATTAATAATAAACTCCCCATAAGCGTTGACTGCTTATGGGGAGTTGTTGTTTAAATGTTTTCTTAATAAAGCACCTGCATTTTTTCTATCTCATCTTTCATTTCTTTAACAAATTCATCAGGAGCAATTACTTTTACCCATGAGCCCTGACTTAACAGGAACATTTTGATTCCGTTGCCGTAGACTTCCGCTTCGATGAGATATTTGTTATCATAGCGGTCAATTACTCTGGCGGTTGGTATACGATCGAGGATAGCCTGGAGTGATGGTCCGGTGAATTCAAATCTGATTTTTCTGAGTGGCCCCGGCCACATGAACTGGCTTCGTTTGCGGAGCAGTCCTTCATCAAATTCAACATTTTTATGAAGTTCAAGCTTTTCCCTGTGGACAGTCATATCACAGATTCTGTCGATTCTGAAATATGTAGGTGTATCAGATAATGTATCTTCACATTTATATGCAATCAGATAGAAGTAGTATTCACTGAACATTATTGATACTGGTACGATTCTGTGCTTGACCCTGTCACGGTTCATTTTGTAATAGCTGATTGTGATTGCACGCTGTTCCTGAATGTAGTTGGAAAGCTTCCATACATTATCAATCACGCTGTCGCAGTCTGAGCCGACTTCCTCATAGTTAAACATTTCTTTGGCAATAAGCTGTTCAAGGCGTTTTTTGTCTGAATAGCTTGTGTGTGTTTTAAGTTTTCCTATTATTGTGAGCAGTTCTTCATGGCTGAACGCCCTGCTTCCGATAAGCACTTTAGCTATGGCAAAAAGCTCTTTATTAGAAAACAGATTGTCCATCTCTAATGTGTAGCAATGGTCTGAAGCAGAGTATTTTAATTCAGCATTGCCAAGAATATCGCGATAGTCGGCAAGGAATGCTTTCAAATCATTGATATCTCTTGTTATGCTTCTTGTTGACACATTACTTTCGTCGGCGAGTGCGGCTACCGAGAGGGACTCGCCCTTTAAAGCCCGAAACAGCAGTTTAAGGACTCTGTCAGCTTTATAATTCTTATATTCATTATCCATATCCGATGCCTCCTGATATTGATTATACTATATTTTATAGACAATATGTTATATCAGATTAGCGACAAAGCCTGTCATACTAAATTAATTTATGAATATTTTGCTGTGACACAGCCTGTCAGTCCGGATTAATACAATGATTATATAAAAATTGAGGAGGAATGATGGATACGGAGCGAAAAATGGGTTATATCAATGAACGTAAAAGGCGGCAGTGCAGGGAACATAAGTTAAGAAAATTTACCACCTTATTTCTTATATACTGGGTTGGGTTTAGCCTGACTATTATGATCTTTTTTAAATACAAGATTAATGAATTGTACGAGCTTAACAGGAAGACACAATTACAGATTGAGCTGCTTAAGGAGCAGCTCGATAATTACAATGAGGAGGACATCAGGAAAAGCAACAGTGGAAAGTATAATACCTGGACTGATGAGGTGTGTGAGAATAAATAGAATATGCGGATTTATTAGATGGCGTGGGCAAAGGTCTGCGTCATTTTTTATTACAAAAATTTAGAGACTGACATATCGTGTCCAACCTAAATGTTACCATATATGTGTAATCAAAAGAACTTAAACATATATGAAGGAGGACAAAGCTATGTTTTGTAAAAAATGTGGAAAGGAACTGGAAGATAATGTCCGTTTCTGTAATTATTGCGGGGCGGAAGTAGAGAGCAAGGTTGTTGATTTTAATGAGGCGGTTGGCAATAATAAACCAGATAACAGTTATGCCAATGCAGGTGGACAGAAATATAATTATGAATACGTTATGCCACAGCAACCGGTTCAGGCATCAGCCGGACAGCCTGTAGAAGATGATGTATCAATTAATATTGCAGGACATAAGATTAAGGGCAGACTTATAATGAAGATTGCTGCAATAGTGGCTGCAGCATGCTTCTTTTTTCCTATGTTTACAGTGTCATGTGCAGGGGTTAATGTTGGAAGTGTAAGTATGGCTGATTTAACATTTGAAACGGAAGATACAACCCAGGACAGCTATTATGATTATTATGACTCAGATGAAGAAGAAAATGGCACTGTAGGAATGATTGTATTCCTGCTTGCACCTATTTCAGCATTTTGCATATGCATGGTAAAGAATGAAGGAAAAGGCTGGGGAAAGGAGGCAGTTGCTGCATTTGGCTCATCTGCACTTGCGTTGATAAGTCTGTATTTTGTTATTACTAATACAATGAACGACGAATATGGTGGCTATGTTCAGGCAAAACCGATGTTTTCATATTATTTGTACATAATTGCTTGCGTTGTAGGTGCGGTTGTGGGAATCATGATTATTAAGGAACATCAGAAAAAGATTACTGCAAATGCTGGAACTGTACAGCATGTGGAGAAGCCTAATGTATGGGTAAAGACCGCATTATATACAGTTGGAGAAACATTTGCAATATATGTATTGTTCTTCCTGCTTAGTGCGACTTTTTAAAATGTGATATTATCCCTATGGAATTTTCAATCACATAGTAATATAATATGTAAGCCACCAGTCCTGGGAGGGGTGCTGCGAAAGCGGTACTATCGGAGTCTAGGTTCAATCATATTATTTTTCCCGTAGAACTCGCGATAGCTGGGGGCTTTTTATTATTATGGAGAACTGATTTTACATGGAATTACTTGATATTGTTGATGAGAACGGTAAGCCGACAGGTGAGACTGTTGAGCGTAAGATTGCACATAGTGAGGGAATCAGGCATAGAACGGCGCATGTATGGATTGTAAGAAAGTCTGATGAGGGAGCAGAGGTACTGTTGCAGAAAAGGGCTATGAATAAGGATTCGTTTCCTGGAAGATATGATACTTCTTCGGCGGGACATATTCAGGCTGGTGATGAACCGGAAGAATCCGCTATAAGAGAATTGCATGAAGAGCTTGGAATTAAGGCTTCTGTTGATGATTTACAGTTTGTTGATACATTTGTAATCCAATATGAAAAAGAATTTTATGGCAAGCTGTTTAAGGACAGTGAGATTGCATTTGTCTATGTATATACGAAGCCAGTCAATATAGATGAACTTACATTGCAGAAGGAAGAATTGGACGGCGTTGAGTGGTTCAACCTTGAATATGTCTATGAAGAGTGCAGAAAGCATAATCAGAAGTTTTGTGCACCGGTTGGCGGCTTGGAGATTGTAAGAAGTTTTGTCAGAGGTACCGGATTATGATTTCAAGAAATATGTACAAGACAGGTGCTGTGTTAATGGCACTGGTGACAGCATTTACAGTGACAGGATTGTCGGGCTGTAAGAGCAGAACGGTGTCTAATGAAGTGACAGCAGAGTATGACACACCAGATGATTATAATGATGAAAGACCGGGTGTAACATATGGAAATGTTGATGAGATAAGCTATTATTCACCCACAACCGGAAGTGAGCGCAAGGCCTGTGTATATCTTCCGAGGGATTATGATGAGTCACAGCGTTATCCGGTCGTGTATCTTTTGCATGGAATGAGCGGAAGTTATTCTGAATATAGCAGAATTGGTGCTCTGTATGTTGCACAGAATGCAGTTGATGATTATAACAGGAATCCTGTGATTATGGTGAGCTTTACTGTATTCACAGATGCTGATGGTGGTCAGGAGTCAGATTATGATTTCTCTGAACTTACAGCAAGATATGATGCGTGTGAGTATGATGTTATTAATGCATTGATTCCTTATATTAACGAGCATTATTCTACCAGAACAGGAAGGGAGAATACGGCGATAGCAGGATATTCACTGGGTGGAAGAGAATCGCTTTTCCTGTGTTTTGCACATCCTGATGTGTTTGGATATGTAGGTGCATTTGCCCCGGTAGGAGGAGTGGTTGATACAGGAAGTGGAGAAAGAGTTTATGGAAACAAAGGATTTCTTCTGTCTGAACTTGTTAAGGATGGAGGACAGCAGCCTTTGGTTACTCTTATTGTAACTGGTGACAGTGATCCTTACTGTAAGCAGTCTGCCATTAATTATTCGGATTATATGACAAGTCATGGGATTAACCACATTTTCTATATAAGACCGGGAGCACATGAGGTCAGTGTATGGAATAATGGATTATACAATTTTATCAGAAGAATATTCTGATGCTTGAAGTTACGGCTGATATGTGAGATAATGTGCCGGGTTAGTCGGGTGAGACATGCTGGCTGCCACACATAAAGACGATTATGGAGGATTACATTATGTCAGATATACATAGCGTAGATGTTGAGGATGATCAGTTTGCATACCGTTATGATACACAGCTTCTGATTGACAGAAGAGATGAGGATTTGGATGAGGATGTTATTGCTGATTATATTACAGAGCATTTTGAAGGAAACTGCCTGATTGCAGCGGGTGATGAGGACCTAATCAAGATTCATTTCCATACTAATGAGCCATGGAAGGTACTTGAATACTGCAGCACTATTGGTGAGATATACGATATTGTTGTTGAGGATATGATTCGTCAGTCAGCTGGACTTCATGGCTGATAAGCCGCTTGTCATCAATAAACTGCCTGCCGGAGATAAAACGCTGGTCATCAATAAGCTGCCTGTCTGAGATAAATCATTCGTCATCGATAAACTGCCTGTTTGTATAAGGCAGGATTTGACGTGATACCTATAGGTAGTCGTATTGATGATAGATTTATAGGTTGAATTTCAGCGATTTTTGATATTTTAAGTGGATTTTATTATGAAATACCCATAAGATAGCATGTAAATGTTGTTTTATGGGTATTTTTTAGTTGTTTTTATTAGTTTAGGTATTTTTTTTAGGAAATATGCCTATAAGACAAGCAAAAAATATAAATTTATAGGAACATCAGGCCGTCGAGCCGGACGACAGGCCGTCGAGCCAGCCGACCCCAGACATTCAATACATTTGTGAAAATTCTGTTAAATAATTGACACAGATATGCCGATGAATTAAAATGTACACAAGAAGATTTAATATACTAATGATATGAATAATTTTGAATACATTTGAATGATAATGATTAAATAGATGCGGCTATTTATTATAATTGCTAAAGACGGGAGGGAGTTACCATGAAACACAATTATAAGAGAATTACTGCATTAGCTGGTATGACAGCGTTGCTTGTTTCAATGCCGGTATCAGTATATGCAGGACAGATAAGGAACACATATACTGCTAATCTATCAAATGTTTTGGGGAGTGTTGATGTATCTGCTTTGAAGGAAAATCCAGTTGTTAAGGGAAGTAATATTGTGGTCGATTCTGATACAGATGACTGGGACGATATTACATCAAGAACAGCAGATGCTGCTGGTGTTAAGCTGTGGAAAGCAGCGGTTTCATCAGATTATTCAAAGCTTTATTTTATGTATGAAGGAACTGTTCAGACTGAATGGGACTACAGCTATATGGGAAGTAATCCTGTGAGTATTACTTATGCTGACGGAACAACGGGAATATCAGATAAGATTCAGTTTACTGGATGGAAAGACAGTGCACAGGCAAAGAATTCATGGTATGGGGATATAGAGAATTCGGAGACTGTAACTGTTAATAATGCACATGGTAATACAGCAGGACCTTATGTGGTTGAGACAGCTATTCCTTTTGATTTTTTTGCTAATTCGGATTTTAAGATTACATTTGCAGGAACAACTGTAGATATTAAGGATATTGAAGTATTAGACGGACAGAAGGTTGAAAAAGATGATACAGAAGCTGTGTATAACGGAATTGTTATAGATGGTGAGTTTGCTGACTGGGATGCCGTTAAGAAGTATAATGCAGTATGTCCTAATGATGCACATAATGAATGTATATCTAAGACAGCTATGATGTTTGACGGTGATTATGTATATGTGTATGTGAAGGATGGAACTGGCGGTGATGCTTCAGGAGCCGGAGCTCATAGTAATGGCAGGTATTCGATAACTACAGATCTGGGTTACGAACTTGTTTTTCAGCTTGACAGCAAAGGATATGTTAATGGTGTAGACGGTGTTGACTGCAGGCATGTTGGTAATCAGTGGGAGATAGCAGTTCCTAAGAGTGCCCTGCCAGCTTATAACAAGACAATATCATTTGGATTATACAGGTCAGAGCCTTTTATATCAGGAACTGCCAATATTAAAGATGATGGATCTTTGGATGATAAGATAATATACGATATCAGGTATGACGGATTGTATGGTGACTGGGAATATTATCCACACACAACGATTCAGTATTCTACAGCCGGAACACATCATAATATGGTTGATTCTGCAGGAGCATTATTCAGTAATGAAAGTACTGTTCTTGGACATGTGTATACAACTATGCCGGAGCATCTTAATGAAGCTGGAGGAGAGTTTACACAGGCAGTGACATTTAAGTTTAATGACAGCTATAATCAGGTACTATATCCAAGATTTGTAACAGTTGACGAACAGGGAAATATTAACTGGAACCCTAAACGTGACAGATTTAGTGATGGTACATATGAATTCTACATGTTTGACACAAGTGCATGGGGAACATCTAAGAATATTAATGAACTTAATGATGCAGATATATGTTATGGAAAGATGATAGTTACAGTTGGAAGCAACAGGGATGAATGTGAGTTTTATTTTGATCTTGACAAGGTTGCTCAGAAACTTGGCTGTGATGTAAGTGATTTCAAGCAGATTAGTGCACAGTTTGGAAGACTGGGACAGGAATGGATTAATACAGCAGGTGCTTCATCTGGTGCATGGCTTGGACTTTTCATATGTATAGCTGGAACATGTGGAGTAGTTGTATATAAGAAAAAGAAAGGCAGCATACAGGTATAAGCGGAATGAATCCTATTATAGTAATTGCAATTATAATAATATGGCTGTATATACTTTCTGTAACGAAGAGAGCAAAGCTTCATGCATGGAGTTTCATGTGGGGAAGTCTCGGACTGTTTGTAATTATGATGATGACGGTACAGCCATTGCTTACAATGCCTCTTGCAAGATGCGTTGCAGCAATGGCAGGTATTGTGGGAGATATAACAGGTGCATTTACAGCATACTTTAAATACGGAATTATATTTATACATACGGGTGCATCGTCAATGACACTGCTTATCGATTTTGAGTGTTCGGGAATCATTGAAATCATGGCATTTCTGTCATTACTGATATTCTTTAATGTGTATAACTGGAGTGAGAAGCTGATGATAGGAATTGGAGGCTTCTGTTACATTATGTTATGCAATGTTCTAAGAATAGTAATGATATGTCTTGCGGTACATTTTTTAGGCATGAATGCATATTATGTGTTTCATACATTTATAGGAAGAATATTCTTCTATGTACTCAGTGTGTATCTGTATTTTTATGTATTTACAAAACCACAGATTGTTAAGATGAAAGTAGGAAACTTCTCATATGGTAAAAATAATTCTTAATTCATTTCTTTTCTGGGGCGGCTGGATAATTATACCATTTATTATGGAAATTGTTCCTGCGTTAGGAAGTGTTTTTCTTCTTATAAGAAGGAATCTGAGACATAAACTCCATAAAAAGGAACTTGAGGTTTATCCAGAGATTACGCTTATAATACCGGTATATAATTCGGCTGATACACTATATGGATGTATCAGATCTATTAATGACAGTACTTACCCGAATGACAGGATAAGAATTTTTCTTGTTAATAATAAAGGAAAAGATAACAGTTTTGATATATATGCACAGTGTCAGCAGGAATTTCCAGAACTTCTGATGCAGTGGATGAATTCTGAACAGGGAAAGTCAAGAGCACTTAATCTGGCACTTTATAACAGTGATGGAAAGTACATTATCAATCTGGATAGTGATGGAATGCTTGAGAAGAATGCACTTGTAAATATGATTACAAGATTTGAGAATGATACGGCTATTAACTGTATGACAGGATCTATTCTTACAGTGCCTGAACAGATTAAGAAATATAAAGCGGGACCATCAAGACTGCTCCGTGAACTTGAGTTTATGGAATATGCACAGGCTTTCCTTGCGGGAAGAAGTTATGCATCAGAGCTTAACTCCGTGTATACATTGTCAGGTGCATTTTCAGCTTTCAGAAAATCAGCTGTTCTGAAATCATGGATGTACAATACTGATACTATCTGTGAGGATACACATATTACATTTCAGATGAGGTATCTTCAGAAAGAACGGGTTGAAGTGTGTGAGGATGCTCTGTTTTTTGTTGATCCGATTGAAAATGTTAATAAACTATATACACAGAGACAGAGATGGCAGAGAGGAAGCCTTGAAGTATCCAAGATGTTTATGGACAAGTCTTTCAAGGTAAAGAACCTTTTTACTAATATAAGTGTCAAAACTCTTTTGTATGACCATACATTTGCATTTCCGAGACTTATATGGTATCTGGCACTTATATGTCTGATTGTTGTGGGTTATTCTGGAAAAACGGTTATTCTATCTACAGCAATAATATTTGGTTTATATACGCTTATCGGATATCTGTATTTTATTGTTGTAGCATATTTCCTAAGAATTAATAGGGATATAAGAAGATATTACATGAGGCACTGGTGGTGCATACTGTTTCTGCCATTTTTTAATTTTGCTGTCTTCTTTATAAGACTTGCAGGAATTATTAACAGTATTGAAACTGACAGTTCATGGAAAACAATGAATCTGTCAGAGGAATGCAGGGCATTTGCAGATGTGGTTAAAAGTGATTTCAGTAAGCCTGTTAATGCAATAAAGAAAGTAAGAAATGCACTTAATTATGATGTTGTAGAAGATAATAATAACAATAATCAGAGGGAAGAACATGGAAAAGAAGCTTAATAAGAAGCGTGTTAAGAAGAATAAAAAGCCAAAAAATGTGCTTGTTATCACAACTATTTATGTAATATGCTTCTCGGTTATTGCCGGAGTATTTGCATATACAAAGATTAATAAGTACGAAGAAGGAGTCCTTGAGGTGTGTGCAACACAGCAGGACGCTTATGTGCAGCTTGTTTTAGACCAGATTAATCTTAAAAGCAATCGTGATGATGAACAGATTATTAATGATATTCTTGGTACGATGAATTCATCTTCTAATAAATACTGGACATTTTCTAAGAATCAGTCAATCCTTTTTGTAAAAGATGTTCTTGAAACTAACAGGTATAAAGGTGTTACCACAGCTACATATTATGAGTCAGAGAGTGCCACGGAATTTCTTAATAATCTTCAGAATAACAGAGTTACTCATGATTTCATAGAAATTGATGGAAATAGTTATGTAGCATCAGGGGTTACATTTGAATATAAGAACCAGTCATATAAGTTGTGCCTGCTTACAGGCAGGAATGCAATTATGGATAATAACAGTTATATGCAGATTAAGATTCAGATGGAGACTTATGTGGTGATTCTGCTTTTTGTGCTTATAATAACAGCGATGCTGCTTGCACATAAGCTAAGACGGATGCAGAAGACGATTAGTGAATCTGACAAGACGATTGCAGAACTTAACGGTATGGTTTCTAAGATGAATAAGAAACTTTTAGAGAAGGATTTGCATGATACGCGCAATAATGTCTGGGATAATACGGCAATCATGCCTTTTCTTGATAAATTAGTGGCAAGAGATATTTATCCCGTAACATTTATGCATATTGCATGTGCTGATAATAAGGAACGTGCAAAGTTTATAGCAAGAGCTAATTATATTCTTGATAAAAATGTTTTGAGATTCACATATGAAGATAATGATATTGTTCTTATATTTGTTGGAATGAACAGAAAGCATTCTAAGCAGAGCCTTCAGCTTTTAATGGAAAATTCAATGCAGATAATGTATGCAATTACTATTAAGAGCAAAGCGGATGCAGATAAGTTAAGAGTTAAGTATGAAGTCAGATAGAATAGACAGGTAATATAAGGGAGGCGGAATTATGGCAGTTAATATGTACAGGGAATACAGACTGAAATTTTACCTTAATATGAGACATTATATTATCATTAATGAGGTTAAAGGTGAAACTCACCCACATACATGGGAGTTTGCACTGGATATTAAGTTTTCAAGAAATTTATTTGTTGAATTCAATATATTTGAACATGGAATTTCGCAGTTCCTTGAACAGTATCAGAATAAGATTCTTAATGAAGCAGAGCCGTTTGATTCAATGATGCCTACACTTGAGAATGTTACTGATTATTTTGCAGAAGAATTTTTTAAGATTATATATAAGACAGGTGGCATGCTCACAAGAGTTGAGGCTAGTGAAACTCCTACAAGAAGCTACATTGTAAATATAGCGGAGCAGGAACGTAATTCAATATTGAATAAGAAAGCTGATGAAAAGATAATATCAGAGGTTATGGACGCAGTGCTGGATGATATTGTTAAGCAGTGATGTTGTTAAGACGGATTGGAGAAGAAGTTGAAAAAGAAAAATAAAGCAATTTACCTGCTGTTTCTTATGCCATTCGTGTATTTTGCAACAGCATGTTTTGTTATATGGCTGGTAAAGACAAGTGGAATATATCCTTCAGGTTCAGATACTATGTATCATGTCTACAGAGGAGATTATGTATATAATGCGATTAAATCGGGCAACTGGTATCCTTTATATGATCCTGCATGGTATAACGGCGTGGAGATTTTAAGGTATTGGTCTCCATTTCCTGCTTATGTTATGGCGTTTTGTCAGTATCTTGCGGGTGGAAGCCAGTTTGGTGCATATCTTTTTTATATAGGAGGAGTGTGTTTTTTAGGCGCATGTGTATGGCCATTTATCGGAAGAGGCTTTAACAGACCTTATCTGGGAGCATTTATCGGACTCATCTGGTTCTTTATGCCTAATAATCTGTGTGCATTGTTTGTTGAAGGAAATCTGGCAAGAAGTCTGAGTATGATATTTCTGCCGGTATTCATATATGCAGTATATAAGTATTTTGACAGCCGGAAAACAAGGTATCTTTTACTCATAACATTATCCTTATTATTAATCGCAATGTGTCATGCTGGATATGCGGTGATGGTAGTAGCTGTTGCGATTATATATGGAATTATTTACTGTATACAGAACAAACGAATAATTGTTTTGTCCGATGCCATAATATCTATGGTGTTATCGTTTGTTATATATGGTATATGGCTTATTGGTGTATTCAGGATTGGAAAGTCATCTTTATATAATACTGAAAATGTGATGAATTTTTTTCAGAGTATCTGGAAATCTGTTAATCCATTACAGAGATTATTGGATAATAATGCAAGCTTCTATTTTGGTTTTGCTGTAATGTTTATAGCAATATTCGGAATTGTATTTGGATATAAGAAGTCAAGAACAGGATTTATAACTGGACTTGTAATACTTATTCTTACAACAAATGCTTCGTATATTGTGCTTAGATATTTGCCAGGAAGCCAGTATATGTGGATGTTACGATTCATTTCTATTGCAATATGCATGATACTTATAAGCTTTCTTGTGTGGGATACACTAAAGAAACCGCTGGTTATATTATTGTGCGTATTACTTGTAGCAGACGTTATTCCATCAGTAAGTCTTATTACGGGTTCGCATAATTATGCATCTCCGCAGGATAGGTTTGCATCAAAACAGAATGAAACTTTAATTGCAGAGGCACAAAATGTTACTAAACAGAGGCTTGCAGTTCTAGATGAAAGTACTTTGGAATCGACAGGTGCATGGCTGGTATCCGATTATAATAAACCTGTGTCATCATCATACGGAGCAGGAAGAGAAGCAGCTGATACAATAGATAATATTGTTAATATTAATAATGCACTTGCGAATGGAAGATTCAGATATGTGTTTGACAGATGTCTTGAACTTGGAAATGATTCAGTGCTTGTAAAATTATCTCTGCTTGAACAGTATAATGAGGATTTACAAGACTTTGAGAATGCTGCTAATGCAGTTGGTTATAAACGTATAGTGAAAAACAGTGATTACATTCTTTACCATATTGAAACACCTGACAACTGGGGAGTTATCAGCAGTTACAGAGCAGTTGCGATAGGTTCTGGGGCAGCAGCAATATCAATGCAGTTCCCTGCGGTTGAAACAGCAGATTCTCCTAATCTTAATGATTACACATATGAAGAACTGGCGGAATATAAAGAGGTGTTCCTGAATGGTTTTACATATGATGATAAAGAAACAGCAGAAGACATTGTGCTACGCTTAAGCAGAGCAGGTGTCAAGGTGATTATATATGCCGATGGCATACCACAGGATAAGCGTACTCACAGTCAGAATTTTCTTGGCGTAACATGCAGTTCGATAACATTTCACAATGGATATCCGGATATGGATACAAGAATTGGAACGATATATCCAGATATGTTTCCACAGGGACATACTACATGGAATACAGTGTATCTTGATGGACTTGATACTGTGTGGGGAACTTTTTATGATAATGGATTGAATCTCGATTTTTATGGGACTGTGAAGAACGACAATATTATAATGACTGGCCTTAATCTTACATATTTCTATAGTCTGACTGATGACGTATCTGTTGGACAGTTGCTTAGTAATATGAGTGGTATATCATCAGAGGAACTTCCAGACAGAAAGATAGTTCCTTTAAAGGTGGAATACGGAAACAATGAGATTACAATTACATCTAATAATGATAATGTTAATACAACACTTGCATATCACGATATATTCAGCTCTTCATCGGATATAACACATAGGAATAATCTTATGTATGTGAATAAGGGAACAACTGTTATTAAGATGAGTTATCCGTATCTGTGGCAGGGGGCTTTAGTTAGTACTGCAGGAGTTGTGTTAATGGTTGTGTGGCTGATTGTTAAAAGAAGAAATAACAATTAATTTTACAACAAATTTGTTGACATATTTATAAAAAAGAATACTCTATATATAGAAAATGTATGGAGGTGGTAAATGTGGCAATAGCAACTAATATTCTACAATGTCTGATTCCAATTTCTCAATTTAATAAAGGTCAGGCTTCAAAGATATTTGACAGACTTCATGATGAAAAGGAGCTGATTGTTTTGAAGAATAATCAGCCATCAGCAGTTATTCTGTCACCAGAGGAATATACAAGGCTAACGGAGATTGAAGAGGATTATTATCTTCTGATTGAAGCTAATAAGCGCATTGAAGATAATGGCAATAAAAAAACGGTTTCTATGGATTATGTTATGAGAAATCTTGGTATAGACGAAAAAGAGCTTGAAAATGCGGAGGATATTGATATCGAATGATATGGGGGATTGAGTTTTTACAGGAAGCAGAGAAGGATATGAAAAGGCTCGACCATTCCGTTCAGATTCAGGTTATGAAAATAATTGTTATTTCAGCGCGTACTGATGAGCAGGTTTATAAAGAAGCATCAAAAAGAAGAAAAGAACATAATATTTAACACAAACGCACCGGGAGCATGTTAGAGATACATACTCCTGGTGCGATTCATTTATGCGCAATTAATTAAAATATTCTTACCGTATAAAAAGATATGCCGTATATCCCACATACATAAGAATACATGCAGCACCTTCCAATCTGCTCATTGTCTTCTTGGTATATGCGAAGAGAAATAATACAATTCCACTGGCAAGAAGTATGACACAGTCAATAAGTGATTCAGAAAGAACGTGAAGAGGCTGTATCGCAGCAGACATTCCTAAGATAAATAATATATTAAATATGTTAGAGCCGATTGCATTGCCAAGCGCAAGTCCGCTGTCACCTTTCCTTGTGGCAACTATAGAAGTTACAAGCTCGGGCAGGGAGGTTCCGATTGCAACTATTGTAAGACCTATGAAATTCTGGCTTACACCAAAGTTAGCAGCTATGATACAGGCTTTATCTACAACAAGATTACCACCGAATATTACAGCTATAAGACCACCGGCAATATAAAGCAGACTCTTAGGCAGAGGCATTATTTTACAATCCTCAGCTTCTTCCCTGTTTTTAAGTGCTGATATTATCATGCATGTGATGTAAGCTGCCATTCCGGCAAGGAGAATAATGCTTTCAATTCTTGAAAGTCTGCCATCAATAAACATAAAGCAAAGAATAGCAGTTATTATGATATTAACAGGCATATCACGCTTGAGAATGTCACGGTTAGTAGAAAATCCTGCGATAAATGCACAGATACCTACAACGACAAGACCATTAAAAATATTAGAACCAACAACATTGCTGATTGCAATGTCATTACTGCCAGAGAGGGCAGCGTTAATACTAACAGATGCCTCAGGGGCACTGGTTCCCATTGCAACAATGGTAAGTCCTATGATAACGCTTGGTACTTTAAGGATTTTGGCAAGGGAAGAACTTCCCTCCACGAAGAAATCCGCGCCTTTTATTAATAGCACGAAACCGATGAGTAGTAACAAATATTCCATAATAAGCTCCTTTCTTGCGATAAAGGAATGGAATAATATAAAAAGAGACCTTTATCGCATCAAAAATGAATTGATAAAAGTCTCGTTAATTGTAATAATAACCGGCTGTTCAGCGTGATGACGATTACTATTGCACCGGATACGATGCTAACTACTCCCTCTTATTAACATTATACTAATATATATATATAAATGTGTCAATTAAATATTATAATTCAGATTATTTTTCACAGAGTGATATAAAATACTCATGAATTCTTGTGTCACCTGAAAGTTCAGGGTGAAATGCAAGACCAATCTGGTTATTATATTGAACAGCAACAATTCTGTCATCAACAGCTGCAAGAACATCAACATTATCATTAACTGATGAAATGTATGGTGCACGGATAAATGTCATTGGAAATTCATCAAAGCCCTTCATAGCAGCAGTTCTTACAAAGCTTCCTAACTGTCTTCCATATGCATTTCTTTTTACAGTGACAGGCAGAGTTCCAATATGTATACTGTTGTCATTGTCAATGTGTCCGGCTAAAAGAATCAGACCGGCACAGGTTGCAAGTGTTGGAAGGCCATCTGCTATTGCAGACTTAATTGTATCAAGCATATCCAGCTTTCTTAGAAGCTGTCCCTGAACAGTGCTTTCACCGCCCGGAAGGATAATTCCGTCAATACCTTCAAGGTCTTTTTTTTGACGTATTTCAACTACTTCATGTCCGATTTTTTCAATGATATGTTCATGTTCAATGAATGCTCCCTGTACAGCAAGTACGCCTATTTTCATATTATCTGCCTCTTTCTTCCATGATTATCTGGATTTCACCAGGATTAATACCAACCATGGCTTCGCCCAAATCTTCTGATAATTTAGCAATAAGTGCAGCATCTGTGTAATTAGTTACAGCCTGAACGATAGCAGAAGCTCTTTTTGCAGGATTTCCAGACTTGAATATACCGGAACCTACAAATACACCTTCAGCACCTAACTGCATCATAAGTGCAGCATCTGCAGGAGTAGCAACACCGCCGGCAGCAAAGTTTACTACAGGAAGCTTTCCATTATCATGTACATAGAGAACCAGGTTATATGGAACCTGTAACTGTTTTGCTTCCTCGAAAAGCTCATCATTTCGCATAGATGTTATCTTTCTGATTTCAGAATTCATCTTTCTCATGTGGCGTACAGCCTGAACAACATCCCCGGTACCAGGTTCGCCCTTTGTTCTTATCATGGAAGCACCCTCATTGATTCTTCTTAATGCTTCTCCTAAATCTCTTGCACCACATACGAAAGGTACTTTGAACTGGGTTTTATCAATATGATATATATCATCAGCAGGAGATAATACTTCGGATTCATCAATATAGTCGATCTCAACTGCCTGTAGAATCTGTGCTTCAACAAAATGACCGATACGGCATTTTGCCATAACAGGAATACTTACAGCATCCTGAATACATTTTATCATCTTAGGGTCGCTCATACGCGAAACGCCACCGGCAGCCCTGATATCAGCAGGGATTCTCTCAAGTGCCATAACAGCACACGCGCCAGCGGCCTCTGCAATCTTAGCCTGCTCGGGAGTAGTAACATCCATGATTACGCCGCCCTTTAACATCTGTGCAAGACCTTTGTTTAATTCATATTGTGAATTTGTTGTCATAACTGACCTCCTTGAAAATGAATTTTATGAATTGATTTTCACATATAATATTGCACAACTGGTCATAAAGGAATATCCAATTTAATAAAAATGTCGCATGCCAGTATAAGGTCAGAATAGATCAGGAATATGGTCAGATGAAAACTGATTATAAAAAAATTGTCGAATTATGTCGTACGAAAACTGTCAGTCTGATTAGTAATCAGCAGCTTTTTGTATTATAATAGAACATATTTTAAAAATATGTAGGAGAGGGAAAGTAAGTGCGTAGGATTAAAAGTTTTTTGATTATAATATGTCTGCTAAGCATATATACAGCTTTTTTATATGGGTGTGAAAGAAAAGAAAGGTCAGACAGCCACAATAATGAGGCTGGATTGCCGGAAATAGTCATAGGAAGTGACAACTATCCGCCATATAATTATGTCGATACAGATGGCAATGCTACCGGAATTGATGTTGAGCTTGCTACGGAAGCATTTAAAAGAATGGGCTATAAGGCCAGATTCATATATATTGACTGGGAGGATAAGAAGAATCTTCTTGCTGACAGAACAATTGATTGTGCATGGGGAAGCTTTAGCATGGATGGCAGGGAGAATGAATACAGATGGGCAGGACCTTATATGATCAGCCGTCAGGTTGTTGCTGTGAATATGGAAAGTGATATATATTCTCTTGAGGATTTGGAAGGAAAGACGATTGCAGTACAGACTACAACAAGACCTGAGAAGATATTTCTTAGCAAGACTGATGAGCGTATCCCGGCTATAAGGTCATTAATAGCTTTGCAGAAAAGAGAACTTATATATCCTTTTTTAAGCAAAGGCTATGCAGATGCTCTGGCAGCTCATGAAACTGCAATATGCCAGTACATGGAAGATTATAATATTAAGTTCAGGATTCTTGACGAACCATTAGAGACAGTAGGACTGGGAGTAGCATTTGACAAAAATGATGACCGTGGGATAGAGAAGCAGCTTACAGAAATTCTTAACCAGATGAGGAATGATGGTACAGAGAAGAAGATAATCAGCAGATATATTTCTGATGCTGATAAATATCTGGAGGTGGACAGTTATGGGAAATAATACCATTACCAGAAAGAAAAGAAAAAGAATATGGCCGATTGAGATTATAGCAGGTCTGTTTATAATGATGATTGTGTTTTTTATTGCTGTAAATGTTGATATAAAAACTACACAGGAAACACTTTCGGATACTGCGCATTATATCAATGAACAGTGCAACAGCTTTACAAGACATAATCTTGCGTCAGAAACCAAGAGCCTGCTCAGGGTAATTGAAAGTGCGCAGCAGATAAAACATAATATCACATATGAACGCAGCCTTTCAGATAAAGATATATTTACAGAAGAATTTATCAAAAAGAATATGCAGGAATGTTATCTGACGGCAGTTATAATCATGGATTCAAAAGGTAATCTTATAGCACAGGAATATACAGATGAATATGGTGCAGATGAGCTTAACGAATATCTTGACAGTACTTCACTTATTGATGTTGTTGATAATACTGAAAAAACATACGCAATAAGAATTGACTGTGAAGATGGTTCATATGTTGACCTTGCAGCATGTGGTATGGCGGATTCAAGTGGGATAGTTGTTGTTTATTACCACACACCGTCAGAGTATGTTAATAATTACAATCTTTCATTTACACATATATTATCAGGTTATGATGACAGGGAAGATGGAAAGATTGTTGTTACAAAGGGAAATCAGATAATAGCGTCTAATGATGACAGTATGGTTGGTGAAGATGTTGACAAATATAATATAATTAAGAAGATAAAGGAGACCGGTGCAAGTGGAAAAATAGTACATGCTGATAGTAACAGAAGGTGGGGCTCGCATAATTATGGTCTTATGGAACGTGGCAGAGATTATTATGTATATGTTTATATGCCGGAAAGAAATGTTTTTAAGACAACACCAAGAAATATGCAGTATACATTTGTTGCCTATATGTTTGCTGTACTGGTACTTAATATGATGCGCTGGAAAACGGTTCAGGGATATGAGCGTGAACAGTATGAAATGCAGCAGCAGTATGCAAAGACACTGCAGGAAAAAAATGAACAGCTACAGGAGGCAGTACGCCGAGAGGAAAAGGCTAATGCTGCCAAGACTGATTTCTTATCAAGAATGACACATGATATAAGGACGCCGCTTAATGGTATAATCGGATTGTTAAGAATTGATGAGAGCCATAAAGAAGATACAGATATGATTAATACTAACAGAAAGAAAATGTCAATAGCTGCTAATCATCTTTTATCACTTATTAATGACATTCTCCAGATGAGTAAGTTAGAGGATGGCCAGATTGAGCTTTCAAGAGAAATTGTGGATCTTAACAAGCTTGCAAAGGATATTATTACTATAGTTGAACAGCGTGCCTCAGATTCAGGTGTCAATCTTAAGTATGACAAGGTTGCAGGAAAAGTTATGTATCCATATGTATACGGAAGTCCTCTGCATTTACGCCAGTTATTTCTAAATATATACGCTAACTGCATCAAATATAATAAAGCAGGAGGAATGGTTTCAACATATTTTAAATGTATTGGAACACAGGATGGAATTGTTACATATGAATGGACTGTTACTGATACGGGAATTGGCATGAGTGAAGAATTTCTTGAACATATATTTGAACCATTTGTACAGGAAAAGACTGATGCCAGAAGTGTTTATCAGGGAACAGGACTTGGGATGGCTATTGTTAAGAGTCTGGTTGACAAAATGAATGGAACAATTAGTGTCACAAGCAAGGAAGGGGAAGGCTCAACATTTGTAATCAGAATTCCTTTCGAGATTGCAAGCAAAGTTGAAGAAATAACGGATGATAAGCAAAAGAGCAGTAATGATATTTCGGGAATTAAGATTCTGCTAGCAGAGGATAATGAACTTAATGCTGAGATTGCACAGACTCTTCTGGTGGATGAAGGCGCTAATGTTACTGTTGTCAGTGATGGTGAGCAGGCTGTCAGGGAATTTACAAGGTGTGCACCACATACATATGATGTGATTCTTATGGATATTATGATGCCAAAGCTTGACGGAATTGCCGCAACAAAAGCTATAAGAGATATGGAAAGACCTGATGCTGTGGAGATTCCGATAATTGCAATGACAGCCAATGCATTTGAGGAGGATGCCAGAAAATGCGTTGAAGCCGGAATGAATGCACATCTGTCAAAACCTTTACAGATGGATGTTGTAGTTGGTACAATTGCAGAGTATTATAAAAGATAATTATGCAGGATAAAGGAGCCTCTGCATAATACAATAACTGATAAAAGGGGATAGCTATGATATGTAGTAATTGTGGAGCAGATATAGGAGATAACGAGACTGCATGCCCATATTGTGGTGCTATGCAGTATGAGAATTCTGAACAGAAGTACATGAAAGACCTGTACAATCTGAATGAAGGAATGGAGAAGCTGGATAAGAATACCAGAAAATACATCATAAAAAGTACAATGAAAAGTGTAGGTATAGTATGTGCGGCAATAGCGGCAGCAGTTCTTGCCGGAAGCATGTTTGGATATGGTTCATATAAGAGTATGTATAATTCTTCACATAACAGGAAAGAGATACACAAGTCATTAGATTGGTACAATAATAATATAGGTGAACTTAATTCATTATATGAAAAGCGGGACTATGCAGGCATTTCAGAACTGACAGATAGTTATAAGGGCAGTTCAAGTGTTTTGGAAAAGTGGAGTCATTACAATTTTTTTAACATTTATGATTATTATTATAAAAGGGTGGCAGACATCTACATTATGGTTAATAAAGGCGAAAAACTGAGTGATTATCAGTTTGGAACAGGCTTTGAAGAGTCACTTGACATGATATATTTCATTAATAATAAAAACGGATATAATTACCGTAGGTATGAGGGCTGTACGGCAGAAGAAAAAGAAACTGTGGACGGCTGGGTTGCAGAAGCACAGAATTATCTTAAGAATGTTGCAAAGGCGACGGACAAAGAAATTAATGATATGCTTAATAAATTGTATCAGAATGGCTATTATGATTACAAGATTGGAAAGAGCTACGAAGAGTCATTTTATAAAAAATATAATGAGGGAGGGAACAACTGATGAAATGTAATAATTGCGGTGCACCTATACAGATGAATCAGAAGTTCTGTCCTAATTGCGGATCACCAAATGTGGAATTTAAGAAGCATATTGATGATATGGAACAATATAATAAAAAGTTTAACAGCACACGTTCCAAAGTAATTGGTAACAGCAAATGGTTTGTGAATTATATTGCACCAATAACAGCTCTTGTTATAACAATGACTGCACTTACACTGGCTATTATTGGTAAAAATTCAATGATTGGATATGATATTGCAAAAAAAAATCAGCAGAAATATTATTCATCCCATAGTGATGAAATCCAGACAAAACTAAAGCTTCTGTTAGAAGCAGGAGACTATGCAACTCTGTACAGTATGGATTATGTGGGAGATTGTTCAATAAAGGATAATGATGATAAATATGCATGGAATGATTTTTACAATGTCGCAGGTGATTATGTGTATATAAGAAAAGGTATAATAAGTATGATGGAAAGGAATAATTCATCATATTATGGCGACGAATATATGAATACGATTTCAAGGGCTGTTGCTGATATGGAAGATATTGTCAGCAGACGTTTAAATTTATCATATCATAGTGTATCGAAAGAAAGTATTAAGTATATAAATGATATATATGAAAAATCACATGAACTGTTAAAGGCATACTGCAATCTGACAGATGAGGACATAGCCGGACTTCCTGATATGTCACAGGCAGATATACTTACACTCATTACAAGGAGGAGCTTTGAATGAGAAAAAAGAAGAAATTTAATATATCACTTCTGGCTTATGTACTGTGTGCAATTATGATTATTATTATAATCCCATGTGTTTCAGATATATCAGGTGATGTATTCAGGAGTAAAGGAAGAATGTCGGGCTATGAAGAAGACAGTCTTTATAATGATTTTATAGAAAATAATTATGAAGGGCTTCTTGAAAAGACAGAATATAACACAGGCATAGGCAAAGATATTGATAAAGATACGCAGGACTACTATACATTTGCCATTGCATATAAAAAAGCTGTTGATTACAGGGTGTATGTGAATAATGGAGAAAATGAGAAAGCAGAACAGGTGGTTAAAGATATAGATAATGCACAGTTTAATAATGTGCTGTTTAAGGAAGCACTTGAAAATGTAAAAAATATATATATTAGTAACGGACTGTCACAATAATGTGTTAATGTAATTGACTTTAAAAGAAAGATAACGAAGATAAACAGAGGATGATGAAGATGAGTAACACAGGAAGGAATAATATCATGACCGACAGGGTGTCATATTATTTTAAATCCCAGTGGAATATACTTCTGATAATAACGATATCTGGTCTTATATACAATCTCGGACTTCTTGCAGGTCCGTGGTTTGAAGGAAGAATGACAGGCTGTCTTGTTAATATACTTGGTGGAAAATCAACATTTACAGATATGCTTATTCTTGTAATATGTTATGTGATTGCAATTGCAGTAGTGCAGATATCAAGGTATATAAAAAGATTCTATGTAAGAAGATTCGCTAATAATGTTAATAAGAACATGAAAGAGGTTTTGTATAACAGCCTTGTACATAAGAGCAGACCACAGTCACAGGAAGAAGGAGCGGGAGATATTCTTACCAAGGCTATCCTGGATGTTGATGATTGTGCTGAAGGGATGAGGAAGTTCACGACTGAGATATTTGATACGGGTGTTGCACTTGCAGCATATGCAGGAATGCTTCTTTTCTATGACTGGAGACTTGGGCTTATATGTATGATATTCCCGCCAATATCTTATATCATTGCAGAGAAGATGAAGGCTGTTGTACAAAAGACAGGTGCAGAATATAAGGTACAGTCAGGAAGACTTAGTGCGGCAACGCTTGAAAGAGCAGAAAATGCGGTTACATATCGTGTATATGGCTGTGAGCAGGAAAGAAAACAGGCGTATGAAGATAATCTTACAGCCTATGAAAAGTCGGCAGTAAGGGCTAATATATGGGGAACAGCATTTCCTCCGATATACAAGGTTATAGCACTTGCCGGAGTTATATTTATATTATATTTTGGAAGCAGAAATGTTCTGGGAACAGGCTGGAAAGAATGGGATATTGCTATTTTAGCTACATATGTATCATGCTTTGCAAAGCTTTCTAAGAAGTCCTCACATGCAGCAAAGCTGTTTAATGCAGTACATAAGGCACAGGTGTCATGGAAGAGAATCAAACCGCTTATGAAGCATGAAAATTATGAAGATGCGGATAACAGTGTAAAGTGTGACTCACTTGAAGTAAAAGGACTTACATTTGCTTATCCGGGAGGCCATGATATATTCGAAAATGTAACATTTGAAGCAGAAAAAGGCAGCATCATTGGTGTTACAGGTTCTGTTGCATGTGGCAAGTCAACTCTTGGAAAGGTGTTTTTATGTGAATATCCATATAAGGGGAGCATTAAGATTGCAGGCAATGAACTTTCAGAACTTGATGATGCGAAAAAGGCGGGACTTGCAGCATATCTGGGACATGATCCGGAATTGTTTAATGATACAATTAGAAACAATATTCTTATGGGTGATGATGAGGATGTGGCTAAGCTTCTTAAGGCAGTGTGCTTTGACAAAGAAGTAAATGATATGGAAAACGGACAGGACACTTATGTTGGGAATACAGGTGTGAGACTGTCAGGAGGACAGGCACAGAGACTTGCACTTGCCAGAACACTCTGCCATAAGAAGCCGTTAATTATATTAGATGATCCATTTTCAGCACTTGATAAGGACACAGAAAGAGAGGTATTTGCTAATATTAAAGAATACACCAAGGATTGTATTGTGATTCTTATTTCACACAGATTATATCTGTTCCCACAGATGGATAAGGTTATATGGATGGAGAACGGAAAAACCATAGCCGGTACACATGATGAGATTATGAATAAATGCCCACAGTATGCGGTTCTTTATAATGAACAGAAGGGAGGCGCATCTGATGAAGAATAAAAGTGTTGGCAGAGTTATATTGAACACAATAAAAGAAAAGTGGATGCTTACAGCAGGAATTGCAATTACTGTTGTTGGCGCAATTGTAATGGCACTGTTTCCACCACTTATTCTTGCAAAGATTATTGATACAGTTGCATCAGGTACAATGCCCACATTTTATATGGTTCTTATGTATTTCGGATTTCTTCTTGTAACCGGTTTTATGGAGAGTGCAAGAGAAACTTTTCTTACAGTATTCGGACAGAAGATTACACATTCATTAAGGAGTGCGTTGATGTATAAGTACAGCTGTCTTACAACAAGCGGTCTTACAAGTCAGGAGCCGGGAACTGTTGTTTCAAGATTCGTTGGTGATGCTGATACAGTTGAGAATTTGTTTACATCAGGAATTATCAGTATGTTTGCTGATGCCTGTAAGATAATAAGTATAGTTGCTGTTATATGGTTTAAGAATAAGGGACTTGCCATTGTGCTTCTTGTTATTCTTCCTTTCCTGTTCGTATTCACAAGAATTATTCAGAAAAATATGCTGGCAGCAGAGATTGAGAACAGAAGAGCTGTAGGAAGAGCATCAGGACATGTGCCGGAAACTCTTCACAACATAAGAACAATACATACACTTGGCAAGGAAAATTATATGGCAGAAAGATACGATGAATATATATGTGAAAGTTACGCAGCAGTTGAGAAAACTAATTTCTATGATGCAGTATATTCACCTGTAATTCTTACTCTCAATGCAATTGTTGTTGCTGTGGTAATGCTTTTTTCAGCATCAGGTAACCAGACAGTGCTTGCATTTTTTGGCATGTCAGCAGGTACAGCAGTTGCGGTAATTAATTATATTTCACAGATATTTGCTCCTGTTGAGAGCCTTGGTATGGAGATTCAGACTATACAGTCAGCAATAGCCGGAGTACACAGAATTAATGAATTTTTCGAGATGGATGAATTATCAGTTAAGAAGGATTCATACATTGCAGACAATACAGCCATGGAAGCTGACAGTGATGTGATTGTCGATTTCAATAATGTAACATTTGCATATGATGATAAAAATGTTGTGGAGAACTTAAGTTTTTCTGTTAAGGAGGGCGAGCAGGTTACTCTGTCGGGAAGAACAGGTACAGGAAAGAGTACAATATTCAAGCTCCTTCTTGGGCTTTACGAGCCGGATAAAGGAAGCGTATCAATTGCAGGTCAGAAGGCTACGGCTATTCCGGATAGTGAAAAGAGGAGAATATATGGATATGTTGAGCAGACTTTTCATATGGTTCCAGGAACTGTCAAAGACCAGATAACACTGTATGATGTATCAATTACTGATGAAGATGTAATTGAAGCAGCTAAGGCAGCAGGTATTCATGATGCAATTATGGAACTTGACAATGGATATGATACTATATGCAAGCCGGAAGATTTCTCACAGGGACAGTGGCAGTTATTGTCAATTGCAAGGGCTGCAGCAGCAAAGCCTGAACTGCTTCTGCTAGATGAGATAACAGCTAATCTTGATGCTGATACTGAGAAAAATGTGCTTGATGCATTAAACAGGGTAAGCAAGAACAGGACTGTTATATCAATATCTCACAGAACTAATGCAAAAATGGGAAGAATTATAGAAATAGTTTAATTTTCCTTATGTTTCTACTGGCTTATTATGCATTAAAGAAGTATAATACCCATACAATATTATGTTCAAATGAGAAAGTTGGTATGTTTTATGAATAATAGATGGGTTAAATATTTAATGGCAGGTTCTGTTACAGTTCTTATGGTGCTGGTGATAATATTTATCATCAGGTCTGTTAAGGAGAACAGTCTTGTGGTGTCATGCCCTGATACTTTAGTTGTTGAGTATGGAAGTACTAATGATGAAGCGGATATTAATGAAACTATTAAGAAGAATGTGCTTGGAAAGAAAGATAATAAGACAGATATAGAGATTGAGGGAAATGTTGATGTCACAAAGCTTGGAAAGTATGACATTAAGATTGTTGCGTCAAGAAAGAAGAAACATATTTCTAGAAAAGTAGCAGTAAAAGTTGTGGATACTCAGGCACCTGTTATTAGTCTTTCAGGAGATACAGAGATTACCATAGAAGTCGGAAGTAATTATGAAGAAGCAGGATTTTCTGCAGTTGATAATTATGATGGTGATATTACAGATAAAGTGGAGACTTCTGCGGAGGTTGATACATATACAAAAGGTGATACTACAATTGTATATTCAGTTAAAGATTCTTCTGGTAATGAAGCATTTACAGAACGTGTTATACATGTAGAAGATACTACAGCTCCACAGATATCACTTACCGGCGGTGAGGTGTATTATATCAGGATGGGAGATACATATAATGAACCGGGGTATACAGCTGTGGATATATGTGATGGAGATGTAACTGATAAGGTATCAGTATCTGGGAATGTTGATACAGCTAATGCAGGAAAATATACAGTAACATACAATGTATCTGATAATTGTGGTAATGAATCTGAAGTGCAAAGAACTGTGAAGGTAGTTGCACCAATGTCAGATGATGCAGTTAATCCGGGTGATAAGGTTGTTTATCTGACTTTTGATGATGGCCCCGGACCATATACAGAAAAGCTGCTTGATATTCTTGACAGATATAATGTTAAGGCAACATTTTTTGTTACTAATGGAAAACCGGATTATCAGAATCTTATAGCACAAGAAGCACAGCGGGGGCATACTGTTGCAATACATTCAGCATCACATGATTATGCAAAGATATATCAGAGTGTAGATGCATATTTTGCAGATTTTGACGAGATGAATAGTATTATAACTGCACAGACTGGAAAAGCAGCAGATCTTGTAAGATTTCCAGGTGGTTCTAGTAACACAATAAGTAAGAAATACTGCTATGGCATAATGAGCCAGCTTGTATGTGCTGTTGAGGAACGTGGATTCAGATATTGTGACTGGAATGTTTCTAGTGGAGATGCAGGTGGAACAACAAGCACATCACAGGTTGTGGCTAATGTTATAGCGGGAATTAAAGGTAATAATGTATCAGTAGTTTTGCAGCATGATATAAAGAATTTCAGTGTTGATGCGGTTGAGCAGATAATACAGTGGGGGTTATCGGAAGGATACACATTTTTACCGATAACATCAACAACGCCGATGTCACATCATGGCGTTAACAATTGATTTTAAAGTAACTTGAACTATATATATTAATAACTTGTGGATTTGCTATTGGTATTGTGATATAATTTTATTATATTGGAAGTACGGACGTATATGAGGAGAGAAATCGTTATGGGAGGCTGTTATCTTGGAATGGCAGGGCATGATGTGTTTAACAATAAAGTGCGGGAGATTGTGAACACTAATGAACACAGGGTTGTTCTATTAGCTCTGGATATAAGTAATTTTAAGTATATTAATGATTTTTATGGCATGGATGAAGGCGACAAGGTTATGCAGGATATAGCAGACTTTTATTTTATTAATGAACCATTGTGCCTTGCTTCACACGGAATCGGGTTTGACCAGTTCAGGGGTGCCTATAAAGTTGATAATATGACGGATGAAGATGTAGTAGAATATATTGCAAGAAAGAATCGCATTTTCGAGAAAGAATTGTCAGAAAGATATCCTCTGGTGTATCAGCATGTTTATGTTGGATTATATTTTTATGATGATCCATCACTTGATGTACGTATGGCGGTTGACCGTGCTAATCTTGCAAAGAAGTCAACAAAAGGAAGATTTGACATTCCATGTTGTGTATATTCAGCGGATAATTGCAATGAATATCTTGAACATATGGATATGTCTAATGAATTTGTGAGAGCGTGCGAGGAAGAAAGAATAGAAATTTTCCTTCAGCCTAAGATATCCGTATCGCATAATTGTGTTGCAGGTGCAGAGGCACTTGTAAGAATGAAGACAAGAGCAGGCGAGTTTATTTCACCAGCCAGATTTGTTCCAGTGCTTGAACATACAGGGATGATAGGAAAGCTTGATGACATTATGCTTGATAAAACCTTTGCTTTCCAGAGACAATGCATTGATAAGGGAATTAAGCCTGTTCCTGTCTCGGTTAATATATCAAGGCAGAGATTTACAAGTGAAGATTTGTTAAAATATATGCTTCGGCTGCAGGATAAGTATCAGATTGATTCATCACTTATTGAACTTGAGATACTTGAAACAATATTTATTGATGCACTGGATGCTATGATTGATGTTATTAATGCATTAAGGGCAAAGGGATTTAAGATTAATGTTGATGATTTTGGCTCGGGATATTCATCACTTAACCAGATTGCCAATATTCCTGCTGATATTATAAAATTTGACAGAGTATTTGCAAACAGGTCATTAAAGAGTAATAAAGGAAGACAGGTTATAAAGTCACTGATTGAGATGCTTAAGATGGTAGAATATGAACTTGTATTTGAGGGAGTTGAGACTAAAGAGGAACTCGATACAGTTGTTTCTTATGGTTGTGATGTTATACAGGGATTTTATTTTGACAGACCACTTCCTGCTAATGAATTTGTTAATAAATATTATACTGGCAGCAGGGAGATTACTAATGGGACATAGTACGGACATTAATGAGAATGAACATTTGCAATATATTTTTAATGACTATAAGAGTGGTATAGAACATGGGATTCTTGTTGCTAACCTTACATATGAGCTTGCTAAGAGACTTAAGCTTGATGAACGGGAATGTTATGAACTCAAGATTGCCGGAATGATGCATGATATTGGAAAACTTAAATTATCAGAATACTTATATGGCAGAAATTCGGGCGAATTATCAGTCGAAGAGATGAAATATATGAGAATGCACTCTAAAATCAGCTTTGATGTATTGAAAAATTATGATTATTCAGATAATATAATGAAAGTTGTTCTCTATCACCATGAGTGCTACGATGGAAGTGGTTATCCTGATAATCTTAAGGGGACAGATATTCCATTGGGTGCAAGAATTCTTAAGGTGACAGATGAATTTGCTGCGCTGATATCTGAACGGCCGTATAGGAAAGCATTTGACATTGATACGGCTGTGAATATTCTTATTGAAGAGATTAAGAATCTTGATATGAGAGTATTTATTGAGTTTCAGCGAATGATTCACGAGGAAGAAACATTTGAGATAATAAGAAATAGTAAGGTAGACTTAGAAAATCTTAGTCTTAAAGATATTCTATCCTTCGCAGATTAGTATTTAATTACAGGAAAGAGGTAAAGTAAGATGGCAGAGTCAATGGTTGGCTTAAAGAGATCGCACAGATGTACGGAGGTTTCATCAGCTGATATTGGTAAGAAGGTTACTGTAATGGGTTGGGTTGCCAAGAGAAGAAATCTTGGTTCACTTATTTTTGTTGATTTAAGAGACAGAAGTGGAATTCTTCAGATTCTTTTTGATGAAAATATAATTGGTAAGGAAGGCTTCGACAAGGCATATACACTTCGTAATGAATTCGTAATCGCTGTTGAGGGTGAAGTTATTAAGAGAAGCGGTGCCGTTAATGAGAATTTAAAGACAGGTGACATTGAGATTGCTGCAAAGACTTTAAGAATTCTTTCAGAGTCAGAGACACCTCCATTCCCAATAGAAGAAAATATCCAGACTAAGGAAGATATCAGACTTAAATACAGATGTCTTGATCTTAGAAGACCGGATATCCAGTCTAATATTATTATGAGAAGCAAGGTTGCAACTCTTACAAGAGCATTTCTTGCAAAGGAAGGTTTCTTAGAGATTGAAACACCTATGCTTACTAAGTCTACACCAGAGGGAGCAAGAGATTACCTTGTACCAAGCCGTATTCATCCAGGTAAGTTCTATGCACTTCCACAGTCACCACAGCTCTTTAAACAGATGCTTATGTGTTCTGGATATGACAGATATATGCAGATTGCAAGATGTTTTAGAGATGAGGATTTAAGAGCAGACAGACAGCCTGAATTCACACAGATTGATATGGAATTATCATTCGTAGATGTTGATGATGTAATTGATGTTAATGAAAGACTTCTTGCATATCTTTTTAAAGAAGTTCTTGATGTTGATGTAAAGCTTCCAATCCAGAGAATGACATGGCAGGAAGCTATGGACAGATTTGGTTCTGATAAGCCGGATTTAAGATTCGGTATGGAATTACAGAATGTATCAGATATCGTTAAGGACTGCGGATTCGGAGTATTTACAGGAGCACTTGAGAATGGCGGTTCTGTAAGAGGAATCAATGCAAAGGGACAGGGAAGCATGCCTCGTAAGAAGATTGATGCACTTGTTGATTTTGCTAAGGGATATGGTGCAAAAGGTCTTGCTTATATTGCAATTCACGAAGATGGTTCATATAAGTCATCATTCGCAAAGTTTATGACAGAGGATCAGATGAATGCCCTTGTTAAGGCTATGGATGGTGAAGCCGGGGATCTTCTTTTATTCGCTGCTGACAGAAATAAGATTGTATGGAATGTACTAGGTGCTTTAAGAGTAGAACTTGCTGATCAGATGGGACTTCTTGATAAGTCTGATTATAAGTTCTTATGGGTAACAGAGTTTCCACAGTTTGAATGGTCAGATGAAGAAGAAAGATTTGTTGCAATGCATCATCCATTCACAATGCCTATGGATGAAGATCTTGATATGCTTGAAACTAATCCTGGTGCAGTTCGTGCAAAGGCTTATGATATTGTTCTTAACGGAACAGAAATCGGTGGTGGTTCAGTAAGAATCCATCAGGCTGATGTCCAGAGCAGAATGTTCAAGGCACTTGGACTTACAGATGAAGTTGCTAATGAAAAGTTCGGATTCCTGCTTGATGCATTCAAGTATGGTGTTCCTCCACATGCAGGACTTGCTTATGGTCTTGACAGACTTGTAATGCTTATGGCTAAGAGAGATTCAATCAGAGATGTTATTGCTTTCCCTAAGGTAAAGGATGCATCCTGTCTCCTTACTAATGCACCTGATGTAGTAGACGCTAAGCAGCTTGATGAGCTTTCAATTAAGATTGAAGAAGAGAAAACTGAAGAGTAATATATAATAAAAGCCCTGCACTCATTTGAAAGTGTGGGGCTTTTATTTATGATATTTATAAAAATGTTATTTAATAGTAATCTGTTCAACAGATGTATCAGCACCGCTTGTACTTACTCTGTAAAGGACCCCCTGATCTTCATAATACTGGAAAAATGTGTATTTTGATGTGCAGTGAATGTTGGTAATATTGCCTATAGCAATAGTTTCAATCTGCGTTCCATCAATATTCATCCTGTAAAGTCCGGTCATTCCATCTGTGCTTTCCACCTGAAAAAATATTTTGTTGCCATAAACATTATAATTAACGACTTTGTTTCCTTTTTCTCCATATAATAATTCAAGAGTTTTGTTAGATGTATTAAGTCGTACAAGTGAATAGTTCTTGCTTAAGTCAATATAATATGCATAGCCGTTCTCAACATCTGCAAGATATGAATTGCAATCATATAATACAGAGGTCTTATCAGTTTTGGTATCGTAACTTAATATGTTATGTTTTCCGGCAGGATCAGAAAAATATATTGTTCCGTTATGGACGCACGCAGGTGAGTAAGGTGTGTCAGAAATTTTGGTATCTTTCTTTCCTGCAATGTCTACTTTATGAAAAGCCAGAGGTGTTGTGTCACTATAATGCTGGTAGTATAACGAGTTACCGGATAAGGCTATTGTTCCGGAAAGACTGTCGTATAATGCTTTCAGTGACTCACCGTTTAAGTCACAGCGGTAAACACCGAATAGCTGTCCCCTGAATATTGTTCCAATTGTTTCCTGCTTGAAATTATTCTTGACATAATATATGTAACTGCCACAGACATTGATGGATGCGACACTGTCATCATTTAATTTCATGGCATTAGTGCAGTCTGAATTCATTACATATAATTTGTTGTAATCGTATGGATTGGCAAAATATATTTTGTCATTGTATTCGCAGAACAAGCCTCCGTTATTGAGGTTACCTGCTGAATTGCCGATAGCATTATCGCTGTTGTATATGATGCGGCTGCTTCGGATAGATAAAAATATTGATACTGCGAGTAATAATCCTATTATGGTTATTACACTTATTGTGATGGCTTTTTTCATATGTTATCACTACTCCCTTATGAACATTATTTAAGAACATTTTCTTAAGTATAACATAAAGTACATTTATTGCATATCATTAAAAATGTGATACAATAAGAACAATACATCGCTTTAAAGAGGAGAAGTATATGTTAGATCTTAATGAAATACGAAATAATATTGATAAAATCGACAGTCAGCTTGTTGAACTGTTTGAAGAGAGAATGAAACTGACAACTGAGGTTGCAGAATATAAGATTGAGACAGGAAAGAAGGTTCTTGATCCGGCACGCGAGAAAGCTAAGTTGGAATCAGTTAAGAAGCTTGTCAGGAATCCCGATAATGTTCATGCTATTGATGACCTATTTGCACAGATTATGGCTAACTCGAGAAAGAATCAATATATGCTTCTTGAAAAGATGGGGCAGACTTTAAGAGAACCATATGAGGCAATTGATGAGATTAATAAAAAGAACTGTAAGGTTGTATATCAGGGGGTGCCAGGCGCATATTCATACGCTGCCATGATTAATTTCTTTGGTAAGGATGTTGATAATTTCAATGTTCCTACATGGAGAGAGTGCATGGAGGCAGTTAAGCTTGGAAAGGCAGATTATGCGGTACTTCCTATAGAAAATTCCAATGCCGGAATTGTTGCTGATGTGTATGATCTGTTACAGGAATATAATAATTACATAATAGCAGAAACTTATGTTAAGATTGAACATTTGTTGCTAGGACTTCCGGGAACTGACCTTGAAAATGTAACTGCTGTATATTCACATCCACAGGGACTTATGCAGTGTGACAGATTCTTAGATACTCACAAGAGCTGGCAGAGAATCAGTCAGGCTAATACAGCACTTGCAGCAAAGATGATTTTTCAGGAGCATAATAAGACTCATGTTGCCATTGCGAGTAAGGAAGCAGCAGAGCTTTATGGTCTTGATATCTTAAAGTCTGGAATTACAGACCAGGAAGGCAATACAACAAGATTTGTTATTGTTACTAATACAAGAAAGTTCGTTAAGAATGCACAGAAGATGAGTATTGTGTTTGAAACAGCCAATGAAGCAGGCACTTTATATAATCTTTTAAGCCATATTATATATAATGGGCTTAATATGAATAAGATTGAATCAAGACCTATTGAGGGGAATGTTGAAGGAAAGAGTTGGAATTTCCGTTTCTTTGTTGATTTTGCGGGTAATATTGATGATCCAAGAGTTATGAATGCATTAAGAGGCATTGAAGAAGAAGCTGAATCTATTAAGTTGCTAGGAAATTATTAATGTGTTAGAATTATAAATATGTCGTCAGACAATAAGCTATTAGATAAGTGAGGGAATTAAAGTGAATTTAGAAGAGGCAAAGCTTAAGCTTTCAAAGTACGGTCAGGAACAGATATTGAGATATTTTGATGAATTATCAGATGATGAGAAGGCAGCACTTCTTGAGCAGATTGATAAGACTGATATGGAAGTTTTATCTGCAATTGAACATAAGTCTGAGCTTGTTAAGAAAGGTGAGATTACACCTCTTGATGCAATGGAACTGGATGAGATAAAAGCTGATTATGATACATTTAAGAATACAGGTGTAGAGGCAATTAAAGCTGGAAAGGTTGGCGCAATTCTTCTTGCAGGCGGAATGGGAACAAGACTTGGTTCTGATAATCCTAAAGGAATGTATAACGTGGGAGTTAACAGGGAATTTTATATATTCGAGTGCCTTATTAATAATCTTATGGATGTTGTTAAGGAAACAGGTACATATATACATTTATTCGTTATGACTAGTGAGAAGAATAATGATGCTACAGTTTCTTTCTTTGAAGAGAAGGACTTCTTCGGATATAAGAGTGAATATGTACATTTCTTCAAGCAGGAGATGGCAGCAGCCACTGATTATGATGGCAAGATATATCTTGAAGAGAAGGGAAGAATGGCTACATCACCTAATGGCAATGGTGGCTGGTATATCTCTTTAAAGAAGGCTGGATTAACAGAGGTTCTTGAGAATAACGGAATTGAGTGGCTTAATGTATTCGCTGTTGATAATGTTCTTCAGAGAATTGCAGACCCTGTATTTATCGGCGCTACAATTGAAAAGCACTGTGCAGTTGGTTCTAAGGTTGTAAGAAAGGCAGCTCCTGATGAGAAGGTTGGTGTTATGTGTCTTGAAGATGGCAAGCCTTCTATTGTTGAGTATTATGAACTTACTAAAGAGATGATGGATGCTAAGAATGCAAAGGGCGATCCGGCATATAATTTCGGAGTTATTCTTAATTATCTGTTCGGGGTTTCTGACCTTGAAAGAATTGTTGGAAAGAATCTTCCATTACATATTGTTGAGAAGAAGATTCCATATATTGACGAGAATGGTAATCTGGTTAAGCCTGAAAAGCCTAACGGATATAAGTTCGAGAGTCTTGTTCTTGATATGATTCATGAGCTTGACAGTTGTCTGCCATTCGAAGTGGTAAGAGAAAAAGAATTTGCACCAATTAAGAATGCAACAGGTGTTGATTCAGTTGAGTCAGCAAGAGAACTTCTAAAAAAGAATGGTGTTGCAATTTAGTTCTTTTTGTTGTATGTTATTAATAAGTGCTGTACAACTGGCGGAAGATGCATAAAGAGCATTGTGGGATAACCCACAGGGAGTACAGTTTATATTAAGAAAAGCCGACCGCCTGGGCAACGTTAAGCTATAAGCTGCGTTCCCAGACGGTCGTTTTTTTGCATTTGCCGCATGCGGCAAATTAGTAGTGATGGGAATAGGAGTGAAAATTCACAATCATGCTTGCATGGATTGGGGATTTTTTACGGATATTCCCATTGCTACTCGCGAAAAGAACCATGAGGAGCGAACGCAGTCATCACATTTAACAGGAGGTCAGTTATGACAATTAAGAACCTTTCAGAGGAATTATCAGGATGTGCTTATCCGGGCAGAGGAATTGTTGCCGGTATGTCAGAGGATGGTAAGAAGGCAGTTTCGGCTTATTTTATTATGGGAAGAAGCGAGAGCAGCCGTAACCGTGTATTTGTACAGGACGGAGAGGGTATCAGAACAGAAGCTTTTGACCCATCAACACTTTTAGTTGCACCAGAGCTTATTATCTATGCCCCTGTAAGAGTACTTGGCAATAATACTATAGTTACTAATGGAGACCAGACTGATACGGTTTATGATGGTCTTTCAGAAGGAAAAACATTTGAAGAATCTTTAAGAGTAAGAAAATATGAGCATGATGCACCTAACTATACACCAAGAATTTCAAGTGTGCTTCATGTTGAGAATAATAAATATTCATATGCAATGTCTATATTAAAGAGCCATAATGGTAATCCTGACATCTGTGAAAGACACACATATACATATGATGCAGCATTTGCAGGAGAAGGACATTATATCCATACATATATGGGTGATGGCAATCCACTTCCAAGCTATGAGGGAGAACCTACATGGGTTAAGATATCAGGTGATATTGAAGAATTCACACAGATGATCTGGGATAATCTTAATGCAGATAACAAGGTTTCACTTTTTGTAAGATATATTGATATTGCTACAGGTGAATACGAAACAAGAATTATTAACAAGAATGTAAAGTAATTAAGGAGAAAGAATATGAACGAATTTCAGTTAAAATACGGATGCAACCCTAATCAGAAGCCTTCAAGAATATTTATGGAAGACGGAAGTGACCTTCCTGTAGAGATTCTTAACGGCAGACCAGGATATATTAATTTTCTTGATGCATTTAACGGATACCAGCTTGTTAAGGAGTTAAAGAAAGCTACAGGACTTCCAGCAGCTACATCTTTCAAGCATGTATCTCCAGCAGGTGCTGCAGTAGGACTTCCTCTTACAGATGTTGAGAAGAAGATTTATTGGGTTGACGAAGCAATCGGAGAATTAAGCCCAATCGCATGTGCATACGCAAGAGCAAGAGGTGCAGACAGAATGTCATCTTTCGGTGATTTCATATCATTATCAGATGTATGTGATGTTGCTACAGCAAAGCTTATCCAGCATGAGGTTTCAGATGGTATTGTTGCACCTGACTATGAGCCGGAGGCACTTGAGATATTAAAGGCTAAGAAGAAGGGTAACTACAATATCATTAAGATTGACCCTGAGTATAAGCCTGAACCAATCGAGAGAAAGCAGGTGTTTGGTGTAACATTTGAACAGGGAAGAAATGAGTTTGTTATTGATAAGGAACTTTTATCAAATGTTGTAACAGAGAATAAGGATATTCCAGAGTCTGCTAAGATTGATATGATTATTGCACTTATAACACTTAAGTATACACAGTCTAATTCTGTATGCTATGTAAAGAATGGACAGGCAATCGGTATCGGAGCAGGTCAGCAGTCAAGAATCCATTGTACAAGACTTGCAGGTCAGAAGGCTGATAACTGGTATCTCCGCCAGAATCCAAAGGTCCTTAATCTTCCATTTAAGGAAGGCGTAGGCCGTGCTGACAGAGACAATGCAATTGACCTTTATATTGGTGATGAGTATGAAGATATTCTCAATGACTGGGAGAGAGTATTCACAGAGAAACCATCTGTATTTACAACAGAGGAAAAGAAGGAATGGCTTGCAGGCAATACTGATGTAACAATCGGTTCAGATGCATTCTTCCCATTTGGAGATAATATAGAAAGAGCTTATAAGTCTGGTGTTAAGTATGTAGCACAGCCTGGTGGTTCTGTAAGAGATGATCAGGTTATAGAAACAGCCAATAAGCGTGGAATGGCTATGTGCTTTACAGGAATGAGATTGTTCCATCATTAATACGGAGCCAGTACATAAAAATGTTGATAATTACTCATATTCATTGACTTTAGAGGTCTTATTTGTTAAAATTTACTCAATTAATACATGTAACAATTGAAAAAGAGGTGGTTTAAGCATGAAGATTCAAGATTTTGCTGATATGGAGAAATTTGAATCAATTATGTCTGACTGGGCTGTGGCAACAGGATTAGCCACGGTTGCAGTTGGAGCTGATGGGAAGTATATTTCCGAATGTTACAACTTTACAGATTTCTGTATGAAGCTTACCAGAGGAAGTAAGGAAGGATGCAGAAGATGTGAAAAATGTGATGCTGAAGGACAAGGTGTATATCATTGCCATGCTGGACTTGTGGATTTTGGTATTCCGCTTAAGTTAAGCGATGGTACAGTGCTTGGCTCTGTAATCGGAGGTCAGGTTTTACCTGAGCATCCAGATGAAGAGAAATTCAGAGGCGTTGCAAGAGAACTGGGTATTAATGAGGATGAGTATATTGAGGCGTTAGGAAAAGTTACAGTAAGAACAGAGGCAGAGATTAATGCAGCAGCTAACCTGCTAGGAGCAGTACTTAATAATTTTATTAATTCAGAATATAATTCTAAGTACAATGGACAATTGATTACAAAGCTTACAGGTGGTGTTGAGAGCTGTGAAGAGTATGTGAGAGATATTAAGGAGAATACCAAGCAGCTTGATGGTATCCAGAGGAAGCAGAATATTCTTGCACTTAATGCATCTATTGAGGCTGCAAGAGCTGGCGAGGCGGGAAAAGGCTTTTCAGTTGTAGCATTAGAGGTAGGAAAGCTTGCTAAGAGCTGTACAGATCTTAATAACAGAATAACCTCAACTGTAGAGAATATATCTGATGTTATACATGATATGGCAGATATAGGTAAGAGATAAAGAATACCAGCGGGTAATTACATATGGCGAATGTCAACTGCAAGACGCAATTTGTTGACATTCGCCTTTTTCAGTTCTATAATCTAATAAATATTTTTCAAAAGAGGTATGTATATATGACACCATTAGAACTGGCAGAAGAGATTATTAACGGAAGAAGAATTACAAGACAGGATGATTTGACATTTTTTCTGGATTGCAATTTGGATGAACTTTGCGAAGGGGCAGACAGGATAAGAAAACATTTTGTTGGAGATAAGGTTGACTTATGTTCTATAATTAATGGAAGAAGCGGCAAATGTCCAGAGGATTGTAAGTACTGTGCACAGTCTGCACACAATCACACTGACTGTGAGGTATATGATTTTCTTCCAGAAGAGGATATTGTAAAGGCGTGTAAGCTGAATGAGTCAGAAGGTGTTGACCGTTTTTCGATTGTTACAGCTGGAAAAGCTCTTACCGGTGAGGAATTTGAAAAGGCTGTTCATGCTTATGAGACTATGAATAAAGAATGTGATATTGAGCTGTGTGCATCTATGGGATTTCTTAATGCTGAGCAGCTTCACAGACTTCATGAAGCAGGTGTTACAAGTTATCACCATAATATTGAGACTTCAAGAAGAAATTTCCCTAATATATGCACTACACATACATACGATATGAAGATTGAAACTTTAAAGCTTGTAAAAGCAGAAGGTATGTGGGCATGTTCAGGTGGTATAATAGGAATGGGCGAAGACTGGGAAGACAGACTTGATATGGCAATAAGTCTTGCGGAAGTCGGAGTTGACTCTATTCCTCTTAATGCACTTATGCCAATTAAGGGTACACCTCTTGAGAATGAGAGAAGACTTACTGAGCCTGAGATATTAAGAACAATAGCATTCTTTAGATATATTAACCCGGAGGCTGATATAAGACTTGGTGCAGGAAGAGCACTTCTTACAGGAGACGGAATCAAGGCATTTCAGTCTGGTGCGTCTGCTACTATTACAGGTAATATGCTTACTACTGTTGCATGTGCTACAATTAGAAGCGATAAGAATATGTTAAAGGAAATTGGAAGAGAGACAAAATAATGAAATTAACAAAATATTTGAAAAAAGGAATGGCTGTGTTACTTACAGCGACATTTTGTGTGGGATTATCAGCAGGGCTGACAGGCTGTGGAAAAGATACAACTAAAGAAGATTCTAAGGATATTGATACATTCAGAATAATGATTGCACCGTATCAGGATGCTGATACGCTGCTTACAGGACTTGAGCCTCTTGGCGGCATGATTAAAGATGAACTTGCTACACAGGGGTATAATGTAGGCAATGTTGAGATTACAGTAGGAACTTCTTACAGTGCAGTAGGAGAAGCTTTAAGTGCCGGAACAGCAGATGCAGGATTTATTTCTGGCGGAACTTATGTTACATATGATGATGACTGTGATGTTCTGCTTACTGCACAGAGAAAAGCTATTAACAAGGATTCTCTTAATGCCAAGGACTGGAATGACGGAACGGAGGAAGCGTTTACAGATAATCTTACAACATATTACCGTTCAATAATTCTTGCAGGACCAAGTACTAAGGGACAGGAGCTTGCTGCCAAGGTTAATGCAGGACAGAAGCTTACATGGGATGATTTGAATGGTGCAACATGGGCTGTAATGGGTGCTTCATCAGCATCAGGTTATATATACCCAAGTCTGTGGCTTTACAATAATTATGGGAAGCAGATAAGTGACCTTGCCAATGTCGTACAGTCTGATTCATATACAACATCTATGTCAAGACTTGCAGCAGGACAGGTTGATGTTATTGTTGGATTTGCACATATGAGAGCAAAATATGCAGCTAACTGGATGAGCAAATTCGGTGGTACAGATGATTGTTATAAACAGACTGCAGTTTTGGCAGTGACAGATCAGATAATGGATGATACAATATGTGTTAGTAAGAATTCAGATATTATGTCAGGAGGCTTTAAGAAAGCATTTGCAGATGCTTGTATTAATATAGGAAAAAGTGAAGACGGACTTAAAGTTTTGAATGTATTAAGCCATATTGGATATCAGTATGCCCAAAGCTCTGACTATGATGCAGAGCGTGCGGCGCAGAATATGTTAAAGAAATAATTCACCTTTAAGCTGTCTGGGAGGACAATATACATGTTACAGATAGACAGTGTGAGTAAATTATATAAAGGTGGAGACAAAGCCCTTGATAACATTAGTTTTTCAGTAGAACAGGGCGAATTCATATCAGTAATTGGAAAGAGTGGTGCTGGAAAGACCACTCTTTTTCGCTTGCTTAATGGGATGATTAAGCCAACTGCAGGCCGTATTATTATTAATAACCAGGATTTTACAAAGCTTAAGGGAAGAAAGAAAAGAGATATTCAGAAAACAATAGGCACTATATATCAGGATTTCTGCCTTGTTGATACAATTACCTGCTTAGACAATGTGCTTAATGGGGCATTGGCAGATAGAAATGTTTTTCAGGCATTTTTTGGTATATTTACTAAGGAACAGAAGGAATATGCAAGGAAGCAGCTTGAAGCAGTGGGATTATCTGAAAAAATGTATTCATATGCGGGAAAACTTTCGGGAGGACAGAAACAGAGAGTTGCAATTGCAAGGGCACTAATGCAGAAGCCTGATATCATTCTTGCGGATGAACCGGTTGCTTCTCTAGACCCATATAGTGCCGAACAGATTACTGATATTCTTGTACAGCTTAACAGGCAGTACAATATAACGGTTATTATGAACAGTCATTCGGTAGAGCTTGCATTGAAGAAATCGGACAGAATTATAGGAATTGCTGACGGCAGACTTGTACTTGATAAAAAGTCGTCAGAGGTAACAGATGAGAATATTGAATTCATATATGGTGGTGCGTATGAAAAGCATGAATAGAATGAAGGTTATCAGAAGAATTACTACACTGGTAATGCTTTTTATAATAATATTCTGTTTTGCTGTAACAGGCTTTGATATGAATGTGATTATAAATAGAGGCAGTCAGGCTGTATTATTCATAAAAAGAATGTTCCCACCGGATACAGGATATTGTGGTAAGGTTATAGAACCACTTATTAAGACTGTGCAGATGTCAATTGCGGGTACATTTATAGGTGCTGTGTTTGGACTTTTTACTGCATTTTTATATGCAGGCAATCTTATTAAGAAATCATATGCAAGGATTGTGGTGAGAGTTATTGTACAGTGTGTAAGAACAATACCTGTGCTTATACTTGCACTTGTAGCAACATTTATATGGGGGCTTGGTGCGGCAGCAGGAACTATTGCAATAGCTGTATCGACATGGGCTGTAATGGCAAGAATTGGTGGTGAGGATATTGAAGGCCTGACACTGAAGCCATACGAAGCAGTTACAGCTATAGGAGCAGGAAAATTTAAAGCATTTTCACGGACAGTTATTATTGAACTGCTGCCGGGATATCTTAGCAATTCACTTTATGTACTGGAAGCTAATATAAGACATGCGGCAATACTTGGCTATGTAGGTGCAGGAGGAATAGGACTACTGCTTAATGAAAAGATAAGCTGGCGTGAATACAGCAGGGTTGGAATGATTCTTGTTATGCTTTTTGTCGCAGTGCTTGTGATTGAGGGAATAAGTACATTCCTGAAAGCATATCTTGATGGACGTATTAAGAGAAATACAACTGCAAATGTGATTATAAGTGTATGTATCATGGTATTTTTTGTATACAGTCTCAGTGCAGTTAAAGATGTATCAACATCAAAGCTTGGTATTAAGGTTGTTGGTGCGATTATGCACGGAATTACACATCCGGACTGGGAATACATGTTTATGACCGGAAAGAGTGGCGTTATGTATCTTATGCTTGAAACTATTGCAATCGCAGTTGCGGGAACATGTGCCGGAGCAGTGTTTGCAGTAATACTTACATTGATTAATTCGAGAAAATTCGTTCCAGCACCTATGGCTTTTATTGGCAGGCTTGTTGTTATGGCAATAAGAACTGTACCTGTGTATGTGTATGGGCTTATATTTATAAGGGTTACTGGACCTGGCAGCTTTGCCGGAGTGCTTACAATGATGATGTGCAGTATCGGACTTCTGACAAAGAGATTCACAGTTGCAGTAGATAACTGGAATATGGCGGCATGGAATGCGTGTAAATGTGCAGGAACGGGATTTATAGCAAGATTACGGCATGTGGCGGTGCCTGAACTTAAGTTCCAGTTTAAGGATGCTGTGATGTACAGACTGGATGTGAATGTGCGGTCGGCAAGTACATTAGGACTTGTTGGAGCAGGTGGAATCGGCGCCCCACTGATTGTCTACATGAACAATTACAGATGGGACGCCGTTGGCTCAATTCTTATTGTATTGTTTGTTGTAGTTCTTCTTATAGAACTTCTTTCAAAATGTTTAAAGAGAATCCACTAAGCTTTCTTAAAACGGCTGTAGTCAATAACATATATGAAAATGTAAAGAACGATATAAAGAATTATTGCTCCGATTACATCGACTACAGAATGCTGCTTTAAAAATACGGTTGCAAGGCATATAAGGATGCAAAGAATGGAAGATAATGTCTTTGTTATTATATGTCCTTTTAAAGCTTTGCAACGCAGTAATGCAAAATTAACTGCCAGTGAGTTGTATACATGTATACTTGGGAATACATTTGTTGAAGTATCTATTGTATATAGTGCATTGATTATCTTTCCACAGAAGTTATCAGGGATATAATCAGGTCTTAATGTAAGACCATTAGGATATATCATGCATATTGTAAGAGAGAGTGACATACCGATTATGAGTGATAACGCAAACTGTATGAATTCTTTATTATCTGCCTTAAAATACATATATATGCAAGCTGCAACCACATATAAAAACCATAATACATATGGAATTATAAAGTATTCACAGAAAGGTATCATATTATCAAAAGGAATATTGATGATATGAAGCCCGGGATAATCACTGTTAATTACTTTTTCAAGAGTTGAAAACCATGGAAGGTATATAAATATATATGCTGCAAAGCATATTCTCCAGCCTTTTCTTTTAAAAAAATCTTTCAATACTGTACACCTCTACATTTTTTTATATTATTAGCAAAATATTTCAAGATTATATCATTGTTGCTGAATAAATGCAATATAATAAGGTTTTGAAGGTTTACAAACCAAATAAATATGTAATATAATGATATGACACATTGGATGCAGGAGATTTATAAATGTTACATTTGAATCATTTGAAGAAAAGTTTTGGTAAGAACGAAATTCTTACTGATATTGAATATACATTTGAAGAAGGAAATATATATCCGGTTCTTGGCGGTGCAGGAGCAGGAAGAACAACTCTGTTTGAGTGTATCGCAGGAGATATTGCTGTAGATTCAGGCACTGTTGAGACTAAGGAGAAGTGCACGCTTTTCTTTGCTGCAAAGCAGAGTGTTCTGCCTATGCTTATTACAGGATATCAGTTTATCAGTATGCTCTGTGATATGAATAAGAACAGCGAAAAGCCTGAATATTATCTTGATAAAGTGAAGCTTACAGGGCTGATAAGAGACAGACATATTGCAGATTACAGTTTTGAGGAGAAGAAGAGGCTTCAGTTAGCAGCTTTTCTTATTCAGAAACCATATGTAATGATGTTTGATGAGGCACTTGATTATTGTACTGATGAATATATTGATGATATGCTTTCAGTTCTTAATGAATATAAGAATGACCATATAATTCTTATATCAACAGGTTTGTTGGATATTGCACATAGAATATCAAAGGATGTGCTGGTTCTTAACAATGGTGAACTCAATCCTATATCACATGAAACTATGCAGATTCCAGAGATAAAAGAAGCTGTATTAGACATACTTGGGGAGGCAGACAATGAAATTATTTAGAAAGCTGTTTGCTGAGAAAATATTACGATATTATGAGGGAACAGAGGCAGGAATTAAGATGATAAAGAGTTTTCCTGTAATAAGGAAACTGGTGAAGGATGATGCTTTTGGTGAAAAATCAAAAAGCAGGGCTATCGTTGGAACTATGGCACAGATATTTATGCTTGCATGGGAATTTATAAGAAAGTTCATGTATGTAATTCTTCTTATATATGTTCCCTATACAATACTTGCATATTTCTTCCCACTAATAAGGATTCATCAGGATATTTCTATAATATATCTGTTTATAATGCTTTCAACTATATGTGGAAGTCTTGCTAATACAACAATATTTGCAATGGGTGACAGGGATTATCTTATGATTCGTGTAATGCTTGTTAGTCCGTATATGAATTTTCTGGGGAAATTTATATATAAGATAGTAACAGAATTTGTATTCTATTTTATTATACTTATAATACTTGGAGAACCGGTATTTAATGCACTTATGTTGTGCATTGTTACAGCATGTGCAAGACCTGTGGGTGAGATGATGGCAATTATAACATTTGACCATTTCAGAGGTGTGTACGAAAACAGAAGTGTCCTTAATGGCACAATAATGGCTATATGTGTAATACTTGCATATGGACTGCCTGTGCTTAATGGCAGAATTGCAGCAAGCTGGATATATGCAATACATCCGTTTGTTGTCTGTGTTATGTTTCTTGTTGGAGCAGGCGCAATGTATTTTCTGTGGTGGTATAAGTATTATCGTGTGATAATAAGAGAGGCAATGCATAATAAAAGAGAATTTTAATTAAAGCAGGAGGACGATTATGTATCAGAAAAGCAGAAGATTTCAGACAAAAATAATTACATATGCAGTTCTGGTTATATTCAGTCTTCTTGTCATAGGGGTGTTTGTATACAGCTATGTATCTAAATATCAGGAAAATAAGCTGGATATTAAATCACGTTATACATTTTCAATAAGAATTGATGATCAGTGGAATGTTGTATCTGATGATTATGTATCTGATTATGATAATGATAATGTGTCTAATTTTACTAATCCGGATATGGTGGGGCTTGGAACTAAATGGCTCGAAAAATATATCTCACAGTACAGACAGAAATATGTTCCATATTCAAAGTATATTGTAAAATCAGGTATTGATTCAGTAAGCGTGCTTGACCTTTCAAGCAATACAGTTCTTCTGTCCTTCTGGGTTATTCCGCAGAATCTTAATTCGGATTATTTTTCTTCGTGGGAAGGTATTCAGGATGACGGAAGAATAAAATGTGAGTGGGTGGTTTCATTTTATCTTGATAACAACTATGATAATACTGCGAAGCTTTATGTTACTTCAGTCATGAGTTCAGAAGACTATGGACTGAAACAGTATTATGCACAGCAGGGAATCGATTCAGGCGGAGATACAGAGATTACAAGTAATTCTAACAAGGATCAGCTTGCTAATTATTCAATAAAGGATAATTCACTTCTTGTCACTTATGATAGAGAAAAATATATTTCGGTTCCTGTATCTTATTCTTATCTGTTGTATGAGCCTAACAGTTCAACAACACTTAAAGAAGGCAGTTATATGATAACCACAGAAAAAACTGCTTTTGTGTATGGAGGAAAGACAGTTAATAACACTAAAATTCCGGTTACTGTTGTTTATTCGGATGATAAAGGTGAAAACTGGACAACATGTGAGCTTGATAAGATATATACTGCTGATTATTATTATGTAAAATTCTTTGATTCTGACAATGGTGTGATTGTCTGCGGATATGCAAAGAGTAATGATACTAATGAATCATCAAGGATATACAGTACAAGTAATGGTGGAGAAAGCTGGGATATAGTTGGAAGCGGACCGGCTACTAATATAATTAAGGGTGTTGTTTATGTGTCATCAGATGTTGGTTTTTTCTGTTATGATTACGTTGAAGGTATGGATAGTAATCTTTATAAGACAGATGATGGTGGTAAAACATTTGCAAAGGTAATGCTTGAGGAGCAGGAACTTGATAGTTCAGCTGCGAATCCACAGGGGCAGGAGACCGAAACTAAGACTGATTCCGGAAAAAACGGTGCAGATTCTTCAGAACAGTTAAGATGGAGCGATGTATATAAGGAAGCTCTTACACCAGTTGTAGATTCTACCGGAATTATAACAATATATCTTACCCAGGGCAAAAATGCTGTTTATAATGATGGAAAAACGGCGGCAAAATATCAGTCATCTGATAAAGGAAGTACGTGGAAATATATTGGTCAGGTTGAGATAAAAGATTAAATATTTATTAAAGTGTAAAAAATATTTGAATAATATAAACATGCGTGGTATTATAATTATAGCAAAAGGAATTATAATATTACGCATGTTTTTTTGATATATGCATTTTCTTATGGACATGGGACGTGAATGAGGATTATTCATAAGGAGATTGTAATATGAAAAGCAGACATGGAAAGAAAAAGCGCCTGACAGCAGCGGTTGTACTATTAGGTATACTTGTTATTGGCTGGGCGGTGATATCATATGCAGCAGAAGATGAGTATAAGGTTCATCATAATATTACTATTGATCTTGGTGGAGGAACATGTGATAAGATATATTATCAGTCGCAGATTGATAATGGAGATAATGCCGGACAATGGAATGATGATCTGAGAATTGGGGAATATCTTGCTGACCGTTATGGAGAATACCATACTATTATTGATTATAAGGCATCTGTGCCGAAAGCAGATACAGTAACATCTAATTATTATGACTGCGTAGGAGTTACACCATATCTAAGAATTGGTGCGGTAAGCAGGGATGGATATATTCTGAAAGGCTGGGAAGTTTCAGGAGACAAAGGATGGCATACTGATTATGGAAAGAATGGCATTCGGGTTGAAATAGGGGCTTATACGGAAGAAGATATTGTTATCAAAGCAATATGGGAAAGACAGACATTTACAGTTCATTATAGCGCAGGAGTTGCAGCTGACAGAGGCATTAAAGCTTATCTTCCAGATGATGAGGATGCTTATTATGGAAGAGGGGATGAACTGACAGGTTTTACTGAGGGTGCATCTGCTGATAATGGACTTATATTTACCGGATGGTCCTTTGACAGATATGGTGACTCTGGCATATTAGAACCGGAAGATCTGAGTGATTATAACAAAGATGTGACTGTCTATGCTATATGGGATTATATAATTACATTTGATAATAACACAGACGCAGAGGTTACCGGTTATATGGAGAATATTACATCAAAGCTTGGCAGCAGAATCAGACTTAAAGGAAGCAGTCTGTCAAGAAAAGGGTATTATTTGTCTGGCTGGAATACGAAAAGTGATGATACAGGAAAGTTTTATTCAACTATGTCTGTTGTTGACCTGACGCCTGATGATAGCGGAAAGGCTGTTTTGTATGCGATATGGCAGCCGATTTTTTATGAAGTACATCTGTATTGCAATAAGCCGGAAGAATCAAGTGAGATGATGAAGATTATTGATAATTCAGACTGGGACTGGTATGAGGATGAAGGTTATTACAGCAGATTCTATACATATGATGAAGAAGATGAGCTTCCGTGTGTATCGCAGCTATATAGTCTTACCGGTTGGACAGGTTTAGGCTGGGAGACAGAAGACGGCACATATGTTGAAGGCGGCGTGCCTGGAAAGCTTAATCTGGCTGATAAGCTTGGTGCAGTTGTTGATATGTCAGCTGTGTGGAAAGAGAATATATACAATATTAATATTGATTCTAATGGTGGATATGATGCCGGTTCTACAATTATCACAGGATATGAGAAAGAGAATGAACTTCCGGATCCGCCACTAAGACCTGGATATGATTTTGATTCATGGAACACTGAAGAAGATGGAAAAGGGACAAAGTACGAAAATAAGGATGTAGTTTCGAAGCTTGTTGAAGATGATGGCGGTAATATGACAATATATGCTCAATGGAAGAAGAAGAAAAAGTTGTGTCTTAAAGTTTCTTCTAATTCATATCTTAAATCATTGATTAATCCCGCAGCAGAAGCTCTTGCAAAGAACTGGTTTGGAAAGAATAATAATACATTGGTGGAAAATATGATGAATAAGTCTGATAAAGACTGTGTTCAGGTGTGGTCAGTAAGCAGAGAAGGAATCTCAAGAACGAGATGATATAACAGAAGATTATAGATGACAGCCTCCTGTTTTGGGGGCTGTTTTTAAGGTATGTATTTTTATGCAATATATAGATAAATATTTGCTTGAAAATTACATTTAATTATGGTAACATATTGTAAAGTTTGAGAGAAAAAAGGCATTTTTGTGTCTTTTTTTTTGCGCAAAAGTCATTTTAGCGCCTCTTGGCATATGATTAAATTAAATAAACGAAAGGAATTAAGGTGGCATTCATGAAAGCATTTTTGATACTTGAAGATGGAACGGTCTTTGAAGGAACCAGCATAGGTTCGACCCGTGAAGTTATTAGTGAGATTGTCTTTAACACATCTATGACAGGATATCTGGAGGTGCTGACTGATCCTTCATACGCAGGACAGGCAGTAACAATGACATATCCTCTTATCGGTAATTACGGAGTGTGCTATAAGGATATGGAATCCCAGAAAGCATGGCCAGATGGATATATTGTACGTGAGCTTTCCAGAATGGCAAGCAACTTCAGAAATGAAGATCCTATCCAGAAATTCCTTCTTGATAATGATATCCCAGGTATTTGTGGGATTGACACAAGAGCCCTTACTAAGATATTAAGAGAAAAGGGTACTATGAACGGTATGATTACAACTAATGAGAATTATAATCTTGATGAGGTACTTCCTAAGATTAAGGAGTACAGTGTTAAGGGCGTTGTAAGAAAGGTTACATGTTCAGAAAAGTATATTCTTCCAGGAAAAGGACCTAAGGTTGCTCTTATGGACTTTGGCGCAAAGAAGAATATTGCAAGATCACTTAATAACAGAGGCTGTGAAGTTACAGTATATCCTGCATATACTAAGGCAGAAGAGATTCTTGCATCTAATCCTGATGGAATTATGTTATCTAACGGTCCTGGAGATCCTAAGGAATGTGTAGAGATAATTGAAGAGATTAAGAAGCTGTATAACAGCAATGTACCGATATTTGCAATCTGTCTTGGACATCAGCTTATGGCACTTGCTACAGGAGCTGATACTCACAGACTTAAGTACGGACACAGAGGTGCTAACCATCCTGTTAAGGATTTAAAGACTGGCAAATGTTATATATCATCACAGAACCATGGTTATGTTGTAGATGAAAGCACATTAGACAGTAAGGTTGCAGTACCTGCATTTGAGAATGTTAATGATAAGACTAATGAGGGACTTGAATATGTTGGTAAGAATATATTCACAGTACAGTTCCATCCAGAAGCCTGCGCAGGTCCACAGGATACAGCGTACCTGTTTGACAGATTTATGGATATGATGAAGAAGGAGGACTAAGAACATGCCAAAGATTGAGAGTATTAAGAAAGTATTAGTTATAGGTTCTGGTCCAATCGTTATTGGTCAGGCAGCAGAATTTGACTATGCCGGAACACAGGCATGCCGTTCTCTTAAAGAGGAAGGAATTGAAGTAGTATTGGTTAACTCTAACCCTGCTACTATCATGACAGATAAAGATATTGCTGATGAGGTATATATTGAGCCTCTTACAGTTGAAGCATTAAAGCAGATTATCTTAAAGGAAAAGCCGGACAGCATCTTACCTACACTTGGTGGACAGGCCGGACTTAACCTTGCAATGGAAATCGCTGAGACAGGATTCCTTGAGGAGCATAATGTAAAGCTTATCGGTACAACTGCACTTACAATCAAGAAGGCAGAAGACCGTCTTATGTTCAAGGAAACTATGGAAAAGATTGGTGAGCCATGTGCGCCATCACTTGTTGTTAACAACGTTGAGGATGGCGAAGCATTCGCAGCCAAGATTGGATATCCTGTAGTATTACGTCCTGCTTACACACTTGGTGGTAGCGGCGGCGGTATCGCTAAGAATGTGCAGGAATTAAGAGAAATCCTTGAGAATGGTTTAAGACTTTCAAGAGTTGGTGAAGTTTTAGTTGAGCGTTGTATCGCTGGCTGGAAGGAAATTGAATACGAAGTAATGCGTGACAGCAATGGAACATGTATTACTATCTGTAATATGGAGAATATCGACCCTGTTGGTGTTCATACAGGTGATAGTATTGTAGTAGCTCCTTCACAGACACTTTCAGATAAGGAATACCAGATGTTAAGAACATCTGCATTAAGAATTATTGATGAATTAGGCATCACAGGTGGATGTAATGTACAGTATGCACTTCATCCAGACAGTTTTGAGTACTGTGTAATCGAGGTTAACCCTCGTGTAAGCCGTTCATCAGCATTAGCTTCTAAGGCAACAGGTTATCCTATTGCTAAGGTTGCAGCTAAGATTGCACTTGGTTACACACTTGATGAGATTAAGAATGCAGTTACAGGAAAGACATATGCAAGCTTCGAGCCAGCACTTGATTACTGTGTAGTTAAGATTCCAAGACTTCCATTTGATAAATTCATCTCAGCTAAGAGAACACTTACAACACAGATGAAGGCTACAGGTGAGGTTATGAGTATTTCTGATAACTTCGAGGGTGGTCTTATGAAGGCTATACGTTCTCTTGAACAGCATGTTGACAGTCTTATGTCATATGACTTTACAGGACTTACAGATGAAGAGCTTCTTGAAGAACTTGCAATTGTAGACGACAGAAGAATCTGGAAGATAGCTGAAGGTTTAAGAAGACACATTTCTGCAGCCAAGATGCATGATATTACTAAGATAGACTTATGGTTTATTGATAAGCTCCAGATTATTGTTGATATGGAGAACGCTCTTAAGAGAGGACCTCTTACAGAGAGCCTTTTAAGAGAAGCTAAGAGAATTGAATTCCCTGACAATGTTATCGGCGATTTAACAGGTCACACAGAAAGAGAAATCAAGGAATTAAGAGACCAGTATAATATTCATGCTGCATTTAAGATGGTTGATACATGTGCAGCAGAGTTTGCAGCTACAACACCATACTATTATTCAGTATATGGCAGTGAGAATGAAGCTGTAGAGACTAAGGATAAGAAGAAGGTTCTTGTACTTGGTTCTGGTCCAATCAGAATCGGACAGGGTATCGAGTTCGACTTCTGTTCAGTTCATTGTACATGGGCATTCAAGAAAGAGGGCTTTGAGACAATTATTATAAATAATAACCCAGAGACAGTTTCTACTGACTTTGATATTGCTGATAAGCTTTACTTTGAGCCACTTACAGCAGAGGATGTTGAATCAATCGTGGATTTTGAGAAACCGGATGGTGCAGTTGTACAGTTTGGTGGACAGACAGCTATCAAGCTTACAGAAGCACTTATGAAGATGGGGGTTCCTATTCTTGGAACTAAGGCAGAAGATGTTGATGCCGCTGAGGATAGAGAACTTTTCGATGAGATTCTTGAGCAGACACAGATTCCAAGAGCTAAGGGACAGACTGTATTCACAGTTGATGAAGCTCTTAAGGCAGCCAATGAGCTTGGATATCCTGTACTTGTAAGACCTTCATATGTACTTGGTGGACAGGGTATGCAGATCGCTGTATCTGATGAAGATGTAGTTGAATTCATGAATATCATCAACAGAATTAAGCAGGATCACCCAATCCTTGTTGATAAGTACCTTATGGGTAAGGAAATTGAAGTCGATGCTGTATGCGATGGTCAGGATATTCTTATTCCTGGTATCATGGAGCATATTGAGAGAGCTGGTATCCATTCAGGAGACAGTATTTCAGTATATCCAGCTAAGTCTATATCACCTAAGATTGTAGATATGATTGAAGATTATACAGGAAGACTTGCAAGAGCACTTCATGTAAAGGGTATGATTAACATCCAGTTTATTGTATATAACGACCAGGTATATGTAATTGAGGTTAACCCTCGTTCAAGCCGTACAGTACCATATATCAGTAAGGTTACAGGTATTCCTATTGTTAAGCTTGCGACACAGGTTATTATCGGTAAGACAATTAAGGAATTAGGATATGAGCCGGGACTTCAGAAGGCAGCAGATTATTATGCAATTAAGATGCCTGTATTCTCATTTGAGAAGATCAGAGGAGCTGACATCAGCCTCGGACCAGAGATGAAGTCTACAGGTGAGTGTCTTGGTATATCTAAGAGCTTTGATGAGGCACTTTATAAGGCGTTCGAGGGAGCTGGAATCAGACTTCCAAAGCATAAGCAGATTATCATGACTCTTGCAGATAAGGATAAGCAGGATGGTATTGATATTGCACAAAGATTCGAAGCATTAGGTTATAAGATATATGCTTCAAGAGGAACTGCAAAGGTTCTCAAGGAAAATGGAGTACATGCAATCCAGGTTAATAAGATTGGACAGGAAGCACCTACACTTCTTGACCTTATCTTAGAGCATAAGATTGACCTTGTAATTGATACACCAGAGAATGGAATTGAGAGAGCCAAGGACGGATTCCTTATCAGAAGATATGCTATTGAGACAGGCGTTCACTGCCTTACAAGTCTTGATACAGCCCATGCACTTATATCAAGTCTTGAGCATGCATTCAATAATCAGGAATTATCTATAGTTGATATTGCTAAGATTGATAATCGTGGTAATAACTAATCTGATAATAATTAAATAATGTAATGAAAATAAGGGGTATCATATCATTTTGATATGATATCTCTTATTTTTTATGGGAATAATATAGCATGTTATTTGCATTAGTTGCAGAGTTATCTGTTATCATGCTCTTACTTTACAAAGATATTTCATCAACAGGATAAGTGAATCAAACGGGTGTATTTTAATAAAAACATAGGAAAAAGGTATGGTGTTTTTATTGACAGATAAAAAGAGGATGATATAATTCTATCTGCAAAGTTAGCAGATACTAACCTATTGACACATTAAACGGGAGATTTTTGATTATGCCACTAAATCTTGCAGATAAAAACAAAATATATATAATTCAGAGAATTGTTGGAAACAAAGATATGGTACACAGGCTTCAAAGTCTTGGATTTGTTGTGGGTAGTAAGATAAGTGTACTATCTGAAATCAATGGAAATTATGTAGTAGTTATTAAGGATATTAAAATAGGGCTTGCTAAGGAGTATGTTAAGCGTATTATAGTTGCCTGATGTAAAGGAGAGAATTATGTCTAATAGGAAATATATTAAAAGCTTACTCCTTGGAATGAGTGTCATGATGACTATATTGATAGCTATACAGATATATCTTACTGTTTATGTGCTAAAACATAACGAAATGCTTCCGAGGATTCTTTCGTGTACAGCACTGATTCTTGATATAATCATACTTGCTGTATTCTTTGTCAGTTTAAGGATAAACGCAGATGTTGACAGTATGGCTTATACAGATGTAACAGGGATTAATAACAAGCTGGCATACCAGAATCATATAATCAGACTTAATAATGCAGATGATACATTTTTAGTGGGAGTTATAATGTTTGATCTTAATAATCTGAAAAGAGTTAATGATACTCTTGGACATGAGATGGGGGACAGATATATTGAGAGCTTTTCAGCTATACTTGCAGGCGTGCAGAATGAACGTATTAGTGCGTACCGTATAGGTGGTGATGAATTCTGCGTTATTCTGGAGAAGACAAATGCAGTAGAGATACACCAGATTCTGGATAGTCTTGAAAGAAAAATAAATGTTTACAATGAAAAAAACAATATTAAGATTTCATATGCCAAAGGATATGAAATAAGCACAAGAGAGCATTATTATCTTATGGAAGAGCTTACTAAGCGTGCAGACAGCCGCATGTATGAAAACAAGCGGTTAATGAAGGGAAAAAGATTGGATGGCAGAAGGTTAAACGTATGATAACAGGAATTGTAGTAGCATTATTATTAGCAGTAATAGTGTTTCAGTATATGATTATAAAAATAGACAAGGATAAAAGACATGAGGCCGGACATGATAAGCTTACTGGATTATGCAATCCTGAGCATCTTATGCAGAAAATGAAAGAACTGCCAGATAAGAAAAAGAACAGACTTATCATTTATTCAGATATAGCAGAATTCAAGCTTATTAATGAAATATTTGGAATAGAAAAAGGTAATGAAATATTGCTTAAGCAGGCATATATAATAAAAAACATGCGGTAGATGGATATTTATACGGAAGAGTTGGTGAAGATCATTTCGTAGTGATTGCAGATGAAGCTACATTTAATGAAGAACATCTTTATGAATGCAGGGAGACATTACAGAATGTGCTTTCTGATTCAGTATATAATGTCAGAGTCTGTTTTGGGATATACAGGACTGATAATATGAATGAATCATTATCATTTATGTGTGACAAGGCTTCATTTGCAGTAGCCTCGATTAAGGATGATACACATAGCTTTATTGCTTATTATGATGACACAATGCTTGAAGCTGCTATTAAATATAAGACAATAGTTGATGAATTTGATGATGCTATAAAAGCCAGTGAGTTCAAGATGTATCTACAGCCGCAGATCTCTGCAAAAACAAGGAGGCTTACAGGTGCAGAAGCTTTAGTAAGAAGAATAAAGCCAGATGGAACGATTGTTTCACCAATAGACTTTATACCTGTATATGAGAAGTCTGGGCTCATAAGCAGACTTGACAGATATATCTGGGAGCAGGCAGCGGCTAAGTTAGGAGAGTGGAAGAAAGTTGGTATCAATATGAGCATATCGGTAAATATATCTCCTAAGGATTTTTATTATATTGATATATTTAACACATTTGCAGGTCTTATAAAGAAATATGATATAGAACCATCTAATCTAAAAATTGAAATCACAGAAACTACGATTATGTCAGATGTACCTAATCTGATGGGAGAGCTGGAAGAACTAAGAAAAGCAGGATTCACTATTGAAATGGATGATTTTGGAAGCGGTTATTCATCGCTTAATACATTAAAGGATATTAATGTTGATGTATTAAAGGTTGATATGGGCTTTATAAAAGAGACTAAGAATGTTAAGAAAAGCCGCATAATACTTGCTTCTGTGATAAAAATGGCAAAGGAGCTTAATCTTTTGATTATTACAGAGGGGGTTGAAACAGAAGAGCAGGTTGATAATCTGACAAAGCTGGGATGTGATGTATTTCAGGGGTATTATTTTTCTAAAGCTATTGATGTTAACGAGTTTGAAAAGAGATATCTATATAGGAAAAAAGCTGGGTGAATATAATTATAAAACATATATTATTCTGGAATTACACAGATAAAGTAAAGTCATAACATAAAGAGAAAGACAGATAGGAGCATATATATGGATTTACAAAACAGACAAGACCAATTAAATACTGAGTTTGCCAAGGACAGCACGAAGTATATCATGCGTCACAGATATAAGAGATAAGAATGAGATTGGAGGTGAAATCGTGAAAACTCATAAATATTGGGCAGTGGGTGCATTAGCATGTATGGTTGCTACATTTTATACCGGCGTCAGAGGAAAGATGAAGGAACATAAGATTTTTGCCATTGGAGCAATTGGATGTATGTTATTTTCTGTACTCTCTGGGTATAAGATGATTTCGGTCAAAGGTGCAGTTAAGAAAAGTGAAGAAGTAGAAAAAAATTAGAATATTTATGCAATTTGGTAACATATGTTACGGAATATGGTTTGCCTAAATACTATAATACATACATAAGATAAATAAAACAGAATCTGAAAGGAGATTTTTATTATGAAGAAATATGTATGTGGACCATGTGGTTATGTGTACGATCCAGAGGTAGGAGATCCAGATGGAGGAATTGCACCTGGAACACCATTTGAAGATATTCCAGATGATTGGGTATGTCCAATCTGTGGATTGGGTAAAGATGTTTTTGAAGAACTAAGCGAATAAGAAGACTGGTTTATTCGATATAGAGTAAAGCCTCAGCATCAAGAATTTTGATTGATTTCCTTGAAGACAGATGAATAAATCCGTCCTCCTGAAGTGATAAAAGCGTCCTTGAAAGGGAAGGTCTGGTTGTATTCAGATACAGAGCCAGTTCTTCTCTATTCATGGATAATGATACAAGATTGTTGTTATCTGCATGCTCTAATAGGTATGTGGCAATGCGCTGTTTGAGATTACCGCTGGTAAGGACTTCAAGCTGTTGGTTATTTTCATCAGTTCTTTTGGCAAAGAGTTCCAGCATATTAAAAACTACTTTGCTGTGATGAGAGCAGTTTTTTTCACATCTGCCACCAAAGAAGTCCTTTGCAATCTCAAGAAGCTTTACATCAGTTTTTGCTTTTGCATATCCGCTATAGCGGTCTTTATTAAGAAAAAGTTCAACTTCGCCAAAATCTTCCCCTTCGGAAATGTTGGTAATACGAAGAACTTTACCATTAACATTGATGGAGCCAAGTTCTACTTCACCATTGAGAATGAGGTAGAGCTTATTGGGAACATCACCCTGAAAGAATATATAATCGTTTTTCTTATATTCATGAATGACGGACTGAGTACAAACGAGACTTTTCTTAAATTCAGTGTCATCCAGATTATGGAAAATAGACAGGTCTTTGATTTGCATATAAGTACCAGCTTTCTATTATAGTAACATTTATTTTAACATATATGAGGTGGATTGTAAGGAGGTTTTTATGACAGTAATTACATTTGATGATAATTTAATAACAGGCAATAAGACAATAGACGAGCAGCATAAGGAGCTGATTGATCGTATTCAGCAGTTTGTGAGTGCATGTGAATCAGAAGATGCAAGAGTAAAGGCAATTAAAATGCTTGATTATCTTGATGAATATACAGAATTTCATTTCAAAGAAGAAGAAAAACTGCAGAAAGACGTTGATTACCCAGGCTTGGAGGAACATATAAAGAAGCATGAGGAGTTCAGGCATACTGTTAAGGAACTCTATGATTATCTGGATGAAAATGAGGGACCAGATGAAAAGTTTATGGAGCAGGTAAAAATCAATGTTATTGACTGGCTGTTTGGTCATATCAAGACATTTGACAGATCTGTAGCTGAATATATAAATATATATGATAATCCTGAAAGATTATAGAACTGTTTGTTACGCAATTATATTTTAATAAAGTATGCCCCAGTCAGACAAAATAACTGGCTGGGGCAATCAATAATCTTTAACTTAAAAAAGATATTTCATTATTGATGAAAATTATAGTATCACCAGCACAGAACATAGCGAGAATTAATTCTATGAATCTGTATAAACTACTTACACCTACTGTTTTGGTTATGTATTCAGAGACGAAATTTCGTCAGGTAATGAATACATATTTGAAAGAATTGTAGAATAACAAAAGGAAGGGATGATTGAATGAATAAGAAAAAATCAAATTCAAAAAAGGCAGTTATGATAGGCTGCGGATTCGTAGGCTCGGCATCTGTATTTGCGCTTATGCAGAGTGGATTATTCACTGAAATTGCCTTGATAGATGCGGATAAGAATAAGGCAGAGGGAGAGGCTATGGATATCAGTCATGGAATACCATTTGCCAGCCCAATGAAAATATATGCTGGTGATTATGATGATGTGGCAGATGCTGCAATTGTAATTATATCAGCAGGTGCAGGACAAAAGCCAGGAGAAACAAGACTTGATCTGGTAAATAAGAATGTGGCAATATTTAAGTCCATTATTCCGGAAATTACCAAAAGAGATTTTGGAGGAATCCTTCTGGTTGTAGCAAATCCTGTGGATATTCTGACACAGGTTGCAATCAAACTGTCAGGACTTCCGGAGGAAAGAGTTATCGGCTCAGGAACAGTTCTTGACAGTGCAAGACTTAGGAGCAAGCTTGGACAGCATTTATCAGTGGACAGCCGAAGCGTGCATGCATTTATAGTAGGAGAGCATGGAGACAGTGAAGTTGTGGCATGGTCATCTGCCAATGTATCCGGTGTTCCGCTTAGTGACATGTGTGAGATGAGAGGACATTATAACCATAAGGAAAACACGAAGGAAATCGCAGATGCTGTCAAAAACAGTGCCTATGAGATTATCAATAAGAAGCATGCGACATATTATGGAATTGCAATGTCAGTAAAACGTATCTGTGAAGTAATTATGCGTGACGAAAAATCAATACTTCCTGTATCGCACATGATACATGGAGTATATGAGATTGATGATGTTGTATTAAGTATGCCTGTTATTGTTGGTGCAGACGGAATTGAATCTGATATACCGATTAATCTTAGTGGAGAAGAAGCATTGAAGCTAAAAGAATCAGCAGACGCATTAAAGAATATAATTGAAACATTAGAGCTGTAGTAAGAGTAGATAATATACCAGCTTATGTGTAGATTGGAGGAAACGTTATGTTAGAAGTAGGAACAAAGGCACCGGATTTTGAATTACCAGATCAGAATGGAGAATTGCATAAATTAAGCGAATATCTTGGAAAGAAGGTAATTCTGTATTTTTATCCAAAGGATAATACATCTGGATGTACAAAGCAGGCTTGTGGTTTCTCAGAAAGATATCCGCAGATTTGCGAAAAGGGAGCTGTTGTACTCGGGGTGAGCAAGGATTCTGTTGCATCCCACAAGAAGTTTGAGGAAAAATATGGACTTGCATTTACACTTTTATCTGACACTGAGCGCAAAGTGATTGAGGCTTATGATGTATGGAAAGAAAAGAAGAATTATGGAAAAGTGTCAATGGGAGTTGTCAGAACAACATATCTTATTGATGAGAATGGTATCATAATAAAGGCAAATGACAAAGTAAAAGCTGCAGATGATCCGGAAAAAATGTTACAGGAATTAAGCTGATGAAGATAATATTATCACCTGCAAAGAAGATGAAAGTGGATACTGACAGCATAGATACCATGAGTAGTCCGGTATTTTTAGAGAAAGCAGAAGAAATTCTTGGGTGGATGCAGGGAAGAACGGAAGAAGAATTAAAGAAATTGTGGAAATGCAATGATAAAATTACGACAGAGAATATTGAACGGATTAAGACAATGAATTTTCAAAAGCAGCTTACTCCGGCAGTATTGGCATATGAAGGGATTGCTTATCAATATATGGCACCAGCTGTATTTGAAGATGGGCATTTTGATTATGTGCAGGAACACCTGAGGATATTATCAGCATTTTATGGAGTATTAAAACCTATGGATGGTATCACACCATATAGGCTTGAAATGCAGGCAAAGGCAGCGATAGGTGATTTCACGAATCTGTATGATTTCTGGGGAGATAATTTGTATCGGGAAGTTATAGATGACAGCAGGATTATTATTAATCTGGCTTCAAAAGAATACTCTAAATGTATTGAAAAATATCTGACACCTGATGACAGGTATATAACTATTTCATTTTGTGAGCAGTCTGGTGGCAGGCTTATCACAAAAGGCACATATGCCAAGATGGCTCGTGGTGAAATGGTACGATATATGGCAGAAAATCATATTGAAAATCCAGATGACATTAAGGAATTTGACCATCTTGGATATGTGTTCAGAGATGATATATCATCGGATAGAGAATATATATTTGAAAGAAAAACTGTAAAATAAAAACATGGTTGATTACTGGATAAGATAATTGCGAAGGATAGAACAGGAGCAATAAGGGTAAGAAAAATTTTTGAAGTACAAAGTTACGGAGGAAACAGAAATTGAATACAAAGAAAAAATGGCTGATTCCACTTGGAATGTGGCTTGTATTTGAAATTGTTGCAGTTACATTATGGTTGACCAAGGATAATCTGTTTTATCTTCTGAATTTCAGTTATATAGGCTCGGCAATAGCGTTAGGGCTGTTACTTTTTCGGTTAAACTATAGACATGCCAGAAGAATCGGTTTTATTCGATATATCACCTTTACCGCATCACTTGTTTTTGTGGGAGCACTGTTTTTATGCCACGTGGAGAATATCGAGCAAATTATGTTCTGGGCATTTCTTGTTGGCAATATCCTGTATTATGCCATTGGAATCATTCTGGCATTTGCGTTTCGGGATAATAGGGCATTCTGTAAATATATCTGCCCAATTACCGTATTCTTAAAGCCTATGAGTTATTTTAGCCTACTTCGTGTGAAGTGTGATAAGGAAAGATGTGTTTCCTGTGTATGGAATGCGTCAAAGCATGTCCTAAGAAGGCATTATAGTGACTAAAAATGTATGTACAGGAGACTCTATAGGAGCTGGGTGGCATCTACCCAGCTCAATCGTATGGAATTATATTGATAGTTATCGGTATAATATTGGCTGCTCTTCATTTTATTGTGGCTGGAGATGGTATCAGAGATTTATCCTGATAGTGTTCGGCCACTTCCGACCACCACGTAACAACATTTTCTATATTTTTATCACTTGGGTCATTTTTGAATGCATCCGCCTGATAAGCTATAATGGGAATAATCCCATTATCAAGGCAGTCCCGAATCTGCCGGTCAAGTCCCTCCAACAGATCTTGGTCCACTTTGTCCGCAATACGGATTCTTACATGCGAAATCCCCGACGCCGCAAAATCCACAGCCGACTGTGTGTTATAGTATTTGCGCCCCTGATTTGTTTTTGTCCAATCCACATCCATTCCCTTTCCCAGAAGGGTTTTATACCCTCAAAGAGAAGGTGTTTTTCTTGTAAGAGAGTACACCTTCTTTTTGTAATTTACTCAATTCACTAGATAGAGCACTTCGGTCTGCATTCAGATAATCTGCCAGCCCTTGTCTATCGTAAGGGATTGTAAATGTGTTAGAGCCAGCGTGCATAGATTCGCTAGACAAGTAATTAAGTATCTTGTCACGTAAATTTTTCTTAGAAACATGATCTATTTTGTTCATCAATCTTACATTTTTTCGTGCTATTATCTCTAAAAGGTTATGAATCAATCTTGTATGGAAACTACAAGATGAAGAACAGGTTGTAACAATATGATTTATATTGAAAAGCATGACGGTGAGATTTTCATTAGCAATAACACTGATTTGAGCAGGAACACTACTGATGCAGGCATAGCTTTCGCCATAGAGCATTCCTGATGATAGCTCTGTAATAATATTGCGATTTCCCCAAACATCATCATTTATTATGAGAGCCTGACCAGATAGAATCATGCCGATAGTTTGTACCTTATCTCCACTTCTTAACAGATATTCGCCTTTTGAATAATTTTTAATGCTGACAGATAGACATTTAAGCATTGGAAGAATTTCTGCTTCTGAAATTCCTTGAAACAAAGGTGTATTCTTTAAAATGTTAATATATTTTTCCATGAGATTTTTCATCCTTCTTTTTATCTTTTCCTTAGTATATCACAAAAGTTGAAAATAATACGAAAATGTTGCCTAGACAACAGAATGATTAATGTAAGTTTGATATAGTTCCATTAAGCAACAAAAGATGATGAATAAAGTAATAGAAAAGGAGAAGAACATGGAAAATAAGATGTTTTGTTATCAATGTGAACAGACAGCAGGATGCACAGGATGTACCGGAAATACAGGAGTATGCGGAAAGTCTGCCAATACTGCAAGATTACAGGATGAGCTTACAGGAGCATTAATTGGACTTGCTCGTGCAACTGAGGGTAATGAGCAGCTTGTAACTGAAGAGATGAATCAATTAGTTCTTGAGGGATTATTTACAACTATTACAAATGTAAACTTTAATGATGAAACATTAAAGCTTTTAATTGATAAGATAGAAGATACAAAAAAGAAATTAGTACCAAATTGCTTTACATGCTCTGACTCATGTGGAAGAAACAATAATTTTGATATGAGTACTCTCTGGACTACTGATGAAGATATTCGTTCATTAAAATCCTTAATACTTTTTGGAATTCGTGGAATGGCTGCATATGCGTATCATGCAAGTGTGCTTGGATATACCGATGAAACAATCAGCAAATTCTTCTATAAGGCACTTTTTGCAATCGGAATGAAAGATTGGGGAATGGATAAACTACTTCCTATCGTATTAGAGGTTGGAAAAGTTAATTTAAGATGTATGGAGCTTTTAGATCAAGCAAATACTACAACTTATGGAACTCCTGTACCAACAACGGTACCTCTTACAATTGAAAAAGGACCATTTATTATTATTACAGGTCATGATTTAAAAGATTTACAACTTTTATTAGAGCAGACAAAAGATAAGGGAATCAATATCTATACACATGGTGAAATGCTTCCAGCACATGCATATCCAGAACTCAAGAAGTACTCTCATCTAAAGGGAAACTTTGGTACAGCATGGCAGAATCAGCAGAAAGAGTTTGATAATATTCCTGGAGCAATTCTGTATACAACGAACTGTCTTATGCCTGTAAAACCAAGCTATGCAGACAGAGTATTTACAACAGAAGTTGTATCTTATCCAGAAATTGTACACATAGGAGAAGAAAAGGATTTTACACCAGTTATTGAAAAGGCACTCGCCTTAGGTGGATATACCAAAGATCAGCATATGACTGGAATTAATGGTGGAATACAGGTAACAACTGGTTTCTCACATGGAACTGTATTATCTGTAGCAGATCAGGTGATTGAAGCGGTAAAGAATGGAGATATTAAACATTTCTTCTTGGTTGGTGGATGTGATGGAGCCAGAGTAGGAAGAAATTACTATACAGAGTTTGTAAAACAGTCTCCTGCAGACAGCATTATTTTGACGCTTGCATGTGGAAAATACAGATTCAATGATTTAGATTTAGGAACAATCGGAGGACTTCCAAGAATCATGGATATGGGACAGTGTAATGATGCTTATAGTGCAATCAAGGTCGCAATCGCTTTAGCAGAAGCATTTGAATGTGATGTGAATGAACTTCCGCTATCGATGGTACTTTCATGGTACGAGCAGAAGGCTGTATGTATTTTACTTACGCTTCTTTATCTTGGAATAAAGAACATTCACATAGGACCAACATTACCAGCATTCATTTCGCCAAATGTGCTGAATTTCCTGGTAGAGAATTATGGGCTTTCTCCAATTAGTACACCTGAAGAGGATATAAAAAAGTTATTAAATAAATAATCATGAGGGAACCAAACAAAATAGGTGAAAGGTGGTAAAATATTATGAATAAAAAAATGAATTTAAACTGGTCGGTGGATGAAATTACTGGTAATATGCCAGATATTTCTTCTATGAGAAGCAAAGAATTTCAAGTCAAAGAGACTAGCAATACAGAATTGCTGAAGGATTATTTAAAGAGACTTGGAAATGGAGAAGATTTAGAAAGTGTTAAAAAAGATTTTGTTCAAAATTTTTCTGATGTAGAAGCTTCTGAAATCATGAAGGCAGAGCAGGAACTTATAAAAGAGGGAACACCTATTACAGAGGTGCAGAAACTGTGTGATGTGCATAGTGCATTGTTTCATGGCTTAACTAAAGAAGAAAAAATAGCAAATGCTGAAAAGGCAGTCGAAGAATCTTTAAAAAAAGAAGAAAGATCCGAAATGAAAATTATGCCGGATGCGTATGTCAGAAAACATGAGCTTGCAAAAGCACTCAGAGAAACAAAGGGGCATCCTCTTTATTCTTTTACAGAAGAAAATGAGAAGTTTGGTAAAGAAATATCAGATATTAGAGGTGCACTAGAAAAGGGCGAAGATGTAAGCAAAAAAATATCAGATTTTAGACAAATAGCAATACACTATGCAAAAAAGGGTGATTTGATTTATCCACTCCTTAAAGTTCGCTATGAAATTTCAGGGCCATCGGATGTTATGTGGACTGTTGATGATGAAATCAGAGATGAATTAGCAGCAATAGATAAAGAAAGCAATCATGACGAAGAATGGATTAATAGAGTACAGGCTGTTTTAACAAGAGCGGATGAAATGATTTATAAAGAGAATAATATATTGTTCCCTATCTGCGCAGTGAATTTTACAGTCGAAGAATGGTATGGAATCTATGAAGATGCCAAAGACTATGCATTAGTGTATGGCATTGAGAATAGATGGGAAGAAGCAGAAAAATATGTGCAGGATAAAAAGAATCGTCATAAGGCGGCTATTAATGAAGGTGAAATAGTAATGGGAGGTGGACATATGAGTGTAGCACAGCTGGAAGCTATGCTTAATACATTGCCAATAGAGATTACATTTATCGATGATAATAATATAAATCGTTTCTTTAACGAAGGAGCGAAAGTGTTCAAACGACCTGGCATGGCAATTGACAGAGAAGTATTCTCTTGTCATCCGCCTAAGATAGAGCCAATGGTTCGTTCCATTATAGAAAGTTTTAAAAATCATACTAGGGATAGCGTTCCGGTCTGGATGGAAAAGCAAGGAAAACCATTTTTAGTAACTTATTATGCAGTGAGAGACAAAAAAGGTATTTATCTTGGAACTGTAGAAGTGGTACAGGATATGCAGTTTGCAAAAGAGCACTTTACAAGCATTTGAGGCTAAGTATATTATCAAAAATAATGTTATTCCAATGTATGTATTGTATGTAGAGAAGACTAATATGATGTAACGCTTTCCTTGACCTTATATAGATTATTAGGTATAATTTATAAGTATATTTTAAAAAAAGGGAAGGTTATGAAATGAACGAAAATCGTAATTCATTCAAGGGCTCTATAGGGTTCGTCCTTGCGGCAGCGGGTAGTGCTGTAGGACTTGGTAACATATGGAGATTTCCTTACTTGGCAGCTAAGGATGGAGGAGGATTATTCCTCGTTATTTACATTGTTTTAGCATTAACATTTGGTTTTACTCTACTCACAACAGAAATTGCTATTGGACGAAAGACAAAGCAGAGTCCGCTTACAGCTTACAGCAAGTTAAAGAGTAAGTGGAAGCCACTGGGTATTATTGCGTGTATTGTACCTATAATGATATTTCCATACTATGTAACAATCGGTGGATGGGTACTTAAGTATCTTCTTGTTTATATTACAGGTAATGGACATGCAGCAGCACAGGACGGATATTTCTCAGGATTTATCGGTCAGACAGCAGAGCCAATCATAATGATGCTTGTGTTTACAATAATTGTTGCATTTATTATATTCCGTGGTGTTAACAGCGGTATTGAATCATCATCAAAGATAATCATGCCATTACTTATTGTGCTTGTTCTTGGTGTATCTGTATATTCACTTACAATTTCATATACAGATATTGATGGCACAACAAGAACAGGTTTACAGGGATTAGGAGCATATGTAATTCCTAACATGAAAGGAATTACTGTTAAGCAGTTCTGTACAGTTCTTATGGATGCAATGGGACAGCTTTTCTACAGTTTAAGTGTTGCTATGGGTATTATGATTGCATATGGTTCATATGTAAGTGATGATGCTAATCTTGGAAAGTCAATTAATCAGATTGAGATATTTGACACAATGGTTGCATTTCTTGCAGGTGTAATGATTATTCCTGCTGTATTTGTATTCATGGGAAGAGACGGAATGACAGCATCAGGTCCAAGTCTTATGTTTGTTTCGCTTCCTAAAGTATTTGATTCTATGGGATTTGCAGGAAATGTAATTGGTGCAATATTCTTTGCAATGGTATTCTTTGCAGCCCTTACAAGTGCAGTTTCAATTATGGAAGCTATTGTTTCAAGCTTTATGGATGAATTTAAGTTAAACAGAAACAAGGCTACAGCAATAGAAACTGTAATTGGTATAGCTGTTGCAGTTATCGTATGCTTAGGATATAATAAGCTGCTCTTTGATATTAAGCTTCCTAACGGAGTACATGCACAGGTGCTTGATATTATGGATTATGTCAGCAATAATGTACTTATGCCAATAGTTTCTATAGGAACATGTATACTTATTGGATGGATACTTAAGCCAAAGACTGTTATAGATGAAGTTGAGAAATCAGGAATTAAGATGGGAAGAAAGGGTCTTTATACAGTTATGGTAAAGTGGGTTGCTCCAATTCTTTTATTCCTTCTTCTTCTTAAATCACTTGGAATTCTTACTATAATCTGATATGTAAGATATTACGTCAGAGGTTAACAAGAGGGTTTTTGTATGATTAGTAAAAAATGTTGTATAATCGCAATGGTTACACTTATATCAATTCTGACACTGACCGGATGCAGCACTATGTTAAAGAATCCGATGAAATATATTCTTTCTCAGGACGAAACCAGACAGGATAATTCAGATAAAGATAATGAAGCAGCATCAGAATCTGCAGATGATAACAAAGATGACAGTAACAGTGAGCCTGATATACGTGTATATGGAACAGAAGATAATACAGATTATTCCATTAATGGAATGCTGGCAATAGCTAAAGACATTAATTCAGATATGAATAATAAAGATGTTAACGGAGTTGTTCTTGTTCTCAATAAGAAATACTCAGAAGATGTCAGATATTTTCTGTCGCTTACAGTTAAGGATGATAAACCTCTTGTGATAATACCATATGATTATAACAACGGCAGTCCGGATTATAAGGTAGCGCAGGCAAAGAAGTATATTGATAAAGAACTTGATAAGACAGATAATGCCGATAATCAGTTACCAGAAGGATTTTTTGTTAATGTTAATGATTATATGATATTTGATATCGCGGACACTAAGAGATTAGACAACATAGATATTGTATATGATTATGTTGGAATTGATGCAGATGCATTATATAAGAAAATGTATCTTAATGATGCTATAGTTATAGTTTCTTCAACTGCTGATGGAGAACTTTCAGAAGAACTTTCAGAAGCTGTATCAGGAAAGAATGCGGGTATTGTAGTAGTATCATGTAGTGAAGATGCATATATGAAAGGTGATTTTGCAGACTGTGGAGATAGTATCTTCTATACAGACATATCGCCTACTAAAGCGAGAATTATGCTGGCATTATTGTTAGATAATAATAGTGATTCAGACACATTTAAAAATGCTTTTACCAGGAGGAGAGTTTAATGGATTCAATTAAAGCACAGGACATTATAAGACACATTTTTAAGGATGAAGACAAGGGTGTTGAGTATGTAACCGGACTTTCAATTACAGACGGAGTAGAAGTTCTTACTAAAGTTCTTCCAGAGCTTATCAAGAAGGCACAGGAAAAGAATAATGTCAATGATGAAGGATATTTTAATGAAATAGGTAATGTGTATAGAAAGATTGTTGTAGATAAGCTTCTTAATGCTGACCACTTATGGACAATATATTGTGACAGCACAGGTTATCCATATATGGTTGATGATGATATAGTTGTATTATATGATTATACTAATCATGCCAGAGTAGAAGAACAGCTTGGAAAATATGGATATGACATTTCATATGGTATTGAGGATAAGGATTCAATGCAGTATGAGATAGCTCATTTATATCGTAACGGATGCAGGAATATCAGATTCACAGATGGCAAGGATAACGAGCTTATTGTTTCAAGAGAAGAGATTGGAACATATGACCAGTATATAAGAGAAGATTTCGTGACTAATCCAGGACTTCAGAATGCACTTATCAAGTTCTTCCAGGAGTACAGAAAGCCAGGAGATTCAACAGCTAAGGCGGCAATTTTAAGAGATAAAGAAGCAGAACTTAAGAAAGCTATCCGTAATGCGGATTACATGGTTCCTTGTACTAAGGAAGAGACAGATGAAGAGGTATCAATTTCACATCCATATGTTGATATTACTGATAAAGTAAGCCACAAAGAAGGTGAGAAAGTTCTTGCACTTCCAGTATTTACAGATGGTTTAGAGATGGAAAAATGTTATGCAGGTAAGCATGAGGATATGCTTTACACATATATGGAACTTCTTAAGACAGTAAAGGAATTGGGTGCTTCAGGGATAGTTATTAATCCTTTAGGAGTAAGTTATTACGTTCCGGTTGATATAATGAAGCAGCTTATAACAATGTAATAAAAGAATAAAATGTATATTTTAAAGACACACTGGTATCGTAATAACTGGTGTGTCTTTCTGAAATTCGGGAAGGAGGATGTGATGGAAAGAGTATATATTGCAATTGATCTAAAATCATTCTATGCAAGTGTTGAGTGTGTTGAACGAGAGTCAGACCCGCTTACCACTAATCTCGTTGTAGCTGATGAATCTAGAACAGCCAAAACAATATGTCTTGCAGTTACTCCTTCTCTTAAGAAATATGGACTTTCCGGACGAAGCAGGCTTTTTGAGGTAGAGCAGAAGGCAAAAGAAATTGAGGAACGCACAGGAAAGAAGCTTGAATATACTGTAGCAGTTCCAAGAATGGGACTTTATATAGAATATTCGTCGAAGATATATTCTATATATCTTAAATATTTCAGCAAGGATGACATAACTGTATACAGTATTGATGAAGTATTTATTGATGCAACAGATTATATGAAGCTGTATAATATGACGGCAAGACAGCTTACCGCAAAAGTTATTGAGGATGTGTATGATACGACAGGAATAACGGCTACTGCAGGAATTGCACCTAATCTGTATCTGTGCAAGATAGCAATGGATATAGTTGCAAAGCATATACAGGCAGACAGCAAGGGTGTGCGTATCGCAGAATTAAGTGTTAATGATTACAGAAAAATGTTATGGAGTCATACGCCTCTTACAGACTTCTGGAGAGTTGGACCAGGTATATCAAGACAGCTTGAGAAACACGGAATAAAGACTATGGGGGATATTGCGAGAATGTCCCTTGAAGATGAGGACTGGCTGTATAAGCAGTTTGGTGTAGATGCGGAGATTCTTATAGACCACGCATGGGGATATGAACCATGTACAATTGCAGATATTAAGAAATATAAGCCCAAGGCGAGCAGCCTGTGTTCAGGACAGGTGTTAAAAGAACCATACACATTTGAAGATGCAAGGATTGTAGTTGGAGAGATGGCAGATGAGCTTGCACTTGATTTAGTAGATAAAGGCTTTGTGACGGATTCAATTGCGTTAAATGTAACTTATGACAGGGTAAATGTTGATAAAGGAACCTACAAGGGTGAAATCCATGTAGACAGATATGGAAGAGAAGTTCCACAGGGACTTAACAAATCTGTTTCACTTACGACATGTACATCTTCATCAAAACAGTTAAGAGAAGCTTTTCTTGATATATATGATAAATACACTGACAGAAAGCTGTATATCAGAAAGTTAAATCTTACAGTTGCCAATCTTACTAATGAGGGCTTTCAGCAGTTTGACATGTTTACAGACCAGACTCAGCTTGAACGCGAAAAGAAGATGCAGCACGCAATGCTAGATATTAAGAAAAAATATGGTAAGAATGCGGTAATGAAAGCTAATAACCTGCAGAGCAAGGCAACCGCAATTGAAAGAAACGGTCAGATTGGAGGTCACAGGGCATAGCTTATGGGAAAATATGATGATATAATCAATATGAAATGGCCGGTACCGAGTAAAAGACCAAGAATGGATATGGAAAGCAGGGCTAAGATATTCCTGCCTTTCTCAGCATTGAAGGGGCTTGGCAATGCCATTGACGAGCAGAATAAAACCAAAGATAATATGAGAGAATACGAATATTTTGACGAGGAGAATAAGGGAGAAGAATTTTATGAGTAATACAATGAAAGAAAATAAAATGGGTACAATGCCTGTTAATAAGCTGCTTATTAATATGGCTCTGCCAATGATGATATCAATGCTTGTACAGGCACTGTATAATATTGTTGACAGTATATTTGTTGCAAGAATAAGTGAGGAAGCGCTTACAGCGGTTTCAATGGCATTTCCAATGCAGAATCTTATGATTGGTGTTGCAGGCGGCGTGGGTGTAGGTACTAATGCATTGCTTTCAAGGGCATTAGGAGAAGGAAGGCATGAAGAAGCTGATAAAATGGCTGTGCAGGGTATATTCATAACGGCTTGCAGCTATATAATATTTCTTGCCATAGGGCTTTTCTTTGCCAGAGAGTTTTTTGTTATTCAGGGTGCTAATGAAGTGATAGCTGACTATGGTTATGATTATCTTTCAGTTATTCTTATAGTCAGCTTTGGTTGCCTGTTCCAGATGATATTTGAGAGGTTATTACAGGCTACAGGAAGAACATTTTACAGCATGATTACACAGGGTACAGGTGCAATAATTAATATTATTCTTGACCCGATACTTATATTTGGTCTGTTTGGTGCACCAAAGCTTGGTATTGTAGGTGCAGCAGTAGCTACGGTTGCGGGCCAGATTGTTGCAGCCGTTATGGCAGTGATATTTAATATTAAGGTTAATAAAGAGATACATATTACTTTTAAGGGATTCAGACCATCAGGAAAAAGAATTTGCAATATCTTATTCATAGGAATTCCATCAGTTATTATGATGGCGATTGGTTCTGCTATGACATTCTGTATGAATAAGATTCTGGTTGTATTCACATCAACAGCGGTTGCTGTATTCGGTGTGTATTTTAAACTTCAGAGTTTTGCATTTATGCCGATATTTGGTATGAACAGTGGAATGGTTCCTATAATTGCTTTTAATTATGGGGCAAAGAGAGAAGACAGAGTTATACAGACACTTAAGCTTGCAGTAATGTATGCAGAGATAATAATGATACTTTTCATGATTGCAGTTCAGATATTCCCGGTTCCAATGCTGTCAATATTCAGTGCATCGTCAGATATGATACGAATGGGTGTCCCTGCTTTAAGGACGATATCAATAAGTTTTATATTTGCAGGAATATGTATTATATGCAGTTCATTCTTTCAGGCACTTGGAAGCAGTATATACAGCATGTTTGTATCATTTGTCAGACAGATAATATTCCTTGTGCCATGTGCTTATATTTTTTCCAGAACAGGGAATGTTAATCTTGTATGGTGGGCATGGCCGATTGCGGAGCTTGCTTCAGTTGCATTAAGTGTGTTCTTCTTTGTGAGAGTCAAGAAGAAAAAGTTTGGCTTTATGGAACAGTAATGAGTAATACGATAAATAATGAAGGATGAGGAATGAGTATGAACAGACATATAGAGAAAGCTAAGGAACTGCGTTCACCGCAGAAATGCTATAATTGTGCCGAAACTATTATGATGGCATATGCTGATGATTTAGGTTTAACTGAGTCACAGGCAGAGTGCCTTGGCTGTAATTTTGGTGGTGGCATGAAATGTGGAGGAACATGCGGCGCAATCACCGGGGGACTTATGGTACTCGGCGCACTTGGTGTAAGCAGTCCGGGAGCTGTCGGAGCATTTCAGAGAACAATAAGGGACAATCACAATGGAATGACTAACTGTGCTGACCTTTTAAGAGACAATGCTTTAAAGGGTGGTGAGAAGAAGGCTCATTGTGACAGTATGATTATGGAATCAATAAGGCTTATTGATGAGTTGACAGGTAAAGATAAGTAAAAATGCAATTTGTTTATTGATAATATTTATCAATAAGATATAGTGAATTATATAGTGAAATGTGATAAAGTAAGCAAGGTTAGGGCATTCTAACCTTGCTTACTTTTTTTGTGCCTGTTAATGATAAATTTTCACCTATTGACACAAAATTAATAAGTGCTAATATAATGAATATATGAACGATTGTTCATATAATGATATGAGAGGGCGTGCCCGAAGGAGGTAAATATGTTTTTAGAGATTAATGGAATCAAAAAGCATTATGGAGAAGGCGAAAGCCGGGTGGAAGTACTGAATGGTATAGACATAGAGGTTAATAAGGGGGAAATAGTTGTACTGCTTGGTCCATCAGGTTCTGGTAAATCAACACTGCTTAATATTATCGGTGGTATTGATGATGCAGACGAGGGTTACATATCTATAGATGGTGAGAAAACAGCGGATATGAATGAGAAGCGTCTTACACAGTACAGAAGAAAGCATCTAGGATATGTTTTTCAGATGTATAATCTTATACCTAACCTTACTGTAAGGGAAAATATTGAGGTTGGTGCTTACTTAAGTGATAAGGCACTTGATACTGACGAGATACTTAACACACTTGGACTTTCAGACCATGCTGACAAGAAGCCTAACCAGTTATCAGGTGGTCAGCAGCAGAGAACTTCAATAGGAAGAGCACTTATTAAGAATCCTGATATCCTGTTGTGTGATGAACCTACAGGAGCACTTGATTACAACACATCTAAGGATATTTTAAAGCTTATTGAAGACGTTAATAAGAAGTATGGTAATACTATAATAATAGTTACACATAATGACGCTATCAAAAATATGGCAGACAGGGTTATTACATTAAGAGATGGCAGAATCCGTAAGAACTATGTTAATGATAACAAGATACCGGCAGCAGACCTTGAATGGTAGGAGGAAATGATTATGAGAAATCCTTTAAATAAGCGTCTGCCAAGAGAATTAAAGCATGATTTTGGTAAATATCTTGTGATATTCCTGTTTATGGTTATGATGATTTCGTTAGTCAGCGGATTCCTTGTTGCAGACAACAGCGTTAAGCACTCATATGATGAGGGCTTTGAAAAATATAATCTTGAAGATGGACATTTTGCATTAGATAAAGAGCCTGACAGCTCACTTATTAATGATATTGAGGATAAGACTGACAGCAAACTTTATGACTTAAGATATTTTGAGGAAGATGAGGCTGACAGCGGTGCAACAATCAGAGTATATAAAGACAGAACAGAGGTTAATCTTGAGTGCGTTATGGAAGGTGAGATGCCTGTCTCTGATAATGAAATAGCACTTGACCGTATGTATGCACAGAATGCGAAGATTAAGGTTGGAGACACAATTAAGCTCGCAGGAAAAGAATTAAAGGTTACCGGTTTTGTCGCAGTTCCTGATTACAGCTGTCTTTTTGAGAATAATTCAGATATGATGTTTGATTCAACTAATTTTTCTATTGCAGTTATGACTGATAAGGGCTTTGAAAAAGTTTCAAGTAATCATGTGAAATATAATTATGCTTGGAAGTATAACAAGGAAGTTTCAGGTGATAAGGCAGAAAAAGAGGCTTCAGACGATTATCTGGAAAATCTTGGAGAAGTTATCAGGGGATATGACACTAATCTTTTGATGAATGGTAATACGGATATTATAAATATTTCTGATTATCTTCCACGCTATACTAACAAAGCAGTTAATTTCACTGGTGACGATATGGGTTCAGATAAGGCAACGATTATGCTTTTTGACTATATCGTAGTAGTTGTAATTGCATTTGTATTCGCTGTTACAACATCTAACACAATCAGTCAGGAGGCTGGTGTTATCGGAACTCTCCGCGCATCAGGCTATAAGAGAGGTGAGATTGTAAGACATTACATGGTCCTTCCTGTTGCTGTAACACTGGTTGCTGCTGTTGCTGGTAATATACTTGGTTACACTCTTCTGGAGAAGTTTTTTGTAAATGTGTATTATAACAGCTACAGTCTGTGTACTTACACGACACTGCTTAATGCAGAAGCATTTGTTGATACAACGGTAGTTCCGATTATCATTATGTTTGTCATTAATCTTTTAGTTCTTGAGAAGAAATTAAGACTTTCACCGCTTAAATTCTTAAGGCATGAGCTTACAAACAGGAAGAAGAAAAAGCTGATTAAGCTTAGCCACAAGCTTCCTTTTATGACAAGATTCAGATTGAGGATATTGTTCCAGAATATACCTAATTATCTGACACTGTTTTTAGGAATACTGATTGCCGGGGCACTTGTTGTATTCAGTATCATGTTCGAGCCGCTTATTAATGATTATGCTGATGTTGTTAAGAAGTCACAGATATGTGAATACCAGTATGTTTTAAAGAGTCAGGTGGAAACTGATATATCAGGTGCCGAAAAATACTGTGTGACTTCACTTAATACAACTGATGAAAAATATATGACTGATGATATCATGGTATACGGCATTGAGGATAACAGCAGATATGTTGATATGGATATTAAGGATGATGAAGTGCTTGTATCTAATGGAGTAATGGTGAAATTCGGTCTTAAAAAGGGTGATACATTTAAACTGAAAGACCCTTATTCAGATAATGAGTATGAATTCAGGATAGCAGGAAGCTATACATATGACGCTGCACTTGCTGTATTCATGACAAGAAATAACTTTATTGATACATTCGATAAGGATGACGATTACTTTACAGGATATTTCACAGACAAGAAGCTGACAGATATTGATGATAAATATGTTGCTTCAATAGTTACATATGAAGACCTTATCAAAGTGTCTAACCAGATGAAGGTTTCAATGGGCGAGATGATGTATATACTGAAGTATTTTGGAATTATAATGTTCGTGCTTCTTATGTATCTGTTATCTAAACAGATTATTGAAAAGAATGCACAGTCAATTTCTATGACTAAGATTCTTGGCTTCAAGAATGGAGAGATTGGCGGACTGTATATAGTTGCAACTTCAATTATGGTAGTTATATCACTGGTTGTTTCTGTACCTATAGTAAATGCTATGCTTAAATGGGCATTCTCATCATATCTTTACACTATGATGACAGGATATATTCCATACATGGTAAGAAGAAGCTGCTTTGTTGAGATGGTTATTCTTGGAATTGTATGCTATGCAGTTGTTGCTGTACTTCAGCTTGTGAAGATTTCTAAGATTCCTAAGACGGATGCACTGAAGAACGTAGAATAAAACCAGAATTTGCTTCTTGACAATACAAAAATAATTTAATAATATACTAACAAACAGTGAGTAGCATTACAGCATAAATCCGACTGTAATGGGGCTCACTGTATTTTTTTATGCGAAAAACACCATTGCAGTAGGAAAAGGAGGTAACAATGAAACTGAAAAAACAGTACGACTGCAATCTTGTTATGATGAATGATCTTATTGGTGGAAAATGGAAATTAAGAATTTTATGGCATATCATGAATGGAGATAACAGATTTTCCATGCTTGAAAAGACGATTGACAGTATAACACCAAAAGTTCTGATGTCGCAGCTTAATGAAATGGAAGAAAGTGGTCTGATATTAAAACATGTATTAGTCAGTACACCACCTAAAGTTGTTGTTTACGAGATAAATCCTGAATATTCAGGTATATGCGAAATAGTTAATATTGCCCATTCATTTTCCAGAATGTATGGTACAAAGAATAATATTGACATACTTACAAAAAAGTAAGTTCTTGTCAATAAACATAAGCTTATTTATAATCACCGTTGTTCACAGCATTTAATAAATGCTGTTTTTTAAAGAAAATAAGTTAGTGTATTCTAACAAAAGTAAGCGAAAAAGGAGCATGATGGTAATTATGATAAAGACATTTATTAAGAAAAATATAATTACATTGACTCTTGCGATACTTCTTCTGGTTTTGTCTGTTGTGTCGCTTTTTATAGGGGCAATTGATATTAATATAAAAAATTTTTTTATGGATTCACAGGCAATGGAAGTCTTTGTGATATCAAGACTGCCAAGGCTTCTGGCTATTCTGTGTACAGGAATAGGAATAAGTGTAGCAGGACTTATAATGCAGCAGTTGTGCATGAATAAATTTGTTTCACCAACAACCGGAGCAACAATTTCATCAGCACAGTTTGGAATTCTTCTTGCACTTATACTTGCACCAGATGCCACTATATGGGGTAGAGCAATATTTGCATTTGTAAGCGCAATATTTGGAACATGGATTTTTGTCTGGTTTATACAACGCATACAGTATAAGGACATTGTGATGGTTCCACTTGTAGGAATAATGTTTGGAAATGTTATTGGAGGAGTAACGAACTTCCTTGCCTACAAGTATGAAGTTACACAGGCATTATCGACATGGCTGGTAGGACATTTTTCAATGGTATTAAAGGGAAGGTATGAAATTGTTTATCTGACTGTGCCACTCGTTATACTGGCATTCATATTTGCTAATCATTTTAACATTGTGGGTATGGGAAAAGATTTTTCAAAGAATCTTGGAGTACCATATAATTTTGTCCTTTTTGCAGGACTTACAATAGCAGCTATGATTACAGCATCAATTATAGTGGTTGTAGGTTCAATTTCTTATATAGGACTGATTGTTCCAAATGTGGTTGCAATGTTCAAGGGCGATAAGATAAGAGGAACTCTTGTTGATACCGCACTTTTTGGGGCTTTGTTTGTGCTGGTGTGTGACATTATTGGAAGAGTTGTTATTATGCCGTATGAACTTCCAATTGAACTTATAGTTGGAATACTTGGAAGTCTGATATTTGTAGCACTGTTAATATACAGACTTAAGCATGGAAGAAAGATTGTTAGTATTAAATTATTTAATGAGCAGAAAGAGGTAAATAATGAACAGGAAAAGAAATATATATAAGTTGATTATTCTTGCTGTTATCGTTCTGCTTGCAATGGCAGCTTATATGACAATAGGTGTTAAATTTCATAATGAGAGACTTATGAGATTTGCATTCAAAATAAGATACCAAAAACTTATTGCAATGATAATCACAGCATTCACAATAGGTGGGGCATCAATAGTGTTTCAGTCAGTTATAAATAATACTATTGTTACTCCGTGTCTTTTAGGAATGAATTCGCTTTATACACTTATACATACAGCAGTAGTGTTTTTCTTAGGGTCAGGCAGTATGCTTGTTATAAATGCGAATATGAGTTTTGCACTTGACCTTGTAATAATGGGTGTTGTAGCAACATTTATATATAGTTATCTTTTTAAAGTGACTAACCATAACGTGCTTTATGTATTGCTTATCGGGACGGTTCTTACATCATTCTTTTCGAGCATACAAAGCACACTGACAAGAGTAATGGATCCTAATGAATATGACACACTTCTTACTTCGTTAGTGGCAAGTTTCAGTAATGTTAATTCTGAAATAATAATTTTTTCATTGATTATAATTGCAGCAATTATTGTGGTATTTCGAAAAGAACTTGCAATGCTTGATGTGCTTACACTTGGAAAAGAGCAGGCTGTTAATCTTGGAGTTGATTATGACAAATGTATAAGAAGACTTTTACTGGCTGTTACATTATGTATATCGGTTGCTACAGCAATGGTTGGACCAATATCATTTCTTGGTCTGATAATTGCTAATCTTTCGAGACAAATGTTAAAAACATACCGCCATACACAGCTGATACTTGGTTCTGCATTATTTGGGATGATAGGACTTATATTAGGACAGCTTATAGTTGAAAGGGTGTTTATCTATGCAATACCTGTAAGTGTGTTTATTACAGTTGGAGGAGGAATATATTTCCTGTATCTGTTGCTTGCAGGAAAAAGAGCATAATACTAAGAAGGAGAACAATAATGGTTGTAGATAAATTGTTGAAAAAATATGACAAAAAAGTAGTTGTAGATTCAGTAAGCTTTTCTATACCAAAAGGCAAGGTTACATCATTTATTGGACCTAATGGAGCAGGAAAATCTACAGTTATGGGAATGATATCAAGGCTTATTGCTAATGATGCAGGTATTATTGAATTTCAGGGAAAGTCAATGCATGACTGGAAAAGTAAGGAACTTGCAAAGCATCTGGCAATACTTACCCAGAGCAATAATATACAAATGAAGCTCACAGTTGAAGAACTTGTGGCATTTGGAAGGTTTCCTCATTCAGGAGGAAGACTTAATGATAAGGATAAAGATATAATTAATAAGTCAATTGAATACATGGAACTTAATGAATTCAGAAACAGATTTATAGATGAATTGTCTGGTGGACAGAGACAGCGTGCGTATATTGCAATGGTTATAGCACAGGATACAGAATTTATTCTTCTTGATGAGCCTACGAACAATCTTGACATATATCACGCAACTAATCTTATGAAGATTATAAGAAAACTCAGTGATGAACTTGGAAAAACAGTTGTCACAGTTTTACATGAGATTAATTATGCAGCATTTTATTCTGATTATATATGTTCATTTAAAGACGGCAGGGTTGCCAAATTTGGCACAGTTGATGAGGTTATGACTAAAGAAGTCTTATCAGAAATATATAATGTTGATTTTGAAATAATGAATATACAGGGCAGACCATTGTCAATATATTATTAATTTATTATGGCTTAAGGTCCTGCATGCGGGCTTTAGCATATATGTATGATGTCAGTCGCGAAGCATTGTACAGAAAAATAAAAATAGAAGAGGATAACATATAATGAAAAAAATTACAGCTATATTATTAATGGCACTTATGGTTCTTTCACTTACTGCGTGTGGTAACCAGACCGGTAAGGATAATAATGGTTCAGAAGGAAGTACTGAACCAACAAGCGTAACAATAACAACATTAAATGGACAGAAAGAAGAGACACAGCTTGAGGTTCCATATAATCCTGAAAGAATAGCAATTCTTGACCTTGCTGCTCTTGATATAATAGATAGTATCGGTGTTGGTGACAAAGTTGTTGGAATGGCACAGACAAGCATTGATTATCTTTCTCATTATTCAGAAAACAAGAACATAAAGAATCTTGGTACAATAAAAGAAGCTGATATTGAAGCAGTTATGGAATGTGAACCAGATATAATATTTATCGGTGGAAGACTGTCAGCTTCATATGATAAGTTAAGTGAAATAGCTCCTGTTGTTTATCTTGCAACAGACAGCAGTATAGGACTTGTTGAAAGTACTTTGAAAAACGCAAGAACAATAGCATCTATATTTGGCAAAGAGAATGAAGTTGAGGATAAAGTTAATCAGTATAATAGCAGAATAAACAACTTAAAGAGTATTGCATCTGGAAAGAATGCTCTTGTAGGAATGACAACAAGCGGAAGCTTTAATATTCTTGGCAATGATGGAAGATGCTCAATTATAGGTAATGAGATTGGCTTCAATAATCTTGGAGCAACAGGAAACACTTCAACACATGGAAATGAGGCTTCTTTTGAAACAGTAGTTGCAAAGAATCCGGAATATATATTTGTTATGGACAGAGATAAGGCTATAGGAAAAGCTGGTACAGCATCTGCTAAGGAAATAGTTGAAAATGATCTTGTAAAATCAACTCCTGCATATAAGAATAATCATATTATTTATCTTGAAAATCCTAATGTATGGTATACAGCAGAGGGCGGAATTCAGGCACTTGATATGATGCTTAAGGATCTTGAAAAGGGTCTTGGAATGTGATACCGATAGGTAGTCGTATTATTAGTGGATTTATAGGCAGAAATTTGGAAAAACTGAATATTATTTTGATTTTTATTTTGAAAACACCTATAAGACAGTTCATTATGGAATGTCTTATAGGTGTTTTTGCTGAAAATTCTAAAAACTAGTTGGAAAGTACCTATAAATGCTTATGAAAAATGATATTTATAGGAACGGCAATTCCACATAAAGATAAAAAACTCATTCAGGTTGACATCACAAGAATATGTATATATAATTACCACTGGTAATTAATAGAGGTAATTAATGAAATGATTACCTCCTGAGACCATATAACTTAAGGAGATGAATGTGTTATGAAACCAGACAAGATTAAGAGAATGCTGGATGCCTGTTATCTGGCTAAGAGAATCAGGGAACTGCTGCCGGAACTGCCAGATGGGGTTGCGCCTGCTTATATCCAGTATATTGATGTAATTCATCATCTGTTGGAGACTAATGATTGTGTTAAGATTTCTGATATCAGTGACTGGCTTAATCTTCCAAGACCGGGTGTTACACGTACTGTTAAGGAGATGGAAGCTAAGGGATATCTTAAGAAGACTACTTCACAGGAAGATGCGAGGATAACTTATATTACGGTTACGGATAAGGGAGAAGAGTTGTCTAAGAAGTATGATGCGGATTATTACAGCCGCCTTAGTGAATATCTGACGGACATTACTGATGAAGAGGCTGATTCTATGATTGCAACTATTAACAAATTCTACAAGGTGATGAGCGAAAGGAGAGTTGATATTGAATAATTCAAAATCAGATTTTACACAGGGAAGTATATTAGGGAAGCTGATTCCTTTTATGATGCCTATACTTGGGGCGTTAATACTACAGGCGGCATATGGTGCAGTTGATTTGCTGGTTGTTGGAAGATTCGGAACTACTGAAGGTCTTTCAGCCGTATCTACAGGAAGCCAGGTGCTTAATTTAGTTACATTTGTTATAACACAGTTTGCAATGGGTGTTACAGTGCTTATTGCAAGATATATTGGTGAGAAGAAACCGGAACAGATAGGTGCTTTAATTGGTGGCGCAATTGTTGTTTTTGCAATGATTTCGGTTGCTCTTTTTATCGTTATGATTGTTTTTTCAAGACAGGTTGCAGTTATAATGCAGGCACCGAAAGAAGCAGTAGGTCTTACATCTTTATATGTAAAAATATGTGGCTCGGGAATATTTTTTATAGTTGCATATAATCTTCTTTCAGCAGTATTCAGGGGACTTGGAGACAGCAAATCACCACTTATATTCGTTGCAGTTGCATGTGTTATTAATATTGTGGGTGACCTTGTCCTTGTTGCAGGGTTTAATATGGATGCTGCCGGAGCTGCTATTGCGACAGTTGCAGCACAGGCGGTAAGTGTTGTATTTGCGCTTCTATTACTTTTTAAGAGAAAACTTCCGTTTAAGATAACTAAGAAGGATTTCTCAATTAACAGACATTGCAGGAGAGCGTTAAAAGTTGGGCTTCCTCTTGCATTACAGGAATTTCTTACACAGATTTCATTCCTTGCCTTATGTGCATTCGTTAACAGACTGGGATTACAGGCTTCGTCAGGATATGGCGTTGCATGTAAAATAGTTAATTTCGCAATGCTTATTCCAAGCTCTCTTATGCAGTCAATGGCGTCATTTGTTTCACAGAATGTCGGCGCAGGCAACGAAAAGAGAGCAAAGAAGACGATGTTTGTCGGTATTGGAGTCGGACTGGTTATAGGATGCATAGTATTCTTATTCGTGATGTTTAAGGGTGACCTTCTCACAGCAATATTTACAACCGATGAGGCAGTTATTCAGAATGGTTATGACTACCTTAAGGGATTTGCGTTAGAGACAATTGTTACAGCAATTTTATTCAGCATGATTGGTTACTTTAATGGACATGACAAGACGGTATGGGTAATGATTCAGGGGCTTGTACAGACGCTGCTTGTCCGTCTGCCATTTGCGTATTATATGAGTATACAGCCTGATGCGAGCCTTACTAAGATTGGTCTTGCTGCTCCGGTTGCAACTATTTTTGGAATTGTGTTAAATGTGGTATTCTATATTTGGTGTAACAGAAAAGATAAGGCAAAACACAATAATTAATGATAAAAAATATCAATAAATATGTTTTGTGATATGAAATATTGACGTGGAAATATAAAAATAATATACTCATAACAGTGTTATATAACGCTGTTATAGATAGGAGGCGTGAGTGTCTAAGGCGGTTGAAGGTGTTACTGAGAAGATAGAAGAATGTGCCAGAAAAGAATTTAAGAGCAAAGGCTATGTTGAGGCTTCGTTAAGAACTATTGCTATGGAAGCGGGAACTACAACTGGTTCAATATATTCACGATATGGCGGAAAAGAAGGTCTTTTTTCAGCATTGGTTGAGCCGGCAGCAAGGGAATTTACGGAAATCTTTGAAGATGTCCAGAAGAAATTTCATGCGATGGAGAGTGAGATGCAGACAGAAAGCCTTGATGAATATTCAAGAAATGGGATGATACAGCTTGTTGAGTATATGTATAACCATTTTGAGGAGTTTAATCTTCTGGTGAATTGTTCTTACGGTACAAAGTTTCAGAATTTTGTTGAACATCTAGTTGATATTGAGACAGATTATACATACAAATATATGGAAGCGGTCGGACTTAAGTTCAAGGAGGGCAGACCTTTGACAAAGGATTTCATGCATATTATGAATACCGCACTTTTTGAGAGTTTTTTCGAGGTAGTAAGACACAATATGTCTAAGGAAGAGGCAATGGAGTATATTGATCTGCTTGAAAAGTATCACAGTGCAGGCTGGAGCGTAATATACGATGAATGTAAATAATAATATATGGCTGTCAGTAATGGCAGCCTTTATTTAAAGGTGCAGATTAGTGATATCTTACTCTGAATAGCGTTATATAACGAAGCAGTAAAGCAAGGAGGATAATTATGGCAAAGAAAGAGGAAAAGCCAGATACAATTAAGCAGTTGTTTGGATATGCCGGTAATTACAGGTATCTGACAATTGCGTCATGGGTACTTGCTACGATAAGTGCTTTCGTTGCACTTGTACCATTTTATTTTATATGGAGATTAATTAAAGAGGTGCTTCGTGTTGCACCTGATTATGGCAATGCGCAGAACCTGTCTGTATATGGCTGGAGTGCCGTTGCATTTGCAATAGGAGCAATGCTTATATACATAGGTGCATTGATGTGTTCGCATCTGTCAGCATTCAGGATTCAGGCCAATATGCGCTCTAAGCTTATGAGGCATATACTTACACTTCCACTTGGATTCATGGACGAAGAGGGAAGCGGTAAGGTAAGAAAGATTGTCAATGAATCAAGCGCTGCGACAGAAACCTATATTGCACACCAGCTTCCTGACAAATGTGTTGCGACAGCCACACCAGTCGGGCTTGTGCTTCTTCTTTTAGTGTTTGACTGGCGACTTGGACTTCTGTGCCTTATTCCGGTTGTAATCGCATTTGCAGTAATGAGCTGCATGATGGGCGACAACATGAAAAAGAAAATGGCAGAGTATCAGAATGCATTGGAGGAAATGTCGAGCGAGGCGGTTGAGTATGTGAGAGGAATTCCTGTTGTAAAGACATTTGGACAGTCAGTATTCTCGTTCAAGAGATTCAGGGATTCTATCAAGAAATATGAGAAGTGGACTGTATCTTACACAAAGGATTTAAGAATCCCGATGATGGGTTATACTGCAACCATTAATGCAGTATTTGCAATACTTATTGCGGGAACATTCCTTTTCGGCGGAGTTAAGAGCGGCACGGTAAACAACACATTTTTACTGAATCTGATGTTTTATATAATTATTACGCCTATTATTACAGTCACACTTACAAAGATGATGTATGCAGGCGAGAATACAATGGTTGTTGAGGACGCACTTTCGCGAATTAACAGTATTATAGAAAGAAAGCCGTTAGAGCAGACCGCTGATAAGAAGCACCCTGCAGATACATCTATCACATTTGAAAATGTTTCATTCAGATATCCGGGTGCGGTAAATGATGCACTGCATGATGTCAGTCTTAAGATAAATGCGGGTGAGCAGGTCGCATTTGTCGGACCTTCCGGTGGTGGAAAGACAACACTTGCAAGGCTTATCGCAAGATTTGCAGATGTCACAGAGGGCAATATATTAATCGGCGGTGTAAATGTTAAGAACATTGATGAGAAAGAGCTTATGGATACAGTATCTTTCGTATTTCAGGACAGCCACCTGCTTAAGATGTCTATACTGGGTAATGTCCGTATGGGTAATAAAAATGCTACAAGACAGGAGGTTATGGAAGCGTTAAAGAATGCACAGTGCGATGATATTATCGAGAAGCTTCCGGACGGAATAGACACTGTAATCGGTTCTAAAGGAACTTACCTGTCAGGCGGTGAAGCCCAGAGAATTGCTATTGCAAGGGCAATGTTAAAGAATTCTCCTATACTTATACTTGATGAAGCAACTGCATTTGCTGACCCTGATAACGAGGCAAAGGTTCAGGCAGCATTTGAAAGGCTTTCACAGGGAAAGACAGTTATTATGATTGCCCACAGATTGTCGTCAGTTACTGGTGTTGACCGTGTATATGTATTAAAGAATGGTCAGATTAACCAGAGTGGAAAGCATAATGAACTGGCAGAGTCAGGCGGATTGTATGCACATATGTGGGAGGAATATAATAAATCAGTAAACTGGAAAGTGGGTGTGTAATATGAAAGAAAAGCTTATGCATAAATATGCCCTTTCAAGTCAGGGCGCTAAGGATATGATTAAGGCATTCATATCAGTTACAATATCTGATTTGATACTGATGATACCTGTGTCTTTATTGTATTTTCTTGTTAAAGATTATATGGAAGGGAATCTGGCAGGAAGAGGCGGATTCTATATTGCCGGAGTTATTATTACACTTGTATTGATTGCGGTATCAACATATATCCAGTATAATGCAACATTTTTATCAACATATGTAGAGAGTGGTGTAAGACGAATTACACTGGCTGAGAAGTTAAGAAAGATTCCGCTTTCATTCTTTGGAAAGAAGGATTTGTCTGACCTTACAAGTACTATCATGGCTGACTGCGCACAGATGGAGACTGCATCATCACATTTTATACCGGAGCTTGTCGGAGCGTGCATATCTACAGCATTTGTAGCAATAGGACTATTCTTCTTTGACTGGAGAATGGCAATAGCAGCACTGTGGGTACTTCCGATATCATTCATTATAGTCAGCTGCTCTGGAAAGGTTCAGAGAAAGCTTAACGAAAAGCAGGTGGCACTGAAAATGACGTGTGCAGACGGTATTCAGGAGTGCCTTGAAAGTGTCAGAGATATTCGGGCATATAATACTCAGGAAGAATATATGAAGGGACTTGATGAGAAAATTAAGGCAGTTGAGAAGCACGCTGTATCTACAGAACTTGGAACTGCTGTGTTTGTTGGAAGTGCACAGATGATTCTCAAGCTTGGTATTGCAACAGTTGCTTTGGTAGGCGGAGCATTATTAGCCAGTGGAAAGTTAGATGTTATCACATTTTTCATGTTTCTTATGGTTGTATCAAGAATATATGATCCAATGCAGGTATCTTTACAGAATCTTGCGGCAATTATCGCATCAGATGTACAGAGTGCAAGATTAGATGAAATACTTTCACATGATGTGCAGGAAGGCTCAGAGAAGCTTGATAACAAGGGTTATGACATAGAGTTTTCTAATGTAGGATTCTCATATGATACAGGTGATGAGGTATTAAAGGACGTATCTTTTGTTGCAAAGCAAGGCGAGGTAACAGCTCTTATCGGTCCGTCGGGCGGAGGAAAGACAACAATTTCACGACTTGCAGCCCGTTTCTGGGACGCTGATAAGGGAAAGATAACAGTTGGTGGAATGGACATATCAATGATTGACCCAGAGACACTAATGTCGCTTTACTCTATAGTATTTCAGGATGTTACACTGTTTAATAATACAGTTATTGAGAACATCAGGATAGGAAAAATGGATGCAACGGACGAAGAAGTTATCGCAGCAGCAAAACTTGCACATTGTGATGAATTTGCTGAAAAATTATCAGACGGCTGGAACACAATGATTGGTGAGAATGGCTGTGAGCTTTCAGGTGGTGAAAGACAGAGAATATCCATAGCAAGAGCGTTCTTAAAAGATGCACCAGTAATACTTCTTGACGAGGCAACAGCTTCCTTAGATGTTGATAATGAAACAATGATACAGGAATCATTATCACAGCTTATAAAGAATAAGACAGTAATGATAATAGCTCATAGAATGAGAACAGTAGCAGACGCCGACAAAATAGTAGTATTAAAAAATGGTAAAGTAGCAGAAAGCGGTAAACCATCAGAACTTATGGCAAAATCCGGAATATACGCAGGTATGGTAAACACACAGCTTACAGCTGCTAACTGGAGTCTGTAACTATACATTTATCAGATAACTTACACTTGATATATGCACGTTGACAGATTGTCACGAAATATAATGTATGTTATAATAACTGACATTAACATAAAGGAGAATTTCTGCGAAAGAAATAAGGTCAGATTATGTTGACATACTCATTTGAAAACATTGGAAAAGAATCAATATATGAATATTTATACAAATGTATCAAGAAGGATATAATAGAAGGCAGACTGGTTAAGGATGAGCATCTTCCTTCAAAGAGAACGCTTGCTGTCAATCTTGGAATAAGCACCATAACAGTAGAGAATTCATATGGACAGCTTATGAGTGAAGGATATATATATTCTGTTCCTAAAAAGGGCTATTATGTATCGGATATTTCAGGTGTTGCAAGGATAAAGCCTGTAAAATATGAAGTTCCCGAAATAACCGCAAAGAAGACTGGATATAAATCGGATTTATCATCAAACAGGACAGATCCTGGAAGCTTTCCATTTGCAACATGGGCTAAGCTTATGAGACGTGTTATAACAGACAGGCAGGATGATCTTATGAAGATATCTCCGGGAGAAGGAACATGGGAGTTAAGAAAAGCAATTGCTATGCATCTGGCTTCATTTCGTGATATGCAGGTAACACCCGGACAGATAATCATTGGCGCCGGAACTGAATATATGTATAGTCTTCTTATACAGCTTTTGGGAAGAGATAAAGTGTATTGTGTTGAAGATCCGGGATATTCTAAGATTGCCAGGATATATGCAAGTAATAATGTGAAATTCTGCTATGCCGGTATGGATAATGAAGGAATGAAACCGGAAGCGGTAAGAGAATGTATGGCAGATATTGTTCATATAAGTCCTACACATCATTATCCGACAGGTATAACAATGCCGGTAAGCCGGCGCTTTGAATTGCTTGCATGGGCTAATGAAAAGCCGGACAGATATATAATAGAAGATGATTATGATTCAGAATTCCGTATGACAGGAAAGACAATTCCGACTATGAAAAGCATAGATATAAGCGAAAAGGTTATATATATGAATACATTTTCAAGAACACTGACACCGACAATCCGAATCAGTTATATGGTTCTGCCACCACACCTTGCCGCAACATATCAGGAAAAACTTGATTTTTATGCATGTACTGTATCTAATTTCGAGCAGTATGCACTTGCTGCATTCATAGAAGAAGGATATTTTGAGAAACATTTAAACAGAATGAGACTGTATTATACGAAACAGAGAGAGGCTGTTCTTTCAGTACTTAAAGAGGAACCGTTCAAATGTGTTGGAAGAGTAAGAGAGGCTGATTCAGGACTGCATTTTATTCTTGAACTTAATACATTACTTTCTGATAATGAGGTAAAAAGAAAACTTGAGGCAGAAGGCATCCATATAAATGCGTTATCTGAGTACTATCATAATAATACTGATGAATACAGCCACAGCTTTGTTATCAGCTATTCTGATATGAAGATAGAAAACTTCAAAATTGCATGCAGTAAAATGTCAAAACTTACACCTTTATGATGATTATTTATGATTGATTGTGAATGAATATAACAGTTGCAAAGAATGTAATAAAGCGGTAAAATCTGTTTATGTGATTTGTAAATAATGTGAGAGGGTTTTGACAAAAGTATGGTAGACTACAGCATTTTTCCGCTTGATGAAGAGATTAAAGACAAGCTTGCAAAGCTGGAGATAAGTTATGCATTTCAACCTATTTTCTATCCGGATGGCAAGGATATATATGCATATGAGGCTTTAATGAGACCTAAGAATATTGGGGTCATGGATTTAATTGAAGAGTTCAGGATAAAGAATGATTTGCATACACTTGAGGTCGCAACTATATTTGGAGCAGTACAGTGTTATGCAAAGCGAGGATACCATTCATATATAGCAATTAATTCATTTCCTGCGGAATCATTTACTGCAGAGGAGCAGGCTGTTTTTGATGAATTCTATGCCGATGTTCTGGGAGATAAGGGGATAATAGAGATTCTGGAATACACAGCACTGGACATTGACAAATGGCAGTCTAAGAAGAATTCAATTAACAGAAGCAGATTCAATATTGCACTTGATGATTTTGGAACAGGAAATAATAATATGATGGCAGTGGATATATTTGCACCACATATCGTAAAGCTTGACAGAAGCCTGATAACAGATATTGAGAATGATGTTGATAAGCAGGAGTATTACTTTTATTATAGAGACAGCTTCCATAAAAGAGGCATCAAAGTGCTTGCTGAGGGTATTGAATCAAGAGAAGAGTATGAATTCTTAAGGGATAATGGTATTGATTTAGTGCAGGGATTTTATCTTGGACGACCGGAATAAGATGAATGCCAGTTTATATTTTTTTTATAAATGCTTTATACAATATATATTAACATATCACAAAGTATGTTGTATTATGATGGAGTAAAGAAAACATTTTTTCTCCCTCATATTTTTTTAAAAAGAGCGATGGCAGAGTTAATTTGCCGTCGCTCTTTTTTGCGCGGACAGCGATGAGAATGTACAAGAAGTGACAGCCGGGAAATGTTAAAAAATATAAGTTGACAACTCCCCCTACAGGCGTATAATGTATTTATACATCTGTAGGAGGAGTTTTTATGATTTTATATCATGGTTCTAATCACATAATAGATAAACCATTATATGGAGCAGGAAAGAAATATAATGATTATGGTATTGGATTTTACTGTACAGAGAATATAGAGCTTGCAAAAGAATGGTCTGTATCAGACAATCTGGACGGATATGTTAATATATACGACATGGATACTGATGGATTGAGTATACTGGACATTAACGGTCAGAATTATACAATAATCCATTGGCTTAATATATTAATTAATAACAGGATATTTGACAGTTCAACTCCCCTTGAACGGGAAGCTAAAAGGTATATTACACAGGAGTTTCATGTTGATACTGATAATGCAGATATTATTAAGGGATACAGGGCAGATGACAGTTATTTTTCTTATGCCAAAGATTTTATAAGCGGAATAATATCGTATGAACAGTTATGTAAAGCATTAATGCTTGGTAATCTTGGAGAACAGATATGCCTTAAGAGCAAGAAAGCATTTGAATCAATCAGATTTATAGGTTATCAGAAGGTTGATTATAATGAATGGTATCCTAAGAAAATGGCAAGAGATATGTATGCAAGAAATGGTTATAAGGCAATGGAAAAAGAGAATTATAGAAAAGGTGAATTATATATTACTAAGATTATAGATGAGGAGTTGAAAGCTGATGATTTGTGCATATGACAAGGTCTATCTTAATATGGCCCAGAGAGTAATGGGAAATATGCTTAATTATGCAGTTTATGACTGCGGATATGAATTGTCTGAATATTATAATATATTTCTTGAATCAAGTTATTGTGAACGTTTTGGGAAGGGAGATATATTTGTTATAGCAGGTATGTCAGGTGCAGAGCTGGCTATAAAAGTTTTGGATATTCCAGATGATAAAATAATTATGCCTGGAGTATATGATGGCAGAAGCCAGGAATACTGGACTGGCTGGATATTAGCATATTATCAGTGGTATACAGGAAAGTCTTTCAGGATAATTCAGAAAGAAGTTACTATTGAAAGAATAAGAGATATGTATAATCCTTATCATGAAATGGATATATCCCAGTCAGTTGACAGGATTATAGAGTTAAGCCAGCAGACACGAATGGAAACATATCTTAAGAAATACCGGAAGATGGCAGGACTAACACAGAGCCAGTTATCAGAAGAAACAGGAATACCTATAAAGACGATACAACAATATGAACAGGGAAGAAAGGATATTAATAAGGCACAGGCAGAATATGTGATAAAACTTGCACAAGTTTTATGCTGTAATCCTGTGGATTTATTAGAAATCAGAAAGTGAATTGAAAATTATATATGGAAATTATTTCCATATCAGTGATATAATAATTAATATTTTCAGTATGTCAGGTTCAGTTATATCAAAGGCAATGAGGCTGGAATAATATATAATACAGAATAGGGAGAGAATTATGGGAAAGAAAATTGCCAGAATTATAGGCAGGGTGTTACTGGTGGTACTTGTTACTATAGTAATGCTGGTAGGAACTTTATTCATTATGATTAAGAGAATATGCAGCGATTCAGCACCTGCTGCCAGAAATCTTTTTATATCAACAGTTCTTGAATCAGGTCAGATGAAGTTTCTTGCTTCGTGGTTCTGTACAGATGCGCAGATTAATGAAGTAATTAATGCTAATAAGATGGAGTCAATGGATTCAGATATTGATACATCTCTTATTAATATATCAACAGACACAGATACACAGACGGTTGACAATAACGGAGAAGCAGAGCAGTTTGACGGGAATGGAATAAGAATGGTTGAGATTTCAGGAAGGTCATTCTTTGGAAAAATGCTGATTATAAAAGATCCGTCACAGGTTAAGGTCGGAACTACATACCCATGGGGAGATTACGGTAAAGAACTTCATGAGATTGTAAGCGGAGCAGGGGCTGTTGCTGGAGTTAATGGCGGACTGTATGTGTCATCAGGAAACAGAGGAGGTTCACCGCTTGGAATTGTGGTGCAGGACGGTAAGATTACATATAACAGCCCTTCATCACTTTCCGGTCTTTACTTAATTGGACTTAATAAGGATAATCTTTTAGTTGTTAAAGATATAGATGGTATGTCGGCAGCAGATTTTGAAAGCTACGTTAATGAAGCAGGAATCAGGGATGCTGTAGCTTTTCAGGAGGAAAGCTCTGACTCTAATAATCATTTTGTTCCGCTTATTATTAACAATGAAGCAAGAGTATTGAAAGGTCAGGGAAGCGGGGCTAATCCAAGAACAGCAATCGGACAGAGAGCTGACGGTGCAATTCTTCTTTTAGTTACTGACGGAAGAGGTGCTTCAGGACATCTTGGTGCAACTGCGTCAGATCTGATATCAGTTATGCAGGAATATGGAGCAGTTAATGCAGCCAACCTTGATGGCGGAAGTTCTTCAACAATGGTTTATAACGGCGGATATGAGATGACTAGCGTAACATTTTATTATCAGAATTCATCATGGAAGCTGCCAACAGCATTTGTTGTAATGCCTAAGTAATTGGAAGGAGAACTGTATAGATATGAAAAATAATGCTAAGAAATCTATAAAGATAGGCAGAATCAATATACCATTGAATTACTGGACAGGGCTTGCTGTATATGCAGTGATTCTTCTTATTCTTGTAATCTGTATGATTGTATATACGGGTTCATGCCTTAAGAAATATGAGAATTCACAGTCAGACAAGGTTATGAATGATTTCCTTAATGACTTTACAAAAATGGCTGCTGATAAGACATTAGCCGATAATATTGAGCTTCCAGCCAGCAGTGAGTTTGAGGGAAAAGACACATTTGTCAATATATACATGTCTGAATTAGATGGTACAACTGACTATACATGTAAGAAATCAGAGGGCAGCTATAATACAGAAGAACCTATGTATGACATATATGCTGATGATAAGAAAGTTGCAAGAATGACACTGGAGGCCAAAGACCAGCATGTTGTTCTTGGAATACTTACAGTGTTTGACTGGAAGATTAAGTCAATTGAGCCTGTATTTTCAGCAAAGACTAATGATTATACTGTTTCAATTCCTGAAGGATATACATTTACAGTTAATGGAATAACTGTGTCAGATGATTACAAGACTGGCAAAGTTACAGAGAATCCTGATTTTGTGAATGTTTCTAAATATGTCACAATGCCAAAGTCAGTTGAATATAAGCTTACTGGATTTGTCAATAAGCCGGAAATCAAAGTATATAATGCATCAGGCAGTGAAGTTACTGCAAATGTAGATGCTAAGGGCAATGTATCATTATCCGCATGCGGTGAAATGTCTGATATGCCATCTGAAAGAAAAGAAGAAGCTCTTAATATGGCTAAGGTATGGGATAATTTCCTTACTAATGATTTAAGCGGTTCAGGTCATGGACTTGCAACAGTGCAGCAGTATCTTATTGAGGATTCGTATTACTGGAATCTTGCAAAAGATTATGCTTCAAGTGCAGATATAACATTTATCAGTGACCACACATTGTCAGGAAATCCGTATACAGGAGTGACAGTTGATAATTATATTGAATATAATGATGACTGCTATTCATGCCATATTGCATTTACAAAGAATATGACACTTACCGCAGGTGGTGCGAGAAAAGATGTTATTGATTCGACATTCTATTTCGTGAAATATGATGGAAGATGGGCGATTGCGGATATGATTGCGACTACGAAGTAATGTATTCCATGTAGAAGTGAGGTAGAATATTAAGAAAAATGTGCAGGATGCCAATTAAGGGGTGTCCTGCACTTGTCATGTGTGCTACAATAATTATTGAGAAGAATTATCAATAATTATTGGGGCAGATTGTTTAGAAAAGGAAAACACACATGAAGTTAAATGAACTTAAAATTGGACAATGTGCAAGAATTACCTCAGTTGGTGGTGAAGGCGCATTAAGACAGCATTTTCTTGATATGGGCGTAATTCCCGGGGCGGAAGTTACGCTTGTAAAACTCGCACCTATGGGTGATCCAATGGAATTACAGATACATGGCTATGAACTGACACTTCGTGTTGCTGATGCAGGAGAGATTACTATTAATCCTATAGATGAGCGTACAAGAAAACACGAAAGACCAGACCGAATATATAAGTCTGATCATCCGGGACTTGGTGAAACTGGTAAATACCATGCTAAGGGAGATGGGGAAAAGCTTCCTGAAGGAACAAAGCTTACATTTGCATTGGTTGGTAATCAGAATTGTGGAAAGACAACTCTGTTTAATCAGCTTACCGGTTCTAACCAACATGTCGGAAACTTTCCGGGTGTTACAGTTGACTGCAAGAGCGGTATGATTAAGGGACATGAGAATACATCAGTAACGGATTTACCGGGAATATATTCTATGTCTCCATACAGCAGCGAGGAGATTGTTTCAAGAAATTTTGTGCTTAATGAGAAGCCTAAGGCGATTATTAATATAGTTGATGCAACTAATATTGAGAGAAACATGTATCTTACAATGCAGCTTTTAGAGATGGATGTGCCTATGGTTCTTGCACTTAATATGATGGATGAGGTAGTAGGCAATTCAGGTTCTGTTGATATTAATGGCATGGAAAATATGCTAGGAATCCCGGTTATTCCTATATCTGCTGCCAAGAATGAAGGTGTTGACGAGCTTATAAGGCATGCACTTCATATTGCAGAGTATCAGGAGAAGCCAGAAAGAACTGATTATTGCGATGAGAATGATTTTGGCGGAGCGGTACACAGATGTATTCATGCTGTTATTCATCTTATAGAGGATCATGCAAAGAGAGCTGATATTCCGGTAAGATTTGCAGCAAGTAAGATTATTGAAGGTGATCCTCTTATATTAAAGCTGCTGCAGCTTGATGAGAATGAAAAAGAGATGCTTGAGCATATTGTACTTCAGATGGAGACTGAGAGAGGTCTTGACAGAAGTGCGGCAATTGCAGATATGAGATTTACATTTATAGAGAAGATATGCGAAGCTAATGTTGTTAAGCCTAAGGCAAGTAAAGAAAGAATACGAAGCCAGAAGATTGATAAGATTCTTACTGGTAAATATACGGCAATTCCCTGCTTTGTGGCGATTATGCTGGCAATATTCTTCCTTACATTCAATGTGATAGGTGCATTTTTACAGAATGTTCTGCAGATGGGTATTGATGCACTTACTGGCGTTGTTGACAATGCACTTGCAGCGGCAGGTGTGAATAAGGTTATTCACAGCCTTGTAATTGATGGAATATTTGCAGGTGTTGGCTCTGTGCTTTCATTCCTGCCGATTATTGTTACACTGTTTTTCTTCCTATCACTTATGGAGGACAGTGGTTATATTGCAAGAGTTGCATTTTTTATGGATAAGCTGTTAAGAAAGATTGGTCTGTCAGGAAGAAGCATCGTTCCTATGCTGATTGGATTTGGATGTACTGTTCCTGCAGTTATGGCAACAAGAACACTCCCAAGTGAGAGAGACAGGAAGATGACAATTCTTCTTACCCCATTTATGAGCTGTTCAGCCAAGCTGCCAATATATTCATTCTTTGTAAGTGCATTTTTCCCGGGAAAGGGTGCATTTATAATGGGTGCATTATATTTCTTTGGAATTATTATGGGAATTCTTGTGGCATTGCTTTATAAAGGAACATTATTCAAGGGCGAAGCTGTTCCTTTTGTTATGGAGCTTCCTAATTACAGACTTCCAGGCATGAAAAATGTTTTGCAGTTATTATGGGAAAAGGCTAGGGATTTCCTGCAGAGAGCATTTACAGTTATATTTGTTGCGACTGTAATTGTCTGGTTTTTACAAAGCTTCAATCTGCACCTTAATCTTGTTACAGATTCAAAGGACAGCATACTTGCGCTTATTGCTGGAATAATAGCTCCTGTATTTGCACCTTTGGGACTTGGTGACTGGAGAATATGTACATCCCTTCTGTGTGGCGTTATGGCAAAGGAAAGCGTCGTGTCAACAATGCAGATACTTTTCGGAACTGGCATACAGGCAGCACTTTCAACAGCTGGCGCAGCCGCAATGCTTGTATTTAGTCTTCTGTATACACCTTGTATCGCAGCAATTGCCTCGGTAAAGCGTGAGCTTGGTGGAAAGTGGGCTGTTATAATGGTTGTATGGCAGTGCCTGATTGCGTGGGTGATGGCATTTGTTGTGCATGCTGTTGTGATGCTATTCTAGAAAGCATTTATTTCATGTGACATTACTGGTGAAAATGTGGTAAAATAGCATAAGATTATGCTAAAAGCAAGGAGCGGATGGTTATGAAATACATTTTTACTAATGGACATATCCTTGATGGAACTAAGGATATGAAAGTTTTGGATGGTCATTCTGTGCTTGTTGAAGATGACAAGATTACTGGTATTGTGAAGGGTAACACTGTACCAGACGGCTTTAAGGAGATTAATCTTGAGGGTAAATATCTTATGCCGGGGCTTATTAATATGCATGTTCATCTTGCAGGCAATGGAAAGCCACAGAAAAAGCAGAGAGATAATGAAAAGACTGTTAAGCTGCTTATGGGAACAGCACTTTCAAGGGCTGTGACATATAAGGTTGTAAAGGATTTTGCAAAGACAGAGCTTATGAGTGGTGTTACTACTATAAGAACTGTCGGAGGTCTGGCTGATTTTGATACAAGAGTAAGGGATGATATCAGAAATGGCAAGGCTGACGGACCAAGAATACTTGCAGCTAATGAAGGAATTTCTGTGCCGGGTGGACATATGGCTGGTTCGGTTGCGGTAGCTGCTAACAATATAGATGAAGCACTTGTTCAGGTTGATATTGCAAAAAGCCAGAATGTTGACCTTATTAAGCTCATGATTACAGGCGGCGTACTCGACGCAAAGGCTAAGGGTGTTCCTGGTGAGCTTAAGATGAAACCTGAGATGGTTAAGGCTGTATGTGATAAGGCACATACACTTGGATACAAGGTTGCGGCACATGTTGAATCGCCAGAGGGTGTAAGGGTTGCACTTGAAAATGGTGTTAATTCAATAGAGCATGGAGCAAAGCCTGATGATGAGATAATACATTTGTTTAAGGAAAATAATGCGTTTCTTTGTACAACATTATCACCTGCACTGCCATATGCTCTTTTTGACAGAAGCGTATCTAATGCGTCAGAGGTTGAGCAGTACAATGGCAATATCGTGTTTGAGGGAATAAAGGAATGTGCCAAGGCAGCAATTGCCAACGACATTCCGGTTGTTCTTGGTAATGATGTTGGATGTCCATGGATTACACAGTATGATTTCTGGAGAGAACTATATTATTTTCACAAATATGTCGGTGTAAGCAATGCATTTGCATTATATACAGCAACTCTTAACAGCGCTGTAATGGCTGGCATTGGGGATGTGACAGGTTCAGTTGAAGCCGGCAAATGTGCTGACCTGATTGTGACTAAGAATAACCCGCTTGATGATCTCAGGGCACTTCGTAATGTGGATTTAGTCATGGCGCGTGGCAGATTGTACAATAATCCAAGGTTCAAAACGAAAAATATTGTCACTAAAGAACTGGATAAATTTTGCGATTTATGTTAATTTTATTAAAGAATTTTACTTAAAGGAATAAGATTATGAAGATAGGATTTGATAACGACAAATATTTAAAAATGCAGTCTGAACATATTAAGGAGAGAATTGCCAAATTTGACAATAAGTTATATCTTGAATTTGGCGGAAAGCTGTTCGATGATTATCATGCATCAAGAGTTCTTCCAGGATTTAAGCCGGATTCAAAGCTTCAGATGCTTTTACAGTTAAAGGACCAGGCAGAGGTTGTTATTGCAATAAGTGCAGAAGATATTGCAAGCAATAAGATTCGTGGTGATTATGGAATTACTTATGATCAGGAAGTATTAAGACTTATAGATGCATTTACAGAATACGGACTTTTTGTTGGAAGCGTATGCATTACCAAGTATTTCCAGCAGCCTGATGTTGATAATTTTATTAAGGTTCTGGATGCACATGGAATCAAGAATTTCAAGCATTATAAGATAGCAGGCTATCCTAATGATGTTGCTAAGATTGTAAGTGATGAAGGCTACGGAAAGAATGAATTTATCGAGACAAGCAGACCACTTGTAGTTGTTACTGCACCGGGTCCGGGAAGTGGAAAGATGGCTACATGCCTTTCTCAGCTTTACCATGAATATAAGCATGGAGTTAAGGCTGGATATGCCAAGTTTGAGACATTCCCAATCTGGAATATTCCACTTAAGCACCCTGTTAATCTTGCTTATGAGGCAGCGACAGCAGACCTTAATGATGTTAATATGATTGATCCTTTCCATTTGGAAGCATATGGTAAAACAACTGTTAATTATAACAGAGATATCGAGATATTCCCTGTACTTAATGCTATGTTCGAGCTTATTGCCGGTGAGAGTCCATATAAGTCACCAACAGATATGGGCGTTAATATGGCGGGTAACTGTATTGTTGATGATGAGGCATGCCGTTATGCTTCTGATATGGAGATTATCAGAAGATATTACAAATGTTTATGCGACCAGAAGAGAACTGGTGTAAACAGTCAGGAAATATATAAGATTGAGCTTCTCATGAATCAGGCAGGAATCACACCATCTTCAAGACCTGTTGTTAATGCTGCACTTGAAAAGTCAGCAAAAAGCGGTGACAAACCGGCGGTTGCAATTGAGTTGGAAGATGGAACTATTGTTACCGGAAAAACAGGTGATTTGTTAGGTGCTGCGTCATCAGCATTGCTTAATGCATTAAAGCAGCTTGCTGGAATAGATGATTCAGTTGACCTGTTATCACCTGAGTCAATCAGTCCAATCCAGACTTTAAAGACTAATTACCTTGGCAGCAGGAATCCAAGACTTCATACAGATGAGATACTTATTGCGCTTTCATCTTCAGTTGTAGCCAATCCTTTAGCTGATAAGGCATTAAAGCAGATTCCTAAGCTTTATGGCTGTGATGTTCACTCAACAGTAATCCTTTCATCTGTTGATAAAGATACATTTAAGAGACTTGGAATGAACCTTACATGTGAGCCTGCATATGAGGAAGAGAAGAGATTTCATAAGAATTAATATTTAACTTAATTATAGTGTGTGAAAACAAGGATTTAATTTTAATATCGTTTTCACACACTTTTTATATTTATATTTGACGTGCGACAAATAATAATATATAATAGAATTGACTTATTTGACGTACGACAAATAAAAAGAGGTGGACTATGAATAATAAAATTATATTAGAAAAGCAGAATCTGACATATCTCAAATGGTCGCACATAAGAAGTTCAAGTGGAACGGCAGGAACTTTTTTGAAATCAGAATCTGTATTGAATGGAGTAAAGAAATATTATAAATTATCTAATTTTGACACAGTCAGAGGAGTTGTAGGACATGAATGTGTTAATGAGATTATTGTAGACAGGCTTTTGACACTATTGGGAGTAGAACATTTGAATTATGAACTGATTAATGCTGATATAGAGATAGAAGGTAATATATATAATACTTATCTTTGTGCTTCAGACGATTTCAAGAAGCGTGGTGAGAGCAAGATTGCACTGGATGATTATTATCGTACAAATGCTTTGGAGAAGGAATCACATTATGATTTCTGTGTCCGTTGTGGCTGGAAAGATTATATAGATACTATGATTGTGGTAGATTATATTATACTTAATAGAGACAGACATGGCGCTAATATAGAAGTGCTGAGGAACGCAAGAGCACATACTCTGAGAATAGCACCATTATTTGATCATGGATTATCTTTGATGTATTCATGTATGACAGATGAAGATGTAGTAGCATTTGATATATTAGAGGATAAGCGGTGTCAGAATTTTATAGGAACATATTCATGTTTTGATAATCTTAACCTTATAAAGAATAGAAAGAATGTATTTAGTGGAAGTCTGAAACCAGATGATAAAAAATACATTTTTACCGGGCTGGAAAATGTATTGTCAGATGTTTTTATTGATAAAATCTGGAACATGATATATGAGAGGTATAAGATATATGAAAATCTTTGAAATTATTGATGAAGAAAATAATATGTCAATAGGCGTGTTACAGTACTATGAAAAAGAAAAAAACTGTATTATTGAATTGCAGGAAAACTTGGATGAGTGGACTGCACCATTATTGTTCACTTCATATGTCAATAAGCATATATATACAATGCCAAGAGATATCAGTTTTATGTGGGTAAGAGAAAGAGTTATTCCTAGTGGAAGGCAGAATATTAAAGATATTCTGAATAATCACAGAATGAAATCATATGATGAAATGCGTTTTCTCGAAATATCAGAGGGAAGATGTTCACAGGATTCACTCTATATAAAACAGCTTAATGCTTTGCCGGATTATGTAATTGAGAGAAAGAAAAGAAACATTATAGATTGTGTAACATTAGATAATAATGTTTTATTATGTTTTTTTGCAGATAATTCCACAAAGAAAATAGATTTGCATATGCTGGAATATATTAAAGGCGTAGACAAGATAATTAATAATAAGCTTTTGTATGACTCTGGAATAGTGGGAACAGATGGTTATTTTGCAACATTTAATGATTCTATAGATATTCAGGCGGATACTCTTTATGAAGCAGGAACAGAGGTTTCATTAAGCTTACATGATTTTAAAACATTTGTAAGGAAAAATGCTGTTGATACAAGCGAAGCCTGCAATATTCTTGAATGTTCACGACAGAATGTTGCATATATGATATCGCAGGAACAGCTGGGCACTATTAAAGAAGACATAAGGGGAAGCCTTTATTTAAAAGGTGAAGTTGTGAGCAAAAAATGGTGAAATTTTATTGACACACATGCACGCATTTGATATTATTTATCAAGTAACTTAATATTCCATGAGGGAGTAGTTAGCGCGGAAGTGTGATTTGTCAACATTCTGATTATAATAGAGAGTATAATCTGGCAAATCTTAAATAATGAGACTCATGTATATCAATTATTTTCAGTGTACCAAGGCACTGAATCTGGTTGATATACATGAGTTTTTTTATACCCCTCGGAAAGAGAAAAAGGAGAAAAATAAGGAGATTTATATGGGTAATTTTATTAATAACGCGCCATTTGCGCTTGTAATTGTGTTCCTGATTATCGGTTTTGTTCTGCTTATTAAAGGCGCAGACTTTTTCGTAGAAGGAAGCTCAAGTGTAGCAAAGAGGCTGCATGTTCCATCCATTATTATTGGACTTACAATAGTTGCAATGGGAACTTCGCTTCCAGAAACAGCGGTCAGTGTATCTGCATCAGTTACAGGCAACAATGAGCTTGCAGTAAGTAATGTAGTCGGTTCTAATATATTTAACCTGATGGTTGTTATTGGCGTGTGTGCAATGATTGCAACAGTAAATGTTGCAAAAGAAACAATAAAAAGAGATATCCCATTTTCACTTATCTGTGCTGGACTTTTATTGCTTTTAGGAATCCTCGGATTTGGTGATAAGTCAGGTATGACACTTGGACATTTTGATGGTGTAATATTTATTGGTGCATTTGCAGGATACATTTTTTACATGATTAAGATTGCACTAAAGGCAAGCAAAGAAGGCAAAAAAATCGAGATTGAGGGCGGTTCTGATGAAGATATTAAGTTGATTTCAGTTCCGCTTAGTATTCTGTTTATTATTGGCGGTGCGGCTGCGATTGCAGTAGGCGGAGATATTACCGTAGACGCTGCCTCAAGGATAGCGAGTGACCTAGGAATGAGCCAGACACTTATTGGGCTTACAATAGTTTCAATAGGAACATCACTTCCAGAGCTTGTAACTTCAATAGTTGCAGCCAGAAAGAACGAAGTCGATATGGCACTTGGTAATGCGATTGGTTCAAATGTATTTAACATACTTATGGTACTTGGTATTGCATCAGCAATCAGTCCAATCAGCATAATTACAGAAAATATTATAGATTTGTGTGTCCTTATTGTATTTACAATATGTGTATGGATATTTGCCGGAACAAGGAAGAAAATCGGAAGAATCGAAGGTTTTTCAATGGTTGCACTTTATTTGATATATGCAGTTTATATCATAATAAGATAAATGAGGTAACATACCAATGTTGTTGTTTTTAAAAGTATTTTTTACTGAATTCATAGCTGAGATGGGCGATAAAACCCAGCTCATGCTTATTGCTCTTACTTCTAAATATAAGTTAAGAGATATTATATTTGGAACTGCTGCAGCAATTCTTGTACTTAACGGACTTGCTGTTTTAGCAGGTGGGCTTGTCAGTGAATTCATTCCTGACTGGCTTATAAAGACTATTGCAGCACTTGCGTTTCTTTATTTTGCTGCATCAACCATTGCCGGGGAAGAACAAGAAGAAGGCAGCGGCAAATCAAAGATTAAGTTTGCACCACTTGCAGTTTTCTGTACATTTTTCATTGCAGAGCTTGGTGATAAGACACAGCTTACAGCCATAACATTTGGTGCTAATGAAGGTATGAGTGCAGCTCTTGTTGTATGGATAGGATGTTCGCTCGGACTTTTTGCAGCTGACATTCTTGGTATGTTAGTTGGATATCTGTTAAAGAGCAAGACTCCGGACGGACTGCTTAATACACTTGCATTCGCAATATTCTCGATATTTGGTGTATTTACACTTTATCAGGGACTTAAACTTATAAGGGCATCTGTCTGTCCGATTCCGGTATGGTCAATACTAATAGCAGCAACTGTTGTTTTTGTTGTCATATGTGTCTGTCTTTTTATAAGAAGAGAGAAGGAAAAGAATGATTAGAATGAAAGTAATCGTATCATTTTTTATGTGATGCGATTATTTTTTTTGTAAATATGTCGATATAATATTAAGAAAAGTCAAGGATGACTTTATCCAATACATTTACATTCAAGGAGGAATGAATTATGAGTAGTGTATATTCAGGGAATTTTTCCCAGATAGCCGGTTCGTATGCAGATACAGCGGCTGTTTATTCTAAGTCAGAGACAACTAAGACCGATGAGACAAGCGGAAAGAAGAAAGTCAGTGGTCAGACTATTGGCAATCCCAAGTTAAGCGAGAAAGCAAGCAAATATTATGAACAATTAAAGAAAAAGTACTCTAATATGAACTTTATTCTTGTAAGTGAGGATCAGAAAGAGAATGCCAAGGCTAATGCTGCAGGTTATGCTAATTCCAATAATATGGTTGTCCTTATTGATGAGGATAAAATTGAAAGAATGGCTTCTGATGAGAATTACAGAAAACAGTATGAAGGAATTATTGCAAATGCTGCAAGTGGAATATCACAGCTTGCAAGCAGTCTTTCAGCAACAGGAACTAGTGTAAAGGGCTTTGGAATGCAGGTTAATGATAATGGTACAGCATCATATTTTGCTGTGCTTGAAAAGTCAAGTGCTGCACAGAAGGAGCGCATTGAGAAAAAGGCTGCAGAAAAGAAAGAAGCTAAGAAGACAGCCGAGAAGAAGGCAGAAAAGAAAAAGAATGAGGAGCGGCTGGAAAAGAAACGTAAAGAGACCGGGGATGTCGATGATACTGACGATACAGAGACCGTAACAGTGACAGCTTCATCAATAGAAGAGCTTCTTGAAAAGATAAAAGACCAGGAACAGCTTTTCTTAAGTGATATAGTAAAAACTCCACAGGAGAAGAATGTGGGTCAGAATGTTGACTTTTCTGTATAATGTCAGGAGGTGTACCTAGTGATATTATCAGGAACAATAGCAAGTACCGTACAATTGCAGATGCTTAACAACAAATGGATGCAGAAAAAGGAATCTGGCAATGTTTTATCTAAGCAGGAGTTAAATGAACGCTCTACATGGACATCTGAACAGTTTATGATTGCTGATTTTCAGGAACGGTTAGAACATAATCGGGAAGCAGAGAAGCGCCAGAAAATAGATAATAAGATTATGTCAGGTGGGAGTCTTTCGCCGGAGGAAATATCTTATCTTGAAAAGAATGATCCTGTTGCTTTAAAGAAATATCGTGAAACTAAAGAAGAAAAAGAAAGCTATAAGGAAAAACTGAGACAATGCAAAACTAAAGAAGAGGTTGACCGTGTAAAGCTGCAGAAGCTTGGAGAACTGGAGAGTTCATTAAGCAGTATAGTCAATGACCCGGCAATACCTAAAAGTGCCAAGTTAGCGAAAGCTCAGGAAATACTTGCAAAGACTAACAACATTGAGGCTGCACATCTTGAGTTTGTCAAATCCGCAGATTATCAGAGTATGCCAACTGATGAAGAAAAGAAAGAACAGGATGCAGCAGATAATGATATATCAGATGAGATAACAGACAGCGAGAAGGCTGATAATGCTGAACTTACTGACGCCTCTGAAAATACACAGGATAAAGCAGATACTATAACTGATGATAATAATCAGATTTGTGATATTAAAAATACAGATACCGCAGATACAAAAGCTTCTGATAAAACATCTGAAAAAGATAATCGAAAGAAAGAATACAGTACAGAAATTAAGAAAGTTAGCCGAAAGCTTAAGAAAGGTTTTGAGGCGGCTGACATGCATGTTGACATAATTGTATAACGAGGTAGTCACTTCGTTAAACTGCAATTTAGCGAAGTGACCGAAATGTGTACTTTACTACTGTAACGAGCAATTTCTAAGTAAAAGAAGATGATTTCAAGGATTTTCCAGACGAAATTAAAGACCAATTTAGGCACTTATTTGAATAACTGTAAAACGCCGATAAATCAGGATTTATCGGCGTTATTTTATCTATTATTATCTATTATCGACCTTTTCTGGATACATATCATGGTTTGCCATTCTGTTGAATGCTATCTCCTCCCATTTTGTTCCAGGTTTTCCATAATTACAGTAAGGATCTATTGATATTCCACCTCTAGGAGTAAATTTTCCCCATACCTCTATGTATTTTGGATCCATAAGTTTTATCAAATCTTTCATGATAATATTCATACAGTCTTCATGAAAATCACCATGATTTCTGAAACTGAATAAATATAATTTTAATGATTTACTTTCCACCATTTTAATGTTTGGTACATATGATATTGTAACAGTTGCAAAATCTGGCTGCCCTGTTATAGGACACAAACTTGTAAATTCTGGGCAATTAAATTTTACAAAATAATCATTACCCTGATGTTTATTCTCAAAAGTCTCTAACATCTCCGGTGCATAATCACTTGGATATTGTGTTTTCTGATTTCCCAATAATGTTATATCTGCTGTTTCTTCTTTACTTCTTCCAGTCATAATTTTCTCCTTTTTATTCCATAGCTGGATCATTAATTCCGTTTAACTCAAATGCTCTGGCTCTATCTATACATGTTCCACACTTTCCACAAGGTTTTTCGTTGCCTTCATAGCAACTCCATGTGTACTTATAAGGTACATTTAGCTCAAGCCCCTTTTTTACAACCTGATCCTTTGTTGCATTGATAAATGGTGCTACAACCTTAATCTGCTTTCCACTTCCAAGATATATAGCCTCATTTATTGCATTATTAAAATCACTGCTGCAGTCAGGATATGCACTTCCAGCCGCATCATCCGCATGTGCCCCATAATATATCTCACTGCAGCCTTTTGAAATTGCTATACTGGCAGCACTTGATAAAAATAACCCATTTCTAAATGGAACATATGTTGAAACAGGAGAACCATTTGTGCTCTTAATCTGCTCATCATATGATTCTTTAGGTATTTCCTTATCAGAATGTGATAATAATGAACAATCACTATATTGAAATATTTTTGCAAGGTCAAGATAAATATGTTCTACATTATAGTATTTTACTATTTTATCTGACGCTTCTATCTCTTTTGTATGTTTCTGCCCATATGATATTGATAACGCAATAACATTTTCTGGACCATATTTTTCTACTGCCATACCAAGGCATGTTGTACTATCTATTCCACCACTGAACAAAACCATTGCTTTCATTGTTAAATCTCCCTCTTAATGTTTGTGTATATGTTTTTGTGTTAGCTTTTTTAATTCCTCTTGCGGTCATGCAGCTATGACATCCTTCAATAAATACTGCTATATCTTTGGCACCAGTAATCATCTGCATAATATCAGCAATATCACTTCCTATTCTTTCTTGAAGCTGCAGTCTTTTAGATACCATATCTGCTATTCTTGCTATCTTACTAAGACCTATTACTCTTCCATTTGGAATATAAGCAACTGTTACCTTCATATCATACATAAGAGCAAGATGATGCTCACAATAACTGAAAATATCTATATCTTTTACCACTACCATATTGGAAGTTCCACTCTGACATTTACATTCTATTTGTTCAGACTCTTCTTCATCCATGTCCAGTGCAAATGTTTTGTTAAACATATCCGCAATTTCTTCATTTGTATAATTCATTCCATCAAAAACTTCTTCATACATTTTTGCAACTCTTTTAGGTGTATCTTTTAAGCCCTCCCGTTCAGGGTTATCACCCAGAGCCTTAAGAATACCAGCTATATGATATTCAATTGCCTTAGTGTCTATTTTCTTATGTTTTTCCATGTCAGACTCCTTTTTTGTCTGGTGACCATATAATTTTATGTAACTGAATCTGCATATTAACATCATTCATTACATTCTCTTTCATAAAATTAACAATTTCCTCAGGTTCTATCATTCCAAATACCGGACTTATATAAAGGTTACATTTTCCATACAGATTATATTTTTCTATAATTTGTTTTGCCTTTATAAGATCCTCTCGACAACCTGCTACAAATTTGACAGTATCATTGCTATTTAAAATATCAAAATTTTCCAGATTCATGGCCGCTTCCATACCACTGCATGAAAGCTTATAATCCATTGTAAAAGTTACATTCTCTTTGTGAAGCTTACGGATTTTATCAAGATAGACACTGCCGTTAGTCTCTATTTCAATGTTCAGATTGTTTTCTGCAAGAACTGTTATAACATTTTCAATACCTTCTCTTAGCAGTGGTTCACCACCAGTAAGAGTGACATTTTTTACTCCTGTCGATAAAACATAATCAAGAATTTCTTTTTCTGTCATTGGTTGAGAATGTGTCTCCTGCTCATTAGCCCATTTGGTATCGCAGTATTTACAGTTAAGATTACAGCCCTTAAAGCGTATAAAAACCGCTAGCTGCCCGGCTTTAGTTCCTTCACCATTAATACTTACAAATTTTTCAACTACTTCATATTTACTCATATATAAATCCTTTCAGATTAAAAATCATTCCATATAAGTTGCACTATTAGCAGGAGTTTCATATACAGTTACAGCTCTCATGTTGTATCCAAGTATTTTTATTTTTTCATAAAAATACTTGGCCATATTCTCCGCTGTCGGTCGGAAATCAAGTTCAATAATTTTGAAATTCTCGCTTTTTAAAGCTTCAAATGTAGTTTCCTTCAATGAATTTCTTTCTATAATTAATGCATGATCCATTGAATCTGCTATGTTTCTTAAATCTTTTTTCAGTTCTCCAAAATCAACATACATACCCTTATGCTGAACATCTTCCTTTAGTTCCTCAGTTTGAACTTCAAGAACAATCTTCCATCTATGTCCATGAAGATTGCTGCATTTTCCATTGTATCCTGCAAGAAAATGTGCCGAATCAAAACTAGCCTCTGTTTTTAAAATATACATAAATCTTTTCTCCATTTGCTTATATTGCATTAAAAAAACACGGATACATCTGTACCCGTGCCTTAATAGATTATTTCCCTAAAAATTTCCAATTATGAATTATAAAAATAATAGTCCTGGTTTTATTTAGAGACAGGATGGTACAAACGAACTGTCTTATTAATTTACTGTGCAATGATATCAAATCATTCACAGCTTGTCAATTAAATACTCATGGTTATCTTCCCTAGGAAATTTTACACTTAAGTTTTCTCAAATTGCCTAATGAATTACTGATTTTTAAAATCGTTGTATTCCTTTTTTATCCATTTCATTATTACATCAACAAGATAATCCTGCTGAATCTGCGTTAGCTCTACACCAGGCTTCATATTATGCCACTTTCTTATGCATTCCCTGCAGCAGGTAGCTGTTGCATGCTGTGCAATAAATACAGAATGCCCTTTCATCGGAGTCTGTTTCCCATCATTGGGTATTACCGCTGGGGCTTCCCTTTTCATTAGCCTTGATGATAATACCTTGCTCATCAATAAGTAGTCTGATACTAAATACTCTAATTAATATTTACACTATACCACATACCCTCGATTCTATGATATAATATCCTAAGAAATTTCTCCGAGGAGGATAATGTATGGAATACGATGTAATTATTATTGGAGCCGGACCGGGCGGAATCTTTTCTGCGTACGAGCTTATGAAGAAGTCACCTGAAACCAGAGTGGCTGTATTTGAGGAAGGCAACACATTAGAGAAGAGAAAATGTCCTATAGATGGCAAGAAGGTCAAAGCCTGTATTAAATGCCCAACATGTGCGATTATGAACGGATTTGGTGGTGCTGGTGCATTTTCAGATGGTAAATATAATATAACTAATGATTTCGGTGGAACTCTTTATGAGTATATCGGCAGGGATCAGGCAATCGACCTGATGAAGTATGTTGATACAATCAATACATCACATGGTGGTGAAGAGACTCACATGTATTCGACAGCAGGCACTAAGTTCAAGACTTTATGTATGCAGAACAAGTTAAAGCTTCTTGATGCGTCAGTTAGACATCTTGGAACAGACATTAACTATATTGTTCTTGAGAACATGTATAATGAGATGAAGGATCATATAGACTTCTATTTTAATACTCCTGTAAGCAATATTGAAGTGATTGATGGCGGCTACAGAGTATTCTATAAGGATGAGTACATGGACTGTGACAAATGTATTGTTTCCGTTGGCCGAAGCGGAAGCAAATGGATTGAAAATGTCTGTCAGAAGCTTGAGATTCCAACAAAGTCTAACCGTGTGGATATCGGTGTGCGGGTTGAGCTTCCTGCAGTTATATTTGCACATCTTACAGATGAACTGTACGAAAGCAAGATTGTATATCGAACAGAGAAATTTGAGGACCTTGTAAGAACTTTCTGTATGAATCCTAATGGAATCGTAGTTAATGAGAACACTAACGGAATTGTAACAGTTAACGGACACAGCTATGAAGGCGCTGAGAAGCAGACAGAGAACACCAACTTTGCGCTTCTTGTTGCAAAGCATTTTTCAGAGCCGTTCAAGGACAGCAACGGATACGGTGAAAGTATTGCAAGACTTTCCAACATGCTTGGTGGAGGTGTTATTGTCCAGAGATTCGGAGACCTTATGAGAGGAAGAAGAAGTACAGAGAAGCGAATTGAGGAGGGACTTGTAAAGCCTACTCTTGCTGCTACTCCTGGTGATTTAAGTCTTGTACTTCCTAAGAGAATTCTTGATGGAATTATAGAGATGATTTACGCACTTGATAAGATTGCACCGGGAACTGCCAATGATGATACACTTCTGTATGGTGTTGAGGTTAAGTTTTATAACATGGAAGTTGAGATTGACAACAACCTTGAGACAAGATATAAGGGCTTATACATAATTGGTGACGGAAGCGGCGTTACACATTCATTATCACACGCTTCTGCCAGTGGCGTATATGTTGCAAGAAAGATTATCGAAGAAATGTAGTCACATAATATTAATTAATAAGGGAGATTGTCATAAGACAGTCTCCCTTTAATATTTAATCAAGCTTTATTATTTTGGCACCTAACAAATCAGCATCATCAGTTCCATGAGTTGCAATAAGCAAAGTACGATTATTACGCATTTTTAAGATATAGTCTATTACATTTAACTTAGTATCCTTATCTAAACCTGTGAATGGTTCATCAAGTATTATAAGTTTCCCGGGATATGATAATGCTCTTGCAAGTGCAACTCTTCTTTTCATTCCACCGGATAATGAACTTACAGGAATATCAAGACTATCATCTGGAAGAATTGATAACAGATTATTACGGATTTCATCCCTATTGTTTTTTCCATGAAGCACTATTCTGACATTGTCTATTGCAGAAAGGTAAGGAATAAGCCTGTCCTCCTGAAACATACAAGATATGCTTTTAGTATCTATACCGGATACACTGCCGGAATCAGCATGTTCGAGTCCCATTAGAATTCTTAAAAGCGTTGTTTTTCCAATGCCGGAAGTTCCCATAAGACAATATATAGAATTATCTTTAAGGGATATATTAACATTTTTAAGAACTTCATTGTCATCAAAGGTTTTGCATAAATCAGTGATTATAATACTCACAATAATTCTCCTGACATTTTAAATTCATTGGATAGAAAGCAGGCTTGTAACACAGTAAAGTGTCTGTCCGTTATATACAACCCTTGACCAGCCAACCTCTGTATTATAGCCGGTTCTGGTGAAAAGCTCACCTTTTTTAGCAGTTGCAACAACAACAGAATCTGCATCAGTCACACTAGGCTTATTCCTAAGATTAACCTCTTCCTTAGGTGTTACGGTGTCGTTACAGTCCGTGAATTTCGTGTTAAATCCGGTTGTAGGACTTTCTGTTGCTTTAGGTGTAAGGTCTGTTGTTAAGTAACTTGTAACAGCGTATACAGTCTGTCCATTGTATACAAGTCTTGACCAGCCACTGCTGCTTGTTCCAGTCCGTGTAATTGTTTCACCATTGATAAGTGTTGCAATTACAGTTGCGTCTGTATCCTGACTAGGCTTGTCACGAAGCCTTACTTCATCTTTGGCAGTAACGGTATCATTAACAGATGTGAATACCATGCCTGATTCTACATCTGGAGTTGCAGAAGCCGCAGTTTCACCGCTTAAAGAACCATTACTTTCTGAATAACCAAAATATGCAACATTAATATCAACATTTGTACCAATTCCTGCTACCCTGCCCTGATTAGTATACTGCCACATACTGCATGTTCCTGCATATGATGTGGATGGAGTCTCTGGATAAGGCGTTGACGGATATTGTGCAACCCATATCTTAAATGATTTTTCAATAATGGCAGTGTTCCACTGACTGTTATTGGTAAGTTCAGAGGAAGCAGCATAAAACATAGGGGTATAGCCTTTATCATATATTTCCTGTAAAAATGCAACAGCTACGGTAGTTCTTTCAGCCTTAGTCATGCTCTTCTGCCTGCTTTCAGATGTGTAGAAGCCTTCACAGTCAAATGCTACAGGATAAGTTATACTGTAGTCTGCTATGAAATCAGCAACCCAGTCTGCTTCTTCAATAGCTTCGGATTCATTAACTGCTGATGAGAAGAAGTATACACCAACTTTAATTCCGTTGGCTGCAGCCTGCTGCATGTTGTATTTTGCATTGGTGTCAGCATAGATAACCCCTGTCTTCTGCGCTCTGTAGCCGACTCTTATCATTGCAAAATCAACACCTGATGAAGCAGCCTGTGCCCAGTCTATAGTTCCCTGAAATTTGGAAACATCTACACCGATAGTTACATCTGATGTTTCATTAGTGCTGTTGGAAAGAATTACAGAAGCACCATTACCTGTATCCTGATTCATCGCTCCATTATTGTCGGAATACTGAGGATCCTGTTCTTTCTCATCTTTATCGCTTAAAGTATTATTGCCGTCGGTATCTGTTTCACTGACAGACGAAGTTTCTTCGGTTGAAGATGCATTTGCAGGTACTTTTTTCCCTCTATGACCGAAAGAAACAATAAGTACAATTATTAATGCAATTACTGCTGCTGCAACAATTATGATTGCAGGCAGTAATTTCTTCCAGTTAATATGAATAGAATCATCAAGATATCCAAAATCATCGTCATCAGAATTAAACAGCTTAGACATGTACATCGCCTCCTAATTTAAATAATCGCTGCACAGATAATTAAGAATCAGAGCTGCACCATTACTATCCATTGCAGTACCATTTAGTCCCATGTAGTTAATTGTCCAGTAACTAATGGATTCATCATATGTGAATTGAATCTTCAATGAAGAATTCGTGTTATTATATACTACTTTACCGTTGAATTCTACAACCTTTTTATTATCAGTAGAACTGAAAATAGTCCATTCGGGGTCTGTACATTTGTTATCCAGACATTGACCAAAGGTTATAGATTCATCCTGAAATATCTGCTGTTCTTTTACTGTATCGATTCTTGAATCCTGCATTGCGCTGGCTTTAGTACCAATGCCTGCGCGTGTCACACCGATAAAACATATTATTAATGTGAGTATGACAGCAAGAAGTGTTGAAACTGTTCCTGAAAATGCACCATCTAAACTGTCATGGTACAGAATGAATACAAGAATACCACCTGCTATCCCACCACCGAGATGACCGAGGATATCTACATTTGCACCATTAGATATAAGAGCATATACAACAATTAACGCAATAGATACGATTACAGTTGTCTTATTGGAATCAGTTTTTGAACTGAAATTAGTAAAAAGTGTTGCACACATTACACCGAATATTGCACCTGATGCACCTGCAGCAAAGCGGATTACATCGGGATTGATAAGGTGTGATACATATACAGATACAAGGCCTGATGCAAGTCCTGAACCGAAATATATAATTGCAGTACGAAGAGAACCGACACGGGGTTCAAGTCTAGAACCGAACAGATACAGAGCAACCATATTATTAATAAAATGTGGCAAATTAGCATGCAGGAACATATAAGTCAGAAGCCTTATATATTCTTTATTATTATGAATATACTGGTAATTAAGTCCACCTGTTTCAAAATGATCACTGCCTGCTATTATGCACATAATGCCTGCAAGCAGATTGGCAAGGATTATAATAAGCACAACAGGCATGTTTCTAAGACTGACTTCTGAATATCGTTTCTTTTGACTGTGTTGATAAAAATCTTCAGGATTAATTCTGTCAGATTTAATCTCGTATACTTCATCATCAAGATGAAGGTCATCAAATCCATTGGGCTTAAACTCGCTTTGATAGCTGTTATGATAGTTGTTATTGTAATCTGGTTCCATAGAATATTTCTCCCCTCATGTTAATTTTCCACTCTACAAAAAAAGAATTCAGCATTACACTAAATTCTTTTTCATTATAACATATTGGGTCAATATGTGTTATTTAATATGAAGCTGTGCTTTAATAATAATTCTTTGAGAACCATCCATTTTGGCTTTAATACTTCCGTTATGCTCGGAAACAATAGCCTTTGCAATTGAAAGACCAAGACCATATCCGGTTATCTTAGCGGATGTTGAATCAGCCCTGTAGAATCTGTCAAACATTCTGTCAGTAAGATTCTTATCAATATTATCAACATCATTGCTTACGATTAAAACAATATAGCTTCCTGAAGAATATAATTTAAAGTCTATGTTACCTTTACCTGATGAATATTTAAATGCGTTATCAAGAAGAATTGTAAATAGCTGCCGTACTGATGATGCGTCACCGCAGCATGTAAGGTCAGGTGTAATATCGTAGGTAAAATGTTTACCTGAATCAAGTGCAAGTGCATTATAAGAGCGCACAGCTTCTTCTGCAAGGTCAGAAACAGGAAAAACCACACGTTTTATATGACCGTTGCGCTCATCCATTCTTGCAAGTGATACAAGACTGTTAGTCATAGCTGTAAGATTTTCTGCCTGTTTCTTTATATCTTCAATCCATTCATTATCAGGATTATCCATCTGTAATATATCAGCATCAGCTCTTATTACTGTAATCGGAGTCTTAAGCTCATGACTTGCAGAGGTTATGAATTCTTTCTGCTTGCGGTGTGCTTTTGCAATAGGCATGACGATAAGCTTTGAAGTAAATATAAGAATCAGGAGCATAACTGCAATACCTACACATGATGATTCTATAAGAGAAACAGCTGTTTTCTTAACATCATCTATCATATTACTTCGAAGCACGAATACAGCAATTGTACGTTTCTCTTTTTCATATATGCAATATCTGTAACCATTGTAAAATCCATCAAGTTCGCCAGTTTCATATGCTTCATGATATATTTTCATAGCCTCATATTCAGAAATATCAGATATGTTATCGATATTAATGTTTACGGGGCGTTTTTTTTTATTAAATATAATATAGAAATACCTGGCATCTGCTTTAACTGGTTTTTGGTCTAAAATATTAATATATATAGATGAAACAAGATGGTCGGATTTAGATACCATCTTATTGTATGTGTTTCTGACACTTGTATACACAATAAATCCCTGCATAATTATTACAACTGCCATTGAAAGAACTATAAATTGTATTCTTAAGCGGGTAAGCATTTTCTCATTATAATTAGATGCTTTATTGTTTTTTGACATTATATACCTTCTTTATATTAGTTGTTATTTTTTAAATAATATCCCATATTTCTTCTTGTAGCAATAGAATAATCAGACTTTAAAGCTTCAAGTTTTCTCCTGAGATAAGATATATAAGTCCATACGGTGCTGATATCTGAATCAGATTCACTGCCCCAGATTTTCTCCATAAAATGTTCTGCCGAAATAACCTGGGTTTTATTATTCATGAACATCAGCATCATCTGATATTCCTTATTAGTAAGAAGAAATGAACCTGAAGGAGAAGATAATTCACATGTAGTTGTGTTCAGCGAAATATTTCCAAGTGTAATAATATTATCCTGTTGTTTTTCAGAGCGTGTAAGTACACGGATTCTTGCAAGCAGTTCTCTTGTGTCAAATGGTTTTGTAAGATAATCGTTAGCACCATTATCAAGCCCTTCTACTTTATCATCAATCTCGGTCTTGGCTGTGAGCATAAGAACAGGAATGTTGCTGCCACGTTTTCTTAGATTCTTTAAAGCTGTAATTCCATCCATTACCGGCATCATAATATCCATAATTACAGCATCATATATATCTTCTTCCAGATAATCAAGGGCAATCTGACCATTTTCAACGCAGTCAACAGAATAATTATTCTTCTGTAATATAGTTGATACAGCCCTTGATAATGAGCGGTCATCTTCAACTAGTAATATTCTCATATATAATCCTCCAGTCGAATAATATTAATCCCAGTAGCCAAGTTCTATACCTTTTAAGTATATAGCTTTGGCTTTGGAATAATATCCATAAGAGTTAAAATGTGTGAAATCAGCACGAATCTGTTCAGGAAGATTGCCTGTCTGTATATCAATTATATCATTCTCGGTTGGTGTAAGTCCACAGTCAGATAGTGCATTTTCCATAAGATAAAGTCTTGTGTTAAGGAAATGTTCTCCAAATGCATCATACAGAGCTTGTTCCCATAATGTTGCATGAAGTCCTGCATAATTACCATTATTATCGTATACATCCTGATATATGTCAGCTGATTCTCCCGGATTATCAGTATCGCCAACAATTATATAATCAGCATAATAGCTGTTATCTATTATATTCTGATATTGTCTTATAAGTTCATCATAATCATTCTCCCAGCCACCATTACTTCCCATCTCAAGAATAAGAATATCATTGCGGTGATCATAAGCTGCCTTAGGAATAACCCTTGTCCATGCGTTAATATACATTTCAGTTACAGAATCACAGTCTGCATCAGAACATATAGAAATATATAAGCCTTCATCGGCTCTTTCGACATAACATAAAACATCATTAATATATACTGTGTCTGGATATGTGTTATCTTCATATCCATATCCGCTGTAGTCATCCATATCGATTGTTTCTTCATTTTCATTAACAAATTTTACATAAGCTAATGAGTGGTCGGTTATATAGATATCACGGTCAGTGTATATTGGAATTCCGCCCGCACGTAAAGAAATCTGATATGAACTCTCACCACCTACACCAAAGTTGTAGGTATTGATTGATGTAAAATATTGCAGAGCAGATGGAGTTGTAAAGTAAGATATGTCTTCAATACCATTATCAGAGTATATATATGCTTCGTTACATCCAGCTCCCTGCATCATACTATCACCCCAGCATGTTATGCTGCGTTCAGGGATTTCATCATCTAATACTGATTCATTAGTGTAAGACTCAAGAACAATATTATCATTATTAGATAAAATGCATTCGGGCTGAGAGCTGTTTAATGTTATCTTAGATTCTTTTCCAGAACATCCTGTTAAGAACAGGCTTAATAATATAGTACATATATTTAATAAAGCAAAAAGGTTTTTTTTCATATGAATTTCTCCAATCTGATATCTTTTATCTTTGTTCTGACATTAATATAAAATATCAACCTAAAATTAATTTAAAAAATATTCACTAATCATCAATAAAATGGTAAAATATTAAAATATGTTTAGATAATGGAGGCAGATTATTATGGATTCAACATTAAGAAGAACATGGGCTGAAATAGATATGGATGCACTTGCACATAATTATGAAACATTACGGAAAAGAATTGGAGAAAATGTTAAGTTTTTAGGCGTTGTAAAAGCGGATGCTTACGGACATGGTTCTGTACAGGTAAGCAGACTTTTACAGGAGTCCGGAGCAGATTATCTTGCAGTAAGCAGTATAGATGAAGCTGTAGAATTAAGACACAATGGTATTACAATGCCGGTTCTTATACTTGGACATACACCTAAGGAAGAAGTATCTGAGCTTATTAAGAATAATATAACACAGGCTGTAACATGCAGGGCTAAGGCACTTGAATACAGTGAGGAAGCTGTTAAATGTGGTGGTACATTAAAGATTCATATTAAAGTTGATACAGGAATGTCAAGACTTGGATATCTGTGTGACGGAGATTATTTTGAAAGTGGTGTTGAAGGAATATGTGAAGGCTGTACTCTTCCAGGTCTTGATGCTGAGGGAATATTCACACATTTTGCAGTATCTGATGAATTTGGAGAAGAATATGAAAGCTATACTAAGCATCAGTTTGAATTGTTTACCAGTGTGATTGATGAAGTTGAGAAAAAGCTTGGAAAGAAATTCAAGATAAGACACTGTGCCAATACAGGTGCTGTTGCAAGATACCCTGAAACATGGCTTGACATGGTAAGACCAGGACTTCTGCTCTATGGATATGGAGATTTTGCACAGGAGCTTGGACTTAAGCCTGTTATGTCACTTAAGACAACAGTAAGCACAATCAAGACTTACCCTGCCGGAACAGCAATAAGCTATGGAGGAATATACAAGACTGACAGAAAGACAAGAATGGGAGTTGTTCCTTATGGATATGCTGATGGATATTTCAGATGCCTTTCTAACAGATATGAGCTTATGACAGAAGAAGGTCCTGCTCCACAGAGAGGCAAGATATGTATGGATATGTGCATGATTGATCTTACAGATAAAATGAATGTTGACGTTGGTAGTGAAGTAGAGATATTTGGTAAGGCTAATCCTATTGAGCATATGGCACAGCTTGCAGGAACAATTCCTTATGAGCTTACATGTGCAGTAAGTAAACGTGTCCCTAGAATGTACATAAAGGATGGCAAAGTTTATGAAAAAGAATTATTGTTAAGAGGATAAATGAATGAAGAAAATATTATGTGTATTAATGTCCTGTTTATTGTTTGTGATGGCAGGATGTAGCGGGCATAGTAAGAATTTGAAATTTGGTGCAGCAGATATAGGCGGAGTGTATTATTCATTTGCAAGCACGTTTACACAGCTGGCAGATAAAGAGATTGATGGATATACATTTGAAACAAAGACTACTGCTGGTTCGGTTGCTAATTTAAGGCTTATATCTGATGGGTATATAGACCTTGCTATTGTCCAGGCAGATCTGTTAAGTGATGCATATAATGCAACTGGTACATTTGCTGATAAAAAATACCAGAAGGGTTACAAAGCGGTTGCTTCCCTTTATACAGAATGCTGCCAGATTGTTGTAAGGAAAGATTCTGGAATCACAGGTATTGATGACCTGATTAATAAAACTGTAAGTGTCGGTGCATCAGAGTCAGGATCCGAAAAGAATGCAGAGCAGATATTAAAGATGAGTGGAATTACTGATGAGCTTATTAATAAGGTCAATATGGATTATACAGAAGCGGCTGAAAAACTTAAAGCCGGAGAAATTGATGCATTTTTCTGTACAGCAGGAACAAGAACAGAAGTTATTGGACAGTTGTCTAAGGAATGTGACATATGTCTTATAAGTCTTGATGATAAATGTATAGACAAGATGTTATCAGCATATTCACTCTGTGAAAAATATATTATCCCGGCAGGAACTTATAATGGTCAGGATTCTGATGTGACAACTATTGGTGTTAAGTCAGTTCTGATTGCAAAGCAGTCACTTTCAGACGATGTTATTAAGAAAGTGACTAAGACAATATATGAGCATGCTGATGATTTTAAGTATGCTACATCTCTTGATATTTCATTTGATATAAATACGGCGGCTGATGGAGTAGATATTCCGTTCCATTCAGGTGCGGCAGCGTATTATGCAGAGCATGGCATCAATGTTTTGACAGAATAATTAATTCTGTATATCAGGTTAATGCTATAAAGAATGGAGAAATTTAATGAAGGTTCAGTTAGACATGTATCAGACGCTGGCTATTGCGGTATTTGTACTGCTTTTAGGCAGCTATTTACGAAAGAAAATTAAATTCCTTGAAAGGTTCTGTATACCGGCACCTGTTGTAGGTGGACTGTTGTTTGCTATATTTACATGTATATGTTATGTTACTCATATACTAGAGTTTTCGTTTGATGACACACTTAAAGAAGTTTGCATGGTTTTCTTTTTCACATCCGTAGGATTTCAGGCTAATCTTAAAGTACTTAAAAAGGGCGGAAAGTCTATGGTGATATTTCTGGGATTAGTTATAGTCCTTATATTTATACAGAATGGTGTTGCAGTAGGTTTATCTAAGGTTATGGGGCTTGATTCACTTATAGGAATGTGTACAGGCTCAATACCTATGGTTGGCGGACATGGTACTGCGGGTGCATTTGGACCGGTACTTGAAGATTTTAATGTTAAGGGGGCAACGACAATATGTACGGCTGCAGCTACATTTGGTCTTATATTTGGAAGTCTTGTAGGAGGTCCATTAGGCAAGAGACTTATTGAGAAGAAAAACCTTTTAGATACAGCAATTCCAGAGGATGACAGTCTTCTTATTGAAGACGAAAAGAAGCATGAAAGACATTCCAGAATGTATGCATCAGCTGTATTCCAGCTTATTATTGCTATCGGTATAGGAACTATTTTTTCATGGGCTCTTACGAAGACAGGACTTACTTTTCCTATATACATCGGGGCCATGATTGCAGCTGCGCTTATGCGTAACATTGCAGAATATGCAGGAAATGGAAAGCTTGTTATTCATATGGGAGAAATTAATGACCTTGGAGGCATAAGTCTTTCATTATTTCTTGGAATGGCTATGATTACACTTAAGTTATGGCAGCTTGCATCACTGGCACTTCCACTTGTCATACTGCTTGGCGCACAGATAATGGTTATTGTTTTATTTACATATTTTATTGTATTTAATATTATGGGAAGAGATTATGATGCAGCAGTTCTTGTTGCAGGCACATGTGGATTTGGAATGGGAGCAACGCCTAATGCCATGGCAAATATGCAGGCAGTATGTGATAAATATGTTCCATCAGTTAAGGCGTATCTGTTAATACCACTTATAGGAAGTCTTTTTGCAGATTTCCTTAATAGTTTGGTTATAACTTTTTTTATCAATATATTATAATTATAGAGGAGTTAAATATGTTTAATATATTCAAAAAGGTAAAAAATAAAGTTGATACATCTGAAAAGGATTATAGTCTGTCGTATGATAATCTTGCTATTCCTGAGATACATAAGAAAGATTCAGATAGTGAAAAAGATGATGCGGATATATCATCAGATATTGTCCCGGATGATAATACAGATAAGCCACATGTTACATATGACAGCCTGGCAGTTCCAGAAGTGCATATTAGAAAGAATAAATAAAAATAATGGGATGATATCACTAAAGGTATCATCCCATTATTTATTAACCCTCAAGAACTTCTTCAATATTCTTAAGAATCTCTTCTTTATCAAATGGCTTGGTAATAAAACGTTTGGCACCAAGCTTAAGAGCCTCAATTACTTTGTGCTGCTGTCCTGCAGCAGTTATCATAATTACTTTGGCATTAGAGTCATAAGCTTTAATTTCTTTAAGAGCTTCTGTTCCGTCCATGTTAGGCATTGTAATATCAAGTGTAATTATATCAGGGTAATATGTCTTATAAGCAAGTACACCCTCTAATCCGTCAGTTGCTTCAGCTAATACAGCGTAACCGGCTTCTTCAAGAATATCACGCAGAATCTTTCTTGACATTCCGGAATCATCAACGATAACTACTGTTCCTTTGCTGTCTAATGTAACTTCTCCACCTGCTTTTGCCATAATCTTTCTTACAACAGGCATATCTCCAGCTTTGGTTTCATCAGAGGCAGATATGAAAAGCAGAACTTCACTGTCATGTATATGAATAGGAAGTACATAAGCATCTCCTTTGGCAAACTGATTTTCATAAGCAAACTGTGGAGTAATCTCTAACATGCTGCCCTTCTTAGAAATTGCTGTTGCAAACAATCCGCTTATACAGTTAGTAAATTCACCTATAGCATCATATACTTCTATTCCAAGATTAGATATATTACTATGAGAGAATCCATTAGCTATATCAACTATAGCTGTCTGTTCACCAACACTTGCAAAACCAACAATAATATCAAGGTCACCTTCTAATTTCTGACCTGCAAGACATCTGTATTCAAGCTGTGAAATATGCTTAATTCTGTCTATATAGAAATCAGATGTTACAAATCTTTCAATATTAGCAAGTGCAAGCCTGCATATATCAGTTACATATGACTTTGATGAAAAGGCAAATATTGGAACAATCTGTTCTAAATCATCATTCTTAAGACCATCCATATCCTCATCAGTAAAACCATGCTCCTTCTGGAATTCCTTAAGAAGCTCATCAACCTTCGATACCGATATATCTGCTGCTTCTGAAAGAACAGAAAGGAATATTGCATAGGCACTTCCCTGCTTTTTAAGAAGAGCATCTAACTGTTCTTCAGTCATATAACCCTCTCCAACAGCGATTTCACCAAATCTTGCATCCTTTGTTGTCTGTAAATGATTAATTTCATTCGCCTGTTTCTCAGTAATAATACCATCAGCTACAGCAATTACACCAAGTTTTGCTCTTGATTCAGCAAGCCTTTCCATTATAGACTTGTATTTATCCCTGTCTATAATCTCTTTTTCAATAAGAAATTTACCAAATAATTGACAAAACATTACATATCCTCCTAAACATTCACGAAATATTAATTAAATATATTTTATCAGCATTAGTCGGATATGTAAAGAATGTGTCGATACAAATTATTGTAAAGCCTTGAATGCTTCATCAAGATCTTCAATGATATCATCAATATTCTCTGTACCAATTGAAAGTCTGATTGTGTTAGGCTTGATTCCCTGATCAAGTAGCTCAGCTTCGTTGCACTCTGAATGAGTTGTGCTTGCCGGGTGGATTGCCAATGATTTAACATCGGCAACATTAGCAAGAAGTGAGAACAACTCAAGGTTATCAATGAACTTCTGTGCTTGGGCAGCGCCGCCCTTGATTTCAAATGTAAAGATTGAACCACCACCGTTAGGGAAGTACTTCTTATAAAGAGCCTGTTGTTCTTCGTTAGTAGAGATTGAAGGGTGGTTTACCTTCTCAACTAATGGCTGATTCTTTAAGTACTGAACGACCTTTAATGCGTTCTCTACATGTCTCTCAACTCTGAGTGATAATGTTTCAAGTCCCTGAAGGAAGATGAATGAATGAACTGGAGAAATTGTAGCTCCTGTATCACGAAGAAGAATAGCTCTGATATATGTAACGAATGCAGCAGGTGCTGTATCCTTTGCAAAGCTTACACCATGATATGATACATTTGGCTCGACAAGCCATGGAAACTTATCAGCAGCTCCAACCCAGTCGAACTTACCACTATCAACGATTACACCACCAAGTGTTGTACCATGACCACCGATGAACTTAGTTGCTGAATGAACAACGATATCAGCACCATATTCGATAGGTCTTACAAGGTAAGGTGTTGCAAATGTGTTATCAACAACAAGTGGGATGTTGTGTGCATGTGCAATCTTAGCAATTCTTTCAATATCAACAACTTCTGAATTAGGATTTCCGAGTGTTTCAATCTGAACAGCCTTAGTATTAGGCTTGATTGCTGCTTCAATAGCATCATAATCAAAAGGATCTACGAATGTAGCTTCAATTCCGTAATCTGGAAGTGTATGTGCAAGAAGGTTATATGTTCCGCCGTAGATATTCTTAGCTGCTACGATGTGATCTCCTGCATGAGCAAGTGCCTGAAAAGCATAAGCTAAAGCTGCTGCACCAGAACCAACAGCAAGTGCAGCTACACCACCTTCAAGTGCTGCGATTCTTTTTTCAAATACATCCTCTGTTGGATTAGTAAGACGTCCGTAGATGTTACCTGCATCCTTAAGACCAAATCTGTCAGCAGCATGCTGGCTGTTATGGAATACATATGATGATGTAAGGTAAATAGGTACTGCTCTAGCATCTGTTACCGGATCAGGCTGTTCCTGTCCTACATGAAGCTGTAATGTTTCAAACTTTAAATTTCTTTCTGAGTAAGATTTCTTTGCCATAATTAATTACCATCCTTTTTAATTTATTTCAAAAATGTATTGCTTTCTTGATGTTGATGATAATATAAACCCTTATCCCTACTATGTCAATAGGTTTGTATGATATTTTTTGAAAATATTTTGTAAATGTGTGTTGGTTCTGCTTTGGGATATGTATTGGAATTGGTTGTTAGTACCTATTGGGGAGGTGTATTGTATGAATCTTGCCAGAAACCTACTAAAGTCTGATTAGACAATAAAATAGTGGGTTTTTATTGCATGAATTAATCTTTGATTATTGGCAGAAACCTACTAGAATGGATGTTAATACATATTTCGTAGGTTATTTTGATGAGAAAGTGTTGCAAATGTGTTGATAAAACAGCTTGGATAGCGAAAAAGACCTACTAAGATATATAAATAAATTGTATGAGTAGGTCTTTATGCTACCCGACAGGAACAACAGCTGTAATAAAGACCTACCCAATTAAGAATTTATAGTTGGTTAGTAGGTATTCCAAATTATTAATGCTAACTAAGTTGTTATCCATTATCCTTGAAGTTTACCTAGGCAGTTTATCTGCGTAGTTTATCCACGCAGCCTCGCAACAGCGGCTTTCAGTGCATCTATTGCATAGTCAGCATCTTCCTTGGTTAAATCCTTATCTATGCTTAATCTTAAAGCACCTTTAGCTTCATCGCTGTTTCGTCCGATAGCAAGAAGTACATGTGAAGGGTCAATTGAGCCTGCAGCACATGCTGAACCGCTGGATGCACATATACCGTTCATGTCAAGTATAATAAGTAAAGAATCACCCGAGACATCTTTAAAGCAGAAATGCATATTAGACGGAAGACGCTTCAGGCTGCACACGGGCGAACAACATGCCGAAACAGCATTGACATCGGCATTAGCATCAATACAAGGTCCATCAAAAGTAACGTCAGGAATCTCACCAAGAATCCTGTCAACAATATAATTACGCATATTAATAATTGTACGTGTATCTTTATCAAGTGTACCTAAGGCAAGCTTTACAGCCTGCCCCATGCCGACAATGCCTGGAACATTGCTTGTTCCAGCGCGTCTTGCACGCTCCTGTGCCCCGCCATGGATGAAAGGCTCTAACTTAGCGGTATTCTTCATGTACATGAAACCGACGCCTTTAGGACCGTGGAACTTGTGTGCGCTTGAACTTAACAGGTCAATATTCATCTCTGTGACATTAATTGGGACATGACACATAGCCTGAACTGCATCAGTGTGAAAAAGAATGCCATTCTTATGTGCAATCTCACCTATTTCTCGAACAGGCTCAATTGTTCCGATTTCATTATTGGCAAACATAACACTTATAAGAATTGTTTTGTCAGTGATGGCATTCTCGATATCTTCTAATGAAACAAAGCCCTCGCTGTCAACATCAAGGTAAGTTACCTCGAATCCATTCTTTTCAAGATATGCACATGTATTAAGAATTGCATGATGCTCTATCTTAGTTGTTATTATGTGGTTTCCTTTATCTCTAAGGCCGAATGCAGCAGACTTTAAAGCCCAGTTATCAGACTCGCTTCCACCGCCTGTAAAATATATTTCATTGCTTTTAGCAGCTCCAATACTGTCAGCTATAATTTCCCTTGCATCTTCAATAGCCATCCTGCTTTTCTGGGCAAAATTATATACAGAAGAAGGATTGCCGTAATATTCAGTAAAGAATGGAAGCATTGAAGACACAACCTCTGGTGCGGTTGATGTAGTTGCTGCGTTATCCATATATATAAGTTTTTCCATAATATTGTCCTTATTAATTAAAAAAAAATTAAATAATAGTTCCGCCGCCAAGTACATTGTCTCCATCATATAATACAAGCGCCTGACCTGGGGTTACGGCACGAACAGGCTCGTCAAATGTACATTCAAGAGTATTTTCATCAAACATTCTTATAGTACACATAGCACCCTCATGGCTGTAACGGATTTTACCTTTGGCACGCATTTCACCTTCAAGTGAAGGGATTGACATGAAATTAAGGTTGTTGGCGTAAAGCTTAAGTGAGAACACATCTGAATTATCACCGATTACAACCTCGTTGGTTTCAGGTCGTATAGCAACAACAAATGCCGGTTTCCCAAGAGCAAGTCCAAGACCCTTTCTCTGACCGACAGTGTAGTGTATTATACCCTGATGTTTTCCGATTACATTGCCATTGACGTCAATGAAATTACCGGGAACAGAAGTATAGCCTGTTTCGCGCGTTATAAATCCTGCATAGTCATTATCAGGAATAAAGCATATTTCCATACTGTCAGGCTTCTTGGCAACCGTAATACCAATCTTAGATGCAATTTCACGGACCTGATCCTTAGTATAATCACCAATAGGAAGAAGTGTGTGTGATAACTGTTCCTGTGTAAGATTATAAAGTGCGTAAGTCTGGTCTTTCCTGGCAGTTACTGAATTGCATATAGTGTATCTGCCATTAGGAAGCTGGTGGATTCTTGCATAGTGTCCTGTTGCAATGTAATCTGCCCCTATTTCAAGACTTCTCTTAAGAAGAGATTCCCACTTTACATAACGGTTGCAGGCGATACATGGATTAGGTGTACGGCCTTTTTTATATTCGTCAACAAAATAGTCGATTACATTACATTTGAACTCATTCTTAAAATTCATTACATAATATGGGATATCAAGCTGACCTGCAACACGTCTTGCATCATCAACAGCACTGATACCGCAGCAGCCGTTCTCAGCGGCTTCTGTTGCATCATCCTGCCATATCTGCATAGTCACACCTATTACATCATAGCCCTGTTCCTTTAATAGATAAGCGGCAACAGAGGAATCAACGCCCCCTGACATGCCGACAACAACTTTTTTCTTCATTACTAATCCTCAATCATTTCTTATATCTCTTATTTCATCTGCAAGTGCGCAGATTTCGTTCCAATGCTTCTTAGAATCCTCATCATATACAGCACATATCTTAAATCCACCTTGTCTTGCAGATTCAATGCCGTGAAGAACATCTTCATATACCCATGTATCTTCCGGTTTAAAATGCATTTTTTCAGCGATAAGCTTGTAGCTTTCCGGATTCTTTTTATTATACGGAATGTCATATACTGTAAAAATGTTGTTAAAACAGTCAGCTATTCCAAGCCGGTTAAGTGCAGCGTCAACGCAGCCTCTGTCAGAGCTTGTAAATATGCACATGCAAGAACCGGCTTCATGCTCACGTCTGATTAATTCAAGCATTCCGTCTTTAGCCGGAATATCTGTGCTGTAGTGTCTTGTCATAATATCCACAGCAGTCTGTCGCATAGTTGCTGCATCAGTGTTTATGCCTAATTCATCACGGAAATAAGCAGAACATTCATCAAGGTCCATTACATAAGTACGCTCGTCAAAGTCATCAGGTAACTTATCAACATACTGCATGGCGTATTCCTTGGAAACATTTCTCCAGTAAGGCATAGAATCAAGAATAGTTCCGTCCATGTCAAATATGAAATCCCTGTGATAATTAAATACACGGCCAGTCTTTAAGTAAAGCTCTTTCGTAGCAAGTCCAGGATCATCAGCGGCAAATATAGCTGAAACAACAGCAATCCCGTCAACACCAGTGCCTGCAAGCTCACCGCAGTTGTCGTAATCAATACCGCCGATTGCAACGACAGGGATATTAACTGAACCTGCAACCTCAATCAGTCGCTCACGAGGCATGTATACAGCATCCTTTTTGGTACTTGAACCAAATACAGCACCGGTTCCGATATAATCTGCACCAAGTCTTTCCGCTTCTTTAGCCTGTTCAACTGTCTTGGCGGTCATGCCGATAATCTTATTATCTCCAAGAATACTTCTTGCAGTCATATAGTCAGTGTCACTCTGTCCGATATGTACTCCGTCAGCGTCAGCTTCAAGTGCCGCCTGCACATCATCATCAATAACAAATGGTACTCCATATTTTCGTGCAATTGGCTTAATTGCTTTTGCTTTTGCAACAATTTCATCATGCGATGCATTTTTTTCTCTTAATTGTAAAAATGTTGCTCCATTTTTTAATACATTTTCAACAACATCAATGAGACTGGCTCCGTTAAGCCAGCTTGTATCTGTGATTGCGTATAGACGCAGTTGTTCTTTTCTAATCATAATTAATTCTCCTGAATAAAATTCAATATGTATAATAACACATCTGCCTGTACCTTTGGCATACATTTTTTGACACATTTTAAAAAATTCTATAAAATATTCTGAAAATGTTGTAACGAAAATCCATTTCGTGCGTCTAACCTATGTAAGACGGAAGGAGGTGACCAGTTCTGAATTACGAGAAATTGTACAATTCCTATTATATGCAGGTGTATTCTTATGTGTTTACTATAGTAAAGAATCAGTCTCTTGCTGAAGAAATCACACAAAATACTTTTTACAAAGCTATGACTGCCAAACGCCCGTATGAGGGCAAGGCGGGTGAGCTCACATGGCTTTGCAGTATTGCTAAGAATCTCGCAATTGATGAATGCAGGAAAAATAAGAAGTTTTCTGAGCTTGATGAGACTTTACCGCAGCAGACGGCTGATTTGGCGGATAAAGTTTCGGATACAGATTCTGCTTTGCAGATTCATATGGTTCTTCATGAACTACCGGAGCCGTATAAAGAGGTATTTCAGTTGAGAGTTTTTGGAGAACTCACATTTGCACAGATTGGAATTGTATTTGGAAAAACTGAGAATTGGGCCAGAGTAACTTATCATAGGGCCAGATTGAAAATAAAAGAAAGGATTGATTAGATATGAGTAATAAAGAATGTGATATCGTGCAGGATTTACTGCCACTTTATTATGACAATGCATGCAGCGAAGAGAGCCGCAGATTTGTTGAAAAGCATCTGCCAGGCTGTAATGACTGCCAGAAAATGTATAATGAATTAAAAGAAAATAACGTTGATGAAGTACTTGCAAAGGAATCGAAGGGAGTACTCGAAAGACATGCAAAAATAGAGCGTAATGCAGCATACAAGGCAGGAGTTGTGATTGCCGCAATACTTCTACTGCCAATTGTCATTACATTTATAGTGCAGCTTGCTACCGGCATGGGATTAGGTGTATTCTCGGTTGTTACTGCTTCTATGCTGCTTGTCGCAGCACTTACGGTAGTTCCGCTTATGTCCACTAATAATCGTCTGTTAAAATGTATTCTTGCAGGAGTTACTTCGCTGATGCTTATACTGTTCTTCGTTGACCGTATGAATGGTGGAGGAAACTTCCTGTTATGGGCTATACCTACAGTATTTGGTATATCAATAGTATTGTTCCCGATAGTGATATGTCTGGTTAAACTTCCACCGGTACTTAGTGATAAGAAGGCACTTATAACAATGACATGGGATACTTTGTGGCTGTTTCTTACAATGTTTATAGTGTATTATCATTCCGGGATGGCAGGAATCAGGGAAGGATATACTGTTGCCATTGTACTTATGACTGGCGTGTGGGCAGTATTCCTTGTAATCAGATATCTTCCGGTTCATGGACTGATGAGAGCCGGAATAAGTACGATAATTTCTGTAATATGGGTTGTTTTTGCTAATGATTTTCTTAAGTTTATTCTTTATAAAGATAAGGCAATTGCTATAAGTAATATGAACCTGTCTGACTGGAGCACAGATCTTAGTATTAATGGAAACGTATTATTCATTATTTTATTATCTGGCTGTATAATCGGTGTCGTACTTATAGGTATTGGTGCGTTGCTTATGAGAAAGAAAAATGTTTAGAAGATGAGAAAAGAAAAATCCATGCACAAAGTTATAATTGCTTTGTGCATGGATTTTAATTTATACTTTTGATATATGCTCTGTAATTCTTAACAAGCAGAGGTATTTCTGCAATAAGCATGCCAATCCAGCCTGCAAGATAAGAGAAAGGAAGTGCTTCTATTCCCATGCCTAACGCAAATACAAGTGGTATGGCGGCAAGTACACGGACACCCATATTGATAAAGCTTGAAAGCAGGGTAATCTTTAAGTCACCGATTCCTCTGAAATATCCCTGAATACCATTAGTCAATGCAGGCAATATGTACATTACAGAAATAAGCTTAAGGTAGATTACACCGTGTCTTATAACCTCCGTATCAGAAGTGAACAGTTTCATAAGTGGTCTTGCAAATACAAAACATACAAAGAATATGAAGATTCCATATATTATCTCAAGAATAATACCGGCTTTAAAACCTTTGATTACTCTGTCGTCTCTTCCGGCACCTTTGTTCTGTGCCATCATAGCTGTCATTCCGTGTGCAATATTCTGCTCGGGTGTATATGCATAGTCATCAATTCTGTTAACTACTGCAAATGCGGCTGAAACCGAAACGCCCATAGTGTTAATAATAGCCTGTATTCCTATTTTACCAAGCTGTACAGTAGCCTGCTGCATAGCAGATGCCCAGCCGTAGCTTATAGTTTTCTTAAGCAGTGAGCGGTCAAATACAAGCCACTTCTTGCCAAGACACAGAATCGGTACTTTGAATTTAATATATATCATACAGAATACACAGCAGAGAGCCTCGCTCACTACAGTTGCAACTGCACATCCATTGCTGCCAGCTTTCAGGACAACAACAAAGAAGAGGTCACCAAATACATTTAAAACTGCACTTATGATAAGGAAATACAGTGGTGTTGCACTATCTCCCAATGCCCTTAAAGTGCTTGAGAAAAAGTTATAAAGGAATGTGAAGATGAGTCCTAACATGATTATTCTTAAGTACTGGGTTGTAAGTGTCATAATTGATCTGTCAACCTGAACAAGCATAAGAATAGGTCTTGTAAATACTATTGCAATCAGTGTAAGTGCAAGTGAGAATATCATACCTGATATCATAGTTGTACTTATCTGGCGGGAAAGTGTGTCCATTTTCTTACCGCCGAAATAATTACCCATAAGAATACTTGCACCCATACATAAACCGTTAAGGAAAAGAATAATGAGTGTAGTTATTGGATTGCATATTCCAACAGCAGCCAGTGCTTCTTTTCCAACAAATCTTCCGACAATAATAGAGTCAACCGCATTATAAGTAAGCTGAAATATATTTCCCAGTATAAGTGGAATTGTGAATTTAATTAACATAGGCATAATTCTGCCCTGAGTTAAATCTTTTGCCATAATTGATGAAACCTCTTGTGTGAATTTCGTAAATGATACTGTCCAAGTGCTTGATTTTAATGCTTATTTTTAAATATGTCAAGAAATATGTTATTTACAATTACAAGCCGCAGATTAAGATAAAAAATTAATAACCTGTAATAACAGTACTTAGTCTGCACTTACGTTCATAATCAAGAGATGTTTCTTGTCTATGACCAGGGTATATTTTATAATCGCCAATTAAAGTGTTCATCATTTTTTCTATTGATGAAATAAGTAATTTCTCATTTCCGCCAGGTAAAGAAGTTTTACCATGTTTTTCAAACATAATGGTGTCACCAGAGAAAATATTATCATTAACAATGATTGCCATTGAACCATCTGTATGTCCTGGCATACTTAAGAAAGAAAATGATAACTCATCAAGATTAATTATATCGTCTTCACAAATTAATATATCGGCTTTTACAGCTTTATAAGGTATTTTAACATAAGGTCTTTCATTAATGAGTTTTTCGTCTTCAAGTCGTCCGGCATCAATTTTAGATATAATAACAGGTACATTAAAATATTCTTTCACTTCTTTTAATGCTAAAATATGATCTGTATGACCATGTGTTATAAAAATGTATTTAAGACACAATCCATTTTCTTCAATTGTTTTAATAATTTCAGCAGCATTATCTGCTGGGTCAATCAGAATTGCATTTTTCTTATTCGAAGAAACAATATATACATTTGTGCTGCATGCACCCAATACTAGTTTTGTAATATTCATAATTCTTTACACACCCCATTTTTATGAGAATATATTTATGTTGATTATATCAATTCTGTGTATATATAAATACTAAAAAAATACATGATGATATTTAAATCACATATTTTTATTTAAGAATTTTCTGCTAAAACTTTGAATATCAAAATACTCTTGACAATTATTTGATTAAATGATAATATTCAACAAGAAACTTTGAATATCAAAATATATCAAAATCTTTAAAGGAGAATGATTATGTTAAGAATTATTGCTGACAGCACATGTGATATATCTAAAGAAGATGCAAGAAAAATGGGGATTCAGATTGTTCCTATATCTGTAAGGTTTGGGAATGAAGAATTCTTAGATGGAGTTGAGATAACACACGAGGAATTTTATACAAGACTTGCTGAATGTGATGAATTACCTAAGACTTCACAGCCAAGCCCTGATACATTCATGAAAGTATTTAATGAAGCTGTTGCTGCCGGGGATGATGTACTTGGAATATTCATATCTTCTGATTTATCAGGAACATATCAGAGTGCCTGCCTTGCTGCTTTAGATGTTGAAGAAGAAACAGGAAAGAAACTATACATGGTAGATTCAAGAAGTGCTTCGATTGGAACAGCCCTCCTAATCAGAGAGGCAGTAAAGTTAAGAGATGCTGGTGTAAATGTGGCTGATATTGCTGCTGCATGTACAGAGATGTCAAAATACATCAAGCTTACAGCAGTTGTTGGTTCACTTAAATATCTTAAAATGGGTGGCAGACTTTCAGGAGCTGCTGCATTTGCAGGAACAATGCTTCATATAACACCGGTTGTAAGTATTGAAGATGGAAAAGTTGTTGTGATTGGAAAAACAAGAGGAAAAAAAGCAGCTGAAAAACTTATGCATGATAAGCTCACCAAAGACGGATTAAGTCTTACAAGAGATTTCATGTTTGGTCATATCAACTGCTCTGAATCTTTAGAAACATTTATTAATAAGAGTCTTACTTACATATCGGATGTTAATGGAAATGTTGGTGTAAGCTCTATTGGCTGTTCTGTTGGAACTCATGTAGGTCCGGGAACATACGGAATTGCTTATGTAGAAGCCGCTGAATCAGGAATGAATCGTGAAAGCATCGTAAAGACGGCCTGATTCTTATAGCGTCGCTGTTCTGATGGAACGAATCTGTCAGAATTAACAAGTTCATCAAATTCCTTATACGGAACATACATGTAGTCCATGGTTTCTCCTTCCTGAAGGGTAACATGGACTTCTTTTTCTATTAAATTAAGGTAACTGTGATATATGGCATGTTTAGGCTTATCCACATAGCTGTAGAGTACAATGAGGTTTTCAGTAGAAATCTTAATGCCAGTCTCTTCATATAACTCACGAACCGCACCTTCGGCCGCTGTTTCACCTTTAAGTATAGAACCACCTGTAACTTCCCACTTAAGAGGGTATGTTTTATTTCGTGAACGTTCTGTCGTAAGAAGCTTACCATCTTTAGTCATTGTATATACATTGACAATGACATGATATACCCCATCAGGTAAAGATTTTGCCTGGCTTCTTTTTAAATCGAAGCCTAACAGCTTTTCATTCTCATCATAGGCATCCCATAATTCTTCGTCAACTATTTCAACAAAACTGTCGTAATACTGCTCTTCGAAATATATCATTTCTTCAATCTGCTGGATTGTGTAAGATATATTTTCAGGTGCTATTATCCAGACTGTTTCAGGATCATCACGGCGTCTTGCTACAGCAATAAGCTCGCCGATATATTCATCAACGGCAACATCTACACCTAACAGATAAACTCTCTGTTTATCAAGCTCAGAAAATCCGGCTGTTCTTTCGACATCTACATAGCCGCAATTAATAGGATAGACCACCGAGGGGTTATCTTCATCAGTGCTTCCTAAAGGGTGGTCGATTTTCACGGTTACAGTTTCTTCTCTCATTATATCTCCTTGTTAAATGTTTATTAATTTGATATACAAATATGAATATACACCAATTAGAACAAAGGTGCAACCAGTCTTAATATACATTGTCCGAATCTCAGAATTCTCGGCTTATTGATGTACTTGTCGGTTACTTCCTCACTTCTTCTGAAAATGTTGTAGAAATCATTAAGTATGTCGGCAGCAGTTTCCCTGCCATATACATACGCGGCATTTTCAAAGTGAAGGTAAAGACTTCTGAAGTCCATGTTGATTGTACCGACAACAGATACTTCTCCATCGCTTACCCACTGTTTTGCATGAATGAAGCCCGGTGTGTATTCGTATATTCTTACGCCGTATCTTACGAGATCTGCATAATATGATCTTGTGAGGCTGTAGGTAAGCTTCTTATCAGGAATACCAGGTGTTACAATTCTTACATCAACACCTCTCATTGCTGCCATTGCAAGCTCTCTGGACATCTCTTCTGTAATAAGCAGATATGGTGTTGTAATGTAAAGATAATGCTTGGCTCCCTTAATAATATTAAGATAAACATTTTCAGCGACCCTGTTGTTATTAAGCGGACTGTCAGCGTAAGGGACAACATACTGATTATTATTAACAGCCTTGTATCCGTAATCAGATGCCTTGATATATTTAATATAATCATCCTGTGGCTCGTCTGTTTTCTTAATAGAGTTCCACATAGAAAGAAACAGCATTGTAAGAGTCCTAACGGCATCGCCGGTCAGCTTAAGGCCAGTATCTTTCCACTCACCATATGGGTGTGTTATGTTAAAGTACTCGTCAGCAAGATTATAACCTCCTGTGAATCCGACCTTACCGTCAATTACGGTAATTTTTCTGTGATCACGGTTATTCATGAACATATTAAATGCAAGCTTAATAGGATTGAATACGCGGCAGTCAATACCATTGGCACGCATTTCTTTGATGAAATCCTTGTTAAGGAAGAAGATACTTCCTACATCATCATAGAATAATCTGACTTCAACGCCTGCGGCAGCTTTTCTTATAAGTACATCTTTAATTCTGTCAAAGCTTGAAGCTTCTTCAATAGCATGATATTCCATAAATATGAACTTCTCAGCTTTTTCAAGTTCTTTAAGCTGTGCTTCAAGACCTTCCTCACCTATGGAATAGAATTCAACATCCGTATTCTTATATACAGGATATCCTTCATGATTACTCAGATAATGGAACTGGTTATATATATAGATATCCTTATCTTTAACCTCATTAAGAATGTTTTCATCCTGAGAAAGAGATTTTTTATAGGATTCTTCTATTGAATTAAATCTTTTCTTTACATTTCTTGTAACAATGGAACGTCCAAAAAGCAGATAAATAAGTATACCAAGTATAGGAAATGCAAGAATCACAATTATCCATGGCATTTTCATGGCTGAATTAGTAGATGTTCCGTATATCTTAAGCACAAGAATAATTGCAATAAATGTGCTTAATAATGAAATCCATGCATAGTCCCTGTAAAAATATAATAAAAGATAAGCCAGCCATGCAACCTGGATAAGTACAAATATACCTGTAGCCAGAAGCCGCCCAAAACTGTTTTTTACGGCTGTTTTCTTTTCGGTTCTCATATGCTTGCGATTTCCCATAATTTTTCTTATCTCCTTGTCCTATTAATCAGATTGCTTTTCCAGCAAACTGTGTCATATACAGCTCATAATATCTGCCTTTAGCAGCAAGCAGAGTCTCATGATTACCTGTCTCGACAACTCTTCCATTATCCATAACAACTATGATGTCAGCGTCCTGAATAGTTGACAGCCGGTGTGCAATAATAAGGCTTGTTCTGTTCTTCATAAGATTAGTCATTGCATCCTGAATCCTTTTTTCTGTTCGTGTATCAACACTTGAGGTTGCTTCATCAAGTATAAGTATTTTAGGACTGGCAACAAATGCTCTTGCAATTGATAGTAACTGGCGTTGTCCCTGTGACAGATTCTGACCGTCTTTAGCAAGCACAGAATCATATCCGCCAGGAAGATGCATAATCATATTATGGCAGTTAGCCTTTTTCGCAGCAGCGATTATTTCAGTATCTGTTGCATCCTGTCTTGAATATAAAAGGTTATTCTTTACAGTATCAGCAAAAAGGACAGTATCCTGTAATACGATGGCAGTATTCTTCCTGAGATTCTCACAGTCTATATCTTTAATATTAACACCGTCAATAGTTATACTGCCATTGTCAATATCGTAGAATCTCATAAGAAGATTGACAACGGTAGTCTTACCGCTTCCCGTGCTTCCTACAAGTGCGACCTTCTGTCCGGCTTTAACCTTAAGGTTGAAATCATATAATACCTGTTTCCCCGGTATATAGGAGAAATCAACATGATTAAATTCAATGTTGCCGGTAGAATTATCCATTGTAAATTCACCTGATTTATCCTCTGAAGGTTCATCAAGAACAGCAAATACTCTTTCAGCTCCGGCTATGGCAGTCTGAATCTGCCCCCATATATTGGCAAGCTCGTCAATAGGTCTGCCAAACTGCTTGGCATATACGATAAATGCTGATATTACACCGATGGATACATATCCTTTAATAGCAAAATATCCTCCAGCCCCTGCAATAATGACGAAGCCGATATTGTTAATGACATTCATTACAGGCCCCATAGAACCACCAAGAATCTCGGCTTTAATACCAACCTTAGTCAGTTCATCAGATGTATTATTAAAATCACTGCATACATTTTCCTGTCTGTCAAATGCTGTAACAGTCTTGATGCCAGTGACCATCTCCTCAACAGTACCATTAAGCTGTCCCAAAAGAACCTGCCGTCTGGAATAGAATTTCCTCATGGCTTTAGATAAATTCTTAGTTGCAAATATAGTAAGAATCACTGTTGTGCAGGAACATAATGCAAGCTGCGGAGACAAAACAACCATCATAACGACAGTTCCAATAATAGTAAGAACGCCTGAGAATAACGAACTCATAGATTGCGATACAGTGTTAGAGATATTCTCTACATCATTAGTCATACGGCTCATAATGTCACCATGTGAATGCTGGTCAAGATACTTAACTGACATACTTACAATCTTATTAAAAAGATCCTGTCTCATGTGCTTAACAATTCTCTGACTTAATATGGCACTTAATCTTGTCTGTATAAATGTGCATATACTGTATATTATGTATACCACTAACATGAAGATAAGTATATGATTTAAATTATTAAATTTTCTTAAAGAAATATAATCAATTGCCTGACTCTGAAGCTTTGGAGCATAGACAGAGCATACAACCATTATAACTACGGCAATAAAAAGAGCAGTAATTACAGGTATTTCTTTAGCAAAATACTGCATAAGGCGCATAAATGTTTCTTTACTGTTGACAGGCTTTTCAACAACGGCACCTCTGTTTCTGGGTCCTCCCTTCATGCCGGGAATTCTCATATTAATCTGTGAAGTATTCTTATCCTCAGCCATAATATCTCTGTCTCCTTGCTATTTCTTATTCAACTGTGAATTATATATATCCTGATATATTGCACTGTTTTTGAGCAGTTCGTCATGAGTGCCGACAGCACTTATATGTCCGTCATCAAGAATTACAATTCTGTCAGCATCTTTAACAGAGGCAATTCGCTGTGCAATAATAATCTTAGTAGTGTCCGGATATGCATTTTTAAGCATTGAATACAGATTAGCTTCTGTCTTTAAGTCAAGTGCACTTGTTGCATCATCAAATATAATAATCTCTGCCTGTTTAAGAATTGTACGGCTTATGGCAACTCTCTGCTTCTGACCGCCGGAAAGACTCGTTCCCTGTTGTGTTACAAGAGTGTCAAATCCATCTGCTGAAGTGCTGATAAATTCCATAGCCTGTGCGATAGAAGCTGCATTTGCAATGTCATTGTCAGTTGCGTTTTCACGACCCCACCGGATGTTATCTTTAATAGTGCTTTGGAATATTTCACTTTTCTGGAGTGCAACAGATATGCGCTCACGCAGATTCTTAAGGTTATATTCCCTGACATCAATATCATCAACAAGCACGCTTCCTTCGGTTACATCATAGAATCTTGGAATAAGGTTAATAAGGCTTGTTTTACCACAGCCGGTTTCACCGAGAATACCGATAGTTTCGCCGGGATTGATAACTAGATTAATATTATCAAGAATCTTCTTATCGCCAGTTAATGGATATGCAAATGTTACATTTTTAAATTCAATTTTACCTTTAATAGAAGTTGTGGCGTTAAATGAACCATCTTTGATAGAAGGCTCGCAAGCAAGCACTTCATTAATTCTTCTGCCTGAAGCAATACCTCTTGATGCGGTCTGGAACATATTAGTCATTCGCATAACTGCATTAAGTGACTGCGTGACATATGTAATTGCTGCCATGACATTACCTGGTGTTACAGAACCGTTGGCAACCTGAATACCACCGACCTTGATAACTGCAACTACAGACAGGTTGAGAATAATATTCATAATTGGCTGCATATATGAGAAAATCATCAGCACATTAAGCTGAGTATTTACAAGATCATCATTGGAGCTGCCAAAACGTTTTTTTTCGTAATCTTCTTTAACATAGGCCTTGACAACGCGGAAACCTGATACATTTTCTTGCATTACATTATTAACATTATCAAGCTTTTGCTGCAGTTTTGAAAAAAGTGGATTAGCTTTAGAAAGAAAATATATAACACATATGGTTACAAGCGGCAGTGCACATGCGATAACTGCACCAAAGCTTAGATTAAGGGATAACATGCATATTATGCCGCCGGCAAAAAGCATAAATGTCCTTATAAAACCACGCATACTCATCTGGATAAAATTCTGTAACTGTGTTATATCGTTGGTAACTCTTGTGATAAGTGAACCTGTAGAGAATTTGTCAGTCTGTTCGAAGGAGAAAGACATAATATTTTTAAATATATCTTTTCTTAAATCATTACCAAAATTCTGCGATGCAATATTAGCACACACACCACATAAGATACCGGATAATCCGCCAAGAATTACGAATATTATCATCTTAAGTCCTTCGGTAAGTACAAGATTCAGATTACCAACACCGTTATTAGATAAACCTAAAACACCTTCATCCACGATGGTGCTCATTAAACGAGGCTGAACGAGGTCCGCAAGAACCTCGCCCACCATGAATAAAGGTGCAAGAATGGCAAAAAGCCAGTATTTTTTAAGATATTTCAGCATATAAAAACTCCCTGTCTTTAAATTAATTATTCAAAAACCTTCCTTATGCTGTCGTAATGAAGAAATTCTCCTCTGTCAGCGATAGCCTTGATTTCTTCTGCTGTAGCAAATCTGAAACCGGCAGTCTCTTCTGTCTGTAAATGTATATCTGCTTCTGTAATATCCATGTTAAACTTATAGATATCAACAAAATAATTATCCTTTTCTTCAGGATTATCTCTTCTGTAAGAAAATTCAAAGCCGCCATCAGCATGTGATACATCAACACCGGTTTCTTCTAAAACCTCACGGCAGACAGCCTGAAAAGATGTCTCTCCAGCCTGGCATGCACCGCCTGAGACTTCCCAGTGCCCTGGTGCCCATGCTTTAGTTAAGACTCTCTGTGTTATTAAAAATGTATTATCAGGTCTTTTGATTATGCCAAGAACAGTTAAGTGATAGTCACCATCCTTCATGTTCCAGTCATTACGTTTCATAGTACGGCCTGTAAGCTGTTTATTGACATCATAGATATCCCATATCTCGCCCATTATTAATCGTCTCCTGTTAAACTAATTATCTTTATGTTTTTTCAGATAGTCAAGTACGCTGTGTACAGCAACATTTCCTTCACCAACAGCCTTGGCATACTGATAAGGTCTGCCTGTACAGTCACCTGCTGCATATACACCATCAATGTTAGTCTTCTGAGTTCTGTCAACAATAATATGTCCACCAGCCATATCAAGTCCTGATAATAATACACCCGGATTGATAGAATCCTTTAAGAAGAAAGCTCCGCTTACAGGGATAGCTTCTCCCTTGAAAGTTACTGAAGCTACTTTCTTATCTCCGTCAACACTTGCAGGAAGTCCGTTAAAATGCGTTATGTTATCATATTGTAACGTGGTTTCCTTATAAGGTGTGAAAAGATATATATGATTAGCAAGTCCTGCTAAAAATGTTACTTCATCCTCGAATTTAGGTGATGCACATATAACAGCAATATCCTTATTCTTATATAATGCTCCATCACATGTAGCACAATAACTTACGCCACAACCTAAAAGCCTTGCTTCACCTTCAATCTCTCTTGTTGTTGTCATACCAACAGTCATTATGACAGCTTTGGCTTCATATATCTCATTATCAGCACCGGCTGCAAAATAACCGCCGCAGTCATATATGGAATTAACCTGTGACTCTGTTATAGTAATGCCACAGTCGTCAATCTGCTTTAAGAACACAGACTGCATTTCGCTTCCTGTAACAGCAGGAAGTCCAGGATAATTCATGATTTTCTCGGCTTTCTCTATCTTAGTGCTTAGTGCTCTTGAACCAAACCATATAAAGTTAAGATTTCTTGCTTTAGCAGTGAGTGCAGCAGATATTCCCGCAGGTCCGCTACCGATTATCATAAGGTCATACATATTACATAGCCTCCTTATTATGTTGACTTATAAACTAGTATTAATTAAAGGAAACGGCTTATACGCTCTTTCATCTGCTCTTCGCCCATGATATGAACAATAGTCCACAGATCAGGAGTATTAGCTCTGCCGGTTACAGCTATTCTTACCACCTCTGCAACATCTGATACATTACCCTTGAAGTTCTCAGGATTAGCCTTGTAAGCCTTCATATCAGAAGCATAGCCGTTCTTGTCAGCTATTTCCTTAAGCTTGTTAAACCACATGCTGTTATCATCATTATGGTCATAAGCTGCAAGGTAATCGTTAAGAATAACCTTAACCTCGTCATCAGCTAATCTGAATTCATCTCTTTCACCTGATTCGCCATCAAAGAAGAAACTGATAAGTTCAAATATCTGCTTAGCATACATGAAGTCTTTTCTTCTTCTCTTGGCACCAACACCCATGTAAAGTCTTAATATAGCAAGTAACTTCTCTTTGTCAGCAAACCATACCTTTTCCATCTCAGGCTCATTCTCTAATGCCCAGTTGTGAAGGAATTCGTATAAATCATCCTCTGATAACTTAGAAAGCTCATTCTTACAGATGTTATGAAGCTTTTCCTTATCAAATAAGGCACCTGAAACACTCATCTTATCTACTGAGAATGGAAATTCATTGATATCCTTGTCAGGGAACTTCTCATGCCATTCCTCAAAGTTAGAGTTAAGGAGTGTAAGAAGATAGACCTTCATTGTGTATGGATGATATCCGTCTTTTCTGTAGTAATCAAGTGAAAGCTCCGGATCTTTTCTCTTAGATAACTTTCTCTTTCCACCTGTTTCCTCATCAAACTTCATAAGATGTGCTGTATGTGCGTATTTTGGCATCTTGAAGCCTAATACATGGAATAATTCATAGTGGATTGGAACAGATGCAAGCCATTCACCACCACGTACAACTGTAGTAGTTCTCATAAAGTGGTCATCAATTGCGTGTGCAAAATGATATGTAGGAATACCATCTTTCTTAAGAAGAACTACATCATGGATATTCTCTGGAAGCTTAATCTCTCCCTTAATGCTGTCCGTAAATGTGATTTCATTCTCAGGACTTCCCTGTGAACGAAGTCTTAATACATAAGGTTTTCCAGCCTTAAGATTTTCTTCGATAGTCTCTAAAGAAAGGTCGCGGCATACAGCATATTTGCCATAATATCCAGTAAGAACCTTGTCAGCCTCCTGCTGTAATCTTACAGCCTCAAGTTCCTCCTCTGTACAGAAGCAAGGGTAAGCAAGTCCTTTAAGAACAAGTTCCTTTGCAAATGTATGGTATATATCAACTCTCTGTGTCTGATAATAAGGCCCGTATGCATTAACGGGGTCAGAATCCGGGAATCCTGCACCCTCATCAAACTCAATATCAAAATATCTTAAAGAATTGATTACAAGGTCAACAGCACCTTCAACAGTTCTCTTGGCATCAGTATCTTCAATTCTTAAGTAGAATACACCGCCGTTCTTATGTGCAATTCTCTCATCAGCCAAAGCACTGTAGAGATTGCCAAGATGGATAAAGCCTGTAGGGCTTGGACCTAATCTTGTTACTTCTGCCTTATTAGGAAGTTTTCTATATGGGTATTTCTCCTCATAATAATCAGGTGTCTTATCCACATCAGGGAATAAGAGTTCTGCTAATTTCTTACAATCCTGTTCGTTCATTATTAATCTCCTTATATTGCTAAATAAATCTCATAATATTTTACACATTTTGCAGACGCATTTCAACCTTGAAATTAATCTATGGTAATCTTGGGATTTGATTATATAATTATAACACAACGATACCTGTCTGTGGCTGACACTCTCCGATATCCTCGCTTAGTTGGAGTAAATACCGCTATCTACAGAGTTTATTACGGTGCTTGAAGTCAAACGCGCTTCGCTTGAACGAGACTTCAGGCACCGACCTTTTGTATATAGCGGTATTAACTCCAACACAGCTCGTCTATAGTCGGGTGTCAGCCACAGACAGGTATCGTTGTATATTAAAGTAATGAAAAGCCTAAGATTAACATATATTAAGTATATTGCGGAATGCGTATGCTACGCCGTCTTTATCGTGGTGCAGAGTTACGTGGTCGGCTATTTCTTTAAGGTGTGGGGCGGCGTTTTCCATTGCGATTCCGGTTCCGGCGTATTCTATCATGTCTGTGTCGTTGTCGGCATCGCCGAAGGCGGCTACATTTTCACGGGACAGACCGAGGTATTCTGTTAAGAACTTAACACCTGATTTCTTGCCGGCGTCTTTATATGATATCTCAAGGAGCTGGCTTATTGAACTTGTCATGTAGACTTCGTCTGTGGCTTTTCTTATTCTGTCCATTATGTTTTTCTTTAATTCTTCATCGCCGACTACTATGTCAATACTGTCTAATTCATGGCAGTGTTCAAGTATGAAGGATACAATGTCGTCTTTAAGAATTCGTGTTTTCTTTACATAGTTAAGTGAGTGTTCTGTAGCACTGTATTTTTCAGGATGTGCAGTATATTCTGTTGAAGCAAATGCCTGTCCTTTTATAAATGCTTCATATGTAACTGTGTCATTGGCTGTAAGGTTAAGGATTGTCTTTACTGACGATGGAGTTAGAAGATATGATTTAAGACATTCCTTACCTGTAATTCTGTAAATTGCTGCACCGTTGCTGGTTATTGCATATTCAATTCCAGGAACTGATATGACATCCTCAGGCAGTGTGTCAAATGCACGTCCGCTTGCGATACATACATGTACTCCGTTGCTTATGGCATCAATTAATGCCTGTCTGTTTACTTCTGACAGATGGCTTTCTGAATTAAGAGTTGTCCTGTCTAAATCAAGAGCCACAAGTTTAATATCTGTATTCATAATAATCACCTTGTTTCCGTACTTTTCATTGTAATAGCCATTATAAATAAATAAGGCTGTCCCTTTAAGGACAACCTTATATGTATAGTGATGATATGTCAATATTTTAAGCAGATTTTTTATCATCTTTCGATGGCTTAATCTGCCCCTGAACGATTTCGATAATTTCATCAGATAAGAAATTAAGCTCGTCTGCGTCGTGGCAGGCAATTATAATTAAAGCACCTCTTTCCCTGTGCCTGATGAGTATGTCACGAATCTGCTCTGTACCTGTATCATCAAGTGCATTGATTGGTTCATCAAGGATAATGATATCGGGATTCTCCATGATGGCAGCAGCAATTCCAAGTCTCTGTTTCATACCAAGTGAGAACTTATGGAAAGTTCTTTTATCATCAGGATCAAGACCAATCTCGGTAAGAGTCTCGCGTATGCGGTTATCATCAATACGCCTGCGGATAGATGCAAGTGTTTTAAGATTCTCAAATGCAGTGTAATTATTAATAAAAGACGGATTTTCAATTAATAATCCGATACTTGGCGGAAACATAATATCTTTTCCGATAATCTGTCCATTAATATCAACAGTACCCTTAACCTTGATAAGACCTGATATAGCTCTCATAAGCATAGTTTTACCACAGCCGTTCTTTCCCTTGAAACCATATATTTTGCCTGATTCCATGCGCAGATTGATATCTTTAAGGATATCATTGCTCTTAATTTTCTTTGAAACATTTGTAAGCTGAATATACATATTAATCCCCCTTAGATAAAGTCTTTTTTCTTTGAATAAATAATACCGGCTGCAACCAGTAATATATTGATTGCCAGCATTAAGCACAGACCGTACGGCCATCTGCTGTATACATGAGGTATGCGGATAGTCATGAAATAATTATAGAAAAAGAACCATTTCATACTGCATATACTCACAATAAAGAAGAACAGATTAACAACGAATCCGAAAACCGCATTGCTGATATAAGCAAGCAGAAGGCTTATGCCCGTCATAGTTACGAGACACACAAAACACAGTATAATAACCAGAGGCATATTGAAATCAAGTTCAAGCTTAGTCTGTAAAAATATTCTTACTGCCTCGGTGCCTGTAATGTTAAGTGACATTGAAAATCTGCTGCCAGTCATAAGCAGACCAACAATTGTGTTAGCAGCAAATATACCTGCCATATATATAATTACAGCCAGTAACATAGTGATATATTTGCTGAGCCACCAGCCGGAAGCTGAACCTGAGATAACAAGAATATTCTTTCCGACAGCTTTCTGGTCAGTCGTTATGTAATAAGTTATTATAAATGTGATATACAGCACTATAAGAATCTCAAACAGCGGAATGTCAATCTGCATGCCGGGAGAGAATTCTTTTGCACCTCTGAATACATACAGCAGGGAATCTCCAAGAGAAATACTGCTGATTCTGGAATTCTTAATACATCTGTATACATTTGAAAAATACGATACAGCCTGAAATACGCAATATATATAGAAAACCATATAGAATTTCCAGCACATCGACCAGAAGCGTCTGATATCAGCCTTTAAAATACATAAGAAAGTATTCATTAATTCTTAAGCATGTCCTTTCTATAGAATTTAATTACAGCCCAGCTTATCAGAATCATATCAATCCATATAATAAACGGAGTTATAACATCATCAGCATAATAGATACCGGATATGTACACATCTGACTGGTTAAGACACATCTTTCTATAGAAGTTCTCAAAAGGCAGAACAGATACATAAGTAGTAAATATACATGCGTAAGTGATAATAAAATCAGCAACCGGATTTCTTATAATCCAGTGCAGCGCACAGATTGTAAGAATTGTTATCTGAACACGCAGAATATCAAGCAGGAAGCAGATAAGAATTATTACAAATGTGTTCTCAGTCGTAATATTTCCATTAGGTATAAAATTTCTTGCAACACTGCCCTCTTCCAGCCAGTTACAGTTAATAACTGAAGGATAAGATAATGCACAGCCTGTCAGTACCACTGAATTAATCAGAGGAAATACAATACTTATCCATGCACATTTTTTTACACAGTTAAGCCACAGCTTCGACATTGAAGAATACAGTACAACCCTGAAATCAGACATTTCATATCTGATAATGGATATAATCATGAAAGCTGCAACAACAAGTTCGAGATTGCATAGAAAAATGTTGTTTGGAAAATCATAAAAAAACAAAAAGAAATCCGAAACACAAGGTACTGCGTTATCAAAATATCTGCTTGTGTATGGCAGAGTCCTGATTAATATTGCAATTACAATTGTATATATAATTAATATTTTAATATAATGTTTATGTCGTTCTTTAATCATAGGCAAGCCTCTTATCAATGACGGTCAAATACAATGCGCAGCCTTTTTGGATAGAAAGAATATACAAGACTGATATCAGAAGAATCTATCTTGTCAAGTTTACTTTCTTTAACCATGGAACTTCCTAATGTGCATTGCAGGCGCACTTCTTTCTTTTCACCGGGAACAACTACAATACGTGAATCTTTTGATGAATACATAGTTACTCCGTTGTGTGCATTAAGCTCGTCAGACAAGAAAACGAATATTGATGGTGAGAAATTAACAACCTTATCGGATACATTTTCTAATTCTATAGTCATAACCACAATACGGCTCTTACGGGCAGTTTCCTCACGCATATTAAGCTGCTGACCTGATTTCTCGCGGTATTCGTCGATTGTATATACATTATAATCAACAGGAGTAATCTTTAAACCGTCAATAATAGGAGGATTATCAGATGTGTAAGTTACATCTTTGGCATTAGGAAAAATCATATTGATTCTCACGGTGAATCCTATAAATATTGCAATAAGCAGAGTTATTGCTCCAATAATTATTATTCTATAACGCTTCATTATTCTTTCCTTTCATAAAAAATATAATTCCACATATAACACAGATGATAATTGGTTCACATATGTAGGCAAATAACATTCCGTCCTGCAGCTTGGTTGCAGGTGAAAGCAGAGCCATAGGATTGAATGAATAAATATTCATTACGCTTTTACATAATGTAGAGATAATACCAAGTCCGTAATAGGTAACGAATGGAGATATTATTACTAAAAATGTATTGTCGATAAAGAATGAAACCGCAAGTGAAACAAGTGCAAATGAACCGCCATATATAAAGAACTGTAATACATATATCAATACATAGATAAGCGGATGTTCACAGAAAAGATTTCCCATTATATACGCACCTGAATGAATAAATAAGCCGTTGCCGGATGGCTTCAATGCAGGAATAAACATCATAGTTGCGCATAGATTCAGTAAAAGAGGAAGCATAGTTACAAGTCCTCCTGAGATAAATGTTGCAATGAATCTGGCAGCATGAATCTTATTCTTTGACATTCTGCTGTAATATTGCAGAATGTACTGGTTCTTGTTATCTCTGCAGAAGAATCCACAATACGGAAGTGCTGCAAGCAGCATAAATATATACAGATAAGATGTAGATATAGGCTTAAGCCCCATAAACATTCCCATCCACGAATTAAATACAGAGAACGGATATGTTTCCACTCCCCCATTAAAGCCGTTAGTAATATTAAGATGCGGCTTCGCACACTCAATAAATCCTCCAACAGATAAGGCAAGTCCTATAAAAAGACTTACATAAAATAATTTGCTTTTAAATAATCGTTTAAGTTCTATTCTTAACAGAATTAAAATATCGTGCATAATCCTCCCCCATAAAAGTAAGTGTAGTGATGTTAGTTATAAAAATGTTTAATCAAGTTCAATTAAATTATTTAGTTCAATTAAGTAACCATTGTAACTGTCATGGTCATTATAATTTTGAAAATCACCCTGAATATAATAAGTGTTGTCATTGGAATATGTTCCTAATACATGATAGAAAAACCATAAATCGTACTCTTTTCCAGGTTCGAGATATAAAACATCTTTTTCCTCATTTGCTAAAGCTTTATCTATGAATTCAAGTAAACCTGGGTCATACATTAAATTATCAGTCTGTCTTGAGTATCCAGTTGTATAAAAGGTCATATTAGTTGGTTGAGAACCAGTATATTTCAAATGAATTTTTACACAGAAAAAAGAATTTTTCTCATTAATTAATTTTCCTGTATCTTTTGAAATATATCGTCTTTTGGTTATTTCTTTTTTCAGAGCTTCGTAATATTGCTCATCAACTAATGTATAGAAAAAATCAGAAGATATTGTTTTATAAGCTTCTGTTACGGTACATTCATAATTTCCCTTTGAAAATGTTTCGTTCATTTTTATGTATGTAATAGCGTTTTTATTTTTGAAATTAACAGTTCCTTTTTCAACATTTCTGGATTCATTCAAATCAACAGAGGGTTTTTCTTCGTGATAAGCTGTGCTTAACTCTCCATTAGGCTCTGTTTCATAATCATAGCTATATAGATATGTTTTAGTTTCTAACATGTTGTTGGTATCATTAGAAGGCTGTGCTGTGCAGCCGCACAACACAGTTAATAATAGTAAAAAGAAAGTTGCTTTTTTCAGTTTCAATTATTAAGCCTCCTAGATATCCGGATACCAGTAACCGCCAAACCATGCACCATGGTAATCATCTACAGAATATGCTTCACATCTTATAGCAGCGCGTGTATAGCCTTCTTCATTTACCCAGTTAAGCATGTTATGAGTTTCATTGACATCATAATAATATTCATAGCCATGTGATACATCAACCGGATCGCTATTGCCATCAATTGCGTATACTTTACCATAGTAATAAGAACCATCAATATCTTTATCAGTGCATGACATCTGAACTGAAGAAGAGGTATATTTATTTTGGCTACCTGTAAATTTAGTTTCACCATCCACACTAAATGCCACACCAAAGTCATTGCCAGCTTTAGACATTATAGGTGCTGAGTTAACCCCGACAATTAATAGCATTGCTGTAAATATAACAGTATTTTTAATAAAATGTTTGTGAACCATTTCTTGTCCTCCTGTTAAATTATTTTAAATAAGTACTTATCTCTTAAAAACAGAATAACAGCCCCGTACTTAAAGCACAAGACTGTTATTTTGCGGTTTGTCGTAAGATGCATGTTTAACGACGTAAGTTACATATTTTATTAGTATAGTTGCAAAAACATGGATTTATTCGACATCTTCGATGTCGTTAAGTTCGACAAGGTAACCACTGTAATGGTTTCCGCCAAGAAGTTTCTGAAACGAACCTTGAATATAATATTTATTTGTATCAGAATAGCGGTATGCTTCATATAAAAACCAGCTATCAAATTCATCGCCAGGGTTCAAAGTCAGGTGTTGCTCGTTGTTTTCAGCTAAAGACCTGTCTATAAAATTTATACCTCCTAATTCATATGTTGTCCCGTCAGGATATTCAGCTATAATTGTTGATGTAAATTGAAATTTTGAAGTTGTTTCTCCTAAATATTTAATATGAACCTTTATCCAGAAAAATCTATGTCCCTCATAAAATAGATTGCCGTTTTCATCATAAATTCCCCTATATAGATTAAGCTGATTCATTACAGGCTGGATATATTCTTCGTCAACTAATTCGGTGGCAAATGATTTAGATATAGTTGAATATACTTTTAATATCGTATAATCAAATGAGCCTGTATTATATGTTTCATTCATTTTTATGTATTTTATAGAATTTTTGTTTAATTTTACGATTGGTTCTTCTGTTATTTGGGGTTCATTCGCATCAACAGAAGGTTTCTCTTCATTGTAAGCAGTGCTTACTTCACCATTGGAATCTGTTTCATAATCGTAGTTATAAAGATAAGTTTTGGTTTCGGCTATGTCATTTGTGTTGTTATTGGTATTTGTTGCGCAGCCACATAAGGCAGTTAATAATAGTGGTATAATTATTATATATTTTTTTTCAATTATTGACCTCCATAGGTTAACTTTTTTACAATTAGAAGACTACGTTGTGCATAGACACATCGTAGCTTTAATAATAAATCATATATAAATACTAATTTATATGTGATTTGTTTTAAATGTCTGGATTCCAATAGCCTCCAAACCATGCACCATGATAATCATCAACTGAATATCCCTCACATCTTACACAAGTCATATTGTAATGTTCTTCATATACCCAGTTAAGCATATTATGTGAGTCATTTACATCAAAATAATACTCGTATCCATGAGAGACATCTATTCTTGTTCCCGCTGAATTTAAAGCATAAACTTTTGCATAGTAATAAGAACCATCAATATCTTTGTCCGTGCAAGACATCCAAACAGATGATGACGTGTTTTTACTTTTTCTATCTGTGTAATATGTGTCTCCATCAAAATCAAAGGATGCTCCGTACCAAACATCATCTCCAGCTTTTGATATCACAGGTGCAGTATACACACCAATAACCAGCATCATAGTAGCAAATATTATTGTGTTTTTAATTATCTTTTTAAATTTCATATTAAATATATCATCTTAAAGTAGTAAGACTAATCAATTTCAGTCAAATCATTTAGTTCAATCAAGTAGCCGTTATAACTATTATTGTCGTTATAATTTTGAAAATTACCTTTAACATAATAAGTGTTGTCACTAGAATAATTTGAAAGATTATAGAAAAACCACATGTCATATTCTTCATTAGGTTCAAGATAAATATTATCAAGTTTATGGATAGAAAAAGATTTATCAATAAACATTAAAAAACCTAAAAAAAGTATTTCGTTATTAGTGTCTTTGCTGAATATTGTAGAGTATATATCCATAGTCATGGCTTCTTTACCGGTATACTTCATATGTACTTTTACACAGAAAAAGCGAGAAGTATCGTCAATGAGTTTTCCAGTTTCTTTAGAAATATCGCGTTGTTTTGAAATTTCATCTGATAAAATATTGTGATAATTTTCATTAACTAATGTGTAAAAATAATTAGAATCCGAGGTGACATAGGCTTGTGTAATAGCACATTCACAACTTCCAAATGAATATTTTTCATTCATTTTTATGTATGTAACAGCATTTTTTTTGAAATTGACAGTTGCTCTTACAACATCTCTGGGTTCATTCAAATCAACAGATGGTTTTTCCTCATGATATGCTGTGCTTAATTCTCCATTAGGTTCTGTTTCATAATCATAACTATATAGATATGTTTTAGTTTCTAACATATTATTGGTATCATTAGAAGGCTGTGTTGTGCAGCCACACAACGCAGTTAATAATAGTGAAAAGACAGTTATTTTTTTCAGTTTCAATTATTAAGCCTCCTAGATATCTGGATACCAGTAACCACCAAACCATGCACCATGATAATCGTCTACAGAATACGCCTCACATCTTACAGCAGCGCGTGTATAGCCTTCCTCGTTTACCCAGTTAAGCATATTATGAGTTTCGTTAACATCGAAATAATATTCATAGCCATGTGAGACATCATAATATTGTCCACTTTTATAAGCATATACTTTGCCATAATAATATGAACCATCAATATCTTTATCGGTGCATAACATCTGAACTGAAGATGATGTGCTTTTGGATTGTGTATCTGTAAAAGTAGTTTCACCATCTACACTAAAAGCAACACCAAAGCTGTTGCCTGCTTTGGATATTAATGGTGTTGAATTAATACCAACAATTAGCAGCATTGCTGTGAATATGACAGCATTTTTAATGGCTTTTTTACATATCATATTTTGTCCTCCTGTTAAATTATTTTAAATAAGTACTTATCTTTTAAAAACAGAATAACAGCCCCGTACTTAAAGCACAAGACTGTTATTTTGCGGTTTGTCGTAAGATGCATGTTTAACGACGTAAGTTACATATTTTATTAGTATAGTTGCAAAAACATGGATTTATTCGACATCTTCGATGTCGTTAAGTTCGACAAGGTAACCAGTATAGCTGTCATCATCAATATAGTTTTGAAAAGAACCTCTTAAATAGTAGGTCTTATCATGACTATATCGGGAAGCTTCATAGAGAAACCATGCGTCAAATTCATCATCTGGGTTTAATGTTAAATGACATGTGGAATTTTCTGACAAAGCTCTGTCAATGAAACCAAGTAATCCAAGAGAATAATATGTACCGTCTGGATATTTACATATAATTGGTGATGTAAATTGAATTTTTGAAGTAGTTTTACCTGAATATTTTAAATGCATCTTAACAAGAAAGAATCTATGTCCTTCGTTGAATAGATTACCATTTTCATCATAATAGCCACGAAATTTATTTAGATAGTCAAGTAATAGCTGTGAATATTCTTCTCCAAATGTATCAGCGCAAAACTGCTTGGAAACAGTTGAATATGCTTTTAAGACAGTACATTCACATGCACCCGAATTATAAGTTTCATTCATTTTCACATATGTGACAGCACCTTTTTTGAAATTAACAGTAGGTTCAACTTCTTCGTGTGATTCATTCAAATCAACAGAGGGTTTTTCTTCATGGTAATCTGTATGTACTTCACCATTGGAATCTGTTTCATAATCGTAGTTGTATAGAAAGGTTTTAGTTTCTGTTATGTCATCTGTTTTATTTGATGTAGATGATGAACAGCCACTTAAAGTGAATAACATTATAAAAATAATTATTATTTTCTTTTTCAATAATTTTTTTCCTCCCAATAAAATTATTGTTTATATTTACAAATTCGGTAAGCTTTATAAGATATTTATTATTAGGAAGCTGCGTTGTGCAGTCGCACAACGCAGCTAGTATAAAATAGAGAATATATAAGCTTATATTTCAATATTTATAATTTTAAATATCTGGATTCCAGTAACCTCCAAACCATGCACCGTGATAATCGTCAACGGAATAGCCAGTACATTTAACAGTTGCTTTATTGTAATGTTCTTCATAAACCCAATTTAACATAGTATGAGTTTCATTAACATCAAAATAATATTCATATCCATGCGATACATCAACAGGATTATCAGATACATTAACAGCATTAACACGTGCATAATAATATGAACCATCAATATCCTTATCAGTACAAGACATCCACACAGATGATGATGTGTATTTAAATTGTGATGGTAAATATTTTTCATGACCATCAAAATCAAAGGATGCTCCGTACCAAACATCATCTCCAGCTTTTGATATCACAGGTGCAGTATACACACCTATAACCAGCATCATAGCAGCAAATATTATTGTGTTTTTAATTATTTTTTTTAAATTTCATATTAAATATCTCATCTTAAAGTAGTAAGACTAATTAATTTCAGTCAAATCATTTAGTTCAATCAGGTAACCATCATAACTATCATAATCGTTATAATTGTAAAAATCACCTTGGATATAATAAGTATTATCACTGGAGTATGTTCCTAATACATGATAGAAAAACCATAAATCATACTCTTTACCAGGTTCAAGATATAAAGTATCTTTTTCTTTGTTTGATAAAGCTTTATCTATAAAGAAAAGAAAACCTGAAGCATAAATCAAATTATCAGTTCTTTTTGAAAATCCAGTGGTATAAAAGCTCATATTAGTTGGTTGAGAACCAGTATATTTCAAATGGATTTTCACACAAAAAAAAGAATTTTTCTCATCAATTAATTTTCCTGTATCTTTTGAAATATAATTAGGCTTAGCAATTTCTTTTGCTAGAGCTTCATGATATTGCTCATCAACTAATGTATAGAAAAAATCAGAAGATATAGTTTTATAAGCTTTTGTTACGGTACATTCATAATTTCCCTTTGAAAATGTTTCATTCATTTTTATGTATGTAATAGCGTTTTTATTTTTGAAATTGACAGTTCCTTTTTCAACATTTCTGGATTCATTCAAATCAACGGATGGCTTTTCCTCATGATAAGCTGTGCTTAACTCTCCATTAGGTTCTGTTTCATAATCATAACTATATAGATATGTTTTAGTTTCTAACATGTTATTGGTATCATTAGAAGGCTGTGTTGTGCAACCACACAACACAGTTAATAATAGTAAAAAAAAAGTTACTTTTTTCTGTTTCAATTATTATGCCTCCTAGATATCTGGATACCAGTAACCGCCAAACCATGCTCCATGGTAATCATCAACCGAATACGCTTCGCATCTTATAGTAGCATGTGTATAGCCTTCCTCATTTACCCAGTTAAGCATGTTATGAGTTTCATTGACATCATAATAATATTCATAGCCATGTGATACATCAACCGGATCGCTATTGCCATCAATTGCGTATACTTTACCATAGTAATAAGAACCATCAATATCTTTATCAGTGCATGACATCTGAACTGAAGAAGAGGTATATTTATTTTGGCTACCTGTAAATTTAGTTTCACCATCCACACTAAATGCCACACCAAAGTCATTGCCAGCTTTAGACATTATAGGTGCTGAGTTAACCCCGACAATTAATAGCATTGCTGTAAATATAACAGCATTTTTAATAAAATGTTTGTGAACCATTTCTTATCCTCCTGCAAAATTATTTATAAGTACTTATCTCTTAAAAACAGAATAACAGCCCCGTACTCAAAGTACAAGACTGTTATTTTGAGGTTTGTCGTAAGATGCATGTTTAACGACGTAAGTTACATATTTTATTAGTATAGTTATAAAAACATGGATTTATTCGACATCTTCAATGTCGTTAAGTTCGACAAGATAACCACTATAGCTGTCGTCATCAATATAGTTTTGAAATGAACCTCTTAAATAGTAGGTCTTATCATGGCTATATCGATAAGCTTCATAAAGAAACCATGAATCGAATTCATCACCTGGATTTAAGGTTATGTGATGAGATTCATTTTCTAGCAAAGCTTTGTCAATGTAATCAATTCCTCCAAGGGAATAATATGTACCATCTGGATATTTACATATTATTGGGGAATCAAATTGAATTTTTGAAGTGGTTTTACCTAAATATTTCATATGCATCTTGATAAGAAAGAAACGATGTCCTTCGTTATATAGATTGCCATTTTCATCATAATAGCCTTGAAATTTATTTATCTTATCAAGTAATAATTGAGAATATTCTTCTCCGAATGTATCAGCAGCAAATTGTTTTGAAACTGTTGAATAAGCTTTTAAAACTGTACATTCAATTGTTCCCGAGGTATAAGTCTCATTCATTTTAATAAAGGTAAGACCAGCTTTACTTCTGAAATTGACAATAGGTTCAACTTCTCTATGAGATTCATTCAAATCAACAGATGGTTTTTCTTCATGATAAGCAGTACTTACTTCACCATTGGTTTCTGTTTCGTAATCGTAACTGTAAAGATAAGTTTTAGTTTCTGTTATATCATCTGTTTTATTTACTTGTGGTGATGAACAACCACATAAAGTTGTTATTAATATAAAACTAATAACTACTATTTTCTTTTTCAATAATCTTTCCCTCCCATAAAATTATTGTATATGTTTTCAAGTCTATTATGTTTTATAAAATATTCATTATTATTAGAAAGCTGCGTTGTGCAGTTGCACAACGCAGTTATTACAAGGAATAAGAAATATATTAACTTATATTTCCTATTTACTGTCTTTAAATGTCCGCATACCAGTAACCGCCAAACCATGCACCATGATAGTCGTCAACTGAATATCCCTGACATTTTACACAAGCCATATTATAATGCTCTTCATATACCCAGTTAAGCATGTTGTGGGATTCATTTACATCGAAGTAATATTCATAGCCATGAGAAACATCTATACGTGTTCCGGCTGCATTGACAGCATGTACACTAGCATAGTAATATGAGCCATCAATATCTTTATCTGTACATTCCATATTGACAGAAGAAGAGGTGGTTTTATTTTGGCGTTCTGTATATTTTTCTTGACCATCTACACTAAAAGCGACACCAAATGTATCTCCAGCTTTTGATATCACAGGTGCAGTATACACACCTATAACCAGCATCATAGCAACAAATATTATTGTGTTTTTAATTGTTTTTTTAATTTCATATTAAATATCTCCTCTTAAAGTAGTAAGACTAATCAATTTCAGTCAAATCATTTAGTTCAATTAGATAACCATCATAACTATCATGGTCGTTATAATTTTGAAAATCACCCTGAATATAATAGATATTTTTATCAGAAAAATTTCCCGATATATGATAGAAAAGCCACAAGTCATATTCTTTACCAGGTTCTAGATATAAATTATCTTTCTTTTCATTAGATAAAGCATTATCAATAAAAATAAGAAAACCATTGGAATATAATAATGAATCAGGTTTTTTCTCAAATTCAGCAGAATTAAATTCCATAGTAGTCGGTTGAGATCCAGTGTATTTTAAATGAATTTTTACACAGAAAAAACAATCGTATGGCTTAATTAATTTTCCTGTATCTTTTGAAATATATGGTCTTTTTGCAATTTCTTTTGCTAGAGCTTCATGATATTGTTCATCAACTAATGTATAGAAAAAATCAGAAGATACAGTTTTATAAGCCTCTTTTACTGTACATTCATAATTACCTTTTGAATATGTTTCATTCATCTTAATGTATGTTACAGTATTTTTTCTAAAATTAACTGTTGCTTTTACAACATCTCTGGATTCGTTCAAGTCAACAGATGGTTTTTCTTCATGATAAGCTGTGATTAACTCTCCATCAGGCTCTGTTTCATAATCATAACTGTATAGATATGTTTTGGTTTTTAATATGTTATTGGTATTATTAGAAGGCTGTGCTGTGCAGCCGCACAACACAGTTAATAATAGTAATATAAAAGTTACTTTTTTCAGTTTCAATTATTAAGCCTCCTAGATATCCGGATACCAGTAACCGCCAAACCATGCACCATGGTAATCATCCACAGAATACGCTTCACATCTTATGGCAGCATGTGTGTAGCCTTCCTCATTTACCCAGTTAAGCATATTATGAGTTTCGTTGACATCAAAATAGTATTCATATCCATGTGATACATCATAATATTCTCCGTTTTCATGAGCATATACTTTGCCATAATAATATGAACCATCAATATCTTTATCAGTGCATAACATCTGAACAGATGAAGAAGTACATTTTTCTTGTTTATCTGTAAATTTAGTTTCACCATCTACACTGAAGGCTACACCAAAGCTGTTGCTTGCTTTGGATATTAATGGTGTTGAATTAATACCAACAATTAGTAGCATTGCTGTGAATATGACAGCATTTTTAATGGCTTTTTTACATGTCATATTTTGTCCTCCTGTTAAATTATTTTTAATAAGTACTTATCTCTAAGAAAAGAATAACAGCCCTGTACTTAAAGTACAAGACTGTTATTCTGCGGTTTGTCGTAAGATGCATGTTTAACGACGTAAGTTACATATTTTATTAGTATAGTTGCGAAAATGTGTTTAAATATGCATTCTACCATCGTATTTCACAGTGAAATTCATTCTCTGTTTCGTAATAATCACATGTTCCATAATTCCTTTTAGCAAGTGATTTTACAATGTTAGTTCCGAGACCATGGGAGTTCTTATCCTCCTTGGTTGTGGCAAGACCAGAGTTCCTGTCAAGAACTGTTTCATTAATGTAATTGCTTACATGGAATACCATTTCTTCATCGTCCCAGTATGCCTGAATATGAAGCTGGCGCAGAGACTCTTCCTCGTGAAGTTCTGCTTCTATTGCGTTATCTATCACATTTCCAATAATAGAACACAGGTCATTGCCGGTCATAGGTTTGATGTCTTTAGTAATATCAATTGCTGTTATTATATTTTCGCTTTTGGCATATGCAATTTTGCTGTTAATTAATGTATTGATGACCGGATTATTGGTGTTAATATAATCAATTGTTTTTTCAAGACCGATACCGTACTGTTTTAAAAAATCTGATGCTTCATTAAATTGTCCGTTATTAATAAGCCCGCTTAACACCTGAAGCTGATTGTTCATGTCATGTTTTATTGAGCGTATCTGACGGTCAAGCATGCTTACATTTTTGATGTAATCTTCTCCCGATGTTAATTGCTCCTGAAGTTTATCCGCATATTTTTTATTGCTGTTTGCCATATATAGTGACAAAGCCAGTTCGTATATAAGAAATATCAGTATGCACAATAAAAGAAGAATCAGCAGGCTGCCTGATGTAAGCTGCATTTTCATAGTCACTGTAAATACGGCACATACGGTAATCAAAGTCAATGCAAGAATTATGATATCACGAATATTAAACATGCCGTTTCTTATTGACGCGAATGATTTAAGGACAATAATTAACAGAACATATATTATAAGTGAGAATATGACATATGGCATTACCGGATATGAATATATTGAAAGCATTTTCTGTGCCTGATATGTAAGCAGCGGTACTGCAATCGTTACAATAAGCTGGATTATATATGGATATACTCTCTTCTTTTTGCCGATTATATTAAGCGAATTATTGTAAAATATTATTGCAACAGCCAGTAAAAGAATGTATTGCGAATAATTAAATGAAATGTATGGAAACATAGTATGTTATCTTACATTGTACGGCGGTATTGTACAAAGCCTTTCTTAAATGTATCTTTATAGGAGCGTCCGACTTTTATCCTGAAGCCGTCTTTCATAATAACTTCTGAACTGACAGCATCGAATCTTCTTACATGCATGTAGTTAATCAGGCAGCTTTTATGTACTCTTATGAAATTATATCCTGCGAGTTCATTTTCAAGGTCCGAAAGCTTTTTCCTAAGTTGATAATTTCCAGAGGTTGTATATATATTGAGCATATGATCCTGACTGACCGCGTACTTGATACTTACAGAGTCAATGCTTGTAATTGAACCGTTCTTTTCAAGATGAACCGAAGTGGTGAGCAGGTCTGTATGTGTAAGTTTGTTTACAAGCTTTTTCACACCGGTTTCATAATATTTCTTTCTGATAAAGTAGAATGGTGTATATTCAAATGTATCAAATACAAGTTCCTCATGTGAAGTTACGAAAACTATTCTTGTATCTGATGAAATGGAACATATAGATTGTGCTGTGTCAAATCCGTTAAGCGGAGTCATGTCTATATCAAGCAAGGCGAGATTATAATGCTTTTCTTTTACAGCCTCAATTAATACATTCCCTGATGAATAGTAATCAATTGTGGCTTCAAGATTATGTGCATGAAGTTCATTATTAAATGCCTCCATTATCTTGCTGGCAATTTTTTCGTCATCGTCACATAATGCTACTTTGTACTCCATATATACCCCCTGATGTATGTGCTAAATGTACTAATAGAATACATTTTCAAAATGTGTTTTTCAAGTAAATATACATATATAAGTTAATATATTTTTCACTAGATAATTCGTTATATTCGTGTTACAATTATAATAATATATCAGGATGGAGACGTGAACTATGATTATATCAGAGAATCATTTTGGAAAAGAGAATTGTGTTGCATATTGTGATGTTTTAATCAGAAGAAATTATGAAGTTATTAATGCGGATGAACATTTCTATCATTTTGTAGAAAAACTTGTTGGTATTAATTTTCTTGATATTGTTCATCAGGATAATCTCAAGGATTTTAAGATGGCTTTTGAGACGCTTAAGCCAGGTGAGAATTGCAGAATGCTGATTCTGTTAAGAAATGGAATTGGTGAATATTACTGGACAGATATGGTGATTTATAATAATGGGAAGATTCTGTCAGGTGAGAATGTAATTGAAGTCAGATGTTATTTTCTTTCAGCAGTTGAGAGCAGGTACCTTATGGCTTTGGACAATGTCAATAAGTACAGAACAATACTTTCTACATACAGAAATTATTTGTTTGATTACAATTCTTATACGGATATGTTTACAATATATCTGTACCGTGGTAATCAGTGCAATGCACCTATTAAGGGAACTCTGGAACAGTTTAGGGAAAGAATGTTAAGAATATTAAGGTCTGATTCAGAGCGTAAGGAGTTTGCTACATTTTATAATTATTTAAAGAATGGTTCTAATATGTTCAGCTGTATGGTTTATCTGCCGCTTGATGAGCATAACGATGAACTGTACAAGTTCAAAGTGAATGGTGACAGCCTGTTTTCAATAAATAAAACGTCTGTTGTTGCAGGTTATCTTGAGACTGTTGATGGATGTGTTTCGGATGTTATTCCTTATTATGCAACAAGTGAAGCTGTTGATTCTGCCACTGGACTTCTTAATAAACGTGCATGCATGGAATATACGAAATCAGTAATTGCATCCAAAGATGATAAGATTCATTATATGATTATGTTTGATGTTGATAATTTCAAGAGCATTAATGATACATATGGTCATCTTTTTGGCGATGAAGTATTAAGTAAGATAGCAGGCATTATTAATGCTAACCTTAACGGACGAGGAATTGCTGGAAGATTTGGTGGAGATGAATTCTATATATTCACTAATAATATTAAAGATGAAGAGGATTTGAGGATTCTTCTTACAACTATGCGTAAGGAATTACAATATGCATTTGACAGCAGAATTGAAGATTTTGGAGTTACTCTTTCTGTTGGTGTAAGTCTGTTTCCTAAAGATGGAACGGATTACGAGGAACTTTTCAGAAAAGCTGATAAATGCCTGTACCTTGCAAAAGAAAAAGGACGAAACAGATTTATTATATATAATGAAAGCAAGCATGGTTCACTTGAGAATAATAGCAGGCATATTCATAAAATTCTTGATTTGTCTGATCATTCAGAATATATGTCAGGCGTGGTATCTGACATAATTCTTGAACTTGTATCCAGAGGAAAAGATGCAATTGATGATGTTGCCAATAATATTTTAGAGCAGTTTGAGATTGATGGACTGAGAATATATAATGATAATTCCGAGCTTATATATTCTTGTGGTGAATATAAGAGAATGCCGGATATGACGAATATTCTTAATGATAAGGCATTTTTATCTAGATATAATAAGAACAATTCTATGTCAATCGGTATTGTTTCATCTGTGGAGGCATGGCATAAGGAATTATATAATGAGTTATCAGACAGTAATATAATGGCTTTCATCAGTGCATGGTTTGAATTTAAATATAGAAGATACTATTTCTTCTACGATGTGTTTAATCATAAAAGCCGCTGGAATGATTATGACAGGAACTTTGTTCTTATTATAAGTAAAATCATTGCCAGCGTGCTGTAATATCAGATATAATTATACTGTTATTATGTTTGGCAGCTTTGCGAAGCTGCCAATTTTTTTGTCTGTAAGTATTGTTGCTTCTCCTATATTACCAAATGTTACGGCGCTTGTCTCCCCGAACTTTGAGCTGTCAGCAAGAATATACTTGAAGTGACAGTGGTTGAATGCAGTTTCCTTAACGAGTGCTTCATTAATATCAGGTGTAGTAAAACCTGATTTTTCGGTAATACCATTAGTTCCAAAAAATCCTTTGTTAAAATTCATTCTGTCGATTGTAATAATTGCCTGATTTCCTACAACAGCTTCTGTTAATCCTTTAAGTTCACCTCCAATTAGTATTACCTTAAAGCCTGCAATTGCAAGTTTTCTTGCATGTGTTACTGCGTTGGTAACATATGTTGCATTCTTTTCTTCAAGATAATCAATCAGATATTCAGTAGTAGTTCCAGCATCAATATATATGAAATCATTAGGTACTACAAGTCTTGCAGCGTACATTGCAATTTTTTTCTTTTCTTCTGTGTTTACATCAGCTTTTTGTGAAACAGATAATTCGGTAGTAGATACACCATTGATCTTTTCAACAGCTCCTCCAAATACCTTGGTAAGCCGGCCCTGTTCATCAAGTGTATTAAGATCACGTCTTATTGTTGATTCAGAAGTATTGAGAATGTCTTTAAGTTCAGTTACGGTAATGCTTCCCTTTTCAGATAGCAGATTAAGAATTATTTCATGTCTTTGTTCTGTAAGCATATTGTTATAACTCCTTTTCCATAAAATTTTTTACATCAGTAATGTTTTTATAATGTGCCAGCGACCACATGAGTTTCATTGTAAGGTTTTCAATTGTCATGGATTTTCCATTTATGACATTTTCCTTTGCAAGATTACGCCCGACTTCATATATCTCCCAATTAACACCTTCATAGAGACATTGTGTTGTAATAACAACACATATGCCATTAGTTGTAAGTCTGTGAATGTGTTCTATAATATTATCTGGCATTCCTCCAATACCAAAACCCTCAATAATTACGCCTCGGCACGATAAATTAAGATAATCAAAAATATTATAATTCATTCCAGGAAAAAGTGTGATAACTGCTATATCAGTACACATATCAGTTTTGATATGAAATCCATTGCCTGATGTCATTATATTTTCAAATGTATTAATGTTATATTCAACGATGTTGTTTCTGATTGTTGCAATATATGGAAAATTAATACTTTCAAATGCATCAAAACTTTTCGTCTTGATCTTCTTAGCACATGTTCCTTTTATAAGTTTTTCAGAAAATGCAAGAAATACTCCAGAAATATCTTCACATGAATAAATAAATGCATTTGTTAAATTCATGACGGCATCAGTTTTTTCTACATCAATGGGTAACTGTGAGCCGGTAAGAATGACAGGCTTTGAAAGATTAATAAGCTGATATGATAATGCAGCTGCAGTGTAAGCACAAGTATCTGTTCCATGTGTTATAACAAATCCATCATAGTCATTATAATTGTTCATGATGCATTCTGAAATGGAACTAATGTGAGCTGTATCCATATTACTACTATCGATATTCATTAATGATATTCCGGTAACATGGCATTTTTGTCTGATTACCGGAATATAGTCAAGTAAAATATTAACATCAATTGATGGCGTAAGACCATTGCCATTATCTTTTGAAGCAATTGTGCCGCCAGTAGCTATCAGTAAAATATTCTTCATTTTATTTTACCTTCTCCATTAAAATAATCTTTTAAAAGCTGTACAACGGTGTTTGAAAGCAGGAATACTGCTATTAGATTAGGAATCACCATAAGCCCGTTAAAAGTTTCAGCAATGCTCCACATTAGACCTAAATTCATTGTTGCACCAACTACAGCAACAAGTGAGTAAGCAGCCATGAATGGTTTAGTTGCTTTAGGACCAAAAAGGAATTCTATGCATCTTTGTCCATAGAGTCCCCATCCTATAACTGTTGAAAAGGCAAAACAGCACATTGCAACAGCTGTAAATATTGATACCCAGCCTCCATATGTAGATGTAAAGCCTGATATTGTAAGTTCTGCACCAGCAGCCTGACCATATCCTACCGGAACACCACTACATAATATAACAAGAGCAGTCAGTGTACATATTACAATTGTATCTACAAATACTTCAAATATTCCGAAAAAGCCCTGCTTTACGGGTTTACTTGTATCAGCACATGCATGTGCAATAGACCCGGTACCAAGACCGGCTTCATTAGAAAAGATGCCCCTTGATACTCCTTTTTTCATACTCATAAAGAAGCTTCCAACTGCACCACCAGTAACTGATGCAGGAGAAAATGCACCTTGAAATATTGATTTAAATACAGCAGGAACATTATTAATATTAATAAGTACAACTCCGATGGCAAGAATTATATATAACACAGCCATAAATGGTATGAGTTTTTCTGTAACTCTGCCAATTCTTTTTATTCCACCAATCATTATAAGTGCAATAAGTATCATAATTATTATTCCGATTATAAGATTAATCACATGAGTTGAATCAGCAGATATTATGTTATAATTAATTAATGCTGAATCTAAAGCAGCTGTTATGGTATTTACCTGTGTTGCATTACCTGTTCCAAATACAGTGAGAACACCGAGTGCTGAGAATAAATAAGCAAGCCAGTGCCAGTGCTTATTAAGACCATTTTTAATATAGTACATCGGACCGCCAACAAGCTCACCATTATTATTAGTTTCTCTGAAATGCACAGCAAGAACTACTTCGGAGAATTTAGTACACATTCCAAGTATTGCGGATATCCACATCCAGAATACAGCCCCAGGACCACCAATTGCAATTGCTCCAGCAACACCGGCTATATTACCGGTACCTACAGTTGCTGCTAAAGCTGTACAGACAGCCTGAAATGGCGTAAGGGCGCCGTCAGAAGCTTTACGCTTCTTAAGCATGCGCCCGATAGTTATTTTCATTGCATAAGGAAATTTCCTTATCTGGATAAATCTGGTTTTTACACTTAAGACAATTCCTACGCCGATAATACATATCATTGCAGGAAGTCCCCAGATAAAGTTATTGATTACGCTGTTTATTGATTCAATTGTTGAAAGCATTAATTAGTCCATCCTGTTATATAGTTGTCATTATATGTTATTTTTTTCTTGACCCAAAGAATTTAGATAGCAGCCCTTTTTCCTTTGTATCAGAAGATTTATCAGATACCTCATCTATAGTAGTATCTGTTTCATCAGTATAATTAAATGTTAAACCTGTTAATTTACTGAATTCATTAAGTGCAGAGTCATATGCTGATTTTGCAGAATCATAATCAGCTTTATTATAATCACTTCTTGTTGCTTCATAATTTAATTTGTAGAATACTTTAGAAAGCTGGTTACATATGCTGCTGCTTTGGGTATATGTATAATTGGTTTTTTCGTATTCAGTTTTAGCATTGTCATATGCAAGTTTTAATGATTCAGAAGTACGTCCTTTTTCATCAGAATTAGCCTGGGCTTTACCAAGTTTTTCTTCAGCTTCATGTAGTTTAAAGCGTATCTGATTGATGTTTTCTTTTGTCTGGTTGATTTTCTTGTGGATATTCATCTCATCTGCAAGAGCATCTTCCATTGCTTTTTTCTTAGCTTCTTCATCAGCAATACATTTGTTAAGTTCATCCTTAACCTGAGGCATATTTGCTGCAGCATTCTGTTGTGCAGCAATGACTTCATCATATTGTGCTTTAGCGTTCTCATATTCAAGCTTTGCATTATTAAGAACAGAAGCTGAATCCTCATCAAATGCTTCAAGTTTTTTTATATGATCTTTGGCATTGTCAATATCATTAAGTATTTTATCTACACTTTTTCTGGCATTTTCATATTCTATATTAATTGAAGAGGTTGTAGAAGTTACTCTGTTATATTCTTCTAATAATGCATCAGCTTTCTGTTTATACTGTTCATAGATTTTATATGCAGCAGCAGCAGCTTTGGCCGTTTCATCATATTCAGTTTTAGAACGATTTACCATAGCACGCTGTGTATTAAAATTCATTTTTATTGATTCAGCATTTTTTACAGCTTTTTCGTATTCTGTCTTAAGACCAGGAACTGCGGCTTTTCGCGTTTCTAAAGTTGCAGCTGCATTATCTGTGGTTGTTTTTGCTTTGTTATAGGCAATTTCTGCATTATTAATATCATCCTGAATAGATTTCAGGCTTAACTGGTAAAGATCTGTTCCATTCAAAAAATCCTTTTCAGTAAAGAATGGTTTCTTAATAATATGCGACATGTCTGATATGTCACATTCACATATATCAATTCTGTTATCAGAAGTTTTTTTGCATTCACATGAATAATTAGTTTTATCAGAGATACCATTTTTTGTGAAACTTACCGGTATATATGCAAGTCCGGATAATCCCTTAAGATTAACAATCCATTCTCCAAATGATATGTCTTTGTAATCATGTACTGTCAGATTATAAAGAATCAGGTGCTTGCAATAATCCTGAATATCGGGATTATTAATTGTAAAATCAGTTATTAATGAAATGCTCTTTTCTTCAGCTCTAAGATTATCAAGCACAGCATCATAGTCATAATTGTGAGAATCTCTGCCAATATCTACCTGCGAGTTATATTTTTTTTCTTTAGCAGCTTCATCATTGACAGCATTGTCATATGCAGTATGTGCTTCTTCTAATAATTTTGCAGCATCTTCATATTCTTCTTTTGCATATTTCTCTGCGTTAACAGCTTCATCATACGCCGGCTTAAGGCGGTTTTGTGCCTCTATTGTACGGTCATATGCAACTTTTTTAATTGTTTCAATTGAATGAATCTGTTCATAGTCTTTTTTCTTATCAGCTTCTTCAGCCTCTGCTTTTTCAAGCATCGTCTTTCTGCCTGATATTAATGAAGAATTACGATTGTATTCTTCCTGTAAATCCTGAATAGAAGCTACAGCCTTATTATATTTATCTTCCAATTCTTTAAGCAGGGCTTTTGCTTCGTCTATCTTATCCTGTGATTTATCAGCCGCATCAATATACTCATCATATACGGCTTTTTTTGCATTGAGATTCTCTTCTACTTTGCTGATACTGTCTTTAAAAGTATCAGCTTTCTTTTTTATATTATAGAATCTGTCTCCCATTTCAATTGTCTTCTGTTTAGCCGCAGAATGAACTTCTGATGCTTTTTTAGAAGCTTCTTTAGCATTATTAATCTCATCTTTAAGTGACAAAAGGGATGCCTCTGCTTTATTCAATTCAACTTTTATAAGATCAACCGAAAGTATATATTCATGAATACCAGAATTATCTGATGATACTGCGTTGATATTATCATCATAATCTTTCTTTGCTTCTTCAAGCTTAGCTTTACTATCGTTAATCTTCTGTTTAAGGACAGATAAATGTGCTTTTGCTTTAGCAACGTCCTGTTCAGCTTTTGTTATAACAGCGAAATTGTTCATAAAAACACCCTCTTTAACTATATTGTTATTTCATTATCATAATGAAGAAATACTTATTTAAGTGCATCAGCAAGCTGGTCTAATGCAGGAATATCAGTTTCTTTAAGAACTGATTTAATTGTGACAACAGGTTCAACAATTGTTATATTTTTCATTGTTTCAAGTATGTTTCGCATTGTTTTTGCAGCTGTAGGTGCCCATGAGCCATTCTCAATAAGTCCTACTGTTCTGTTTTGGAATGCTTTTGCCTGAAGGTGATGAAGAAAATCCTGCATAATTGGGAATACACCTGCATCATAACTTGCGGCAGCCAGAACCATTCTGTCATATCTGAATGCATCTTTTACTGCCTCAGCAATATCACATCTTGAAAGGTCAGTAATAACAACATTATCAACGCCTTTGTTGCGAAGCATTTCTGCAAATTGTTCGGCAGCATATGCAGTATTGCCATGAATTGAAGCATAGGCTATAAATACACCTTTGCTTTCTGGCTGATAACTGCTCCATGTGTTATATAAGTCAAGGTAATATCCGAGGTTATCTGATAATACAGGACCATGTAATGGACATATAGTCTTAATATCAAGTGCCGAAGCTTTTTTAAGTAAGGTCTGGACAGGAGCACCATATTTACCAACTATGTTAAAATAATATCTTCTTGCTTCACATGCCCAGTCCGCATTCTCAGTAAGCGACAGAGCCCCAAATTTTCCAAACCCATCAGCTGAGAACAGAACCTTCTCACTGCTTTCATAAGTTACCATAACCTCAGGCCAGTGAACCATTGGTGCCATGACAAAAGTAAGAGTGTGGGAACCAAGATTAAGAGTATCTCCTTCTTTAACAGTAAGAGAATTCTTAATGTTAATATTCTCAAAGAACTGGTTAATCATTACAAATGTCTTGGCATTACCTACTACAGTGATTTCAGGGAAAAGTTCAATAAGTCTGGCAAGGCTTCCAGCATGGTCAGGTTCCATATGCTGTATAATTACATAATCAGCATTCCTTCCATCCAGAGCATTAAGAAGATTGTTTTCCCAGTCTTTCATTCCACGCTTGTCGACAGTATCCATAATGGCTGTTTTGTCATCAAGAATTACATATGAGTTATATGAAACACCATCTGGAACAGCATACTGGCTTTCAAAAAGATCTATTGTTGTATCATCAACTCCGATGTATTTTATTTTATCTGATATATTCATAATTTGTACCTCTCTTTCTTGTTCTGAAATTAATAAATTGCATAAAATCAATTGTTATAAGTATAACATTTATCTGACAGAAGTTAAATGGTAATTGTTTATAAGAAATCATGATTTTATTATGCTTTTTTTATAAAATCAACTTGTTATTATTTTGTCATAGTAGTAAAATATAGTCAACTTTTAAAAGTGAACAATTTTATATTTATGGAGGCGTTTTTATGGCACAGAGATTTATTTTGAATGGAACTTCTTATCATGGAGCAGGTGCAATCCAGGAGATTGCAACAGAAGTTAAGTCAAGAGGGTTTAAGAAAGCATTTGTATGCTCTGATCCTGATCTTGTTAAGTTTGGTGTGACAGCAAAGGTTCTTAAGGTTCTTGATGATAATGGTTTTTCTTATGAATTATATTCTAACATCAAGCCTAATCCAACAATTGAGAATGTACAGACAGGTGTAGAAGCATTCAAGAATGCGGGAACAGATTATCTGATAGCTATTGGTGGTGGTTCTTCTATGGATACAGCCAAGGCAATCGGTATTATAATCAACAATCCTGAGTTTGCTGATGTAAGAAGTCTTGAGGGTGTTGCTGATACAAAGAATCCGGCAGTTCCTATTATTGCAGTTCCTACTACAGCTGGTACAGCCGCAGAAGTTACCATTAATTATGTGATTACTGATGCAGAGAAGAATCGTAAGATGGTATGTGTAGATCCTCATGATATTCCTGTTGTTGCTGTTGTAGATCCTGATATGATGTCAAGCATGCCTAAGGGTCTTACTGCTGCTACCGGTATGGATGCTCTTACACATGCTATTGAGGGTTATATTACTGCTGGTGCATGGGAATTATCTGATATGTTCCATCTTAAAGCAATTGAGATTATTGCCAAGAGTTTAAGAGGTGCAGTTGATAATACTCCTGAAGGAAGAGAAGGAATGGCTTTAGGCCAGTACATAGCTGGTATGGGATTTTCTAATGTAGGTCTTGGTATTGTTCATTCTATGGCTCATCCGCTTGGAGCACTTTATGATACACCACATGGTGTAGCTAATGCTATTATTCTTCCAACAGGCATGGAGTATAATGCACCTGCTACTGGTGAAAAATATCGTGATATTGCCAAGGCAATGGGCGTTGAAGGCACAGAAAAGATGACTCAGGATGAATACAGAAAAGCTGCTATTGATGCTGTTAAGAAGCTTGCTGCTGATGTTGGAATTCCTGCTGATCTTAAGGATATTGTTAAGCCAGAGGATATTCCATTCCTTGCACAGTCAGCATATGATGATGCATGCCGTCCAGGTAATCCAAGAGAAACAAGCGTAGAAGAGATTACAAAGCTTTATGAGAGTCTTATTTAAGTAATATATGTATATGTAAATAATAAACCGCGGTATAGTAAATTGCTATATCGCGGTTTATGTATATTATTAATTTTCTGTCATATCAATAAACATTACATTTAATTCTGGTAAGGATCTTTTTAATGATACAGGACAGCCTGATGTATCAAGGAAGCAGTGTTCACTTTCGCCAGTACATCTTACTTCTCCAGTCTTTTCATCAATCACAGTATATTCAAGCGTAATCTTTACACCATTGTATTTAATAACCTTGACATTAATAATAACAGTATCATAGTAATGAGTCATAGACTTATATCTGGCATTAACTGATAATACAGGACTTATTATGCCTGATTCTTCCATTTTCTTATAGCCAAAGCCATTCTCTTCAAGAAGAAATGACCTTGCTTCCTCAAACCATCTTATGTAATTAGAATGATGAACTATTCCCATCTGGTCTGTTTCATAATACTGAACCAGATGTTTGTATGGTTTATATATCATAATATCCCTCCTGACATGTTTTTATATTGTTTTTATATAATCCACAGTTATGAATTTTATTCATTGTGTAATTATAGTTATTCAGATACATTTTTGTCAATTTTAGAAGGGTTGATATTAATTACATTATAATTAGCAGCTACATTTATTACATTGTCAGCTATTATTTTATCATATCTGTTCATCCATTTTCCTGTTACTCCAGTGTATGAAGCAACTTCATCTTTAGATGCTCCTCCCATTAGCATATAGCTTATAGCTGCATGACGAAGTGTCTGCATTGTATAATGCTTTCGTAATTTTTTGGCTTTCACAAGCTTATCTGTGTATGAAGCAAGAAGACGTTCTGTATCGCGCATTTTAATACGGTTTTTTCGTATATTTGTAAATAATGCGCCGCTCTGTATATTTTCAGCCACAATATATGTATCAAGAATTGTACCAAGGTCATCAGGTATAATAAGAAATCTGCTTATATGATTCTTTGGTGGCATATTAATACATAGGTGTCCTGTCTGATTTCGGCATATATATTCTTTGTTCAGATTACATATTTCCTGATTGGTAAGCCCCATCTTAATTACAAGTGAAAATATTAAAAATGCTTTATTGTCATTGGCATCTAATGCCGCACTCAGAAGATTATCAATTTCTTTAGTATCAGGTATTGCATCTTTTGGCAATATTTTATCCTGTTCTGGAAGAGACATACTTTCAAAATGATTAACATATCGTTTACCATGATTAATAGTATAAGTTTCTATAAATGTGCATACAGATTTCATAACTGAAAGACGCATTACTGCAGTATTATATGACAGTCTGCTAGAGTTAACTTTCTCTATAAGGCTGTTGTAATAATTCATTGCCTCTTTTCTTGTTAATTTAAGTGGGTCGTGTCCTGTTAATTTATCAAAGCTCTTTATAACATTCCAATATTCTTTCCGTGTTCTTGGACGTAAATTTGTCTGGAAATATATCCATATTTCATTTTCAAATTTAGATGAAATCATATGTTATCCTTTCTCAAAAGCAGTAGTGTAGTATAGTTTGGTTATATATGACGACATATGTTTAATCACAAACAAATTATACCATCCCTCCACCAAAAAATCAAAATAAAATAAAACAAAAACCAAAATAATTAAGAAAAGCTTCCTGACTGAACTCAGTTCACAATTGCTTTTTATGTCGAAAGTCCGTATAATGTATTTATATTTACATTGAAGGAGCTAATATGGAACAGTATTCTAGGCGATTTATAGAAGAGCTCGCAAAGCATATCAACCCAACGATTCTTGAATTTTTCAATAAAAAGAAAAATCTTATGAACTTTCCTACTGATAATGCTGCAGAGCTTATAGACGAAACACTGATGGAGTATCTTGAAGGCAAGACGAGCCGTGAAGATTTAATGCCAATTATAAACAAGATAAAAAAGTCGCGTCTTCAGAAACGTGCCAGATGGTATAAGGCATACAATAACGATATTGATAATATGAATCTGGATGATCCCAAACATCCTCTTGCTAGTTTTATTTCTCTGGCCAGGTCATTAAGACCTGACGAGTATGCTAAACTTTATGGAGATAAAGAACTTGATGATATTATCAAAGATAAAAAAGAAGCTGCTAATGAATGGAAGAATGATTCCGGAAGTCTTTTGATTGATTTTCCCGGACTCTACTCTTTCACTAATAATTCAATATATAATTCTCTTAAGAATGATTTAATTATAAGTGCATGGAAGTATATTGAAAGTGAGCTGGCTGGTAACATTGATTCTTACCTGAGAATGTATCCAGTTGACCTTGTAGATAAACCATTATTCAGCCCATCTTCTTTTACTCTGATGATGGAAACAGCTTCCAATAATTTGTTAAAGGAAATTATCACTGACGATGATGGAGATGAATTGTTAGAGGTCACTGTAGATAATGGTAAACTGACACCACCTAAGTCTATGGATACTGACGACCTTAAGCTAGTTAATGCATTTATATCTAATATTAACATGCAGGAGTTCTCTAAGGAGAAATCTGTTGTTGTCGATCTAAATACTCTGGGTAAAGAGGTCGTTGATTATCATGTAGGTAAGAATGTTCTTAACAAGATAAGTAACTCATGCCGTAAACTGGTAGAGTATAACTTCTCTTATGAAGCTGAAGGCAGTAAGATATATTTCAACTTGTTTGATAATATTGTAATTAAAGAAGATGCTGAGCGCCCATATGCCATAGCACAATTTGGGGAGATCCTAAGCAACGCAATTATTCAGAAGAAGCTTATCTCAATTACTTCTGCTTCTTATGATGTTCTTGATAATAACCTTTCAAAGATTATATGCTATGCGATAAAGCGTGAACAGATTGCTAATCAGGAAACAAGAGTTAATGAATACAGTTATACATACTTCCAGAAGATTGTAAGATTCAAGCTGAAGAACAAAAAGAAGAATCTGCAGCTAATCCAGGAAAGTCTTCAGGAGTTTGTCGATAACCATATTGCTATTGAAAAATTTGAATTAAAGAATGGTGTATTTATCATAACTTTCCTGCCGTTGTCTGATGCTGAGATCGAGGATCTTAATTCTGACAATGATAAGAATGACAAAGGACTTTTGATTGACACCCTTGGATAAATGTCTACATTTTCGCATTTAAAAAATTGATGTAGATTACTGGAGGATAATTGATTATTTTCAATTATCCTTTTTTTATTTGCCTCAACCATGCGATTTATTCATATTTTGTCGTTTATTTTTATTTTTTAGTGTAAAAAATATGCTCTACTCCCCTATTTAAAGCATTTTGATAAATTTTAACGAAATAATCAATATTACTATGTAACCTGATGCTAAAAAATGTAGATATTTTTGGAGTAAATCAACTCTACTTCTCTGTAAGAGTGTAGATATATTTGGAGTAAATTAATAAAATGTAGACATTTTTGGAGTAAATTTGTTCATTTTCATAAAAAATATGGCTTAAAACTATGCTCAGTTGTATATTATTATTATATATAGAATTTATTTTCTACATTTTTTTTTCTTAAAATCATTGTCAATGTCTACATTTTTGGCTTAAATACTAGATATTCGGGATTTTTTGTTTTTATATATGAATCAATAACACCTAAATGTAGATAAATTTGGAGTAAAACATACAAAATATGTAAATTGAAGTCTACAAAAAAAAATCACAAGAAATTTCGTAGATAAAAACGGAGTAAAACAAGCATTTTTTTAAAAAATGTAGATAAATTCAGAGTAAAACAATATAAAAATAAATATAATGTGGATAAAAATGGAGTAAAATGACAAATTTGATTTTAACCCTAAATACTGTTAAATTATGGTCTAAAAGGGGGTGAAATGTTTGGATAATTTTGCGAATATTGGCAAAGCAGCTATAATCCAGTCTTTAGGTATCCAGAAGAATTACACAGAAGAAATTGAAACTACTGTAGATGCCATTGATTATAGTAATACAGCTTGTTCAACATGTAAATACAAAGCTATCATCAATACATTTGATAAAAATAGCAAGCCTTATGCTGATGCCTGTGCTTCCTGTGCAAGTTGTCCACATAAGACATTGATCCAAAAGAACGTGTATAAGAAAATCTACCATAATGAAAAAAACCGTTATGGTTACAGACCTATGCTTAAGGCTAATGCCATTAAGCTGTTTTTGTTGTTGCATTTTTATCACCCTGATAATAACGGAATTGTATATAATCTGGAAGCATGTGATCTTGCGTCTGTTATCGGGTGTAATGTAAGAACTGTATGGAATAATCTTAAGGTTCTTGAAGAATATACATATATCTCATATTCAAAGAATGAATATGGGCTTATTAATGTTATCCTCAATGATTATGAAAATTATTACCTTCCTGCCAATAAAGGTGGGCGAGGTTTTCTTGTCATGTCAAAGGCGCTTCTAACAAAACTTAATTCAACAGATTCCCTGGTATCACTCCGTATCTTTATAAGGGAACTTTTAAGTCTTGATTCTCCTGAATTAAAAGGTGTTGCAAGTGTTGATTACAAGAATATCCGCGATATACGTAATACTCTTCCAGCTTACTGTAAACCTTCGGTTATTAAAGCGAAGCTTACGAAGAACTCAGATATATTCAATGTTACATTTAAAGATGATGTTGTCCGGTTCGAGATTGATAAAGCATATATTCCAAAGAATCAGAAGGCCTATGTACATGAGGAATATGTAGGAATCCTGCAGAATTTTATATGGGAATTTAATCAGAATGTTGCTTATGTTAATTCCGGAGAAAATGTTTCTGGGAAATTCAGTTCATTTTTTAATATTAATACTCCAGTTGCTTCTTATAAACTTATGAAGCTCACTGATATTGAAATTGATGATATTGCAAGTCTTTCCTTACACTATTCTTATGAAATTGTGATAAATGCACTGTCTGTTGTTTATAAAGAATATTATATGTACGAAAAGACTGTAAATAACCTTGCGGGTCTTTTGTCGACAATAATTCGGTCTCAATTTAATAATCTTAAAAAGGCTGCTTAAAAAACAGTCTTTTTTCTGTGTCTTTTTTCATTAATATCTGCATAAATTATCTAAAGATCCTTTCTCCCCTTACCTGGTCTTAGTTTCTTAAGTTAAATATATGTCATTTATTTAAAAAATATGATAAAAATTAATATAAAAAGTGGCAATAATGACTAATATATTAATAAATTATGGAAAAAAATCGACGATTAATAACTCAAAAAGAACCAAATAATAATTAAAAAAAACTTCTTCTGAAATAAAAATTCTCATATAAAAACAAAAAAACTTTTTTTTAAAAAAATATATAACTGATTTAAATAAAGATTCAGCATTTATGAAAAACATATACGTCTTAAATATCCTCAAAATCAATAACCATCTGCCTTTCAAGATTTCTCATTTATCAATATATGTTAACTTGTTAATAATATATATATATATTTATTTATATAAAAAAGACGGATATTAATGCATAAATAGTACTTCATGCATAATATCCGTCAAAAATTTGACTTTGTAATTTGCCCATATTTCAATTTTTATCATATGAAAATATAAATATGTATCTAAATCATAAAATGTCCTATATTGTCAAATTATAGGTTTTCAATTAAATCAACAAGTCTATCCTTTAATATTTCAACACGTATTTTTAATTCTGCATCATTTTTTATGATTGATTTATTATTCTTTAGTATATCAAAATTATTTTCTAATAAATTAAGTGACTGTTCCAATTTCGCAATTGAATTAATTCTTTTAAGTTCAGAATCGGAGATTGAAGTCTGACGTTGTTCCTTTTCCTTCTGCTGCTGCTTGAGTTTTTCAACCTGAGCTTCCATTTTTGCTTTTTCTCTTTCAGCTTTTTCTTTTGCTTGCATTGCAAATTTAACCATCTCGTCTTTATCAGGCTGTTTTTCTTTTGAGTTACCATTGCTTTGAAAATCGTTTATCTTTTGTTCTAGCAATTCAATTGTATGTTTCTTATCTTCTATTTCTTTAGTAGCTGAATCAAGCTGCTTTTTATACTGTCTCGCTTCATCTGCTCTTTCTTCAGAAAGTTTCTTAATAGATTGGAATTCAGCATTTTCAATTGTACCGTTTTTCTGAATGATTGAAAGTATTGTCTTCTGAGCATCTTCATCAAGTTTACCAAATTTATCTGCCTGATTAAGATCAATACCATTGGAATTAAGAAGTTCAGATAATTCTGGAATCAGTTTTTCTGCTGTTGTGTATTTTCTTGCTTGTCGTTCAGATATGTTAAGCTGGCTGGCTATTTCAGCATGAATATTTTTAATTTCACCTTTAAGCTTCTTGGCTTCATAAAGTTCTAATAGTCTGCTTACTTCCCATCGCTTCACTTCCATGCTTGATTCTCTTACATCATGGTTTGCAGAGATAAGCATAATTTCTTCATCAATATCAGATATGTCGGATTTTTCTACTTTACATGGAATTCCTGCAGGAAAATTATCACGATATTCTTTATCAGTCATCTGGCATATAGCATGGTATCTTCGTTCACCTGATATAAGACGATATTGATCTGTTTCTGCATCATATAAAACTGAAAGGTTATGACGGAGACCATTAACAAGAATACTTTCTTTGAGTGCTTCTATTCCGTCTTGTGTATACTGTTCATTCTTAGGATTAGGAATAATCTTATCTTTTGGAATATATTTAAAATTGTATTGTGTCTTAGCCTGGATTTCTCTTAGTTTTTCTCCACCATCATTATTAAGTACACCGGATTTTGTTGATCCAGCACTAAAATTTTTCTTAGCCATATTATTTCTCTCCTTTCAGATATCTTGCAAGCTTGCGGTAATGTGCTGTGTCCATAAGTCCAAGATAGTTTACAAGTTCAACGTAATCAAGGGATGCAGGACACTTTTTATCGTATGATAATAATGGTTCAAATGTTGTATTTGATTCATTAACAGCTATGCAGTTTCTGATAGATATTGGAAGAAATCTATCACCGAACATATTTTCATAACTTTCATACATCTGTCTGAAAAGAGTTGTTCTTCCTGCCACTCTTGTCATAAAGATACCAGCAAATTCAATACTTAAAGCATATTTATCGTTAAGCTCTTCTATAGTATCGAAAAGAGACATAAGACCATCATATGAGAAATTATCGACACAAATAGGAGTAATAATCTTATCACTGGCACACATCGCACATGATGTTAGATATGACTTGAACGGAGAATTATCTATAATTATGTAATCGAACTCGTCCTTAATTAAATTCAAGTTATAGCGTAAATATAATTCAACATTAACCTCTTTCATTTTGTCATATATTTTGTAAATAAGGCTGTTAAGTTCTCGTGATGCTGTAAGTATAGAAATGTTATTATATTCAGTTTTAGTTATATAGTTCATAACTTCATCTTTATCATTCTGTTTCTCACAAAACAGACGTTCGTAATCTATATCTGGATTAGCTTCTGCCTGACCATACATTTTCGTTGTATTCATCTGTGGATCAAGGTCAATAAGCAATACTTTGTATTCTGAGATAGCAAGAATCTGTGCTATTGTAATTGCTGATGTAGATTTGCCTACTCCACCCTTTTCGTTAATCAAACTAATTACTTCTGTCATAGTTTTTCCTTTCGCATATTAATATAAGTTTATTATACAACATTTTGATTTCTTTTCAATTGTTTTCGTGAATGTTTTTAAGAAATATTTGAACTGAGTTCATTTTTTGACATAATTATACTTTTTATAAAAAATTGCACTCAGTTCATTAATAATTATAAAAAGTAATAATCAGATAGGCATATTATGTATCCTGAAATGTAGGTAATAACTAAGTAACAATTATATAATAATGATTTATCAAATTGAGTAATATAATACAAGATATATTTGAATATAAAAGATATTATCAAAATATTATGAACTGAGTGCAATTTACATTAATAACAAAAGGAGAATAATGAATAGTCAATTTATAAAATTTGAACTCAGTTCACAATAATATAAAACATTAATAAATCAATGAAAATCATTACGAAAAATGAACTGAGTGCAAATTATAAAATTAAAACAACAATCAGAACATGTGTTTTATATGTTTCATGTGAAACATTATAACAATATATAGTGCTTCAGATAATCTGTAACCACAATTCTTTATTACATCTCTTGAGTTATTGTAATTGTGACTGTATAATTAACAAAAATATTGAATATTAAAAAACAGATTAATGAGGTTATTATGGTATTTAATCATACATACAGAATTGGACTTGAAGATTGCGGAAAAGAAAATGAAGCTACTAACAAAGCAATTCTTACAATTCTTGAGGATATTGCAGGCTTACATTCAGCAACAGTGGGACTTGGACTCAATGAAATTAATAAAACAGGCTGTGCGTGGGTGATTTTGAAATGGCAGGTACAGATTATCAAGCGTCCAGAATATAATGATGATTTAAATGTTTATACATGGTCAACATCTGCAAATAAGCTTTTTGCTGATAGAGATTTTAAAGTGCTTGATAATAATGGTGAGACAATTATTATTGCAACTTCACGATGGATATATATGGATATTAACAAAAGAAGACCAGTCAGAATAACCGCTGAAATTATGGATAGGTATGAATCTGAGCCAGAAAGACGTGTGTTTTCAGAAGAAATTACTAAAAATGAGATTCCTGATACAGAATATTCAGAGATTCCGTATAATATTTTAAGAAGAGATGTCGATTATCTTGGACATATGCATAATATAAGTTATCTTGATGCGGCATATGAGATTATGCCAGAAGAATACTTTAATGGTCCACAATTTAACTATATAAGTATCGATTATTGTAAAGAATTATTGAAAAATGACGAAGTAAAAGCACATTTTTACCGAATTGACAACGGATGTATAATATCATTAAATACGGAAAAGATAAATTCAGTAATTACACTGAAATATTAGCGAAAGACAGTTATATAAAACTGCTGGAATCCAGTATATATTAGTTATATTGGGGATTAGCTGCTTTGAAAGGAGTATTTTTATGAGTTTGATTAATAAAGAAAAGGTTTTAAATGGTGTAGGAAAGGCTGTAGATGTTACTAACAAAGCAGCAGATAAGGCTTCTTCCTTTGTCAAAGAAAAGGAAATTGACAAGAAAGCTATGAAAGTTGCGAAAACTGCCGAAAAAGGTATCAAAATAGCAGGAAATAAGATTGGAGAGGTTGCAGGAGAAATCGTGGCAGGTTATAAAAGTAAGGCGGGAGGTACTTCTTCAGGTACTTCTTCTACAGGCAGCACAGCACCAGATATCATTGTAGATGCCAAAGATATTAAAGAACATGTAAGTGATGAGGAATAGTAATGCAAAGTGATTTTTCACAGGGAAAAGTCTGGAAAAATGTTATTAATCAGGCAATTCCGCTTATGGTCGCTCAGCTTATACAGATTCTGTATAATGTTGTTGACCGGATATACATTGGGCATCTTCCTGTTATTGGAAGCAATGCTTTAACAGGAATAGGGCTGGTTTTTCCTATTACAACACTTGTTGCGGCATTTACAAATCTGTTTTCAACAGGTGGTGTGCCGCTCTTTTCTATGGCAAGAGGAGCAAAAGAAGAAAAGAAAGCGGAACTTATACTAGGACAGGTTGTATCATTGCTTTTTGTTACATCGCTGGCACTTATGGCGTTATGCTATATATTTAAAAGACCAGTACTGTTCCTTTTCGGAGCAAGTGAAGAAACTTATGTATATGCTGACCAGTATCTTAAAATATATCTTCTGGGAACGATATTTTCAGTGCTTTCAACGGGACTTAACGGATTTATTAATGCACAGGGATATCCTAAAAAGGGCATGATGACAGTTATGCTTGGTGCAATTATTAATCTCATTCTTGATCCAGTGTTCATATATGGGCTTCATATGGGGGTTTATGGTGCAGCAATAGCCACAGTAATAAGCCAGGGCGTGTCTTTTATGTGGGTTTTAAGCTTTTTTATGGGGAAAAAAACATTTTACCATATAAAAAAGGAAAATCTGATTCTTAAAGCAGGGATGGTTGGAAAGATTACATCTCTTGGAATATCAGGATTTGTTATGCAGGGAACTAACTGCCTCGTACAGGTTGTATGTAATAAAATGCTGTTTATGTATGGCGGGGATATGTATGTAGGAATTATGACTGTAATTAATTCAGTCAGGGAGATTCTTTCTGTTCCCGGTAGTACGCTTGGAAGTGGTGCACAGCCTGTTCTTGGCTACAATTATGGTGCAAAGCAGTATGAAAGAGTCAGAAAAGCAATTAGATTCACGGCGGCAATGGGATTTTTATACATGCTCATTGCGTGGCTTGCTGTAATTATATTTCCGAAAGAGATTCTGTCGGTATTCACGACTGATAAGGCTATGATAGTTTCAGGAGAACATGCGTTAAAGCTGTATTTTTTTGGATTCTTTTTTATGTCATTCCAATTCGTGGGACAGTCGACTTTTACAGCACTTGGCTGTGCAAAGAGGGCGGTATTTTTCTCTATATTCAGGAAAGTAATTATAGTTGTTCCGCTTACAATTATTCTTCCTATGCTTGGACTTGGAGTTGAAGGAGTGTTTATTGCCGAGCCGGTATCTAATGCAATAGGCGGTCTGGCAAGCTTTACAACAATGTATTTTACACTTTACAAAAAACTGCCGGAATAGTATTCTAAAGACAATGATAGCAAAGGTGCCATCGCTTCTGTATAGGGAGCGGTGGCTTTTTTAAAATCTTGGAAAGAAGGATAATTTATGGATATATTTGACATAATAGGACCTGTGATGGTTGGTCCGTCAAGCTCACATACAGCAGGTGCTGTCAGAATTGGTTATATTGCAGGAAAACTTATGGGAGAGCCAATTGCAAAAGCAGAAATCCTTTTATATGGTTCGTTTCTGGCAACAGGAAAAGGACATGGAACAAGAAAGGCGCTCGTTGCCGGACTTCTTGGAATGAAACCGGATGATATGAGAATTCCGGACAGTTTTGAGATTGCTAAGGAGCATGGCATAGAGGTTGCTTTCGGAGAATCAGCATTAAGAGATGCACATCCGAATACAGCCCAGATTTTCCTGACATCTGTAACTGGTAAGAATCTTGAAGTTGTTGGTGAATCACTTGGAGGATCACGAATTAATATTGCTCAGATTGACGGAATATCTACGAATTTTTCAGGTGATTATCCGACACTTGTTGTGCATAACATGGATCAGCCTGGACATGTTGCAGAAGTTACATCAATGCTTGCACACAAATCAGTTAATATTGCTGCCATGCAGTTGTACAGGGCTGGCAGAGGCGGCAATTCAGTTATGGTGCTTGAGTGTGACCAGGAAGTGCCAGAGGAGGGAATTAACTGGTTAAGACATGCAGAAGGTGTTGTCAAGGTGACTTATCTTGGCTTGGAATAATCATAATGCAGAATTTGATTAGCATAATTATTGGTGAAAAATGGAGGATTTATGGCAGAATATCATTCAATCAGTGACCTTGTGAAATTAAGTATTAATAATAAGCAGGAATTATGGCAGGTTGTTCTTACGGGACAGGCACATGACAAGCTTATGTCTGAAAGAGATGTATTTGCACAGATGAAAAAGATGTATCAGGCTATGAAGAGCGCAGATGAGCAATATGACCAGCAGTTGAGGTCACCAAGTAAAATGGCTGGTGGTGATGGATATAAAATGCGCATTTATAATGAGTCTGGCAGGAATATATGTGGTGATTTTATTGGTGTGGTTATGGAAAAAGCATTAAAGATGGGGGAATCGAATGCATGCATGAAGAGAATTGTAGCAGCTCCTACAGCAGGTTCATGCGGTGTTATTCCAGCTGTATTACTGTCTTATGAAAAATGTTTTGGTGTTACAGAAGATGAATGTGTAAAAGCGTTATTAATTGCGGCAGGAATAGGTGCGGTAATTGCTGAAAATGCATCTATTGCAGGAGCAGCAGGAGGCTGTCAGGCAGAGATTGGTTCTGCAAGTGCAATGGCAGCGGCGGGACTGGCTTATATGCAGGGAGCAGATAGTGAAGGATGTGCAAATGCCCTGGCACTTGCTTTAAAGAGTATGCTGGGGCTGACATGTGATCCGGTTTGCGGATTAGTTGAGGTTCCATGTATAAAGAGAAATGTTTCTGGGGCAGTCAACGCAATTACGGCGGCACAGATGACAATGGCAGGTATAAAGAGCGTAATTCCTGCAGACGAGGTTATAGATTCCATGAGAAGAATCGGTAATGATATGCCGGTATGTCTTAAAGAAACAGGTGAAGGGGGACTGGCAATAACACCAACTGCAAAAGTGTATAAGCAAAAGTTAAATAATATTGACAACTAATGTCACAAAAGTTGACGAAAAACTGACAAAAAATACTGTTTTTTAAAAAAAAATGGCAAAAAATCTGTTGAATGACAAAAATAATATGCTATAATATAGATGATTGTAAAAGAGATTGAATTTGTTTGAATGAATTTGAATGATTTTACAATTAACATTACACACAGATATAAGGATAACTCCATAATTCCTTATATTTGACTATATTTCTATCCCCTCTACTCATCCCCGGTTCCCCCAGAACCGGGGAAGTTTTTTATGCGCGGATAGCGAGGAGAATATAAAAATGCGCTGTAATCATGCTTGCATGAATTGAAACTTTTTTACATGTGGGCATCAGTATATGCTATAATTACACAATATGTTTACATTCAGACAATACCGGCTATGAGTAAATAAATAATCAGAGGATGGAGTTAGTTATGACACGAAAAGAACTTAATGAAATTAAATCACAATATACATTAGAGGATTGTGGAATATTAAGGTTATGCGGATGCTATGTTGATGGTGAGCGAAATAAGATAACACAGTTTAATGAGAATTTTCTTAATCTTCCAGAAGAGGAGAAGCATAAATATTTTGATATATTTAAGAAGACTCTTTCAGGAACACCAGGAAAGAATCTGGTTGATATGAAGTTTAATGTCGATGCGTATGCTGATGAGGGCGCAAGAACATTTTTAATGAACTTAAGAGACAGCGGACTTAAGGATGACAGACTTCTTAACGAATTCTATGACAGGATTATCAATAATTACAGCTATGTTGGTAATTATCTGATTCTTCTAATTAATCAGGTATATGATATTCCGGCGGTTACTACTGATAATATAGAGATGGATGATGCATCTGATGAGGTTTACAGCTACATTTTATGCAGTATATGTCATGTGAATCTTTCTAAGTCGGGGCTTGGGTATGATGAGGAGGACAATAATTTCCACGATAAGAAGCAGAATCATATGGTAGATGTACCGGATGTGGGATTTCTGTTCCCGGCATTTAATAAGAGAAGTGCAGATGAGGATATGACACTTTTCTATACTAAAGATGTCAGTGAGTTTGAGGACGGGCTTATCGACTGCCTGCTTGACTGTGCGGTTCCGCTTCCTGCAAAGCAGCAGAAGGAAACATTTACATCACTTGTTAATGAGGCACTTGGTGAAGAGGCTGACCTTGAGATTGTGAAGAATATTCATGAAAATCTTGAGCAGATTATAGAAGAGAAGAAGCAGGAAAGTCCGGCACCGGTTATGCTTGATAAAACTGAGATGAAGGATCTGTTGGAAAAAAGTGGTGTTAAAGAAGAAAAGCTTGAGAATTTCGAGGAACACTTTGAGATGGCTGCCGGTGAACATGGAAAGCTTGTTGCATCAAATGTTTCATCTGGTAAGAAATTTGAAGTGAAAACGCCGGATGTTGTCATAAAGATTAATTCAGATAAGACAGATATTGTGAGTACACAGGTAATTGATGGAAGACAGTGCCTTGTAATTCAGATTGACGAGAGACTTGAGGTTAATGGGATTTCAGTTAATCCTGATACAGGTGAGGTTATAGACAGAACCGCTGAGGGATATGTAGAAGAATGATTATGGAGGATGAGTCTGTATGACATTGAAGAAGTTGCTGCATAATTTCAATGGGCATCTGCACACGGTTAATTCCCACAGAAGGCTGGTGAGAAAATACTGCTTTAAGCTTGGATTATACAGGCAGGGAATGATGCATGATTTGTCAAAATATTCACCATCGGAGTTCATACCAGGAGTTAAGTACTATCAGGATGGACACAGAAGTCCTAATAATGCCCAGCGTGAAGATGAAGGTGTTTCAAAGGCATGGCTGCATCATAAGGGTAGGAACAAACATCATTTTGAATACTGGATAGATTACGATGTCGATGGTAACAGCACTATTCTTGCAGGAATGAAAATGCCTGTGAAATATGTTGCTGAGATGTTTTGCGACAGAGTTGCAGCGAGCAGGATATATAATAAAGACAAGTACAAGGATTCAGATCCATTGGATTACTATATTAAGGGGCTTGGGCATTATATTATGCATCCGGAAACAGATGCACTTCTTCATAATCTTTTGAAGATGCTTGCTGATAAAGGGGAAGAGTATACATTTTCATATATAAAAGAAAATGTGCTTAAGAAAAAGAAAACAGGCGGATTTTAACATTTTTTTGGTGAAACTTAAATATTTTGACAAGAAAAAGGTTTTTAAAATTGGCGTAATGGTGTATAATTTAAAGAACAATATGAACAAAAGATTGTTCTGGTGAATAATTTAATAAGAGGAAAGGGAGGTCTTATAATGGGGAAAATGCATACTAAGGCCGAAAGAGCTGAAAAAGTTAAAGAGATTAAGGCTGAGAATAGTAAGAAGGTAAAAGAGGTCAGGGCAAAGAAGAAAGAGCTTGATGCTGAGGTTAAGAAGAAAGCCAGACAGGTTGCCGCCGATGGAAAGAAGAGAAGAGCTGGTATTACATTCAGACTGGTTATGCTTGCTATTGTACCGGTAATTGTTATGGTACTGGGGCTTATTACAACTACAGTCTTCAGTCTTAAGTCAGGACTGGAAGAAGAGGCCATGGATGGACTTGAGCTGTTAAGCGGGGCAGTACAGAGTTCTTATGAGGATATTAAAGGTAACTATGAATATAAGAACGGTAGATTATTCAAGGGTGGCGAAGAATTGACTATTAAACCGGCTGCACTTGATATATATGTCAAGAACTCCAAGAATGATGTCCAGGTTACACTTACATATGGAACCAAGAGAGTTCTTACAACGCTTACTGATAATAAGGGAGCAAGATTAACGGGAACAGATATATCAAGTGAAGTGTGGGATGTAGTTAAGACGGGAAAGACATATAGAGATACTAATTATAAGGTAGATGGAAAGAGATACTGTGCAGTATATGTGCCACTAAAGGATAATAATCAGGTTGTAGGATGTGTATTTGCAGGACAGCCTACATCAGATATTACAAACTATATAATGCAGAAGGTTGGAACAATGCTTATAGTTTCTGCAGTAGTACTTATAGTAGTAGGAATTGTGGCAACATTTATAGCACAGAGTATTTCAAAGTCGATTAAGAGAGCAAGTGTATCTGTAACGAAAGTTGCCGGAGGAGATCTTACAGTAGAGGTTGATAAGACTGTACTTAAGAGACAGGATGAAATCGGAGACATGGGCAGAGCCCTTGAAACTCTTATAATTAAGTTAAGAGAAATTGTTGGAAGTCTTGCGAAGTCTGCAACAGATCTTGGTGAGTCAGGTAATTCAATTGACTCTATGGCTTCACAGTCAAGTGTTGCTGCAGGAGAAATCAGTACAGCAGTAGAAGAGATTTCTAAGGGTGCAGTATCACAGGCAGAAGATATTGAGACAGCAACTAATGAAATTATGACAATGGGTGAACAGATTACTCAGATAGTTAATAATATTGCTGACCTTACAAAGACATCTAGGAACATGGAAGAAGCCGAAAATGCTTCACAGGATACAATGATTGAATTAAGTGATGCAGTACAGAGAACTACTGATGCAGTTGCAAGAATTGCAAAACAGATAGAGACAACTAATGAATCGGTAGATAAGATTGGCAATGCTGCTTCACTTATTGCAGATATTGCAAGCCAGACAAGCCTGTTATCACTGAATGCTTCTATTGAATCTGCAAGAGCAGGAGAAGCAGGAAAAGGATTTGCAGTTGTTGCATCAGAGATTCAGAAGCTTTCATCACAATCTGACAGCACAGCAAGTAAGATTCAGGAGATTATTACAGATCTCCAGAATGATTCGAAAGAAACACTTGAGGTTATGAGAAGTACAGAAGTTCTTGTAAGAGAGCAGTATGAAAAGCTTGCAGCAACTAAGGAAAGATTTAAGGAAGTTGGTAATGGCATTAATGTTTCAAAGCATGGAACAGATGTTATCAAGGGAAATGCACAAGTATGCGACAGTTCAAGAGTTACCGTTGTTGATGTAATATCTAATCTTTCTGCTATATCAGAAGAGAATGCTGCTTCAACACAGCAGACAACATCTTCTATGCAGGAGCTTAATGCAACTATTAATATTCTTGCAGAAACAGCAGCTAAGGTTAAGGAAGTATCAGACCAGCTTAATGAAGATATGAAGTATTTTAAGATGTAATCAGAATAAAAATTACCGGTTAAGTTTGTTATATTACGAACTTAACCGGTATTTTTTATGCTTTTTCTAGTACATTTATTAATTCTTTGAGCTGTGCCCGGATTTTCTTACGATTGATATCCGAATAACCAATTTCGTTAGCAATATGGTAAAGATATTCCTGAAAGTTCTGTACAATCTGTGGATGATTGAAGTCAAAAACCATGCTTGGCAGGGCTGTACGGATAAGCATTGCCTCAGATCCTTCGTTAACAATTATACATACGTTATCATCTGGATCATATTGTATCGGAACAAAGAAATAGTCAGGATGTGTATCCATAATTCTTATAATATTCTGCAGATGCTTTGCATATGAACGGGGCGTGTAATATACAGCTGTCTGTTGTCTTACAACAGGGAAAATAACCGGAACATGGCCAGCTATAACTTCTTCAGCAGTTGCCAGTGGACATATATCAACATTGCGTAAATCATCAAATACAGTGGATAACTGGTAAGAGGTACGCAGATTTACACCAAGGCTGTCAGGATTATTATTAAGAAACTCTGTTATCAGCTCTTCCGGCATGGCTGCTGGAGGAAGACTCAATCCCTTCTGGATATGGTTTACATGGGTGTTTAATATACGGTGGAAACACTCAGAAACATCCTCTGCTGATTCATATATATTCATGGTTGGCCTGCAGTAGGATAAAAATGTTTTGAATTCATTCTCTTTTATTGAAACAACTGCAGGTTCGGTTGTCATAACAGTAAATGAATTATCACTTACCGTTGAAAGACAGTCAGAGTAAACTGCAACATGCGGAGGATAAATTATGCTTATTTTTGAAAACAGATTATCACGCATGCGAGGATAGTAGTAAGATTTCACCCGTCCGGTAATATATGCCGGAACCCAGTAGAAAAACTCTTCAAAAAACTGAGTGGTATTAACAGGAGAAGGGGAAATCTGGCATATAGTATATCCATAATCTATCAATCTGAGCAGAAGCTTCTGTATAGAATTAAGAATTTCCTTATTATCAAATATACTGTAAACATCATCATCAATCCATACATATACTGTACCGTGGTCTTCAAGGGTAAGAAGATGGTTGATAAAACTGATAACAGCCTGTTTTTTCCTTCGGACTTATAAAGAATACTGGTAGCATTGGGAATTACGTCAATGGATTTTATTCCCATAATATTATTAGTGCCTGATGAAGAGATATTTTCATTAAGAATGCCGTCAACCAGTGTATTGGTCTGAGGAAGCTCATCCGCCAGCCACTGGTAAAGCATGTCTGAATATTCAGGCAATGGTCTGGAATGATTGAATCTGCTATAATCAGATGCAAGAGCCAAAGCCTTTCTTTGATAGCTGAGTTTAATTGAAGCGGCAAAATAGTCCGACATTCGTCTTAAAATTTCCTTATTACGAGGACATTTTCTCTTACCACTGCGATACAGGCTTACAGCAGAATTATCGATGCCAACAGCACCAGCCAGAGTTGTGTTGTTAGTGTTAGTTATATCCATGAGAAATTTGAATTTGTCATTAAAAGTCATAAGCTCCCCCTTATGCAAATGCGTGAACGCCAGAAATAATAAGCGTTGTAAGTGTGCGTGCCATTTCATCAAGAGTGATACCATCAGGGTTGATTATCCATTCATAATACGCGGAAACCATTCCGCCAGCGACAAAGTTAGAAATCAGAGGATATTGCTCAGAAGGAACATTCATCTTAATATCCTTGTCTGTCAGCTCTTTGAGAAGAGTTTCCTGCAATGCTTTCTGGAGTCTGTTAAAAAGCAGGCTTCCATTGTCCGAAGCAAAAAGGTTTCTTGCAATATCTGCATCAGACATAATTGTATTAAGAAATGCAAATAAAGTCTGAGGTGAAAACATATTATAATCCTCAGACATAGCACACAAAAGATCTTTAAGAGATGTTATAAGCTCATTAATTCCTTCATCAAGAACATCATTGACAGTTGAATAATATGTGTAAAATGTTTTTCTGTTAATGTCAGCCTGTGCAGCAAGCTCAGTAACTGTTATTGAATTTAACTTTTTCTTCTGCATAAGCTCAACAAGTGCTTCGTAAATCGCTTTTTTAGTTTTTAGAATTCTGCGGTCAGCTTTAATTTCATGTGCAGAAGTAAAACTGATTTCTTCAGATTTTGCCATAATAAACTCCTATTAATCAGATTATAAAATATATATAAAATTGTTATGAAAATACTATGAAAAATGTATTTTGCAGTTAACTATATTGTACAACATTTGCAAATGATAGTAAACAAAATACGACAAAATGTTACATAAGTGCCAAAAAGAAATTAATTGACCTTTGAAAATATTTGTTAAAAAACATACAATGCTGATTGGAAACATATTGTATGATATTGGAACATTTGTGTATTAACTTGTGATTAAATAGTAATACGCGGATAAATGATTTGACAGCAAGAGGTATCAAATGAGAAAGAAAAATGCATTTATTAATGTAACAGCCAGTATGGGGAGAGGTCTTTTATACGCTTACCTGTATATTATGTTCAGACCTAAGATATGTTATCAGAGCAGAAAAGCTAAAGAGGAAATTGAAAAAGGCGGAGTCATATTTATTGGCAATCATGTGGGACATAATGACGGACAGATGTTTTATATGCTGTTTAAGAACAGTGTCCTTATAATAGCCAAAGACTGGGCTGATAAGAAGATTCTAAAGTGGCTTACAAGCGGTGGTAAGTTTATTTCTGTAGACCGCTTTGGAACAGATATTACATGGATAAGAGGAGCATCGGAGCATCTTCGTGCAGGAGATAATATGATAATTTTCCCAGAAGGACATACTTCTAAGACAGGGGTTATGGATGAATTCAAGCCGGGCTTTGCAATGTTGGCAGTTATGTCAGGTGCAAAAATTGTTCCGGTATATAATGACGGAGAATATCATAAGCTGTTTGGGAAGAGACTTAAGCTGTATGTTGGCGAGCCGATGGAACTTACTAAAGAGGGAAAAGGGCTTAATGCGGAGTATCTCGCAGGTGAGTGTGCGAGGTTTCGGGAGGCAGTGGAGCAGCTCGGAAGGTAGTGACAGGACGGACTGGGCTGCGTCCGGCTGAGAAGCGTGCGGACTGAGGGGGTATGGCGTTTTGAAACGCGCTCCCGCTCGGTCTCGGACGCAGCGGTACTAGGCTCATCTGTGTAGGGAGTGCGGGCTGTTGAAAGCAAGCTTTCACCGCCCTCCCTACACACGGATTCACCAAGTGCCGGCGTCCTCAAACGGTTTCAAAACGCCATACCCTCTCAGCCCTTCGTTCCCACCCGGCTCGCAGCCCCTGAGGTGAGGTCTGGCCGCCGGAGGCGGGCAGCAGTGGAGGGGGGAGTACCCACCGACCGGGCTGCCTCCTGCGGAGGGACGTCCTGTGGTGCGATCTGGATGCCGGAGGCAGACAGCAGTAGTGGGGTGAATGACAGACGAACGGGCAGCCAGCCTCCGGCTGGCGACCCCGCATTTAGTTAATAAAATCCGGGAAGGTGTCAGTCGTAGGTTCACGGTTTATGGGTTTGTGTGGAAAAAACCGTCTGAGGACGCCGGCACTTAGCAAATGCGAGGTGCGAGGACGAAGTCCTCGCACCGAAGCAGGAGCTTAGTGACCGCTGCGTCCGAAGCCGAGCGGGAGCGTGTTTTTGGAGCATAAACCCATAAACCGTAAACCGTCCGTCGTCTGCACACCCCACCCACCGGATTTCATAAAATAAATCAAAAGGAGATTTTATCATGGTATTTGAGAAATTAAAGGAAATTTTTGGAAGGGTTATGCCACAGTGCGACCCGGCAACTATTACAATGGACAGTGTTCTTGCAACAGATTTAGGAGTTGATTCTCTTAATATGATGTTACTTGCTATTACTGTTGAGGATGAGTTCAAGATCAGATTCAGTTCTGATGCCAAGCTTGAAACTGTTAAAGATATTGTTGATTATGTAGAAGCTAACGTTAAATAAGAGGCGCTTATGAGCAAAGTAAAGACAGGGCTTGTACTGGAAGGCGGGGCTATGAGAGGTATTTTCTCAGCCGGAGTTCTTGATTACATGCTTAAGAAGGACATTTATTATGACTATGTTATAGGTGTGTCTGCGGGGGCAGGTAATGCAGTAAACTATGTATCCAGACAGGAAGGAAGAACGAAAAAGATAATTACCCATGAAAATGCTGAAAGCTATTATGGAGTCGGACAGCTTTTCGAGAATAAGAAGATTCTTAATCTTGAAATGCTGGTAGCCGAATATGCACTTAAAGATATTCCTTATGATTTTGACACATTTTTCGCATCTAAGACAGAGTGTGAGAGTGTTGTTGTTAATTGCGAGACTGGAAAGGCTGAGTATAAAGGGAATTTTAAGACTAAAGATGAATTCCTGAAGTGTCAGATGGCAAGCTGCTCTGTACCATTTATATGCGAACCTGTTGAAATTGACGGCTATCATTATCTTGATGGAAGCATCATTGATTCGATACCGGTTGAGAGAGCAGTTGAGAAAGGGTGCGATAAGATTGTTGTTGTACTTACCAAGCCAGAGGGTTCTAAGCCTACGGATTATTCTAAGGTAAAGAAGCTTATCGAGTGGAGTTACAAGAAATACCCAGAGCTTTGTGAGGTTATGGCACACAGAAGGCAGGCTTATGACAGGCAGGATAAGTTCATGAAAAAGCTTGTGGAAGAGGGGAAAGTCTTTGTTATCCGTCCGGAGGAGCAGATGATAAGACACTTTGAGAATAATAATGAAAAACTTCTTCAATGCTATCAGTATGGATATGACACGATGAGAAAACAGTTTAGAACATTTGAGAAGTTTATGGAGGACAAATCCTCTCCTCGCTAGAGAGGCTCGGATTTTCCTGCGGAAAACAAGGAGGATTAATAATGAAGGTTTTAGTAGTAAACGGAAGCCCTAAAGGACCTAAGAGTAATACTATGCAGATGACGAATGCGGTTCTTAAGGGACTTAAGGAGACTAATCCAGAAGCAGAGATTGAGCTTCTTACAGTTAAAGATATGGATATTAAGCCATGTATGGGATGTATGAGCTGTTGGGGAAAGACAGCAGGTCAGTGTGTTATCAATGACGTTATGCAGGATGTTCATGTCAAGTTCATGAACGCTGACGTTATTATATACAGCTTCCCATTGTATTTCTTTGGCATGCCGGGTCCAATGAAAACATTTGTTGACCGAATCATGCCACTTATGGAGACTTACAAGGGTAAGGTAAGAGATATCGGTGATGATGCATTTCACGAGTTCCGTTATGATATGGGTGATAAGAAGTATTATGTTATATCATCATGCGGATATGGAAGAACATATGAGATATATGACGCACTTATCAAGGAATTTAATTTTATCTATGGCAAAGGCAGATATCAGGCTCTCCTTTGTCCACAGAGTGAAATGTTTGCAATTCCACCAATGGTAAACCAGATTAATGAATATCTTAAGAGATATACAGAAATTGGTAAGGTTATGGGAAAAGGTGAGGATATCCCTCAGGATATGATTGATTATGCTTCGCAGCCAATGATTCCACAGAGAGCATTAGAGAAGCTTATGAACAATTACTGGGATGCAGTTACACCAGAGAATCCTCTTCCGGCTCCTAATTTAAGATAAGAGGCGGGTTATGAAAACATACTACATGTTTGGTGACTCACTTATGCGAGGAGTTATGCCGGATGAAGCATGGAATTATCACAGCTCAGATGCAATTGGATTTGAGGCAATGCAGGCACAGTATAATATGAAGTTTTTAAATTTTGCGATGCCGACATTTACATCAGAGAGAGTAAAAATGTGGCTTACACAGATAATGTCAAGTCATCTGGTACCTGATGTGGCATTTCTTGAATGCGGCGGTAACGACTGCGACTATAACTGGAAGTCAATATGTGAGGGCAGATGTGATTATGAACATAGGCACAGAGTTGCCCCACAGGATTTTAAGAAGAATTATGAGGATATGATACATTTGTTACAGGAAAAGGGAGCAGCAGTAACAGCAGTAATTGCACCACCGATTGCTATTGAAGTGTATCTGTCGCATCTGCTTAAAAGTGGAGCAGACAAAGATATTATGTCAGAATATGTGAACTCAGTTCAGCAGATGCAGGATGAATATGCCGGATACGGTGACATAATGAGAGACACAGCTAAAGAAAACGGCTGTGAAATATTAAGTCTTCGTGAGAGCTTTCTTGCACTTGGCAACATGAAGGCATATTATAGTAAGGATGGGATGCATCCTAATGAGGCAGGATATGCACTTATTCGTGGTGATTTCGAAAAATATTTTGCATCTGCAGCAGGTATTATATAGAAAGATGAGGAATTATAATGTTTAATCTGCGTTTCAAATGTACTGTTATATCAAGCTGGCACATGGTGCTTCATGCTGTACCTAAGGCTAATAAAATGATTGCCAACAAGAACCGTTATTCAGAAACTGAACGGTTTGTGTATGCCAAGTGGATTATTAATTACATGAGAAAGCATGCCAGAACAAGAACCAGAGTGTATGGCAGAGAAAATATTCCAACGGACAGCAATTACATAATGTATCCTAATCATCAGGGCAAATATGATGCACTGGGAATTATTCTTGCACAGGAAAAGCCGTGTGGTGTCCTCTGGGGAAAGAAGCAGGCTGAAAGACTTATGAGCCGTCAGGTATGTGGTCTTATTGATGCAGTTGTTATTGATCTTGATAATAACCGTGACAAGGTAAGGGCTATTATGGATGTTACCAGACAGGTCAAGTCAGGAAGGAATTTCCTTATATTTCCTGAGGGAGGTTACACTGACAATAAGAATGAACTTCAGGAATTTCAGGCTGGCTGCTTTTCGTGCAGCTTACAGACTAAGACACCTATCGTTCCTATAGCACTTTTTGATTCGTATAAATCCATGAACAGCAATACATTTGAAAGAGTAGATACACAGGTACATTTCTTAAAGCCAATTCTTTATTCAGAGTATGGCGAGCTTAAGAAAAAAGAGGTCGCTGAGCTGGTTAAGAGCAGGATTGAGGAAAGAATGGCTCAGATTAAGGCTGGGAAAATTAATGAAAGCTATGAATTAATTGGATAATAAAAACACAGGCTCAGGGAAATAATATGTTCCCTGAGTTTTTTGACCAAATTCTAAAATATTCGTATCAATGGTTGACATGTTCTAAGTACATTGATAAAATATTTAAGGTTTACTTAATAATAAGATAGTATAAGGAATAGTATGTTGTTTGGTAATAATAAGAAAAATGCAGAGTATATCGTTGATGTACATTGTCATATAATGCCAGGGATAGATGATGGTTCAAGAGATATAACAGAAACTCTTGAGATGCTTAAGATAGCACAATCAGAGGGAATTACACACATGATTGCTACTCCACATTTTAAAAGTGGGCATCGTAATGCTTCACCGCAGAATGTTAAGAAACTTATTCAATCTGTTGGAAAGGAAGCAGCCGCACAGGGAACAGATATTAAGCTTTACCAGGGCAATGAGATTCTGTTTCATGATGAGATGTGTGAGGAACTTGATAATGGAAGGATAAGCAGAATAAACGGAACTGATTATGTTCTTGTTGAATTCATGCCATCTGATCCATATCAGTATATAAGAAATTCTCTTGATGAGATTATGAGTGAGGGATATCAGCCTGTTATAGCACATGTTGAAAGATATGGATGTATGGTTGATGACATTGAGAATGTCAGGCGACTCAGCCGCATGGGGGTAGAGATTCAGGTTAATGCATCAAGCATTACCGGAGATACAGGTAAAGAAATTAAGAAGTTTGTACATAAGCTATTAAAAGAACAGCTTGTTGATTATGTAGGAACAGATGCCCATCGTTGTGAGGGCAGCAGAACACCTATGATGAAAGAGTGCAGCAGGATGCTTTATAAAAAATATGATGAGGGGTATGTTGACAGTATATTATATGGCAATGCATTTGACAGGCTGTTAGCAGATACGAATAATTAAAGGAGAATTAATGATGGAAACTAATAAGAGTACAGATGAGATTGAAATCAATCTTGGAGAAATATTTGCGTTATTGCTTCATAAGGTGTGGATTATAATACTGGCAGCTGTTGTATGCGGTGCAGTAGGATTTCTTTACAGCTATTTTCTTATAACACCTCAGTATCAGTCTACAACTAAGGTTTACATCCTTAATAAGCAGAACAGTACATCAGTTACTTATAGTGATGTACAGCTTTCAACAACTCTTTCTAAGGATTATGAACAGCTTGTTACAAGCCGTTATGTTATAGAAGGTGTTATTAAACAGCTTAATCTGGATGAAACTTATGAAAGCCTTGTTGGAAAGGTATCTGCAACTAATACAGATGATACACGAATAATTGCTATTACAGTAATAAATCCGGATCCTCAGCAGGCCCAGAAGGTTGCTAATGCGGTAAGAGATCTTGCAGCACAGCATATTACACAGGTTATGGATATTGAGGCTGTTAATGTGGTTGATTCAGCTAATCTTCCAACAAGCCCTGTTTCACCATCAGTTCCTAAGTGGACACTGATTGGAGCTGCTATTGGTATTATAATTGCGGTTGCCGTTGTTGTTATACAGCATTTGCTTGATGATTCTATTAAGAGTTCTGAGGATATCGAAAAATATTTAGGTATCAGTACACTTGCACTTATTCCTATGAATCAGGCTGAGGAAGAAACTGCCAGCAGAAGGAGGTCTCCCCGGAAAGGTAAAGAGAAAGTAGTACTTGGCACTGATGATGAGAAGGCAAGAAGTTTTAAATCATCTGATATTAATAAGAACACTAATAACAAGAACAGTAAAAGAAATGCTGATGGCATAGAGTTTATGGAGGACTAGAGATGCAGGAGTTTTCAGTAAAACAGAGCAACCTTGATTTCAGGACCAGAGAAGCTTATAAGATGTTAAGAACTAACATAGAATTCTCTGGTGATAATAATAAGGTAATATTTATAACAAGCAGTACACCAAGTGAGGGAAAGAGTACAGTATCTTTTGAGCTTGCTATGTCTTTTGCACAGAATGGTATGAAGACACTGCTTATTGATGCAGATACAAGAAAGTCAGTTATGAAGAACAGAGGTAAGAAGGGTAAGATTAAATATGGGCTTACTCATTATCTTTCAGGAAAGAATGAACTTAAGGATGTTATATGCGTAAGTGATGTTCCTAATTTCTGCATGATATTTGCAGGACCTGTACCACCTAACCCAAGTGAGCTTGTAGGTAACGACAGATTTGCCAAGATGGTAGAAGAAGCAAGAGCTACATTTGACATGATTATTATTGATACACCACCAATAGGAAGTGTTATCGATGCTGCTGTTATTTCTAAAGTATGTGATGGCGGAATTCTTGTAATCGGAGCAGGTGATATAAGCTATAAGTTTGCAAGAAAGTCTAAGGAACAGCTTGAGATGACAGGGTGCAAGCTTCTTGGCTGTGTACTTAATAAAGTTGATATGGCAGGAAATTCTTATTATGGTAAGTACTATGGCAAATATTATGGCAAGTACTATGGACATGGGGATAATAATTAGTTATTGAGATGATGGCGGCACATAAGTCAAATGTGTCGTCTTTTTTAGATTTAAGAAAGAATGTATGTATGAAGAAGATATTAAAATATACTGGACTGTCAATAAGTATTATTATGCTTACAGTATCTGTGGTGTTTATAGATCTTTTAATAAATGTCAGGGTTGTTCCAGTTAAATATTGCATCATTGCTGCAGTAGTGCTTGTTATACTAACGGCAGTAACAGCATTTACACAAAAGTGGTTTGTTCCAGGAATTATTACGAAGATAATTGCCATTATTATGATTGTTGTGCTTATTATGGGAAGCATTTACCTTAATCAGACAAGACATATGATAAACAAGATTACAACAACTCAGGAAGAAAAAATTGTTATGGGCGTGTATGTCCTTAACGACAGCGGATATGACAGCGTAGATATGCTTAATAATAAATCCATTGGTATAGGAACAGCTGTGGATCGTGAAAGTACTGATGAGCTTATTAAAAAGATGGGTGCAGGTGGATTTATGGCGGAGTATCCAGAGTATTCTAATATAATGGAGCTGGCAGATGCTTTGCTGCAGGGACAGATTGATGCTGCCATTATGAAAACAAGCAGTATTGAAATGATTGATGAGATGGGAGATTTCATCGGGTTTGCGTCAGATGTGAAGCTTATATATAGTGGTGAATTTACAATTAAAGTGGCAACGACAGAAGAGAATGTTATAGATAATTATCTTTCAAGTGATGATGTTATAAATGTATATATATCAGGAATTGATTCAAGAGGCGGTATTAATGAGGTGAGCCGTAGTGATGTCAATATTATTATGTCTATTAATAAGAAGACACACAATATTCTTATGATTAATACGCCAAGAGATTATTATGTTCCACTTTCTATATCCAATGGTGTCAGGGATAAGCTTACACATGCAGGTGTTTATGGAATTGAGTGTTCCAGAAATACTCTGGAGATGCTTTATGGTATCCAGATTGATTATTATGTAAAAGTTAATTTCAGTGGATTTGAGAAAATAATTGATTCACTCGGAGGTGTTGATGTGACACTTGATTATTCAGCAACTCTTAGTCAGGCTGGAAATCTCACAGTACATAATGGTGTTAATCATTTTAATGGTGAGCAGGCACTTGCATTTGCAAGAGAAAGATACGCATATTTAGATGGGGACAGACAGAGAGGCCGTAACCAGATGATGATAATGGAGGCAGCAATTAAAAAAGCTTGTTCTCCGGCAATTATATCAAATTATACATCTGTATTATCAGAAGTATCTAAAAATGTAATTACAGATATGAGTTACGACTTTATTGCAGATCTTGCACAGACACAGCTTAATGATATGGCAGCATGGAATATTACACAGATAAGTGTTACGGGAGTTGGAAGTTATTCATCAACAACATATTCAATGCCAGAGTGGTCGTTATACATAATGGTACCTGATGAGGAAAGTGTGGAGAATGCAAGGGAGCAGATAAGAGATAATTATAATTAATATTTTAACGAAAAACATAGAAACTTATATGAAGGTATGATATTATTTTATTATGAAACATACGTGTTAATTGAATAGAGAAAGGAATTGACTATATGAGAATTAAAAGGTTATCAGCGTTATTATTAAGTGCACTTCTTATTACAAGTCCTATTGGATATATGACTGTAAATGGAGACGCAATTGATGCAAAAGATTATTCGCAGCAGGTACAGTCTGTGGATTCTGCGTATATAGGAAGTTACATACCAAGTAGTCTTGATAGTGATGCTCCGGTATATGTATCGGATATTGCAACATATGCACAGAGAAATGTACCATCGGCATACCCAGAGGATGTTTCTTCATATAAGAAGGAACACCCATCAAGAAATCAGAATCCTTATGGAACATGTTGGGCATTCTCGTCTATAGGACTTGAAGAATTTGACCTTATAGCTAAGGGTCAGAGAGATTCTAGTGTTGACCTGAGTGAATTGCAGCTTATACATTTTACATTTAACTCAGTTATTGATCCGCTCGGTGGAACCAAAGGGGATTATTCTAAGTATTATAATAATAATACCAGCATGTCATATCTGGAAAAGGGTGGTAACTACGAGTATGCAGTAAAGAGACTCAGCCAGTGGGTAGGAGCTGTCAATGAATCAGATGTTCCATATGCTGATGCCCAGACAGTATATAATAATGGTCTTGATAACAAATATGCTTATGATTATGATGTGGCACATTTACAGAATGCATACAGGATTAATGTTAAGGAGCAGCCAGATGTTGTTAAGCAGCAGATTATGGAGCATGGTGCTGTTGGTGCAAGCTATACTCATTATTATGCAGGAGAGAACCACCTTAATAATTCATATTATGATATGCAGGGAATTGTAAGCTCAGGTGGTGGACATGCAGTTATGATTGTGGGTTGGGACGATAATTATTCCAGGGATAATTTTGCGACAACTACAAAGCCTTCAAATAATGGTGCATGGCTTATAAGAAACAGCTGGGGAGATTATTTTGATTATTTCTGGATGTCATATGAAACTTATTCGCTTGCAGATACTGTTTGGGTATTTGATATGTCAGCAGAGGATGGGCTGGATAATAATTATCAGCTTGATGGCGGGTTGCATACAGCAACAGTAGGATATTATACAGGTGCAGCTAATGTATTTTATGTATCAGAAAAAGAAGGTGTTGCATCTGAAACTCTTAAGTCAGTATCTTTATCTTTTACACAGACAGCAGATGTTGGATATACAATTGATATATATACTGACCTTAAGGATGCCACCAACCCGCTAAGCGGGACTAAGCATGCTGAGGCGAGTACAAGTGGAAGAACAACTTTTGCAGGAATACACACTATTCCTCTGGAGGAAGAAGTGATTCTCAATCCTGGAACTTATTATGCAGTTGTTGTAAATATTGATAAGAAGGCATTTGAAGTTGAATATTCGTATTCAGAGAGCACTAATCCGGGGAAAACTGATGATAAGATGGTCTGGGAAAATGTAGTAAGCTATGATTCTGACTGTGAAGGAAGCTATTATTATAATGGTTATGGCAGATATGGAAAATATTATTATAACTTCTGTATAAAAGCATTTACATCAAATAATGTTGATTTGGGTGATGTATTAGAAGGATATACATTAAGTATGGACGGAAAGATTGATATGAATTTCTATATGAACCTTCCGGATAAGCTGGTTAATGACAGCAGCACATACATGGAATTTACTATGCCTGATGGAAATGTGTCAAAGGTTATGTTAGCTGACGCAAGAAAGACATCCGACGGTTTGTATGTGTTCTCTTGCGGAATAGCTGCAAAGCAGATGGCTGATAAGGTAAGTGCCAGAATCGTAAGTAATGGGGTTAAGGGTGAAGTTCATACATACTCAGTAACAGATTATGCTGAATCTGTAATTAATGCTGCAAGTGGAGTTTATTCTGATAAAGCTGTAAATGCAGTTAAAGCAATGCTTAATTATGGAACAGCTGCACAGCAGTATTTTGGATATAACACAGATAATCCTGCCAATTCTATAATGACGGATGATGATAAGAATATGGATATGGTTGGATTCAATACATATACAGGAAAGCTGGTTAATGCAGACAGTGTTTCAGGAATAAGCTATTATGGAAGTTCTCTTGTTCTTGAATCAGATACAATATTAAGGAATTATTTTGAGTTATCAGACGGATATAATATTGATAATTATACATTTTATGTGAAGGATAAAGATGGAAACAAGAATATCATTGTTCCACAAAAGACAGATGCTTCATTATATTATATAGATATCAGTAATGTGAAAGCGTATGAGCTTGCTGATAATGTTAATATATACGTTCAGAAGAATGGAGATAGTGAAGATAAAATAATGATGCTTGAGTATGGTGCATATGTTTACGCCAGATATGTCGATAAATATTTAGATAATATAGCACTAAAGAATCTTATGACGGCAATGTATCATTATTGCAATGCTGCTACAGAATATGCAAATATATATTGATATTTTTAATATGTGACTATATAATAATTAGCAAGGCTCATTTTGAAATATGAGCTGATTAGCGTATTTCAGTTGGGGAAAGTATATTTTAATATGAAGTATTAATACACGACTTGTTATGAAAAGTTAAAAAATAGCGGGGAGGGTAAGACCAATTAACGTATGGTTAATGTAAACAAAACCAAAGAGAGTATTCAGAATGTTTTAATATTTATTACAGATGCAATAGCGCTTATAATGTCTTATTACATGTCTGGTTTTATATGGCTGATGGAAATAAGAAATAATACATTTTCATATGTAATGAAAGTGCTTAATGGCAATATAGTCACAATTATTATAGCTGTATTAATAGCTGCTTTATTCTGTAACATTAAAGGCGATGTACTTAATCGTGGCAAATTTGAAGAACTTGCTTCTGTTATGAAGAAAAGTCTTATTTCATCAGCTGTTATAGCTGTTTATGAACTTTTGAGTAAAACTGCACAGGGTGTTCCAAGAAGTGTGTATGTAATTACATTTTTTATGGGAACAGTGCTTATGTTTTTATTAAGGATGCTTGTCAAGGTATATATGAAGCATCGTAATGGAGGAAAGCGTGCTAACAGTATACTTGTTGTCACTATTAAAGACAGGGCAAAAGATACACTTACTAAAGCTGTGGCAAGGAATGACTGGATGCGTCGTATAGATGGTATTGTAATTACTGATGAAGATATGACAGGTCAGTCAATAGAAGGATTTCCTGTAGTTGCCAATGTCCACTCAATGATGCGTTATATTAAGAATGAGATTGTTGATGAAGTGTTTATTGATGTGGATTACAAGACACGCGAAAGTATCAAGCCTATGGTTATGGAACTTGAGGATATGGGTGTAACAGTTAATCTTAAGCTTGAGATTCTTGACAGCTATAAGGATTTTGACAGTAAGCTGGGTTACATAGGAGCAGTTCCTGTTATTACATTTGCTAACAGAATATATGACTGGAAGGGAATGCTTGTTAAGAGATGCATAGATATTCTCGGAGCAATTGTAGGACTTATAGTTATGTTTATTGCAATGATTTTTGTAGGTCCTGCTATTATGATAGAATCGCCAGGTCCAATCTTTTTCAAACAGAAACGTGTTGGAAAGAATGGCCGTTATTTTGAGATATATAAGTTCCGTTCTATGTATATGGATGCTGAAGAACGAAAGAAAGATCTTATGGCACAGAATGAGATGAGTGGTCTTATGTTTAAGATGAAAGATGACCCTCGTATAACTAAGGTTGGCAAGTTCATAAGAAAGACAAGTATTGATGAGCTTCCACAGTTCATTAATGTTCTTAAGGGAGATATGAGTCTTGTTGGTACAAGACCACCAACGGTAGCAGAGTTTAAGCAATATCAAGGACATCATAAGAGAAGGCTTTCTATGAAACCAGGCATCACAGGAATGTGGCAGGCTTATGGAAGAAAGACGGTTAGCGATTTTGAAGAAATTGTTAAGATGGATCTGGATTATATTGATAACTGGAGTATTATGCTTGATATTAAGATTCTGTTTAAGACAGTTCAGTCAGTATTAACTACTGGTGGACAGTAGAATAATTACCCCCTGTAGTATCATCAGATACTGCAGGGGATAATTGTTTTATCTAGACATTATGTACATTAATACTGGATAATTATAGCAGAATTGCACAAAATTCGTTGGCAATATAGAAAATATACATAAAAATTAACCATAATGCTTATTGACGCAAATCGGCGGTTGGGTTAAAATGATAGTAACTTTTGGTATAGGGGACATGCTGTAGTGCAACATGTCGAAAAGAACATGTTATATGCTGTTAATAACAGGAACTTAACTATGCCTACAATATAATAAGGAGGATTTTATGAAAAAGGGTAAAAGAATTTTAGCCGCTTTTTTAGCAGTGCTGATGGTTGTTGCTATTATGCCATTTACTTCGTTTAGTGGTATATTCACAAGCAAGGCAAAGGCTGCAGAGAGTGGCAAGAAGTACACTTTTGAGGGTACTGAACTTGAAGCAGCAGCGGCAGGAAAGTATACAGATGGTCAGGCTGTTACTGCAGGAACTGATGGATATTTTACTTTTTATATGAGTGCAAAAACTAAAATCGACTCAAGTGATAAAACATGGGAAGATGGTTACGCTTGTAAACAGAGAGTAAACTTTGGTGGTAAAGCAGATGTTGCTAATATGAAGAATCTTGTTTCTTTCAAGACATCTAATGCAGCAAAGGTAAAGGTTTATTGGGTAGAAGGTGGAGATGACAATCGTCAGATTGCAATCTTTGGTTCTACAGGAGATGTAGTAACTAAGACAGAAGTAACAGCAGCAAAGAATGCAGCAGTAGTTTCTACATTAGAATTAGCAGATGCAGGAACATATTACCTTGGTGGTCTTGAGAATAACAATTATATTTTCAAGATTGAAGTTGAGGAGACAGCAGCAGTTGAAGAGCCAGTTGTTAAGGAATACGAACTTGATGGTGCTAAGCTTGAGGCGGCAGCAGCAGGAAAGTTTACAGATGGACAGACTGTTAATGCAGGAACAGATAATGCATTTACATTATATATGAGTGCAAAGACTAAGATTGACTCAAGCAACAAGACTTGGGATGACGGATTTGCTGGAACACAGAGAATTAACTTTGGTGGTAAGGCTGATATTGCTAATATGAAGAACTTTGTTTCTTTCAAGACAGAAGGAACAGCTAAGGTTAAGATTTACTGGGTAGAAGGTGGAGATGATAACCGTCAGATGGCAATCTTCAATACTTCAGGTGCAGTAGTAACTAAGACAGAAGTAACAGCAGCAAAGAACGAGACAGTAGTTTCTACATTAGAATTAGCAGATGCAGGAACATATTATCTTGGAGGACTTGAAAATAACAATTATATCTTCAAGGTAGTTGTTACAGATACAGTTGGAGGTGGAAATACTCCAGTTGTTCCTAGAAAAGACTGGTCAGAAGTTGCAGCTCCAGTAATTGGAGAGGTAGCTCAGGATGGAGCAGATGTTACAGTTCCATTTACAATGGCTCTTGGTAATGACGGTGCTGATAAGGTAAGCGTTGTTATGACAGATGCTTCAGGTAATACAGAAACAAAGGGATATGCTCTTGAGGGTGAAGGTGGACAGGTTAAATTTACTCCAGCTTCTTCAGGAGAATATACATTTACAATTACAGCTTCTAGAGAGGGCGAGAATGACAAGGCTGGTAACACAGTTAAGTTTAATTTTGAGTACCCACTCTCAGCACCATCTATCAGCAGTGCAACAAGCATGGGTAATGGTACAGTAAGTCTTGTATGGCAGTCAGTTAAGGAAGCTACATCATACAATGTTTATGTTGGTGGAACAAAGGTTGGTTCAACATCTGCAACATCTTATGATGTTACAGGATTAACTGTTGGTACAAAGTATGATTTTGCAGTTGAAGCAGTTAGAGAGACACCAGCTGCTGTATCTGAGAAGTCAACAATATCTGCAACAGCAACATCTGATGCTAAGCAGGTATGGGGCTATATCGTATATGGTAATGGTGCAAGCGAATCTAATTCAGCATATGAAGGAAACATTAATGAAACAGGTTCCGTTACATTAAGATCTGGAGCAGTAGATGCTAATGGAGTTCTTAAGGGAAGCGGTAATAACGGAAAATTAGTTCCAGCATCATTCGATGGTCTTAATTTCTATTATACAGCAGTACCTACATCACTTAACTTTACATTAAGAGCTAAAGTAACTGTAGATCAGTGGAATTTATCAAACGGTCAGGAAGGCTTCGGTCTTATGGCAGCAGACAGACTTGGTGGTTCTGGATGGAACAATTCTTATATGGCTGTAGTTTCTAAGACAGAATATTACTGGAATGAAGAAGCTGGTAAAGTTACTAATGATACAACAGCACTTAAGGTATCTCAGAAGATCGGTATTGCTTCACAGGAGAAGAAGGGCCTTACTAAGGATAACATTGCAGCAATAGAAGCTAATGATACTGAAACAGTAAAACAGTTCCAGAGTGCTATGTATCCTCTTGAGCAGAGATATGCAGAGAATGTCAATGTTATTGGTAATGCTGTTAAGCCAGTTGATGCAACAATAGAGAATCCTGTTACTGAGATGTATCTTACAATTCAGAAGAATAACACAGGATATTTTGTATCATACGAATCAGTAGATGGAACATATTCAACAACTAAGAAGTATTATGACACTGAAACATTATCACAGCTTGATTCTGATAATGTATATGTAGGTTTCTTCACAAGTAGATATGCACAGGCAACATTCTCAGATGTAACATTTACAACAATTAATCCATCTGATGATGCTCCAGCAGAAGAGAAGCCAATTGAAGAATTAGTAACTAATGCAGCATTTAATTCTAAGACTGCAACAGGTACAAGTGATTATGAATTCAGATTCACAGCTAACTGTGATGGTGTTCTTTCTATCTGGGATAGTGAAGATAACGCAATTGCTACAGATGTAGCTGTTGCAGCTAATACAGTTGTTAAGCCTGCAACAACAACACTTAATGTAGGTAAGAATTCATTTAGATATGTATTTACACCAGATGCTGGCTATATTCCAGAAAAGGATATGGTTATGTCATCATATGAGCCAATTGAAGGCACATTTACTGTAACATACAGAACATATGGCGTTGAAGGACAGTCAATTTATGTAGCACCAGGTAAGTATGGTGTTGGTACTAAGGAAGATCCAATGAGCATCTATGATGCTGTTAAGTATGTACAGCCAGGACAGACTATTGTTGTTATGGAAGGTACATATTACCTTGATAAGACAGTTAAGGTTGAGAGAGGTGTTAATGGTACAGCAGATAAGCCTATTCAGATGGTAGCTGATACAGATGCTTCTTCAAGACCAGTATTTGATTTCCAGGGATTATGTGCAGGTATGGTACTTGCAGGTGATTACTGGTACTTCCAGGGATTTGATGTAACTAATTCAGCTAATGCACAGAAGGGTATCCAGCTTTCTGGTAAGTACAATACAATGGATAACATTATGACTTACCACAATGGTAATACAGGTCTTCAGGTTAGCAGATATCTTACAACAGATGAATTTGATATGTGGCCAGCATATAACTTAATTCTTAACTGTACATCATATGGTAACGCTGATGCAGGTTATGAAGATGCTGATGGATTTGCAGCTAAGTTAACAGTTGGTGATGGTAATGTATTCGATGGTTGTATCTCATACAACAACGCTGATGATGGATGGGATCTTTTTGCTAAGGTTCAGTCAGGTTCAATTGGCGCTGTAACAATTAAGAACTCAGTTGCTTATGGCAATGGTTACCTTGAAGATGGTACAGATGCTGGTAACGGTAATGGATTTAAGCTTGGCGGTGACAGCATGTCAGGTAAGCACGTTCTTGAGAACTGTGTAGCATTTGATAACAAGGCTAAGGGTATTGATTCTAACTCTTGTCCAGATATTAATGTTATTAATTGTACAACATTCAACAATGAGTCTTACAATATAGCTCTTTACACAAATTCAGCTAAGAATACAGATTTCTCAGCAACAGGTGTACTTTCATACAGAACATATATGAAAGATAATGTAGAGCAGTTCAAGTTACTTGGAACACAGGATAAGACAAAGGTTGATAACGATACTAACTACTTCTGGAATTATGAAGGAACAGCTAAGAATTCAGCTAAGACTGTAACAGATGACTGGTTTGAATCAGTTGATACAACAATGGATTATGTTACACATGTATATGCATCACATAAGGTAACAAGAAATGCTGATAACACAATCAACATGAATGGTCTTCTTGTACTTACAGACAAGGCAGCAGCTAATACAGGTGCAAGAATGACAGGTACTCCATCAGCTAAGATTGAAATTCCTGAGGGAATTAAGGGACATAAGACAATATCTATAACAGGTAAAGATGTTGTTAAGGGTAATACAACAGATGTTGCAGTTATTCAGGGAACATCTACAGATATTGTGTGGACAATCGATGCAGATGCATCTACATTTGATTATATTATGGTTGATGATGTAGTTCTTGATGCTTCTAAGTACACAGTAGTAGCTAATGGTAACACAACAGTTGTTACATTCAAGGCTTCTTACATTAAGAGCTTAAAAGCAGCAGAGCATACATTCAGAGCATGCTTTACAGATGGTTATATTGCAGAGACTAAGCTTGAGGTTCTTCCTAAGACAGGTGATTTCTCTAGAAATATGATAGCTGTATATGCAGGAATTATGCTTATGGCATTACTTGCAGCAGCTGTAGTTCTTTTCGAAAAGAAGAGAAAGAGAGTTTAGTGTAAGCAAATAGTATAATAAAACATATGAATGAGGTCTGGTTATCCAGACCTCATTTTTGTATATAGATATATGATAATTATTGTACAATTATTACAAAGTAATATCTAGTTTTAACGACTTTCAGAAAAACATTTACTAAAAGTGTTATTGACTATTTGTTCTATTAGATGGTACTCTTATTACAGATTTATGAAAAGGAAAAGGAGGCTTTTTTCATGAGAAAAAGAACTAAAAGAATGTTGTCTGTTCTTATGGCAGCTTTAATGGTTGTTAGTATTATGCCGGTTAACGGCTCTAATAACATTGTTGCTAAAGCATCGACAGCAAGTGAAGAGTCTTCTGTTGTGACATGGTCAGCAGCAGATATTCTTGCAGCACAAGAAGGAGACTCAGGATTAGTGTTATGTGGCTCAGGATGGGCTAATAATAATGCTACAGATGACAAGACATTTGAAGACGGTTTTAGTGCATTAGGAGACAATGCCAAGGCAGGATCTACAAAGGCACAGACAGATGGAAAGACAGCAGCAGGAACAGTACCAGATAATGGATGCTATGTAAAATATACAGCACCTGTTAATGGTGAATTAGCTATTAATACTAAGATAGGAAAGGGAAAGACTTTCTATATAGTAGCGGAAGATGGAACCAAGGTGGCCGAAGTAAAAAACTCTACAAGTGCAAGTACTTATAATACAGTTAAGGCTACGGTAGAATCAGGTAAGACATATTACGCATACCTTGGAGGAGCAACAGCTCAGATCTGGCAGGTATACTTTACACCTGCAGAAGCACAGTGGTTAGCTGCAGACATATTAGCTTCAACAACATATAATAATGGTTTAACATTATGTGGAACAGGCTGGGCTAATAATAATGCCACAGATGACAAGACATTTGATGATGGGTTCAGTGCATTAGGAGATAATGCTAAGGCAGGTTCAGTAAAAGCACAGACTAATGGAAAGACAGCAGCAGGAACAGTACCAGATAATGGATGTTATGTGAAATATACAGCAGCAGCTAATGGAGAGTTAGCAATTGATACTAAGATAGGAAAGGGAAAGACTTTCTATGTAGTAGCGGAAGATGGAACCAAGGCAGCAGAGGTGAAAAATTCCACAGATGCAAGTACATATAATACTGTTAAAGCTAAGGTAGAAGCCGGCAAGACATATTATGCATACCTTGGAGGAGCAACAGCTCAGATCTGGAAAGTATATTATTCACAGTTAAATAAGAAGACTGTAGTTGACTGGGAATCAGTAGCAAAGCCAGTTATCAGTAAAGTAGAAGCAGGCGCAGATGGTTTTACTGTTACTGTTGAAGGAATTGTGGATGAGTATAATGGGGCTGAAGATATTGTGGTAACAATGCTTCATAATGATGGACAGGCTGGAGAAGCTGTTATAAAGAGATCAGAAGGAACAGCAACAGTTAATTTTACAGCTCATGAAAGTGGTGATTATACATTTGTAGCAACAGCACAGAGATTAGGTTGTGCAGATAAAGCTTCAGATGTTTATGAAGTAAAAGATTTCATACTCGGTGTTAAGATGCCAACTATTACATGGGCTGAAAACAAGGGTAATGGAGAAGTATATCTTGACTGGGTTAATATAAGTGATGCAAAGGATTATACTTTAACATATAAGGTTAAAGGTTCTGATGAAAGCACAGCAGTTAAGATTGATGGAATCACAGAAGGTGATTATACAGTTAAGAATTTAACAGTTGGAAGTACATATGTATTCAGTGTTGTTGCAAATAGAGCAGATGGATATTGTTCAGCTGCTTCAGAAAAAGAGTTATCAGTAACTGCAGATACACAGAAGAACTGGTATGTATCAACTGTTGGTTCAGCTCAGGAGACTAAGGCAACTATCACAGAGGCTGATGGTAATGCACAGGTTATAAATATTGCTAATGGTGATACAGCATCTAAGAAAGTTGCTACAGTTGAAGCAAAAGATATTACTAATACAACAGGAAGTATGGAAATTCAGGCTAAGGCTTCAGGAAAGATTTCTGATGATGAAGATGGATTCTCATATTACTACACTAAGGTTAATCCAGAGAAAGAGAACTTTGAATTAACTGCAACATTTACAGTAACAGATGCATCTCTTACACCTGATAATCAGACTGGTTTTGGTGTTGTAGTTGCAGATACATTAGGTGTTAATAACTGGGGTACACCAAGTTATGTACACAAATATTTTAACTACTTCTCATCAATGATGTACAGCTCTAAGAGTAATGCTCCAACAATGCGTTATATCACAGGTTATACATCAGCAGATACTTCTAACAAAGATGGTGTAGACAGAGTTAATAATAACGTTAAGTTTAACCAGTTAACAGGAACAGATATGTTCAAGGTTGGAGCTGAGTATACATTTACAGTAAGAAAGACTAATGATGGATACGAAGCAGTTGCAACAACAGAGAATGGAACACAGACACAGAAGCTTACAGCTAATGATTTTACATCAGTACAGGAAGATGGAACAGTAGTTGTAGGTGTTATGGTAGCAAGAAAGATTGGTGTTAAGATTACTGATATCAAGTTTACTACATCACAAAGTAAGGGACTTGCAACATCTGAGGTCGTAGAAGACAAGGTAACACCATCAATCAGAGTATATTCTTCTAACACATGTGGAGCAGGTGAGTATGAATACACGGTAGTTCCTAATTGTGCAGGAACTTTAAAGGTAACAGGAAGTGCTGACGGTAAGGCTATTTCTAAGGAAGTAACAGCTGATGAGGCTGTAAGAATTCCAGTTGCAGTTAATGTTGGAAGCAATACTATTAAGGCAGAATTTGAACCAGCAGCGGCAGCTAATATTACATCAACTACAACAGTAACAAGTGAAACAAATGTTACTCGTAAGGTATATGGTGAGGCTGGACAGACAATTATTGTAACTCCAGATGGTAAGACAACTGGTGACGGAACTGAAGAAAGTCCATTAGATATTAATACAGCAGTTTCATATGCACAGCCAGGACAGACTATTCTTATGAAGAATGGTGTATATGATAAATGGATTACAATTAACAGAAGCGTATGCGGAACAGCAGATAAGCCAATTAATCTTGTTGCAGAATCAATCTCAACAGATGGAACTGATGGTGTTGTATTGTCAGGCGCAGGTCTTACAGTAATCGGAAGTTATTGGCATGTATATGGTTTATATGTAAAGGATTCATCAGGGGTAGGTATTCAGGTAAGCGGTAACTATAATACAATAGATATGTGTACAGTAAATCATGCGGCAAACAGTGGTATTCAGATAAGCAGAAACGGTGGAGCTGATAACTATGCAGGAATTCAGGGTAAGTTATGGCCAACAGGAAATCTTATCAAGAACTGTGAGTCATTTGATAACTGTGATGCAGGAAGAAATGATGCAGATGGATTTGCAGCAAAATTAACATGTGGTGAAGGCAACAGATTCTATGGTTGTATATCACATAACAATATTGATGATGGCTGGGATCTCTATGCCAAGTCAGTATCTGGTACAATTGGTTCAGTTACAATTGAAAACTGTGTAGCATACAACAATGGATGGCTTACAACAGATGATGTAACTGCAGCAGGTTATAACTATGGTGAAGGTAATGGATTTAAGTTAGGTGGAGGATACCTTAAGGGTGGACATAAGCTTATTAACTGTGTTTCATTTGGAAATCATGCAAAGGGAATAACAAGTAACAGCTGTCCTGATATTTCTATTACAAGATGTACAGCTTACAACAACGGTAATGCAGATTCATATAGCGTAGGTCTTAATACAATGGACTCTATGCTTAAGGAGTGGAAGGTTAGCGGTCTTATATCTATGTCTAAGGCAGATTTAACTGCTAAGGCAGACCTTATTCCTTTCTCACAGCATGGAGATGATAACTACATTTATAATGGATCAGAATCATACAATAATCTTGGTCAGAAGGCTACAGATGAGTGGTTCGAGAGTGTAGATACAACAATCAGACCATCAAGAAATGCAAACGGAACAATTGATATGCATAATCTCTTGGTTATTAAGAGTGGCGTATTAAGCGATAATGTTGGTGCAAGACTTGATACAACAAGTGAAGAAGCAATAAGCGTTAAGCCACAGGCTGGCGAAGTTGTATCTCATGTATTTGAGTGGACAACAACTAAGGAAGCAACATGTACAGAAAAGGGTGAAAAGCATGGAACATGTACAATATGTGGACATGAAGAAACAAGAGAAATTGAAGCCCTTGGACATGAATTTGCCAATGAGTTCACAGTAGATAAGGAAGCTACTACTACAGAAGAAGGCTCTAAGTCACAGCACTGTTTACATGCAGGTTGTACAGAGAAGACTAATGTAACAGTCATTCCTAAGCTTACAGCAGGCAGCGAAGATGTTAACCCAACACCTTCAACACCTGATAATAAGGATGATGCAAATGTTCCATCAACAGGAACAGATTCATCAGAGAAAGCACCTGCAGCACAGACAGGAGATACAATGCATGCAGTACCATTTGCATTAGCAATGATTATCTCTGCAGGAGTAGTTGTTATTGAGATTTCTAGAAAGAAGAAAGCAGTAAGATAATAACAGTTAAACAGATAATAATAATGGCTGGTGATATGAGTGAATCATATCACCAGCCAGTTTTTATATAAGCATTTTTATCTGTAATTCTGCAGAGTAGGTGTTGAATTAACTCCAAGAGGAGTTGTTACACCAGCAGCGGTTGTTACTTTGTAAGTAATAGTAATACCTGCACCAGGAGCAATTGAGTTGCCAAACATATATGCAACATCAAGGTCATGGTAAGTACCTGTATACATTCTTCCACCATTGCTTGCTTTTATATCTGAGATTGTTCCTCCGGCAGGAGCAAATATATGGATATAACCAGTGATTGTTCCGCCGTAGCTTCCAAGTATATAATTTCCAGCATTAACTTTGTCTGAATTGCTTAATACATTGCTATAAGTTGCAGTTACATCATAAGTTCTTGTGCCATCATCATTAACAACAGGTTCGCTGATTTCTGTGTTGATATCGAGGAACCAGCCCAATTTGCATGGATCAGAAATGCTGAAATATACTCCTGTTTCAGGATTCTCAGGATCTTCGTTAAGTCCACCGGAACAGCCTGCATTTTTAACAAGTTCCTGTTCTTCCTCATCTTCCATCCACATCATGACTGTACGGTTTTTAGCACCGTCTGAGAATACCTTATAATAATCACCAGCCTTCTTGACGTCAAAATCAGATACAAGCTTTGACATAGTAGCTTTGGCTGTTTCTGCAAATAAATCATCAACATAATCTCCAGCAGTAGCAGAAGCATTTGCATTAAGATACTTGTAATAAAGGTCATACTGCAGAACCTTTGTAGCATTTTCACTTGTTAATTCTGTACCATCTGAAAGTGTTACATTACCTATATATTCAAGCATTCCCTGAATAATAGCAGGTGTGAGAGAAACAACACCATTAACGTGTTCGGAATTCTTCTGTTCATATGCGAGCGCCCATATATACGCAACTCTTTCAAAATCTGGGTCAAAACATGCATCTCTTGGACCGTTCATCCATGAGCCGAAAAGCTCTTTTTCTTCGGATGTGATATTGGCAGCGGAAGGCGTATATGAAGCGAGAACCTTGTATACACTGCTGAAATTACCAATTGTAAGTACCCCATCACGGATGCGGATTGTACCTATAGAACCAGGGAAACCGCCAGAAGCACGGATTTCTGATGAATTCTGTGCAGCAAGCAGATATGTTCTGTCAGAGCCGTCTCCTATAAATGTTTTGAATAGAGGAAGGAACTCTTTGAGATTATCATATGAACCTGTCATTGAAGCAATCTGTACAGAATAGTCTGAAATCATGCTGTTAAGTCCCATTGGGAGATCAACCTGATTCATTGCTGTAACTATATGGTCTATCTTAGGCTCTATATCTTCAAGAAGTGAAAGATATGCGTTGATAGTGGTTATGCTGAAGCCATCATCAACTTTAAGTCCTGAAAGCGGATAGTCATTAAGTACAGCAACTGTTGGACGTGCAATATCTGAGGAAGCTTCCTGAACGAGATCAAGAAGTTCTTTGACAGAATCAATATATCCTTTGAATTTAGGGATTTTGTAAGCTGTCTTCCATATTTTTTTGTCAAATGTTTTATTAATATCTTTAATTGCTACATCAAGCTGGTCACATGCAGTTTCTGTGGCAACAGGGTCCTGTGCTTTAAGTCCAGCCATAACATTTTTAAGGTCAGCCTTAAGAGTGTAAGCCTGTTGTTTAACATCAGCGACCTCGCGTTTAGCAATCTTGTAGCCATAAGCACCGCCAACACCAATGGCAATCAGCAGACATGCGACAATGCTCAAAGTAATTATAAGTATGCGTTTTCTGCGCTTGCGCTGCTTAGAGTGTCTATGTGAACCATGATGATGTGAACTGTGGCGTGATTCATCAGAGTGGTGATGTGAACTGTGATGTTCTCCATCAGAATGGTGATGTGAATGATGTGAACCAGATTCTTTAGAATCAGAATATAAAATTTCGAAATCTTCTGACATGGAATCCTCCTTTTGTTTGGATTATTTTGTAAATATGTGTATACAAACACAACTCCACATTTTAACAGATGTTTAAGGTATTTACAATAATAGCCATAATATCTTATAATATTTTAATAAATTTATTAAAGAAAAGGATATCAGATATGAGTTTACTTACAGTAACCGGACTTACACACGGATTTGGCGACAGAGCGATATTTAACAATGTGTCTTTCCAGCTTAACAGGCTTGATAAGATTGGATTAGTGGGAGCCAACGGCGAAGGTAAATCCACATTTATGAATATAATAACAGGCAAGCTTATGCCTGATGAGGGAAAGGTTGAGTGGGCTAAGAATGTCAGAGTCGGATATCTCGACCAGCATGCTGTGCTTGAGAAGGGCATGACAATCCAGTCGGTGCTTGCGTCTGCATTTGACTTCCTGTATGACATGGAGAATCAGATGAATGAGATATATGCCGGGCTTGGCGACGCATCACCAGAAGAGATGGATAAGCTGATGGCGGAAGCGGGAACTATTCAGGACCTTCTTACAATGCATGATTTCTATATGATAGATGCGAAGGTTGAGGAAGTTGCAAGAGCATTGGGACTATCTGAACTTGGACTTGATAAAGATGTAACTGAGCTTTCAGGCGGACAGAGAACTAAGGTACTGCTTGGCAAGCTGCTTCTTGAAAAACCGGACATCCTTCTTCTTGATGAGCCTACTAACTATCTTGATAAGGAGCATATTGAGTGGCTTAAGAGATATCTGCAGGACTATGAGAACGCATTTATACTGATATCGCACGATATTCCATTCCTTAACAGTGTTATAAATGTTATTTATCATATGGATAATCAGGAACTGAACCGTTATACGGGTGATTATGATAATTTCCAGAAGGTGTATGCTGTGAAGAAGGCGCAGCTTGAGGCAGCTTACAATAAGCAGCAGCAGGAGATTGCGGAGCTTAAGGATTTCGTTGCAAGAAATAAAGCGCGAGTTGCCACAAGAAATATGGCGATGTCAAGACAGAAGAAGCTTGATAATATGGATATTATTGAGTTGGCAGCAGAGAAGCCAAAGCCAGAGTTTAATTTCAAGACAGCGAGAACACCGGGAAGATATATTTTCCAGACACACGACCTTGTAATTGGTTATGATGAGCCGCTTTCAAGTCCGCTTAACTTAGAGATGGAGCGAGGCCAGAAGATTGTGCTTACAGGTGCTAACGGTATCGGAAAATCTACATTGCTAAAGAGCATATTAGGACTTATTAAGCCTCTGTCAGGTGATGTTGAGCAGGGAGATTATCTTGAGATAGGATATTTCGAGCAGGAGACTCCAGCTGGAATTGAAACTACATGTCTTGAGGAGATATGGCAGGAATTTCCAGGATATACACAGTATGAGGTTCGTTCAGCCCTTGCCAAATGTGGTCTTACAACCAAGCATATCGAGAGCAAGGTTAAGGTTCTTTCTGGTGGAGAGCAGGCAAAGGTGCGTCTGTGCAAGCTGATTAACCGTGAGAGTAACATCCTTGTACTTGATGAGCCTACTAACCACCTTGATGTGGACGCTAAGGATGAATTAAAAAGAGCCCTTATGGCATATAAGGGCAGTATACTTATGGTCTGCCACGAACCAGAGTTCTACGATGGTCTTGCGACTGATGTGTGGGACTGCGGAAAGTGGACAACACGTATTTAATCATTAAAGTACTCAGGGAACATTTTCCTGATTGCATCAATATTTTCAGAATATCTGCTCATATGTCTCTGTGATATATGGGCAGCTTTTTCTTTATCTTTCTTCTCGATGGCGGCTACAAGTTCTCCATGGTCTTTCAGGATTCTACCTGTTTCTTTGCATCTGAAACTTAATATTGTAGTTCTGTCAAAATGTGGTGCCATGCTTTCTACAAGGTTGTACCATACAGTTTTGTCACACATTTTATACAGACTTCCGTGAAATTCTTTATCAAGTGTGAAAATCTTTTCTTCATCACCGCGTTTGATATACATTTCCCATAAAGCTACATTTTCATATAATGAATCAAGCTGGTTCTTTGTCAGTATATCACATGCTTCAACTGCAAGCTGTGCCTCAAGTACACAGCGTAAGTCGCGGAGCTGTTCTACAATATCTGAGTTAACATATGATACAAATGCTCCAATCTTAGGCTTTATCTCTATCAGTTTTGACTGTGCAAGTTCTAATTCTGCTTCGCGTAAAGGATTATTGCTGACATTCATAAGTGAGCAGAGTTCAGGTGCTTCAAGCTTCTGACCTGGCAGCAGGTTAGTGTGGACAATATTGTAAATAAGCTGTCTGAGTACATAATCTTTAGCTGCTTCGCCTTCTGATTTTTCTGTAATATTTAACATAAATACCCCCAAAAATGTTAATGATATATATTTTATAGCATATTTTTATTAAACTGTCTATTTTTTAACACTTGACATTTAGTTGATTGATATATATTATATAGCTCGAAATATATAACATATAGAGTAATATAAAAGATACGGAGGTTAATGATGAGTGAAACAGAAACAAAGAACAAAAAGATAACTCTCATTCACAAGTTGGCATATGGAAGCGGTAATATGCTGGGAAGCGGAGCTTTGGCGATAAGCGGAGCATGGCTTTTATATTTTTACACGACATTTTGTAATATGTCGGTTGTTAAGGCTACACTTATATTTTCAATTGCAACATATCTTGATGTAATTCTTAATCCTTTGATGGGATTTATTACAGACAGTTTTTACAGAACTAAGCTTGGAAGGAAGTTTGGACGAAGAAGATTCTTTATACTTACAGGTATTCCGCTTATGCTTCTTTATCCAATGCTCTGGGTAAAGAATATGAATTTCTTCTATTATCTTACAACTTATATTCTTTTTGAATTTGTGTATACAAGCATTATGATTCCTTATGATACGCTTGCTGTTGAGATGACATCTGATTTTAACCAGAGAACTTATCTTACAGGATTCAAGGCAATGTTTGGAAAGCTGGCAAACTTCTTAGGCGCAGCTATACCGGGATTCTTTATTGGAATGTTTGGCAAGGATTCACCACTGCCATTCTTCTATACAGGTGTTACTTACTGCGTAATTATGATTATTTCGCTTACATTCCTTTACTTTAATTCATGGGAGAGACCTTATGAAGATGTAGCAGAGGAGAATATTCCTAATTTCGTTGAGGGAATTAAGAAGCTTTTCGTTGATATTGCATCAACATTAAGAATCAAGACTTTCAGACAGCACCTTGGAATGTATCTGTTTGGATTCGGTGCGGAATGGCTTTTTACAGCGTGCTTTACTTATTATATAGTATTCTGTCTGAACCAGCCATCGACACTTGTATCAGAGCTTAACAGCTTGAGCAGTATCCTGCAGCTTATATCAACAGCTATATTCATTGGAATTGTAGCAAAGAAAGGATTTGCAAAGCCATTTATCGCAGCACTTTCTGTTGTAATCGGCGCAATCCTGTGCTTTTTTGGAATATTTGTATTCCATATAGCTCATATTACAGTTCTTGTATTTGGGGTAATGGTTATATTTGGACTTGGAACAGGCGGTGTTTACTACATTCCTTGGACAGCATATACATTTATGGCAGATGTTGATGAGGTAGTAACTAACAGAAGAAGAGAAGGTGTATATGCCGGAGCTATGACAATGGCTGGCAAGCTTATGAGAGCAAGCGTTGTCTTTATCTTAGGTCAGGTTCTTGCTGCATTTGGATTTGTTTCAGGTGCATCAACACAGCCACAGAGTGCGGTCAATGCGATAGCAGGTGTCCTTCTTGTCGGTGTTGGCGGACTTGCAATAATCGGAATTGTCTTCTCATGTAGAATGAAGCTTAACCACAAGACTCATAAGATCGTAATTGACGAGCTTGACAGAGTCCACGCTGGTGGCAGAAAAGAAGATGTTTCTGAGGAAACAAGAAGTGTAATTGAGAAATTAACAGGTATTTCATATGACAAATGTTTTGGTAACAATAATATTGGTTATAAGGAATGAGAAATTGAATAATAATTGATAGGAAAGCCCATAGAAGCAGATTCTATGGGCTTTTGTGTTAAAAAATCATATCAGCATCATAATCAGATATAATCCGACACATACGGAATTCTATGGAAAAGTATGTCATCCAGATGTTCAATAGCTTCATCTGATGCCTGTATCTTGTCCATGACGTGAAGCTTTTCAGCAGTCTTGTAACCAAGCATTAATGTAGTTAATGTGCCGATTGACATGGATATTTCGTAATCAGGCTGCTGTTCGGTTTCAATACATTTTCCGCTATCAAAGAGGTATGTAAAATAACCATTGTTCCATGCGAGAAGGTCATCTTCTATGTAGAAGCGTATGCATACAGATGGTTCGTCCGGGTCGCAGGCATATTTGGCAAAGAACTGTCTGATATCAATAATTCGCCCCATTGTGTATGGGCGGATTGTCTCTTTAATATCGCTGTCATCAAGTTCAAATGCGATTGGCTCACTGTAGTAATTGTTTCCACGGACCTCGTCAATCATTGAATCGTGGGCATGTATGAATTCCCACAAGCCAAGCTGTGCCTCGCGGTTAAGATAAATCATTTCTTTCACATGCATGACATCAGAACTTATCATGTATACCATATATCCGTAAGGTACATCGTCCTTAGAATAATAGATGGCAACAGAGGTGTCGTCCTCGTCCCAGCGCCAGTATTCTTCCCATGCAAGGTTGTTTCTATATAGACAGCCATGTGTCTTTTCAGCAAATTTGGTATGAAGCTCTTTAAATTCTTTGTCGTCCCATGAAACTCGTCTGACATAACCAGGCTCATTAAGCTTTCTTGGAATCTGCGTATCCTTGATTGTATAAGTCATCTTGTTAGAGATAATTTCCCAGCCAAGACCACGGTATAATGGAATTGAATATGGATACAGCAAAGCAAATGATTTGTGAGCATCTCTCATTCGTATAAGGCTCTGAATCATCAGTCTTTTCATAATTCCATGTCCTGTGTATTCAGGATAAGTACATACGCTTGTAACGAAACCTACACTGTATTTAACACCGTAAATGTTCATATCAAGTGGATACACTGCAAACTGTGCAATCAGATCATCACCATTGAAGCAGCCAAGTACATCAGCTCTTTGAAGAACTGGGAATTTGGACTGGGTAATCTCATCATCCTTCCAGCCTGTCTCAGCAAGCTCCTGTTCTGTTACCTGAAAGGCATATCTTAAGAGTGCATTGTATTCTTCAGCGTCATCTATAGTAAGAGGACGCAGTGTATAATTGTTTTCATCATTTCTGCTCATTGCGTTTGTTCCTTTTCTGTATGCGCGTTTTTTGTACATAATATAGCACTGGGGGCGGTTGTGGTCAAATACGGATGGACATTATACTTAATAAAATATTTATATATGATATATTGAATATGATATAAAATAATGATAATATACATATACAATTACATGAGATGATTTTGGAATAGATTGACACCGTATATGACACCATATATAATATAGATAGGGGGTATTTGTAATGTCCAAATGGGATAAATTATTAATGAGAATATCTAATTTATCAAAGGATATCCGCTTGTTGAAAGTGAGGCAATGAATAATGAAAACGCTTAACGATTATATGGCAATGAATTATCGTATGGAAATTATAGAGGATAGAGAAGAAGGCGGATATGTAGTTTCGTATCCAGAACTTCCGGGATGTCTTACATGTGGTGAAACTATTGAGTCAGCAGTAGCAAATGCTATTGATGCCAAAAAGGCATGGTTAGAGGCAGCTTTGGAAGAAGGAATAGAGATACATGAACCGGATAGCTTAGACGAATATTCAGGGCAGTTTAAACTTAGAATACCTCGAAGTCTGCATCGTTCTCTTGTAGAACATTCTAAGAAAGAAGGAATAAGTATGAATCAATATTGTGTATATCTTCTTTCTAGAAATGATGCATTATATTCTAAGTAAAAAGGAGGCACGCATGGCAATAAAATCAGAAGCAAAGCTCACCACATTTGAGGCGATTAGCATGATTGTAGGAAACAGCATTGGAACGGGAATAATAGCAGTTCCGTATCTTGCAACGAAGAACAGTATGATTGATGTTATCTGGATGGTAGGAGCAGCTTACATCATTAATGTAATTCTACATCTTATAATTGCGGAACTTTCGTATAACAACGGTGGAGTACAGCTTGTAAAAAGCTTTGAGGGCGAACTGTTCCACGGAGTTATGAAGAAGGTGTTCAGCTGGATTGTTTTTGTGGTGTATGGGCTTGCGATTATGATAGGAGTGAGCGGCAATATTAACGGTGGGGCACAGATATTTGTGAACTGGTTCGGACTTCCACTATGGGCAGCGCAGATAATATATTATGTGATTGCCGGAATTGTTGTATTTATGGGAATGAAGGCGGTAGGAATTGCACAGAAATACGCTGTAATACTTCTTATGGGAATAGTTGCAGTTATGACAGTAGGAACATTTACACATCCAGTTAATGGATTCTATACAGCACCTTTTCATTGGAATAATCTGCTTGCACTGTATAGTATGGTTGTATTTGCAACATCAGCTAATCAGGCAGTTATTCAGGTTGTTAAAGGGCTTGACGGCAATCCGGGCAAGATAAGAAAATCAATATTCGCAGGCTTTGGTCTGTCGTCAGCGTTCGTGCTTATTGTGACACTTACAGTTCTTCTTGGAACTAAGGGAACAATAGATAAGGAACTTGCTTATATGCAGCTTGGAGAAGGCATCGGAAAATGGGCAGTTATTCTTGCAGGTATCTTTTCGCTTTTTGCACTGCTTACAACATTCTGGAGTAACACACTTGCTTTAAGAGATGTCGTGCATGAACAGGTTGGAATCGGCAACCGTGTAAGCTGGCTTATAGCGACAGTTCCATGTATATTATTTGCAATATTCGGAGTGAGCAGCTTTATAATACTTACAAGAATCATGAGCGGTGTAGTTGTACTGGTGAGCATAATGCTTGTTCTGACATATGGTAAATCAAGAAAGAAAGCAGGAGCAAGTCCTATATGCGGAGTGATAGGAACGCTGCCATTTCAGATTCTTATGGTAGTATCGACAATAGTTTCGGCTATAGGAGCATTAATACCACTCAGCTAAATATATAACAGGTATTAACTTTAGTGCCGGAAAGAAAGGTGTGACAGTATGTATAAATCAGACAATTTAAAGCAGACAGACAATGAAACATTTACATTTACAATAGATAAAGATAAAGATTTTAAGATATTACAGCTTACAGACCTTCATCTGGGATTTGGTTTTATATCAAGAAAGAAGGATAAGCTGGCGCTAAATGCAGTAACAAAGATTATTCATAAGGCAAAGCCTGATATGATAGTGCTTACAGGAGATTCTATATTTCCATTTCTGCCAAAGGCAGGTACACTTAATAACAGAAAGCAGGCGTACAAGCTGATGAAATTCATGGACAGCTTTGCAATTCCGTATACACTTGTATTTGGTAATCACGATTGCGAGATGGGTTCGACTTGCAATAAAGAAGAGCTTGCACAGATTTATAAGAAAGGGAAATACTGCATATTTACAGAAGGTAGGAAAGAACTTACAGGTGTAGGAAACTTCTTTATTAATCTTACCGGCTCAGATGAAAATGTTTTATTGCCACTTGTTATGCTTGATTCTAATATGTATGGTGAAGGAGGCTGGTTTTACAGCGGATTTGACCGGATACATGATGATCAGGTGGAGTGGTGCATGAACAGGCTTAATGACTTGAAAAAATGTAATCCGGATATTAAGGCGATGGCATTTTTCCACATGCCGCCTGCGGAATTTAAGGAAGCATACCGTAAGATGAAGCTTGGTGATAAAAGCGTAATATATCAGCATGGCAGTATTGCTGAGAAGAATGAGCATTTTGGAATTTCAAAGTTTGAAGGAACATTTTTTAACAAAGCAGTGGAGAATGGCGTTATTAAATGGATGTTTTGCGGACATGACCATCTGAATACACTTTCACTTATATATAAGGGAATCCAGATGACATATGGAATGTCAATAGATTATCTCGGATATAAGGGGATCAATAAGAGTTATATACAACGCGGAGGAACGCTGATTACAAGAAAAGCTGACGGAGATGTGCATGTAGACATGGTTCCGCTTGGCGCGATTGTATCAACAAGAATAAGTGGTGTTAAATCTCAAAAAGGTGAATAAAGCAATAAAAAAGGCCTACCCAAGGAAGAGGGTAAGCCCTGCAATGATTTGAGCAAAAATCATTTACATGTCTAATATAACACACGAATTATAACAAAACAAGCAATACTTTGATTGTATTAGAATTTTACAATTCTACTAAAAAGGTTTTAAACCCAGTGTTTAACTGCTATTGCGTTTATTAAGCAGAGGTGCTATTATACTTGTGCTTTTTTGAGTACAATTTTATTTTTGAAGGAAATGAAAGATAATGCTTAATAAGAAGATAACCATGGATATGACGCATGGCTCACTATGGAACAAGATACTTATGTTTGCGCTTCCACTTGCGGCAAGCAGTATATTACAGCAGCTGTTCAATTCAGTAGATACAGCGGTTGTAGGAAGATTTGCGAGCAGTCAGGCTCTGGCAGCAGTTGGAAGTAACAGTTCGCTTATATCTCTGATGATTAATCTGTTTATTGGAATATCATTAGGCTCCAATGTGGTTATAGCACATTATATCGGACAGAAATCAGAGAAAAACATACATGCAGCAGTACATACAGCTATAGTTGTTGCCATACTCAGCGGAGTATTTGTCATGATACTTGGGCAGTTTATAGCAAAGCCGGTGCTTCTTCTGATGGGAACACCAGAGGATGTTATCGACCTTGCAGTTCTTTACCTCAGAATATATCTGATTGGCATGCCATTTATCATGCTGTATGACTTTGGTTCATCAATTCTTAGAAGTACAGGTGACAGCAAACGACCACTTTACAGCCTTATTGTTGCCGGAATAGTTAATACAGTGCTTAATCTGATACTTGTAATAGTATTTAAGCTTGGGGTTTCGGGAGTTGCGATTGCAACAGTTATTTCAAATGTAGTTAGTTCCTCTATTGTAATGGTTATCCTTATGCATGAATCAGAGCCTATAAGACTTGATGTAAGAAAGCTTACAATTGTGCCAAGAGAATTAAAGAAGATACTTACGATTGGAGTGCCTGCCGGATTACAGGGAATGGTATTCTCAATTGCAAATGTATGTATACAGAGTACTATTAACAGCTTTGGTTCAGCAACAATCGCAGGTTCAGCGGCTGCGCTTAACTATGAGTTTTTCTCATATTTTATGGTAAGTGCATTTGCACAGGCTACGGTAACATTTACGAGCCAGAACTTTGGTGCAGGAGAATATGACAGGTGCAGAAAAATATATCATATATCAATGGCATTTGCACTGCTGTCATGCGGACTGTTATCGGCAGTATTTGTGCTTGGAAAAGGTATGTTCTTAGGGTTTTATTCGACAGACCCGGATGTATTGTATTATGCAGAACAGAGGCTGATAATTGCGACTACATTAGAACTTCTTACTGCAGTGTATGAAATAAGCGCAGGCGCGATGAGAGGTCTTGGACATTCGTTGCTGCCGGCAATTATAACTGTTGTTGGTTCATGTGTATTAAGACTTATATGGATATCAACAGTGTGTAAAGTGTTCCATGAATTCTGGGTGCTTATCATAATATATCCAATCTCATGGATAGTGACAGGAATAATAATGGTTATAGCATACAATATAATAAAGCGGAAAGTTGTGCGTGAAGCAAGATAATAGAATAATTGATTTTTAGAGGAGAAGAGAATGCTCAGGTATTTTCTTCTCTTTTTTTATGTATATTAGTTATGCAAATGTGTATTTGAATATTGACAAAAATATTCTTGGGGGGGGTATACTAAAATAGATGTTTAAAATATGAAAGAAAGATGGCATGAAAAATGAAAATTGCAGGCAGATTATACTATGTAATTACAGCTTTGGCAGTATTTCTGGCGGGTATCATGATGATTATATGGAGTATGACTGATACTGGAAAGGCAGATTACAAAGATACAGTTATTGATTCAGATAATACTGTCAGTTCAATAATAACATGTTCATCAGGCAATAAAGTTGATTTTGTGGCTTTGACAAAGGAAGACAGCAGAATATATGCATATATAGATATTGTTGGAACCGGAATAGAGACACCGGTAATAAGAAGTGATGATTTAACATCTGGGTATGCATTTACAAAGAGTAATAATACAAAGAAATTCTCAGAAAGAAACACCGTAATATTTCTTGACAGTGGCACATTTGCGGACATTACACAATATCTGGATAACGATTATGTGGACAGTCATAGAATTATTAATGTTTATACTTCAGATAAGGATATGTCATACAGAATATTTGCAGTAAGCAGTTATAGTGACACAGATATAAGCGGGAATTACGATTTTACATCTTTCAATGGATTTAGATCATATATTACGGACATATCGGCAGCAGATAATAATTATTATCTGGATGCAGATACAGAATTTGATAGGAATTCAGTTGTAATAACCATATCAGTCCATATAGGAAATGAGAGGGTACTGATACTGGCGGTCAGGGAGTCAGAACAATGAAACACAGAACGATTATTAATATATTTACAGGTCTGGCTCTTGCAGCAGCGGTAGCAGTAATTGCACTGATAAGCATAATTTTAACAGGAAAGTCGCATTTGTATAATGCAGCAGACCGTATTGTTGAGGGAAATAACTGTGACGGTGGTAAAACTAATGAAGCTGTTATATTTAACAGAGAGCCATATGTATATAAAAAAGGTCTTATAAATATTCTTGTATTAGGAATAGATGGAGAAGGTAATCTTTATGATAATCATTCGCCAGGAGATATGGGACAGAGTGATGCGGTTTATGTTGTAAGTATAGATACACAGAGCAAGGCAACTCATGTTGTCGGGATTCCAAGAGATACCATGACAACAATTGAGATGTCAGACAAGGATGGAAATACAGTTGCAGTCAATACAGGTCAGGTGACATTGCAGTATGGATATGGACAGGATATACAGCAATGTACAAGCCTTATGGCAAAATCGGTGTCCGGAATTCTTTATAACATACATATAGACAGAGTTGTTGTACTAAGCGTGAACTCAATAGCCATAATTAATGATGCGGTTGGTGGTGTAAAGATTACAGCAACATCATTCTCTCCATATGTCGTTGTATATTCAGAAAAGAGTGCAGATATCACAAAAGAGACAGATAAGAGCATAGACATAACAAATGAAACACAAAAGAGTGCAGACATTGCACAGGAGTCAGAAAAGACTGATGCAGAAATCAAAACGGGTGATGCTCACAATGCACTTGTGTACGCAATTGTAGCTGTTGTGGCAGTTTTAGCATGTGGAGCATGCGTTTTAGTTAAAACTAAGAGAGCATAGAAAAATAATATTTAGAAATATATAAGAAATGCTATAAAGACATGACCAGCAATCAGTCTTTATAGCATTTTTATTATAAGGAGCGAAGCCTTTAGATATTAGTATTAAGTGCAAAGGAATCACTATTCATATCAATAACGATATCCTTGCCGCTGTTAATCATGAACAGCTTAACATAGTTGGTAACAAATGCATATCCAACGGAAGTGATGAAACTATAGTCATTATCAAAGCCCTGCTCGTTAGCAGCATACTTTTTGTGGTTAGTTATGAGATAATCTAACATTCTGTCAGCAGACACACCGCGACCATTATTAGATATCAGAGGTTTGTTAATATCGTTCTTGTTTTCTCTTATATAATTCATGAACTTAATTTCATATAACACATGCTCAGACATCGGTTCTGGATACCATGAGTTATGTGGAAATGTAAAGTAATCTTCTATGTAATGTAAGGCATAGCCTAAAGACAAAAAAGAAAAACAGTTCATTCTGCCATGTCTTTCAAGACGCTGCAGCCTTCTTGAAACTTTATTGTAGGAAGAATCCCATGTATGTCCCTTAATATATGTATGCAGAAGAATATCCGGCATAATACTTCCGAGTCTTAAAGCAAAATCATGTCTTTTCTTAAGCATAGGGGTAAGTCTTTTGGTTACGGTTACATGTCCGTACTTGTTCATTAATTTTCCTTTCATAAATGCTTTATATCCGAATAATAAATCCGAATATAAATAGTCCTTTAGTCCTATAAGAAAGTAACACCTTTTAATACATTTGTCTAGCACATTATGGAAAAGAATGCATGAAATTTATGTAAATTTATTTTGTATGTGACTTAAGTAGTGAAATGTGTTACAATATGCAGGCAAATATAAGTGAACGGGGAGATTTACATGTCGCAGTTGACAAGAAAAGCAATAATGAAGTGTACACTTGAACTTGCTGAAAAAAAATCACTGAAGAAAATCACAGTTAAAGATATAGCCGATGAATGTGGTATTACGAGGAGCACATTTTACTATCATTTTTCTGATATATATGATGTACTGGATGGTGTTGTCCAGGCAAAGATTGATGAATTCAATGAAGAGTACAATGGTGAGATGGACAAGGTTCTTATGAAATTTATAGAATATAGTATAATTCATAGGAAAGTATGGGCTAATCTTTTTGATGCAAGAGGAAGAGAGTGGCTGGAAAAATATGTTAAGACACGAATTCATTATCTGGCACTTTTGCAGATTAGAAAAATGTCTGAAGGATACATACTTTCTATTAAGGATGTCGAGATTATATGTAGTTTCTATGAAGAAGCTATATTTGGATTGCTTATAAGATGGATTATTAAAGAAGAAAAGGCCAAGACTGTTGATGAAATCAAGGATACCGTTGAAAGAATCGAGAAATTATTTGAGGGTCAGCTTGACCTTATTATATCTAATATGAAGAAGTAATTGTCGGGAGTACATCAATGGGGAATATTTTAACAAAACAGTTTTACAGGCAGAGAAAAGATTTTGAAGATTCATGTGCAGGAAGAGATGCAGGATTAACATTTCCGGAAGGAGTAAGATGCAGTACTGACATTGCATATGCTGATGATGGAATTAAAGCACATATGCTTGACATATACAGACCGGAAGATTCACAGGAAAAGATTCTTCCTGTAATTATTAATGTTCATGGTGGAGGTCTTATTATTGGTAATAAGGAGTTTAACAGATATTTCTGTGCTCTGCTTTGCAAGAAGGGATTTCTTGTATACAGCATAGAGTACAGGCTGATACCAGACTGCCTTATATATGACCAGCTTGCAGATGTTTTCATGGCAATGGATTATATAAAGGAGAGGCTGGCAGCAGATGGCGGCGATTCGTCACATGTATATATGGCAGGTGACAGCGGCGGCGCATGCCTTATCACATATGCCAATGCCATCCAGAACAGCACTAATATAGCGAGGGCAGCAAATGTCACACCATCAGGACTTCGCATTAATGCGCTTGGGCTTATAAGTGGAATGTTCTATACATCAAGATTTGATAAGATTGGACTTTTTCTTCCAAAGTATCTGTATGGCAGGGATTACAAGAAAACTTCATTTGCAAAGTATGTTAATCCTGAAAACAGGGAACTGCTGAACTCACTTGCACCAGTCTGGCTCGTGACAAGCCATAATGATTTCTTACGAAGATATACAACAGATTTTGAGAAGGCACTGACAAGAGCAGAAAGAGAGCATGAACTGGTAGATTTTCCTAAGAATAAGAAGCTTACGCATGCATTCAGTGTGTTTGAGCCTTTTTTGCCAGAGAGCAGTGCGGTTATTGATATGATGGTGGAGTATCTTAGGAAGTTCTGATAATGTTGTGGAATTGAGAGGCAGAACTGTGTAGATAATTCAACGCTTTGACGATAATATTCGGACACTTTGATGAAAATGTCCGAAATTAGTACAATTATAGAACCCGTGTAGCGTTTTCGAACACTACACGGGTTTTGTTATGCCAAATTTTTACAAAAAAATATATAATGTGTGGGTGCTTTTCTTAGTGGACGCACAATATAATTAAAGAAAAAGGATGGAATATTATAATGAGCACTAACGAAATTATGCCAAAGTTAAAAGACTTTTTATGTGAGAATTTAGGAATTGATGCAGATGTTTTAGAGTTTGATACACAGCTTTTCGGAGATGGTGAAATCGGACTTGATTCAATCGATTCGCTTGAAATCATTGCTTATGTTGATGATGAATTCGGTGTTCAGATGACAGGTGTTGGCAAAGAACACTTCTACAGCATTGAGACAATCGCTAAGTATATCGAAGAAAATGCATAATATATAAAATGTGGCGGGTGTCAGATGACTTTTCTGGCACCCGTATTAGTTACGGATATAAGTTGTGGTTGATTGCTTGGATGTTGCTGACGGATTGGACATTTAGGCTGGAATATTGCTTACAAAGTCCAAACGGGAATGCTAGAGTCGATGGATTGGACTTTTTGGTAGAATTGGATTCCTGAAAGTCCAAAACAGCGTGACGAGATTGACAGATTGGATGTTGTGGGCAGAAACAAGACTTGGAAAGTCCAAACCGACGCACCAGAGCGAGCAGATTGGACGTTAGAAGCAGAAACAGGACTTGAAAAGTCCAAACCGACGCACCAGAGCTGGAAGATTGGACATAACAAGCAAGAACATGCCTCACAAAGTCCAAAACAAAGACAACTACACACTCCACCCCCCCAAAAAAAAAAGTATTATAAGAAATTATGAAAATAACAATAAAGGAGTAATTATGACAGAGAATAATAACCGCGCAGTCATTACAGGTCTTGGAATGATATGTGCTATCGGTAATTCAGTAGATGAAGCATGGAATAATGCCATTAATTCGGTTTCAGGAATACATAAAACAACAACACTTGATACAACAGACTGTTATGCAGACCTTGCAGCAGAAGTTAAGTGCGACACACTTGGAGATTTTGAGGGAAGCGAAGATGCAGACCGTTCAGCACAGCTTTGTATCAAGGCAGCTGGCGAGGCAATGAAGGACGCAGGACTTGATGATTTTGCAGGAGATCCTAAGGCTTCGGTTATAATTGGAAGCTGTGTCGGTGGTGCAGTCAGCATATCTGATTATTATGAGCATGGTAAGAAAGCAAGTGATGTAACTAAGATGCCAATTTCATCAATAGCACCTCAGGTTGCAGGTCAGTGCCATGCAGGCGGCGTTGTTACTAATATTGCAAATGCATGTGCGGCCGGAACAATCAGTATTGCATACGCATGCGAGCTTATCAGAGCAGGCAAGGCAGATGTAGTACTTGCAGGTGGTTCAGACACATTTGCAGCAGTACCATATGCCGGATTCTTATCACTTCATGCACTTGACGCAGATGGCTGCTCACCATTCAACAGATGTACAGGAATTACACTTGGTGAAGGTTCAGGTGTCGTAGTAGTAGAAAGCTACGAGCATGCTAAGGCAAGAAATGCAAAAATGTATTGTGAAGTATTAGGTGCTGGTGTCAGCAGTGACGCACACCATATCACAGCTCCAAGACCGGATGGAGAAGGTCAGATGGAAGCTATCAACAGAGCAATCAAGAATTCAGGATTGAAGAAATCGGACATCGGATATGTTAATGCACATGGAACAGGAACAGCTAAGAACGATGATGCAGAATTCTTATCATTACATACAATATTTGACGGCGAGAACGATAATCTTTCAGTAAGCTCAACAAAGGCTATGACAGGACACTGCCTCGGTGCAGCAGGAGCAATTGAAGCAGTATTTTCAATCAAGGCACTTACAACTAATACAGTAGTTCCAACACTCGGATTTAAGGACGAGGATATGGATAAGCTTGCCGAAAAGGCCGGAAAGATAGATTTCTGCCCTAATAAGGCACATGAAAAAGAGCTTACAAGCGTAATGAACAACTCATTTGCATTCGGCGGTAATAACGCAAGTATTATCTTTAGCAAAGAGGCTGGCAATGTGACAGTTAAGGAAGAGAAGAAGCCTCTTGTTATCACAGGTATTGGCGTGGTTACACCAAGCGGCAACGGTGTAGATACATATGTTGCAAATGCAGTAAAAAACGAAGCTCCTACAGAAGCTAATTTAAGAAGTTCAGTCGGCAAGGAAGATTATGATGCACTTGGACTTAAGATGTCATTCTATAGAAAGCTTGATAATTTCAGTCTGCTTCAGGCAGTATCAGGTATGGAAGCACTTAAGGATGCTGATTATGCAGTAACAGACGATAATGCAACAGATATTGGAATAATTGTGGGAACGTCAGAGGGCGCACTTGGAACATGCTGTGATTTCCAGAGAATGATTACAGAGAAGGGCAATGCTTCAGGAAGTGCATTCAAATTTCCTAACACTGTATACAATGCAGCAGGCGGATATCTTTCAATCTGCTCAGGAATCAAGGGCTACAATGTAACAGTTACTAACGGTGCACAGTCTGGTCTTGCAAGCATGGCATATGCAATGAGCGTACTCCGTTCAGGTCAGGAAAATGCTATGTTAGCCACAGGTTCTGATGAGAACAGCGACATAATGACAGAGCTTTTCGGTAAGTTAGGTGTTACATCTGAAAGTGTCGTTACCCCATTTGCAGGAAATGATGGATTCGTATTAAGCGATGGCAGTGCTTCAGTTCTTATTGAGGATGAGAAGGCAGCCAGGGAGCGTGGTGCAAGAATCTACTGCCATGCAGCAGGATACGGAATGGCTCATTCAAATGTTAAGTTCGGAACACTTACAGGTTCAGAGGCAGGCCTTACAAATGCAGTTAATAACGCATTAGCAGACGCAGGAATGACAATTGATGATATAGATGCAGTATTTGGTTTTGCAAACGGAATGAAGGCTGTCGATGATGTAGAAATCAAGGGATTGACAGCAGTATTTGGTGACAAACTGGCAGAAAAACCGGTTGTAGAATTAAAGGAAGTTCTTGGTGAGTCAAGAGCAGCAGCAGCAACAACAGCAGCAGCACACGCAGCACTTATGTTTGCAGGAAAGATACCTTCACAGGATGCTTACAGCATTGCAGCAGACGGAAGCGTTTCTAAGACAAAGGCAGAGGCTTCTAAGTTAAACAATGTACTTGTAGCTGCCTATGGTGCAGGTGGTTCATACACAGCAATTGTACTCAGCAGGTAATGAGAATATTGGCAAAGGCTCATGGCAATGAGTAACATTTCTTATAAAAGAAAGGACACACAGATATGAAAGTAGCATTAGTTACAGGGGCTTCCCGCGGTATTGGTAAGGCTTGTGCTATCCGTCTGTCAAAAGACGGATATGCCGTAGTCATCAATTACAGCCATTCAGAGGAACAGGCACAGAAGGTTCTTGATGAAATCGTGGCAGCAGGCGGAACAGCCATAACATATAAAGCAGATGTTTCAGACCTTAATCAGGTTAAGCAGATGGTTAAAGATGTAAGCAAGGAGCTTGGCGGAATAGATGTACTCGTAAACAACGCAGGAATTGTAAGAGATGAGTACCTTCTCATGCTCAACAAGGATACACTTGATACATGCATGGACTTAAATGTTAAGGGTTACTTCTACTGCGCACAGCAGGCAGTACTTAAAATGTTCAGAAAGAAGAGCGGTGTCATCATCAACATGTCATCAGTCAGCTCGAAATTCGCACTTCCGGGACAGTCTGTATACAGCGCAACAAAGGGTGCTGTTAATTCAATGACACAGACAATGGCTAAGGAGCTTGCAGGTTACGGAATCCGTGTAAATGCAGTAGCACCGGGATTTATAGAGACAGAGATGCTGGATGCAATTCCAGAAGAGAAGAAGAAAGAGTATTTAGACGCAATCCCAATGCATAAGTTAGGAAAGGCAGAAGATGTTGCAAATGTTGTATCATCACTTTGCTCAGACGCATTTTCATATGTGACAGGTCAGGTTATCGTGCTTGATGGAGGATTATCATTATGATGAACATATTTGAGATTAATAAAAGAATCGGACAGCGCCCACCTTTCCAGATGATTGAGAAGGTGTTAGAGCTTGAGCCTAATGTAAGTGCCAGAGGTATTAAAAATGTATCAATCAATGAACCATATTTTATGGGACATTTTCCTGACGCTCCTATAATGCCGGGCGTACTTATAATTGAAAGCTGCGCCCAGCTCTGTTCACTTGTAATCGATGATGGTGGAAAGAGCAGGGAAGAGGGCAAGTTATATGTGCTTCTTAAAGTAGACGGATTCAAGTTTGTAAAGCCTGTAATTCCAGGAGATACACTTGATATTACAGTTACAGCTACAAGAATCAACAAGGTTCTCGCATCATTTGACGCAGTAGTTAAGGTAGATGGCAATGTGTACGCAAAGGGAAGCATGACATTTACAACAGTAGACCGTAAGGATATATATGGAACGGAGGAATAAAGTAATGGGAAAAATAGCAGTATTATTTTCAGGTCAGGGTGCACAGTATGTAGGAATGGGCAAAGACCTATATGATTCAGATTCTGATGCAAAGAAATTATATGATTTGGGTGAGTCGCTCCGCCCGGGAACAGTTAAGGTGTGCTTTGAAGGAGAAGGCGAGGAGCTTACCAAGACAGAGAATACACAGCCAGCACTTTTCCTTACAGACCTTGCATTTGCCAATGCGCTTAAGGATGCTGGGATTAAGGCTGACGCTGTAGCAGGATTTTCGCTTGGAGAGATTCCGGCGCTTGCTTATGCAGGAGTTTTATCGACAGAGGACGCATTTAAACTGGTAGTTATCAGAGGCACTAAGATGGGTGAGCTTTCTACAAAGTATGCAGGAGGAATGGCAGCAGCACTTAAGCTTGCTCCAGAAGTTGTTGAAGAGACTTGTAAGGAATTCAAGGAAATCTGGCCGGTTAATTACAATTGTCCGGGACAGATTTCATGTGCAGGAAGTGCTGACGAGATAGATGAATTCTGTGCTGCAATCAAAGAAAAAGGCGGCAGGGCAGTTAAGCTTGCAGTAAGCGGAGCGTTCCATACACCTTATATGAAGGATGCAAGCGAGGAGCTTGAGAAGGCACTTAAGACAATGACAATTAATGCTCCACAGACAGAGATATATGCCAACAGAACAGGAAAGCCTTATCCACAGGATACAGCACAGATTATAGAAACAATTGCTCTTCAGGCTTCTTCAAGCGTAAGGTTTGAGGACACATTAAAGAATATGTGGGCTGACGGAATAGACACATTTATTGAGGTAGGCGCAGGAAAGACGCTTACAGGATTTGTTAAGAAGACACTTCCGGAAGCAAAGATGTACACAGTTACAACAGTTGATGCATTGAATGAAGCAATTGAGAACATCAAGGCAGGAGAATAATAATGACAGTCAAATGTAACAAATGTAAAGAGGAAATCAATAAAGAGGAGTTGGAGAAGAATTACTACATATGTCCGTTATGCGGGAAGCTAAACCGCATGCCGGCAAAGAACAGACTTCAGATGCTTACAGAAAAGTTTGATGTAATGTTTAATGACCAGGAATTTACAGATCCTATTGATTTCCCTTCATACAAGGAAAAGTATGAGTCTGCCAGAGAAAAGAGCGGCGAGACAGAGGGCGTTGTATGTGGCAGAGGAACTATCGGCGGACAGGATACATGTATATTCATAATGGAGCCTAACTTCATGATGGGTTCTATGGGAACAGTTGTCGGAGACAGAATTACAGCACTTTTTGAATATGCTACAAAGAACAGACTTCCAATTATCGGATATACAGTTTCAGGTGGTGCAAGAATGCAGGAGGGCGCACTGTCACTTATGCAGATGGCCAAGGTTTCGGCAGCAGCCAGAAGACACAGTGACGCAGGACTCTTATATGTTGTATGTACAACAGACCCGACAATGGGCGGTGCTACAGCAAGCTTTGCAATGCTTGGAGATATAATCATATCTGAACCGGGTGCAATGATTGGATTTGCAGGAAAGCGAGTAGTAGAGCAGGTTACAGGTGAAGTGCTTCCGGATAATTTCCAGAGCGCAGAGTTCCAGTTAAAGAATGGATTCATAGATGATATCGTGCCAAGACAGGAACAGAAAGCATATCTTGCTAACATTCTTGCAATACATGCAGAAACAGTAAGTGCATAACAGTATTGTTTTGCAATATAAGGAGAAAAATTAATCATGGCAAACGAGAATTTAAGTGTTTATGACAGAATCTGCCGTACAAGAAAGAGCGGCAGAGCAACTGCATCAGATTATATAAATGCAACAATAACTGATTTTGTTGAACTTCACGGTGACAGATGCTTTGCAGACGACCATGCCATTGTTGGAGGTATCGGACGACTTAATGGAAAGCCTGTAACTGTAATTGGAATTGAAAAAGGAAGAGACTTAAACGAAAGACTTTTAAGGAATTTTGGCTGCGTTCTTCCAGAAGGATACAGGAAAGCATTAAGACTTATAAAGCAGGCTGAAAAGTTCCACAGACCTGTTATCTGCTTTGTTGATACACAGGGTGCTAACTGTGGTAAGGGTGCAGAAGAAAGAGGACAGGGACAGGCAATTGCCAACAACCTGTATGAGCTTACAGATGTTAAGACACCTATTATATCAGTAATGATTGGTGAAGGCGGAAGCGGCGGTGCACTTGCACTTGCTGTTGCCGATGAAGTATGGATGCTTGAAAATGCATATTATTCAGTAATCACACCTGAGTCATGTGCAAGTATTCTTTTCAAAGATCCTAAGAGAGCGCCAGAGGCAGCAGAACATCTCAAGCTTACAGCCGCTGACCTTAATAAAATGGGTATCGTAGAAAAGGTTGTTGAAGAACCGGAAGATTTTTCAGAAGAGAAAGAAACATCACATTTTATGAAAAAGCTTGCTGACGACCTTTCAAAAGAAATAAAGCAGTTAGAGAAGAAGCCGGTTGATAAGCTTCTTGATGACAGATATGAGAAATACAGAAAAATAGGCCGTTACAGCGAATACAGTGAGGCAGTAGGAGAGGTTCCTGGAGCAGCACAGTTACTTGGTGTATCACAGGCTCCTGTAAGAAAGAGAAGAGGATTATTTGGACGTGGCTAAGATATTAGTTTTAAATGGAAGTCCACATAAGAGTGCCAGCACTACAATGGCGGTAACCAACGCATTTGTAAAGGGAATGTGCGAAGGTGGTGAATACGAGTCGGAGATAATTAATATCTCCGACTTAAATGTTACTCCATGCATGGGCTGTCTTTCATGCTGGGCAAGGACTGAGGGCGAGTGTGTTATCAAAAATGATGACATGCCGGCAGTTAAGAAAAGAATAGAAGAAGCAGACATTATAATTGAAAGTTATCCGTTGTATTTCTTCGGCATGCCAGGACAGATGAAGCTTTTCACAGACAGACTTTTAAGCATGATGTGTACTTACAGGGGACAGAAGCCACCTGAAAATGGCGAGTCATTTCACGGCATAAGAAATCCAAAGACGGGACAGAAATTGGTTCTTATATCGGGATGTGCTTATTCGGAGTCAGAGTCAGTCTATGATTCGCTTCTTAAGGAATATGAGTGCATATGTGGTAAAAATGGATTTACAGCAATTCTATGTCCACAGTTAAAGACATTAATTGAACTGGGTGCAAGTTCAAGACTTGACAGATATTTATCAAAGTATGAGGCGGCTGGAAAAGAGTTTGCTGCGACAAAGCATTTGTCAGAGGAGACAAAGCAGAAGCTGTCAAAAGCTCCATTTTCAGAGGCAGTGTATAAGAATCTGCTTGATAATTTCTGGCACGAGCAGAAGGAGGATGAGATTTGATAAAGATAGTTGTAGATTTGCTTGGTGCTGACAAGCCGCAGACAGAGCTTGTTTTGGGTGCAATCAGGGCAATCAGTGAGAATAAAGATTTGTATGTATATCTGATGGGAAGGAAGACCGAGCTGGAGGATTTTCTTGCCAATGTAACTTATGATGAATCGCAGCTTGAGATAGTGGACTGCACACAGGAGATAACTAATTATGATGACCCGGTTGACGCTTACCACGATAAGACTGATTCGTCATTAATCAAGGGACTTAAAATGTGCCGCATGAATGAGGATATTGGTGGATTCGTGACATGTGGTGCAACAGGAGTTGTGCTTATAAGTTCTATCCTTATACTTGGCAAGTTAAATGCGACAAGACCGGCACTTTCAGTAGTTCTTAATGGCCGTAATGACAAGCCATTCTGTATAGTTGACTGCGGTGCCAATATTGACTGCAAGGCAGACCGTTTTGTCGATTTTGCAAGACTCGGTGTAGCTTACATGAAGACACTCGGAATTGAGAATCCGACAGTTGCTACACTTTCTAATGGCATTGAAGCTGGAAAGGGAAGTGATGTTATTAAGGAAGCTCATGAGCTTTTAGAAAAATGTGGTTTTAATTTCACAGGTAATATTGAAGGCAAAGAAGTGTTAGACGGCAACGCAGATGTTGTTGTATGTGATGGATTTGCAGGAAATGTGCTTCTTAAATCAATCGAGGGAACAGCAAAGGTTGTGTTTGATGATATAAGAAGGGCAGCAGCAGGTGCATCTGATACCCAAAAGGCACAGCTTGAGACATTTATTGGCAGACTTGAGCCAAAGTTTGATTACAACAATGAAGGCGGAGCAATTCTTCTTGGTGTTAAGAAACCGGTTGTCAAAGGACATGGAGCAGCAACGGACAAAACAGTGTATAATACAGTTAAGATTGCTTATGGACTTGCAAAGAATAATCTTGTGGAGAAGATAAGCGAGGAATTTGAGAAAAAGTAACATCCATTGAGGTGATTATATAATGCAAAGAGAGAAAAACAACAATTTTATTCTTGATTTCACAGGTGTATATGATGATGAATTTGCTAAGGAAAAAACATCACTTACATGGATAGACTGCACTGATATTATAGGATGTGATATGTATGTATCAGACGAAGCTGAAAAACAGATAGGTGAAAGAGTTGATTCTGTTGGAATTCATGGAATACATTTTATTGATTCGGGTAACTACCATTATGTTACTAAGATAATGACTGACAGAATTAAGGAACCGTTTTCTTTAGTTGTATTTGATCACCATACCGATATGCAAAAACCTATGATTGAAGGATTAACAAGCTGCGGAGACTGGGCAGGAAAGGTGATTAAAGACAATCCGTATATTTGCCAGCTTATTCTGGTGGGACCAGAGAAGAAAGATATTAATGCGATTGGGTTAAGAAGTAATAAACTTATAACATATTCAGCACAGGAGATAAGAGCCGAAGCAATGGAATCTAAAACAAACCAGATTGATTTATCAGTTCCTGTATACATATCTATTGATAAGGATGTTCTTGATGAAAGCATAAGTGAAACCAATTGGAGTCAGGGACATATGAAGCTTGGGACATTAGAGCATATGCTTGGGATAATTATAAGAAACCAGAAGGTTTTAGGTATTGATATATGTGGAGAATGTGATACAAATATGTCGCTTCCTGAATATATGGAAGATGAGGAAAAGAACGGAGAACTTAATAAAGAATTATATAATTTTCTTTTGAAACGACTGAAAAAATATAGTTTATAAATATTTTATAATTCCGCAATCCCATGTAAATACTGGGGTTGCGGGATTTTATAATTGGAAAATAAAAATAATTAGCACTCACCTCTTGACAGTGCTAATAAAAAGGTATATAACATAGCCAAGAACAAAGGAAGGGAACCAAAAGAGGTACGAAAGTAAAGGAAAGTACCTCAAGAGGTTACTGAAACATCCCGGTTCCAAAGAAACAAGGTAACAAGATAATGATATATGTTAAAGGAGGAATGACTTATGTTGATGCCTAGTATTTTTGGAGAGAATTTATTTAATGATGATTGGATGGACTTCGGATTTCCTGAAGTTGACAAGGCTTTATATGGTAAGCATGCAAATAATGTAATGAAGACTGATGTTAAGGAAACTGATACAGGTTATGAAGTTGATATTGATCTTCCAGGATTTAAGAAGGATGAAATTAATGCACAGCTTGATAACGGTTACCTTACAATAAGTGCTGCTAAGGGACTTGATAAGGATGAAAAGGATAAGAAAGGTAAATACATCCGTAAGGAAAGATATGCTGGTGCTATGAGCCGTAGCTTCTATGTAGGTGAAGGTGTCACACAGGAAGATATCAAGGCTAAGTATGAAGATGGTATCTTAAGACTTTCAGTTCCTAAGAAAGAAGCTAAAGCAGTTGAGAATAAGAAGTACATTGCTATTGAAGGCTAATGACTAATCATTTATTATTGAATTAGAAAGGGAGCGATTGTTATGGATAAGAATCCAAAGCATCCATTAAAGAAAAAGAAAGTACATCAGAAGATGAATGTTGCAGACCACAGTGTCGAGGAACAGGCAGCTTTTGGTAAGCATAAGAAACACACATATGAATAAATGATTTTAATCCCGTGACGGTTGTATGACTGTCGCGGGATTTTTATTTAATCAGCAATTGCTAAATATGAAATTTTAAGAATATATGCCATTGGAAGCCGCGTGTGTGGTATTATAGAAACTGTTTAAAAATATGTGGAAAGAAGGCAGGGTTTATATGTCATTAGAAAAAGCACTTGGATATCTGGAGAAAGCAGGATACAGAGAGCATGTAATACAGCTTGGTGAATCAACAGCCACGGTTGCAATGGCAGCGGAGGCACTTGGAGTTGAGCCAGGAAGGATAGCCAAGACAATGTCTTTTCTTCAGGGCGACAAGGCAGTATTGATAATCACAGAAGGAACTGCGAAGATAGATAACAGAAAATATAAAGACACATTTCATGTAAAAGCAAAGATGATACCATTTGAAGAGGTTGAGAATATAATCGGACACGCTCCTGGTGGAGTCTGTCCATTTGGCATTAATGAGGGCATTGATGTGTATCTTGATGAGAGCCTTAAACAGTTCGATGTTGTGTATCCGGCAGCAGGTGACGACCATTCTGCAGTGAAGTTTACAATTGATGAGTTAGAAGACGCGTCACGGGCTAAGGGCTGGGTTGATGTGTGCAAGGAGGCGGAAAATGTTTAACAGAGAAGATAACACATATAACGAAATCAGGGAAAAGTCATTATTCCAGTGGCTTGATGAGATGGAAAAGCATGAAGACATAGCGGTTCGTGGAGGTGTTAAACTGACACGGGAATATATACAGCATTTAAAAGATGAAAATAAGAGGCTTGAAGAGCAGAATAAGCTGAAAAATGAATATCTTAAGAAGGTTGTGGGAAGATAAAGCATTTACAAGGTAGAATCATGAACATACAGGTAATAAAATCCAGAAGAAGAACAATAGGAATAGAGGTTCACGCGGATGGAAAAGTGATAGTAAGAACTCCATTGCGAATGTCTTCAACAGAGATTAACAGATTTATAGATGAACATGAGGACTGGATCAGGCAGAAACTGGATTTTGTCAGACAGAAATCAGATAACAGACATGGTACAGGTGCGCCGGGTATTGAATGTCTGTCGAATCAGGAACTTGATAATATAAAGGATACATTTGAAAAGAGAGTACAGTTTTACTGTGATATAATGAATGTGAGCGTTGGAAGAATAACTATCCGTAACCAGAAAACAAGGTGGGGAAGCTGTAGTTCTAAAGGCAATGTGAATTTCAACTACCAGTTGTATTATATGCCGCAGGAGCTGATGGATTATGTTATTGTGCATGAACTTTCGCACAGAAGATATATGAATCATTCGGCAGAATTCTGGGCGGAGGTTGAAAAATACTGTCCGGAGTATAGAACATACAGAAAGCAGTTAAAGGAATATGAACTTACTTAGAGAAGGCATTTTATGATAAGCAGATAATGATGTGTAGATTGAGCGGAAACATTAGTAACTATAATCATAGAAAAGAGGTATACATATGGAATTACAGGCAGTAATGGAGAAAAGAAGAAGCATAAGAAATTATAATCCAGAGAGAAAGGTTACTAAGGAGCAGCTTGAGGAACTTATTAAGGCTGCGTCATATGCACCTTCATGGAAGAATCTGCAGACATCAAGATATTACTGTGTCTTATCTGAAAATGCGGTGAAAGAACTTAGAGAAAAATGTCTTCCTGAATTCAACCAGGCTAATTCGGATGGAGCAGGTGCGTATATAGTCACAACATTTGTAAAGGGAATGGTTGGTTTCGATAAGAATACAGGCAGCCCGGTTAATGAGGCTGGTGACGGCTGGGGCTATTATGACCTTGGTCTGCAGAATGAGAATCTGCTTCTTAAAGCTGCTGAACTGGGGCTTGATACTCTGGTAATGGGCATTAGAGATGGTGAGGCGTTAAGAGAATTGCTTAATATTCCAGACAGTGAAAATGTTGTGTCTGTTATTGCTGTCGGCTACAGGGGACAGGAGCCACCTGAAAGACCTAAGAGAAAAGAGCTTGAGGTTGTTGCGAAGTTTATGTAATATAAAACCGAAATAAGATAGTTTATCAGAATTGACAAAAAGAAATATATAATGTGGATGACGCAGGAGGATGAACTGATTACCAGATGTCAGGATTAAAAGCTGACTTTTGGTGTGGTTCGGAATCCTGCGTTTTTTATTAGAAAATCTGCATGTGTCTCATTATTGGCACATATATTACGATATTATGTGGTTACAAGATAGATATAAGATTAATAGCAAATAATTAATAAGGCACATTTAGAATGTGAGAAAGGTGGCAATATGGGTATATTTGGTGATAAGGATTCAATCGTTGGTGCAGCACTTGGTGTTGGTGGAGCATTTGATAAGAATAGAAAAACAGATTCTGCAACAGTATTTGGAGCGGCACTTGGAGCAAGCATAGGTTCAGGTAAGAAGTGGACAATGGAAGATTCAATTAAACTTGGAGCAGCAATTAATGCAAGTAATGCATGGAAGAAAAGATGAGAAGGATTAATAGGAGGATGTCTATATGAATAAGGATTTTAAAAATGGAATTATTGGATTGCTTATGTTTATGGGAATAATTTTATTATTAGGCTTCGTAGAAACAACAATTGAGGATGGTAAAAAGTCTTCATACAGCAGTAATAGGAGTAGTTATTCATATACGAAAAGTACAAGTAGTTATACATCAGGCAGTTCAGCAAGCAAGACTACATCTTCAAGCAGCAAGTCAGGAAGTAGTTCAAGTAAGACTGGCGGCTCAAGCAGTACATCAAAAGTAAGCAGCTCAGGCAGCACATCAACGACTGCAACGAAGTCTTCTGGAAGCAAATCTACCAGCACAAAAAGTACAAAGTCAAGCAGTACAAAGAGTAGTTCAAAGAAGAAATATTATGACTCATATGATGATGGATATGATGACATTTATATGGATGGTGATTATGATTACGACAGATACAATAAAGATTCAGATTATGCAGACGGTGTAGATGATGCCATGGATGAGTTTGGCTGGTAAAGCTAAGTATATTTCTTTGTAGATTTATTTAGTGTTGGTGTATGTAGTAAAATAGTGTATAATTGTTTATAGGATTTGAATGTGAAATGTAACGGTATTGATTAAATTTAAGGGGGATTATAGTGGCAACAGAAACTAAGGAGAAGCTGATAAGGGTATTGCAGTTGATGCAGACAACGGATGAGAAAACTCCAATGAATGCGACTCAGATTGTAGAAAAACTGAGTACTGAATATGAACTTGAGGGAGTGAACAGAAAAAGCATATACAGAGATATTGCACTTCTTCAGGATTGTGGATATGACATTGTACAGACTGAGGATAAACGAAGTGGTTGGTATATGAATACACATGCATTTGCAGACTGGCAGATTAAAATAATGATGGATGCAGTACAACAGGCGAAATGTATTTCCATTAATGAGGCTATGCAGATAAGAGAAAATCTTCTTAATCTGACAAGTAAGAGAGGCAGAAGCAGATTTTCACATATGATGATGCCAAATTCTGGAAATGTAAATGCAAAAGAAAATATTGGTGCATACGTAGAAACTATGCTTGAAGCAATATACCAGCATAGAAAGATAGAATTTCAGTATACAGAAATTAATGATGATATGAAGAAGGTACTGCGTCGGGAAGGAAAGAAGTATCTTCTTAATTTGTATGCAATTTATTGGTCTGATAATAATTACTATCTGATAGGTGCACATGACAATCATGATAATCTGGTTAATTACAGATTGGATAGGATTGTAAACCTAACTATAAGTGAAGAAAAGGCAATTGATGCTAAGGAAAAAGTAGGGGTTAATCCGGAAATGATAATTCAGGAATACATAGAAAAGAGTGTGGATCATTTCCAGGGGGAGCTTATAAGAGCAGAAGTTGAATATGAGCCTAGTCAGGCAGCAAATGCAATTCTTTATGATTTTGCCGGGGAGAATATAAGGGTTAGAAAACTGGAGAATGGCCGTTGCAGAGCAGTGTTTCAGAAGATGGATAGTGTGACTCTTGTGGGGTGGTTTATGCAGCATGCGGGAATGTATAAGGTTATTGGACCGGAGAAGTTGAGGGCAGAAGTACAAGATGTGTTGAAAAGAGCACTGAATATATATACTAAGTAGTTGTGTGATATGAATAGCAATATTTACCAAAGGGGTTTATATGGATAACACTAAATTAATTGAAGATGAAAAACTAATAATAATGAATGATTTGTGGAAACAGGTGGACCGAAACAATTGTTTATTAGATGTGTTGTTAAGTAATAAGAAAAACAGTGATATGTACAAAATAACCGTACAATCAAGAAATTTTATTGATGGATGTAATGAAAAACTGGCAGGGGTATATAATAGTGGTAAAGTCGATTTCTTTAGAAAGTACGAATACGAGAAAATATTAAATACATATTTATCTAAGAAATATAAAGAAAATTACATGGATATTGAGTTGTTAATATCTCCTCAAAGGAAAGAACAAGAGCAGAAAGTTCAAATAGACAGAATAGAGAAAAATAAAGTAAAAAAAATGGTCATACAATGTTTAACCAAAGATATGAGCAAACTTGTATGGAGAAAAGATATTAGTTTAACCGGAGTCACTTACAAGACATATTACGAAAAAGAATATTTTGAATTTGCATACCATAATGGGGAAAAACAAAGATATAGCACATTATACAACGGATATAGGTTCTATTTTAGTATAGATGATGGAGAAAAAATAGCGGCTAATATAGATAAACTTTCCCCTATCAATATCAGTAGTTCACATATAGTGACATTAGATCAATCAAACATGAAAATCCGCCAGAAGCCAGTGCATAAATATGAAACAAATCATATGCAGTTAGGAAAATTTGCTAAAGTACATAAAATTAAGGCTGGGATTGCTGCAGAAATGCTTGATAAAGTTGAAAAGAGCTGTAGGTATTTTTCAAAGGGGCAGTGTAAAAAATATCCCAGAGAATGTTCAGCATTATATAATGATTGTGTTTTGAATATATATTTTACACAAAAAGTGGAAGAATATGTTAATCAAAAGACTTTAGAAAAACAGAAGGCTGAAAAAACAAATGTTAATAAGAAAGTAGATAATAAAAAAGATAATAAGGAATATGATGGAAATGTTAATCAGGGCAATAAAATTGGAGTAAAGGATTTTGTAGTAAGAACTAATGTGTTCCGTTGCATGCATAATAAACATCAAATTAAGAACATAGATGCTCAAATTAAAATAGTTGATGCGAATGGTAAAAGTACAAATGTATCCGTATCAGCAGGTTATTGTTCACAGTGCAATACATATTTTCTTATGGAACCAGAGTATAGAAGGTTAAAACTAAAGGGAATGATATTATGCAGAATTACAGATGAAAAGACTTATAGAAAATATTCTTATACAGGAGAAATGAGGCTCGCACAGCAATCTATATTGATGCAATATGGCTACAATGTATCGCAGACAGAGGATCTTACAGCAACGCAGCGTCATAAAGTATTGGCTGTACTTATAGATTACGATATTTTGTCAAAGAGTGAAATAATAAGTTATTTAAGTTTTTTCGTAGAACAAAGAAGTAAAATGAAAACGAAAAATATGCAATTAGCAATAGCTAAGTGGGAAGAGGATATTTTGTTTGTGGAAATGTATAAGCAAGGGAAATACACAAAATATGGAGTAGGAGCAATAAGAATATAATAGAGGTATTAAATGGATTATGTGGAAATAAATGAAAATGACGTTGTTATTTTTAAAAAGAAACACCCGTGTGGATCTGATTGTTGGAAGGTTATAAAAACAGGTATAGATATAAAAATTATGTGCGAAGGTTGTGGACGAGAAATTACTTTGCAAAGGAAAGGATTTTTTAAGCGCTTTAAAGAAAAATGTGAAAATATGGGCTTTTCCGATCAGGTGGATAAGTTAAATAGATATGTTAAGTACTACAAATGGGTAAAGAAAATATACTATACTAAAATCGTATATGAATCAGATAATAATATAGAATTGCATGTGTCTAATAATGCAACAACTGGTGAAATATCATGCGAATTATTTATGGATGGTCAAATATATCAGCTTACACAATATGATGCAAAAAGACTTCAAAAATCTATTGATAGATTGAAACCTGAGATAATTAGTGTTGTTGGATATGAACATATTTCTAATGGAGAAAATAAAGAGCCAAGAAATTTTATTAAATTGATATCCAAATATGAAATTGATGAAATAAGAGCCTGTGAGATAAAAAACGAAATAGAAAAATCATGTGAATACAATGATAACGGAATATGTAGAAGGCATCCGAGAAATTGTAACTTGTTATATGAGAATTGTATGTATTTTGATGAATATCAAATGTACTTAAAATATTACGGAAATCTATCGGAGATTAAGGCAATAGGCATTAAAGACTTTGTTGTAAAAATGAATGTTTTTAAGTGTATTAACAGCAATCACCATATAGAAGATGTAAATGCTATAGTTAATGTTATAGAAAAGAGTGGGAAGAGATGCTTTGAAGAAATTAAGGCAGGATATTGTAAAGAATGCAATGTATATTTTATAACAAATATAACATACGAAAAGATGAGATCAAAAGGTATAGTATTATGTAGAGTAACAAATGAAAAAAACTATAAAACCATAGCAGGGAATTATTATAATAAAATGGCAGAAGAGTCAATTCTTATGCAATATGGCTATAATGTGTCAGAAAATGATAATCTTACCTCCGAACAAAGGCACAGAATACTTGCCTCTCTTATCGAATATGAAATAATGACCAGAGTTGAGATAGTGAATTATCTGAATTTGTTTATAAATCAAAGAAGGCATATGGACAGTATGAAGACGGCAATAACTAAATGGAAAGAAGATATCGAATATATTGAAAAATATAATAGTGGGAAACATACAAAATATGTTTTTTTGATAGGAGATAGATACACTTAAGTAATATATAAGTTTATGAAATATCTGTAATATGATAAAATTGATTAAAAGTGCAAAAGCATTAAGAGAGGATTAAATATGAGCTATATTGATTCAAATGAACAGATGATACAAAAAATCAATGAGGTTCTCCAAAACAAGAAGGATGCAATAGTTAATATTGTTAATGATAAGCTGACAATATCAGTGTTTTCTTTGTTGGAAAAGAACCTGCAGAATGTGAAAGAAATTAATTTTGTTATTCGAGATGTGAAATTCCTGCCACATCAGTCAGAGATAGCTCACGAATTTGAGATTAATCCTACAGATGTACTGTTCAACGCTTATGATATTACAGAGAAAAACAAGTTACAGCATTTCTCCAAAGCTAGGAGCATGCATGATTTTATCGAGAAGCACGTCAATATTCGTAAGGTCAATGCAGGTATCCGTATAGGTGGAAATATCCTCATCATAGATGATGACTTTATGATTCAGGGTAGCTCATCGCTCGAAGTTTCAAAGAGAAGCAGCAGAGATGCTTTCAGTAATATTAACTTTGACACGATATTAAATGGTAGTGCTGATAAGGAGCAGATTCTGGGAGCTTTAGAAACTTTTAAGAAGATTTGGTTTAATGAGCAGGTGTCTGTAGATTACAAGGATGAATTGCTTGCAAGCTTACAATATGTATATAAGGAGCATGCACCAGAGTTCCTGTATTATTTTACATTGAACGAGTTGTTTGGCAATCAGCTTGATGCTGGGGTAGAGCGTTTTGAAAGAGACAGTGTCAGATTTAAAAAGACAGAGATTTGGAATGCATTATATGATTTTCAGAAAGATTGCGTTGTATCTGCAATTCGTAAGCTTAATACTTATGGTGGATGTATTATTGCAGATTCAGTAGGTCTTGGTAAGACATTTGAGGCTCTGGCGATTATAAAGTATTTTGAAATTGGAATGAACAGAGTCCTTGTACTAACTCCTGCAAAACTCTACGATAACTGGAATTCTTTCAGAGGAGATTATAAGGATTCATTTTTACATGAGACATTTAATTACAGAATTATGTTTCATACTGATTTGTCCAGATATAGCGGAATGTCAAGATCAGGACAAGATCTCAAAAAGTTTGACTGGGGATTATATGACCTTGTAGTTATTGACGAGTCACATAATTTCCGTAATAGAAATGACAGATATGATGATAACGACCAGCTGATAATGACCCGATATGCAAGATTAATGCAGGATGTTATTAAGCATGGAAATAATAATACAAAGGTGCTGATGCTGTCAGCTACTCCTGTAAATAACAGCTTGGTAGATTTGAAAAATCAGATAAGCATTATTACAAGAGATACAGATTCTGCGTTTGAAGAACAGGGTATCACGAGTGTTGAAAATCTTTTGCGTAGGACTTCAGCAAGTATCAATGCATGGGAAAAGATTCCACATCATCAAAAAGACCAGTTGTTGGATAGTCTGCCATCAGATTTCTATAAGTTGTTGGAACTTATGACGATATCACGAAGCAGAAAGCATATTACCAGTTATTATGGTGATAAGGGGGTAGGTCAGTTTCCAGAGAAAAACAAGCCAGATACATATAATAGTGATATTGATACAAAGAAGGAACTTTTACATTTCAGAGAGACCAATGAGCTTCTTGAAGCTTTGATTCTTAGTGTTTATACGCCTACAAGATACATCAAGGAAGAATACAAGAAGCTGTATATTGAAAAGTATTCCCTTAAAGGTAAGCATGGTGGAGACATGAACTTCGATACACAGGCAAATGGTATGATTATTCTTCATAGGTTCAATCTGTTTAAGCGTTTGGAAAGTTCTGTGTATTCCTTTGAAGAAACCCTCCGTAGACTGTTAGAAAGAATTGAGCGTACAGAACAATTATTGTTGAAAGGCTGCGGAAATGTATCTGAGGAAGATGCAGACTTTGATGACAATGATTCAGAGGATGTATATATTGAAGGAAAATATGAGATAGATGTCAAACATTTAAGAGTGGATGACTACTTGGAAGACTTAGCCAGCGATAAATACATTATTGCTGAGATTCATAAAAGTGCAAAGAGTATCCTTGATGAACAGAGAGACCAGAAGCTTCAAGACCTTATGGGTATTTTAGAAAGAAAGGTCAGAGAAACTCCATACAATGATGGCAACCGCAAGGTTATTATATTTACAGCATTTGCGGATACAGCAGATTATTTGTATAGCAGTCTTTCAGAGCATATGAAGGACTTAGGAGTATATTCAGCTTGTGTCACAGGCAAGAGAGTTGTTACTAATAACAGGAATGTTGACAGTGATTTCAATTCAGTATTATGTGCATTCTCACCAGTATCGAAGATGAAAAAAGAGATACCTGCAGAAGAACAAATTGATTTATTGATTGGAACAGATTGTATTTCAGAAGGTCAGAACTTACAGGATTGCGATACTGTAATTAACTTTGATATTCAGTGGAACCCAGTATCTTTGATACAAAGATTTGGTCGTATTGACCGTATAGGAAGTAAGAATACAAATATCCAAATGATAAATTTCTTCCCTAACATGGAGTTGAATGAGTATCTTGGACTTGAAGCACGAGTCAAAGGAAAAATGACAACATTGAATTTGGTATCTACTGGTGATGAAGATGTGCTTACTCCTGAGATGAATGATTTCAACTTTAGAAAGCGTCAGCTTGAGCGACTGAAGGATGAAGTTATTGATATAGAGGATGCAAACGACAATATTTCTCTTACCGATTTGAATATGAATGAGTATTTGAATGAGTTGTCGGAATACATTCAAAATGTACCAGAGATTAAGAAAGTTCCAAAAGGGGTGTATTCTGTAACAGATGGAGATAATGCTGGGGTACTATTCTGCTTCAAGCATCGCAACGACGCAAATAAGCCTAAATCTGACAGCTCTTTGTATCCATATTACCTCATATATATGAGAAATAATGGAGAGGTACTCTTTGGAAATGGACAGGCTAGGGAAGTGGTAAAGCAGTTCCGTAAGCTATGCTATGGCAAGAGCAAACCTGTCATGGAACTATTCCAAAAATTCTTTGTACGCACCAATAATGCCAAGGATATGCAGTTCTATTCAGACCTGTTGAATAAAGCGATAAAATCAATCAAGGGCGAAGAGGAGTCAAAGGCTACTCAGCTTATGTTTGATTTTGGTGGATTCAATAATGCCTTTGCTGATGAAACTGCCGATGACTTTGAATTGATTTCATTCTTGGTGGTTGAATAAAAGGCATGAGTATTGGAGGTGATACTGTATGTTTGATATACCAGATACATACAGGGTTGATGTAAAGGTGGCTTTAAAAGATTTTATCCCAAAGGATTTAAAGCCTAATGACAAAAAAAGAATAAAAGATGCAGTTAAGTCTGTAAGGCTTGATTATCAGATTGCTGGAGAAGAAATTCCATCCGTAAACAATGAAGAGTATCGTTGTCAGGTCATACAGTTTTATGACATTGAAGTGGCTAATATCAAGGATGCAAATTTCCTTGCATCCACTTATCAGAACCTTATAAAACCTTTATGTGTGATTCATATGCATGACACAAAGGATGAAGTTTATTCAATGGCAGTAAAGCGACTCAGCCAAACAGACGATATGCAGATTGTGTTAGAACAGACATTGCTTACAGACAAATATATGTTAGGTATTCCAGATAGCAACAGGGATAGATTTATGGCATATATGAATTATTCCACAGTAAAGAATAAGATAAATAAAGTACAGCTTTACAAGGAATGGTTCTATAAGGCATATATGGTTGTTAATGAGAAAGCATATATTCATACAGATAAATTGCTTGATGGCAATACTTGGTATGACTCCGACAGGACTGCCAGAATATGCCAGAAATATGTAGAGTTGGTAACATCTAGGGGTAAATTAAAAACGGCAGTTACTAATGCCGAGAGAATGAAAATTAATAAAAAGATTAAGATAGAAATACAAGCACTTGATAGTGAAGGAATATAGGAGGAAACAGGCTATGGATAACAAGGTGCCACAGCAGATTAATGATATTGTTGGAGATAATGTAAAGAAATTGGCTCAGTTATTCCCATCTGCAGTAAAGGATGGAGAAGTTGATTTTGAAGCCTTAAAAGAAGAACTTGGACAATTTGAGGAAGTAGGAAGTGAAAAATATGAGCTTACTTGGGCAGGAAAAAAGAACGCAAAAAAGATTGCTCAGGAAGATGTTATTGGAAGAACATTAAAATATATTCCAGAGGATAGTAAGGATGCAGATACCACAGAAAATCTTTATATTGAGGGAGATAATCTTGAAGTATTGAAATTACTTAGACAGAATTATTATGGTGCTATCAAGATGATTTATATAGATCCACCATATAATACTGGTAATGATTTTGTTTACAATGATTCTTTTGTTATGTCGCAAGAAGAGTCTGATGTTGCAGAGGAAGCAATCGATGAATTAGGAGAACGATATACAATAAATAAGAATTCACAGAATAGGTATCATGCTAATTGGCTAAATATGATGTATCCGCGATTAAAGATAGCGTGTGATTTATTAAAAGATTCTGGCGTGATTTTTATTTCAATAGATGATAGCGAAGTGGCTAATTTAAGAAAAATTTGTGATGAAATATTTGGAGCAGATAATTTTATAGCAAACCTAATTTGGCAAAAGAAATTTTCAAGAGCTAATGATGCAAAATATTTTTCTACGATGCATGACCATATATTATGTTATTGCAAGAATAAAGATGCGACAGGATGGCAAATTGGCTTATTGCCAAGAGGAGATGAAATACCATCAGGGTATTCTAATCCAGATAATGATCCAAGAGGTTTATGGACTTCTGTTATTCTCTCTGCAAAATCAGGAAGTTCAAATTTAATATATGAGATAGAGACTCCTAGTGGTAGAAAAGTTATGCCACCGAGCGGACGATTTTGGAGTTGTAATCAAGAAACATTTGAAAGATGGAGTAGAGAAAACAGAATATGGTATGGAAAAGATGGAGCGGGAACTCCTAGAAAAAAAACATTTTTATCTGAGGTTCAAAATGGATTAAGACCTAACACTTTACTATTTCAAGATGAAGTTGGAAATAATCAAGAAGCAAAACAAGAGACAAAGGTATTATTTGATGGAATAGGAGTATTTGATGGTCCAAAGCCAGTAAGACTCCTAGAAATGTTAATCAGAATTGCAAATATTAGCGATGATGATATTGTATTAGATTTCTTTTCTGGGTCTGCGACAACAGCTCATTCTATTATGAGTATGAATGCATCGGATAGAAGAGAAATTAGATATATATTAGTTCAGTTACCAGAACGGTGTAATAACATAAGTGAGGCATATAAAGCAGGTTATCACGACATTTGTGAAATAGGTAAAGAGCGTATCCGCAGAGCAGGAGACAAAATCAAATCGGAGCATCCAGATGCAGATATTGACATTGGATTTAAAGTATTCAGGACTGCTGATACAAATATAAAATGGAATTCGCTTATGAATACGGGACAGATAGATATTAACCAGATGGAAACATCACCAGATACAATTGACTTTATGTTAGGAGCAAAGGATGTGGATATAGTGTATGAATTAATGTTAAGACAAAATGATGTGCCATTATCATCGAAAATGGAAAAAATTTGTGTGTGGGGGGGGGTACGAGCGTACTTACCTTTATGCGGATAGTTACTTGGTTTGTCTTGAAACAAAGATTACAAATGAATTAATAGATAAACTGGCGGAGATAGATCCTCTGCCAATCAAATTCATTTTCAGAGACTCAGCATTCCAAGATAATATAGCATTAAAGGATGAAACATTCAGAAGATTAAAAGCTTTGATAGAGAAAAATCACGGAATGAAAAAAATGGCATATACAGTAGAATTTTTATAATATTGTTGCATTTATTGATTTTACTGTGATGTCAGAGTCATAGTGCTGAAAATGATACATTGGAGGACACTATGGAATACAAGAAAGTAAATCAGAATATTAACAATATTGTAAATGAACAGGTTAGAAAATTAGCTCAATTATTCCCATCTGTGGTAAAGGATGGCGAGGTGGATTTTGAAGCTTTAAGAGAAGAATTGGGTCAATTCAATGAAGTAGATAGTGAAAAATATGAGCTTACTTGGGCAGGGAAAAAGAATGCAAAAAAGATTGCTCAAGAAGATGTTGCAGGTAGAACATTGAAATTTATTTCAGAAGATAGTAAGGATGCAGATACTACAGAAAATATCTATATTGAGGGTGAGAATTTAGAAGTACTTAAGTTATTAAGGCAGAATTATTATGGGGCTATTAAGATGATTTACATAGATCCACCATATAATACTGGTGAAGATTTTATTTATCGAGATACATATATAGATACGAAGAGTGATTCAGATAAAAAAGAGGGAGCAGTTGGTACAGATGGAGAGAGGTTTACAAAAAATTCCAAATCTCAAAACCGCTATCATGCAAAATGGTTAGATGAGTTGTATCCAAGACTAGTTGTTGCAAAGGATTTGCTTGCCGAAGATGGCGTTATATTTATTTCAATTGATGATAATGAGCAGGCAAATTTAAGAATAATTGCTGATGAGATATTTGGAGTTGATAGTTTTGTGACAACAATACATGTAGAACTTTCAGCAACACAGGGAATGAAGGTAAAAGCAGCTCAAAATGGCAATATCGTAAAAAATGCAGAGTATATTTTAGTTTATTCTAAATCAGGGCGAAAGAATATTGCTAACACTTTGTTGTATGATTTTAGACCAGTGTTTGATTCGCATTATTCTAAGATGGTTATTGATGGGAAATTGTGTAATCTTAAAGATGAATTTATTAAATTATATCCAACTGAAAAAATTGGTAATATTTCTAATGCATATGGAGAAAATCCACGGTTTAAGGAGTTTGTTGATTCAAATATTCATAATATATATGCAGATGACAAAATATCTGGATATAACGAGAAAGATTTTCTAGAAGGGCATGTGTATAGAGTAAATGGGGATGGAAGGTCTTACTACATATATAATAATGGTACTAAAATGAGGCAATTATTACCATTATCTGCATCATATGGGAAATGTGATGATTTTGATGAAAGTTTTGGATTACGAAAAATAAGAGGTGACTGGTGGAAGGACTTTTATAGAGATATGGGAAATGTAAGCAAAGAAGGAGATGTAGTATTTGCTAATGGAAAGAAACCTATGAGATTGATTAGACAACTTTGCAAGATGTGTACAACCAAGGAAGATTTTATTCTAGATTTCTTTTCGGGTTCAGCGACAACAGCTCATGCCGTAATGCAACAGAATATAGAGGATAATGGACATAGAAAGTTTATAATGGTACAAATTGCCTCTGATGTTGAAATTGAAAGCGAATTTGACAATATTTGTGAAATTGGTAAGGAACGTATTCGCAGAGCTGGGGACAAAATAAAATCGGAACATCCAGAGTCTGACATAGATATTGGTTTTAAGGTGTTCAGAACTGCTGATACTAATATTAAATGGAATTCATTCATGGATATGGGACAGCTTGATATCACGCAGATGGAGACAACACCAGACCTCATTGACTTTATGCCAGATGCCAACGACATAGACATTGTATATGAATTGATGCTTCGTCAGAGAGATGTGACACTTTCAGAAATGTTGGAGCATTTATCTGATATTGGTAGTCGAACATATCTTTATGCAAACAGTTATCTGGTATGTCTGGAAACAGTTATTACAGAAAAACAGATTGCAAAACTTGCAGAACTTGACCCATTACCAATTAAATTTATTTTTAGAGATTCAGCATTCAAGGATGATATTGCTTTAAAGGATGAGACATTTAGAAGGATGAGAGCATTGATTGAAAAGAATGCAGGAATGAACAAGCCTACATATACAGTAGAATTCATATAGAAATATGGCAGAGTTAAATAATCTGCCATAAGGAGGAATGGCAGATGAATGAAGTTATGAATAGTGTAAATAATGCTATTATGGATAATTATAAGAAGACAGATAACATATTTAATGATGTTCAAAATATTATAGAAATATCTCAAAAAGAGGCTTACCGTTCAGTAAATACGATATTGTCACAGAGAAACTGGCTGATTGGATATCGAATAGCTGAGGAAGAACTGGCAGGTGAAGAAAGAGCGGAATATGGTGTCGAAATTATTAAAAGTCTCTCAAAGGACTTGACTCAAAAATATGGAAAGGGATATGACAGGAGCAATTTATATCATTGCTTGAGATTCTACAAGGCTTTTCCACAGATTGTCGACACACTGTGTCGACAATCTAATATCAAACTTTCGTGGTCACATTATCGCACTTTACTTCAAGTACATGATGAGACTGCTCGTAAATGGTATGAGAAAGAAGCTTATGAGCAGACATGGAGCGTCCGAACTTTACAGAGAAATATTGATACCCAGTACTATTATCGTATGCTCCAGTCACAGGATAAGACGGCTGTAGAGTCTGAAATGAAAGAAAAGACAGCTTCATATCAGAATGGTAAACTTGAGTTTATAAAAAATCCTGTAGTGGTGGAGTTCCTGGGCTTAACTCCAGATACATCTTTTAACGAGACAAAACTTGAGACAAGCATTATAACAAATTTGCAGAAATTTCTTATGGAGATGGGAAAAGGATATGCATTTGTAGCCAGACAACAGCATATTCATACTGAGAAACAGGATTATTTTATTGACTTGGTTTTTTATAATTATATTTTAAAATGTTTTGTGTTAATCGACTTGAAAACGGAAAGAATTACACATCAGGATGTAGGACAAATGGATATGTATATTCGAATGTATGATGAATTGAAAAAATCTCCAGATGATAATCCGACACTTGGTATAGTTCTGTGTTCAGAGACAGATGAGGATATTGCAAGATATTCTATTTTACATGGTAATGAGCAATTATTTGCCAGCAAATATAAATTGTATCTGCCGACAGAAGAGGAACTGCGGGAAGAGATAGAGACACAAAAGGCTATTTTTTATTTACAGCAGAGGGATGCAGATGAAAAAGTGGGAGGAGAAATAGATGTCTAAGAGAATTACATTCCAATTCGAGGATGACCTTGATTATCAGATGCAGGCAATTCATTCTACTGTGGAACTGTTTAGAGGTTTGTCAAGACATGTAGATGGTATTTACAGACCTAATCGTATTCGTAAAGTGGGCGAGGGTGACCCTGTTAGAAATAATGATATCGTTGTAGGAAGCAGACTATTAGAGAACCTTCGTAAAGTACAGCTATCCAATGACTTATTTGCTGATAATGTTCTGGCTGAAGGAAATAACTTTACGATTGAAATGGAGACAGGTACAGGTAAGACCTATGTGTATCTTCGTACAATTCTTGAGTTGTATCAGGAATATGGATTTCGTAAATTTATGATAGTAGTTCCATCTATCGCTATCCGTAAAGGGGTAGAGAAATCAATGGAGCAGTTAACTGACCATTTCAAGAGACTTTATAACATTGATATTGGCAAACACAGCTTTATATATGACAGTAATAATCCAAAGCAGATTAGTTCAAAGTTGGTAGAGAGTAATGATTTAAGTATTTGTGTTTTAAATATTCAGGCTTTCAATAAGGACACCAATAAAATTCGTAAGGAAGATGAGTATGGTCAGAACCTTTGGGAAGATATCAAATATATCAAGCCAATTGTAATTATTGACGAGCCACAAAAGATTGAAGGTACTGCAAAGAAAAAGTCAAAATCTTTAGTTGCTATTGAAGAGTTAAAGCCACTTTTTACTTTACGTTATTCTGCTACGCACAAGCAGTTATACAATCAGATTTATAAACTGGATTCCTATGCAGCATATCAGAAGGATTTAGTTAAAAAGATTGTTGTTAAGACAGTCTATGGGGTGATTCCAAAGGATTATCCATATGTCAGATATCTTGCATTTACTTCCGATTTGAAAGCAAAGATTGAGATATTTTCACAAAATCAAGGTGGAACAATCAGATTTAAAACTTTCAATGTAAGTGGCGGAGCATCTCTTGAAGAATTATCGGGTGGTTTATCTCAGTATAAGGATTATCGCATTGCAGAGGAACCTCATAAATTAAAGCCATTGTCAGTTGCTACTAAGGAAGGATTCTTTGGTCTGGAGCTTGGACACAGTAATCATGAGATAGAGAAGAATGAGGCTGTGCGAATTCAAATAAGATTAGCGATACAGAACCATTTTACAAAACAGCTCAACATTATTCGTTCAGGTAGGAAAATCAAGGCTTTGACATTATTCTTTATCGATGCGGTAGATAAGGTGCGTGATGATTCAGCTCCTGATGGAAGAGGCGAGTATCTGCGTATTTTTGATGAAGAGTACAAAAAGTATGTAACGACTCATACGCATGAGCTGGAAATGAATAAAGAATATTTTCCAGACTACATGAATGTACAGGCTGTAAGAGAGGGATATTTTGCCAGAGACAAGAAGAATAATGCGGTAGATGTTGAAGGTTGGGATTCATCTGTGGACGATAGCGATGTGAAACTCAAGGCAAAGTCACAAGAAGATATTGATAGAGGAATCAGTCTTATTCTTGAAAAGAAGGACGAACTGATTTCTTTTGAGGAGCCACTTGCGTTTATTTTTTCACATTCTGCATTGAGAGAAGGATGGGATAATCCAAACGTGTTTACACTTTGTACGTTAAAAGCTGGCGGTTCTGATATTGCTAAAAAGCAGGAGATTGGTCGAGGACTAAGATTGCCGGTTGACAACACAGGCAATCGTTGTATTGATCGTAGAATTAATGAATTGACTGTAATAGCAAATGATTATTATGACCATTTTGCATCTGCACTTCAGAAGGATTTCAATGATAATATGCATTTTGTCAAGGATGAAGTTACTGCTGATATTTTGATTGAAACATTAAAATCGGCAGGAATTCCAGAGGAGAAAATCAGTCCTAAACTGGTGGATACACTTAAAGAAGAACTGGTGTCTGTCGGTGTGATGAATACAGACAATGTGCTGAAGGGTTCTTCACAGCAGATAACGAAAACTCTGGATAATATGGTGTTTGTTGATGATACCTTGAATGAGCATGCACAACTGATTAAGCAACAGTTCAAGGAACTGATGGTTCAGAAAGGTACAAGAAAGATTGAGATTACAAATGGTGATAATGATCCATATGATAATGGGATTAGAGCCTATGTGACGCAAGGTGAGTTTGAAAAGATATATCTTGGACTTCGTAAGAATCTTATGCAGCGTTCTATTTATAAATTTAAGATTGATAAGGACAAGTTTATAGATGACTGTGTTTTTCAGATTAATCAGTCTTTATTATTCAAGAAAGCAAAAAATGAATACAAGGTTGAAACGGGTAGAGCAAAATTTAATACATCGCAGATGTTTGAAATGGAAGAGTTAGCTTATGGCGATAAGGAGCTGGAAGTGGAAATTACTTCTGACCCAAAATCTGATTTTGAAATTGCAAATTTTATAATGTATCATACAATGTTACCTAGACTTGCAATTTTCAAGATTTTGCAGGGAGTTACTAAACGAGAGTTGCTTAATAATCAGGATATTTTGGATGAAGTGACTCAGTTAATCAAAGGAATTCTTAATGATACAAAAGCTTCCAATATTACTTCTTATGAAGTGATAAACGGATATGAATTAGATGAGCGAAATATCTTTGAGCTTGATACCATTACAGAGGCAGATTTTGAGCAGGAATGGAGAGTGTTCAAAGCAAAATCTGACAGAAGTTCTGCGATGAATGAATATTACAAGCTTGATAGTGAAGGAGAGTCAAAATTTGCTCATAAGCTGGAGAATAATGAGAATGTTTTACTTTTTACAAAGCTGAAAAAGGGTGGATTTGTAATAGATACACCATATGGTAATTACAGCCCTGACTGGGCGGTAGTATGCCGAAAGGAGGCTTTGAAAGACCCATCAATCGGAATATATTTCATCGTAGAAACAAAAGCAGGTAAGACATGGGCTGACCTGACGGATGTGGAAAAGAATAAGATTCATTGTGGAGAGCTTCATTTTAAAGCAGTATCCGATGATACAAAGTTTGACTGGGTAAATGGCTATGAGGATTTTGTAAATAAGTTTGGGGTTGCCGAGAGTGATTAAGGAGTGCATATGCTTGAAATACCAGATGATTTTGAAGTGAATCGAAATGTCATTAAAGAAAATAGTTCATTTCAAGAGTTGAATACATTGCTAGAGGAAACAAGAAATTTCATGTATGAAATGAGTTTCTTAGCATATGGCAGAGATAATATAGTTTTGCATCAACTCGGAGTTATTAGTGGAAATCAGATTCTTGATTCTGTAAGCAGAACGATAGAAAGTATTAGATATTGCTGTCTGAACGCTAATTTTGCAGATGCATATTCTCTTTTAAGAAAATATAGGGATGATGCCTTTTATTATATTTATATGCTGGCAGTTGGGGATAAGACAGATTTTATGAAGTATGTTGAATTAAAAGACTTAGGCAAAGATGAAAGAAATATTTATGATTGGGTCAAAAATCAACAAAACGATGTTTATATCGGGGCTATTTTCAAAGCTATTGCATCATCCAGTGCAGGAGAAGCAATAAGAAAGTATAAGTTAAAAGACGCATTTGATAAGTTGGCATTAAAATTAAATAATTTTGTACATTCTAATGGGCAATCATATTACAATTTTTCATATCAAAGAATAGATATACATAGCAATATTACAAAATATTGCAAAGAGTTTGGAGAGGCAATTACATATATAACGATGTCATTTTTGATGGTATTAGTTTTGATAAGACCAGGACTAATTATGTCAGAAGATTACATTGATTATTTAGATTGTGGAGATACTCCGCCAGATGGTTCCCAATATTGGGTAGCATCATTTGTATCAGAGTATGTAAGTAGGCATAAAGGAATTTTGGATGATAAATTTGATGAATATTTGAGAAGTATAACAGGTATGCAGATATAAAGGAGATAAAGTATATGGCAGATTTTAAATATGAAATTGTTGAACATATTGGCACTCTTTCAGAGAGTGCCAAGGGGTGGACAAAAGAACTTAACAAGATTTCATGGAATGGTGGAGAACCTAAATATGATATTAGAGACTGGGCGCCGGGACATGAAAAAATGGGTAAGGGTGTAACGCTTTCAGAAGATGAAATTGAAAAGTTAAAGCAGCTAATATAGAGTATAAGATTGAGAGTGTATAGGGGAAATATGAAAGTAGATAAAAGTAATTACAGTTTAATATACAAATTTAGAACTGGGACAAGTAGTATAGAATAGAAATATAATTGAAGATAAGAAAGCATTGAAAGATGATTTGCTGGCAAAGATATAAATAAAGGATGGTGAGAAGGATGTATTTAGAAAAAATTCATATAGAGAATTATAAAGCAATTGGAAAATTAGATATTGATTTAAAACCAGGAGTGAATCTACTTATTGGTGATAATGGCGCAGGAAAAACTTCTGTTCTTGAGGGTATTGCGGTAGCTCTTGGAGGCTTGTTTGTCAATGTAGCAGGTGTTAGCACTAAGAATATTGTAAAAGATGATGTACGTATGAGTATAAAACCTATTGGAGATTCTTCAACAGCAATTGAATATTATGAACCTGTGTTAGCTGGATGTACGCTTCATGTAACTGAAAAACAGCATCTTACATGGAACAGAATCAAGGAAGAAGTATCTGCTACACATACCAAGATTGATAATAAAAATGTATGTGTTTGGATGAAAAAACTTACTAATAATTCAGATACTATCTTGCCATTGATTAGTTTTCAAAGTGCTGCCAGGGCATGGAGAGTAAGAAGAGGAGATTTTGGAACGGAGTTAAAGAAAAAATTAGATGATAGAAGATGTGGATATATTGGATGTTTGGATTCTTCAATGGATGTAAAGTCTATTCAGCAGTGGTGTCTCAAACAGGAAGTAGTGCGTTCAAATAAAGGAACAGTACGGGAATATGAAATGTTTAAGAGTATTGTGGTCTCGTTTATGAAAGAAATTAATGAACTGACGGAGGCTCCTTCAATTTACTACTCTCCGCAGTTTACAGAATTGGTTTACAAGGAAGATAAGACAGAGATGCCAATTTCAAAGCTGAGTGCTGGATATCAGTCTTTATTGTGGATGGTTATGGATTTGGCGTATCGCATATGTATGCTTAATCCCGAATTAGAAAGTAGAGAACAGATTACGGGTATTGTGCTTATAGATGAAATTGATTTACACCTTCATCCAAAGTGGCAGTGGAATGTAATTGATGCATTGAGAAAAACATTTGCAGGTGTTCAGTTTATTATTGCAACCCATTCTCCAATTGTTATATCTGCATCAAAAGAAGCAAATCTGATTCTATTGGATGATGCACAGGATATAAGTTATCTACCAGATTGTTATGGATATGAAGTAGAGGATGTACTGCGTTATCGTCAGGATAGTGTATCAAGACCGAAGAAGGTAAAAATACTGGTCGATGAGATAGAGAATGCAATTGATGATATTGAATTTGATAAAGCTGATGTTGCATTGAAAAGATTAAAAGATGTGTTGGGTGAAGATAATTCAGAGTACAAGAAAATGGCAGGAATGATTTCGGATGCGAAGCTGATAGAGGAGTGCTGATATGTTGTATATAGAAAAAGAAGGTTTGCCCAATGATATAAACACTAAAATCATAGAGTTGAGTAAAAGCGAAGAATGGAAAAGTATCAGCGAAGACGATACAACAGCAATCCGTAATGCTTTTGACAATGATTTTCCCAAGAACGAGGTGAAAGAGATTTTACTTCATGAACAACATGGAATCTGCGCATATTGTATGAGAAGAATCCGTATGGACAATCATTCTAGAGTGGAGCATCTTGTACCATTGAGCAGGAATAAGGACAAGGCAATTGATTATAACAATATGCTTGGAGTATGTGATGGCGGAGAAAAAGTTACTGGAGATAAGGGGCATATTCTTTGTTGTGATGCACATAAAAAAGAGACAGAAATCACTACCAGTCCTCTCAATAAGGTACAGATGGATAAAATTGCATACGATTCAGAAGGGAAAATATATACGAAACCGAAAGATGAAGATATGGAAAGAGATATAAATGAAGTCCTTTTGTTGAATGGGATTCGGAAAAAGGACGGAACAGTAAGAGATACTTCTACGGAACTGTTAAAGGGCAGAAAAGATGCCTACGACAGAGCAAAGAAGATGATGGAAACATTGAACACAAAAGGAAAATGTACATCTGCAACGCTTAAAAAGATAATGGATGAATTATATAGCAGAGAAGAAAGAGATGAGTTTGTAGGTGTTCAGCTATATTATTTCAGAAAACATTACAATTCGCTGATTCGCAGAGGCATGTAATATGTGAGTTAGGGATAATATTACTGATTGTCGGATACTTTATTGAACACTATCGGATATTTTTTACTTATAGGATACAAAAGTATTTTATGTGTATCTGATTGTATCCATTAGTGACCACTTACTGGATATTAATTATCATGCTGATTGAATAAAAGTAGTTTGTGCAGACCCTCTAAATAAGTGGAAATGTTCGATACCACATTGATATGCATCATACTACAAGGAGGCGCATCATGACATAGGAGCAATTTAAGAAAGCAGCACAATAATGGAACAATAAAGAGCAGATACCAGTGCCGGAAAAAGAATTAAAGAAAACAGTAGAAGAATATATTAGTTCGAATAATACCAGTGCGCTTGCAACAGGAACAGGGGATTATGTGAGATGCACTCCAATAGAGTACAGTTTTCATGATGATAAGTTCTGGAGTTATACTGGCAGGCAGGCTTTGGAGTTATAAATCATGAGTATATTTAAAAAGAAACACACACAATCCTATGATAAAATGAATAAGAAACCGGTACTGAAAACAAGCATATGCACAGGGGAGCAGGTCGCGGGATTTCAGGATATCCATACCGGTAAGATAGAGGAGATAATGCTGATTAAGCAGACTGGGGATATAGATACATTTAAACAAATGTATGGAATTGATGGAGAGATACCAAAGGTATACTAAATATTTACAGGTAAAGAGGACTATGAACATACCAGAAAGAGCAACGAAGGAACAGACAGAGGCAATAACACAGACAGAAGGCAACATAAGGGTTGCGTCAGTTCCAGGTTCGGGAAAAACATTTGTACTTACATATAGAATAGCATATCTTATAACAGAACTGTTTGTTGAGCCATCATCTATTGTGGCGCTTACATTTACGAACAAGGCAGCTTCGCAGATGAAGCACAGATTAAGGAATATTGTTGGTGATAACGCCAACTGTTTTACGGGAACATTTCACGGATATTGTAACATGTTTCTTAAAGAGGAGATTCACAGGCTGACATTTCCAAAGACATTCACGATTCTTGATAAGAAGGCAGAGCTGGAGATGATTAAGGACGTGGCAGAGGATATGGGAATATCGCTCAAGGACAATACTGCGAAGAAGATAATGAGTGATATAGACATAACCAAGCAGGATATGTCCTATGTTGAGCTTATGGCAGGCGTTGATAAGACAGAGCTTAAAAGAAGGGCTTCCAGCGAGAAAAATGTGGATAAAAAGGTTTTCTATAATTATCTTAAGAGACAGTGTGACAATTATGCTCTGGACTTTGAAGACCTTATTAATTTCACTTTATACATTTTGAACAGAAATGAAGACGTGCGGATTCGCTGGCAGGAAAAATGTCAGTATGTACTGTGCGATGAGTATCAGGATGTTAATATGAAACAGGACATGCTGCTTCACATTCTAAGTGGATTGTATCAGAATCTGTTTGTGGTAGGTGATGACGACCAGAATATATATACATGGCGCGGTTCTGACCCTGAATACATGATTAATTTTGACAAAACACATGAAAATGTGCAGGATTATTCACTTACTGAGAATTTCAGGAGTACTCCTCAGATTGTAAATGTGGCTAAGTCACTTATATCTGCTAATCAGAACAGGCTTGAAAAGCAGATGATTTCTAACAGACCAGATGGCAATAAGCCGGTATTCAATGCGCTTGACACGGAGGAGAAAGAGTCTTTGTGGATAGCTGATACTATTCTTGATAATGTCGCTAAGAATATGAAGTACAGCGACCATACTATATTGGTGCGGGCTGCTTCACAGACAAGGTCGTTAGAGGAAGCATTTATAAAAAGAAAAGTTCCTTACAAGATACTAAGCGGTGCGAAATTCTATGAAAGCGAAGAGATAAGAACGGTGCTTTCATACATGAGAATGGTGTACAGCCTTACGGACATGGATTTGCTGTATACTATATCCAGACCGAGAAGGGGCTTTGGTAAGAAGTCTGTTGAGAAGCTTAAAAATGCAGCAGCACAGAACAACTGCAGTCTTTTCAAGGCACTTGGAAAGCAGATTGACGATGGCGATATAACACAGAAAAATGTTATAGAATATTACAATGCAATCAGTGAATTGCATGATACATATGTTGCTTATACCTGTACTGATATAGTAAACAAATGTCTTGATATGGGATATCGTCAGGCATTGGAGCAGGATATCGACCAGACCAGACTTGACAATGTGTCAGAGCTTATCAGGACTATTACGGCATTGGAGGAAGATAATCAGGAGAAGGTTGAGCTGGCTGATCTGTTAAGCCATTTTGCATTATTTTCAGCGCAAGATGAGGACGGAGAGTATAATGTTGTAAAAGTAATGACAATTCATACAGCAAAAGGGCTTGAGTTTGATACAGTATTTGTACCAGGACTCGTTGAAGGACAGTTTCCAAGCAGCAGGCTTCGTAATGAAGACGAATATGAAGAGGAAAGAAGATTATTGTATGTTGCGATGACAAGGGCGAAGAATATGCTTTACCTCAGCACTTATAGAAAGAAAGACGGGCGTTTTGGCGCAAGACCATCAGCATTTTTAAGTGACATTGATACTAATCTTCTTGACTGTATCAACAACAGCAGAGTATTAATCAGAGGTGTGACTGAGCAGATGCTGCCAAAGGCCGTATTTGAGGTTGGAGATAAAGTCAGACATAAAGTATTTGGAATTGGCGAGATTGTTAAGGTTGATAAGGTTACGCAGACATATGAAATCCAGTTTGAGAATATCAGGGGAACGAGAAGACTGATGTTTCGGGCAGAGCTGGGGAGATGTTGAGAATAAAGATGATAGAATACATTAAGCGGAACCGGACCAGATTTTGTATATGACAATCCACCTGTATATCAGGTGTCAGGATACAGCTATTACAATAGTCATGGCACATTTGTTGTAGTAGGACCAAGTATGAGAACAATGCCAGATGCATCTGTATATAATAATTTGAGTTATAAAGGATAGATTTTAAGATAAGGAGACACACAATGAAAAGCACATTAATAAAAGACACAACTAAATCAGAAAGAATCCAGTTAATAAAGGAATGGGAAGAAACAGAAGGTTGCGAGAGCAGCGGAATAGATCTGATGACATATTTTAAAGACTACATTGACGGGGTGAAAGAGATTTCAGAAGTCAATGCAGCCTTTAATGCAAGATATGTCTCAGAAATACCAGACAATGACTCATCAATGAGCTGTGGTATGGGTATGAGAAGATAGTATTTGGCTTATTAATGAATTGTAAAATTAGTCAAGATAATCAGAATCATCAAGTGTGTTGAGCTCTTCATGTTCAATTGTAACAGACTGGTGAGTTTTACGGTATTTTAAAGGGGTTACATTCATTATTTTTTTAAATATTCTTTCGAAATATGACGCACTTTCAAAACCAAGCTCAGCAGCAACATCTGATATACTGAGATTAGAGGTTTCGAGAATCTGGGTGGCTTTTTTAATGCGGAGAGTGTTAACATATTCGGTGATAGTAAAGCCAGTGTATTCTTTAAATATACGGCACATGTAATATTTGCTCATAAAGAGCTCGTCTGAGATAGTATCAAGGGCGAGCTCTTTTGTGTAGTTAGCTTCAAGATAGGCACTTATGTTAGAGGCAGATAATTCTTTTGGGCTATTAATTACAGCATGTATCTGCGTACTGTCATGTTTCAGGGAGAGCAGTTTATACAGCCAGTATATAGTTGCAATTTCCACCCTTGACTGATATCCACTGTTCTTTTTGGTTAATTCATGTCTTAAATCCCTGTATAGATTAAGAAATGCTATACGCTGGTCTTCATTGAGGTGGTATATGCCATAATTATTATGAAAGTAATTAACAAGATTAAGACCAGGATACTTTTTGTCAAAATCACACATCTTTTCATAATCAATGTAAAGAATAACACGGTTGTAGCCTTTATCCTCATCTGATATTGAGCATGTAGTATGAACCAGATTGGTATCAAGTATTGCAATATCTCCAGCATAAGCATTATAGCTTTTGTTATCGAAGAAAAACTGGCGCTCTCCTTCAATTATGTAAAATATCTCATACTGGTTGTGAAAATGCTTCACATTCATATTGAATCTGCCATAACGTATAAGCTGTTCTACGGATATTCCATCACATTTGCCAAAAAAAGTAATTTTATTATCTGCCATACAATACCTCACAATTAATTATTATTAATTAAAAAGTATAGAGCAATATATTTAAAAAATCAAACATATATAGCAATATTGTTCAAGAAAAGTATTATTTTGCGGTGATATAATCCAGTTACAAGATAAGAAATGGCTTATGAAACAAGCCTTGAAATACGCGCGGATTTCAAAAATAAAAAGTAACAATAATAAAGGGGTCTCATAAGAAAGGAGAAGGTTATGAAAGCTTATAAAAAGATAATAGGCACAGCTTTTGTTGCAGTGTGTCTCATTATTGTAATAGTAACATTTATTAAAGTTAAAGGGATTAATTCATCAGATAAATTAGTTCTTCAGCTGGCGCATAATCAGTCAGCAGGTTCAGAAATAGCGGATTCAATTGCTAAGGTATCAGATTTTGCCGCAAAAGAATCTGGTGATGAGGTAAATATTAAGATATTTGCCAGTGGTGTTCTTGGTACAGAAAAAGAAGAAATAGAAATGGTTAAAGCCGGAATTATTGATATGGCAAAAGTAAGCTCTAACACATTAGGTCAGTTTGATGACAGATATGCAATATTTGCAATTCCTTATCTGTTTAAGAATCAGGAGCATTATTATAATGCGATGGAGAATAGTGAAGCAGTTAAAGAATTATTTGCTGATACAGCAGATGATGGATATATAGCTGTTGGATATTATGCTAATGGTGCAAGAAATTTCTATCTTAAAGATGATGTTCCAGTTACAGATACATCAGTTCTTAGTGGAAAGAAAATTCGTTCAATGCCAAGTTCAACATCAATGGATATGATTGAGAAAATGGGAGGAACACCGGTTCCTATGGCTGCATCAGAGACATATGCGTCATTACAGCAGGGTGTCGTTGATGGAGCAGAGAACACAGAGCTTGCTCTTACTGTTGATGGACATGAAGATCTTGTTAAGTCTTATACATATACAGAGCATCAGTTTTCACCAGATATATTCATTATAAGTACTAAGACATGGAACAAGATGTCAGAGAAACAGAGACAGAGTCTTATAAAAGCACTTGAGGAAACAAATGATAACTTTAAGAGTCTTTATAATGGAATGATGGAGGATGCCATTGAACATGCAGAAAGTAAAGGCGTGCATGTATATAAGGATATAGATAAGACACCATTTATTGAGGCAGTACAGCCAATACATGCCAACTTCTATAACAAGGGCGAAGCATATAAGAAGCTATATGATGACATTCAGAAATATGCAGATTAATGCATATAAGCCCATGGTTTGCAGGAAGAAAGGAGAAAAGCATGAAGTATTTGAATAAAGTAGTTGAAATAATATTAGAGGTGCTTGTAGCCGGTATGGTACTTGGATGCTGCTGGCAGGTAATTACAAGATTTGTGTTACATAATCCAAGCAAATATACAGAGGAATTATTAAGATATATGCTCATATGGCTGACAATGATGGGCGTTCCTTACGCATATGGACAAAACAGTCATTTGGCTATCAATTTTATAGTTAAGAAGTTCAAGCCAAAGAATGAAACACTTGCTCAGATTGCAATAGATGTGCTTATTATGATTTTAAGTGTTTCAGTAATGATTATTGGTGGAATTATGGTTACTGCTAATGCAGCAGGACAGCTCTCACCAGCTATGCAGATTCCTATGCAGGTCTATTATGTATGTGTTCCGGTATGTGGAGTTCTCATGGTTATTTACGGAGTGTTTAAGATTGTAGATCATTTTAAGAAATTAAGACAGAATTAAGATTGAATAATGCATATATATGCAGAAGGAGGCAATATGGAAATACAGGCAGCAATTGTATTGATAATAGTATTCTTTTTATTACTGGCATTTAGTGTTCCAGTATCATTCAGTATTATATCAGCATCACTTGTTACATTAATTATGTTTCTTACACCACATTTTGGTGTGTTTATATCAGCTCAGAAAATGGTTACAGGTATTGACAGCTTCACATTACTTGCAGTTCCGTTCTTTGTACTTGCAGGTCTGTTAATGAGTAATGGTGGTATAGCAAAAAGGCTTATTAATCTGGCAATGCTTGTTTTAGGTAAGGTTCCAGGTTCTTTAGCAATGACTAACATTGCAGGTAACGCAATGTTTGGTTCTATATCAGGCTCAGGTATTGCAGCAGCAACAGCAATTGGTGGTGTTATGCAGCCACTTGAGGATGAACAGGGATATGACAGGGCATTTTCAGCAGCAGCAAATGTTGCTTCAGCACCAGTAGGACAGTTAATTCCACCAACAGCTTCATTCATTGTATTTTCAGCAGCAAGTGGTGGAGTTTCAGTTGCAGCATTACTTATGGCTGGCTGGATTCCAGGATTATTATGGGCATTACTGTGTATGGTAGTTGCTTTCGTATATGGAAAAAAGCATGGATATGTAATCAAGAGAGATCATCTTACAGCTAAGGTTGTATTAAAGACAATCTGGGATGCTATACCAAGTCTTTTCCTCATTGTAATTATTATTGGTGGTATATTATCAGGATATTTTACTCCGACAGAAGCATCTGGTGTAGCTGTTGTGTATGCATTTATACTGGCTGTGTTTGTTTATAAGAGCATTAGGATTAAAGATATTCCAAGAATTTTAAAAGAAACAGCAGTTATGACAGCAATTGTTATGCTTATAATAGGAGCTTCATCAGTATTGTCATTCGTATTGTCATTCACTGGTCTTCCGCAGGCTATAAGTGCAGCATTACTGGGTGTGTCTGATAATAAGATTGTTATTCTGTTAATTATTAACCTGATACTTCTGATTGTAGGAACATTTATGGATATGGCTCCGGCGTTACTTATATTCACACCTATATTCTTTCCTGTAGTTAAGGCATTAGGTATGAATCCTATTCAGTTTGGTGTAATGATGGTTATGAACCTTTCAATTGGAACAATTACACCACCTGTAGGAAGCGTATTATTTGTAGGTTGTAGTATATCGCATCTTCAGGTAGAAGAGGTAATTAAGAAACTGGTGCCATTCTTTGTAGCGATTTTAGTAGCACTTCTTTTTGTAACATTTGTACCACAGCTTAGTATGTGGCTGCCAACAGTATTTGGATTGTTGGGATAAAAATAAGATAAAAACGGAGGACATATATATGAACAATAAAAAACCTGACAAGAAAGAAATTGAGAATAAGCTAAATCTTGTAATTGATAAGCTTATGAATCTTGGCAGACCTGATAATGATGAAGAGCTGGAAAAAGGCGGCGAGTCAATAGGCTTCTTTAAAAGAGACTTTGGAATTAAAGAGTGGGACTGGCCACAGGGGGTTGGTTTATATGGATTGCTTAAGATAATGCAGATTAATGGCAATGATGAGTATAGAGAATTTCTTTACAAATGGTTTAAAGAAAATATAGCAGAAGGTCTTCCATCAAAGAATATCAACACAACAACACCGTTACTTACTCTTGTTGAATTAAATAACTATTACAATGATACACAGTTCGAGGAACTGTGTATCAAATGGGCAGAGTGGCTTATGAACTGCCTTCCAAGAACAAAGGAACGTGGATTCCAGCATGTTACAAGTGCGAATGGAGACAGACAGGGAGTAAGACTCAATGAGAATGAAATGTGGATAGATACTCTGTTTATGACAGTTTTATTCCTTAATAAAATGGGTCAGAAGTATAATCGTCAGGATTGGATAAATGAGTCAATACATCAGGTACTTATGCATATAAAGTATCTTTGCGACAACAAGACAGGATTGTTTTATCATGGCTGGACATTTAATGAAATGAATAATTTCGGTGGTATATTCTGGTGCAGAGGGAATAGTTGGTTCACATTAGGAATTCTTGATTATGTTGATATGTTTAAGGGAACACTTAACAGTGGTGTTAAAGAGATAATAATAGATGCTTATAAAGCCCAGACAGCTGCTCTTAAGAAGCTGCAGAGTAAAAGCGGATTATGGCATACAGTACTTACAGATTCATCAAGTTATGAAGAAGTATCTGGAAGTGCTGCAATTACAGCCGGTATATTAAAGGGAATCAGAATGGGAATACTTGATGATTCTTATATAGATGTTGCTGACAAAGCGATAAATGCAATACTTAAAAATATTGATTCAGATGGAACAGTGCTTAATGTATCTGGAGGAACTGGTATGGGATATGATGCGGAGCATTATAAGAACATACTTATAGCGCCTATGGCATATGGACAGTCACTTACAATACTGGCTTTAGTGGAGGCATTACAGAATGATAAGAAAAGCATTTAAAATGTATCTTAAAGCTGGATGTGCTGATGAATATGAAAAGCGTCACAATGAATTATGGCCTGAAATGAAGGCAATGATACACGAATATGGCGGACATAATTATTCTATATTTCTAGATGATGAAACTAACATATTATATGGATATATAGAGATTGAAGATGAAGAAAAGTGGGCACAGTCAGCAGACACGGAGATCAACAGAAAGTGGTGGAAATATATGGCGCCTCTTATGAGGGTTAATCCAGACGACAGTCCTGTGAGTGATGATTTAAGGTGTGTTTTTCATCTTGATTAATACATGAATTTAATACAGGAGGTAAGATTGTATGAAACCGGTATATTACCTTGCCGTTGATATTGGGGCTTCAAGTGGAAGACATATTCTTGCATCCATGGACAACGGCAGAATGACAATAGAAGAGGTATATCGTTTTGATAATGGCATGATTAATGATAATGGCAACAAGTTATGGGATGTTGACAGCTTGTTTGCCAATATTATTGAAGGAATGAAAAAATGTAAAGAACTCGGGAAAATTCCAGTAAGCATGTCGATTGACACATGGGCTGTTGATTATGTTCTTCTTGATGATAATGACAAATGCATAGGAAATGTATATGGATACAGGGATGAACGTACAGATGGAATGGATGAAGAAGTTTATAAGGTGATATCTGAAAAAGAATTATATAAGAGAACAGGTATTCAGAAACAGAAGTTTAATACAATTTACCAGCTCATGTCGGATAAATTTATAAGACCTGAACAGTTAAAGGAAGCGAAGACATTTATTATGCTTCCAGATTATTTTCAGTTTCTTCTTACGGGGGTTAAAGCATCGGAATATACCAATGCAACATCAACACAGCTTGTTAATCCGGAAACTAAACAATGGGATTATGAACTGATTGATATGCTTGGAATCAACAGAAATATGTTTATGGAGCTTAAGCAGCCGGGAACAATACTGGGAGAATTAACTGATGGTATTAAGAAGATTGTTGGATACAATACAAGGGTTGTTATGTGTGCAAGTCATGATACAGCATCCGCAGTTATGGCTGTTCCAACAGTAGCGGATAATGTTTTGTATTTAAGTTCTGGAACATGGTCACTGATGGGGACAGAACTTCTAAAGGCAAGATGTGATGAGAAAAGCCAGGTATGTAATTTTACCAATGAAGGTGGATACGATTATAGATTTAGATATTTGAAGAATATTATGGGACTCTGGATTATACAATCTGTAAGGCATGAATTTGAAGACAGATATACATTTGCAGAGCTTTGTAAGGAAGCAGAGGAGACAGACTATATAACATCAAGGATAGATGTTAATAATAAATGCTTTCTTGCACCAGAGAATATGACAGAGGCAATCAAATCATACTGCAATAATAATGATTTGATTATACCTGACACAGCCGGAGAGATTGCAGCAGTTGTATATAAGAGTCTGGCTGACAGTTATGCAGATACAGTTATGCAGATAGAAAAGAATCTGGACATTACATATGATGCAATATATGTAATAGGTGGAGGTGCTAATGCTGGATATCTTAATCAGCTTACGGCTGATTCGACTGGGAAAACAGTTGTAGCGGGACCAGCAGAGGCTACTGCTATTGGAAATATTATGGCGCAGATGATAGCAGATAGTGTGTTTAAGAATCTGAAGGAAGCAAGAGCGTGTGTAAGAGATTCCTTTGATATTAAACGATTTGAGCAGAAAAGATAATAAATTTCAGATTATATAAGGAGAATAATGCTATATATGACTAATGAAAGATATGAATCAGCAAGAAAGATATATCAGAGTATAGGAGTTGATACTGAGGCTGCATTAGAAAGATTAAAGAATGTGCCGGTATCAATGCATTGCTGGCAGGGAGATGATGTAATTGGTTTTGACAGCAGAGAAAGTCTGTCAGGTGGTATACAGACTACTGGAAATTATCCGGGAAGAGCAGCTACTCCTGAGCATCTTATGCAGGATATAAGCAAAGTATTGACACTTGTACCTGGAAAGAAGAAGCTAAACCTTCATGCCAGTTATGCCATTATAGATGACGGTTCAGACAGGGATTCAATTAAACCAAAACATTTTACCAGATGGGTAGAATTTGCTAAGAAATACAATATGGGAATTGATTTTAATCCAACATTTTTCTCACATAGAATGGTTAAAGATGGACTTACATTATCATCACCAGATGAAGAAGTAAGAAAATTCTGGATTGAACATGGCAAGAGATGTATTGAGATATCAGAATATTTTGCTAATGAAACAGGACAGCCATGTGTAATGAACATATGGATTCCGGATGGCTATAAGGATATTCCGGCAGACAGACTTGGACCAAGAAGGAGATTTAAAAAATCTTTAGATGAAATTCTTTCAATTCCATATGATAAGAGCAAGGTGTTTGTGTGTCTTGAATCTAAAGTATTTGGCATAGGCGTTGAATCATACACAGTTGGTTCGTCTGAATTCTGCATGAATTATGTAGCAAGAGCAGGCATAACCCCACTTATGGATAATGGACACTATCATCCTACAGAGGTTGTGTCAGATAAGGTATCATCAATGCTTTTATTCAATGACCACTTAGCATTACATATTACAAGACCTGTAAGATGGGACAGCGATCATGTAGTTTTATATGATGACGAAACCAGAGAGATTGCTAAAGAAATTGTCAGAGCAGATGCGCTTGACAAGGTATTTATAGCAACTGACTATTTCGACGCATCAATTAACAGAATATCTGCATGGATAACCGGAATGAGAAGTGTTCAGAAAGCTCTTTTGTATGCATTGTTAGAGCCAGAATCACTTCGCAATCTTCAGAACGAAGGAAGGTTCACAGAACTTATGGCAACACAGGAAGAATTAAAGATTATGCCATTTGGAGATATATGGCAGGAATATCTTAATAGAGAAAATGTGGCAGCTGATTATGTCAGTGAGGTTATGGATTACGAAAAGAAAGTATTGGAGGCACGATAATGAAAGATATATTAACAGCACCTTTTGTTAAAGAAATGTGTGATACTACAGCTAATATGTATCGTCTTGGCTGGGACGAAAGAAATGGTGGTAATATCAGCTATATGCTTGATGAAGAAGAAATTGCACAATATCTTGATATTAATCATGTGTTAAGAGAGATTCCGACGGGTTTCAAAGCAGATGCACTTATTGGCAGAATATTTATAGTAACCGGTACAGGTAAGTACTTTAAAAATGTAAAGACAGATCCAGAGAATAATCTTGGAATAATAAGAATAGCTGAAGATGGAACAACAGCGCAGTTATTATGGGGATATAAGGATGGAGGAAAATTCACAAGCGAATTACCAGCGCATCTTATGAGTCATATGGCAAGACTTTCTGTTGATAAAGATAACAGAGTTGTTATACATTCACATCCAACTAATACACTTGCCATGAATTATGTTCATGAACTTGACGAGAAGAAATTTACGCATACACTTTGGGAAATGTGTACAGAGTGTATAGTTGTGTTCCCGGATGGTGTAGGTATTCTCCCATGGATGCTTTGCGGAACTAATGAAATAGGCGAGGCAACAGCAGAAAAAATGAAAGAATTCAGACTTGTTATATGGGCAATGCATGGAATATATGGTGCTGGAAAAACTCTTGATGAGACATTTGGACTTATTGAAACTGTTGAAAAAGCTGCACAGATATATATGCTTACAGCTGGACTTGAGAGAAAGAATACAATAAAAGACGAAGATATGATTAAGCTTGCAGAATTCTTTAAGGTGGATTATAGAAAAGATTTCCTTAATATATGAAGCGGTTTCATATAAGGACATATGCAATGACGCAGGAAATTCCTGCGTCATTTTTAATGCGGAATAACATTTAAAGTGATATAATAAATATTTACAAATCAGCAGTTTGGAGTGAATGAAATGCATTTTATAAAGAAAAATATTATTATTCCACTTGTTGTATTTATAATCGGAATGAGTGCTGTGGCAGGTATTGTATGCAGCATAAATAACGAGCAGAATAAGCAGAACAGGATAATGGCGAATCTTAACGCAATGACTTATGCAGAGCGTATTAAGACGGATATTATGAAAGGCATAGCCGTTTCGGACACATTAAGACAGATAATTATAAGTGATGATGGACAGATTAATAAATTCTATGAGATAGCAGAGGAGATGATGGAAGATTCTGTTCAGAGCATCCAAATTGCACCAGATGGTGTTGTGACAGATATTTATCCTCAGGAAGGTAATGATGCGGGAAAGATAGATCTGTTAAATGATAAAGACCGTGGTGAAATATGCCGTTATGGAAGAGATAATAAAGTTGTTACAATGCAGGGACCATTTCAATTAAAGCAGGGGGGATATGGTGTAGCTGTAAGAAATCCTGTATACATTGAAGAAAACGGACATGAAGATTTCTGGGGATTTGCAATAGCTATAATCCGTGTTCCTGAGATTTTTGCTGATTCAATGAAGGCACTTTCTGATTTTGGTTATAATTATACATTATATAAAACTGCTTTTCCGTGGGGGTCTGAATTTGAAGAAGTGTATGGCTCGGAAGAAGGGTTAAAGAATCCTGTTTCATATATATTTGATATAGGAGACAGCAAGTGGAAGCTTGATATAATGCCATATAAGACTCAGTCTGAAAGAAGATATCTGTATGCGGCTGGAATAGGCGGAGTTATTATTGTTCTGCTTCTTACAGGATTTACATGTGCGCTGCTTGTGCTTGACGAACACAGAAAGAAGTTTAAGAAGCTGGCTATAACAGATGCTTTGACAGGAATAAATAACCGTCATGGATATGATGAAAGAGTAACAAGGTATCTTAAGCAGAATCCGGATAATCACTGTGTAGGAGTAGAATTTGATATTGATGATTTTAAGACTATCAATGATATGTATGGTCATGTTTATGGCGATGTGGCACTTAAGGTATTGTCCGAGGGAATGCAGAAGTTTTTTGATAAAAATGTGCTTTTAGGACGAAATGGTGGTGATGAATTCTGTATTTTCCTGCCAGATTGTACATGTGCAGATGTTAAGGAAAAACTGGAGGAATTCACAAAATTAAAACGGTCATTTAAATATGACGGTGAAGAGCATCAGTTCACTATATCAGTTGGATATGCTGAATATCCGGTTCATGCTGACAAACCATCAAAGCTCATGCGTTGTGCAGATACTGCACTTTATGAGGTAAAACTTCGTGGAAAGAATGGCTGCATGGCATATAAGAACGGACTTAGAATGGAGATTCGTACACAGCTTGGTTTTGCACTTAAAGATGTTTCTGAAAATCTTCCAGGAGCATTTATCATATACAAAGCAGATAAGAATGATGATGAAATTCTTTTTGCAAACCGTGAGTTTATCAGATTTGCAGGCTGTAAGAACATGGATGAACTGCTTGAATATACAAAAAGAAGTTTCCGTAATATCATTAGAGTGGATGAACGGGAAGCTGTTATAGCGGATATATGGAAGCAGATAGATGAAGGACATACTAATGGTTATACGCATTTTTATATGCAGAAAGCAGATGGCGGTCATATACAGGTGTTTGACCATGGAAGAATTGTTGAGAATGGACGATATGGAAGAGTAATATATGCATTGATAACTAATATGGAAGCTGTGAGAGAAAATTATGGAAATTCAGAATGTAACAATTGAGGATGCAGAGGAACTTCTTGATATATATGCACCATATGTTAAGTATACAGCGATAACATTTGAATATGATGTGCCTTCTGTAGAAGAATTCAGACAAAGAATTGTGAATATTTCAAACAGATATCCATATATCAAGGCAGTTGACAATGGACAGATTGTCGGTTATGCATATGCTGGATGTTTTAAGGACAGGAGAGCATATGACTGGTCTGTTGAGACAACTATTTATGTGCGACAGGACTGCAAGAGAATGGGAATTGGAAGACTTTTATATGACAGACTTGAACATGAACTTAAGAGTATGGGAATACTTAATATGAATGCATGTATTGCATGCCCTGAACAGGAAAGCAAGTATCTTAATGATGACAGTATCCGCTTCCATAGCAGATTGGGATTTTCAGAAGTTGGTCGTTTTCATGACAGTGGGTATAAGTTTAACCAGTGGTTCGATATGGTGTGGATGGAGAAGATGATTGGGGAGCATAACGCAGAACCGAAAGAAGTCTGGGGATAAATATATAAAAACATAAAACTGCCGTCCGTTTAACATTAAGTTTAGCGGATGGCAGTTTTTATATGGAATGTTTAGTTATAGGCTGTGTGTATCAAGAACTGTTCTGCCGGTTACCGGATCAGTAATACCAAGCAATGCCATGATTAGTGCCATTCTTATATATTTACCATTCTGGACCTGGTCAAAATATGCAGCTCTTGGATCGTCATCGACATCAAGGGAAATCTCATCGACTCGTGGCAGAGGATGAAGAACAGGCATATCTTTATCAGCCAGCTTTAACTTTTCTTCGTCAAGAATGTAGACATCTTTTAAACGGAGATATTCTTCTTCATTGAAAAATCTTTCTTTCTGTACTCTTGTCATGTACAGAACATCAAGTTTAGGAAGAGTATCTTCAAGGCTTGACACTTCCTCATAAGTTGAATTAGATGGATTTAATACATCGTCTCTCAGATAATCCGGAATCCGTAATTCTTCGGGAGATATGAAGTAGAATTTATTATCAGAGAAACGAGTAAGGCTGCTGACAAGGGAGTGTACCGTCCGTCCGAATTTCAGGTCGCCACAGAAACCGATAGTCAGGTTATTAAGCTTTCCTTTACGCTGTCTTATAGTCATCATATCAATAAGTGTCTGTGTAGGGTGCGCATGACCGCCGTCTCCTGCGTTTATTATAGGAATGCGTGAATATATTGATGCCTGCAGTGGAGCACCTTCTTTTGGATGTCTCATCGCAATTATATCTGCATAGCAGCTTACAACTCTTGCAGTATCAGCAACGGTTTCACCTTTGGAAGCACTAGACTGAGCTGCACTTGAAAAGCCTAGCGTCTGTCCTCCAAGACTTAACATAGCAGACTCGAAAGATAAACGGGTTCTGGTACTTGGTTCGTAAAAAAGTGTAGCAAGCTGTCTGCCATCGGCAACATGCTTATATAATTGTGGTCCAATGGATATCCGCTCCGCAAGATCTAATATATTCATAGTTTCTTCAACGGAAAGATCCATAGGGGTTATCAGATGTCTCATAGCCACTCTCCTTTTAATAAATATTCATCTCTCTTAGCACCGACAGATATAAAGTTGATTTCTGCATGAAGCATATCCTCAATTGTTTTAATGTAATTTTTTGCATTAGCAGGAAGCTCGTCAAATGTCCTGCAATGTGATATATCTTCTTCCCAGCCGGGAACTTTGTATATAACAGGAGTGCATGAATCAAGGTTATCAGTTGGGTCAAATTCAACCAGAGAGCCGTTTGGGTCATTGTAGCCTGTAATTATAGGAATTTCTTTCATAGAGCTTAATACATCAAGCTTGGTTAGTGCGATTTTGTCTGCATGCTGGCATCTGAGTCCGTATCTGCTTGCAACTGCATCAAAAGGACCAACACGGCGAGGACGGCCTGTTGCAGCACCGAATTCACCACCGGCTTCTCTTAAGTCTTGCTGCCATTTTTCTGAAACAGCATTTTCAGCAACAAAAGGTCCTGCACCGACACAGGTAGAATAGGCTTTAAGCACGCCAACGACATGGTCAGCGTGTCTGCCAGGAATTCCTGCACCGATAGGACCATAGGCAGATATAGTTGATGAACTTGAAGTGTAAGGGAAGATACCGTAATCAATATCTCTTAATGCACCAAGCTGAGCCTCAAGAATAACTTTTTTACCACAGGATAATGCTTTGTCTATAAATGTGCCTGTATCGCATATGTATTTGCTGAACTTTTCAGCCTGTTCCCTGCACCAGTCAAGAAGTGCCGGATAAGACATTGGCTCCTGATGATAGCAGCCGGCAAGCTCAAGGTTCTTGGACTCAAGAATAGTTGTAAGTCTTGCCTGTACAGCTGTATCATCCAAATGAAGAAGGTCACCAAGACGCAGAGTCTTTTTTCTGTATTTGTCACTGTAGGCATATGCTATGCCTCGTCTTGTAGAACCGAAAGCAGAGCCGGTTCGTTCTAGTCTGTTTTCTTCAAGTTCATCCTGTACCCTGTGCCATGGCATAGATATTGTAGCTTTTTTAGATAATTTCAAATGTTTTGGATTAATCTGTATTCCTCTGTCTTCAATCTGCTTTATTTCGTTGGCAAGGTGTTCAAGGTCAACAACCATGCCGTCTCCAAGAATACATATAACATCGGAGTGAAGTATTCCTGATGGCAGAAGATTAAGAACGAATTTTCCCTGATTAGTTACAACAGTGTGACCGGCGTTATTGCCGCCCTGATACCTGACGACTATATCTGCATTTTCAGCAAGAAGGTCAATTACACGGCCTTTGCCCTCGTCGCCCCAGTTAATACCTGTTACAGAAGTAAGCATAATAATAATTCCTCCTTATATAAATGTATAGTTAATACTAAGTGCAATAACGGAATGTGCGGTCCGTAATAATTCTGGCAAATATAAGTCCGAGCGGAAGTGCAACAATTATCATAATTGCAGATGTAAACCATGAGACCGCTTCTGTCAGGGACATTATGCCGAAATTGTATATTGCGCGGTATAAGTAAAGTCCGGGTACCATAATAACTATGGAAGGAACTGTAAGTGATATTCTAGGATATCCATTATAATTTTTAATAAATGAGGCAAGTAATCCGGCAGTAGCAGCACCAATAAATGCGGCAGCAGCGGCAGGCATGCCTGTAAAATCAACAAGTTCAAGACGCAGCGTATTGGCGATACAACCAATAAGAGCAGCCATAGCCGCCATCGGAACAGAACTGTTAAACATGATAGAGAATCCGAATACACCGCAGAAGCTTGCAATAAGTCTTAATATCAAATGTAACATTTTTCCAATATGTAATGTAGTAAATTCTTCTGGCTGCAAATGCAGTAACAAAGCCATAATCCATGCAAATACGGTAGCAACCAGTACAATAATTATTGAATAAGTCAGCCTTTCAATACCTGACCGTAGGTCGAGCTTTGCAAGGTCAATGCCGCTGGTGATGAAAGGAAATCCCGGTATTATGAAAAGCATGGAACATATGTATCCGGCTTCATGTACAGAAGGGATATTAAACATCAGAATAGCAAGTTTAAGCAGAATTGCATATATAAGGCATGATGCAGATATAGAAACTGCTATATTCATGAATAGTGTAAAATGATGTTTAATAAGCTTTGTCCTTATAAGATTACCTGTTCCGGCTGCAATGAATGCGAAAAGCATCTCTATAGGACCGCCGCCAAGTAGAAATGTGAATCCGCAACATGCAAGAGCGGCGGCAAGTCCAAGCTTTACCGGTGAATACAGGGTATGTATCTGTTCAATTTCATCAAGCCTTTTATGAATCATTTCACCTGTAAGGTGGGCCTCTTCATTAGGGAAATTGTCAACAAATTGTTCCATTCTGTAAAGCTTGGAGGTATTAACACCGGTATTGGCAATGCTTAACGACTGTGATACGCAGTCATTACCATCAAAGCAGTTAAATTCAATAGACATAAGGCCAACATCCACGGTACAGGTTACTCCAAGTTCCTTGGATAGCTTATTCATAGATGTACGGACACGCCATGCACCAGTGCCGCATGATAGCATAATCAGACCTACACGACCGATAACGGAGGCTTTTTCTATAATGTCTGCATTAGCAATTAATGCATTGCTGTCGGCATTCGTATAGTCGTGCCACGGAATTTCCATATGATTTTTTTCCATAATGTCAATGTAATTAGTCCTTGGCATATATAATCGCCTCTGCTTTCTTAACATGGTGTTCAAGGTTTCGTAAGAATATAGAATTAGGAAGGAAAATTCCAAGTTCATCAAAATGTTCATTATGTTCAACGAATGAATCCTGACCATAGAATATGTATGCCATTGGAAGATTCTTCTCAAGCTCAAGCATAAGATCCCACACAGCACTATAGGCCTCTGCCTCGGTTTCCTTCATTCTGACAGTGTCAGGCAGTTCGCGGATAAGCAGTATACCAGTGCTTCTCTCAAGAACCTGCTGCTCCACTACAGACGGGTCATCGCCATATGTGTGACTGTATCTGTAAGCCTCAGCAAGAAACATATTTTTATTATTATCAAGATTCTTATAAATATTATAAAAATGCTGATAGTCTTTTTCATGAACAGAGTCAGCAAATTCAGGAAGCAGCATGCCTTTATCATCTGTCATAATTATAGGATTTGGTTTGCCGTCAGCGTTGAAGCGGTAGGGGATAAGAAATGAATTTCTCAGTAAATCAAACATGGTATTCTGTGTTATAGCCATTAGAAATGCGGATAAATCCTTATTAGAATAGCAGTTGAATAATGCTTCTGTGAATTGAAGCGGTGAAAGTATTGTTTCAGAATCATCATTGCAAAACAGATTGTTACAGAATGTCTGGAAAAGTTTGTTGTAAGCCCAAGGGTCATTTAGAATTTTATCAAATAAAACCTCAGATTTTTCTTCTCTTGGAAAGATAGTTTTTTCTTTCATAATCGTCAGCTCCTTCTTGTTTTTCAATTTCGGCTAGATTATACTATTGGCATAGAGATAAGTAAAAACTATAATTGATATAAATGCTATAACAATATGATATGTCAGATGTTACGGAGCGATAAGTTATGGATGTTAATTTTGAGTATTACAAGATATTTTATTATGTGGCAAGATATAAGAATTTTACGAAAGCCGCACAGGCATTAGGAAGCAGCCAACCTAATGTTACAAGGGCAATGAACTGTCTGGAACAGCAGATTAATTCAACACTGTTTGTAAGAAATAACCGGGGAATACAGCTTACACCAGAGGGGGAAAAACTGTATATAAGGGTTACAGCGGCTATGACACAGCTTATGGCAGCAGAAGAAGAGCTTGCGGACAGTGCAAGTCTTTCACATGGCAGTATTTCCATAGGGGCAAGTGAGACTGCGCTTAATATATTTCTTCTTGATAAGTTAAAAGCATTTCACATGGTCAATCCCGGAATCCGGCTTAAGATATATAATCATTCAACGCCGGAGGCGGTTGATGCAGTAAAAAATGGACTGGTAGACTTTGCAGTGGTATCATCACCTGTGTACGCAGATTCATCACTAAAGACGGTGGTGCTGCATTCTTTTCAGGAAATACTTGTCGGAGGAACTACATTTACAGCATTGGGAAGTCAGGAATTATCAATAAGAGAATTGACGGATTATCCACTGATATGCCTTGGCAGAGAGACTATGACATTCAGATTCTATAAAGATTTATTTATGTCACATGGGGTTGAATTAGAGCCTGATACGGAGGCTGCGACAACAGACCAGATACTTCCTCTTGTAAAATGTGAATTAGGACTTGCATTCTTACCAGAGACAATGGCGCAGGAATCGATTGATAAGAAAGAGATTGTGAAGATATCTCTTAAGGATAATATTCCGAAGAGAAATATATGTCTTGTCTATGACAGCAGACACCCGGTGAGTTCGGCGGCAAGAAAGTTGAGAAAAACAATAGGGGAGATTAATTATGGGGAGAATTAAAGTATGTAACTTTGGCAGAATTATGCTGAAAATATTCTGCTGGACGACAGTAATATTATCAATATATCTGATAATAGGGTTTACAGGCTGTTATGAAAAATGGTTTGGTGGTCCGTCAGGAATAGTAAAAGCTCCAGTTTACTGGCTTATCCGGGCAGGGATAGGAATTCTTGTGGAAAGCATAATATTCTGGATAGGAATTATAATGGTGTATGCGACATCTGAGCAGCTTGGAATCAGATGGAGAGTGCTTGGAATCGTGTGCGGATGGATACCTGTTGCACATCTTGTCATGCTTCATATTATTATAAAGACAGTTGGTGAGGAAGTCCGCATGGAGAAAATGCGTGCTAAGAGAAATCTGCAGCGCAAAGAACAGCGGATATGCAGTACGAAATATCCTATTCTTATGGTGCATGGCGTATTTTTCAGGGATTTTGAACATCTTAATTACTGGGGAAGAATACCGGCAGAGCTTGAGGCTAATGGTGCAGTGATTTGTTATGGCAATCATAACAGTGCAGCGGCCGTGCGAGACAGTGCTAAAGAGCTGGCAGAAAGGATTCACCAGATTGTCATTAAGACAGGCTGTGAGAAAGTAAATGTAATTGCCCATTCAAAAGGCGGACTGGACATGAGGGCAGCGATAGCACTTACAGATATTGCACCTTATGTGGCTTCTCTTACAACGATAAATACACCACACAGGGGCTGTCAGTTTGCTGATTATCTTCTTGGCAAAATTCCTGAAAAACAGCAGCAGATGGTTGCAAATGCATATAACGCCGGAGCGGCTAAACTCGGAGACATTAACCCTGATTTTCTTGCTGCCGTATATGACCTTACATCAGAAAAATGCAGTGAATTCAACAATGAAATAAAGGATAATCCAGACATTTATTATCAGTCAGTTGGTTCTAAACTAAACCATCCGGCTTCTGGAAGATTTCCGCTTAATTTTACATATCCACTGGTGAAATATTTTGACGGACCTAATGACGGACTTGTTGGAGAAGAATCCTTTCGATGGGGACAGAACTATCAGTTTCTTACTGTCAGCGGTAAAAGAGGCATATCGCATGGTGATATGATAGATCTTAACAGGGAGAACATTAAAGGATTTGATGTTCGGGAATTTTATGTGCAGGTTGTTGCGGGACTTAAGAAGATGGGATTTTGATTTGAAATATATTGATAAATTTCCAACATTTGTATATACTAGGTATATACAAAGAAGAGAGGTGATTGTATGCAGGCACAAGTAAGAGAATGGGGAAATAGTCAGGGAATCAGATTATCTAAGGAAATATTAAAAAGTGCTGGAATAGCATTAAACGAAATGTTAGAAGTTACAGTATCAGATGGAGTGATTACATTAGCAAAACCTTTCAGACATAAAACTTTAGAAGAAAGAGCGGCAGAATATAATGGCAAGTTAATGCTTGATGGTGAATATGATTGGGGAGAACCTGTTGGAAGAGAGGTATGGTGATGGGGATTGCACATCAGGGTGACATTATTAAAGTAGAAAAAATAAAACCGCCAGTATTAGTTGTAAGTAAAGATTTTTTTAACGAAAGTGGAGAAATAATAGGCTGTCCTATTATTGCTGATTCTAATGAAGGACCACTTCACATATGGACATCAACAAAAGAAGTTGAGGGATATGTTCAGTGTGAAAAAATAGCGTTGTTGGATTTATCTGTGCGTGGATATAAAATAATAGATAGCATGCCTCTATCTGAATTGATTAATATATCTGATGCAATACAAGGAATTTTTGAGTATATATGATATTAACTATATAAAATTTAAAGATGGAGGCAAAAATAAGATGAAACTTGATAAATTTATAGGAATGATGACAGGACATTTTGATAACAAAGAACAATTTGATATTATGCAGAAGGCAGGAAAAATATATCCTTATGCAGAACACATCAATACTATATGTAATGATAAAATAAAAAACATTCCTAAGGATTTTAACGGAAAATTTGTTGTTGAAGAAAGTTATTATGAAACCAATGGAAAACGCCATGCATCACCCCACATTTTCCTTATTATGGAAACTGAGGACGGAATTGTTCTTTCTTCATATGAAATTCCAGCAGGAGAAGACAAGAATACATTTTCATATAATTCTATGAAGAATGTTGATTATGCTGAACTTAAAAAATCTGAAAAGTTTACACCGGCACTTTATCATGAAAAGAATGGAATCTGGGAGGGAGGCAGCATAAGCCAGTTTTCACCGGTAATGACATTTAAGCTTTGGGAAAAGTTTTCTGATAGCTGCCTGGAAGTATCTGAAAGCATGGAAGTTAACGGAAAAAGAACTTTTGGATATGATGAACCAATTATTTATAAGAGGATATAAACAGGGAAAATCACACTTTTTTAGGATATATTGTTTCATAAGAGTTCAATACCAATAATTGAAGCCATGCAAAGATTAGCAGGAGAGCGAATTAAATACGCAGTAAGCAATGATAAATAAGAAAAACGCAGGATATATGGGAGTTAGTCACTATATCCTGCGTTTTGTTTATTCGTTTTTATATATTTTATTATTAATTACTTTAACGATTCCTATAACATTGTAAGTTAAGAAAATGTTGATAGGCAGCTGGATAAGATTTTTGGTAAATCTCATTGTAAGATAAAACATAAATCCTTTGCCGTACATTATGCTGCACCAGTAAGTTCCAAGAAGAACATTTACAAGAAGTGTATCAATAGTAAGGGCAAGCACAACTCTAATAAGGAATTTGAAATCTATAATCTCTAAAAGGCTGCGTTTTTCACCTGTTACTTTTTTCTTGGAAATTTTGATGTTGCAGTCATAGAAAAATAAACCATAGATAAGCCCAGCTAAAGCAGCACTTAATGTCCAGCCCGGAAAATATGGACCAGTTGGCTTAATAATATACTGGATTATATCGCCAAGTCCTCCGCACATGAATCCCATAACAGGACCAAACATGTATCCAATTGCACAATTGGCGAGGAAAGATACTGAAATTCTGAGTGTCGGGGTTACATTAATAGATACAAAAACTGCTAAAACAGTGTGAAGTGCGACGAGGAGAGCCGCAGCAACAATTGACTTGAGACATTTGAACTCTTTTGCTGAAAATGCAAAATTTTTTAATAAAATTGACATGAAAATAACCTCCTTTGCAGTAGTATTCGCACTACATAAGAGGCTGTTGACCAGTATATGTAGCAGCGGGATGCGGATTATGTATCGCAAGAAATCTTTTCGTCCGTATGGCAACTCCCTGTCCATATGGCACTTAACGCACATATTCCTACTCTGCTTATATAATTGATTTGTACAGGCACTATTAAAGCACATATTCATATAAATGTAAAGCATTATATGAAGGCTGTTTACAATATATTATAAATTCTGTTTAGAATTAATGCATCTTCTGTTGTACATCAGGTGCATGGTCATGGCATCCTGTGCCTTGATTGCATTATGCTGTGCAATGGCAGTAGCTATTTCACGGTGAGTTTCAATAGTTTCTACTTTAAGGACATTACCGGTTGTCTCAACAAAAAGAGGAATTGAGCTGTTGATAATCGGAATGAGTCTTGGGATAATAAGATTCTTGCTTCCCATTGCTATTGCGGTGTGGAATTCTATATCTTTCTGGGTATGATCCTTTTTCTGCTTTAGAAGCTCTTCAACTTCATCGCACAAAGAAACAATTTTCTTAATATCATTATTATCTGCATATGTTGCAGACATAGCTGCGATAGCTGGTTCCAGTAAAAAACGGACTTCAAGCAGATCCCGGACAAGCTTTTTTGTCAGGTATGAATGTAAATCCGAGTGGGTCATCAACTACACCGGGTGATGATGCTACATATGTTCCAGATCCCTGTCTGATTGTCACAATGTTACGTGAAGCAAGTAATTTCATGGCTTCACGAAGAGAACTTCTTCCAATATTGAGTTCTTTAGCAAGATGTGCTTCATTAGGAAGCTTGCCACCTGGCTGTAAATGTTCATTTATCGGAACAGCTTCAACATTGCAGATAATGGCAGAGGCACTTGGATTAGCACTGCCTGGAAGTGCTCTTATGCCAGCTACAAGTCCTGACCCGTTAGCATATGCAAGAGAAGCAGGAAGACAGTCAGTAAGGCTTGCAAAGATGAAGAATATGAAACCATCAGATATAGTAACTATGGATATTATGGTGTTAATGAAGACAATATTAAAAATAAGACGGAAAGATACTCAGCATTGATAAAAGGAATTGTGTTCTTGACAAATAAAGGTGGTGTGTTATAATTCATTTAACATTTAAGTTAAATGTTAAATGAAGGAGGGATAAATGTGAGCATGCAGGATACGCTTCAGGCGCTTGCTGATCCTACAAGACGCGAGATACTTAATCTGCTTAAGCAGTCCCGAATGTCTGCTGGAGAGATTAGCAATCATTTTTCAATTTCGGGTGCGGCAGTTTCCAGACACCTGTCTGTTTTGAAGGAAGCTGATTTAATTCGAGACGAGCGGGAGGGAAAATACATTTATTATGAGCTTAACGCTACTGTGCTTGAGGAGATTTTATTATGGATTAGTGAATTAAAAGGAGAAAAAGACCATGATTAAACAACATAAAAAAATGTTAATATTAACATCTGTCATAACATTACTTCCAATCTTTATAGGTTTACTTTTATGGAGACAGCTGCCAGCTTCTGTCGCAACACATTTTGGAGTTGACAATCAACCAGATGGGTATTGTTCTAAAGCATTTGCAGTCTTTGGACTTCCGGTAATGATGCTGTTTTTTCATCTTATATGTATAGTTGCAACTAATATTGACCCCAAGAGAAAAAATATAAGCAAAAAGGTATTCCATGTTGTTATGTGGATTTGTCCGGTGATTTCTTTGGTTAATTGCAATATTCTCTATGTATATAATTTGGGATATAAGCTCAATATTGGATTTGTCTGCGGATTGTTCGTTGGAATTTTGTATCTTATTTTAGGCAATTTTATTCCAAAGGTAAAACCAAACTATAGCATTGGTTTTCGCATTCCATGGGCATTGAATGATTCTGACAACTGGTATCATACACATAGATTTGGCGGAAAATGTATGGTAATTGGGGGAATTGCAATGATTGTAACCTCACCATTTCAAAATGTGTGGATATTTCTTGCTCTAGTCATTGTACCATGCATTCTGCCAGTAGTTTATTCATATATGTTTTATCGGAAAACAATGGGGTAAGTTTATTGTATTTATGGATAGAATCTACTGGCTTACCACGAAAGATTTTGATGCTGCCGGTGTATTTTATCCGGAAGAAAAAGAATCCTGATGATAAAAGAAATACAATTATAAGATTGATTGTGTTGTCATTTGCGGCTGTATCAATCTTTGTACTATTGCTGGGGTCGGGGTTGATTATTATGTATTTTCAGGATTTGTTCAGTTAGTGCGATGAGTGTCTGGGGAGAAGAATGTATAATATGATACAGAAGTCCGATAGGGATAACCATGACTATTTTGTCACCCTAGAGAACAGTATGAATAACATGATACCTATAGGTAGTCGCATTTTTGAAAGTTTTATGGGACAGAAATGATAATGACTATAGAAATAGTTGCGACATTTGCCTATAAAGTTACGGAACATGAGACATTTATAGGAAAAATCATTAAAAGAAAGTGATTTACACAGGACTTACAGAAGAAAACAGAGGAATTTTACCTATAAAAGTGAGATGTATTATGAATTTATAGGAAGCGGGTATCTGGCACATGAGACTTTAGGTGTAAGGATAGAGCAGGACGGGAGGAAGCCGGAATACAATGGTGTTTTGCCATAATCCAGAAGAAAGTTACAAAAGCCAGGATAAAACTTCGAAGAAATGCATATTTTAACGAATAATAATATTGAAGAAATCTATAAGAGAATAACAGCGTTCAGAGACTGAAGCAGCGGATAGGCTGCGGGGCAGTTTCTGGACGCTTTTTTCATATTCCGGCTGAGAAAAATGTTTTTTTTGAAATGACCAGATTTGTCATAAATTAATTGGAATTACATGTGAAAAAGATTATAATATAAACAGCATTTGTCAAGTTTAAAAATAATATAGAAGGAAGGGATATTTATAAGTTTATCAAAAGAATATGTAAAAATGCGAATGGAGCGCAACAAGGAAATAGCTACATCTGCGAATCTGGCTGACAGCCTGACAGAACAGCAGTGTGATGTACTTGAATGGGCCTCTGACATGAGGCATGTAATGCATAAGAACAGTGAGGCATTATATGATGTTAATGCACCTAAGCATAAGGAAATTAAAGCATTTATAAGTGATACATATTATTCACAGAATCCGAATAACCTTAATAAAAGATTAAAAGATGCTGGATTACCGCTTATCAAGTGGTCATTTGATGATACAAGGATTCCGACAAATGAGCTGGCAATGATTCTTGATAACAGAAGACTTGAGAAGAGCAGAAAAAGGCAGTGTATCAGGACTTTAGAAAAAGCAAATGCTGATATTGAGAATTATTTTGCACAAATTGATGCCAAATACCTCACATTTTATTGTCCATCAGGAAATAAGAGAGTTTTTAGTAATCAAAGTAAAGGGGTCAGTGTGGAATCAAGGAATGTTACCATTGCAGAAGGCTATACAATTATGGGGATCGAGAGTCTTAAGAATAATATAGCCTATCTGCTTCATGTGTATGCTGGTCAGATTAGTATTGAAGATATTGTTGCATATGTCAATGAAGATATAGAAAACAGGATTTATCATATGGATGCTTCAATGGCTCCACAAAGTGTTCATAAAGCGACTAATGCCCTGGTTGAAACAGGATACATAAAACCTGATACTAAAGAACTTATTTATATTAATCTTACTAAAAGAGGCGACGCATTTGTAGGAAGCTACTGTGGGACGCTTAACAAGATAGCAGCTTCATTGTCCATACTGCCATTTAATAAGGCACACAAGAATGATATTGTTTATTATAGCTATCTGATTGGATGGCAGCGTGCTAAAAGAGAACTAAAGCCACTGATCCCTAAAACTGTCGATTTTATTAGTAACAAGATAAAAGAAAAGCAGCAGATGATGTATACCGGTGATGATAGTAATTACGACATGGAGATGGAGCAGACAATTATCCAGAGCATGAATATTAATAATTTGCCGGTTGTCTATGAGGTTAAGAAGGGTACATATGTAATAGCGGAGATAACGACATTATTTGGAAAGATTAATGTAAGTATTATTAATTCTTTATTTGTCGGAAGCGCATATACATTAACAATTCCGCAATATCAGTATACTGCAATAATCCATATGGCAGATAATATTGATTATGGAGAGATTCCTTATGAGGTACAGAAACAATTGAAGGCGGTTGTTCCTGAACTTATGAAGCTTATACAGTGAGAGGGGAGGCAGGGACAATGACCAATATATACAAGAATATTTATTTGAGAAGAGAAGAAGAAGTTTTATATAATATTAGAAAAAATGTGGATGAAACAGTGGAAACACCGACTATATCCAAGATAATAGATTATGTTCTGGCTGATCCATATGAACATATTATATATATGGATGTTAAGCTTAAGATGGTAACAAGTTACGATGCAACCAATGTATTTGTTGATACCGGTTATAAAAATATGTCAGGAGAACCATTATTTCTGTCGCTTGTGTTAAAGGACGATGTATTTACCGGCAAATATGTGGGAACGATTGATCAGCTTGGCAATGCAATTCTTACCATTGTAAAGATGAGAGTCAATGAACAGGAAATATATGATAACATGGAATTTCTTAAGAACAATTATGGCAATTATAAGCAGTTTGTTGATGACTGGGATCTCAAGGCTGGAGAGAGAGAAAAAGATAATAATCTAGGGGATATGAGTACTTTGTTTGAAGGAATTGATATATCAAAATTCCCGGAGACAGCAGAAGAAATTCCTTCAAATGAGGATACAGCAGCTGCGTCAGAATCAGATTTTTATGAAGAAGATATGGATGCTGAATCAGAAAATGGGCAGGAATTATTGTTAGAAGAGATTAAGAATGATAAAATGCATGTGTATGACTATATTCCCGATAAATTGTATCTTGTTGAATGTCACACAATGCTAGGAACTATCAACTTCTCACTTGTTAATAATTATATGGATGTATTCGGGGATAAAATACCTCTATACAGCCTGTTTATTGTTCAATACAATCAGGGTACAAGCCTTGGACAGTTATTACAGGATGTGGATTTAAGACAGTATAATCTGCAGATTCCAGATAAGATTATTGATGAAATAAGTGATGCTGTGAATTATATCAGGGGGTATATGGGCAGAGAATAAAAACGAGAAATTCAAGGAGAAATAAGAGAATGTCAAAAGATGAATCAAAGGATGAATATTTAATTACAGATGTGCCCCTTAAAGCTCTGACTGTTTTTGCCATGCCTATGATTCTGGGGAGTTTTTTCCAACAAGTATATAATATGGCTGACTCAATTATTGTCGGTCAGTTTGTCGGTTCATCTGCACTTGCGGCTGTCGGAGCATGCGCTGCTCTCACAAATGTATTTATTTGTGTGGCACTTGGTGCCGGGGTAGGTGCCGGAGTGCTTGTGAGCCGTTATTTTGGTGCAAGAAATTATAGTAAAATGAAGACCATTGTATCAACATCATTAATCAGTTTTCTGGTTTTAAGTGTATTATTGGGAATCTTTGGCTTCGGGTTATCACACCCAATGATGAGTTTATTACAGACACCAGCTGATATACTGGATGAGGCAGTACTGTATCTTCGTGTTTATTTTGTGGGATTTCCGTTTCTGTTTATGTACAATATTCTTTCAACGATGTTTACTTCAATCGGTGAATCAAAGATTCCGTTAGTGCTTCTGATATTTTCTTCTGTCTTAAATATTCTGATGGATCTTTGGATGGTTGCTGGCTTACGACTTGGCGTGTTTGGTGCAGCTCTTGCAACCTTGATTGCACAGGGTATCTCAGCGGTATTTTCATTTGTAATTTTCTTTTGCCGGATGCGTCGGTATAAAAGTCATTTTGACTGGTTTGACAGGAAGGAGTTACGTTCAATGCTTCAGATTGCCATACCATCAATTCTTCAGCAGTCTACAGTATCGATTGGCATGATGATAGTACAGGCAGTTGTAAATCCGTTTGGTACACAGGCACTCGCAGGTTATGCAGCGACAATGAGAGTAGAAAATGTATTTTCACTTATATTTGTATCCATTGGAAACGCAGTGTCACCTTATGTTTCCCAGAATCTTGGCGCGAAGAAAATTGGGCGTATCAAAAAAGGATATCATGCTGCACTCGTGTTAGATATATGTTTTGCGGTCCTTGCTTTCATAGTCATTGAGACACTGCATACACACATTTCTTCGCTGTTCCTTGGTAAAGATGGAACAGCTTTGGCATATCAGGTGTCAGGGGATTACATGAAATGGTTAGGTTACTTTTTCATTTTCATGGGTATCAAGATGGCAACGGATGGAGTTCTTCGTGGTCTGGGAATCATGCGGCCATTTCTTATAGCTAATATGGTTAACCTTGCAATCCGTCTGTCAGTTGCTCTGATTTGTGCACCGCGTTTTGGTATAGAGTTTGTCTGGCTTGCTGTACCAGCCGGCTGGTTTGCAAATTTTCTGATTTCCTATGTGGCACTCAGAAAGTCATGGCCGGTTGAAAAAGTTGATTGATGAGTTCGTGAGCGTGCTTAATTGGCATGATGGCTAATGATGTTCAAAAGATTTTGAACCTGAAATAAAGATAACATGTTTGACATAAAACCCGTTGAATGATAATATAATTAAAGAGGCGCTACCGATAGACGGTTAGCCTGATATATTTTTGGGTTAAAACAACCGCCAAGTTTAGCAGACCGTGGCGGTTGTTTTGTGTTTATTTTTTGCTCTTAGAACCAATAGTATAACCAAGAGCAAAGCAAGTAATACATAAGCTGATGATGGCTATAAAAAGCTCCGTTGTAAGCATAAGCACAAACCTCCTTGATAGATTTCCAAGTCGGATTTCTATGTAAACAGAGCTATAACTCTCTGATGGAGGATAACCGCCTACCGTGTAGGGTAGCACCACATAGATTATAACAGTTATAATTTGAAAAAGCAATCGCATTGCGAGCGTTTATTGGCAAACTGAATATGGCACATTTTGATCGTACATATCTGGCAGGGTTAAGATAATTTTTGTTTGACATTTTTTAAAAAGAAAAATATAATAACTTCTAAACGAGTAGCAGACTAGCGTAAATCCAGTTTTGCTGCTCGTTTTTTTGTGCTCCTGCTGTCGTACATTATGAAAATATATATTGCATTTTAAAGTGTGTAGCTTATCAGCGTAAGTCCAGCTTACGAGGTAAGTGCACACTTTTTTTATGCAGAAAAAGGAGGCAGAATCCTCTCCTCACCAAAGGGTTCGGATTTTGCTTCGCAAAACAAGGAGGATTATAAAATAGCAAAAAGAATTATTACAATCAGCAGAGAGTTTGGAAGCGGTGGACGTTTTATCGGTGAAGAAGTGGCAAAGAAACTTGGCATTGCATATTATGACAAGGATATTATTGGACAGATTGCAGAACAGTCAGGCTTATCACCGGAGTATATTAAGGAAAATGCTGAGTTATCTCCAAAGAAAGGCTTATTTGCATATGCATTTGCTGGACGTGACATTACAGGAAAGTCCATAGAAGATATCGTATATGAAGCACAGAGAAAAGTTATTTTGGAGTTGGCTGGAAAGGAGCCTTGTGTAATCGTTGGAAGAAATGCTGATTACATTCTTAAAGACAGGGATGATGTGTTAAATGTGTTTATTCATGGGGATATGCCGGAAAAAACACAGCGTATCATGGGCTTATATAATGTTGAAGAGAAGGAAGCCGTCAAAATAATTGCGGACACAGATAAAAGACGTATGACAAATTATAACTTTTACACGGAGCAGAGATGGGGAAAAGCCAGTAATTATACGTTGTGCCTGAACAGTTCACAGCTTGGATATGACAGGTGTGAGAAGATAATTCTGGATTGCATGTGATTTTATCATGAATAATTCAGGATTAATGAAAAATAGTGAAAAAATAGTGAAAAATTAATGGAAAAAAGCTTTTCTTTTGGATATAATAATATTTGGAAGGAAGGTTTTTATGATTAAAGTAACATTAACGAACGAGATTTTAAGATATATTACAGAAATTGAGCAGAACAGATATAAAGTATCGTCAGTGAAACTGTCCTCAACAGTTATGAACAGGCTTCGTAAAAATTCAAAGAAAAAAAGTTCTTATGCCTCGAATAAAATCGAAGGGAATCCTTTGTCTGAAAAACAGGTAGATGAAGTGATAGAAAGTGATGAAAGAATGCATTATCTGAAGCCAGAACAGGAAATCCGTAATTACTTTCTGGCGTTAAATTATCTCGAGGAAAAGGTAAATAAAAATGAAAAATTTTCAAAGAAGCTAATTTTAGATGTGCAGAAACTGGTGGAAAAGGGGGCTTCCAAAGAAAAAATCGGACTCAGAGGACCTATGCCACCAGGAGTCCTGTTTGCTGTGTATGATTCTAAGACAGGAAATCCTGACTATATTCCACCAGAATATTGTGACATCCAAGGGCTATTGGATGAGTTGATTGAGTATGTAAATACTACAGATGATCATCCTTTGATTGTGGCAGCAGTTGTACATTACCAATTAGTGACCATACATCCGTTTGAAGATGGCAATGGCAGGACAGCCAGATTGTTATCAGGTTATATCATGGATTTGAATGGGTATGGATTTAATGGAATCGGATCATTAGAGGAGTATTTTGCATACGATATTGATGAATATTATGAATCCATCCAGATGGGACTTCCTGCATTGTATTATTCTGGAAGGGCAAATCCGCCGCATCCAGAGATTTGGATTAATTACTTTTTGCGTATGGTTAAACTTTATTCCAACAAAGTTTTTGATTTACAGTTAGCTTCCGAAGAGGAAGATATTGCTGGAGGTCTATCTTTTCTGAAAGGGAAGGAAAAGGAACTGTTACAATTTTTGATTAAAAGTTATCGAGGAGAATTTACTCCAATTGAAGTCAGCAGGGAATTGTCAGTAACAAATAAGACGATTATTAACAGACTGGCGGTATTGGTGAAAAATGGATTTGTGGTTCCTATATTGGTCAACAAGAGAATCCGATCTTATGAATTAAGCGAATTTACCAGAGATCATGAAAAAGAAATTATGAAAGTTATCAGCTGACTAATTATGAAAAACTATCTGCAAGCTTAGTTCAATAGAGGAAGTTATTATGATAAGAGTAGTACAAAAAACAGATATAACTAAAGTAGCAGACATATGGCTGGATACTAATATAAAGGCACATAATTTTATATCTGCTCAATACTGGGAAAGTAATTATGAGATGGTAAAAGAAATGCTGTTACAGGCGGAGGTCTATGTGTGTGAGAGTAATGGGGAAATACAGGGATTTATAGGCTTAAACGGTGATTATATTGAAGGGATTTTTGTCTGTGATAGATTGCAGTCGCAGGGCATAGGAAAACTTTTGCTGGATTTTGTAAAGGAAAGCAGAACGCAATTAAGTTTAAATGTGTATCAGAAAAACACTAGAGCGATACATTTTTATCAGAGAGAAGGATTTGAAATTCAGAATGAAGGATTGGACGAAGCTACGGGCGAAAAAGATTATGTAATGACATGGCGGTAATATGTGTATATTCCCTATAATGTATTCAGAGATAAATATTTTGATGTTAAATGTTAATTTTGTTCAAGACAGCAGATGCATTCTGCATAATGGAAAATATGATTTTGCAGGCGACAGAGCTTGGAATTGCTTCGAGTATAGTTTCAAGGGGCTACGAAACATTTGAAAACCGGGATGGGTCAATATTTCCAATAAGCTAGTGGAGAACTCCCCGGGAATATGGTATAACAATAGTAATCATAATCATGTATGAAAGAGACGGATTATTTTAATGAGAAAGACTATTGCATATTACCATCTTCCGGGGCTGTTTGAATTCTATGAGTTGTATGAAGCATTTTTGCCGGTATATCGCAAGCACAGGGAGTATTTCTATGACTGGTGCGGGATTGGCTCAATATATGGTGCGCCTGCAGACTGTATCTGGGGCGGCGGACGAATCGGTTCCGGTGAACATGGTGTGCAGGAAGTTATGAATCTGATGAGTGAATATGGGATATCGGCAAGGCTGACATTCAGCAATTCACTGCTTCGCGAAGAACATTTGGCTGATGAAAAATGTAATGCGTTATGTAAGGCACTTAATGAAAGCGAAGGCATGAGGAATGCAGTCAGCAATGGCGTGATTGTACATTCAGACCTTCTTGCCGGGTATATAAAAAAGCATTATCCCAATCTTTATCTTGTATCATCGACAACGAAGGTGCTGACGGATTTCAATGATTTTCTGGATGAAGTAAAAAGAGAAGATTTCCAGTATGTAGTGCCGGATTTCAGGCTGAATAAAGCATTTGATAAGCTGGCGAAGCTGACAGATAAAGAAAAGGATAAGGTGGAATTCCTGTGTAATGAGTGCTGCTGGTTCGGATGTTACGACAGAAAGAACTGCTATGAGATTGTGAGCCGCCAGAATCTTGGCGAGGACTGTCCAGATCATGTATGCGTTGCACCGGATTCACAGAGTGGATACCGGTTTTCTAAGGCAATGGAGAATCCGGCATTTATCAGTGTTGATGATATTAGGAATACATATATGCCGATGGGGTTTTCTAATTTTAAGATTGAAGGACGCGGACTTGGAAGTGCGCTGGTGCTGGAATTTCTGTTGTATTATATGACGAAGCCGGAGTATCAGATACATGTGAGAGAAGATATATATCTGGATAATATGCTGGATTTATTCTAAAAAATGGAGAAGAGATTTGAAGGGGATGATGAAAAATTTGATGGGGAATGTTATGTTAAATAAAAGAATAAAATATTTTGTATGTATGCTGGTATTCTTTGCACTATTATTTATTGGATATAAGTATTTTAAAGCACAATCAATAATTAAAGATGGAGAAGTATTGGCAGGGATGGTCAGGATAGCAGATCAGAAATATGTATATCAAGCATTTATGACGACTGGAAAGAAAAAGAAAATTGCAGAGATTGATAACTGGGATGTATATGAGATAGATGAGGATAAGAGTCATACTTTTTTATTATTAAAATCATTTACAGGGGAACAATATATAGTTAAAGAAAATTATCAAATACCAACTGGGGGAAAAGTCAATTGTGTTTATGTAGATGGACAAAGAATAGAAGATAAAGAAATACTTGAGGCGTTTAATGAAATTTTGACAACGAAATATAATGATGGAACATATTATTATATTTCTAATAACAAAGAGGAGCAGAAAAGATGGAAACATTTTGTACTTGGGTATGAAGATTGCCCTGTGGGTACGGATAATTCTATCTATGGTATAGCTAAGATAGATTCAAAGTGGGTGATTGTGTTTAACAGTGATTTAGGTCAAAAAGATGAGAATGGTTATCAAGCTATTTATTATGAGATTAGTCCTGAATGTGGGAAAATATTTGAAAAAAGTAATATATGGAAATATTGATTTCAGAAATTAATATAGAATATTAAAATATTGTATGAGCGAATAACAAAGATTTTAAAGAACAAAAGGGCATTGTATATCCGGATATGGATTATTTGGAATACAATGTCTTTTTTTATGTTAAAATGTAACTTGGCATGCTTATAATGCAACTTAGTAGTAAGCGTATAGACATGGGGATGGAAAAAGTATATATATGAATATTGAGGTAATGGCAAGCTGGATATGGTAGAATGGATTAATAAATACATGAAGTAATTCTCAATAAGGAGGGGCGTATGTCGGATATTATTAAGATAGAACATCTGAATAAATGTTTTGGCGATGTGAAGGCAGTTAATGACTTAAGTTTCCGCGTAAAGAAGGGAGAATTGTTTGCATTTTTAGGTGTAAATGGTGCTGGAAAAAGCACAACGATTTCTATTATATGCGGGCAGTTACGCAAGGACAGCGGAAATGTGTGGATTAAGGATAAAGAAGCAGACAGGGCAGGCAGTGAAACAAAGAGGCTGCTGGGAGTTGTGTTTCAGGACAGTGTTCTTGATAAACCTCTTACAGTTAAGGAGAATCTCAAAAGCAGGGCGGCGTTGTATGGAATTACTGGAAATGCATTTGAAAAAAGACTGGCAGAACTGGTGGAGATACTTGATTTCGGGGATTACATTAACAGACCGGTTGGTAAGCTGTCAGGCGGACAGAGAAGAAGAATTGATATTGCAAGGGCGCTGATTCACAGACCGGAGATACTGATTCTTGATGAGCCGACGACGGGACTTGACCCGCAGACAAGGCTTCTTATATGGAATGTTATTGAGAGACTTCGTACAGAGGAGAACATGACGGTATTCCTTACAACTCATTACATGGAGGAGGCGGCAAGTGCCGGATATGTTGTGATTCTTGATAAGGGAAGCATCGTGGCAGAGGGAACTCCTTTGGAATTAAAGAATGAATATGTTCATGATACGATATCTTTGTATGGAGTTACAGAGGATGAGATTAAAGCTTTGAAAACAGAGTACAAAGCAATCCGTGATGGTTACAGGATTCAGGTTAAGAACACACTTGAAGCTACGAAAATGATTGTGAAACATCAGGAGATATTCCGTGATTATGAAGTCGTAAAAGGTGGTATGGACGATGTATTTCTTGCTGTGACTGGGAAAATATTGGGAGGTGGTCAGTGATGAAAGAGATAACCGCACTTGTAAGCAGAAACAGAAAACTCTTTTTTAAGGACAAAGGAATGTTATTCTCATCAATGATAACTCCGGTAATTCTTATTGTTTTGTATGCAACATTTTTAGCAAATGTATACAAGGACTCCTTCGTTTCTGCAACTAAGGACATGATTGATTTATCAGACAAAATAATTAACGGCACAGTGGCAGCACAGTTAGCTGCAGCACTTATTGCAGTAAGCTGTGTAACTGTTACATTCTGCGTCAATCTTACGATGGTTCAGGACAGAGCCAGCGGAGCAAGAAAAGATTTTGATGTTTCGCCTGTAAGTAAAACAAAGATTTATATAGGATATTTCTTATCAACAGTACTTAATTCGCTTATGGTTAATGGCACAGCACTTGCATTATGCCTGCTTTACATATTGAAGATGGGCTGGTATATGAGTGCGTCAGATGTAATATTTGTTATATTGGATATGATTCTGCTGGTGTTATTTGGAAGCACGCTTTCAAGCATTGTAAGCTATCCGCTAAAGACGCAGGGGCAGTTGTCGGCGGTTGGAACTATCGTAAGTGCAGGGTATGGATTTGTGTGTGGTGCATACATGCCGATATCTAATTTTAGTTCAGGGCTGCAGAAAGCATTGTCCTACCTTCCGGGTACATATGGAACTTCCCTGGTTAAGAACCACATGCTAAACGGAGTGTATAAAGAGATGGCGGACATAGGGCTTCCGTCAGAAGCGGTCACAGTCATAAGGAACACTCTCGACTGTAATCCTGTATTCAGGGGACATGTTGTTGGCGTGTCACAGATGTATTTAATCATGGCTGGGAGTATAGTTGTATTCGGAGCAGCTTATCTTCTGATTATCATGATTCGGGAGAGATAATAATCTTAATATAATCTTAATATCATATAAAAATGCTTAACCCCTTTTTTAACATAATTCTGGTAGATTTCAATTATGTTAGAAAAGGGGAATTTTTTATGTTTGACAACAGGATAAGAAAACATTTGTCATCATTCCGGGTTATAACAATTGGATTTGGTGGATTAATCATATTAGGAGCATTGCTTCTTATGCTGCCGGTTTCATCAGCCAGTGGCTGTGTAACACCGTTTAGTGATGCATTATTTACATCTACATCAGCGGTATGCGTAACCGGATTAGTAGTACTGGATACAGGAAGTTACTGGTCTTCATTTGGGCAGCTTGTAATAATTACGCTTATACAGATAGGAGGACTTGGCGTAATTACTGTTGCCATTGCATTTTCTTTATTGTCAGGAAAGAAAGTGTCTTTAATGCAGAGAAGCTTTATGCAGGAATCTGTGTCAGCACCGGTGGTTGGAGGAGTAGTCAGACTTACCGGATTTATATTAAAAGGAACATTCATCATAGAATTATCAGGAGCATTGCTTATGATGCCGGTATTCTGCCGGGATTATGGATTGAAAGGAATCTGGTTTGCAATATTTCATTCAATATCAGCATTCTGTAATGCAGGATTTGATGTGCTAGGAACAGCGGATAATCAATTTGCTTCAATGACGACATATGCCTGTAATCCTGTTATTAATATTACATTGATGCTTCTTATTGTGATAGGTGGAATTGGATTTGTTACGTGGGAAGATATTAAGAATAATAAGTATCATTTTAAAAGATATAAGATGCAGAGCAAATTAATAATTGTTACAACAGCCGTTCTTATAACAGTACCTGCAATTATATTTATGATAAATGATATGATGACTGGAAACGAGAAAATGCCTGTATTTAAGGCACTTTTTCAATCAGTTACATTAAGGACTGCAGGATTTAACACGGTTGATCTTAATGCAATGAAACAGGCATCTGTAATGATTATGATAGTTCTTATGCTTATAGGTGGTTCACCAGGTTCAACAGCAGGTGGTATGAAAACAACTACATTTGCAGTTCTTATGGGAAACATGGTTGCAACATTTAAGAGGAATAAGAATATTCATTTTTTTGAAAGAAGAATAGATAACGATACAGTTAAAAATGCAGCTACGATAGCTATGATGTACATTACATTATTTGTTACAGGCGCATTTATTATAAATGTCACAGATGGAATTTCAATAGGAAAATGTCTTTTTGAAACAGCATCAGCAGTAGGTACGGTCGGATTGACATTAGGTATTACTCCACAGCTTGGAATATTGTCAAGAATTGTTCTTATTATTCTCATGTTTATGGGCAGAGTTGGCGGTCTTACTTTAATATATGCTGCTTTTTCTGGAAATGGAAACAGCTATTCAAAATTTCCTGAAGAAAAGATTAATATAGGATAGGAGCACAATATGAAAAAGAATGTATTACTTATAGGAGCCGGAAGATTTGGAAAGCATATGGCTATGCAGCTTAATCAGCTAGGACATCAGGTGATGGCAGTTGATACTGATGAGAACAGAATTAACGACGTTATGAATATAGTCACAAATGCACAGATTGGAGACAGCACGAATGCTGAATTTTTAAAATCATTAGGCGTTGGTAATTTTGATGTGTGTATGGTGACAATTGGTAACAGTTTTCAGAATTCGCTGGAAACAACATCGCTGTTAAAGGAACTTGGCGCCAGATATGTGGTATCAAGAGCTGAGCGGGATGTACAGGAAAAATTCCTGCTGCGTAATGGTGCAGATGCGGTTGTATATCCTGAAAAACACGAAGCAAAGTGGGCTGCAGTACGCTACACTGCGGACCATATTCTTGATTTAATACAACTGGATAATACTCATGCAATTCTTGAAGTGGAAGTTCCTGAGTCGTGGTTAGGAAAAAGTATTATTGAACTTGATATAAGAAAAAAATATGGAGTAAACATAATGGCTATAAAGCATAATGACTCAATAAATGTAAATGTTGAACCAGATATTGTACTTACAGAAGATATTACATTACTTGTGTTAGGAGATTATAAAAATCTGAAAAAATGCTTTAAGGTTTAAGATTAGGGGGCATGAGCATGAAGACGGGATTGATTATAATAATACTGATAGTTGTGATATTATTATTTATGGCAGCAGGATGGTATGTTATGAATAAAATAGACGGATTTATGAACAGAACAAGAAGAACCAATGACAAAGATACAATGAATGCTGTATTGAATGAAAGTGATGATAACGAAAAAAAGAGATATTAAATTGAAAATGTGTTATTATATACAAAATAAAATAAGGTGGTAATTATAACGGAAAAGACATTAAAAAAACTTGTAAAAGAATTCTTAATAACAATAGGCCTTTTAAGCATTGCAACAGTAATAGGAATGCTGCTTATATATATTGGATTTACAGAATCAAATGTTATTATGGTATATCTTCTGTGCGTGCTTTTGATTTCGATATTCACTAATGGATATATCTGGAGTGTGGCGGGTTCGCTTGTAAGTGTTGTTCTGATGAATTTCTTCCTGACAGAACCAAGATTTACTTTACATACATATGACACAGGATATCCGCTCACATGTGTTATTATGCTTGCTGCGTCAATGCTTACAGGAACTCTGGCATCTAAACTGAAAAAACATGTTCGTATGTCAGAACAGGCTGCTTACAGGGAAAAGACATTACAGTTAAGGGCTAATCTTTTAAGGACGATTTCACACGATTTAAGAACACCACTCACATCAATATCAGGTAATGCCAATAATCTTATGTACAATTATGATAAGCTTGATAATGATACGAGAGAGCAGATATTTACAGATATATATGATGATTCAGAATGGTTAATCAGTCTTGTAGAGAATATATTGTTTGTAACAAGATTTGAGGATGGAACAGTAACTCTTAATATGTCTGATCAGCTTATAGATGAAGTTATTGCTGAAGCGTTAAAACATATTAACAGAAAAAGCTGTGAACATAAAATACATGTGGATTGCGGCAAAGAACTGCTTCTTGTGAGAATGGATGCCAGACTGATAATACAGGTTATTATTAATATAGTTGATAATGCCATAAAGTATACACAGGAAGGCTCTGATATATATATTAAAGCAAGAAAAGAAGGCAGATATGTAATTATATCCATTGAAGATAATGGCGCGGGAATACCTGATGACATGAAAGAAAATGTATTTGATACATTTTTTACCTGTAACAATGAAATTGCAGATAACAGAAGAAGTCTCGGACTTGGGTTATCTTTATGTAAAACTATTATAAATGCACATGGAAGTGAACTCGAATTAAGGGATAATACGCCACATGGATGCATTTTCGAATTCAAACTGCAGTTAAGTGAGGTACATTTAAATGAATAAAACACAGGTTCTTGTAGTTGAGGATGATTCACCAATAAGAAATCTCATAACAACAACATTAAAAACTAATAATTACAGGTATTTAACTGCTGTGAATGGAGAGAGTGCTATTTCACAGACTGCATCACATAATCCTGATATAATTCTGCTAGACTTAGGGCTTCCTGATATAGATGGGGTGGAAGTTATAAAAAAGATAAGAACATGGACTAATACACCAATAATTGTTATAAGCGCAAGAACTGAAGATGCGGATAAGATAGAAGCACTTGATGCAGGGGCAGACGATTATCTTACAAAGCCGTTTTCAGTAGATGAGCTTCTTGCAAGATTACGTGTAACAGTAAGAAGACTGTCGCTTATGCAGACGGATATGACTCAGAATACAAGTGTATTTGAGAATGGAGATTTAAAAATTGATTACGCGGCTGGCTGTGCATATCTGAATGGAGATGAGCTGCATCTTACACCTATTGAATATAAGCTTCTCATATTATTATCAAGAAATGTCGGAAGAGTGCTGACTTACACTTATATTACTAAGAATATATGGGGCAGTTCATGGGAAAATGATCTGGCATCACTTAGAGTATTTATGGCAACATTAAGAAAGAAAATTGAAAAAGATGTCAATTCCCCGCAGTATATACAGACGCATATTGGTATAGGATACAGAATGCTGAGAGTATAATTATGGATTTCCTCATAAAAGTGTAAAACGGTGTATAATATAACCATAAAATATATGGAGGTTAATTATAAAAGGGGCATACGTTAAAATAGGACTAAATCAAGAGAAACCTTATAAAACAAGGGCTTGAATGATTTAAGTCCTATTTTTTCATATCAATTTTGAGGTAAGAGGACTCAATACTATAATTGAAATTGAACGTTTACATGGTGTAAAATGAAAGAAAACAGATAAAGGAGATTTGAATTATATGAATTATATTACATTAAATAATGGAGTTAAAATTCCACAGATAGGTCTTGGTGTTTTTAGAACACCAGACGGAGCTGATACAGCTAATGCAGTAAAATGGGCGATTGAGGCTGGATACAGACATATTGATACAGCTAAGGTTTACGGCAATGAAAAAAGCGTAGGCGAAGGCATACGTATGAGTGGCATTGACAGAAGGGATATATTTGTTACAACTAAGCTTTGGAATGAGGATATTAGACAGGGAAGAACTAAAGAAGCATTTTTACAGAGCTTGGAAGACATGGGACTTGATTACATAGACTTGTATCTTATTCACTGGCCAGCTAACGGTTATGAGAAGGCGTGGGCAGATATGGAGGACCTGTACAAGGCTGGCAAAATCAAGGCAATCGGTGTAAGTAACTTCAATGTTCACCATCTTGAGACTCTCAGTGAAAACTGGACAGTTGTACCAGCGGTTAACCAGATTGAGATTCATCCTTATTACGCTAATATTGAAAATGTTGAATATGCTAAGAAGAATGGTATTGCAATAGAAGCCTACAGCCCACTTGGAGGCAACGGAGCAGGAACACTTGAAAATGAGGTGATTATTGCACTGGCTGACAAGTATGGTAAGACACCTGCACAGATTGTTTTAAGATGGGAGCTTCAGAGAGGAATAATTGTACTTCCAAAGTCAACGCATCAGGAAAGAATTATTTCTAATTTTGACGTGTTTGATTTTGAATTGTCTGAGGGTGATATGAATGCCATAAATGAGCTTAACAAGAACGAAAAACACGGTTCTGACCCAGAAACATTTAATTTTTAAGAGGAACTTGACTTTTGAATCGGTTTAAAAATCGAAACACGGCACAAAGCACCGAATATTCTAATCAACCAGTCCCTTGTTCTTCCACTTTCCGCTCTTCCAGCGCAGCACCATGCCGACAGCCCTGATGCACTCGTCACTTGCGAGTCCGATGTAAGCACCGACTGCGAGAAGCCCCAGATGCAGTCCGAAGAAGTATGTTCCGCCGACCGCCGCAAGGTACATGAAAACGGCACCAATGACAACCGGGAAAACGGCATCACCGCTTGTCTTCAGTGCCTGACCATAGACCAGATTGGTGACTCTTCCAAGCTCCAGCACAACATCAATGGCGAGAAGCTTTGTGACTAGGTTTATCATCTGTACATCATTCGTGAAGATTCGCACAATGTAGTTACCCAAAAGCGCAAATGTGATAGAAAGGCAGGATGCCGTAATCACACCATAGATAGCGGCCTTGCGAGTGCCCTTATCGCATTCGTCATACTCCTTTGCACCGATATGCCAGCCGGTCAGAATGGCATTTGCCTGAGCTAAGGCAGCACCGATACAGTACGAAAAGTTAGCAATCTGTGAGGCATAGGAACGCGCTGTGACGTTTATTCCGTCAGCATCCATCTGGTTCATGAAACGCACTACAAGAGTCATGGCGATATTGTAAAGTGCGGTTTCACAGGCAGACGGAAAGCCAATCTTTATAATCTGTCCGAGAATTTTTCCGGGAGCTATGCGCTCAGGACTGTTCTTTGCCTTGATGAGCACAGCGCCCATTGTGGCAACAATAATCAGATTGACAATACGTGAGATAACCGTTGCAGTGGCAACACCCATAACGCCCCAGTGCATTACAAAGAGAAAAACAGCGTTAAGTATAAAGTTAATGACATTTCCAATAATTGATGCCCAAAGTGACTGCTTTGTGTAGCCGAAAACTCTCAGGTAGCTTGAATAAATCGGTATGAGAGCATTTAAAAAGCAGGCACCTCCAACAATGCGCAGATAAGTATTTGCCGAATCAAAAAGCGCCGGTGCAATGCTGACCATTTTGAGAATATTTTCGGAAAAAACAGCCAGAAAAACAGCCATGAGCACACCTATTACAGCGTTAAATATAAGCCCAAGCTGCCTTGCCTGATATGCTATACCCGGTTTTCCGGCACCGATATTCTGCGTCATGACAGCAACCATACCGCTTGAGATGACACCAAACATGATGATGAAAACGGAGATGTATGTATTTGCCGTGCCGACAGCACCAACCGCCTGGTCGCTCACGGATGACAGCATAAGAGTGTCAACCATGCCTGCCAGCATGTAAAAAAGTGTTTCGAAGCATATTGGAATGGAAAGCTGTGTAAGTGTTTTTCTTTGAACCTGCATATAGATTTTACCTCATTTATAATGTATGTATACCTTGTGATATTAACAGAATGAAAGCAAACTTCTCGTTATAAGCTTCATTTGGGAGAGGAAGATATAAAGAAGAGAAGCTTGCATGTATCAATATATTACATTATCACAAATAATTCTTGTATTATTTCAAGGAAAAATTGTACTATTTCTACTTTATCTATTACTAAATCCTAGAGAACAAATAAAAAAATGCACACCTTATGCATGCAATATGTTAAAATATAGAACAGTTGATATGTAATTATTACAGCAAACAAACCGGATGGGAATTAAAAGAGACTAAGGAATATGTAGAAAAATGTATTTTGAATTAAAAGAAAACCGGCCACACGGCACACCGGAAAATCCGTTCAGTCAATATCATATCAGTGATGTAAAGCGTGCATTCCAGATTCCGGTACACTGGCATGATGAGCTGGAAATTATATATGTAAAGCAGGGCAAGCTGCATGTGACCATATCAGGTGAAAACTATATAGGAAGCCCAAAGGATACATTTGTGGTATCTCCGGGCAGTCTGCATTTCATGGGCTCGCCGACAGGAGATGCAGATTATTACACATTTTTGTTTCCTCTTGAATATATATCATTTCAGACGGATGATCTCATGGAAAAATCAATCCTATCCCCTCTCAAACGAGGCAGACTTATGATTAGTCCTCAGATAAATGATACAGCAGCAGATATATGCGAGCGGCTGATAGAGATAAATGCACAGATATCAGGGAAAAACGCAGAAAACACAGATGCTGCAAATATAGAGGCGCAATTTGAAACCAAAATAACTCTCATCAAATTCATCCAGAAAATGTGGAGCAATAATCTGATACTGGAAAATGGCACAAATGGCACCAACACAATAGAAAAAGAAATGATAACGTATATCCGGCAAAACTATAAAAGGGAAATTTCACTGAAGGAATTTGGTGCACAGTTTCATTTGTCAGAAAAATACATATCACGCTACTTTAAAGAGCATTTTCATATTACTCTGTCGCAGTATATCAATCATCTCAGGCTGGAGCATGCTAGACAGCTATTGGAGGAATCAGCAACTTCCGTTACAGAGGTTGCAATGTGCAGTGGATATCAGAATGTGAGCTACTTTATACGCAGCTTCAAGAAAATGTATGGGGTATCACCTCTTAAATACAGAAAAGCTTCCTGTATAATTTAAACATAGGTCAAGAGATTAAAGAAAAAATCCGCAATTTAGCGGATTTTTTTAATACATTCATTAAATAAAAGCAATCTGTTATCCTTATCAGCAGATATTTTCAATGAAGATTGTTCATTAAGCTTCATAACCAAAGAAAGAACATCACTAACCGAATGCTGCACTGGTCATATACGCCGGAGCAGAAGGAAGAGGTGAAAAAAGCACTTGCCGCAGGAGTTCCGAAAGCAACGATTCTTACTTACTTTTATCCGGAGGTCACTGTGGAGAAGATGAGTTCATATCGGAATAAGCATTAAATGATATCGCATAGGCACAGGAAATGTGGTATACTGCGCCTATGTAAAAAAGAATGTGTTTTGCAAATCGGTATTTATCATTTGTTAAGGAGGAATAGTAAATGGTTGGAAGAATATATCATGTAGGATTGACGGTTTCAGATTTAGATAAATCAATTGCATTTTATAGAGATATACTTGGACTTAAATATCAAGGAGAAATCATGATGGTTGGCGAAGAGACAGATAAAATGTTTCAAAAGAAAAATTGTAAGGCAAGGGTTGCTTATTTGAATGGTTCTGAGAATATTGAAACACCGCCTGTTGAATTGATTCAATTTGTAGACAGCAAAATCCACAAAGAACAATCAGACTTGTTTACGACATCTATCTCGGAAGTATGCTTTTATACGGATGACATTGATTCTGTCTACAAAGCCCTTATCGAAAATCATGTGGAGTGCTTGTCTGAACCGCAGTATTTCGATTTCAGGGCAGATGGATTTGGGGAAAGCAGAGCGTTTTATTTCAGAGACCCGGATGGAATCATTCTTGAGATGATGCAACCGTTATAAAAGGACACTAAATCGGAAGTTGGAGGATACACGCATGAAAATTGTAATCATTAATGGAAGTGC